>Ga0247842_10000090_pt1 | contig 198587 bp, 167 predicted proteins | sample LaCruzMarch2015__3_FD_192411 | JGI IMG/M metagenome (GOLD analysis project Ga0247842, IMG submission 192411) | Freshwater microbial communities from meromictic Lake La Cruz, Castile-La Mancha, Spain - LaCruzMarch2015_19m | ecosystem: Environmental > Aquatic > Freshwater > Lake | place: Spain...
TTTCTGGGTCCGCAGTCCCTGTTCACGCTGCAATTGCAGACGTTTTGTTGCAATGACTTTGGATTCCTTTTCATCGGCCATTACGTTGAAACCGTCACCTGCCTGAGGAGCGCCATTCAGTCCCAGCATGAGCATAGGCTGTGACGGTCCGGCTTCTTTAATGGGTGTGTTGCGTTCATTGTACATGGCCTTGACTTTGCCATAGGTTGCCCCGGCAAGGACGATATCTCCGACTCGCAGGGTTCCATTCTGAACCAGTAATTTGGCGACATATCCACGACCTTTATCCAGGGAGGATTCAATAACTGTCCCGGTGGCCAGTCGGGTTGGATTGGCTTTCAGGTTGAGCATTTCCGCTTCAAGCAGTACTTTCTCCAACAAAGAATCCACGTTTGTTCCGGCTTTGGCTGAAATTTCCTGGGTCTGGTATTTACCCCCCCATTCTTCAACCAGGATATTCATTTTCGAAAGTTCTTCACGAACTTTTTCAGGATTGGCATTGGGCTTATCCATCTTGTTAAAAGCGAACACGATGGGAACTCCGGCTGCAAGCGCATGATTGATCGCTTCACGGGTTTGCGGCATGACATTCTCGTCAGCAGCGATCACAATAATGGCGACATCGGTAATACTTGCTCCACGCGCACGCATGGCTGTGAAGGCTTCGTGACCGGGAGTATCGAGGAAGGTGATCTTTTTTCCATTGTCGAGCTGTACTTCGTAGGCACCGATATGCTGGGTTATACCGCCAGCTTCGCCAGCAACTACATTCGTGCTACGGATAAAGTCGAGAAGTTTGGTCTTCCCATGGTCGACATGCCCCATGACAGTAACGATGGGTGGTCGATCCTTTAAATCCTCTGGATTATCAGGTTCATTCTGTTTTATGGCTTCCTGTACTTCAACACTGACAAATTCGACTTTAAAGCCAAATTCTTCAGCTACAAGAGTGAGCGTTTCAGCATCAAGACGTTGATTAATAGATACAAACATCCCCAAAGCCATGCAGGTTGAAATGACATCGGTAACCGGGACACTCAACATGGAGGCAAGCTCATTGGCAGTCACAAACTCGGTGACCTTGATAACGCGTTTGCCCTCCTCCATGCGTTCCTGTTCCTGGTGCATCTGATGGCTGACGGCTTCACGTTTTGCTTTCCTGTATTTTGATGCTTTTGATTTGCCTGAGGGACTTAAGCGTGCAAGAGTTTCCTTGATTTGCTTTTCGATATCTTCGACTGTAACTTCAGTTTTCTGAATGTCCTTATGATATTTTTTGTCCTTGGCAAGGGTAGGCTTGTGAAGGCTTGGCCGTGCAATTTCAGTGGTAGCAGCAGCAGGGGCGCCTTCTTCACCCTGACGTTTAATGCGCTTGCGTTTCTTTTTCTTTGATTTCAGGGTTTCATCCGAGGAGGATGCGACCGGCTGCGGCTTTTTCTTTTCGAATTTTTTAGGTTCGGGCAGCAGCATTGACCCCAGGATGGTCGGTCCTTCCAACTTTATACGTTCAGTTGGAAGAAAATTAGATTCCTGGGTTGGTTCAATAATTTCAGGTAAAATTTCTGTTTCATCAAATGATTCCATGACCGGAGGAGGACCTTCAATGATCTCAGCTACTGCCGGTTCTTCTGTAACTTCAGGTGTCTGGATAGGAGAAGGCTCATTTTCCGAAACAGGTTGTTGCGATTTACCTTTGGTCTTTTTTGTTGGTTTTTTCGCCAGGCTGCCCAGATCCATCATGCCAACGATTTTCAAATCATTTTTTGGCTTCTCTTCTGGTCCTGATTCCTTTTCAACATCGGTTGGCAATTCTTCAGCCACTGATGCAGAAGGTGCAGGTTCTGGCTGGCTGATACTTACAGGCTGGGCTGGTTCAGGCTCATGAGATTGTGTTGATTCAACCGCTACAGCAACCGGAACAGGTGCCGGTTTTTCCTCTTCTTTAACAACAGGAGGGGCTTTCGGTAAATCGGCAGGAGGTGCAGGGGTGGGTTCAATCTTCTTCTCCTCCTTTACAGCCTCTTTTGCAACAACTTCCTTTGCTTTTTTTACAGTATCATACTGCTTTTTCTCAAAATCCATGGAAACATTCTTGATGAACAGATCATCAAGTTCTTTTTCACGGTCTTTCGATGCAGTTTTTTTATCCTCAATGGTAATTGTTTCATGCACAGAAAACTGAAGGCCAATCTTTTTGGCTTCTTCTTTTACATGTTTTTCTGATGCAAACTCTTTCATCAGGAGGCTATACATCTCCGTCGACAATTTTGCATTGGGATCCATTTCGATCGGGAATCCTCGCTTAATAAGGAAATCCACCACGGTTTTGATCCCAATATTAAATTCCCGTGCGGCTTTGCTTAGCCTTGTACTTGTTACGCCTTCACTCATTGAGCAAAATTATGGTTTTTTATTCAAATTCAGCTTTAATTATGCGAACAACTTCATTGATAGTCTCTTCTTCAAGGTCAGTCCGCTTCACCAGTTCCTCGACGTTCAGATCCAAAACACTTTTTGCTGTATCGCAACCAATTGATTTTAATTCATCAATAATCCACTGATCGATTTCGTCGGAAAACTCCTGGATGTCAACATCTTCATTGTCCACATCCGTATCGCGGTAAACATCGATTTCATATCCGGTCAGTTTTCCCGCCAGTTTGATGTTAAACCCCCCTTTCCCAATGGCCAGTGAAACCTGGTCAGGCTTCATGTAAACATCGGCCCGTTTTTCTTCTTCAATAATAACAATGGAAGAGACTTTTGCGGGACTCAGGGCTCGCTGAATAAAGAGCGAGGGATTGGTGGTGAAATTGATCACGTCAATATTTTCGTTTTTTAACTCGCGAACAATTCCATGGATCCTGCTCCCTTTCATACCAACACATGCCCCAACAGGATCAATGCGGTCATCATAGGATTCAACAGCGATCTTAGCACGTTCACCAGGGACACGCACAATTTTTTTAATGTTAATCAGTCCGTCATAAACTTCAGGCACTTCCGATTCAAACAATCTCTCCAGGAATGCCTCTGAAGTCCGCGACAGGATGATGATCGGGTTGTTGTTTTTCATTTCCACTTTGGAAACAACCGCCCTGATGGTATCCCCTTTTCTGTAAAAATCTGAAGGAATCTGTTCGGATTTTGGCAGGATCAGTTCAATGCTTTCATCATCCAGAACAAGAATCTCCTTTTTCCATACCTGATAGACCTCTCCTGAGATTATCTCTCCGATCTTTTCGCGGTATTTTGCGTATATGTTGTTCTTCTCGTATTCCTGGATTTTTGAAATCAGGTTCTGACGGATGGCAAGGATTTCACGCCGGCCAAAACTGCCCAATTTGATCTCTTCCGAAAGTTCTTCCCCAACTTCAAAATCCGGTTCGATTTTGACAGCTTCGAACAGCGGGACCTGTGTGTTTTCATCTTCAACCGTACCATCTTCAACGATGATGCGGGAGCGGAAAATTTCAAGGTCCCCTTTGTCGATGTTAACAATGATGTCAAAATTATCGGCCGACCCAAATCTTTTCGTCAGCATATGCTTGAATACATCTTCCAGGATGCGCATCATGGTTTCCCTGTCGATGTTTTTGAATTCTTTGAATTCCGAAAAGGTTTCGACTAAATTCAGATGTTCCATTGTGTGATAAATCTACTTTTTAAATGTGATTACTTCTTTTGCTGATTTTATTTCGTCAAATTTTAATTGTACGCTGACGTTGATCGGCTCTTTCTTTGTTTTTTTTTCAGGAGGAAGTTCTAAATAAATTCCTGACTCATCTACCCCTTTCACCTCACCGGTCAATTTATCTCCGGATTTGGTAACTATTTCCAATGAATTTCCGATATTTTTTTTATACTGTCTTGGCAGTTTTAACGGCCGGTCAGCTCCTGCTGATGAAACGGTCAGATCAAAATCTTCGGTTTCGCGGTCAAGATTTTCTTCCAAAAAACGGCTCAAAAGCCTGCAAGCTTCAATAGAAACGCGGTGATCGCCATCAATAAAGATTGAAATTTTATTACACGGCTTGATGATTAAATCAACTAAAAAAAGATCACCTCCCTGGAAGTGATAATCAATTAATTTTTTTAACTGTTTTTCGGTGATCATAGTTTTAATAAAAGAGGGGACTTTGTGTCCCCCCGCGTCCTTTTACATAAATCGAGTGCAAAGGTAAGCAATATTTTAAAAACACCAAATCTTTATTTATTTGCTTTATTCTGACTTTGATCAGATGTTGTTGTCAAAGAATCAAGGAGAGATTTTCATCCAACCAGAAATCCCGGTCGGATGTACGACCGGGATAAAACGAGCAAATCAAGTTTTTTGAGATGTTTGGTTTTGACTATTTCACGAAATCGGCTTCGGCAGGAGTAGAAGGTGCGAGGGAACCGATGATAACAGGATTCAACATTTCCGGTTCTTCAAATTCTGTTTCTTTTGGTGTTTCCGGTGAAAGTTTTAGAACCTCGATGATTGAATCGGGGTTGACCTCTTCAAAATCAGCTTCCTTTGGTGCAATGGGGGCCAGGATCAGAACCATGGCATCAGGTGCAGTCATGTGTTCCAGTCCATCGCTGAAGTTTACCTGGAACGGTGTTACAGGGTTCAGTTTATCCATTTTTAAGGTGGTTTCATTTTTTATAGGCTCAGCATTTGAATGATTATACCTTGGATTGTTAGCAAAAATCATTGATGTATTCAATGTGAGCAAGGTGGCGAGTATAATTATTGTTGTTTTCATTGTCTTTTTTCTTTGGATTTCTTTCAATTTGGAAAATAGGACGGACGTCGATGGTACTTGTTACAATTATAAGGGTAAATGGGGTGCAGGAGTCGACGAACGGGGGATTTTTCCCGACGAAAAAAAGTCAGGTTCAGTCCATTATTTCAGGATGCATTCAGGCTTCTTTTAGAGCAGGGTTAACGCACATCGACAACGATAACAGTGACATCATCGTCCAGACTTTCGGATTTGCCCCTTCCTGACCATGTTGACACTTTTCCAATAATATGGTTTGATATTTTCTCCACCGGAAGATGCCTGTTTTCTGTCAATCCGGACAATAACCGCTCTTTCCCGTATAATTCTCCCTGGGGGTTGAAGACTTCGGTCAGACCATCAGTATAGACTACGATACGGTCTCCATGCGATATCTCAATTGTTTCATTGATATAGGTGATATCTTCATATATACCGATCGGGATGCCTTTGGCAATGAATGCTTTGTCCCCTGCTTTTCCATTACGGATCAAAATGGGGGCAGGATGTCCTGCGGATGCATGATGCATCGTCATATCAGCAAAGTTGAACCAGAGGTAGGCAGCTGTGATAAATTCATTATTCAGTTGTCCGGTTAGTGCCTTATTTACAGATTCGAGCAATAGGGCGGGGTGATCGGCATGGGCGACAAGTGAGTTAAACGCCACTTTGATCATGGAGGCCAGCAGCGCCGCAGGAATGCCATGTCCGGAAATATCAGCAACGAGAATGCCCATATGTTTATCATCGAACTGGTGAAAAGTATAAAAATCGCCGCCGATTTGAGTCATGGGAATATAGGTTGGGAAAATTGTACAGGAGGATGAAATGGGCAAAGTTTGCGGTAGAATTGCAAGCTGGATCTGCCGGGCAGTTTCAAGGTCATGGAGAATTGCATGGTATTCGCGCTCGGTATTGTTGCTGCGTTGGATGGCAGCGTAGATCATGCAGCACACAAAAAATAGGAAAGCGATTTGTTCAACAGTGGATCCTTTAAGAAAAATATCGTCGGGCACCAGATTATTATACAATACCGCAAGAATAAACAGAGTCAAGCCGATTTCAATGATCCTTCCCTCCCGGGTGCTTCTACCCCGTGTGAGATACCTGTTGAAAGTCAGAACCACGACGATCAGGATCACTAAAATGTTATTGATGACGGATCCCCCGACAAATTGTGGAAGACCGGTAACGATCCCGATGGTGATTGCGGTGACACCATAGGCAATCCATATCAACAAAAGCCAGAGCACAGATCTTTTCCAGCCCCAGCCGATGAATGACTGCAGGAAAAGGATGAAGACAACAGGGAGAATATCGGTGGCGACTGCGTTGATGTATTCCCAGAAATTCTGCGGAACATCCACCGACATTCGCAACAGTTCATTATCGGCCAGCACCCGGGCACCATATCCGATAATAAAAACTGAGAGGTAAAGGAGGTAGAGTTCAGAGGATTTACGCTTAAGCAGGAAGACCAGGGCGGTTATAATACCAATGACGAGCAACAGGAAACCAAGAAGAAACTCGGGCTGATTTTCAAGCCAGAAATCCGGTCGGATCATTGGATCATCCTGGGAAAAGCATATCCCCGGTAGGATCAATATTGAAAATAACAGGACGAAAATACGCTTCATAACCCATCATCATCAAAAGAAAGAGTAAAAGTATGAAAATAGATTTGGAATTTGAAACTGTCAAATAGAATAATGGGATCAGGTCAGAAATTTTGAAAGAACATTCAATAGTTTTTCTTCCTCAAAGGGCTTGGAGATAAAATCATTCATTCCGGCCTCCCTGCATCTTACCTCTTCCGACTTCAATGCATGTGCGGTGAGGGCAATTACAGGAATCGAAGTACTGATCTCCTTCCTGATCATCAGGGTTGCATCGATGCCATCCATGACGGGCATCTGCATATCCATCAGCACAAGGTCGAAGGAATCCTTTCTCAGAATCTCAACAGCAATCTCACCGTTCACGGCCTCGGTCACAACAATCCCAAAATGAGCCAGAATGGTTTTTGCCACCAGACGGTTCAGCTTGTTGTCTTCAACCAGCAGAATTTTCTTTCCTCTTAATTTTTGATGGACGATGAGGAGTTTTGGTTTTTCAGTTTTTTCCAGTAGATGCCCGACAGGGAGGGTGATACGGATGCTAACCTTTGTCCCTTTGTTTTTCTGACTTTCAATGCTGATCTTCCCATCCATCAAATCGACCAGTTGCTTCGTTATCGCCATGCCCAGGCCCGTGCCTCCGTATTTTCTTGCCACATTCACACTTTCCTGCGAAAATTTCTGGAAGATTTTTTTCAGGTATTTTTTATCCACGCCAATCCCTGTATCTGCGACAGAAAGTTCGATAGCCTGACAATCCTTATGACTTTCCTCAACATTACATATCAGCGAGATGCTGCCCTGATCGGTAAATTTAATTGAATTGCTAAGCAGGTTCAAAAGGATCTGGTTGATTCGGTAAGGATCTCCCTTGAGTTCAGGGGCAATGGCCCCATCCATATGTAGTTCAAACTTAAGCCCTTTCTCTTCAGCCTTATTTGAAAGCATGTTACTAAGCTGGTTTAGCAAGGCAGGCAGACTGAAATCAATAGATTCCAGATCGAGTTTTCCGGATTCAATCTTGGAGAAATCCAGGATGTCGTTGATGATCACCAGAAGGTTGTCGGCCGAGGTTGTGATCGATTCCAGAAATGATCTTTGATAGGTGCTCAGATCAGTTTTGAGCAGTTGCTTGCCAAGACCCAGGATGGCATTCATGGGCGTGCGTATCTCATGGCTCATATTGGCAAGAAAAATCTCCTTGGCTTTTGCAGTGTCTTCTGCCATCTGTTTCGCCTCCCTGAGCGTAAACTCCAGTTGTTTTCTGCCGGTGATGTCGAGATGTATCCCCGTTGAACCCACCTGACTGCCTTCATTATTGAATAGCGGAGCTCCTGATATGAGCCACCATTTTCGTAAGCCTTTCTTGTTGGTGATCTCCAGTTCGTAAGCATCGGAGATGCCCTGCTTCCGGGCTTCGTTTTTTTTACTCACAAGGTCACGGTTCTTAGGTGCGGTAAAAATATTCTCAGCTACTTTGCCGTACATCTCTTCCCGTTCAAAACCCGACATCTCACAAAAACTCTGGTTGGCATATATGACTCTGCCATCCAGGTCCACTTCAAGCAGGCCAAGGTTGATGTTTTCAATAAGAAGGCGATATTTCTCTTCACTTCTTCTCAGGGCATCTTCATATTTCCTTCGGCTTGTCATGTCAATGTACTTCCAGAAATGCCCCCTGTAGTCCCCCTTAATGATAATGGGGTTATAATCCCTCGAAAAAGTCCGCCCGTCTTTCAGGTGAAGAATCTCGCCGGTCACTTTTTTACGTTCTGACAGAAGATAATTTATCCCTGATACGAACACATCCGGCTCTTTAAAGAGATGTTTAAACTGTTCTGAGGAACCCGAGCAGTCGGCTCCGACAAGTACTTCGGGGTTGACCCGGATACCGAACATGGCACAAAATGATTCGTTTACAAGTGAGATCAGTCGGTTCTCGTCCTCAACCAACACGCCTTCCTGCATATTTGCAATAATGTCGGAAAGCCGGTCAGCATTGCGTGAAAATTCGGAGGTTCGACCGGCAATATGCTCTTCTAAGCGCCTTTCCGCCTCCAGTCTGGCTTTTCGTTCACGCAAAAGAGCTGCTCTTAATGTTTTTTCAGTTGCCATGTCCCTTTTGAAATTATGGCATTATTATTTCACAAACCACTTCAGGATAAATGACAACGTATCCAATATCCCAAATATCTCAGTTGGGGAATTTTTAATTTCAGGTTCTTCCATAGTCATTCCTTTGGGATCGGAAATTACGATTTATTTTACCGAAAATCCCAGAAGTCTCACTTTTTATTAAAGTGAAACGTATTTCCTCTACAACGATTTTCTTTGTTTGATCTCAAGTTAAGCTTATGATTTTATTGGATAAGGCAACCGAAAATTTGGAGTTATATCAATGAATAATTAAATGTATCCGACAAAAGGTGAATAAAAAAAACCTTGAATATATTGATATTCAAGGTTTTATGTTTGATTTTGTTGACCCACCAGGATTCGAACCTGGGCCGAGAGAACCAAAATCTCTTGTGCTACCGTTACACCATGGGTCAATACGAATTACGAATTACGAATACTATGGAAGATAATATATTTTGTGCTTAAATATCCGAAGTCCGTCATTTTGCGGGTGCAAAGGTAAAATTTTTTCTTTTTGGATCAGGAATGCCTTGAAAAAAATATTACTGATGGGTGTTTGCGGGTAAATTTGTACTTTCGCACCTTCATATCAGATAAACAATATTCTATGAAGAATTTCCAGAAGCTGAATAATATTTTTGGCTGGTTTACCTTTCTCATTGCTTCAACTGTTTACCTGCTGACCATTGAGCCAACCGCCAGTTGGTGGGATTGCGGGGAATACATCTCCACAGCATTTAAACTTCAGGTGGGCCATCCTCCGGGAGCTCCGTTATTCCAGATGATCGGCCGGTTCTTTTCGCTTTTTGCCTTTGGCGATGTTTCAAAAGTAGCCATGATGGTGAATACGATGTCGGCTCTTTCAAGCGGGCTAACCATCCTGTTTCTTTTCTGGAGTATAGTATTGTTTGCCAAAAAACTTGTGGGCGCTAAAGGAGAAATGACGAATGGTCAGATGTTTACAGTTTTTGGCGCCGCCTTCATCGGTTCCATGGTTTATACATTCAGTGACACCTTCTGGTTTTCCGCTGTTGAAGGTGAAGTTTACGCGATGTCCTCCTTCTTTACAGCCATTTCCTTCTGGGCCATATTGAAATGGGAGGAGGTTGCAAATGAAAAGCATTCCTACCGCTGGTTGGTCCTGATTTCATTCCTGATGGGACTTGCCATCGGAGTGCACTTGCTTAACCTTCTGGTGATTCCTGCCACCTGTATGGTTTATTATTATAAAAAGTTTGAAACCACCAAGGTGGGCATGCTTCTGACTTTTGCCTTGTCGATCATCATTCTCGCTTTTGTGATGTTTATCATTATTCCCTGGACTGTAGAACTATCGGGAAAATTCGAATTGCTGTTTGTAAATGGGTTCGGATTGCCATTCAATACAGGGACAACCGTATATTTTCTTCTGCTCATCGGATTGATTATCTGGGGACTTTATTTTACCCGAAAAAAGGGAAAGACGGTATTGAATACGATCCTTCTGGCTTTTACCTTTATCCTGATCGGTTACTCTTCATTCCTGATGCTTGTGATCAGGGCAAATGCAAATCCGCCCATCAACGAAAATGCTCCGAAAGATGCCGTCAGTTTGTTGTCTTACCTCAACCGTGAGCAGTATGGTGATTTCCCGATTGCCTATGGACAATACTGGAATGCTCCGATCATTGATTATGCTGATGGAAAACCCATTTATCAGAGAGATGAAAAATCAGGGAAGTATATTGTTGTTGACGAACGAAAAGGAACTGTTCCTGTTTGGGATCCCAGGTTCACAACGGTTTTCCCGCGTATGTGGAGCAACCAGCGGAAAGGTTCCGCGGAATTTTATAAAAAATGGGGAGGAGAGGGCGTTCCCATTGAAGTCAGCACAGGGGAAGGGAAAACTGAAACGCGCATTCGTCAAACCTTCGGGGAGAACCTCAAGTATTTCTTCACCTACCAGATCGGGGTGATGTATATTCGTTATTTCATGTGGAATTTTGCCGGAAGACAAAACGATGTTCAGGGATTTGGCGGCATTGAAGACGGAAACTGGATCAGCGGCATCCCTTTTCTTGACAAGATGCGGCTGGGTCATGATCTCAGCAATTTACCCGACAGCAAGCAAAACCGGGGCACCAATAAATATTATCTTCTGCCACTCATCCTGGGGATCATAGGATTTTTCTTTCATATGGGCAAGGATTACAAAGGGACTATGATCATTGTACTGTTGTTTATAATGACAGGATTGGCCATATTGGTCTATCTGAACCAGCAACCTTACGAGCCCAGAGAGCGGGATTATGCTTACGCGGCATCATTCTACGCATTTGCCATCTGGATCGGACTGGGAATCATTCCCCTGATCAACTGGGTTAAGAAAAAACTGAGCGAAAATCTTTCCGTTATCATTGTTTTTACTTTGGTGCTCATCCTGGTACCAGGCATCATGGCCAAGGAAAACTGGGATGATCATGATCGTTCGGGGAAGTATGCATGCCGTGATTTTGCAGCAAATTACCTGAAATCATGTGGGCCTCAGGGGATCTTATTCACAAACGGAGACAATGATACATTCCCTTTATGGTATGACCAGGAGGTTGAAGGAATCGGAACCGATGTCAGGGTCGTTAACCTCATGCTCGCTTCAGGACCATGGTATATCAATCAGCTGTATCAGAAGGCCTATAATTCTGAACCTATTCCACTGACCCTGAGCAAGGAGCAGTACCGGCAGGGCACGAATGATATCCTGCCGTTTTACGATATCGGAATCAAGGGTTATGTTGAGCTTAAGGATATGATTGATTTCATAAAAAGCGATGATCCACAGACTTTCCTGACGCTGCAGAATGGCGAGAAGATGAAGTTTTTCCCTTCCAAATATGTTAAAATCACTGTTGATTCGGCCGCCTGTGTGAAGTACGGTATTGTCCCAAAACATCTGCAGGGAAAGATGGTTGATTCCATCTGCTGGAAAATTCGCTCGAACCAGCTTTACAAGAATGATCTCATGTTACTTGATTTGCTGGCTTCAAACAAATGGGAACGGCCCATCTATTTTGCTGCACCATCAAGTGTGAATCATTGTGTTGCCATTGACTCCTTCTGCCTGGTTCAGGGTTGGGTTTACCAATTTATGCCTGTGAAAGCGGATTCAGGCGACTACATCCAGGGGATGGGCGGCGTGGATGCCCAAACCTCCTATGATATCATGAAAAACAAGTGTGCATGGGGCAATCTGAATGATCCTCATGTTTACGTTGATCCTGAAAGTCTTAATAATTCCGTCAGGCCGAAGACCAATATTATGCGTGTTGCACAATCACTGGTTTCGGAGGGAAAGAAAAAAGAGGCTATTGAAATGCTCGACCTGTATTTGAATTATTTTCCAGATTCAAAGGTGCCTTATGATATGTATATGCTTCCGTATGCTGAAATTTATTATAAAGCAGGGGCCCCCGATAAGGCCAATAAGCTCATTGAAAGGGTTGGGCAGATATACAGTCAGAACCTTGATTATTATAAATCCTTTACGCCCGCATATTCCCAGTATTTTGAGCAGGATGTTCAAACTGCCCTGGGAATCATCAGGCGACTATCGATGGTTGCTTCAGAAAACCATCAGACACAGCTTGCTGCCAAAATGGATACTTTGTTTAACATGAAACTCAAGGGATATCAATAAAGATCTGTCCCCTGCATTATACATCTCGGTATGTTAACATTATCAATAGTCTGGAATCCAAGTCCGGAGATTTTTCACCTCGGTAGTTTTGCTGTCAGGTGGTATGGATTATTCTTTGCTCTTGGTTTTGTCTTTGGCTATCTCATCATGCAGAAGTTCTTTGCCAAGGAGGGCGTTCCCATCAAATTGCTTGATGAACTTACCACTTACATGATTGTCGGAACAGTGATTGGAGCACGGCTGGGGCATGTGTTTTTTTATGAACCCTCCTGGTACCTGGCTCATCCGATTAAAATCCTGGAGGTGTGGGAGGGTGGACTGGCCAGTCACGGAGCCGCCATCGGGATTATTCTTTCGCTGCTGATCTTCTCCTATTTCAGGAAGAAACCCTTTTTATGGGTTATGGACAGGATTGTGATTGTCACTGCCCTTGCGGGATTTCTGATCCGTATGGGGAACCTGATGAATTCAGAAATATATGGATTGCCTACGACCCTTCCCTGGGGCTTTGAATTCATCCGTTCCACCTCCCCGTCTGAGGGACTGGTTCCCAGGCATCCGACCCAGATTTATGAAGGTCTTTCCTACCTGGCAATCTTTTTTCTGCTTTGGTGGTATTATTATAAAAAAGACGGAAAGCCGCCACAGGGTTTTCTGTTTGGACTATTCCTGATCCTGGTGTTCGGGGTCCGTATCCTTATTGAATTTATCAAGGAACCACAAGTTGGCTTCGAACGTGGATTGACCCTGAACATGGGGCAAATGCTATCTATCCCGTTTGTGATAGCGGGTTTTGTCCTGGTGTATCTCGCTCAAAAGAAAGAGACTAGGAAATAAGTTTCAAGGCATTTATCCTTTCTGAGAGAACTTCGTAATCATTCCGTAGCACCATTCCCGGAAAATTTTTTGACATTTCGATTGCGTAAAACAGATCAAAATTCTCCTGACTGATCGCAAAATATATTTTCTTGTCCATCAGATAATGGGCCAGGTATTCCTGTTCCGATTGTCCGGGTGTCGGAATGAATATCGCCCTTTTCCCGAGTGTGGCAATATCCATGATGGTGGAATATCCGGAACGTGCAATTACCAGGTCGGAGGCAGCTATCAGCGCTTTCAGCTTTGAGGTTTCAAGATGAGAGAACATGTGAATTCTTCCATCCAGAACATATGCCTCGTCTGATTCTGTAATCCCTCTTACCAGGGCGACCTGAATATTGATACTCATCAGTTGCATCAGAATTTTTTCTTCAATCAGTGTTCGCTGGGGCTCAGGACCAGAAAGCATCACCAGCAAATCATACGATTGCACACTGATTTCAGGATGATTGTCAGCGGATTTTGAAAATCTTGAAAGAATACCAATAAAGTGGATCTTTCCAGGCAACATAGATGGGTGTGACAGATTGCCGGCCAGTCCATGGTGGGGTTCAAAATCGGGCACCCAGCATTCAGTGAATCTGTTTATTAATTTACGGTTGATCCTGTTAATAATCCTTTTAATTATCGGATTACCTGAAGGCACCTGTATTTCCAGTTCATGGGTAATGAAAACCGAAGGGATGGATGGGTGCCAGCAGCCATAACGGTTATCGGAAATTACCACGGATGCGTTGGTCTGCAGGACAATTTTCTTCAGAGCCTGATGTTCACGCCAGGTGGCGATCAGCAGCTTCGGTGCTAGGAGAAGAACCTTAATCGTAAACCAATGATTACCGGGGTACCGGATTTTTATACCTGGAAAACTGACAACCGGAATCCAGGGATATTCCTTTTTCAGGAATTCCATAGGCCTGCCGCCTGCAGCAATGATCAATTCAAACCCAAGATCCTTTAATTTTTCAATAACAGGAACGCAGCGGGTTGCATGACCAATGCCCCAATCCATCGGACAAATCAATGCCTTTTTGATTCCTGTCACCGGTTATGAACTTATTTAGACCGAATATACGCTTATTTTCAGTTCCCGGTGTCGAAAAGTTATTCACAATGCTTCACCTTTTATAAACGAAAGCGATTAACCGTTGAAGCAATTATTTATCTCAGAAGATCATGATAATTTAAGTATGGACAACAAGGAGGAGCGTTTGCTTTTTCAGATTGGGTTGACATTGATTCCCGGTGTTGGTGATGTGCTAGGGAAAAAACTTGTATCGATTTGTGGCAGTGCGGAGGCTGTTTTCAGGGAATCTCGGCAGCGCCTGTTGAAGTTGCCAAGGATAGGAAGGATCCTGGCCCAATCGCTTGCTGACAAAGAAATTTTGCTTCGGGCCGAGAAAGAATTGGTTTTTACAGAACGTTACCGGATCCAGCCCCTGTTTTTTCAGGATCCTTTGTATCCCCACCGTCTTAAACAATGTTTCGACAGCCCGGTCATGTTGTTTTACAAAGGAACTGCCAATCTGAATTCTCCCCGGATAATTGGGATTGTCGGAACACGACGTGCCACTGATTATGGCAAACTCATCACCCATGACCTGGTAACCGGGCTTGAACAGCACCGGGTGATGGTAGTCAGCGGACTTGCTTACGGAATTGACAGTTGTGCCCATCGGTATGCTCTTGAAACAGGGCTGGAAACAGTAGGCGTATTGGGGCACGGACTCGATACATTATATCCCTGGCTGAACCGTTCGCTGGCCGAAAGGATGGTAAAGCAAGGCGGCCTGATCACAGAATTCCTGAGTGGGACAAAACCCGACCGGACCAATTTCCCCAAGCGAAACAGGATCATTGCTGGTATGTGTGATGCGCTGGTCGTTGTGGAGGCTGGCTCTAAAGGGGGTGCACTCATTACAGCCGATATAGCCAATTCTTACAATCGCGATGTTTTTGCAGTTCCGGGCAGGGTGTACGATCCCTATTCTGATGGTCCAAACTGGCTTGTCAGAACCAACCGGGCAGCGCTGGTTCAAAAGGTTGAAGACATTGAATACATGATGGGGTGGAAGGAATCAGAAGGTCCAAATCATGTTGCGCAGCGAAAATTCTTTATTGAACTGACGGAGGAGGAGGAGCGGATCCTGAAATTATTGGAGGAAAAAGGGAAACTCGGAATTGATGAGATCTGCATTCAGTCGGATACTCCGATGAGCAAAGTTTCATCTTCTTTGTTAAATCTTGAATTTGAAGGAATTATCAAATGTCTCCCTGGCAAAATATACACAATGAACTGATGTTTTCCAGAAGGTAATGGGTGGTTACTCCACCCCGGGTATAGTTAATTTTTATACTTTTACCGCCATTAATCGCAGTACAAAACATCGCGTGGAAGGAATCGTTATCAAATCAACCGGAAGTTGGATCAGGGTGCGGATGCCTGATGGTGAGAAGCTGGAGTGCAAACTTAAGGGGCAGTTCAGAGTCATGGATATCAAGCATACCAATCCGGTAGCTATTGGTGATCATGTAGAGGTCGAACTTACGCCCGGCGACAGTCATGGGATGATAACCCACATCAGGGAGCGCAACAACTATATCATCCGGAAAGCGACCAAACTGTCGAAGGTTTCGCACATTATTGCCGCTAACCTTGATCATGCTTACCTTATTGTGACCATGGCCCATCCGCGTACATCAAACGGATTCATCGACAGGTTTCTTGTTACTGCCGAGGCATATTATATCCCGGCCAGCCTGATTTTCAATAAGATTGATTTGTACACGCCTGAGTTAATGAAGGCGATGGAGGAGCTCAGCCTCATTTATGAAAAGGCGGGGTACTCATGTTATCGGGTTTCAGCACTTCGAGGAGACGGGGTTGACCGCATCCGGGAACTTCTTAATGGCAAGGTCAGCCTGTTTTCGGGACATTCAGGAGCGGGGAAGTCAGCCCTGATAAAAGCAATCGATCCGGTGCTTAAGCCGCGCATCGGCATGTTATCAGAAACCCATCAGAAGGGAATGCATACGACTACCTTCGCAGAGATGTATGAACTTTCGCATAAAGGATTCATTGTAGATACCCCGGGTATCAAGGAGTTTGGGCTGATTGATTTTCAGAAGACTGAAATTCCGAGGTGTTTCCCTGAGATGGATCGTCTTTTACCGTTTTGCCAGTACAAAAATTGTTCACATACGCATGAGCCGGGTTGTGCGGTAAAATCGGGGATTGAAACAGGTGCTGTCAGCATGCTGCGCTATAATTCCTATATTAGCATTCTGAATGATAGCTAGACAACTGATCACCGAATCAATTATTCCGCTGAAACCTTCGGATACCGGTGCTTTCGCCATATCCCAAATGGAAGAGTTCCGCTGTTCGCATATGCCGATCGTCGATGGAACTGAATTTATTGGTCTGATCTCGGAGGCAGAAATTGTTGCGATGCAGGAGCCTGAGCTGGAGATCGGACAATATAAACTTTCCTTACTGCTTGCGTATATTTCAGAAAATCAGCATATTTACGATGTAATCACCCTTGTATCATCCCTTCACCTGACGCTTCTGCCAGTCGTAAATGAGAAGAACCAATACCTGGGCGTCATTGGACTGTCAACCCTGGTTGAACATCTTGGTAACATGGCGGCACTGCATAATCCCGGGGGTATCATTGTGCTGGAGATCAATGATAAGGACTATAGCCTCATTGAAATTGCCAACATTGTTGAATCGAATGATGCCAAGGTGCTGAGTCTCTATATAACTTCATTCCCTGATTCAACCAAACTTGAGATCACGATAAAAATAAACCGGATCGACCTTGGCCCGATCCTGCAGACTTTTTTCAGATTCAATTACCTTGTCAAAGCATCCTGGTCAAAAGAAGATGCATACAGTGATGACCTCCGCAACAGATTTGATGCCTTAATGAACTACCTGAACATTTAGTCTGAGCCTGAATAATTCCCCTGTTTTACAAAGCCAGTTATCCAGCCTGGGATTCCTTGTCAAACCAACCGTTGGGTTATGCATCCCATCTGCAACGGATGGCCATCGAAATGAACCAAAAATTGCCTTATCTTTGCACCCTGAATTAAAAAAAAGCAGCAAATTATCATGAAAATCGCTCTTTTTGGTAAAAATATTGCCGAAAATGTCATTCCGTTTATCCAGGAGTTGGTGGATGAATTGCAAAGCACTGAAGGTGTCACATATGTGTATAAACCTTTTTTTGACAGCCTGGAGGGAAAAGTTGTTTTTATCAGCCAGCCCCTTTTATTTACCAGTCAGACCGAGATTGAAAACAAGATCGATTACCTGTTTTCGATCGGAGGGGACGGAACCATACTCGATGCAATAAGGCTGGTTGGAAATTCGGGGATCCCGGTGACCGGTATCAACCTTGGAAGGCTTGGTTTTTTATCCAGTATATCAAAGGAATATATCGGACCAGCAATCAGGGCAATTCAAAGCGGACACTATCAGATAGAAAAGCGCACACTTTTACAGCTCGAATCCCCAAAAAATCTTTTTGGCCCGACAAACTATGCCCTGAATGAACTGACGGTTTTTAAGCCAAATGTGATGTCGATGCTGACGATAAAGACCTGGATAAACGGAGCATTTTTAAATTCCTACTGGGCTGACGGGCTTATTGTTGCCACTCCGACAGGTTCAACAGCCTATTCACTTAGCTGCACCGGTCCGATCATAACTCCGGATTCGGAGAACTTCCTGATTACCCCGATTGCAAGCCACAATCTTACGGTTAGGCCAATCGTGATCAGGGATGACAGTGAGATCAAGATTCGTGTGGAAGGTAAAGAGGGCCATTTTCTCCTGAGTCTTGATTCACGAATTGAGAAGGTCGGACATTCAGTTGACCTCATTGTCAGGAAAGCAAGCTTTAAGATCAACCTGCTTCGGTTAGCAGACAAGAATTTCTTTCACACAATCCGTGAAAAGCTGAACTGGGGATTAGATAACAGGAATTAGCAGGATAATATCCAAAATTCCCTATTGCTATCAAATAAAATCGTGATTTGACCGTTAGTCTAAGTTGTTGAAAAGAATTATTAAGATCAAAAAAGAATATCCGAAAAACATGCTACAAGCCATGAGGAGACCAATATTCCTGGTTGGCTTCCTAGTTTTCCTTTTTAATACTGCTAAGTCACAGGACATGGAGGTGGGCCTGACCGGAGGGACTATGTATTATCTTGGAGATTTAAACCCCGGTAAACAGTTTCTAAACGCACAGGTTGCCTATGGTCTGCTGGTGCGGTACAACATTGATACAAGATGGTCGGTCAAGTTGAGTGGCATGCAGGGAACCGTAAAGGGCGACGCTGCCCAGTCTACATTTTTACCCGACCGGGGGCTTACTTTCTCAAGCCAGATAACTGATATTGCCGCCGTTGCAGAATTTAATTTCCTTCCCTACTTTACAGGCAGTAGAAGGGAAAGAATATCGCCGTATATTTACGCCGGTTTTTCTGTCTTCTTTTTTAACCCCATTTCCAATGGTGTTCAATTGAGAGATATGGGGACTGAAGGGCAAAATATCAATTATGCAGGGCGAAAACCATATGCTTCCTATAATTTTTCCATTCCCTTTGGTCTTGGTGCAAAGTTCAGCCTTGCCAGCAGATTGGGTTTGCAGGTTTATTGGGAGTTTCATAAGACCTTTACAGATTATATAGATGATGTGAGTACCACCTATTATTTAGACGGCCCCTCCATCTCACAAAAAGATCAGGCAGCGGTTATGTCGGATCCAACATTGAATCACGAACCTGGCATGCAGCGTGGAAACGAAAAAAATAATGATTGGTATTCTGTGCTGGGAATATCGATTACCTATAAGTTTAACATTTTATCGTCAAAAAAATGCCGGGATTTGAAACATTGACCACCGGTTGTTGTGAATGATGGAATTAAAGGATCAGATCGATAAAAAGAGATTACCTGTTCACGTGGCCGTGATAATGGATGGAAATGGCCGATGGGCCAAGAAGCGCGGTTACGTTCGTACCCTGGGTCACGAAAGGGGAGTGGATGCGGTTAGAAATACAGTGGAAGCTGCTGCTGAAATCGGTATCCGTTATCTTACCATGTATGCTTTTTCTACGGAGAATTGGAAGCGACCCAAATATGAAATTGATGCTTTGATGCGGATTCTGGTAAATTCACTTCACGGGGAGATGGCAACCCTGATGAAAAACAACATCCGGCTCAGGGCGATTGGTGATTTAAAGAGTTTGCCTGCGAAAAGTTACCGCGAATTGATGAAATCCATTGATGAGACTTCCCAAAATACCGGTTTGACTCTCGTTCTTGCGCTGAGTTACAGTTCACGATGGGAAATGGTGGAAGCTGCCCGTTCAATGGCACGAAAAATTGCTTTGAAGGAACTGGATCCTGAAAAGATTGACATCCCGACATTTATTTCTTACCTGGCCACTTCAGAAATTCCAGATCCTGAGTTGCTGATAAGGACAAGTGGTGAATTTCGGATCAGTAATTTTTTACTCTGGCAAATTGCCTATACTGAACTATACTTCACGAATACCCTCTGGCCCGATTTCGGAAAGGAAGATTTTTATAAAGCCATTCTCGATTTCCAAACCAGGGAGCGCAGATTTGGACTTACAAGCGAACAGATTAATGAAATCGAAGGAAAATTACGTAAATAAACCCGGATGAGACTGAGTAACCTGCTGATAATTCTATTTTTCCTACTTGTAATACAACCCGTGTCTGCTCAGATAAGTCTCGGTGAGGAAAGTGTGACCGATTATGATAAACCGAAGGAGTACTATATCGGCGGGATGACCGTGAGCGGAGTTAAATACCTGGATGGAAATGTACTGATCATGTTGTCGGGGTTGACGGTAGGCGATAAGGTTAAAATTCCCGGAGATAAAATTTCGCAGGCAGTCAGGAAATTATGGGAGCAGGGATTGTTTGAAGATATCAAGGTTTCAGTTACCAAAGTTGTGGATAATCAGGTTTTTCTAGATTTTTACCTTAAAGAAAGACCCCGGTTATCGAAGTTCCAGTTCAACGGGATCAAAAAGGCAGATGCAGATGATATCAGGCAGAAAATTCGCCTGGTCAAGGGCGATTATGTGACTGACAACATGATTATCAAAACAAAAAACATCATTAAAAAGTTTTACAATGATAAAGGTTTTCTAAATTGTGATGTGGAGGTTATTCAAAAGAAGGACAGTGCCACTGCCAATGAGGTGACCTTGTATATCAACATTGATAAAAACGAGAAGGTTAAGGTTTATACCATCAATATTCATGGGAATCAGAGTATAGGATCAGATCTGATCAAGGCTTCATTTAAGAAGACCAAGGAGAAGAGTGTTTTCAATCCGATGAACGATCTGGACAAGGTTGTTTATAATACGGCGAAGGAAGCGGCAACGATTGATTTTGTTGAGATCGGGAATGTCCTGGGGGATCATGCTTCTTCAAACATCCGTGTAAGGATCTTTAAATCCTCCAAGTTCATTGATGAAGATTACCAGGCTGATAAATTGCTCCTTATTTCGAAATATAACAAGCTGGGATACAGGGATGCAAGGATCATTCGTGATTCCATCTCGAAGAATCCCGATAACACCATCAATATTGACATCTGGGTTGAAGAGGGACCAAAATATTATGTGCGGAAAATAGCCTGGGTGGGGAATACGAAATATTCATCCCTCTTCCTTGACAGGATCCTTAGAATTGGAAAGGGTGATATATACGACCGCGAGGCGCTTGAACTGGCACTTACCTACAACCCGAACGGAACGGACATACGATCACTTTACATGGATGATGGTTACCTGTTCTTTGACGTAGTGCCCGTGGAGACAAGGGTCGAGAATGACTCAATCGATCTTGAGATTCGGATGCACGAAGGGAAACAGGCCACGGTAAACAAAGTCTCCATCAAGGGGAACACAAAAACAAATGACAATGTTGCTTTGCGTGAGGTTCAAACGAGGCCGGGGCAGCTTTTCAGCCGTGACCGTTTGATCCGCTCCCAGCGCCAGCTGGCCCAATTGAAATATTTTGATGCTGAGAAACTTAATCCCAACGTAGCTCCAAACCCGGAAGATGGTACCGTTGACATCGGGTATGAAGTTACGGAGACTTCGGCCGACCAGATTGAACTGTCAGGAGGATGGGGTTACGGCCGTATCGTAGGAACGCTTGGCTTGTCGTTTAACAATTTTTCATTGCGAAACGTTACGAATTTAAAGGCCTGGAAGCCCATACCTGCAGGGGATGGTCAGAAATTAAGTTTAAGGTTCCAGACCTATGGTGCCGGTTATTTCAGTTACAGCGTCTCTTTTACCGAACCCTGGCTGGGTGGACGCAAACCACTTGCCCTGAGCCTTTCCTATTTCCACTCGAGATACACAAACGGAGTGGCAAGCAATGATCCCAGTTTTGCCTATTTTAAAATTGATGGTATTTCGGTAGGTTTGGGAACCCAGTTGCGCTGGCCCGATGATTATTTCTCACTGATGCAAAGTTTGAATTATAATCGTTATAATACCTATAATTATTCCTCAATTTTCACTTTTGGTGGTGGGAATGGGGTTTATAATGCCTTCAGTTATAGCATTGCACTTTCACGCAATTCAGTGGATGCTCCTATTTTTGCCAGGAATGGATCAGAATTTACTGTAAGCCTTGAACTGACGCCACCCTATTCTTTATTCCGCGGGAATGTTGATTATAAGAACATGACGGCCAGTGAAAAATACAAATGGGTTGAATATTACAAGATCAAATTCAAGGGAGCCTGGTATATCAACATGGTTGAAAAACTGGTTTTAACACCACGCGTTCAGTTTGGATTCCTCGGAGCCTATAACAGTAGCCTTGGGGCAACACCTTTTGAAAGGTTCTATCTTGGTGGTGACGGATTGTCAGGATATAACAATATGGACGGACGTGAGCTGATCGGGATGCGCGGTTATGCGAATAATTCGCTTACGCCCGGGTACCCGAATACAATCGGGGGAACGGTATATACACGCTACACCCTTGAATTACGCTATCCGATTTCCCTCAATCCAAGTGCGACAATTTTCGGACTCGGGTTTGTTGAGGCCGGAAATGACTGGCTGAGATGGAATGACTTCAATCCATTTAACGTGTATCGCTCTGTCGGGGTGGGGATCCGTGTTTTTCTACCCATGTTCGGTTTACTTGGTCTTGACTGGGGATACGGCCTTGATCCGGTACCAGGGGTTCCCAGCGCCGCAGGAGGGCAGTTCCATTTCTCGATAAATTCATCGATAGATTAAAGAATTACCTGGCAACGAAATATTTTTGCGAGCAATTACTGATTAAAAAATAAAATTATGAAAAAGCTGATTTTGACCCTGATGGCCGTCGTTTTCACCATTGCCTTGGTGAATGCACAGAAATTTGCTTATGTTGATACACAGTATATCCTGGATAATGTTCCGGAATTTGCAGAGGCACAGGCTCAGCTGGATGAATTATCAAACCAGTGGCAAAAAGAGATTGAAATGAAGTTTGCTGAGATTGATAAAATGTATAAAGATTACCAGGCGCAGTCGATTCTTCTTCCTGAGGATATGAAAAAGAAGAAGGAACAGGAAATTGTTGACCGGGAGAAGGATGCAAAAAGTCTTCAGCGGACCCGATTTGGAAAGGATGGCGATTTATTTAAAAAGCGTCAGGAGCTTGTGAAGCCAATCCAGGAGAAAATTTATAATGCAATCCAGGAAATCGCCAACAACAACAATTATGCGGTGGTTTTCGATAAAGGAGGCAGTCTGACGATGATGTACGCCAATCCCAAATATGACATCAGTGATGATGTGCTCGATAATATGGGAGCAAATCTCAGTAACAGGAAAGGCAAACCAAAATCCGGTAGCACGTCCACCACTAATCCTGAATCTGGCACTGTGAAGTCGGGCGGAGCAGGAATTGAATCAAAGGAGACTAAAAAGTAAAAAAAAAGTCTTAATTTTGCACCACCTATTGTAGTATAAACCATTTAATTATTGAAAATGAAAAAATTAGCAAAGCTTTTCGCTATCGTTGCCATGATCATAGGCTGTTCATTTGCTTCGCAAGCACAAAATCCCATCAAGATTGGATACATCGATTTTAACACCCTCCTCGCCGCCATGCCAGGGATCGATTCTGTAAAGATTAAACTTCAATCTTATCAAAAGACCCTTACAGACCAGATGGATGCCATGAAAGCAGAATTTGAGAATAAGTACCTTGATTATCAGTCGCAATCGTCAAGTATGTCAGATCTGATCAAACAGACCAAGGAAAAAGAATTATCAGATCTTCAGGGCCGTATTGATGCCTTCCAGCAGAAAGCCAGCCAGGATCTGCAAACTAAACAGCAGGAATTGGTCGCCCCGTTTATTGACAAAGCAAAAACGGCCATCAAGGAAGTTGCCAAGGAGAATAAATTCACCTATGTCTTAAATGCCATCGAAGATGTAGTGATTTACAAGGACGAAGCAGATGATGTTATGTCTTTGGTTAAGAAAAAGCTTGGCATTCAGTAAATCTCTGATAAACTGATTGAAAAAGCCGGTATTATAGTCAATACCGGCTTTTTTATTGATTTTAGTTATTTTTGGAGAACTAATTTCCCATTTTATGAAAAAGCAATTCAATCGCCGCGATTTCATCAAAACCATGACTGCCACGGGAGTGGGCCTTGCCATTGGTGATCCTTTGCTGGCCAATGTTCAGCGCGATTTTCAAAGCAGTCCGTTTAAGCCGGTTCCTACGGGACCTCCCATGAGCAAAGTCCGCATCGGATACGTGGGTGTGGGGTTACAGGGGACTTCGCATGTTGAAAATCTGCTGAAGATAGAGGGTGCTGAAATTGTAGCAGTGTGCGATATTGTTGAGAGCAAGGTGACCAGTACGCAGGATATGGTTGAAAAGGCCGGCTTTAAGAGGCCTGAAGGATATTCAAAATCGGAATTTGACTGGCAGAAGGTTTGTGAACGTAATGACGTCGATCTGGTGTTTACGGCGACTCCATGGCAATGGCATGTGCCGATCTGCCTTGCAGCCATGAATAACGGAAAACATGCCGCTACCGAAGTGCCGGCAGCCATTTCAATGGATGAATGCTGGGAACTTGTTGAAACCTCGGAAAAAACCGGGAAGTATTGTATCATGATGGAGAATTGCAATTACGACAAGGTGGAGATGATGATCCTGAATATGGTTAAAAAAGGATTATTCGGGGAGATGGTCCATGCGCAATGTGGCTACCTGCACGATTTGAGGGAGGTTAAGCATGATATGGAGGGCGAAGGTGTCTGGCGTCGTGATTTTTCGATGCGAAACAACGGCGATTTATATCCTACACATGGCCTTGGCCCCATTATGCAGTGTATGGATATTAACCGTGGAAATTATTTTGACTATATGGTCTCCTATGGATCCAAGACAAGAGGATTGCATGAATATGCCGTGAGCAAGTTTGGCGCCGGGAGTCCTGAAGCCATGGAAAAGTTCGTACTAAGTGATGTGGTGACGACCTTAATCAGGACCATGAACGGAGAGACCATTGTGGTTACCCATGATACCAGTTTACCCAGGCCATACAGCCGCGACATCCTGGTACAGGGAACCAGGGGGCTGGTCAGGAAATACCCGGACCCGAAAATATATATTGAAGGGATTAGTAAAACCGACGACCAGTGGGAGCCTATCAATGATTACATGAATCAGTACCAGCATCCCATCTGGGTTGAACTTGAAGCTGCAAGTAAAGGGGCAGGGCATGGCGGGATGGATTTCATTGAAGACTACCGTCTGGTGAATGCTTTGCTTAAAGGAATCGAACCTGACATGGACGTATACGATGCGGCGGTTATGAGCGCGGTGAGGGTTCTAAGTGAGCGGTCAATTGCCAAAGAGGGTAAAACACTAAAATTTCCTGATTTTACCAGGGGCATGTGGAAGAAGAAACGGGAGTTGCAGGTAATGCAGATGTCCATTTAACAGGGCAGTTGCAGAAACCGGAGGATCAGACAACCTAATTATAAGGGGAAAAAGCGCAACAGGTGGTATTGCCAGGGTCCAAGTGCCACATAAAGCCCGTTCGTGTCAATGTCATCCCCGTTACGTTCAAAGGTGTTTTCGCTCAGCAGGTCATTCAGTCTCCAGTTTTTTCCGGTCAATTCACTGTAATGCAGTCTGACTTGTCCTTGTGCTGCCTGAGCTGAATAGTTAACTGCAATCAGAAACCGGTCATCTGCATCGTACCAGCACCATGCCAGCAGGTTTTGATAACTGTCATTATCTGGCCACCCAAAGCTTTCACACAATTGCCAGGATCCTGTTTTAAAGATTGGATGATGAATGGCACTCAGCAATCTCAGGACAAAGCCGTACAAATCGGAATCAACAGGTTCTTCAGGACGACGCTGAAGGAATACCGGTAATTTTACTTTTCGTCCTTCAAATTGTCCTTCATGGTAAAGTTTTGCGCCTGGAAGGGTTGAGGATATTACAACAGCTGCCCTGTTTTTACCCTGTTGAAACGCAACCACATGTCTGGGTTCGTCATGGTTTTCGATAAAGCGAATCATTTTTGACTGATAATCTATATCAGCCATCAGATGAAGGCGGATATTTTGTGCATTATCATGTTCCAGCCGGTCATAAAGCCGTTTGTCGTAACAATAATCAAATCCCTGCTGCTGGAGGGTCCATTCCTTATCCCAATATGCTTCGGCAATGAATATGAAATCGGAGTTGCTGCGTTTTACTGCAGGGATCAATTCTTCCCAAAATTCAAGTTCGGGTTTTGAACCGGCCCGTTTGCCCCATGTTTGATCGAATATATCGTTCATGACCAGCATAGCCATATCACAGCGGATGCCATCGCAATGGTGTGATATCTGCGTAACGACTTCGATTGTAGCTTCACGTAACCCCGGATGGAATGCATTGACTTGCAGGACATCCTGCCAGGCAGGGTAAAATGGATCCTTGCCACAGGCAAAAATATCTCCGTGAATCTGCACGAACGTGATAGGATCATCCCGCAAGTCCTCCTTATTCCCCTGAATGAAATATTCCGGGAATTCTGACACCCAGGGATGGTCGTGAGCCAGATGGTTGGGCACAAAATCAAGGATGAGTTTTATTCCGCGCTGACCAAGCTGGTTTCTTGCTTTTGCCAAACCCTCAATACCGCCAAGTTCTTCGGCAACTACATATTGTTTTACGCAATAGGGAGATCCCACGTTGTCTGAAAAGGTGAAATCGGGTAAAGCCCTGCGGAAATCGGCCAGGTTCCCGGCATGATTGTTCGAAATGGCAATTCCCTGGGGAGACCGCTCCCAGACACCCATCAGCCATACTGCATCAATATGAAGATGATTCAGTTCATCCCAAATTTCATCCGGAACATCTGCAAGGGTAACCGGGAAATTCATTTTATTACCCATCTCCCTGAGCCATACCCAGGTGTTGATTTCGTAAACAACGGGATTTTTTTTCCAGGGTTCCATGGGGTTGATTTTAAAGGATTATTTTGCCGGGCTTCCTGGCCAGAGAAGGAAAGGCCTATTGTTGGTGATCCTTATTCCATTCCTCAATATGTTCGGCAATAAACCCGGTGACTTTTTGGTGCGCATCTTTTTCTGAACCAAGAACAGCCATTGGTTCACCAAAGGCAATATGAACATGTTTGCTGCGATCAATGGGGCCGAGGTATTTGGCTCTCTTCGCAAATCCCCAGAAATCGGTTTTAATTGCAACCGGAATAACCTGTACTCCAGCCTTGGCAGCCAGTTTTGTGCCCAGTGAATTAAATTCTGAAGGATTAAACTCCACCCTCCGGGTACTTTGGGGAAAGATGACGATAGAAATGTTTTTTTTCAGTTTTTCCACACCCTGATCCATCACGATGCGGAAATCTTCACGGGGATTTGAGCGGCTCAGAACAATCGGATCGCGTGAAAGCATCACGTCTTTGAAGGCCCAATGTTTTACCAGCTCATTTTTGACGACAAAGGTGATGTTTTTCAATGGCTGGATGATTCCGGGGAATATCATGGTTTCCAGTGTGCTCATGTGGTTGCTGAGGATCAACACCGGTCCCAGGCTGTTTCGGACGTTGTCCATACCGGTGATATGGATGCGTCCCCCGCATCGTTCCACATCGGTGAAAATATCGTGTGATGTTTCAACCCACTGGTGAACTCCATATCGTTTATTCCGGGCAAGCCACCTGGATGTAAACACAGTTTTAAGAAAAAGGCCCAGGAATATAAACCGGGATTTAAAAGTTAATCTGTCCAAAAGGAGATGAGGCGCATTTTCAGGGGTATGATATTCGTTGTTGGCAGTAATGTCTGGACGCATTGGTTCATCGTTTACATTGGGTAATTCAGTTCCCCTTTGAATAGGGGAGCCCTCTTCGGTTGAAATTTCCTAAGCAAAGATAGGTAGTTTTTAATCTTTGTCATACCAGCTGGCGTACATGTTGTAATTTTTTGAAATACGGTTCACCTGGCCCTCCAGAAGCGATTGGTCAATATCTTTCACTTTCCGGGCAGGAAGTCCGGCCCAGACAGAACCTGATTCAACCACTGTCCCTTCGGTTATCAGGGCCCCCGCACCAATGATGGAGTTGCTATGAATTTCGGCCCCATCCATGATTATGGCGCCCATCCCGACCAGCACATTGTCGTGGATGGTGCAGCCATGTATGATGGCGTTATGGGCAACTGAAACATTGTTTCCGATGGTTACTGAAAATTTCTGATAGGTGCAATGGACAATGGCTCCATCCTGAATATTAACATTATTGCCAATCCTTATGGAATGAACATCACCACGTACCACTGCATTGAACCAAACACTGCAATCATCGCCCATGACCACATCACCGGTGAGTGTTGCATTGTCGGCGAGGAAGCACCGTTCGCCTGTTTTCGGAAGAACACCTTTAACTGCTTTAATGAATGCCATTTCGATTATGGTTTATCCTGTTGATTTGAGAAAACCATCCATGATCCATTTTTATTATGAATCGATTTTATCCGGAATAACCCGGGGATAATCGAGGGAATAATGTAATCCCCTGCTTTCATGCCGGTTTCGCGCAGCCTTGATGATAAGGTACCCAATGTTAATGAGGTTGCGCAATTCACATAGCTTTTGGGTAAGAATGGATTTGCTGTAAAGTTCTTCTGATTCGCGGTAAAGCAGTTCAAGCCGGTCGAAGGCACGTTGTAGCCTCAGGTTAGAACGCACAATGCCAACATAACTGCTCATAATCGCCTGGAGTTCTTTCAATGATTGTGTGATGAGGACCATCTCTTCGTTGAGGACCATCCCCTCTGCATTCCAGTCGGGAATTTCAAGACAATGGGATATCTTCTTTACCTGCCTGATGGCTTCCACACTGGCCCGGTGGGAGAATACCAGTGATTCGAGCAGGGAATTCGATGCAAGCCTGTTGGCACCATGCAGCCCTGTTGATGAACATTCACCGGAAGCGAACAGGTTGATGATGGAACTGCGTCCGAATTCATCCACCTTCACCCCCCCACATGTATAATGAGCCGTAGGGACCACTGGGATCATGTCCTTGCTGATGTCGATGCCGATCGACAAACATTTGGCATAGATGGTAGGAAAGTGGTTTATCAACTCATTTTTCTTCAGATGCCGGCAATCGAGGAAAAGATAATCTTCACCACTTAATTTTAATTCATTGTCGACGGCTCGTGCCACGATATCTCGCGGGGCAAGCGAGAGTCTCGCATCGTATTTATGCATGAATTCATTCCCATCGCGGGTCTTTAACACAGCCCCGAAGCCACGGAGTGCTTCAGATATAAGGAATGCCGGTTTCTCTTCGGGATGATAGAGAGCGGTCGGGTGGAACTGGATGAATTCCATGTTTTCAACGGCTCCCTTGGCCCGGTATACCATGGCAATCCCATCCCCTGTCGAGATGAGCGGGTTGGTCGTGTTGCTGTATACATTTCCGGCACCTCCCGTGGCAATGAGCGTTATTTTTGAGAGGATGGTGTCAACGAGACCTGTGTTGGGATTCAACACAAATGCACCGAAACAAGTCAGATCTTTTGTACGGCTGTTAACCTCCATGCCGAGGTGGTGCTGTGTGAGGATGTCGATGGTGAAATGATTTTCAAGAATTTCGATGTTCGGGTGTTTTTCAACCTGCTCGAGAAGTTTGTTCTCGATTTCCCGGCCGGTGCTGTCTTTGTGATGCAATACACGGTATTCTGAATGTCCGCCCTCTTTTGCAAGATCGTAACGTCCGGAGGTGGTCTTATCGAATTTTGTTCCCCATTTTACCAGTTCCCTGATGCGTTCAGTCGATTCGCTGATGGTGAACCTGACCACCTCTTCGTTGCAAAGCCCGTCGCCGGCAATGATCGTATCATGAATATGTTTTTCAAATGAATCGGGGGTATACATCACGGCTGCAATACCCCCCTGGGCCCAGCTGGTGGCGGTATCATCCATCCTTGATTTGGTGACAATGCATACCTTTCCATGTTTTGCCACCTTAATGGCGAAGGTGAGGCCGGCAATACCCGACCCAATAACCAGAAAATCAACCTGTTTTCTCATGGTGTTGTTTACAAGTCAAGAAGTAATTTGATGGGATCGAGGCCTTCAGTCAGCATTTTTGAAGGATCTTCCATTAACTCCTTTACCTTCACCAGGAAACTGACCGACTCACGGCCGTCAATAACGCGATGATCATAGGAGAGAGCAACATACATCATGGGGGCAATGACTACCTTCCCTTCAACTGCAATGGGCCGTTCCAGGATCTTGTGCATCCCAAGGATGGCACTTTGCGGAGGATTTAATATCGGGGTTGACATCATCGAGCCGAAAACACCCCCATTTGTAATGGTGAAGGTGCCGCCCTTCATGTCATCAATGGAAATTTTATTATCCCGCGCTTTTCCTGCGAGTTCTTTGATTTTAATCTCAATTTCAGCGATGGACATCAACTCAGCATTGCGTAACACGGGAACTACGAGCCCTTTTGGGGCACTGACCGCGATGCCGATATCAACGTAACGGGGAGTGACCAGATCTTCCCCGTCAATCATTGAATTTACCTGTGGGAATTCTTTCAGGGCAATGGTCACTGCTTTTGTGAACATAGACATGAATCCGAAGCCAACCCCGTAACGCTCCTTAAAGGAATCATTATATTTTTCCCTTATTTTCAGGACTGCCTGCATGTTGATCTCATTGAAGGTGGTGAGCATGGCTGTTTGGTTCTTGACAGAAACCAACCGTTCGGCGAGCTTTAAACGCAGGGTAGTCATTTTTCTCCGGTCTTCATCCCTTGTTCCGGTAAAGGCCACAGCCGCTGTTGCCTCCTTTTTAAGATTAATGAAAGATTCGATATCCTTGCGGGTTATTTTTTTTCCGGGGAAGGCTTTGGTGAGATCATTCATATTCACTTTTTTCTCTTCCAGGATCCTGCGGGCAAGGGGAGAAGCATGCAGGGCGGCTGTTTTCTCAGACGTCACACCTGAAGGGGATGTTGCGGTTGTTGGAGCATCTGAAGGAACTGACCGGGGAATGGCATTTTTTTGAGATTTTTCATCCGTCTCTTCAACAACGGCGATTACGGCTCCGACACCAACTGTTTCACCTTCCGGAACCCTTATCTTTATCACTCCGGCTTCGGGACTGGCTATTGGAAATGAGGCTTTGTCGGAGTCGATTTCAACAATCTCCTGGTCTTTCTCAACCATTTCACCATCTTTTACCAGCCATTTTGCTAACTGGACCTGGGTTATAGATTCTCCCGGACTTGGAACCTTTATTTCAATTGCCATATATGATCGATTGAATGAATATACTGTCAGTTTATTTGTTCTTGATTAATTTGCTGTTAAATAATCTGAAATTCATGTTCAGCGCAATGTAGGCGGCATGAGCCGTTGGCATGTTCACAGGTGCATTTTCCCAATGATTTATCAACGATCAGTTTCTGCTGAATTTTATGCAACCTGGAGGAGCCCGTTGCCGGACTCCCGCTGGCAGGACGTGCGACATGAGACAGGGGCACTGGGTTAAAGTTGACTGAAATATGTTTCCATGCCCCCATGTTTACCGGTTCTTCCTGAACCCATTCCCAGTGTACGGCTTTGTTGTATTTTGAAATCAATGTTTTAAGCTGTTCTGCCGGAAGAGGGTAAAGTTGCTCAAGCCGGATGAGCGCGGTATCGTCCTTTTGAAGTTTCTCTTTCTCTTCAAGAATATCATAATAGATTTTCCCGGAACAAAGCAACACCCGGGTAATCTTTTCGGGATTGGCGGCCATGTCATCCAGAACCTCATGAAATCCGCCGGTTGTAAAATCATCAATAGACGATATGCACCGGGGATGCCGGAGCAGGCTTTTCGGAGTGAAAATCACCAGTGGCTTTCGGAAGGGCCAGTAAAGCTGCCGGCGCAACACATGGAAGAAACTGGCCGGCGTGGTGCAGTTAACGATCTGCATGTTGTGGTGCCCGCAAAGTGAAAGGAATCGTTCCAACCGGGCTGAAGAGTGTTCAGGTCCCTGTCCCTCATATCCATGAGGCAAGAGAAGAACGAGGCCATCCATCACCTTCCATTTGTCTTCAGCGCTGCTGATATACTGGTCGATAATCACCTGAGCCCCGTTGCTGAAATCGCCGAACTGAGCCTCCCAGATGTTGAGGTTATCGGGCGTAGCCAGGGCATAACCATATTCAAATCCAAGAACACCGTATTCGGACAGGAGAGAGTTGTAAATTGATACCTTTGCCTGGGTTGGGGAGATATGTTCCAGCGGAATAAATTTTTCTTCTGAATCTTCAACAGTGAGCACTGCATGACGGTGACTGAAGGTTCCGCGCTGACAATCCTGGCCACTCAGACGGACAGGGCGACCTTCGTTCAGCAGCGATCCATAAGCGAGCAATTCGCCCATAGCCCAATCAAGCTTCCCGGCTTTGAGCATGGCCTGCCGGTCATCCTGCATTTTAATGATTTTGCGAAAAAACGGCTTTCCTTCAGGCAATTCGGTCAGTTTCCTGCCAATTTCCATCAAGGTTGCTACCGGAATTGCAGTATCTGGAGAGGTGATAAAATCTGCAGGCACGGCTCTCCGTAAATCCTTCCATTTGTCAGCCAGAAATGGGGCAATATCACCTTTGATAATCGATTTGGCCGCTTCAAATCCATGGTCAAGGATCTCACTTATTTCCGCCCTGATCTTTGGAATGTCTAAAGATTCCAGAACATTTTCATGCTCCAGTTTACTCAGGTATATTTCGAGGGGATCGGGATGCTGTTCAATGATCTTGTACAGGATGGGTTGCGTAAACCGTGGCTCATCACTTTCATTATGGCCATATTTGCGGTATCCCAGCAGATCAATGAAGATATCTTTATGAAATGTTGCACGGAATTCCATGGCCAGCCGCACAGTGTAAACCACTGCTTCAACATCATCGGCATTAACATGGAAAACGGGAGACTGGATGGTTTTGGCTACATCCGTGCAGTAAACACTGGAACGGCCATCCAGGTAATTTGTTGTAAAGCCGATCTGGTTATTGACCACCAGGTGGATGGTTCCTCCTGTTTTGTACCCATCAAGATCAGCCATCTGAACCAATTCATAAATGATTCCCTGCCCGGAGATGGAGGCGTCTCCGTGAATCACGATGGGAGCTACTTTCCTGAAGTCTCCCTGGTAAAGATCATCGGTTTTGGCCCTTGATATTCCTTCAAGGACAGCGCCCACAGTTTCAAGGTGTGACGGATTGGGTGCCAGGGTGAGGCGTACCCTTTTACCCTGGCGGGTTGTAGTATCGTTCGAATATCCCAAGTGGTATTTTACGTCGCCCAGCAGGTCGTCATCTTCGTACTCTTTCCCGTCAAATTCGGAAAATATCTGCGTAAATGGTTTGTGCATGATATTCCCGAGCACATTCAGCCGTCCCCGGTGTGCCATTCCAAGTAAAAACTCCTCAATACCCAGCTCTGCGCCTTTTTGAATGACCTCCTCCAGAGCGGGAATCAGTGATTCGACCCCTTCGAGGGAAAAGCTCTTTTGCCCGGGAAATTTCTTGTGGATAAATTTTTCAAAAAGTACACCGTCTGCGAGTTTTCTCAGGATCATCCCCTTTTCTTCCAATGAAAAACGGGGCGTGTTGAGCCCAGGCTCCATTTTTTGTTTAAACCATTCAACAATTTCCGGTCTCCGGATGTAATGATATTCAACACCGATCGACTGGCAGTAGGTTTTTTGAAGATGGGCTATGATGTCGGCAAGTTTTGCGTTTCCCAGGCCAATTTCTTTCCCGGCCTGGAAGGTTTTCGTCAAATCTTCCTGAGAGAGGCCGAAGTTTTCAGGATCAAGGGTTGGAGAATATTTACGGCGTGTACGTACCGGATTTGTCTTTGTAAATAGATGACCGCGCGACCGGTAACCATTGATCAGGTTTATTACCTTGAATTCATTGGGAACAACAAAGGACTGGCCCTGATCTGCTTTAAAATTGGTCTGGCAGAATTCGAATCCTTCGAAAAACTTCCGCCAGCTTTCATCTACCGAAGCAGGATCCTTCTTGTATTGTTCATACAATCCGTCGATTACGGAATTGTCTGGTTGATTCAGGTAATTGAATTTATCCATGCTGAATGATTGTCTTTTCTGGATCAAATATACTGAAAATTGAAGAATTCAGAAGGGGATAATTCAACAGTGATTTTCGTGGAATCATACGGGCATTGGGGAAGATGAATATTAGTTGACTTTTCTGGGCAAAATGCTACTTTTGCATTTAGAAAAATGAGATAAATGGAATACATAAGAGAGTACATTGCCCAGCACAAGGACCGATTTTTACAGGAATTGTTTGGATTGATCCGTATACCTTCGATCAGTTCAGAGGCTGACCATAAAGAAGACATGCTCCGTGCTGCTGAATATTGGAGAAAATCGCTGCGTGAAGCGGGATGCGAGAGAAGTGAAATTTTTCCAACGGGCGGGAACCCGATCGTATATGGTGAAAAGATCATTGATCCGGCCTTGCCGACCGTTCTTGTTTACGGCCACTATGATGTCATGCCGGTTGATCCGATCGATTTATGGGAATCCCATCCTTTCAAGCCCGAAGTACGTGAGGGTAAAATATATGCACGCGGGGCCGATGACGATAAGGGACAGGCCTTTATGCATGCCAAGGCTTTTGAACTGATGGTTCGCACCAACACCCTTCCCTGCAATGTGAAATTCATGATTGAGGGGGAGGAGGAGGTAGGTTCAGAGTATATCGGACCCTTTTGCCTGGAGTACAAGGAGATGCTCAAATCAGACATCATATTGGTTTCGGATACAGGCATGCTTGGATTGAAGACCCCTTCGATTACGGTCGGACTACGTGGACTCATCTACATGCAGGTGGAGGTTACCGGTTCCAACACTGATCTCCATTCGGGGATCTTCGGTGGCGCCCTGGCCAACCCGATCAATGTGCTCTGCAAGATGATTGCCTCGCTAACCGATGATCAGGGGCGGATTACCATCCCCGGATTTTATGATGATGTTGTTGAGATTTCACGAGAGGAAAGGGCAGAGATGGCCAAGGCTCCATTTGACGAAGCGGCCTATAAGAAAAACCTGGATGTGAATGAACTTTATGGAGAAGCTGGTTATTCGACCAAGGAGCGTACAGGAATCCGTCCGACGCTGGATGTGAATGGCATTTGGGGCGGTTTTACAGCGGAGGGAACAAAAACCGTATTGCCTTCCAAAGCCTATGCAAAAGTTTCCATGCGACTTGTCCCAAACCAGGATTGGGTGAAAATTGGTCAGCTTTTTGAAAAATATTTTAATTCGATTGCCCCTGGAACAGTAAAGGTTAAAGTGCAGGCACTTCACGGAGGGCATGCCTATGTGTCGCCTATTGATACCATTGGTTATCAGGCTGCCAGTAAAGCGATAGAAGCGACCCTGGGAAAGAAACCGATCCCGGTGCGCAGTGGCGGAAGTATTCCCATCATTCCACAGTTTGAGGAGATCCTTGGCATAAAAACCATTTTATTGGGATTTGGACTTGAATCTGACGTCTGTCACTCACCAAATGAGAACTATCCGCTCGAAAATTTCTTCAAGGGAATTGAAACGATTCCCTATTTCTACAAGTATTTTACCGAGTTGATGAGAACAGCAGGATAACGAAGTTTCAAAACGTACAATCAATCTTACTTTTGCTCTTGTTTTTTGAAGTTGTCGGAGGCTGTATCTAAAAACTTCACAAATGCATCAATGTCAAGATTATAGGCTCGTGGTGCTGTGAGCAGGTTTCCGGCCGTATCCAGTAAAACATAGTAAGGCTGTGAATTCACATTGAACCGGGTGATCTGAAGGTCTGCAAATATTTTTCCGATGGTTTTCTTCACCTTTTGATCATATTTTGATGTGATCCAGTCGTTTTCGGGCAACTCAGTTTTATCATCCACATAAAGTGCCGTGACGATGAAGTTTTCCCGAAGCCGTTTAAGCACCCTGGGATCGGACCAAACATTGGCCTCCATTTCGCGGCAGTTTACACAGCCATGACCTGTAAAGTCGACGAAGATGGGTTTATTCTGTTGCTTTGCGCAGGTCAGTGCCTGGCTGTAATCAAAGTAACCTTCCAGTCCTTGGGGAAGTTTCAGGAAATCGGCATATTTCGGCTTATCACATAAAGCTGACGGAGTTTGTCCTGCGCCGCCTCCTGCAGGTAATCCGGCAATCTCTGAGCGTACAATGGTATTGATATCAAAATCCTGGTAAGTTGATGGCGGAAGATAACCTGAGAGGGCTTTGAGCGGGGCTCCCCACATTCCGGGGATCATATACACAACAAAGGCAAAGACAATGATGGCCAATGTGATCCTTGGCACGCTGATGAAGGGCTGATCTGAATCGTGGTTAAATTTCAATTTCCCGAGCAGGTATAAGCCCATCAGGAAGAAGATCACAATCCAGAAGGCAAGATAGACCTCCCGGTCAAGAATATGCCAATGATAAGTTTGATCGGCGATGCTCAGGAATTTCAAACCCAGCGCCAGTTCAAGGAATCCGAGCACAACTTTCACCGAGTTTAGCCATCCTCCTGATTTGGGAAGGCCGGAAAGCCAGGATGGGAAGAAGGCGAAAAGTCCGAAAGGGAGGGCAAATGCCAGTGAAAAGCCAAGCATCCCGATGATTGGCATCAGGATATGTCCGCCGGCAGATTTAACAAGCAAGGCCCCAACAATCGGGCCGGTGCAGGAAAACGAAACAAGAACAAGTGTAAAGGCCATGAAAAATGCGCCGGCAAATCCACCCTTATCGGCTTGTTTATCGGCTTTATTTACGATCCAGCTTGGCAGGGTGATTTCGAACATTCCAAGGAATGATGCGGCAAAGACCATGAAGATCACAAAGAAAAATACATTGGGAATCCAGTGGGTGCTTATAAAATTGTTAAAATTTGCGCCCAGGGTCACGGCGACAAGAATCCCGAGCACCATGTAAATGACAATGATCGAAAGACCATATACGAGCGCTTCCATCTTTGCTTTTCGTTTACTGGTCGTATCGTGCATGAAGAAGGTCACCGTCATTGGAATCATAGGGAACACACATGGAGTGATGATCGCCAGTAACCCCGCTAAAAAGGAGATAAAGAAAAACCAAAGAAGCGATTTATCCGCTGCCTTATCCACATCTGTTTCACCAAGCCTGACCTGCTCGTTCTTTTTCACTGTGGAATCAGCCCTGGCAGCAGCAATGGAAGAACTTTTTACCGAATCCTGCTGGTTTACTGTTGGGGCAGCTGTTACCGGTGCGACCGCGACAGGTATGGCAACTTTGGGGTTCCCTTTTACTTTTATATCAAATTCAGCATCATTGGGAGGTATACATTGCTTATCGTCGCAGCACATAAAATTTACCAGACCCTTCACAATAAAATCTTTCTGGCTTAAAATTTTAATTTTTTGCCTGAAGATGGCCTTATCGGCGAAAAACTTCAGGATCATATCGAAATTAGGGTCGTTATCCTCGATTGCTTTTGGTTCAAGAACCTTACCAACAAGTTCATAATCCTGACTTTTATTAAAGGTGAAAGAGGTAGCAATCGGGGCGCCATTCGGGCCACCCTGTGGAATATCCTGTGAATACAGATGCCAGGTTTTATCGATTTTGGCAATGAGCAACAAGGTGGCTTCGTCCGGACTGGTCTGTTCTACTTTGAAGGTCCATTTTACCGGGTCTAGGATTTGCGAGAAAGTAAAAAGTGGCAGTAATACCATGGCCAGCAGGCCTGTCAGATTTTTTTTCATCCGGGATGGTTTTGAAGTTTACAAATGTATAGAAAATCGAGATACCTAACAAGAGATAAAAGGTGACAGGGTAACAGGGTGAATTTTCAGGGTTTTGTCACGATCTGAAGAATTTGTCTGGTTTTCGGGGTGACCCTGAACTGATGATCGATGCGGTGGCCGACCACCCAGATAATGTGTTTTCCGGAACACAATAACCAGCAGTTTTCTTTATCAGGAATGGAGAACTTCAGATCAATAAAAAAATCGCTCAGTTTTTTCTTCTTGTTCAGGCCATAGGGTCTGAACGAGTCTCCCGGCTCCCATTTCCTGAGAATGAGCGGGAATTCAATTCTTTCGCATGCGATGCTGGCAATATTGGCTGATACCGGAATTTCGTAATTCGGGGAGTGTGTTATTTTCTTAAAACTTAGTGGGATTGGGGTTTTCAACGATTTATGCTGACTAAACTCATTGATTTTGAAAGACTTTTTTGCTTTCTTTTCACTGAATGGTTGAATGATGAGTTGCAACCTGTTTTTAACAAGGCGATGGGTAGCCGAAAGAAAAATCTGGCTTTTCTCCTTTTCAAGGCAAAGAACGATATCATCAACCTGGCTTTGATTAAAACCATACGGAGAGAGCAGTTCCCACGCAAGTGTCATCAATGGATTTGCACTTAGGATTGCAGGAATATCAATGAAAATGTCATCACCAGATTGTTTCATCACCTTTCCCTTCCACTCCCTGATAGCCTGACCGGCAATGAGTTCAATATCATTTACCCTGTGGATTGTCGAAGTAAGCTGGTGACTGAAATCGGGATTCATTTCACTTAAAAGTGGGATAAGTTCATGCCTGATCTTATTCCTTAGGTATTTGGTCGTGGCATTGCTGCTGTCGGACCGGTAGTGAAGGTGATTTTCCCTGACAAATTCAGCGATCTCCTTACGGTAGGTAAACATGAGCGGGCGAATCACCTTCCCCTGTTTGACAGGGATCCCATGCAATCCCGAGATGCCGGTCCCCCTGATAAGGTTGATAAAAAATGTTTCAACCTGGTCATCAAGGTGATGCGCTGTGGCTATGAGGCTATATTGATGCTGAATACAGAGTTCTTCGAACCATTTATACCGGAGTTCCCTCGCCGCCATCTGGATTGAAATGCCATGTTGTTTTGAATAATCAGTGGTGCGGAATCGTTTGATGTGCCATGGTACGCCATATTGCTTTGCCAGGGTTGCGACAAACCGTTCATCCTCATCACTTTCAATGCCTCTTAATCCGAAATTACAATGGGCAATGCCAAAGTGAAATCCATTGTTGTGAAACAATGCCACCATTGCAACAGAGTCGATGCCTCCACTTACAGCGAGCAGCAGTATATCTGATTTACTGCATAAATCATGGTTGTTTATATGATTAATAAATCTCGTGTTCATTGAAAGTCTCAATAATCAAGTCAGAAAAACTTTGATGTAAAGTTACACTGTATTCAGGATTTTACACAAATCTCGATTAAAGTGAGACTTTTTTATCATCTGTAAAATCGTTTGGTATGCCAATAAATTCCCTAGCGGGCGCATTTTCAGACATGTTAAAAAAAAATATTACTTTTGAAAGTAATTTCAAATCATTATTCGCATAAGATTTCCCTAATTTGATCTGGCAAATCACATATATTACCTGGATCCATATTCTGACGGCTGTGATCAGTCTGCAAGTGGTGTTTACAGTCTATAAGATGCAACTGGTACGGGGCAGGATGCCATTTCTCTGGATGATGTTCCTCTCTGCAACATGGTCGATTATCCTGTCTTTTGAATCTGCTTCAACAGTAATACACGAGAAGGTGTTTTTGTCGAGGCTGGAATACTTCTGCATGATGTCTATTCCGGTCCTTTTTCTCAATTACATCCTGTCCATGAATATTTATAAACCTGTGCCGCTGAAGCGTTACAGGATCCTATTGTGGATCATCCCGGCTGCTGCAGTTTTAATGGTGAATACCAATGATTATCATCATCTGATCTGGACCGGGTTTACCTGGAGTGAAGCTGGTGAAAATATCCTGGTGTACCATCATGGCCCGGTATTTTACATTGCCACTGCATACTCTTTGTTGTTGGTAATTGTATCTAATTTACTGTTGTTGTCCTTTATCAGGGAGCGTCCAAATTATTATAAGCAAAAGGCGGCTTACCTGATTGCTGCATCTGTTTTCCCGCTTCTGACGGGATTTTTGTATGCAAGCGGATTAAGTCCGGTCGAGGGGTTGGATATCTCTCCAATGGGGATCATGATCAGCGGAATCCTGTTTTTCTGGGGGATTGCACGGGAAGAAATTTTCGATATCGTGCCAGTCGGGAAGCAGTTCATGATTGAAAAGATGAAGGATGGAGTGCTCGTCCTCGACAATGACCGGTTCATCATGGATATTAATCCTGCGGGACTATCCATTCTTCTGGTAAAGAACATCCTTTTGGGAAGAAGATTGGATATTCTGATTCCACAGTTAAAGGAGTTTCTTATAAAAGCAGCCGTTGAAACTGAACACAGGGAAGAAATATTCTTTGATAATCCTGTCAACCGCTGGTTTGAAGTATCCGGAAATCCTTTGAGGGACTCAAAACACAGACACCTGGGAACGCTGATAATTTTGCACGACATTACCCCGAGGAAAGAATCAGAAATGAAATTAAAAAAACTAGCCGATGAGCTTTCCGAGACAAATAAAATGAAGGACCGTCTCTACGCAATCATCAGCCATGACCTGAGGAGTCCCTTCAATTCAATCATGGGCTTTTCGGATCTGCTGAGCGAATCCTATGATGATTTTTCCGAGGAAGAGCGAAAACAGTTTGCCTTCAACATCAGTTCTTCTTCAAAAATCGTGTTTAATCTTCTTGAAAACCTGTTGGAATGGTCAGCGATACAACTTGGTAAAATACCCATCCAACCTGCTGAAATAGATATGAATTTCATGGTGTCGGAGGTGTTTACCCAGCTCCAGTTTCAGGTAACGCAAAAGGAGATCAAACTGGTAAATAAGGTTCCGGCCGGACATCATGCAAATGCCGATAGAAATATGATCCAGATCGTTCTTCGGAATATTATCAGTAATGGGATAAAATATTCCCAACCGGGAGGTACCATCCTGGTGGAGTCAGAGTTGATGCAATCAACCATTGAAATATCGGTCATCGATTTCGGAATCGGTATGACTGAATTGACATTATCGAGGTTATTCGATTTCGAGAACCTTCAGTCAACTCCCGGAACTTCCAAAGAAAAAGGAACAGGACTTGGATTGATCCTGTCAAAAGAGATCATTGAGAAAAACGGAGGAACCATCCGGGTATTCAGCGAACCCCTCAAGGGAACAAAGGTTTTGTTCTCACTGCACATTTAGAATGACCCTGAAAGGCAGTGAGGCGCATCTTTATCCCTCGATGTTGAAGCCCCCTGAACCGTAAATTAAATCTCCCAGGTGTCACCTGAATTTAAAAGATCATCAACATTTCTGATCTTGGATGTTTCCTTTGCATATTTGATCTGTTCTTCCACGAGATCATCGTATGTGGGGTACATGGCTGAACGGATTACGCCGAATACCATCGGGAAATGAGGCGGGGCCAGTTTTGCAAGCATTAGCTGGATCCCGGGATCCTGGCTGTACTGGTCATGAACAAGGATATCTTCGATGGTAACTCCATTTTTCCCGATCTCCACCACTTCAAGGAGGGTATTCTTCAGAATGAGTCCCTTTTCATTATTTTTGCCAAATATCATTGGTGCCCCGTTTTTAAGAATGAGCATCGTTTCATCCTTCACATCTTTCCCGGTGACCGTAGCATGTGCCTTGTCTGCAAAAATGACGCAATTCTCCATGATCTCAGTCACGGATGTTCCATCGTGCTTGGCCGCTTCAAACATACATTCGGTCATCAGGGCGATGTTGTTGTCCGGAACCCGGGCGAAAAAGGTTCCCTGGGCACCCATCACCAGTTCCCCGATGTTAAATGGATGTTCAATGGTTCCCATGGGTGAGGTTTTGGTAACCTTGCCCATCGGGGTAGTCGGTGAAAATTGTCCTTTGGTCAGACCGTAGATCTGGTTGTTGAAAAGAAGGATATTCAGGTCAACATTGCGGCGGATCACATGGATGAAGTGGTTCCCTCCGATTGCCAGTGAGTCTCCGTCTCCGGTAACTGTCCACACGCTCAGGCGGGGATTTGCTATTTTTACACCGGTTGAGATTGCCGCAGCACGGCCATGGATGCCATGAATGCCATAGGTGTTCACATAATAGGGAAACCGTGAAGAGCACCCGATACCGGATACCATGCAGAAATTCTCCTTGCGGTAGCCGATCTTCGGAAATACCCGTTCAACAGCGCTGAGAATGGCATGGCCTCCGCATCCCGGGCACCATTTAACCATCTGGTCGCTTTCAAAATCTGCTTTGCTGAGTTGAACATTGGAACGTTCAACGGTCATATTTATGAAATCCATCTTATTTTTCCTCCAAAAGTTGGTTAAACTTATCCGTTAACTCGTTGATCATGAAAGGCAGTCCCTGAACTTTATTAAACTGGGAAATGTTGGGCATGGGGAACTTCATGCGGAGATAATTCACAAATTGTCCGCTGTTGAGTTCACAAACAACGATTTTCTTAAAGCCTTTCAGCACCGCTCCCGTATTCTTCGGCAGGGGCATGATATAGTGGAAATGGGCATGACTGATATTCTTCCCCTCTTTCTGCATCTGGTTGACTGCTGAATGAACGGCGCCATAGGTACCTCCCCAGCTAACCACGAGCAAGTCCCCCTCTGCCTGGCCATCAATTTCCTGATCAGGAATAAATTCGGCAACCTTTTCGACCTTTTTCGCGCGCAGATCAGTCATAATCTGATGGTTCATCGGATCGGTTGAAACCGTACCGATGATATTTTCTTTTTCAAGTCCCCCGATACGGTGGCGCAAACCCTCTGTTCCAGGAACAGCCCATTGGCGCACCAGGGTTTCCGGGTCGCGTTTGTAGGGTTTAAACCCTAGGTCATTTGCCTCTGCAATGGGAGGGTTTATCTCTGGCATATCGGCCATTTTTGGAATCTTGAACAATGCTGAACCAAATCCAAGATACCCATCGGTAAGCAGGATTGCAGGTGTCATGTGTTCCATCGACAGTTTGGCGGTCATGTAAGCGTAATAGAAACAGTTTTCGGAGGTTGAGGCAGCCACAACAATCACAGGGCATTCACCGTTGCGTCCGAAAAGTGCCTGGTAGAGATCACTTTGTTCTGATTTGGTAGGTAAACCGGTTGATGGACCACCACGTTGAACATTAACAATGACCAGCGGAAGTTCAGTGATGACAGCAAGGCCGATGGCTTCGCTTTTCAATGAAAGGCCCGGCCCAGAAGTGGAGGTACATGCCAGGGAGCCTGCGAAGGATGCGCCAATGGCTGAACAGATTCCGGCGATTTCATCCTCAGCCTGGAAAACCTTTGCCCCCAGTGATTTGTGTTTTGCAAGTTCCATCAGGATTTCCGTTGCGGGCGTGATGGGGTAGGAGCCGAGGAAAAGGGGACGACCCGATTTCTCTGCAGCTGCAAGCAATCCCCATGCAGTGGCAACATTCCCGGTGATATTCCGGTAGCGTCCTTTGGCCATGTTGGCAGGTAAAACCTGAATGACCGATTCGAGGGCTTCAACAGTATCAGCATAATTATATCCGGCCTGAAGAACAACCTTGTTGATCTCTATCAATTCGGGTTTCTTCTTGAATTTCTGGTCAAAATATTTGAATGAGGGCTTCAGATCACGGTTGAAGATATAAAAGAGGATACCCAGGGCGAACATGTTCTTGCTTCGTTCGGCAGTTTTAGCATCCGTGCCCAAATCCTTCAGGCTCTCTTTGGTAAGGGTAGTCAGGGGTGCCTTTACCACATTATATCGTTCAAGTGAATGATCGGTAAGGGGGTCCTGCTTGTATCCGGCCTTTTCGATTGATTTGACATCAAACGCATCGGTATCGGTAAGAATGGTCGCACCGGTTTTTGCCCACTTAAGATTTGCCTTGAGTGAAGCAGGGTTCATTGCAACCAGGACATCGACCAGGTCGCCGGTGGTGTAAATTTTTGAACTGCCCATATGCACCTGGAACCCGGATACACCGGCCACGGTGTTCTGAGGAGCACGGATTTCAGCAGGAAAATCGGGGAATGTAGCAAGATCATTACCAACAATGGCTGCCACATCCGAAAACATATTGCCGGTAAGCTGCATGCCGTCGCCTGAGTCGCCGACAAATTTTACAACTACCTCTTCCCGTTCAATAACAGGTCTTTTTTTCTTAGCCATAGCTTCATGGAGTTTAGTGGGACAAAGTTACGGAATTTAGTCACAAGCCAATGTTTAAAACCTAAAAAATCAATCCAAAAATGTTGTCAAACCCACATTGTGCCGGCAAGAACATTCTTGATCGTGGTCCCATGATCACCGGGGTTTATTTTGTTAAGATATGAACAATTATCATCATCGATTGTTGATTCCCGGAAATATTTTATCTTTGCAAAGAAAATTATAAACTCGTTCTGCCATTGGCAGAACACAAACTCAATAAGTCATGGCTTATAAAATTAATGATGATTGCACCGCTTGCGGAACCTGCATCGATGAATGCCCAGTGGAAGCTATTTCTGAAGGCGATATTTACAAAATTGACCCTGAAGCTTGCACCGATTGCGGCGCATGTGCCGATGTATGCCCGGTTGAAGCAATTCATCCGGAATAATCATTGATCGGTTACCGGTAAAGCCATCCGACGGGATGGCTTTTTTTTTGTTAAAAAGTTTTGAGTTCCAGCTGCTCTCCGTCAAATACGGCATAAGTGAAATGGGTGATCCAATCACCCAGCACCAGCTGGCGGGCATTGTCAGTAAGCCGTGTGTCCAGGGGATAATGATAATGACCATAAATGAGGTAACTGATTTCGGGATGCTGATCCAGGATCTTGTGCGAGTGAACGGTGATGCGCTGCTGGATGAGTTTCAGGGTTATATCTTCATCCCTTCTTTCATTCTCCATAGAGACCTTGCGGCTTTTTCGTGACCAGAAAAGTGCCATTTTAATTCCAAGGTCGGGATGAAGCAGGCGGAACAGCCATTGATTTACCGGACTGGCAAAAACCTTTTTGATGAATTTGTATCCATGATCACCGGGGCCCAGTCCATCGCCGTGAGCAAGGTAAAAATGCTTTCCGTAGAATTCCCTGAATTCGGGATTCCGGTGCAGCTGAATATTTAACTCCTGGGTCAGGTAATCGAAGGCCCACATATCATGATTCCCCCTGAACAGGTGGATGGGAATGCCTGCATCCGTGATCTCAGCCAGTTTTCCCAATAAGCGGGCATATCCTCGCGGAATGGCTGTTTTATATTCAAACCAGAAGTCGAACAGGTCGCCCATCAGGTAAATTTCATCAGCATCCAAACGTGCCATCTCCAGCCAGGTTATCAGTTTTTTCTCACGGATCAGGCTGCTGTCATGATCAGGGATCCCAAGGTGAAAATCAGAGGCAAAATATATCTTTTTAGGCATGAATGAAATTTGAGGCAATTTAGGAAAAAAATTACTTTTTGCCTGAACCTTTTCGCTGGAATTCCAAAACCCGTTCATGATGGAACTTTACATGTTTGTTCCCGGGGTAGGTTTGCATCAGTGCTGAATCTGTTTTTTCAAAATAGCGAAGGTCATCTGGGGGGCTCAACACAGTGTTTAGACCAAAGGCATAGTTTAAAACGATCAGTGAGGCAAGAGAGCCGGGATGCTGGTTTATGAAGTCAGTTTCAAAGGATCGCTGTTTTTCCCAGATCATCCGGAATGCCGTGTCAAGTTTTTGCGTTAGCTGAAAATAGTCAGCACTGTCCTGCCTTTCAACAAGAAGCATTTCAAGTGAATCCACCTGGTGCTCATTTTTGCGGGTATAGGTGAAAAAATCATTCAGCTGAGTGGCCTCCTCCGAACCTTTCAACCCTACATGGTCAGGGAAGTCACGCATGCTTCCCGACAGAATCACCCGATCGCCCGGGTGCAACAGGATAACAAGGATTTTTCCGGTTTTGGCTCTGAGCAGCCAGAATCCGGGTTCCTTTACTGCCAGCTTAAAATTGATCATGCCGGCGGGATCCAAAACAACTGAGTCAAGAGGATGAATCTCCCTGACATCCATTACCATCAGGGTCAGTTTTTCTCCTGCAGCATCCGTGAGGGTCCCTTGTATGACCGCTCTGTTTACGTCGGGAGGATGACAAGAAAATAGAAAAATGAGGATTGTAATACTGCCGAATGCGATGTTTTTTAACATGGTAAACCTTTTTCCATTTTAACGGCAATGTACTGATCAATCGGAAATGTAAATTGTTCCCTGGTCAGTTCACTGATCTTCACCCATCTGAAGCATTGGGCCCCATCAACCGGAGGGATGTCATTCTTCAGATTGGTGGTTTTAAATTGATATGGCTTTGGTGCTTTCACCAGGTAATAGACATTGAATAACTGCATATCCGAGGGAAGGAGGGTGGTGGGCTGGAAAAAATCGGTTGTATAATAATGCGAAACAACCTCAATCCGGATATTCAACTCCTCCATGAACTCCCGCTTGAGACAGTCGATGGTTCCTTCTCCAAAATTCAGCCCGCCCCCCGGAAACTTGGTCATGTAAATCCCCAGCCTGTATTCATCTGTTACCAGTACCTTGCCATCATCGATGAGGAATCCATAGACCCGGATATTAAACTGATTTATTGCCATAGAATTGTTTATGGCAAAATTAATTGAAATAATGAATCGCCGCCTTATCTCTTCCTGTGCAGAAATGGCTTTGGGCGGGCATCGAAAACAACCTGTTGCTCTTGTGTAAGCAGGTTACGCAGGGCCTGGTCGTGGCGGATCAACTCTTTCAGAATGGTGGTTTCCAACTTTCCCAGATCTTCGGCTACCTGGTCCGATGATTTTACATCGAAGGGTGTGGTGGCAAGAATCGTTTGAAGACGTGCTTTTTTTTCACGAACCTGGTTCAACAATGGAGTCATTGCTTTCATATGTTCAAGGCCGGAGAGGCGGATCTTTTCCCGTTGTTCACTTGTGAGGCCGGGGAGGTCCGGTTGGGGCATGCCAGGTGCATCCTGATTATCCATGTCAGCCGGAGCGGGGGGAGCTGGCGGTGCAGGAGGAGCGGGAGGTGGAGGGGGTGGAAGTGGAGCATCGGGCGGAGGTGTCTTTCCGTGGTTTGCCCTGGCCGGGGGATTATTTGCATCCGGATTTTGAGCAAAAATGCCGGCGATCATCATGCTGAAAATCAGGGTAATCAACAAGCGTGCTATGATTTTTCTATTTGTTTTCATGTTTATTGATATTTGGATGAATGATAGATGTGATTCGTTTTGGAATCGAATATAAAAAGTTATTTCCGGCCCCCTGGCGGTGGAGCCGGAGGAGGTGGCGGAGGAGGAGCAGAAGGAGGCTCCGGCAGAGGCATCACCCGTTCAAGTGCCTGCCTGAAAATCTGGTGGAATTTTTGTATTTGTTTCTGGGTGAGAAGCTGGCGAAGTTCGTTAAAATGTTCAAAGGTCAGCATTTCCATTTGCCTGCGTATGTCGGCAATGGAGTCTGCTATTTTTGTCGCGGCGAGCGTATCGGGAACAGGGAGGAAAATCGCTTCAAAAAAGCGATCATGCAGCACCCTGTCCCTCTCCTGTAGTTCAAGCAGTCTCTTCTGGTGGAGGTCACGCAGATCTCCGAATTCATCCTGCTGACCAGGGGTTAGCTGAAGTTCGCGGATGAGAAATTTTGAGGCTTGACCCCGTTCAGGATCCTGTCCTGACCTTCGATGGCCGAACCACAGAAAGGTAAGTGTGCCTATGTTTAACACAACCAGGATAACGATGACGACTTTATAAAAACGGCTGTTGTTCATTTTGTCAGAGTTTAATTGGTCCCAGATAAGAAAGATAATCGTTTGCAATGGCTGCCGGAGCCTGTTGTGACAGGATCTGAGCATGATGGTAGTATAGCGCTCCCAGAACGTTCAGGGAGACCAGGATGGCAATACCTGCAGCAATGGTCCAGTAAAAGGATCGCTTCGCAGGAACGGCCTCGGTTTGTGTAAAATCATTCATCTGCAAGATGGGATGAAGCAGGGTGGGGTCCGGGGTGGCACGCCTGATGGCATCAAGCGAATTCATTGTTTCTTCAATCCACGATTCCTTTGGTTTCATATTCTTTTGATGTTATTGAGCATAAATTCCTGCGGTCATCGCTCATTTTTATCATAATAATCAGATAACAGCACCTGCAGTTTGCGCCTGGCCCTGACAATCAGTGATTCGACGGAGGATACGGTAGTGTCCATGATTTCAGCTATCTCTCCCTGTGAAAGACCTTCTACCTTATGAAGGACGAAGGCGGTACGCTGGGTCACCGGCAACTCGGAAATGGCACGGAACAAAATGGCCGCCCGTTCCTTATTTTCCAAAAGGATACCCGGGTGATAAAACGGGGCATCTGAAGACAGATTCACCTGGTCCTCCCTGCCGAAAAGGCTGAATAGAATCCCTGATCGCCTGGCTCTCCGGCTGGTCCGGATATGTTCCAGCGCTTTTTGAACGGTAATGCGGTAAATCCAGGTGGAAAGGCTGCTGTCGCCCCTGAAATGTTTCAACGATCTGAAAATTTCAATAAAAACCTCCTGGGTAACATCTTCGGCGTTTTCCTGGTGCTGCAGCAAACCGAGTGCTGTGTTGAATACCCGGTCGCCGAACAGATTGATCAGTTCGCGGAAACTTTTTTCGTTTCCGTTCCTGAGTTTATCGAATTCCGGCAAAACTTCCATTGGATGTTTATATGATTAGATGCTGGCAGCATCAAAATCCTGCGATTTAAGAATAAATAATTTACTTCAGGATTTAATAGCCCTCAGGATGTGTCTTTTTCCCGGTGGACCAGGTAGCTTTTCAATGAGGAAACCGACTTTCCTTAATGCCCTGACCACGGCGCCTTTAACAGAATAGGTTACCAGTATTCCACCCGGGGACATCCCCCTGGAAATTTCAAGGAAAATATTTTCGGACCACAGTTCCGGCTGGGCATCCGGGCCGAATGCGTCAAAATAAACCAGGTCAAAAAAACCGTGAACTGGTACATAGGTTTCAATTGTGCCATGGATTTTAGTGAGCATGAAATGGGGTGATAATTCAACAGGTTCGTTCCATTTGGCCTCATGAAGGTTTGTGAATATTGGTGAACGGTCATCAGATCCGGTCATACCCGGATAATTCAAAGACTTCCAATATCTTTCATCCAAAGGAAATGCCTCAATGGTTGTATAGTCTGTCCTGATTTTAAATTTCTCCACTTCAATCATGGTCAGCAAAGCGTTCAGACCTGTTCCAAACCCCATTTCAAGTATGTGCAGGGTGTGATTTGCATGTGCCGCCAATACCTGCCTGAGCCCCGATTCAATGAAAATATACTGAGATTCCTGGATTGCTCCAAAGGTAGAATGGTAATGTTGGTTCAGATCACTCCTGAAAAGGGTATCGGAACCATCGGCGGTTTTAAAAAGCTGAAGATTTGAGTTTGCACCTACCAAATTCTGGGATACTTGTTGGGGTTGTATTCGTGCATCATTTCATAAACCATTTCAAAAACATCTTCGGCATTGGGGTTGGAAAAATAGTCGCCATCATTGGTATAGGCCGGGCGGTGGTCGTTGGCAGTGAGTGTTCTCGGTTCAGCATCGAGATAACGATATCCTCCCTGCCCTTCAATCACCTTCTGCATCATAAAGGCGGTGGCACCCCCGCTTCCATCCTCATCGAAGAAAAGAATCTTATTTGTTTTTTTTAATGATTTCAGGATTTCATGGTTGATGTCGAATGGCAGAAGGGTCTGTACGTCGATCAATTCAACTGAAATGCCAAAGTCAGTGATCTGAGGCATGGCCTCCTGGGCGATCTTGACACAAGAACCATAGGTAACAATGGTGATATCAGATCCCTCCTGGAGCACTTCAGGAACGCCCAAAGGGATACGGTAATTGCCAATATTTTCAGGCATTTTTTCCTTCAGGCGGTAGCCATTTAATGGTTCAATCACAAGACCAGTATCATCAGAAGCCATCATGGTATTGTAGAATCCGGCGGCCTGTGTCATATTTCGTGGAACCATCACATATATCCCCCTGATGGAGTTGATCACCATGCTGAGCGGAGAACCGGAATGCCAGATCCCGACCAGGCGATGGCCGCGGGTACTGATGATCAGGGGAGCTTTTTGTCCGCCAACAGTGCGGTATTGGGTTGTTGCAAGGTCATCACTCATTACCTGCAGCCCATACAGCAGGTAGTCGAAATACTGAATCTCAGCAATGGGACGCAGTCCGCGCAATGCCATCCCAAGTCCCTGTCCGATGATGGTTGCTTCACGGATGCCGGTATCTGAAACACGCGTTTCACCGTACTTGACCTGCATCCCTTCAAGGGTTTGGTTCACCCCGCCGATTTTACCCACATCTTCACCGAAAATAAGTGCCAGCGGGTTGTTTTTAAACAGGATATCATAATTGACGTTCAGGATTTCGCGGCCTGTAACAACAGGGGAACTGTCATTAAATACCGGTGGTATGCCTTCAACCTTTAGGGCGCTGTGTTCCGATTCACTGTACAAATGGGAACTGTACCGGGCATGGTTGAGTTTACGCTGTTCGGTCATCCAGACATCGAGATCGGATTTCATCGGTTTTTTCATGCTGCACGTAGTACATACATCACGCATAATTTTTTTGGCCGAGGAGATGATATCTTTCCTGATGGGTTCTGCAATTGCCTCAAGGTCGGCAACGATTTTATCAATACGGGCCTGCTTTTTACAAGGGCAATGGGTGGCTTTTACCACGCTGATCAGGTAATCCCGTTCATTTTTAAAGGGAGTAAGGAATGCCTTGTAACCCCGGTCGCGGGCACTTTTAGCCAATTTCACTGACTCTTTTTCAATGATATCCAGTTCTTCGGCCGTGGCAATGTTACTGTCAAGGATCCATTTCCGCATCCTGGGAATGCAGTCGTGATCCTTCTCCCAGGCGAGCCGCTCGGCAGATTTGTACCGCTCGTGAGAACCAGAAGTAGAATGTCCCTGTGGTTGGGTTAACTCGGTTACATGGAAAACAACAGGAACATGTTCCTTTCTGCAAATCGCAATGCCCTCTTCATACATTTCATATAAAGCAGCATAATCCCAACCGTTGGCGCTATACAGGCGGATGCCCGGATGTTTGTCATCTGCCACAAATCCTTTCAGGAGTTCTGAGATGTTTTCCTTGGTTGTCTGGTACTTCTTGGGAACGGAAATACCGTAGCCGTCATCCCAGACGGATAGTGCAATGGGAACCTGCAGGACCCCGGCGGCATTGATGGTCTCGAAAAAATGTCCCTCGGAAGTGGAGGCGTCCCCAATCATTCCAAAAGCAACTTCATTGCCCTTTCGGGTGAATTTTTTAGCATCCTCCCACATCTCAGGGCTATTGCGAAACACTTTCGATGCAAGGGCAAGGCCGAGCAAACGGGGCATTTGTCCGGCTGTTGGAGAGATATCTCCTGAGGAGTTCTTTTGTTTTGTCAAATCTTTCCATTCCCCGGCTTCATTCAGGCTTCTTGTGGCAAAATGAGAATTCATCAGCCGCCCGCCATTATCCGGATTGCGGGTCAGATCAGTGTCACCATATAATTGGGCAAAAAAGATATCGAGGCTGGACAACCCGAGCGCCATCATGAAAGTCTGGTCGCGGTAATATCCCGAGCGCCAGTCACCATCCTGGAAAAATTTGGCTTTTACTATTTGCGGAATCTCTTTGCCGTCGCCGAAAAGTCCGAAATTGGCTCTTCCACCCAACACCTCACGCCGGCCCAGCAAACTGGCCTGCCGGCTTTCGTTTGCCAGTGCATAATCCTTTAAAACCTCTTCTTTACTGAATTTCCTTTTATTTGTCATTTGTCCTTTGGTTGTTTGTTTAATTACGGGAAAAGGCAGAGGTAAATCTAATAATTCTCCTGCAACACCTCGAAATAGGCCATGGGATGGTTGCATGCCGGGCAATTCTGCAATGCTTTTATCCCGTAATGCACATAACCGCATTTGCGGCATACCCAGTATGTTTTCTCATCCTTTTCAAATACCCTGTTTTTTTCCAGATTATTTAACAGTCTCCTGAAACGCTTCTCATGTTGTTGTTCAACGGTGGCGATGAGCCTGAAGGTAATGGCAGCTTTCTGGAATCCCTCTTCTTTCGCAATTTTTTCAAACTGCGGATAAAGAACGCTCCATTCTTCATGCTCTCCTTCGGCTGATGCTTTGAGATTTTCAATGGTTGTGCCTATGATACCCGCCGGGTATGTTGAAGTAATTTCAACCGCTCCCCCTTCGAGAAGCCTGAAAAAGGATTTTGCATGGCTTTCCTCATTCAGAGCCGTTTCAGCAAAAAAGAAGGAAATTTGCTCAAAACCCTCTTTTTTAGCCTGTTTCGAATAGTAGGTGTAACGATTTTTTGCCTGTGATTCCCCGGCAAATGCTTTCAGCAAATTCTTTTCGGTGCTGGTTCCTTTGATGCTCTTTTCCATAAAGGGATCTTAGACTTTGGAGTATCAAAGTTAATTGAAATTTCCTGATTCTGTCAACCTTCGAAAAGGGGAGTACTTTCGTTTATTATCCCGGCGATATTTATTGCCTGGCTCCGCTATTTCATTTCAGCATAATCCAATTTCCCTACCCCGCAAATCGGGCATACCCAATCATCGGGAACATCTTCGAACAGGGTTCCGGGGGGAATGCCTGAATCAGGATCCCCGTAAACAGGATCATACACATGACCACATACGATACATTTATATTTTTGCAAATTTGACATAGGTCATTTTTTAATGAAAACGTTGAAGCAGCGAATGTAAAAAAAGGAATTTACTTTTTCTCTATCCACGAAACGATCTTTTCATCAAATGGCTTAGTGGCGGAGGCAGTAAAGTCAACCACCTGGCCTTGTTCGTTGATCATAAATTTCTGAAAATTCCATTTGACCGGTGCGTCAATCACGCCATTCTCAGCTTTCGAAGTAAGCCACTGATAGAGCGGATCGATATCTTTGCCTTTGACTGAAATCTTGGCCATCATGGGAAATGTAACCTGATACCTGGTTGAGCAGAATTCCCTGATCTCCTCATTGGTCCCGGGCTCCTGGCTCAGGAAATTGTTGGCGGGAAATCCGATGATCACAAAATTGAATGAACTGTATTTTTCATACAATGCTTCCAGGTCAGAGTATTGAGGCGTAAAGCCACATTTGGAAGCCACGTTGACCACCAATACTTTTTTGCCTTTTAATGAAGCAAGGTCAAAAGGCTGGCCATCAATGGCGGTAACTTTAAAGTCGTAGAATGATTTATTGCTTTGAGCATTGATATGTGCCGTCATGGAAATAAAGGTTAAAATAATCATTAATGTTTTCATTTTATGCTATCTTTATTGTTTTATATGAATAATGACGCAAAGGTACAGAATTTTATTCTTATTTATACTTGGTCTAAATTATTATCTGGTTTCATGCAACAATGATGAAACTTCACATAGATCCGGCCCGGAGGCTGGTTCCAAGAGCGAAAAAATGACAAAAGAAATCGAAATCGGAAGCAAGGCGCCTGAGTTTTCGCTTCCCGACCAGCGTGGCAAACGGGTTAACCTGTCCGATTACCTGGGTAAGTCTAACCTGGTGGTTTATTTTTACCCCAAGGATGAATCTTATGGATGCACAAAGGAGGCCTGCAGTTTTCGTGATAATTATGAGGTTTTCAAGGAGGCCGGCGCTGAAGTGATCGGGATCAGTTCCGACGATATTTCGTCACACCAGGCCTTTGCCGCTAATCACAAACTTCCCTTTATCCTGCTTTCGGACAAAGGCCGGATGGTAGCGGAAAAATATGGTGTTGGGAAGTCATTGGGGGTACTGCCAGGCCGTGTTACCTTTGTCATCGATAAACAGGGAATTATCCGCATGATATTTTCCTCTCAGCTGAATTTTGAGAAGCATATCAATGAAGCGATTGAAACGCTTAAAAAACTTCCATAGCAAAGAAGAGGGACACGGGACGCGTGACACGCAATGCAGGAGGGTGTTTCCAATCAGGGATTCCCGGGCTAAAATTCATTTTTGGCCTTTTCCGCTCTGAGGCTGTTATTGCACAATAATTTTTTTTGCTGAAAAATGCCTGCCATCACCATCTTTGATCTTGAGCAGGTAGATGCCCGGGGGCAAGTTTCCTCGCAGGATATTGAATTCACTGCATCTCCCGGGGTTTCCCTGTTGAACAATCCGTCCGGTCAGATCAACCAACTGGTAAGTTATCTGGTCGTATACCTGGTCAAGGGAGACCCGGACATTCGCTGTCGATGGATTGGGCACCACTCTGATCCTGGAATGCCTGCCCAGGTCCTCTTCAATGCCGGATCCCAGGTCAATTGAATAGATCCTGATCTGATCAATCATCCATCCCTCTTTGTTATTTTGAATATTGTCGGAGACAAAGTTAAACCTGATGATCATGGTGTCGGGAGGAAAGAAGTTCCCGTTTTTCACCGGGAGGTCGTACCAGGCCATGCAGGAATGGACCCAGCCGTTTGATTTACCGGAATATCCATGTTCGCCATTGAACAGGGTATCACCCGAAGCATATAAATGATTGTTTCCCCACATCCCCCAATTTTGTGCAGGAGATGCGAAAAAATATATTTGCGAAAACGTATCCTCAAGAATGTTTGACCATGTTTGACCATAATCCCAGGAAACAGTGATGAATCCTCCATCCTGCAGTGTATCGGTATCGTATTTATGCCGGAAGTCGATAAACATGTCGTAGATGTAATTCCAGCCCGTATTAAATGGCCCGATATACAGATCGAATGCAGATTGGTTATTCACCGGGTAAAAATTAACGGTATCAGTCACCATGGCATTGGGGATGGTATAGGCCTCGTTGAACATTGTTTTCCGGGGTTTTCCGATCTGCCAAAGGTTTTGTGTTGATCCCTGAATCGAAATATATTCGCTGGGATCTTCAAAGGTTATCGTTGCCCAGGGGCCAAGGGTGTCGCCAACCCATTTCTCGACCTGGGCCTGAAGTGAGAGTGACAGAACTGAAAGGAGCAAAACTACAATCAACTTTAGCGTTTTCATTCTGAATATATTTAGTGACTAAAAAATGAAGTTCTTGTCTTTCTTCAGATCATCCTCGATCCCTTTCGGTGTAAGCAGATCCTTTTTTTCCTTGGGATAAAATGAATCCGGCAGGAGATGAATGTTCATGCTCAGCAGAAGATGGTCCATGATGATGAGCAGCAAGGTTCCTATAAATGGCAATGGAATGAGCATAACGGGCACCATAATCCCTGAACTCCTTAAAATATCGACCGCCTGCTTCTTGAATTTCTTCCTGTCAGCTTTTGAAATTTTTTCCTGTTTGATGTATCTGGTGAGAATGGTAAAAGTCTCGACGGACCCAATCGCTTCTGCCTTTATTCCGGTTGAATACCGGCCGGCTTCATCAAGAAACATCCGGGCATAGTCTGCCACGGCCTCTTTTACCCTGGGCAATGTAAACAGGGTTAGGAAATAGGTTATTATTTTTTTACGGAGAGCATCCACGGTGATGCAAGATATAAAATTTTATTGAAAATTATATATCGGTTCTGAATCCGTTCAGTCTCTCCGCATGTTAAATACGATGGCTGCAATCACCCCGGGTATCCATCCGCAACAGGTAAGGATAAAAACCAGTAAAATTGCGCCGCATCCCCGGTCGAGGACGGCCAGTGGCGGGAAAATGATGCAGATGAGTGCTCTAAGTATACCCATAAAAATGTATGCTTCACAAGTTAAGACCTACAAATGACCCAATATCTCATTCAATGTTTAAGGATAATTTAATGACAACTGCAATTCGCCTCCGTCCTGGCTTTTTCGAAGCATTCATGTCCTTCTGACCAGGAAAACCATGCCAGTCCGAGAGTGCCGATTATGTCGATCCATCCAAACCCGGTCAATTCATAGATCGCACTTGAAATGAGTAAAACCACGGACATATAGATGCAAACCCTTGTGCAATGTGCATCGGCTATGATGGCCTTAGAGTTCAGTTTCGATCCGACTTGCAGTTTAAGGACCATCAGAATGATCATGACGATAATTGAGATGGATGAAATGATCACGCCCCACAAGGTCGCCTCAGGTTTATGCCCGATGTAAACATTGTAGCCAGCCGAAAGGACCAACCCGGCGACGAGGATATAAAATGCAGCACCGGTAATCCGAAGTGCCCGCTTTTCAAAGTCACTCCGGTTGTCAGACCCTGAGGTCCGGATGCGAATGATCATTTGGATGATCCCTATTCCCGAGAGGACCTCGATCAAACTATCGGCTCCAAAGCCAAAAAGGGTAAGGCTTTCATCTGAAATCCCAAAAGAGATGCTCACAATACCTTCAAGGATATTGTATACAATGGTAAAAATGCCCAGGCCGAAAGCAGTCCGGTATAATTTTTTTGTATCTGGGGTCATGGATCCTTTATTCTTAAACAAAGGTACCGACTTTTTGCTATAACCCATGGATACCCATCCCGAAAAGTGCATAGTCATATTTCACAGGGTCATGATGATCAAATGAACGCAGGGTTTCCGTGAGCTCCAGTACGGCCCTCCAGTCGTTCTGGTGGCGGCTGAGAAGCCCCAGGTCACGCGCAACACGTCCGACATGGAGATCCAGCGGACAAGCCAATCCTTCAGTTTTTATCGATTGCCAGAGGCCGAAGTCAACGCCCCGGTCGTCATGACGAACCATCCACCTGAGAAACATATTGATACGCTTGGCTGCAGATCCGGTCAGGGGATTCGCCAGATGTTTTTCGGATCGTTTCAGGTGTTCTATTGAAAGGAATACCTCCCGGAACCGGCTGATGGCATGGGCTGCACCATGATCGTTCATGGTGTTGAAAAGTGGTTCCATACTCTGGTAAGTACGAAAAATGTGCTGCAGGGAGGAAATAAAGAAAAGGCAATCTTCTCCGTTGAAGGTGCGGTGCACGAAGCGGAGGAATGGTTTGAATTCCAGGGGCTTTGCATTTACAAGGAAATCATATGGCGATCCATCCATCAGCCTGACCAGGTTGAATGCATTCGTCACGATCGATTTCCTGTTCCCCCATGAAATGGTAGCAGCCAGGAATCCTGCAATTTCGATGTCCTGTTTCAGTTTGAATTGATGCGGAATGGAGATCGGATCATTTTCAATAAATCCGGGCTGGTTATAGAGATTGTATTTCTCTTCAAGCAGTGAAAACAAATCTGCTTTCGTCATGGTCATGAAGGATCACTTTTGAAACCAGGAACGTAATAAAAAAATCGGAAAGGGGAGAGGCGAAAATTCCTTTTTTAATTCACCAGATGGACGGCAGTCAGCAATTCTTTCCCTACTTCAATGGCTTTTTCGTTTTCAGGAATGAGCGCATGATGACGCGCGGGCAGTGATTTCTCAAGTCCTTTGTGAATATATTCGGGGGCCACCAGGGGTTTTAGTTTCAGAAAACCTCCCAGTACGATCATGTTAAAGATTTTTGATAAGCCACGTTTTCCGGCCTCATCGGCTGCCTCAATAGAATAGATGTTGATATCCCTGCGCTGAGGGAGGTGGGTGATCCCGTTTGGATCGTATATGAGCAATCCTCCCGGTTTAACTGTTTTTTCAAATTTATCCATCGATTGCTGATTCAGGATAATGGCGGTGTCGTAAGCATTCAGGATGGGGGAGCTGATGCGTTCATCGCTGATGATCACAGTCACATTGGCTGTTCCGCCGCGCATTTCAGGCCCATAGGACGGCATCCAGCTGACTTCCTTATTTTGCATTACACCCGAATAGGCGAGGATTTTACCCATGGATAAAACTCCCTGGCCGCCAAAACCTGCTATGATTATCTCTTCAGTCATATAATTTGAATATCGAATATTAACAACGAATTTTGAAAATCGAACAGAAGTTATTCCTTCTCAACAGTTTCTTTCTTTTCCACAAGTTTTCCATCCACCTTTATATCACCCAGCTGGTAAAATGGAAACATATTTTCCTCCATCCATTTATTTGACTGAACCGGGGTCATCTTCCATCCTGAATTGCAGTTGGAAACGATTTCAATAAAACACAAACCCTTATTCTCTTTCTGGAGTTCGGCGGCCTTGCGGAAGGCTTTCTTGGTTCTGCGCACGTTATTGGGTGTATGCACCGATTGACGGGTTACATAATATACTCCCGGAAGATGAGCGATCAGTTCGGTGATTTTGAGCGGATGCCCCATCGTTTGAACGTCGCGTCCGTAAGGAGAGGTTGATGAACGCATCCCGGGAAGTGTGGTTGGGGCCATCTGCCCGCCGGTCATTCCGTAAATACCATTGTTAATAAAAATGATGGTGATATTTTCGCCACGGTTACAGGCATGAATCGTTTCGGCTGTGCCGATTGCAGCGAGATCACCGTCGCCCTGGTAGGTAAAGACAAAGTGGTCGGGCCACAATCGTTTGATGGCTGTTGCGAGGGCAGGTGCACGTCCGTGGGCGGCACCAAGCATATCGATATCGAGAAAGTCGTAGGCCAGTACGGAACATCCAACCGGGGATACCCCGATGGTTTTTTCAACGAGGCCCATCTCTTCAATCACCTCCATGAGCATGCGGTGTGCAGTTCCATGTCCGCATCCGGGGCAATAACTCAGCGGTCGGTCGACCATGAGGTCGGTCTTTTTATAAACGATATTTTCCGGCTTCTGTATTTCGGGTTTTGCGAATTGTTCTTCCATAGTTAACCTCCGATAATTTTTTGTTCAAGTGCCCTTACCACTTCATCCGGGGAGGGGATGATCCCGCCGAAACGGCCAAAATGTTCGATCTTCACTTTACAGCCAACCGACAGTTTAACATCCTCAATCATTTGTCCGGCATTCATTTCCACTACCAGGATTCCTTTTACGCGGTTACCTACATTGGAGACTTCAATTGCAGGGAAGGGATAGAGAGTGATTGGACGGAAAAGACCGACTTTGATGCCCTTTGCCCGGGCCAGATCGGTTGCTTTCTGGCAGATGCGTGCAGAAAGTCCGAAAGCCACAAAAAGATATTCAGCATCTTCGCACTGGATCTCCTCACAGAGTACCTCATTTTGCTCCATAAGCTTGTATTTTGCCTGGAGTTTCAGGTTTACCCGCTCCTGTCCTGCAGGATCGAGGTCGAGCGAAGTGATGATATTGTGGTTGCGGGTTTTTGGTCTGCCGTTTGAAGCCCAGGGACATTGTTTAATTACCTCTTCATCTGAACGCCGGGGAACCTGGTCGAAAAGAACCACCTTTTCCATCATTTGTCCGATGGCACCATCAGAGAGGATCATAACAGGGGTCCTGTATTCAAAGGCTTTTTCGAATCCAAGCTTGACGTGATCACACATTTCCTGTACTGAAGCAGGAGCCAGGACCAGCATTTTATAATCGCCATGACCACCGCCTTTCACGGCCTGGAAGTAATCGGCCTGTGAAGGCTGGATGGTTCCCAGTCCCGGACCGCCACGAACAATATTCACGATCACTGCCGGAAGTTCTGCACCAGCCATGTAACTGATGCCTTCCTGCATGAGGCTGATGCCCGGACTGGATGAGGAGGTCAGAACCATTTTACCTGTTCCGGCTCCGCCATAAAGCATATTAATTGCAGCCACTTCACTTTCTGCCTGAAGAACGACCATACCTGTCCTTTCAAATGGCTTTTCGGCCATCAGGTATTCCATCACTTCTGATTGTGGTGTGATAGGGTATCCGAAATATCCGTCACAGCCAGCGCGAATGGCGGCCTCGGCTATGGCTTCGTTGCCCTTCATTAATCTTAATTCACCCATGGAGTATCTTTTTTAATTTTTATGCAATCGCTACTTTGGCGCGGTAAACGGTGATTACCCCATCGGGACAAACGAGGGCGCAGTTGGTGCAGCCGGTACATTCGTTATTCACCTTCATCGCAAAATGGTAACCTTTACTGTTCACTTCCTTTGACATTGCGATCACCGCTAAGGGACAGGCGGCAACGCAAACTTCGCAGCCTTTGCAGCGTTCCGTGTTGATCACGATATCACCTATGATTTTAGCCATATAATAGAGGTTATATTGTTAACAAATTAACATATACAAAAATACAGAAAATTGTTTGAACTGACTGCGATCCTGCAGAAGGAATTTAGCTCAAATGAACTAATTTAGAACTGGTTTAAATTCTGACAACTATCTCCGTGCAATTTTGCGGGTTATGCGGCGGAAATACTCTTCGTTGAACCGGGGATCAATTTTCTGATAAAAGGATATCAGCAGATGGGCTTTTTTACGGATTCGGACATTGTTATCTACCACTTCCCAGAATTCCTGCGAGCCGGTGAAAAGGTTTTGTGCAAAAACATTGATATCCTCTTCGATTGATGCCTGTGAATACTTCGTCAGAAGTCCTTTGTCATAGTATTCAGGATCGAGTTCCATGGAGGCTTCCCCGTTCATGATGGCATCGACACCGCCATTGCCATACACAAATGCAGGATAGTTGGCAGCTTCCCAGGTATCGGGGTTAAGTAATTTCGGATAGGCCCGTTTCAATACACTTGAAAATTCGTGATGGAAAACCCCTTCAATGTATTCATCCGTAAAACTGGGGTTTGTTTCATCATCGCAAATGAAAACCGTATTTTTTATATTGGTTCCGCCAAAGTCTACACCATAGAATTTCATTCTTTTAAGGCCGTAAATCCTGTCCAGGTTTTCACGGAGCACCTTGTAGGGGTATTTGGCGAAGGTGCGGTTAAGGATGGAGATAAACCGCTGGCGTTCGCTCCGCGCGAGTGGCTCGACCTCAGCGTTGATTTTAGCATTGTACCAGTGCTTTGGAAACATCTGGTCCTGGAGTGTAAAGTAGATCTCCGTGCTGGTCCGTTCATCTACATAGATATCACGGGGATATGAACTTCCCAGCAATAAAATAACTACCATCAGCAACGGCCAAAATTTCTTCATCCGATCAAGACCCTTTTATTCCAGAACAAAGATTGGAACAATGATCAGGCGGGGCGATCCTCTTCCCGGGTTTTTGCTAACGGAGAAATGTTAACAGAAAACAGGCATAATAATCACAAAATGAGCGTGATATGAGTATTATCTGAAGTATAGGTCAATTCCGGACAAAATTTCGTTCCGGTGTTGTTGATAACTCAAAACCTAGGGATGCTGTTCCCTGAATTTCCTCAATCGGGCATCAAGAACCGGCAACTGATCACGTTTTACTAGTGACACGCAGGCGCGGATCCCTTCGATTCGCTCACTGCCGGTTATGCTTAGGGCAATGGCACTGATACCATAATAGATCAGCTCCTCAAGCAACTCTTCACCGGAAAAACCAGGATAGGAAAAGGTAAAATAAAAGCCATCGGCAATGGGCTGGTCTTCATCCTTATCGTATACGATGTTAAAGCCATTGTCAAGAAACATTTTTTTCATGATCCTGGCCTTTTCACCGTATTCCTTAACAACGGAAACAAAATCGTATGTTCCGTCGTTCACCGCTTTCAGCATGGCGGCCAGGGCATATTGACTTGAGTGGGCTGTCCCTGCACTCAGGGCATACACAGTTCCATAGATCAGGGCACGACCAACGATATTCGTAGAATAACACCAGAGCAGGTTTTCCGACTGGGTATTAAAAAGTTTATTCGACACGATCATCAGGCCGATTCGCTGGCCGGCATAACTGAATATTTTGGAACTCGAGATCAGCAGGACGTAGTTATCGGTGTATTTGGCGACGGTGGGCTGGTAAGGAGGCTGTCCGGGTTTGGAATAGTCTTTTCTGAAATCCATGGCAAAATAGGCCAGGTCCTCAATGATGATCACATTGTATTTATTGGCCAGTTCACCAATGATGCTCAACTCTTTATGCGTGAAGCAAATCCATGACGGATTGTTAGGGTTAGAATAGAGTATTGAATGAATGTTCCCATTCGAAAGATAGGATTCTAATTTTTCACGTAACTTCTCCCCGCGGTAATTATAAACATCAAAAGTTTCAAAATTCAGTCCGAGTACCCTGTGTTGCTGGTGGTGAACCGGGAAACCCGGATCGATGAACAGGGTAGTATCTTTTGTCCTGTCGATTTTCGAGAAGGTAAGGAATGCGGCAAATCCGCCCTGCATGCTTCCAACGGTCGGGACACAATTGGCCTCATCCACATCAACGTCGAGGAAAAGTTTGACAAACCGCGATGCCTCCTTTTTCAAAACAGGGGTTCCCTCAATATCGGGATAGATAGAAGCTACGCCACGTTGAAGCGCATCAATTTCAGCCTGGACTCCAATCGGAGTTGGTGCAAGACCAGGAACACCCATCTCCATCCTGATGAATTTTTCGCCGGTCTCCTTTTCGATGCCGTTGATTAATCGTTTGATTTCCCGGATTGTTGCTTTACCAATGCTTCGGATTTTACTCTCCTGAAAGTGTCTTTGAACAACTTCAAAGCTGATGGGGGTATCTTTCATATGTGAAGTGTGAAGGGCATGTTAGTGAACAGAATAACAATGCACAAAAATGCTGAATTATTTTCAATTATCCAACGGTTTTTAAAAAGGTGTTTCACTTCCATTATAACACACGATTCCATGGGATTCAAACTGATCTTTGATTTTCTGAAGCTCAGGATTTCCAGGGATTTTAAAATCCAATGCTCCATACTTTTTCCCCAGGAGGTTGTATTTTTCCCTGCCCAGATGGTGTAGCGGAAGAATGTTGATCTCATTTCGGCCGGTTGAAAGAATAAACCGGGCAGTTTCTTTAATGTTTTCAACGTCGTCATTGAACCCCGGAATCACGGGCAATCTGAAAATCAACCGTCCCGGGAACTCTTTGGCAATCCTGCCTGCATTTTCCACGATCCTGTTAAAGGAGGAGGGAGTGACCGGGCTTGTGAACTTTATGAATAGATCTTCATTCAGCGTTTTAAGATCAAAGAAAATCCAATCAATAAAGGGCAAAACCATTTCGTAATTTCCCCAGGGGACGTTGCCGCATGTTTCAATGGAGGTGTGAATGTAACTTTCATAGCAGCGTTTAAGCAGATTGGTGGCAAACTCGGGTTGGGCGAGCGGTTCTCCGCCGGTGAGTGTGATTCCTCCGCCTTCGCCCCAGTAAGGCCGGTCACGAAGAATTCGTATATACAGATCTTCTGCAGAAATGTCATATCCCCCGATGTTCAGGGCCCCGGAACAACAGGCCTCAGCACAATCATATGTCATGCATGTCTCGCAAATTCCACGATCAAAAATCAATTGTTCACACGCTCCTGTTTTCAGAACGGAAATGGCTTTATGCGGACAACTGTTTATGCAAAGTCTGTCGAATGTACATTTTGATTCCCTGTAAAGCGGTTCTGGCAAGAAGGAGATGCCTTCGGGGTTGGAACACCAGGCACATTCAAGGGAACATCCTTTAAAAAACACAAGCGTCCGGCAACCGGGACCATCATGTACTGAAAAGCCCTGGATGTCGAATATGTGCCCAATGGCTAATTTTGTTTGTCCCATTTGAAATCGGCACATTTGCTGGCAATCATGTCGGGATAGGCCAATGTGATTCCCATGCACTGTCCCAGGTAATCTTTTTCAATGGTATAGTGTGAACAAAACCTGCACTTGGCAATTTTTTCCATTTTTTCACAGATAAGACCATCGGGACTTATTTTTTCTTTACTCAGTTTACACATCCCTCTGAAAACATCAACCGGGAGGTAAAACTTACAGTCTTTACATGAATACTCTTCCATATGAATACTCTTCCATATTAATACTATATCTCGATTTCGATTACGCTGTCAACCTGTTACCTTGTTACCCTGTTACTTTTTACAACTCCTCATACTCTGTCCGGGCAATCACTTCATCCTGAATCTGTTTTCCAAGTTCCACCCAATATTGTGTGAATCCGGCAACGCGGACCAGCAGGCTTCTGTACTTATCAGGATCTTCCTGTGCCTGTTTAAGCATGCGGGAATCCACAATGTTGAACTGTACATGGAATCCTCCTTTGCGAAGATAGGCGCGGATCAGCTCCAGGAATTTGCGAGATCCTTCACGGCCTTTAACCACCGAGGGATGGATCTTCATGTTGAGCTGTGAATTTTGTGACTGGGCATGGTTCCAGCAGGTAGCGGAATTAAAGAGGGCATAGGGGCCGTTTTTATCTGTTCCCGGGTACGCTGACACCGAGCCATCTGAAAAAGTTGTACCACTGAGCCGTCCATCTGCACTTGCCAGGGTCACGGCTCCCATGGGACCGTGGGTGGAGACAGAAATCTGGCAGGCATACATGGGTTGATCGTAAAGTGAACGGTAATTATGCGTCATGTTGCAAAACCAGTCTTCCCAATCTTTCATAATGCCGTCAACGAATGGATTGTCATTTCCGAACTTAGGGGCATCAAGGCTTTGTCTGTGAATCTTTTTCCAGTTTGTGTAATCATCGGTGGGAACCTGATCGATCAATGAATAGGACCCCGTTTCCTGGGCGGTCTTATAACCGAAATTAGCCAGCAGGGCATTACGATATTCATCGAGGGAATAGTTGTGCTCCGTAAAAATATTTTTCTTCAATGAACTGAGTGAATTCACGAGGTTGGCCGTGCCGCAGCTTTCGATGTTGAAGGTGGTATTATACCGGCAGCCCATTTGTCCGATATCTTTACCTTTTGCGAGGCAGTCGGGTTTAAGCATGGAGTTAACCAGTGAAGGAGAGATTTTTCGCCAGGCATCATGCTGGATGTTATTGGTTAAAGTGAGCACATGGCAGGCCCGGCTGAAATAATCCTGAAAAGCCTGCCACACTTCATCATAGCTCTCCAGTTTATGCCCATGTGAAGGAAAAATACGCTGTCCTGTGCGCATATCCATTCCATCAAAGAGTGCAACTTCCAGCAGTTTGGGAAGATTGAGAAAATGCACCCCGACACTCGTGGCAGGAGCAGAACCACCCGGTATCCAGTGAATTTCATTGTCGAGTTCCAGCGGCATCCAGCTCCCGGGCGATGATTCAAGGCACCCCCCGATTGCCCAGGCACGGGCCTCTTCAAGATCCATCCCTTCATGGGCATAGTTGCCGAGCAGAAATTCCATGGCAACCTGGTTGTTCACCCAGGCAGGATAACCGGTTCCGATCTTGGTACATTCGACACCTTTGAGCAGAAATTCCTCGGGAAGCCTTTCGTCGTATAAAACAGAAAGGGTGGGCTGGGGGGTGTCGCAGGTAATACCGGCTTCAAGGATGAGCATTTCAAGTTCGTTGGTTGCGGAGGTGCCATCTTTCAACAACCCACCCAGGCACAGATTATTAAAGGTGTTCCCAGAAAGGACTCCACCAACCACTCCCATGGAGGCAAAACAGTCGATTTCGGTAAATTTGATTCGCATGCACTCGAGCAGTTCCAGGCTTTTTTCCCGGTCAAGTGTGCCATTCTTCATGTCACGCTGCCAGTAGGGGAAGAGAACCTGGCCAACCCGTCCGGGTGACAAGCCTGAAATGGCGTCTTCATTCAGGACGGCCACATGAAAGATCCAAAGTACCTGTAAGGCTTCGTGAAAGGAGCGTGGCGGATTGGAAGAGATCCATTGAAGGCGTTCAGCCATCTCAAAATATTCAGATTTTTGTTTTTCCTCTTTTTCAATGGATGCCAGGAAGAGTGCTTCATCAGCATAGTTTCTTATCCATTGCCGGACCCCCTCAAGCATCAAAATTACAGCCTTGTAAAAATAGAGGCGGTCCATATCGGGGTAACCAGCCACCTCGGCAATCCCTTCTTCACAATTCCTGATGATTCCGTCGATCCCAAACTGCAGCGGATAGTAATAATTCATCACCTCTCGTCCCTGCGGAAGGGTATAGCCTGAGTCGAACATGCAGATCACAGAGCGCATGAGCGCCTCTTTTTCTTTGTATCCGGGGACCATCTGTTCATATTTGTGGCCCACATCATCCACCGATTTGTCTTTCCATTTTCTGGCAACTTCAAGCATGACAGGCATCTCCTCAACGCGCAGGCCGAATTTCCCTGCAATCGAGATCACCTTGCCAACACTTTTGGTGACGTTGCCACCGCCTTTGCCCATGGTGGTAAATGTATCGGCAGTCAGTTTACCTGATTCCTGTGCCTCTTTGTAAAGAGAATCCTCCGCAGCCATAAAAAAGGCTTCTGACAGCCATGGCATGGGATAGGAACCCCGGAGGAAGGAGGCTTTCCCCATGGGCAGCAATTCCCCGGGATAAATTACCGGAGTAAGGTGCTCAAATCCCGATTTCAGCGCTTCGGCCCGCCTGATAATGGGGATTTCCCCTTCAAGTTCTTCCCAGCGCCGGGTGTACCAATAGGGGAACTCCATTGAAACTGAGGATTTAGTTTCAAAATAGAGCTCTCTGGCTTCATGGGCGCGACGGGTTGGCTGTCGTTTTCCTTCACGCGCAGTTACTTTATTTCCCGGCTCATTGCCGTAATAGTTAATTTGGGAATGGATATCGGTATTCATAGGAAACAGATTCTGGATCAGTATTTTGGTTCACAAAGTTAAAGATTCTTTTCCGACTAATCAAGCAACTGTTTCAGAGCCTTTTCATCTGCATCATACTGGCCATGGAAAGGAGGATGCCGAGTATAACACTATATACCGCAGCAACCAGGATCCGGTAACCTTCAGGGAGCATGAAATTAAGGGTTTGAGCAGGGATCCAAAAAATCGGTATGGTTCTTTTGATTACAAAATTCCAGAAGGTGAGCCAGTCGCCATCCTGGATATACCTGCCTATCGGGATGGGGGTGAAAAAACCCTTCAAGGTTCCTGAGGTATTCAGGATATGCATGTCGGTGATCTTGTGAAAGGCCATGAAAAAAGGGGCGAACAGGAGGTTCAGGGAGGTCCCGACTGCAAAGGCAGCGAGGAGCTTTATTCCGCTGAAACCGGGTTGCCTGAGAATATCGGCCGGATTGGCCGTTGGAAAGGAGACTCCCAGGGTTTTAAGCACGACCGGGGCCCCTTCACCGAAAATTACAAAGGCAACTTTAATGGTTATCCCCAGGAAACCCCAGACCAGGGCGCGCGGGAGAATGCCAAATCCCTTTTTATTATAGGAACCGGTACGGATTCTCAGTCCGAGGCATTCGCCCAGGGTGGCCAGGATGGCGAATTTAATGAAACTCAGGAGGTACGCGTGAGCCGCATTTAACTTCTCGTAGGCTTTCAGGACATCAGGAAAAATAAAAAAAGGGAGCAAACACAAAATGATCACTCCCAAAACTGCCATATCGGATTTCTTCATAAAATGAGGGAGAGATTTGAGGATCATTATCAGTTAAATGCCGGGTCGGCGGGGAAGTTGGCCCAAATAGCATAATCCTTCCCCATGTTTTTCAGGTAGTTACTCCACAGGCCTTCGGGATGGGCCGTGATCACCTCTTTCACGGTGGCCTGTGAAAGCACCCATGACTTTTCTTTCAGCTCACGGTCAAGCTGATTGGGAGACCATCCGGAGTACCCGATATAAAAACGAATTTCATCGGGCAACAGGCTTTTGTGTTTTAACATATTTTTGATGATATCCAGGTCTCCACCCCAATAAAGGCCTTCCATAATCGGAATGCTGTTCTCGATTTCTGCATGGGTATGAATAAAAAAAATGGAGTCTGTTTTCACTGGTCCACCGAGATAAACAGGCAGATTATATCCGGAAATTCCCTGGATGAAATCCTTGAGCCGTGCTTCAATCGGTTTGTTGATGATCACTCCGAATGTGCCGTCCTCATTGTGTTCAGCGAGCAGTATCACCGATTGACGGAAATAGAAATCGCGCAGTGACGGCTCAGAGATGAGAATGCTTCCCTGTTTTGGTTTGATGCGTGGTTTTTCCATGGTGTTTGCGCAATTTTATTACTTTTGTGACGGGCGCCCCCGACAAATATAATACCAATTCATGGCACGGTCAAGCAGGCAATCAATATTTATTGAATTACGACAAAAATATCCATTTTTTGTCTTTGAAAAACAGGAGTACAACCTGATGTCAGAGGGCCTTTCTGTCCGGTATACCTTCAACCTGGCTGACCAATACCAATTTTGTCCGTCACTCTTTATACCGAGAAAATCATTTTTTTTACCGGACAGGGAACTTTCAGGCAAACTCGACAACATCATCTTCAATCTTGGAATGATAGAACTGATCAGCTACTGGAAGGCTGCCTGCCCCCCGACAGTGATCATAAAGCCATTTGCACTGCAACCTGATCAGATTGCCTGGTGGAAAAATCTTTACTTTCATGGCCTTGGTGAATTTTTTTACCTGAATTCGCTGGATGTTACAGAGGAGCACTTTATGACCATTAAGGTTCAAACTGAAAAATCGCTGGCGCCTGAAAAATTTATCCTCGATGAGGCTGTGATCATACCGGTGGGCGGGGGCAAGGACTCGGCTGTAACCCTCGGGTTACTCGGTTCAAGGCCGGGAAGTATTCCGTTGATCATGAATCCAAGGGGTGCCAGTCTTGAAACCATAGCGGTTAAAGGGTTTTCATCCGATCAGTTTATTGAAATCCAGCGCACAATCGACTCCGGCCTGCTGAAATTAAATGATCAGGGATTTCTCAATGGTCATACTCCTTTCTCTGCACTTCTGGCATTTGTGACGGTCCTTTCCGCCATTGTGACGGGTCATCGTCATATAGCCCTCTCGAATGAATCGAGTGCCAATGAAGCAACCATAGAAGGAACCGATATCAACCATCAATATTCAAAATCACTGGGGTTCGAATCGGATTTTCGCGGGTATGTGAGGCGGTGGATCTGTGAAGATATCAATTATTTCAGTTTTCTCCGGCCACTGAACGAATTGCAGATAGCCGGTTTATTCTCACGCTTTTCGCAGTATCACCCGGTTTTTAAAAGCTGTAATGCCGGTAGCAAGACTGATTCCTGGTGCGGACATTGTGCCAAATGCCTCTTCACCTATATTATATTATCTCCGTTTATGGAAGAAGCACAGCTGGATGCCATCTTTGGAAAAAATCTCTTTGCGGATGAATCACTGAAAACCTTTTTTAACCAGCTTACCGGTCTCGCCGAAGAGAAACCATTCGATTGTGTGGGAACAATCAGGGAGGTAAACCTGGCATTGTGTGAAACAATCAGGCATCGCGATGAGGCGGCGCTGCCGGCGCTGCTAAGCCATTACAGGAATTCCCCCGCATTCATCCGGTATGGGCAGGCAGATTTTGCCACTGAACTTTTCCGGTTATCTCCGGACCATAATTTGATGCCGGAGTTTCATGCGATACTGGAGGATGGGATCAGATCTGTAAACGGATGAGCAGTAGAAAAATAATAGACAGCACTTTTCATGATTGAATTTATCCGACATCAGTTTGCCACCAAATCGATTGTACTCCTGGGATTCGGCCGGGAGGGACAATCAAGTTATTCCTTGCTAAGAAGGGCTTTCCCGGAAAAACCCCTGACCATTGCAGATGCGAATAAAGATGTAGGTGAAAATCCTTTGATAAAAGAGGATAAGAATCTCAGGTTATTGGCCGGGCCGGATTACCTGGACAGGCTCATTGATTTTGATGTGATATTCAGATCGCCGGGAATTCCCGTGTGGAACCTTGATTTACCAAGAGAAAAAATCACCTCACAAACAGAATTGTTTCTGCAATGTTATTCAAAACAGGTCATTGGCATCACGGGGACCAAGGGGAAAAGCACGACATCCAGCCTGATTCATCATATATTCAGGACGGCCGGCCTGGATGCATTGCTGGCAGGGAATATCGGGAACCCGGTATTTCATTTTACCGACCTGATCACGGAGAAGACCAGGATCGTCCTCGAACTTTCATCCCATCAGCTTGAATTCATCAGGGTTTCGCCGCATATTGCGGTACTGCTGAACCTGTTCCAGGAACATCTTGACGCCTATGCAGGGTATGAAGAGTACCAGCAGGCCAAGGTGAACATTACCAAATATCAGCAGCCCGGGGATTACCTGATTTTCAGTAAGGAAGATGCGCTTGTTTCCCGGCATGTCATTCAATACGAATCCATGCGCCACAGCATTCCTTTTTCAATGGAGCAAACGCTTTCACCGGGTGGTTATATGCAGGATGGGTGGATCTGTTTTTCGGACGGCATGCAAGTCACAAAGGTTTGGAAAGTTCATCAGGACCGGTTCCTGAGGGGCGAACACAATCTCCGGAACATCATGGCGGCTGTGAATGTCTCGATGATCAGCGGCATTCATCCTGAAATGATTGAAGAGGGGATTGCGACTTTTAAAGGACTGGATCACCGGCTGGAATATGTCGGGGAATTTGGGAAAATCCATTTCTACAATGATTCTATCGCCACGATTCCAGAAGCGTGCATGGCCGCCGTGAAGGCCATTCCAAAAGTGGATACGCTAATTACGGGAGGCTTCGACCGTGGCATCGATTACAATGAACTGGCCGGTTTTTTAAACCAGTCGAAGGTGAGGAACCTGATTTTGCTTGGAGATGCAGGGAAACGAATAGGGGAGCTTCTAAGGAAAATGGATAACAACGGTAAGAAGATTTTTTTTATAAACAGGTTTGATGATTTCCTTCCGATCGCCTTCAGAGAAACCCGCGAGGGGTACGTTTGCCTTTTATCGCCCGCAGCGGCGAGTTATGATGAGTTTAAAAATTTTGAAGAGCGCGGAAAACGGTTCAGGGAACTGGTGAAAAATGAAGTAAAAAATTAGGTGAATAATGCAACTCTTTGATTAACAATAAAATTGTTGTATGAAAAAAAAGTCAGGCTCATTTTTGTTCTTTTTATTATTTACTGCCGGTCAGTTGACTGCCCAACAAGTTGAGTATCAGAAACTGGTTAATGGTTATATTAAGAAGTACAAAGATATCGCCATGAAGGAGATGTTCGTATATCGCATTCCGGCGAGCATCACCCTGGCCCAGGGAATCCTGGAGTCGAATGTCGGTCGCAGCCCGCTCGCCATGCAGGCAAACAACCATTTTGGGATCAAATGCCACAAGGGGTGGCAGGGCAATTCCTTTTACCAGGATGATGACATGCCAAATGAGTGCTTCAGGAAATACGACAATCCCATTGAATCTTATCGCGACCATTCCTATTTCCTGACGCAGCGGGATCGTTACAAAGAATTGTTCAACCTTGAGGTAAATGATTATAAAGGTTGGGCGAATGGGCTGCAATCTGCAGGGTACGCTACGAGTCCTACCTATGCTACAAGGTTGATCCAGACCATTGAAACTTACTCGTTGTTCCTGTTTGATAACGCCAATTTCATGACGGCCTTTGGCGACACCCTCGCAGATCTTGATAATCCATCGAAACAGGCCTGGCTCCGCCAATTCATCGTCATCAAAACAGGTCCGAATAACAGGAATATTTTTGAAAATAACCGGTTACAGATGACCATTGCACGCAAGGATGATAATGTCTACCTGCTTGCCCGTGACTTTGACATTTCCGTTAACAGTCTGCTTGACTACAACGATCTGTCCCATGCAACTGCCCTCAGGCCGGGCCAGATCGTATATCTTGAAAGCAAACGTCGTAAGGCCGCAGCCGAAAGCCATCTTGTTCAAAGGGGTGAAACACTTTACACCATTTCCCAGCTGTATGGAATCAAACTTAAAATGCTGTACAAACGCAATGATCTTCCTGAAGGAGTTGAGCCTTCAGCAGGAATGGTGCTGAAGTTAAGGTAGCCGGTAGTTTTTGAGGAATTTCCCGGCGCCTACCACCAGGTTCATCTGTCCGGCATTCTCAAGGTATCCGACATCGAAGGGTGTATTTCCGCGGATGCCAGATTCAAGTTCAATGCACCCTTTATCGTCAAACAGGTACAGTTCGTTTGTTTCGGGAACAACAAAACCAATGAGAGCCTTCTTGTCATGACCATGCAGAAGAAATGGAGGACTGATCATATCCCTGCGAAATGCATAGGAGTAAACCAGTTTATAGTTTCGGTCATAATAAAAGATCTTATTCCGGTCGGTAAAAATAAACTCTGACTGATTATTCCCGATGATGTCTTCGTAAAAGAAATGGTGTGTCGGAGAAAAGAGGTTCAGTGTGACTTCCGTTGTCCGGCCATTTGCCTGAAGGAAGATTACCTTGCCACCAGGATCGGTGGTTAAAAGCGGCCCTTTTTTATTGGTTTTGTTCAGATAAAATCCGGACGCGGGTGCATGTTTAAAATTAGGGCCGGGGGTGATCTTCGGTTGGCCGCTGGGGTCAACAATCATTGCAGAACCACCGACACCTGAGATTACGATATACCTGTTTACGCCTGCCTTGAATACAGAGATCGGATCAAGAATCTCTTCATTCATTTTTGGCCGTTGCCAATTGATAACCGATTTGCCGTCAAGTGTAAAGCAATAGATACGGTTATCCTGAAAGGCGATCAGAATGTTGTAATTCTCATTTTTATCCCAGTCTGCTACGGTCAATCCATTGGTTGCATTGAGAGGAAATCGCATTGGAAACTGATCGGCAAACTGTCCATCGGCCTTGAGCAGGTAAAGATGTGTATCTGTGTTGAAAAGCAGGAACAGAGAATCGCTTCCTTTCAGATGAATGGGATGAATGTCGCCCATCAGTTTGCCCATGATGTGCAGCTTCCAGGAGATATGCCCGCCGGCGGAGACCATATAAAGGTTGTTTGCGATATCACATGCAACCACTGCATTGTCGCCACTCCCTGAGAGCTGAATAATTTTCGGCTGACCAACAACGGTAGTATCAAGTTTTGCCTGCCATTGCATCGGACCCTCTTTGTCGATATTCGGGTTATACCGCAGAAAAAAGCTGGAGTAGAACCCGCTCCCCATGCTGCCGTATTGAAAAGCCACGGATTCGAATTTTCGCAAACTATCCGTTACCGGGTTGATCTGGTCAGAGAGGTCTTTGTTCAGCATCCCCTTCAGGGAATGGATCGCGTCGCGTGTATTGAAATAACAGAATACGTTGGATTTTTCGGACAGGGTTGCATCAAAATCAAGGTAGGCTTTATCCTTGCTGAGTGTGGCATTTTCAGACACCGCTTCAATAACCATTTGAAGGTCGCCTGGTTGTGCAGCAAAAATCACATATCCCTTGAGAAAGGTGAAGCATTTAACATCGAATTTTCCGAAAAGTTCTCCGAACAGGGCTGGCAGAAAGGCCGGGAGTGCCATCTTATAGATTTTATGGCCCCGTGGTCCCGCCGAATCTGTTTTTATGCCCAGCGTATCAGCAAGTGCAAAAAGAGCGGATTTTGTTTTTAAAGTGTCAATTGAGTTGAAGGCCATAAAGGGGACATCGGCATTTTCTTTGGAGTTATTCATCACAAACAGGCATGCTTCATTGCCGATCCAGGGGAGAAAATATTCACTGATGTTTAACCCGTACTGATCGATGAGTGTCTGTGCGTTATTTTGCTCACCTGTGAAATTTTCATCGCGCAGGGTGCGATTCTGATACCGATGGCAGAAGCGCGAAGGATTACTCCATCCAAAGGCTGTAAAGTAGAGCGTCCTGGCAGGAATAACTTCCACTATCTCCTTTTTCTGAGGTTTCTGGTCGGCAAAGAGGGCCAGGTACTGCTGGCTGCTGTCGGAGGCCACAGTAATACCGTTGAATAACAGTTCATCTTTCTTAATGATCAGGTCGAGGCCGCTCCAGTCGGCGAAATTCGAGAACTTCAACAGATCGGGAAGCACCTCGTCGCGTGTTATTTTCGAGAGGACCAGGGAGAAAAAACGGTAGTTAACATAGATGTTGGCATCTACTTTTTTCCCGGTTGTGGCTTCTACCTTCCTGAATCCTGAGGAGGTTGCCATGGGTGTATTCAAGGAAAGACGGTCAATGGCACGTTTTACCAGGTCGGCATGAAAACTACCGATAAAAACTCCTTTCAGCACAGCAAAATAAAATGCATCACGGCTTCCCTTGGCCTGGATCCGGTGCAGATTGGTGGTAAAATAAGGCGTTTGAGAGAGAATGGCTTTGCCAGCGGTTATCTCATTGATAAAATCAAGGATATATGATTCAGGATCAGAACCTGCGACATTTGAGAGATAGAGTGCCCCGAAGTTTGTCCGCCCACTGAGTGTTATGGATACCAGTACATTATATTGCTGGAATATTTTACTGATTTTTTCATTTTTGAGGCTTGCTGAATCAACATAGTTGAGTTCATTTCGTACGGAGTTTATCCCCGGGAAACGGGACAGTGCTTTCCAAAGCAGGTTTGAACGGTTGAGCTCTTCCAGGAGATTGCCGGCCTTATTGAGTTGAATGATCAGGGCTGTATTTCCGGGGATGGCATTGAAAGGGGATTCAGCAGGTCGCTGCAATTTCCGGAAAAGCGTATACCCGAGCCAGGAAAAGCCAGTCAAAGCTACCACTACCGCCAGTAAAATCAGAATACTCCGTAATTTTCTCATCCGTGGCTTTCCTTGGAAAAAACCGGCGCAAAGGTAGATAAAAATGAGATTAAAAAATGAGAATGGAAAATTGATTACCCGGACAGATCAACCGGCAGTTTCATCTGTTCGGTCCCCCTGAATGTTTTACGGTGATGTAAGGTTATCCCATTGTTCGCAATGGCCTCGCGATGCAGTTTGGTAGGATAACCTTTATTGCAATCCCAACCATATTCAGGGTGCTTTTCATGGATTCGCAACATATAATCATCCCGGTAGGTTTTGGCAAGTACCGAAGCAGCGGCGATAGATAGGAATTTTTCATCACCCTTTACGATGCATTGGTGAGGAATATCGGGATAGGGCTTGAACCGGTTCCCGTCGATCAACAGCAGCTGAGGTTTTTGACTTAATTTTTTTACTGCCAGGTGCATTGCAAGAATGGAGGCATTCAGGATATTGATTTCATCGATGGTTTGCGCATCTACCTCTGCCACAGCCCAGGCGATGGCGTTTGATTCAATAACCGGCCGGAGTGCGTTCCTTTGTTTTTCAGTCAACTGCTTCGAGTCGGTGAGGATTTCATCGCTGAAATCACGGGGAAGAATTACTGCAGCGGCAAACACAGGCCCTGCAAGGCATCCCCGTCCTGCTTCATCACATCCGGCTTCGGTGAGCATTTTTGAAAAATGGGTAAACAGCTTTACATGTCGCATCGGGTCAATGGTAAACCAGATTATGAATGAACAGGTTGTTAAGTAAAACTCCCAGGAAATAGATCAGCAGAATGATCTCTGCCACCCGTGTCTTTTTAAGATTGGTCAGCATCCCCGTAATAATCATTGTCATGGCCGGCATTGCAAGCGCAGGGTGGAAGATGGCCATCGACCGGGTATAGGTAAACGAAATTACCGTAAACACCAGCGTCCAAAGGAGAATACTGGTTTTAGCACGGATTTCGACAGTTTTTTCTGGACCGCTGGAGAAGTAAAAGATCCCCCATATCGCCAGGAAAAAGGTATATCCGCAAAAGATCCAGAAATCGGTGTGAAAAGGGTTAGGGAAAACCAGAACCTGCCTGAAGAATGCAGGATACTCAAGTAACCGGCTCAGCAATTCGCCATTCCAGAAATACCAGGCAGCAAGGTATATGAAGGGGGTCGACAGTCCAATGAGCGATGCCGTCCATACTCTCCAGTTCAAGGCCCTCAAAACGAGAAAACTGATCATGACGAATAGGAACCACAATAAAAAAGGCAGGTAAAACAGGCCAGCCATCGACGTGAAAAAACCGGCAGCAAAAATCCGGTCAAGATGATCGGGTTTATTGTAGGATATAAGGAGGTGGTATAGAATCAAAATCATAAAACCCAGGGAAATGTTTATCGGGTTGAGGGTAAGCTGTCCGGGGAGAAAGCTCATGAAAACCAGGAAAACAAGCGCCGAGAGGGATGAGTTTTTCAATACAAGCTCATGCCTGCTCAGAATGGTTGTAAGCCAGTATGTTTCAGCAAGAACAAGTATAAAACCAACGATGGAAGCAAGGGCCGGGTATCCGGATAATAGATAATACAACAATGAATAAAAGGGAGTCGGACCTTCCGGGGCAGGCATTCCGGGTGGGTTTATAAATGCGCTCAGCCAAAGACACACCCCAATGATGCCGATTACAAGGTACTGGCCAAAGAAGCTGGATTTGAAAAATTTTATAAACACGCTAGCAGGTAAAGAGGTTGATTGTTTGGTGACAAAGTAACAAGGTAACAAGGTAACAAGGTAACAGGGTGACAAGGTGACAGGGTGACAGGTTTTATAGATCGAAGCCGATGTCTTTTCTGTATTGTTTTCCCTTGAAATCGATCTTTGCTGCATTTCTATACGATTTCGACAGGGCCTCCTTCATGGTTTTTCCATAGGAGGTTACGGCCATGACCCTGCCTCCATTGGCAACAGGCTCGCCGGTATCAGTGTTTAACTTAGTTCCTGCGTGGAATACGAGGCTGTCCTCAACCTGTTCCTGCCCTGTGATGATCATTCCTTTATCATATTGGTTGGGATATCCTCCAGCGACCAGCATCACTGTTGCAGTGGTCAGAGGGTTTACAGAGATGATTTCTGTTTCAAGGGTTTGACGGGCCACAGCCTGGAATAAGCTGACCAGGTCGTTCTGAATACGGGGAATGACCGATTCGGTTTCCGGATCTCCAAGGCGGCAGTTATATTCGATAACAAATGGATTGTTGTCTACTTTTATCAGTCCAAAGAAGATAAAACCTTGATAGTCAATTCCATCGGCAAGAAGCCCCCTGATCGTAGGCTTGATTACCTGCTGTTCCACCTTTTTCATGAAAAGCTCGCCGGCAAAGGGAACAGGAGACACGGATCCCATCCCGCCGGTATTCGGACCGGTATCTGCTTCCCCGATCCTTTTATAATCTTTGGCTTCGGGTAGGAGCTTGTAGCTTTTTCCATCGGTGAGGATGAAAACGGACAGTTCGATCCCCGTCAGGAATTCTTCGATCACAACTTTCTGCGAGGCGGTTCCGAAACGTTCCTCTTCCAGCATCCCGGTAAATTCACCGGCAGCCTCCTCCAGGGTTTTACAAATGATCACCCCTTTTCCTGCAGCCAGTCCGTCGGCTTTGAGCACATAGGGGGCCGTGAGTGATTTCAGGAACCGGAGTCCCTGGGGGATAGCCGAACGGTCGAAAGTTTGATACCTGGCTGTCGGGATTCCATGCCGGATCATGAACTGCTTTGCGAAATCCTTGCTGCCTTCTAGCATGGCGGCCTTTTTTACAGGGCCAATGACGGGAATATGTTGGATGTCGGGGTCAAAGAGGAAAAAATCGTGAATGCCGTTTACCAGTGGATCTTCAGGGCCTACCACCACCATGTCGATGTGGTATTCCAGTACTGCGGCTTTTATCGCTCCGAAGTCGTTGACTGAAATTGACAGGTTTTTCCCTGACAGGGCAGTTCCGGCGTTGCCTGGTGCAATATACAGATTGGTCAGGAGGGGACTTTGAGAGAGCTTCCAGGCCAATGCATGCTCCCGGCCACCTGAGCCCAGCAATAGAATGTCCATAAACGATCAGGATTTAACTGCTTTTTCAATCGATTCCCAAAACCGGTCGGCGGTTTGCTGCCAGGAAAACAGATCTTTCCGGCGACGGCCGCGCATGACCAGCTCTTCCCTGATACTTTCGTACTGGTAGGCTTTGTACAGTGCTTCGGCAATGGATTCGGGATCAAATGGATCAACCAGCATCGCTGCATCTCCGGCCACTTCAGGCATTGAAGTCACATTGGAGGTGATTACCGGTACATTGCAGCGGAAAGCCTCCACAATGGGAATTCCAAATCCTTCGAAATAGGAAACATAGGTGAGTGCCAGTGCTGAACCCAGCACGCCAACAAGTTCATCAATGCTTAAACGACCGGTGAATATTACATCATCTGAAAAGATCATGCGGGTAAAGGCAAAGTCGATGTCGCGGGTCCACCATTTTTTTGCTCCGACAATCACCAGTTTAACCTCAGAGGGGTTCGACTTTTTAAAGAGATCGAAGGCACGGAACAGATTGACGAGGTTTTTCCGGGGGTGGAGCGATCCGATGAATACGAAATAGGGGAGCCCGTCGGTGAATTCATTCCGGACCTTTTCTTTTTCCGTCGCGGTCAGCGGGTGGTAGGCATCGTGGGCCCCGTCGTAAACCACATCGATTTTGTCGGGCGAAACGTGGTACTGCTTTACAATGTCCTCCTTGGAAAATTCGGAAACAGTAGCAATCCGTACTGCTTTTGCAGCGTATTTTGGGAAATACTGCCGGTAATACCGCCGGGTCCAGAAGGGAATATCCTGAGGGTAATGTTCGAAATTGAGGTCATGGAACACAGCCATGGATTTCACCGGTGATTTCAATGATAAAAAACCATCGGGCGAAAGAAAAAGGTCAGGATTTATCTTCTTCAGAAGTTTAGGCAAAGCCATCTCGAACCAGGTATAATAGAGTACAGGATGGCGGGCATGCGGGTACTGAATGATCGGTGTTATGTTGTCTGAGAATAAAAATTCAGGATCATATTCACGATCAAAAATGAAATAAAAGTGATGCTCAGGATGTTGCGTCGTGATGCGTTTCAGCGATTCGTACGTAAACCAACCGATTCCTTCAAGTCTGTTCTGAATGAGCAGACGCGTGTTAACAGCAATGTTCATTAATTTATTTAACTTTGTAGCAAATATCTGAATATTTTTTGAGTTATTACTAAAAGTTCCCACTCCCCGAAACTTTTATTCTTATTTCATGCAGCGAAAGTTTCTCACAAACCTGGGCTTGCTCCTTTTTCTGAATCTCCTGATAAAACCCGTCTGGATTTTTGGGATCGACCTGAATGTGCAACGCTTAGTGGGGGTAGGTGATTATGGTTTTTATTTTGTCATCCTGAATTTTTCCTTCCTGTTCAATATCATCCTTGACCTTGGAATAACCAACTTCAACAACCGGAACATTGCCCAGCATAATCACCTGTTAAACAAACATTTTTCCGGAATCCTGGTAGTGAAACTGCTGCTTGGCCTTGCTTACGTGATTATTGCCTTTATCATTGCACTGATTCTGCGGTACAGCGCCGATCAGTTCAGGCTGCTTGCTTGGCTTGCCCTGAACCAGTTCCTGCTTTCCTTCATTTTATATCTCCGATCGAACATTTCCGGATTTATGATGTTCAAAACAGACAGTTTTCTCTCGGTTCTCGACAGGCTGTTGATGATCCTTTTCTGCGGGATGTTACTCTGGGGGCATGTTATCTCTTCGCCATTTCGTATCGAATGGTTCGTATTTTCCCAAACAGCTGCCTATTCAATCACTGCGGCCCTGGCCTTTGTGATCGTAGTTAAAAAGGCCCATTTTCGCAAATTAAACTGGAACTGGCCTTTTTTCCTGATGATCATGAAGCAGAGTTTACCCTTTGCCTTGCTGGTCCTTCTGATGACCTTCTACAATCGCCTGGATCCCGTTATGCTTGAGAGTCTTTTACCTGAAAAAATGGGGAATGAGCAGGCCGGCATCTATGCTTCGGGATTTCGTCTGCTTGATGCTGCCAATATGATTGCCTATCTGTTTTCGGTTTTGCTGATCCCGATATTTTCAAAGATGATCAAGAAGAGGCAACCTATTGAACATATGCTTAAACTTTCGTTTACCATCATCATCACCCTGGCGATTATTGTGGCACTGGGTTCCTTTTTTTACAGCTATGAATTGATTGACCTGTTGTATGATGCGCACATCGAAGCATCCACCCAGGTATTTCAGATTCTAATCCTGGGTTTCATCGCTGTGTCGACTACCTATATTTTCGGCACACTGCTTACGGCCAATGGAAATCTTAAACAGCTGAATATCATTGCGTTGTTTGGACTGCTGATCAACTTTGCTCTTAACTTCCTGCTTATTCCAAGGATGCTGGCTTCAGGATCAGCGGTTTCCAGCCTGGTGACACAGGTTACCATGGCCGTTCTCCAGGTAATCATGGTTCAACGGATTTTCAGGTTTAAGGTTAACTATCAGTACCTCCTTACCCTCATCCTTTTCCTGATCGGCGTGATCTGTTTTAATATGTTATCCAAGATATACATTATCCACTGGACTTTTTTGCCCTCAGGGAAAGCATGGATTGGCAACTTTGCCCTGATGCTGGTTGCCTCGGTTTTGCTGGCCGCATTTTTACGGCTCTGGAGTTTTAAATCATTGATTAACATCCTACGCGAAGGCCGTTGAGTATTTGGGGTTCCCCTGTAACTTCCTGTTGGATTTTCCGTATAATTGCCTAACTTTGGCAACAATTCTGATATTTCTCCTATGACCAATGAAAGTAAAAAGGCAGAAGATTTCGATTCTTCCAATCTCGTAATCTTTCTCTATAGGTGGCGCAAACCTTTGTTCATTGTGCTGGTGGTGGCTCTAGTGGGGTCGTGGTTTTTTTCCTCCCCCTGGTTTATTACTCCCAAGTATAAATCGACCGTGATCATGTTCCCGGCAAGCAGCAGTTCCATTTCCAAATCGCTTCTGAATGAGCAATCTGTTAAAGGCCAGGACATTACCGCTTTCGGTGAAGATGATCAGGCTGAGCAATTGCTACAGATCCTGAATTCAAATAAAATCAGGGATCACATCATGCGGAAATTCAACCTGATGCAGCACTATAAAATTGACAGTACCTCTGATTATAAATACTCCAACCTTTTCAAGGAGTACGACAACAACATCACCTTCAGACGTACGGAGTTCATGGCTGTGCAGATATCCGTGTATGATGCTGACCCCCAGGTGGCAGCGGATATTGCGAACACCATTGCCTCCCTCCTTGATTCTACAAAAAATGATATGATGCGCCAGCGTTCGGTCAAGGGATTCAAGGTAGTGGAGGCTGAATACAACTCAACAAAGGCTGAGAAGGATAAAATCGTTGATTCCCTCATCACACTTGGCAGCCTGGGCGTTAATGATGTAGAATACCAGTCGCAGGTACTCAACCAGCAGTATGCAATTTCCATTATGAACGGCAACAAGAACGCCGTGGTCGCACTTCAGAAGAAACTTGACATTCTTGGCAAATACGGTGGGATTTATATGGCCCTTAAAAACGCGCTTGAATTCAAGACTGAACAGCTTATCCTGCTGGAAACCAAGTACAAGCAGGCAAAGGTTGATGCAGAGGAGAATCTTCCTCAGAAGTTTGTCGTAAGTGATGCTTTTAAAGCAGAACGGAAATCTTACCCAATCCGGTGGCTTATTATCTCAGTTTCAATGGTTTCAGCACTTTTCATGGCGATTATAGTCATTATGATCGTAGAGAAAATTTCCGCCTATAATTCACATAAAAAATTTCAGCTCGGACAATCATAATCAAAAATCCAAGGTATGGACAATTTTTTCAACAGTAAAAATATTATAGACATTGTACTTAAATGGAAATTGCAGCTTGTGGTGGTGGTTGTTGCAGCTCTGTTGCTTTCTGTTTTGTTTTCAAGCCCGATATTTATTACCCCGTTGTACAAGTCCAATTGCTTGTTATATCCCTCCAATATTTCTCCTTATTCGGATGAAAGCGAAACTGAACAAAGCGTTCAGATTTTTCAATCGAGGGACATACGCGATTCACTTGTGAAAAAGTTTAACCTGGCAAAACACTGGGGGATTGATTCAAGCTACAAGCATTTTGAAAGCACCCTCGTTTGGGAATACAGCCAGCGGGTACGTGTCAATAAAACACCATTTGAGGCCGTAGAAATAGAGATATGGGATCAGGATCCGATCATGGCACGTGATCTCATCAACGCGATGCTCGACGCGTACAATAAGAAGATCAGGGCCATGCACAAAGCTAAGTTTGGTGAGGTGGTCCTCAACTATAATTTTATCATGGGCATCAAGAAGGGGTACCTGGATTCTTTGAAAATGAGGGTTGAGGAGCTGGGAACAAAATATGGAATTATGGAATATCAGGCACAAACGCGTGAAGTGATGCGCGCTTACCTGAACACAGGAGGCGGTTCCGTAAGATCAGCTGAAGCAAAGGTCCTGAAGAAGAACCTGGAAGAAAAGGGGGGCGAGATGCTGATGCTTTCCGAGATGATGCGTTCTGAATCGGGGGCTTTTAGTGCCATGAAGATGGATGCAGACCGGGCTCTGCTTGATTACAACCGTGATTATACCTATGTGAATGTTCTGAGCAAGCCTTTTGTTGCTGATAAAAAAGCCTATCCGATCCGGTGGATCATCGTAGTATTCAGCACGCTGGCCGCCTTTTTCATGGCCATCCTGATCATCGGCGCCATTGAACGAAGCAAATTCCGCAGCTTCTCAACTGAGAGGAATGAAGGATAAACTGGCAGTCATACGGAGTTATCTCACAGGTGGCAATCAAAAGATTACCATCCTGTATATTCTGTGTTCAATTTTCATCGGACTGAATTGTTATTTTGTCTATCACGAGATATATTGGTTGCTCTTCCTTCCGGTTTTTCTTGTGATAGTTTATCTGTATTTCTATTCCCTTGATAAAATCCTTCTCCTGATAACCTTGCTTACGCCGGTTGCCATTAACATTACGCAGTTTGAATTTAACGTTGGCGTTTCAATTCCTTCAGAACCAATGATGCTGGGGGTATTGTTGTTATTCGTCATCAAGATTTTTTATTCGAATGATCTTGATAAAAGGATCTGGACCCATCCATTGACGATTGTAATCGGATTACAGCTGATGTGGATGTTTATCACAAGCATCACCAGTGATTTGCCGATGGTCTCCTTTAAACATTTGCTTGCCCGGCTCTGGTTTGTGGTCCCATTTTACGTTCTTGGGATTCATCTGTTTAAAAAAAGGTCCAATATTAACCTGTTTGTCTGGTTTTATGCCATTTCACTTATTGGAGTTATAGTCTATACCACATACAACCACTCCCTGTGGGGTTTTGATGAAAAGGCAGGGCACTGGGTCATGGAACCCTTTTATAACGATCATACCGCCTATGGCGCCATTCTCGCCCTCTATATTCCCCTGTTTTGCGGGTTTGCGTTCAGCAATGTGTATTCAAAGACCACCCGGTTTTTCTCTGTCCTTGTACTCGTCATTCTGATAACCGCCCTGGTGCTGTCATTTTGCCGTGCTGCCTGGCTTAGCCTGGCGTTTGCCTTCGGTATTCTTTTCATTATCATGCTCCGCATCAAATTCAAATGGATCATGTTTGTAGCGATTATCCTGGGTATCGGCTTTTACCTGTTTTCGTTTCAGATCCTCGACCAGCTTGAAAAAAACAGGCAGGGTCCTTCTGCCAATTTTGTTGAGCATTTGAGATCCATTTCCAATATTTCGACCGACAATTCGAATCTTGAGCGGATCAACCGGTGGCAATCGGCTTTACGTATGTTTTCAGAGCGGCCGCTATTCGGGTTTGGCCCCGGAACATACCAGTTTGAGTATGCTCCATTTCAGCGGTCTGAAGAAAAGACCCTGATAAGTACCAATGCGGGAGATAAGGGAAATGCCCACAGTGAATATATTGGTCCGTTGGCTGAGCAGGGATTGCCGGGAATGTTGATCGTCTTTGTGCTGGTAGTGTCGTTTATTCTGGTTGCCATGCGGGTATACCGGCGATCGGACGAGCCGGAGGTACGTATGCTCATCATGTCACTGATGCTGGCACTGATAACCTATTTTTTCCATGGGCTCATGAACAATTTCCTGGATACGGATAAAGCTTCAGTTCCGGTCTGGGGATTTATGGCCGCAATCGTTGCCCTCGATCTGTATACAAAGGGAAAGGAAATGAAGAGTGACGAGTGACGAATGACGAGTGACGAGTGACGAATTACGAATTACGAATTACGATTTTGCTCCTTATCACCCTGTTACCTTGTCACTTTGTTACCCTGTTACCTTGTTACCCTGTTACCCTGTTACTTTTTCTGAGCCAGTTGCCTCAGGATAGCCAGTTCCCGCCATTTTTTTCTGGGATCATCTGCTGGTACTCCCCAATAGGTTTTACCACCTTCGAGGGATTTGTCAACACCGGACATGGCAAGCACCACGGCTTTTTTCCCGATCACAAGATCTTTATTTACAGAAACGCGGGCCCAAAGGATCACATCCTCTTCGATCCGTGTTACGCCTGCAATCGCACAATGAGCTCCGATGAGGCAATTCCGGCCCACGAACGTATCGTGCCCTATCTGGATATGGTTGTCAAGTTTGGCTCCTTCTGAAATGATCGTATCTCCTGATACGCCTTTGTCAATGGTGGTGGCAGCGCCGATCTCCACCCGGTCTTCAATGACCACACGCCCGCAGGATTCGAGTTTTTTCCAGCCTTCGGGGCGACGCTGAAAATAAAAAGCATCTGCACCAAGCACTGCTCCGGAGTGAATGATAACCTGGTTGCCGATCACCGTGTGGTCGTAGATGCTTGCATTGGCATGGATGATGCAGTTTTTCCCGATCTTTACATGGTTCCCTACAAAAGCGCCGGGTTGAATAATGGTTCCTTCTCCGATTTCGGCAGTCGGGCTGACGGAGGCAACCGCCTTTTCGAAAGGGCGGAAGCGCATGGCAAGTGACACATAGTCGTCGAAAGGTTTATCGCTGATGAGCAGCGCTTTTCCTTCAGGACATTCCACCTCCTTGTTGATGATAATTGTGGTGGCATTTGAATTCAGGGCCTTCTCATAATACTTGGGATGATCCACAAAGGTCAGATCCCCTGCCTCCACCATATGAATCTCATTCATCCCTGTTACAGGGAAGTCAGGATCCCCAACAGGTTTTGCATGGAGTGTGGCTGCAAGTTCTGACAGGGAAATTGGATTGGGAAATTTCATATACGTTTACACTTTTACACGTTCTGAATAATCCCCTGTACGGGTATCCACTTTGATCGTTTCTCCTTCGCTGATGAAAAGGGGAACCTTGACGATCGCACCGGTTTCAACCGTGCAGTCTTTGAGGGTATTGGTGGCCGTATTGCCGCGCATTCCCGGTTCCGTGTAGGTAATTTTCAGAACTACGAAAGGGGGGAGTTCACAGGTAAGCGCTGTTTCAGTATCAGCGTGAAAGAGGATTTCAACCTCCTGTCCCTCTTTTAAAAACTGGGGTGCATTGATCAGGGACTCCGGAACATAAATTTGCTCAAAAGTTTCGGTATGCATGAAATGGTAGTCAGTACTCTCCTTAAAAAGATATTGGTATTTCCTGCGTTCTACACGTGCTATTTCAAGCTTGGCCCCCGAATCAAAAGTGTTGGCGATTACGCGGCCATGTTTCAGGCTCTTCAATTTGGTTCTGATAAAAGCCGGTCCTTTGCCCGGTTTTACATGTTGAAATTCCACAATGCTGTAAAGGTCGTTGTTAAATTCGATGACCAGCCCATTTCTGATATCTGCTGTTGTAGCCATAAGTAAATATTGATGTATGATTTCTTTGGGGCTGCAAAATTAGTTAAAAATCTTGATTAAATATGTTAATTTTGCGGCTGTTTTGAAAAACGTGGTCTACTCCGGTTGATGAAAAAGCTACTGAAACGAATTCTTTGCGTGTTGCATATTTCTGTAACTCGCAATCAGAGATACGATGCCTACACCCTGAAAATTATACAACGAACGCTGAAACCGGATTCGAGTTGTATTGATATTGGCTGTCATAAGGGTGAAATCCTCGACATCATGATCAAGGGAGCCCCAAATGGTAAAAAATTTGGTTTTGAACCCATCCCGGTACTTTACCAGTTCCTGTCTTCAAAGTATCAGGGTGATCCGACGGTGAAAATCAGTCCGGTTGCACTTTACGATAAAACCGGAACAACCACCTTCCAGCACGTACTGAACGCTCCGGCATACAGTGGTATTAAAAAGCGTAAATATGACGGCAAGCATGTTGAAATCGAACAAATATCGGTGAATACCGACCTGCTTGATCTTATCATTCCATCGGATGTTTTCATCGACCTGATGAAAATAGATGTTGAGGGTGCCGAGTTCCAGGTGATGAAAGGAGGCGTTTCCACCCTCAAACGTTGCAGGCCGGTGGTTATTTTTGAATTTGGTTTGGGCGCAGCCGATTTTTATTATTCAAAACCCAATGAACTGTATGCCTTTTTAATTGAAGAATGCGGCATGAAAATTTCCACCCTGAAGGGATACCTGGACCATGATCCGGAGTTAACTGAAGCCCAGTTCAGCAGCATGTTTGAGAAGGGAAGCGAATATTATTTTGTAGGACATCCGTAGGTCGTGATATGTAAGTGAAAATTACGAATTACGAATGACGAATTTTGTTTCCCTGTTACCTTGTCACCCTGTTACCCTGTTCCCCTGTTACCCTGTTACTTTGTTACCTTGTCACCCTGTTACCTTCCTTAAAATCTTCTATCTGCAAAGATTTTGCTGCAAATGCCGACTCGGTTTGATGAAGATTTGAGCAGATGATCACTGTACGGTTTCCGGCAAATTTCCTGATCAGTTCAATGTACCAGCTTATTCCTGCATTATCCAGGTTCATGGTCGGCTCATCGAGCAGGATGAGCGGAACATCGCTCATGATGGCGAGAACCAGCTTCACACGCTGTTTCATCCCTGATGAAAATTGCCGGATCTGCTTGTGTTTCATGGCAGGGAACTCGAGCAGGTCGGTGACGGAAATAATATCGTATCCCGGCAAATAATTCTTAAACGAATAATGGAATGCCAGCATTTCCCTGAGTGTAAAGTCCTCGATCAGTTCCATATAGGGTGCAACAAGGGCAAGGTGCTGAAAAATATCATCGCCCGAAATTTGATTGCCCTTGTAGATGTAGGATATTTGTCCTGAGGTCGGATGCAGGTTCCCGGCGATAACCTGCAACAGGGTTGACTTACCAGAGCCATTACGGCCGAGAATGGCCGATGCTGAATTTTCCTCAAATAAGAATGTGACGTTCCGGAAGATCCATTCCGTGTTGAATTTCTTCCCGATATGTTCAAGTTGGATCCTCATCTGCCGTGGATTTTATTTATCCCTGACCTTTGAATAACCCTTCATGATCCCGCGGCTTGAATTGGCAATAAACGAGAGAATTTCATCACGTTCGGGGGTGGCCTCCACTTTGGCTTCGATGATCTCGACAGCCTGTGAAACATTGTATCCTTTGAGAAAGATGATCCTGTAAATTTCCTGGATCTTATTGATTACCTCGGGTGAAAATCCCCGCCTGCGGAGTCCGATGGAATTTACGCCGACATAGGAGAGGGGGTCTCTTGCAGCTTTTGTATAGGGAGGAACATCTTTACCAACACCCGACCCGCCTGCAATGATGGTGTGGGCACCGATATGGCAGAACTGGAGTACAAGCACCCCTCCGCCGATAATGGCCCAGTCATCAACTGCAACGTGGCCTGCAAGCATGGCTGCATTGGCCATGATAACGTTGTTCCCAACAACACAGTCATGCGCAACATGTACATAAGCCATCAAAAGGGAGTTGTCCCCGATTACAGTTTCATAGCTGGCTTTGGTCCCACGATTGATGGTTGCAAATTCGCGTATGACGACATTGTTGCCGATTTTTACGATGGTATCCTCACCTGCAAATTTCAAATCCTGCGGAATGGCAGAGATGACGGCACCGGGAAATATTTTACAGTTCTTGCCTATGCGTGCACCCTCCATAATCGTTGCATTGGAGCCAATCCAGGTACCCTCTTCAATGATGACATTCTTATCGATGGAAACAAAGGGTTCAATGACAACATTGGCTGCCACTTTCGCCTGAGGATTTACATATGCTAATGGTTGATTCATAATGCTTTACTTATTTTCGCTGAATTTGTGCCATCATTTCGGCTTCCATAACGATTTTATCGCCCACATAGGCAACACCTTTCATGCAGATCAGTCCGCGGCGCATAGGTGCTGTAAGCTGGTTGAAGAAAACGATGGTATCGCCGGGAACGACTTTATTGCGGAATTTCACACTGTCGATCTTCACAAAAAGAGTATTGTAATTCTGGGGATCTTCGACCATGTTAAGGGCCAGGATCCCTCCGGTTTGAGCCATCGCCTCGATCTGGATCACTCCTGGCAATACCGGTTCATCCGGAAAATGGCCAACGAAGAATGTCTCGTTGATCGTCACATTTTTCACCCCCACCACATAATCTTTTCCCATCTCAAGGATTTTATCGATAAAGAGGAAAGGGGGACGGTGGGGAAGGATGTTTTTGATCTGGTTGATGTTGTATAGCGGCGTTTTGCTAAGGTCGAACTTCGGTCCCTCTTCGGGTCGGAGCTCCTTTTTCATCTGTTTCTTGATCAGCTTTGCAAACTGCACATTGGAATAGTGGCCCGGACGTGTGGCAATGATATGCCCTTTGAGAGGCATTCCAACCAGGGCAAGGTCGCCGATGATGTCGAGCAGTTTGTGGCGGGCTGGTTCGTTGGGGTATTGCAATTCAAGATTGTTCAGGATACCCTCTTTCAGCACCTCAACCCTGGGTTTGTTGAATAAATGAGCCAGGTGGTCGAGCTCGGTACGCGACATTTCACGGTCAACGAACACGATGGCATTGCTCAGATCTCCACCTTTTATCAGGTTATTGTTCACCAGGTATTCAAGTTCGTGAAGAAACACGAAGGTACGGCAAGTGGCAAAATCATCTTTAAACTGATCGATCCGGCTCAGGGTGGCATTTTGTGACTGAAGCACCTTTGACTCATAATCAATCATGACCGATACCCTGAATTCTTTGGATGGAATGATCACCATCTCCACCTTTTTTTCAGCATTCGTAAAGGTGATGTTGGAGGTGATTTCAAAATATTTACGCAGGGCTTTTTGTTCAACAATCCCAACCGACAGAATCGCATCCACGTAGTACTTTGAACTGCCATCGAGAATCGGGGTCTCCGACTGGTTCAGTTCAATGAGGGCATTGTCGATCTCAAGCCCAGCGAGGGCTGCAAGAACATGTTCTACCGTATCGATGCGCACCCCATCCTGCTCAATGCTGGTTCCACGCGAAGTGTCAACCACATGTTCCACATCAGCATCAACCAGCGTTCCTGTATTAAGATCGACCCTGCGGAATTTATATCCATAATTTTCCGGAGCAGGCTTGAAGGTGATAATAACCTCTTTACCTGTATGCAGGCCTACACCTGAAATGCTTACTGAATCCTTTATTGTTCTCTGTCTCTCACTCATGCGATTTTTTCAATTGTTTTTCAATGGAGTAAACCTTCCTGACAATTTCATCGAAGTTACGCCAATGGATAAAATTACGTCTTGCTTTGCTGATTTCAATTGCGGGTGCTCCAAGCATCATGGCTCCCTCCTTCGTGATGCTTGCTTCAATTCCCGACCCGGCCCCGATCTTAACATTGTCGGCGATGGTTATGTGTCCGACAATGCCGACCTGCCCGCCAATCATACAGTTTTTACCTATTTTTGTTGATCCGCTGATCCCTGATTGAGCTGCAATCACGGTATTCTCACCAATCTCTGCATTGTGCCCGATCTGTATCAGATTATCCAGTTTAACTCCCTGGCGGATGATGGTTGAGCCCAGTGTTGCACGGTCGATGGTGGTATTGGAACCGATTTCCACATGGTCCTCAAGGATCACATTGCCCAATTGCGGAATTTTCTGGTAATTGTTACCTGCCACGGGTGCAAATCCGAATCCATCAGAACCGACCACTACCCCTGAATGCAGGGTACAGCTATTCCCGATCAGGCAATCACGGTAAATCCTCACCCCTGGATACATCAGGGCGTTGTCGCCGATGATCACATTATCACCAATGAAAACCTGGGAATGGATCACCGAGTTTTTACCGATCACCACGTTTTTTCCGATGACGGTAAATTCACCCACTGAAACTTTTTCGCCCAGCTTGGCTGAAGGGGCGATGGATGCCAGGTTCGACAGGCCGGTCTGGCCCGATTTTGACTGATCGAACATCTCAAGCAGCGTTGCAAAGGAGGAGTAGGCATCTTCAACCCGAATGAGCGTGCAGGAAATGGGCTGCGACGCAGTAAAATCGGCATTGACGACCACGATTGACGCAGCTGTCGAATAGATAAAGGGTGTGTATTTCGGATTGGCCAGAAATGTCAGGGTGCCGGGCTTGCCGTCATCAATCTTTGAAAGATTAGATACTTTAATTTCGGGGTCACCATCAACGGCCCCTTTGAGAAATCCGGCAATTTGAGCGGCAGTGAATTCCATTAATCCTTTTTGGTGAATTTTTGTGGTTCAAAAATGCGGTGCAATTTACCAATTATTTCTTTAGACCGAGTTGAAATTTTTTTAAAAATCAGATTTGCAACACGTTACTTGGGAAACGATTGGCAAAACCGGACATGCCCCCGGTTGGGTCCTTAGCTTTTACTGGATCTCTTTTGGATAACAAAGAAGGTACTTGCTCACAGTTGTGGGCATTACGGCGTTGTTGAGTTGCTCGGAGACTTCGGAGATATCTGTCAGTTCGTTTTTTTTACCTTTGATCATGATCCGCTCATGACGTGGATTGTAGGCTTTATTTTCAACGCGGTCACTCGTGAAATAATAGTCAATCTCATCCGATGCAAGGTGAAGCATCGCGATTGTTTTTTGCCTGATCCGCTCTACATATTCCGGATCAAAAGGATTGGTTTGCATTTCTACCCTGAAGAGGTGCCGGTTGACCAGCTTACTGCACAGGTCCGATAAAATCGGGTCGGAATGGGATGCCCACACTTTCAGGGATGAAAATACATCAGAATCATCCAGTTGTGCAAAATTTGCCAGCCATTCAGGGTTGGTTTCAAAGTCAACCCGGGTGGGATTATGTTTCAGGAATAACTCGAATGCCGGCGTTGCGAAGAGCGAAATTCCTCTTTCAGCTAGGGTTTTGGCTCGCTTAAGCAGATTGATCAGCAGCATGTCTGCTGCGATCACGGTTTTGTGAAGGTATACCTGCCAGTACATGAGCCGGCGTGAGATCAGGAACTTTTCGATGGAGTAGATGCCCTTGCCTTCGGCAACCAGTTCGTCATCACACACCGTGAGCATATTGATGATGCGGTCATAGCTGATCACCCCCTCTGCCACCCCGGTAAAAAAGCTGTCGCGTGCTAGGTAATCGAGCCTGTCCATATCAAGCTGGCTTGAAACCAGCTGATGAAGAAATTTTTTAGGATATCTATTTGTAAAGATGGCATAGGCCAGGTCGAGGGCTCCATCCGACTGCCGGTTCAGTTCAGCAATGAACAATTTTGAGAGGTCCTCATGGGAGAGATCCTTCACAATGGTTTGCTCCAGGGTATGCGAGAAGGGACCATGCCCGATGTCGTGCAAAAGAATGGCGAGGTTCAGTCCCAGGGCCTCATCGGAGCTTATCTTAATGCCTTTCATGCGTAAAACTCCGATGGCCAGCCCCATCAGGTGCATCGCGCCAAGGGCATGCTGAAAACGGGTATGCTGGGCCGAAGGATAGGTGTAGTGGGTGAGTCCGAGTTGCTTGATCCTGCGCAATCTCTGGAAGTATGGGTGTTCAATTATATCAAAGACCCCTGCATCGGGAATTGTGATAAATCCATACACCGGATCGTTGATATTCTTCTGTTTATTGGTAATGAACAAAATCGTTAAATTTGTTAAATAAATATAAAACAGAGCCTCACCGAACAATAAAAGCAAACTTACGACATTTATTTAATCAAACTATAACTATGGATAAGATACCAATTTTGTGGGTGGATGATGAGATTGATTTGTTGAAACCCCACATTATTTTTCTAAAAGAGAAGGGATACGATGTTTCTTCAGTCAATAACGGGCACGATGCACTCGACATTTTAAAGACCAAACCATTCGACATCATCTTCCTGGATGAGCAGATGCCAGGGTTGTCGGGTATTGAAACCCTCCTCCGGATCAAGGAAAGCTTCCCGTCGCTGCCTGTGGTGATGATTACCAAAAGTGAAGAGGAGAGCATCATGGAAGATGCCATCGGTTCAAATATCGCCGATTATCTGATCAAACCGGTAAACCCGAATCAGATACTCCTGTGTCTCAAGAAGAACCTGGAAAACCGAAAACTGGTCAGTGAGAAAACCACCTTTCAGTATCAGCAGGAATTCAGGAACATCGGGATGGAAATTTCAAACCGGCTGAATTTCAACGAATGGGTAGAGGTATATAAAAAAATCACCTATTGGGAACTGAAACTGAGTCAGTCGACCGACGACGGGATGAACCAGGTGCTCAAGATGCAAAAGGATGAAGCCAACCAGGTGTTCTGTAAATTCATTGAACGGAATTACCTCGAATGGGTAAACGGAAAGGGCCAGGACAGGCCGGTGCAATCGCACAACGTCATCAAGGAGAAGGTATTTCCCCTGATGCAGGACAACAAACCCACTTTCGTGATCCTGATCGATAACCTCCGGTTTGATCAATGGAAGGTGCTTCAGCCTATCCTGGAGGATTATTTCCGGGTCGAGAAAGAGGAGGTATACTACAGCATCCTTCCAACCGTGACTCAGTTTGCGAGGAATTCACTGTTCGCCGGACTTCTTCCGACTGAGATTGAAAAGAAATACCCGAAGTACTGGGTCAATGAAGATGAAGAGGGACCAAAGAATAATTTCGAAAGTGAATTGATGGGCGAGTTGCTTAAGCGGTATGGCCGGGGCGAAGTGAAATATTCCTATTATAAGGTGCTGAACCAGAGCTATGGTAAAAAGCTGGTTGAACTCATGCCGAACCTGATGATCAACAAGCTCAATTTTATAGTCTATAATTTTGTGGATATGCTGTCGCATGCCCGCACCGAAATGGAGATCATCCGCGAACTGGCCGATGATGAAAAGGCCTACCGGTCGCTGACGATCAGTTGGTTCCTTCATTCTCCCCTGTTTGAAATACTGAAATACCTGGCCGACAAGGATGTGAATGTCGCCATCACCACCGATCATGGTTCAATCCGTGTCGACAACCCGGTAAAGGTGCTCGGCGACAGAAATACCAACACCAACCTGCGCTACAAGACAGGCCGGGCATTAAAATATGAACGGAACGAGGTCTTCGAAGTGCGCAACCCGGCCGATATTTACCTTCCGAAAAGCAGTGTAAGTTCTACCTTTGCCTTTTGCCGCAGCAATGACTTCTTCGCCTATCCCAACAATTATAACTACTACGTGAATTATTACAAAAACACGTTTCAGCATGGAGGTATCTCCATGGAAGAGGTGCTGGTGCCTTTTATAACTTTAAAGCCTAAGTAAAGGGTGACAGGGTAACAAGGTGACAAGGTGACAAGGTAACAGGGTGACAGGGTGACAAGGTAACAGGTTGACAAGGTAAGAAGTAATGAAGTAATGGAGTAATGGAGTTAGATCGTGACATGTGACGCGTGACGCGTGACGGAAAAAATTGTAAATCGTAAATCGTAAATCGGTAATTGTTCATTTGAAAATCGTTTGTAAATCTGAATCAGAACTGCCGCTGGCAGCAGGAAAGTTGTTGGAAACGTTTCCCGGTGCCAGGGTGTTTGCCTTATACGGCAGCATGGGGGCTGGTAAAACCACCTTTATCAAGGCCATTTGCCATGAACTGGGCGTTACGGATATCGTTCAGAGCCCCACTTTTTCAATTATCAACGAATATAAAACAACCGGTGGAACATCGATATTTCACTTCGATTTTTACCGGATAAAAAAACTTGAAGAGGTCTTTGATTTCGGATACGAGGACTATATCTATTCCGGGAATTACTGCTTCCTGGAATGGCCTGAGATGATTGAATCCCTGCTCCCAGATGATGCCATCCGCATCAACATAAGCGGGGATGATGACCGGATCATAGAATCAGCCTAATTGTTTCAGGGCTTTCTTTCCCACAATGTTGATTCGGATAACGAGAGAAAGGACATATAAAACATGCAGCCAGACTCCAGAAAGGAGTACCAGAAGGGTATAGACCATCCATAACGGTGCATCGGTATCTCCCAGTCCGCGCTTGGGTTTCGGTTCCAGTATCAATGGTTTTAATCCTGTATAATCCTTCACGGTTTCAACTGTCCCGTAAAGTTCATTGTCAAGGATTTTTGCTACGAGAATCACCTTTCCGGTCGTATCTCCGTGAAAGTTTTTGGGGAATTGTACCGTTACTGATCCAGTAGAATCAGTTTTTTCACCGCCGAACCGGTAAAGACAAAATACCCGTTTTATATAAAATTCAACCGGAACGCCGGGAAGGGCGGATGTCACTCCTTTATCATTGACAGCAAATGCCTTAACCTGCACATTTTTACTGGTATCCTGTTCGAAATAGGAGATATCAAGCGACGCTTCCTGTATATGAATCGAAACGGAAGCTTTGTTTACGGTTTGATTCCCGGCATACTCAACCTCGAAGGTAAAATACCCCTCTTTATCTCTTGGTATCGAAATTTCAGGTTTTACAGCGAGAACCGCTTTGCCTGAACGGTTTGTATTCAAGGTGCCTAACAGTGTTTTAACAGATTCATTCATGGCATACACCATGAGGGGTGCATCTTCAATATTCACACGTTTATCATCGATCCTTGCAGACAATGTAAGGGCAAAGGTCCTGGTCCCATTCGTTAATTTCACATAGGTTGCACCCAATTGGGGATTAACCAACTCCCCGGCAACGGTATTCAAACCGAATCCGGATATCAGGGCGAAAATGAGGATGATCAAATAGTTTTTCGGTAGTCTCATGATATTATAGTTTTTCTGAAATGAAGTCTTTCTTTTCATGCGCTTCTGAGATATCAGCAACAGGTATGATCGGTATGAACTTTATAAAGATCATGAAAAAGAGGCAGAATGTTGCAATACCTCCTGCGGTAAGCGACCATTCTACCCACGAAGCAGAATAATGTGCGTACTCATGACGAATATCCTGTAAGGGAAGCAAAGGGGTTTCCAGGGTGGGGATAATGATCAGGTAACGCTTGATCCACATGCAGACTACGGCAATAACCGAGCCTATCGTAATGGAATTGATGCTTCTCAGGAATGGGAAGCCGATCAGGATCATGGGAATCAGAACGCCGCCAAAAGCAGCGAGGTAGAACCATGCACCATAATCACTGAAATCGAACAGTTTGTAAATAACCTCCAGCTCCCAGCTTTGCGATCCATACCATACCGTCAGATATTCACTGAAGGTGAAATAACCATATAATGCTGCAAGAACGAGGAGGATCGTGCCGATGTATTTAAAATGTTTCTCGGTAATATATTCTTCAAGAGAATAAAATTTCCTGAAAACCCACATGGCAATGATCAGTACGGCGGTTCCGGAAAATACCGCTGCAATGACGAAATATGGCGCAAAGATCGTACTGTGCCAACCCGGGCGTATGGTCATGCCAAAGATCCAGGCCAGTACAGAGTGAACGAGAATGGCAAGCGGGATAATAATTGCGGACATGATTGTAAGGGCCCGCTCGAGTAATTTTTTCTGCTCAGGCAAACCTGCATAGGTTGCAGCCAGTTTTCTGTAAAAAAACCTTTGCAGCCGTGAAATTTTCAACTCCGCATTGTCACGCAGCAGAGCGAAGTCCTTGATCAACGCCAGGTAAAGGAACAGGATGCTGCATGAAAGGTAAGTTGTGATGGCCACCACATCCCAGAGGATGGGAGATTGAATTCTTCCGTGGAGAAAAATATTAAAGATGCGGTCAAGCCTTCCCATTTCCACCAGGATGAATACCGGGCCGATAATGACAGAGATAACCGTGATCATTTCTGCAATGCGGATAATGGGCTTTCTCCATTCGACATGAAGCAGGTGAAGGATACCTGAGATCATAGCCCCAGCATAGCTGATGCCGATGAAAAAGATGAAATTTACATCATAAACTCCCCATACGACATAATCCCTCATGCCAGTAACAATCTGACCTTTTACCAGTTGCGTGATGAAAGCATACGCTGCGAAAAGGATAATGCAGGAAAATATGATGAACAAACCTGTATAAATCGCAGTAGGCTTTGTAAATCGGGAAACAATATCAACAAGTCTTTTTTGTGCAAGTTCCGATGGATTCATAATCAGGGAGGGTTAGATTTTAAACTTTTTCTGGTGGGCTCTTTTAACCTGGAATGCATCTTTAATACTGTCAGGCAAATTCTCAAATCCCTCTTCAACAGGGAATCTTCTGTCGACCGGGGGCAGGTAATATACATTGGGACGCGTGCCCAGCTCCTCCATATACCTGTATGCTGATTTGTCCCTCACAAGCTCGCTGAAACGGAAAGATTCCACTCCATTGGTGACTACATCCTCATTTTTATCCCCGAAGAAATAGACCCCGTTCGGGCAGGCCGTTACGCAATCGGGCAACACCCCGGTTATAAAAGAGTCTGGGCAAAAATCACATTTTCCAACAGTGCCTACCTTCTGCGGGACCCCGGATGTTGGAGAATATTTTGCTTCTACTTTGTTATCAGGAGCTTTCCAGTTAAAAACTCTGGATGAATAGGGGCAGGCTGCCATACAGAATTTACAGCCGATGCAGCGTTCATTGTCAACAAGTACAACACCATCATCCCTTTTAAAGGAGGCCCCAACGGGACAAACATTCACACATGCAGGGGTGTCACAATGAAAACAAGGTTTCGGCATCCAATAAGGAGTCGTGTCTTCAGAATCCTGCATCAGGAACACCTTGATCCATTCCTGCCCTGGTTCCAGAAAATGCATTTTGCTACATGCTTTCACACACGACCTCGCATTCCTGCAGCGGGAAAGGTCAATGACCATCACAAAATGGCGGCCCGGAATCCCTTTCCTGACATCTGCTGAAGAGGGAACGTTACAACACAGCGCATGCCCCCGGTCGACTTCCATGAGTTTCCCGTCGGCTGTGAGCACCTTGACCTTTTCCCCGGTAGCAATGGGCTCGTCTGCCTTGGTGCAGGCTGCAAGGAACCCTCCTCCCAGGATAGATCCCGCGGCAATGGTTAAACCTTTATGCAGGAAATGTCTGCGTGATGAATCTTTCTTGTTTTTCTTTGACATACTTGGTGTAGTTTGATGAGATCGGTTCAATCCTGGTCCGGATGTAATTTTTTTCGTACCTTTTTAGTAAAATATAATGATGCTCCCAATGAAATTGCTGCAAGGAAGAGAAACGCCAGAACCCTGTATCCTGTTTCAAGATTTGAAAAATCGACAAAGAAGAGATAAAACCCTGTAAACAGAACGGTTACGATGGCCATCCACCTGTATTTTATGTTTTTCAGGATCAGGCTCATGACAAAATAAAACACTGCAGCACAGGTCCATGAAAGGGTGACATATTGCTTTGGAACCACATGATAAAGTGCAAAAAGCATTATAAAAAAGAGGATGATCAGGTAGGTATTCCGGATAACATCGGTTTTCAGGGTGAGCCGCTCTTTCTTCCAGTTGATAATCCGCGCACTGATGAAGGCTGTTAAAACAAAAGCAAAATTAACCTTGTCAACCGGCGGATAAAATGCCATGTAAAAAATGATGATGAACAGGAACAAAAGGGTGTTCATCACAACGATGATTTTAGACCGGAACCACAAAGCCCATGAGACAACCAGCAGGCTTTGAAGGGCCAGCAACCACAGTGCGTCAGGGAGTTTTGAATAACCATAGACTGCCACACTCAGGGCCATGAAACTATACATGGCATAAAAACCCGGGTCGAAAATCCGCGTTGTCCTATACTTAAGAAAAATCGAATAGAGCAGGCAGAGGCCGGAGATCACCGAAAATATCCAGACATAACTGGTTGCATAAAAGGAGGCAACCACAAGTACCAAAACTGCCGAAAAACCAAATCCGTTTATCAGGATTGTGGCGGGAAAGATGCCTTCGGGTAACCGGCCCTCCTGTTTGATCATCGGGAGGATCGAAAAGACAGCCCCATAAATGAAAAGAGATAACAGGTTGAAAGGATGTGTTGCGAATGCTCCCAGCGGGTTGCCCATGACCGGGTTATTCATCAGCCAGATGCATTGTGATACATAAACAAGAATCATTGTCACCATCATGGGCTTCCACCAGTAAAACCGGATCACCAGGAACATTGAAAACATGGCGGTAAGTATGATCAGCGGCAGGGAGAACCAGGTCACATCTGCAAACAGGGCTGTAGCCAGTGAAAGTATCAACGCGATGCCGGCCAGTAATTCGGTTTTTTCCCTGATGGCAATGTAACACTGTGTCCCGATCACTACCAGTAACAGGAATAATACGATTCCCTTCACCGGAATTACCGGTTGACTGACGAAGAAAAACAGGTGGAGGGTAATGTAATAAATCAGCAGATGTCCGCTGAGATTCAGCATGAAGGAAAGATGTGTGAAGGAATGGCGCAGATACCATCCGAGGATAAAAACACCGCCAACAGCTGCATAACCTACAAGGCTGGCAAGGGGTCCGTTCAGGTAATTTCTGGCAAAGTTCGTCAGGAATGCGATCCCGAAGAGCAGTACCAGGCTTCCAAACCATGCAAGTCCATATTCGAAGATGTTCGATTCGATCAGGCCCTTGTCAACCAGGGGCTTATTCTGGTCATCATCAGGGTTCTGTTCAGCATGATACCGGGCCGGCTGAGCCGATGTCATTTGCTGAACGGTTTTTTCCAATTGTCCTTCTATCCTGCCAATCCTCAGTTCAAGTGCATTCACTTTTTCAAGCAATTCACTGATGCCGGTCGATTGATCATGATTCTCATGCGACATATGCAGTCTCCTTATTTAGCTGCCATTGTCCTGAGGTAATTTACGACTGACCAGCGGTCATTGTCTTCTGTGATAAGCTTTTTAAAGGATGGCATTTTCCCTTTACCTTCAGTGATTTCAAAGAAGATTTCTCCATCAGCCTGACCCTGGAATTTCTTAGTCGAAAAGTCACTGCAGGGAACATCAAGGGTGGCTGCCTTTGGGCCATCACCCAGGCCAGCAGCACCATGGCATGACTTGCAGTGTTTTGCATAAAGGTCTTTCCCGTCGGATACGCTGGTTTTGCTAACGGCAACCGGATTTTTTATTGTTTTGAATTTGGCCGGGATATTCCATGCCCCTGCAGTTTGTGCCTGAAGAACGCTGCTGATCGAAAATGCGAGGATCAACCCCAGTGAAACTGCCAATAACCTGATTTGTACTGATTTCATAATAACCTCCAATTTTTAGTTGTTGTGAATAATTATTGTTTACCTAAATGACGTATCCTGAACACTGAGTAAATGATATACATGTAATGAAACCACACCAGCGAGAGTAAAACGATGAGGGTGTAAACCATCCACAGCGGGGCATTGGTGTCGCCCAGTCCGCGCCTGATAACTTTTACCGGTGGCAGGGGTTTTCCCCAGTTTATGGCGCCGCTGACTTCAACATTTCCATACGATTCATTGTCTTCAATTTTAGCTACAATGGCAAGGTATCCCAGCTGATTTCCAGGGATCGTGGTCGGAAACTCGAGGCTTGCCGAACCATTGGTCAGGGTAGCCTTCCCTACTTTCAGCAAGCTGAAGGTCCTTGGAACATAAAACTGGACCTCAAGATCTTCAACCGGAGCCCATTGATCCTCCTTGATTAGTTCAAAAGCTTTTACATTCACCATTTTAACATCTTCCTGCTGAAAAAAGGAAAGCTCCATTTTCAGGGGTTTGATGCTTGTTCTTGCTGAGGCTTTGTTATATTTGTCTTTGGGTGAAAAGGATGCTTCAAATGTATAGATCCCCTTATCTCCGCCGGTGGAAAAAATATCCGAAGGAATGGTAAACGTTGTAGTGCCCTGTTCGCTGGTCAGTGATTTCCCCATCTCTTTTTCTGAGGTCCCCTGGAGATATTTAAAAGTAACCTCCATTTCCGGAACAGGCAGATACCGGCCTTCGATCTTTGCTAGCAGGGTCGCGGTGAGATTCTGCGCAGAATCAGCGTGGAAATACCCGAGTTTCAATACAGTTGGAATGGACTCTCCCTCTTGCGCCATGATCCTGGGTGCCGCAACCATCATGAAAAGGATGATCATCCCGGTGATGGCCGCATCGCTTTTTTTGCGCTCCTTGATCACCTTTTTCATCTGTCTTTCAAAAACCAGGTTACGCAGCCTTGAATAATCTTTCTCCTCCCCGGTCCGTACCATGGGGATGATCGGGATGAATTTCGAAAAGAGGTAGAAAAGAAGGATAAACATCGCGATGCCGGCGAAGGTCAGGGTCCATTCAACCCAGGTGGGTGAATAGTGAACAAATTCAGGCCGCAGATCATGGATCGGCAGCAAGGGCGATTCAAGGGTGGGGATGATGATCAGGTATCTTTTCACCCAGAGGGCAAGCACCGCAATGGCAGCGGCCACTGCGATGGAATTGATGTTGCGGAACTTTGGGACAGTCACAATGATGATCGGGACCAATACGCCGATAAAGACGGCAAACACAAAAAGGTGCCAGTATTCGGAGGGGTCGAACAGGCGGTACAAAACCTCCATATCCCATTTGATGGAACCATACCAGCTGGTCAGGTATTCGCTGAAGGTAAAATAACCGTACAAGGCACCCAGAACGATCATGATGATGCCAAGGTAGTTAAAGTGTATTTTAGTGATTTGAGACTCAAGATGGTAGACCTTTCTGAAAATCCACATCACTACGATCAGCACACCTGTTCCCGAATATACCGCGGCAATGACGAAATAGGGGGCAAATATGGTACTGTGCCAGCCGGGCCGGAGCGTCATTCCAAAGATCCATGCCAGAACAGAGTGCACCAGGATAGCCAGCGGTATGATCACGATCGACAGCAGGTCGGTTGAAACATTCAGGATCTCCTTCTGCTTCGTGGTATCCTTATAGCGCATCGAGAGAAAGCGGTAAATGGGATTCCTCCATGTTGCATTCTTCACCGGATTATCCCTGAGAAGGGCCAGGTCGCGGATCATGGCAAGATAAAGAAAAATGATACTGCCCGACAGATAGGTGGTAATGGCGATGACGTCCCAGATGATGGGGGACTGGATCCTTCCAAAGAGCATTAAATTCGGTAAGCGGTCAAGACGTCCAATGCACAGCAGGATATAGGTAGGACCGATCATGGTGGAGATCACAGTGCTCATCTCGGCCATACGGATGATGGGTGTCCGCCACGGTACCCTTAAAAGATGAAGGATCCCGGAAATCAATGCACCGGCATAACTGATCCCGATAAAAAATATGAAATTGACAATGTATAATCCCCATACCACATTGTCGCGCATCCCGGTTACAATATGCCCATCAGCAATTTGGACGTACAGGGCATAAACGCCAAACCCGATGATCACCAGGAGAAAGGCAATCAGGGCCATGCCTTTTTTATTCATGCCCTCCAGCTGAGGCTTGAATGTTTGCAGATTCTGTTGTGTTTTATCGTCCTCGTACATATGTCTTTTTTATTCAGTTATGTTTGCTTCCTTTTTATACAGGGCAATTTCCTCTTCACTCAAATCTTCAAATCCCTCCTTATAATCAAAAGCCCGGTCTACAGCAGGTAAATAATATACGCTTGGCTCAGTTCCAAGCTCTTCCATAAAGCGGTATGCCGCCCGGCTATCGATCATTTCGCTGAACCGAACAGTATCTGTTCCATTCGTGATGGCATCTTCGTTCCTGTCGCCATAATAGAATACCCCGTTTGGGCAGGAGGTAACACAAGATGGCAGTTCACCTTTTCGAACCATGTCGGGGCAGAAATCACATTTGCTCACAGTTCCGATTTTAGGCGGGTTGCCGGTTTCCGGGGAATAGGTAGCCCTGTTTACCCCTTCAGCTAATTTCGGCTCCTCCCAGTTGAACACCCGGGATGAATAGGGGCATGCGGCCATACAGAATTTACATCCGATGCATCGGTCATTGTCGATCAATACGATGCCATCGCTGCGTTTGAAGGTAGCACCCACCGGACAAACTTTTACGCAGGGAGGATTGTTGCAGTGCAGGCAGGGCTTTGGAAACCAATAGGGAAGCCGCTCAGCAGAATCACGCATCAGGTAAAATTTGATCCATTCCATGTGGGGCGGGAGGTGGTGCATTTTCTGGCATCCCTTCAGACATTTTCTGGCATTCCTGCATTTTGCCAGATCGATCACCATGACCATTTTTTTATCAGGCAATCCTTCGCGTGCTTCGAGATTTCCAGCCGGCTGACAGCATACATGTCCTTTGTCGACCTCAACTAATTTTCCTTCAGGGGTAAGCAACTTCATCTTTTCACCGGTCTCTTTGTTTTCTTCTCCGGTGATGGCAGACAAGACGTTACCGCCACTGGCAATAATAGCAGTGGCTCCTGCAGCAATTCCCAACTTCAGGAAATTTCTGCGGTTGGATGAACGACTCTTCATAAGGATTGGGGTTAGGAATTTTTGATCGCAAAGCTACCGTTATATATATTTAATGTCTGCAATATGTCCTGTCTGTTTTGCTGCTTTGAAGAGGAAATCTTTGGCCATATATACGGAATTAACTCTTGATTAATGTTGATATATCTCAATTTTCCTTACTTTTATCCACCGATTAGCACTAATTGATTTCTGATGTCCGAATATTTTGGTAAACCTCAAAAAAAATGTATTGGATGCCAATGCATGTCCCCGCTGTTTTGTTTACTGAATCCTTCAGAATTGCAGATGGTTGACGAAAACAAGGTGCAGGTAAATTTCAAAGCAGGAGAGACCATCAAAAAGCAGGGCACCTTTATGTCGCATGTACTTTCAGTGAACAGTGGTCTTGCCAAGCTGTATATTGAGGGAATCGAGGGTCGCTCCGCCATTCTCCGTATTGTGAAGCCAACCAGTTTCATTGGTGGACCGGGGATCTACTACGACCAGCGACATCATTTTTCAATTTCAGCCATCCTGGATTCCTCGGTATGTTTCATTGATCTTCAGGTTTTTAAGAAAGTACTCAGCGGCAATCAAAAGTTTGCGGAGGAGTTTCTTAAGGATTTCAGCAAGGATGTACTGAACGTTTATAACAGACTTATCTACCTGACTCAAAAGCAGATGCTGGGGAGAATGGCAGATGCTGTGCTCTACCTGCATGATGAAATTTTTCAGCGGGCCAAATTCCCCATGATCCTTTCACGCTTTGACCTGGCTGAACTTTCTGCCATGTCGCGTGAAAGTGCTGTGAAGGTGCTGCGTGATTTCCAGAGGGAAGGGTACCTGCGTATTTCTGATCATGAAATGGAAATTCTGGATCTGGATGCGTTGCATAAAATAAGCCGTGTCGGCTAACCCAGTAACCCTGTTACCCTGTCACCTTGTCACCTTGTTACCTTGTCACCTTGTTACCATTTTTTGTATCTTCGTGTAAATTTTCTGAACCATGGAAGAACCTCGTCCGGATTATATCCGAATGTCGCCGGTTGAGCGGTTGATGCCACAGGAAGAGATGCTGGAAGTTGCCCGGCAGCGAAGCAGTCTTTTGATCGGCGTTCCCAAAGAAATTTCAACACAAGAAAACCGAGTCTCGCTGGTTCCCGACGGGGTTGCACTCCTTTGCCGGAACGGGCACCAGGTGATGGTGGAGGCAGGAGCCGGGATCACGGCCCATTTCAGCGACCACGAATACAGTGAGGCCGGGGCACAGATAGTGTATTCTCCCAGGGAGGTTTATCAGGCTGACATCATCCTGAAGGTAGGACCTGTAACCCGCGAAGAGATGGAATGGCTGCGGCCAAAACAAACCCTGATATCGGCCATCCAGGTTGCCATGCAGTGCGAGGATTATTTTCGGGCACTGCTCTCGAAAAAAGTAACTGCCCTGGCCTTTGAGACCATCCGCGACAAAACAAAACAGCTTGCCATCATCCGGGCAATGAGTGAAATTGCCGGAAGCACCTCCATATTTATTGCTGCTGAATACCTCGCAAACCTGGAGTTTGGACGAGGCAAAATGTTTGGAGGATTTACCGGGATCACCCCATCCGAAGTTGTCATCATCGGTGCCGGTACGGTGGCTGAATTCGCTGCCCGGTCTGCGATCGGTTTAGGTGCGCTGGTCAAGGTTTTCGACAACTCAGTCTATCGTCTGCGCCGTCTGCAGGGAAACCTGGGCATGCGGGTTTTCACCTCGATATTGCATCCGAAGGTTTTGCTTGAAGCGCTCAGGACGGCCGATGTCCTGATCGGGGCCATTCATGCACACGAAGGCAAAACTCCATGCATCATCAGTGAAGATATGATCAAACAGATGAAGGATGGAAGTGTGGCCATCGATGTGAGCATCGATCAGGGCGGTTGCTTTGAAACCTCCAGGCCGACAACCCATAAATCACCGGTTTACAAGGTTTATGGTGTGACCCACTATGCGGTTCCAAACATTCCATCAAAGGTGCCCCACACAGCAAGCCAGGCGTTGAATAATATCATTGTGCCGATCATTCTTGACATCGGTTCTGAAGGTGGCATCGAAAATTTACTTAAACGCGATTATGGCGTGCGTCAGGGTGTATACATATACAATGGGATCCTGACCAACCAGTTCATCAGTAAATCGTACAATCTGCCTTTCCAGGATATCAGCCTCCTGATGGCAGCTTTTCATTGACCCATTAGGATCGAAACAGGATGAAGCTATCGAACCGGATTATTACCACCGACCGAACTCCGATCTTTTTCGGGAATGATGCCGTGGACTTTATTGACCGGTTTCTCCTGTCAGTACAACAGGATTACCGTTCAAAGCAGGTGATGTCCGCCGATGATGTTTCTCCCCATCCAATGCGGGAAATTTTCATTCTGGTTGATCCTGAAACACGAACGCATTGCCTGCCGCTTTTGCAAACGAAATCATTGATTCTGGCTGATGCGGCTGTCCTGGAAATTCCGGGTGGAGAGGATTCCAAATCCCTCATTCAGGCTGAAAAATTATGGAATGCGCTGTTGGCTGCCGGTGCAGGACGAAACTGTTTGCTGGTAAACCTGGGCGGAGGGGTGGTAAGCGATCTTGGCGGTTTTATCGCAGCCGGGTACAAACGGGGAATCAGCTACATCAACATACCAACCACCCTCATGGGACAGGCCGATGCGGCCATCGGGGGCAAGACGGCCGTAAACCTTGGCCATATAAAAAACCAGATTGGATTTTTCCATGCTCCAAAAGCTGTTTTCATCTACCCGGGATTCCTGCATACTTTGCCGGAAGCACATCTCCGGTCGGGATTGGCCGAAATAATCAAGAGCATTCTGATCAGCGATGCCGCCCATTGGCGCAGGCTGGTAAAACATCCTGTCGGAAAGATCCTTCATCTTCCAACCGAAGGCCGCCTGTGGCTGAATTTGATTGAAGGTTCCGTGAAATTTAAAAACAGGATTGTCATGCAGGATTACAGGGAACGGAAGCTGCGAAAGGTGCTGAATTTTGGTCATACTGTTGGTCACGCCGTTGAAGGATTTTCACAGTCAGAACCGGGGAAGCAGCTCCTTCACGGGGAAGCTGTAGCGGCGGGCATGAAATGCGCTGCTTTTCTTTCGCATCGGAAAGCAGGGCTTTCCAGGGCCGGTATGGAGGAGATTATCGGTTACCTGGATGATGGATTTCCCTCATATCCATTGGATATCAGGGCTAAAGCAGTAGTTATGGAACTGATGACCCATGATAAAAAAAACCGGAACGGAGAGGTGATGTTTACGCTTATTTCAGAACCTGGTCATCCAAAGATCAATATTGCGTGTGACAGGCAGGATATATTGGAAGCCCTTGACATCTTATGAAAACAATCCTGATCAGCAAACCGGACAAAATTTTGAAGGGGAGGATACCTCTGCCTGCATCAAAAAGCATCAGCAACCGATTGCTGATGATCAGGGCACTTAGCGGAAAGAATTTCAACATCAACAATTTATCCCAGGCCGATGACACCTGGTTGTTGCAGAAGCTGATTACAACTATTTCGGGCGGCCATGGACGTAAAAACGTTCTGGAGCTTGATTCGGCCAATGCCGGAACGGTGATGCGGTTCCTGACGGCATGGCTTTCGACAAAGCCCGGTAAATGGGTGCTGACCGGATCTGACCGGATGAAGCAACGACCCATCGGGACGCTGGCTGAGGCATTGAAGCACCTGGGGGCCTCCATCGAATATCTTTCAAAACCGGGTTATCCCCCGCTACTGATCACCGGCACTAAACTGACAGGCAGGGAGGTAACAATCGATCCGGGTGTAAGCAGCCAGTTCACAACCGCCCTGCTGTTGATTGCCCCCTATCTTGAGCATGGACTGATCCTTCATTTGAAAGGGGAAAAGATTTCAACGCCCTATGTTGATATGACCATCCATCTGATGCAGGCTTTTGGTGCCAGGATCAAATCCGGAAAAACAAGGCTTCATGTGGCGCCAGGTTCATATGATCCGGTTGAGTATACCGTTGAATCCGATTGGTCAGCTGCTTCATACTGGTATGAGGCGGCTGTGTTTGCCGATGAAGTGGATATAGAGCTTGTCGGGCTTAAGTTTGAGAGCATCCAGGGAGATGCCGTATTACCGGCCATCTACCAGAATTTCGGAATCAGAACTGAATTTACATGCACAGGAGTGAGATTGACAAAAGTCAGGAAAAAGATTGATGGTTTCTATTTTGACTTTACCGACTATCCCGACATTGCCCAATCGGTCATTGTAACATGTGCAGGGCTGGGAATCAGGGGTCGTTTTGAAGGTTTGAAAAGCCTTCAGATCAAAGAGACCGACCGGCTACGTGCACTGAAGAATGAGATTGAAAAGCTGAATTTGAAGGTAACGGCATCCAACAAGGGGGACGATTTGCCCGCCCTTGAGATCGGTGCCTCGAAATCGGTTTACAGGCCAGGCCTGGCATTTGAAACATATGGTGATCACCGGATGGCGATGACCCTGGCTCCGCTTGCCCTGAAAACAGGGCCTCTTAAAATTCACAATCCCGATGTGGTGGAGAAATCCTACCCTGATTTCTGGGAGCATTTAAAGATGACCGGGTTTGAAATAAAATAAACGTTTAAAATATTTCACCCCGATCGAAAAATCGGATGCCGGGAAACCAAAATATACTAATTTTGGAAATTCTCTGACTTTTAACCTCTTTTCGTGCTAGTTGATATTTTTATCCCCTGTTTTGTTGACCAGGTTTACCCGGATACGGGATTAAATATGGTAAAGATCCTGGAAAAGCTGGATGTAAGCGTAAACTACAATGGCAACCAGACCTGTTGCGGCCAGATGGCGTTCAACAGTGGCGCCTGGGACGAAGCGAAGCAAATGGGAGAGAAGTTCCTGAAAGATTTTCCAAATGACCGGCCTATTGTTGGCCCTTCAGCATCATGCATAGGATTTGTTCGCAACTATTATGGCTGGCTGTTTCATAACACCGCTTATCACCTCGAATATAAACAATTGAAAAAGAATTTGTTCGAGTTTACCGATTTCATGATCAATGAGTTGAAGGTGGATGACGTAGGGGCATCGTTCCCGCACATAGTTACCTACCACGATTCTTGTGCAGCTTTACGGGAATACCATTTGAAAGATGAGCCCCGCCGGCTGCTTGCCAAGGTAAAAGGGCTTGAATTGCGCGAGATGAAGGAGAATGAAGTGTGTTGCGGTTTCGGCGGTACATTTTCAGCAAAATTTGAAGCCATCTCTTCGGCTATGGCCGAACAAAAAGTCAACCGGGCGCTGGAAACCGGGGCCGAATTTATTGTGTCCACCGATTCCTCCTGTCTCATGAACCAGCAGGCCTATATTGATAAGCACAACCTTCCGATTCAAACCATCCACATCATTGATTTACTGGCCTCCGGATGGTAGAAATTGTATGTTTACTGATACAGTGACCTTTCCCCGATGATCAACAATAAATATACAAAAGTCATATCTGCTGAACTCAATGTGGATCAGGGGTTCGTTCAGAACACCATCAATCTGCTGGAGAGCGGCGCCACCATACCCTTCATTGCCCGTTACCGGAAGGAGATGACCGGTTCAATGGATGAAGTAGTCATTGCCCAGGTCAGGGACAGGCTTGCACAGCTAAAGGACCTGGATGCCCGCCGGGCCGCCATCATCAAATCATTGACCGAACAGGAAAAACTCACCCCCGAGCTTGAATTATCGGTCGCCAATGCAGCGACCATGGCTGAACTCGAGGATATTTACCTGCCTTACAAACCCAAGCGTAAAACGCGTGCAAGCATGGCCAGAGAAAAGGGCCTGGGTCCGCTGGCCGACATCATCCTTTGTCAGCGATATGATGATGTTGACCGCAGGGCTGAAAAATTCGTGGATCCCGAAAAAGGGGTGAATTCGGTTGAAGAGGCCATCCAGGGCGCCAGTGACATCATCGCCGAAACCATCAATGAGGATGCATACGCCCGCAAGCGGATCCGTCACCTGTTTGAAAAAGAATCCCTGATATCATCCAAAGTGCAGAAGGGAAAAGACCAGGATGGAATTAATTTTGAAATGTACTTTGATTACCATGAACCGCTGAGCCGGGCGCCTTCGCACCGGATCCTTGCAATGTTCAGGGGTGAAAGCGAAGGTTTTTTGAACATTTCTGTTGAAGTAAACGATGAAAAGGCTCATGAAATCCTGGAGCGGATTTTTATCAAGGGAAATAACGAAGCTTCCCGGCTTGTAAAACTGGCAATGAAAGACTCCTGCAAGCGCCTGCTGTTTCCATCCATCGAAACGGAGATGCGACAGTGGGCCAAGTTAAAGGCCGACAGGGAAGCAATCAGGGTCTTTGCTGAAAATATGCGGCAACTGTTGCTGGCACCACCACTCGGTCAAAAAAATGTGCTGGCCATCGATCCTGGATTCCGCACCGGGTGTAAGGTGGTATGCCTTGACCGCCAGGGCAAGTTGGTTCACAATGAGACCATCTATCCGCATCCTCCGCAGAACGAGGTGAAGGAGTCCATCCATAAAATCAAAAGTCTTGTCAATGCTTACAAGATAGAAGCCATCGCCATCGGCAACGGGACAGCCGGACGTGAAACAGAACGTTTGATACGGGCCATTCCGTTTGACCGTGAGGTCATCGCATTGGCAGTGAACGAAAGCGGGGCTTCGGTTTACTCAGCTTCGGCCGTTGCCCGCAAGGAATTTCCGGATTATGATGTTACCGTGCGCGGATCGGTTTCGATAGGCAGACGTTTGATGGATCCATTGGCCGAACTGGTTAAAATTGAGCCAAAATCGATCGGGGTTGGTCAATACCAGCATGATGTGGATCAAACAGCCCTGATGCAAAGCCTGGAAGATACGGTTGTGAGTTGTGTAAATAAGGTAGGGGTGGAGGTTAATACGGCCAGTGAAGAATTGCTGACCTATGTTTCGGGATTGGGCCCAAACCTGGCAAAGAATATCATCAGTTACCGCAATGAAAATGGCCCCTTCAAATCCCGGACTGAATTCAGGAAAGTTACGCGTTTTGGCGAAAAGGCCTTTGAACAATCTGCCGGGTTTCTAAGGATCAGGGATGCGAAAAATCCGCTTGACCGGAGTTCAGTTCACCCTGAAAGTTATCCCGTGGTTGATCAGATGGCCGGGAGAATGGATTGTTCGGTGGATGATTTAATGTCGAAGGCTGAATTCCGGTCAAAGATCCGGTTGGAGGATTTTATTACCGCTACCATCGGGATGCCTACCCTCCAGGATATCATGCTTGAACTTGCCAAGCCGGGTCGTGACCCCCGCCAGCAGTTCGAAATGTTCGAATTTGATAAGCACATTCATTCGATCAGCGATCTCCGCAAGGGAATGAAACTGTCCGGTATTGTTACAAACATCACTAATTTCGGGGTTTTTGTTGACCTGGGTGTTCACCAGGATGGCCTGGTGCATATCAGCCAACTCGCCGATCGTTTTGTCAAAGATCCGAATGAGGTGGTGAAGTTAAATCAAAAAGTGAAGGTCGAGGTCCTTGATGTTGATATGGAGCGCAAACGGATCCAGCTGACCATGAAGGGACAGGATACTAAGACGGAGGTTTAAGCGTTTAATAAATAATTTACGATATACGATATACGATTTACGAATTGCTCCCAATGTTAAAACGTGTTGCTTGTTGCTTTTTCTTTCTGTCACTCATTCTTTTTTGCTCTTCCCCTGCGAAAGCCCAGCGGATCCTCGGTGCTGTCAGCGTGGGAATGAACCTGACCCAGGTGGATGGAGATGAATTTTTTGGGTATAATAAAATCGGGCTGAATGTCGGCCCCATGGTCATCGTTCCCTTCAGTAAAAACAGGAACTGGTCTGTCAGCATGGAATTATTGTACACCCAGAAGGGCAGTTACCACAGGGGGGCCACCGATTCGACCTCCTTCAGACTGCAGCAGGATTATGTTGAAATCCCGCTCCTGGTCCATTTTACAGATAAAAAATTAATTTCAGGTGGCGTTGGATTCTCCTATGGTCAGATGGTTTACTATAAAGAGACCAAAAACAACGTCTTCGATTCGTTATTTCAATATCAGACCCCGCTTTCAAACAACGATATATCTGTCATTGCAGATTTGCAGATCCGTTTATGGAGTAAGTTATGGGCCAATCTGCGTTACCAGTATTCAGTGAAAAGCAACCGGACTGTTGTGGTGGTAGATCCGAATGTCTATCCGAGGGATCCCCTTACCCGTTACCAGTATAACAATGTGATCACGATAAGGCTCACCTGGGTGTTTAACCAGGCAAAGATTGAGAAAAAGCCCAAGCAGGGGAGTGAGAACTAAAAGGGTAATTACATCAGTCCCAGCTGCTGCAGAAAAGTGAGGGCCAGTCCTGGTTTCAGGGCAAGTGTAAATACCACGCCAAACAGTGCACCCCAAAGATGGGCATCATGCCCGATGTTGTCGCGCCCCCTCTTAGCCATGTAATATTCATAGCCTACATATAAGATCCCAAAGATGGGGGAGGGAATGGGCAGGGGAATGAAAAACAGGAAGATCTTTCCGGTTGGATAGAGGATAATGCTTGCAAATACGACGGCAGCCACGGCACCGGAGGCGCCCACCGCATTGTAGAACACATCATTTTTGTACTTTCCGAAGGCAGGAATGATGGACAGGATGAGTCCTCCCACGTAAAGGAGAACGTAGTAAAAACCGGCCTTTCCGGGAAAATAGAATTTGAAATAGGTTTCAACGATCACCCCGAAGGAATAGAGTACCAGCATGTTGATGAAAAGGTGAACATACCCGGCATGCACAAACCCATAGGTGAAAAACCGGTACCAGTGGTTGCTGTGTTTTGCATCATAGGCGTTGAACTTCAGCTTTGCAAACCACTCCTCGTTGCTCAGCGCAAAAACGGAGACAACCGCCGTGAGGAAAATGATGAAATATGTTATTCCCATATCGCTTTAAAAGGGAGAAATTACCTTGTGGTTTCTGTTTTCTGATCTTTGGTGAAGTCGATTTCTGAACCCAGCACACTGTGGGGAATGAGGAATACGACCAGCAGAACGATGGATGCAATGATCGGCCACAACCTGTTTTCGCGGTTCTTTTTCATCATCACCAGGGCAATGGCCCAGAAGATAAAGGCAAGCAATGACTTGTTGTCGGTCAGGTCATGTCCGAAGGGCCATCCTGTCCAAAAGGCATCGAAGGCAAGTTTCTGCATTACCGGACCCAGGATCAGCACGCCGACACCGGTTGTAATTACCGTGAGCCAGGCAAAAAGATAGGTATTTTTCATCCTGAAAATGACGAGCAGTCCGGTCAGTGTTGAGAAGAGCATGCCACAGAATACAAACAAAATATGAGGGAGTAAAACAAACCAGGAGACAAATCCGGTATACCTTAACACGGCAGGGTGGTTATTGAGTAAAACATGCTGATCATCTTTTATCAGGGTCACCTGATACATTACTTTTCCCGCGGGGGCCTGATGAGGAAGATATCCGATCAGTGTGTCGCCATGACGCTGCATGAGTTGTGTATGCCAGGTATCATAACTTTTGAAACGGCGCAGTTTCATCTCTCCCTTGATGCTTGTATCGGCTGCCACTATTTTGATCGGAGCGTCATCCGGCTTGTCATACGACCTGATCAGTTTGTATTTGATCATTTCCCGGCCAATCTCAGCCTTGCCCCTGATAGGGTAGGTTGGTCCGGTCATTCGCTGGTACATGGCCAAAGCCAGGGTAAATACGATCGCAAAAAACCAGATCAGAACAGATTTCAAAGATGAACTCATAGAAGAAAGTTATTAAAATTAAATTGTCACGCGTCACACGTCACGCGTCACGGTTCTAATTGTCACGCGTCACGCATTTCCCCGGCAAAGATAACTATTTGATCTGATATTTGCACAGCACATCATATGCAGCTTGATGAATATTTGTCCGGATATTCATCTCAGAAAGCTTATGGTTGGATGCATTCGGGTAGACCCGGTTTGAAAGGAATACGTACAAAAGGTCATTTTCAGGGTCAGCCCAGATATAGGTACCGGTGAACCCCGAATGACCAAAACTCAGGGAAGATGCCCCTTCACAGGCAGGCCCGTCGGGTGCAAAGTTCAGTAATGGTTTGTCAAAGCCAAGCCCCCTCCTGTTCCCTTTTTCAGGAAACTGAACGCGCGTGAATTCATGGATGGTGGCAGACGAAAGGTATTCCCTGCCGCCGTAGCTTCCATCCTGCAACAACATCTGGAGGATCACAGCAACATCCGAAGCATCGCTGAAAAGGCCGGCATGACCAGAAACCCCGCCCAGCATGGCAGCTCCCGGATCGTGTACATCGCCCCAGATCAGCTGATTGCGGAATTCGGTATCATATTCCGTAGGAATAATCCGCGAAAGCGGGAACCGGCTCCGTGGATTAAACCCCATGGTGTTTAATCCCAGCGGTTTGTAATAGGTTGTCTCCAGGTAACGATCGAACGGCATTCCACTGATGCGCTCTACAACCATCCGTAGCAGGTAAAAGCCGATATCGCTGTACTTGTAATCCCGGGTGGGGCGGAGCGGTGAATCGATCAGGCGTCGGATGATTGTATCTTTATAATCCGCCCGGATATAAAGATCATGGGCCACCCGAACCGGAAATCCCTTTGATGAGTCAGACTGGTATATTGCAGGGTCGGGTTTCCCATTCTTCAAAGTTGTCTTATAAAACGGGATCCAGTCCTGCAATCCTGCCTGGTGTGTCATGACATCGCGTATGCGGAGATTGCCTTTGTTGCTTCCTCTGAGCATAGGCAGCCACCTCCCCAGGCTGTCATCGGTTTTGATCTTTCCCTCGTCGAATAGCTTCATGACAGCCAGCGTAGTAGCACATACCTTGGTGACCGAGGCCAGGTCGTAAATGTCCTGCAGGTTCACGGCCGTGGTGTCTTCATACCTTGGGTGTCCGAATGCCTTCTCATAAAAGACCTTTCCGTTTTTAGCCATCAGGATCTGGCAGCCCGGATAGGCTCCTGAGGTTACTCCCTGCATTGCAACAGAATCAATGACCTTCAGCGATTCACCTGGTAGCCCGATCTCTTCGGGTATCACAAATTCAAGTCTGTTCTTTTCTGTTATTTCACCTGTTTTAAAGGTAAACGGACTGGCGGTGACCGGGAGTTTCCCATCGGCCCCGATCCCGCCGAAAATCATCTCGCCGGCTGCCAGTTCCGTCGCCGGGTTATCCTGGTAGGCCACCACAATGGCTTCTGCTTTGGGAAGACCGGGAATGCGGCAGAGGGCATAGGGGGTGCCGAAAAGCACCATGATCGTGCGGTTTGTCCGGGCAAGGGTGTCGATAAACCGGATCGTAGCACGCCTCAGACCAAATGTATCAGCTGCGTTGCTGGTGATGCCGTGGATGCCAAGGATCACAATGTCGCTGGTGGAAATTCGTGCTAAAATACTGTCTGAACGTTGCTTTGAAAATGATTTCGGCAGGTTGAAGAGGGCAAGGTTGGCATATTTATTCAGGGTTGCCTGGAAAAGGTTTGGCAGGGAATCGCCGATTGACAGAACAGCGATTTTCCGGTGGTCGAGGCCGGTGAGTGGGATCATCAGCAAATCATTCTTTAAAATGGTCACCGATTCATCGGCCATTTTCTGCCGCAGAACCTCAGCGGCACGGGGATTGAGATCAGCAACCAGGTTCTCAAGGGCGATCACCGGTTTTTGCATTAACCCTAGTTTCTGCTTCAGTTCAAGGATCCTCCGGCATTTGTGTTCCAGGGTGTCGTTTGAAAGCCAGCCGCTGTCGATGGCTGTTTTTATTCCCCTGATGGCCAGTTCCATATCCTGTGGCAGCAGCAGGACGTCATTCCCGGCCTGCAATGCCTTCAATTCAATTTCACCGGGTTTGAAAAATTTGGTAACACCCTGCATGTCGAGTGCATCCGTGAAAACATAGCCCCGGAACCCCAATTGTTTTTTTAGTAAATCGGTGATCACACTTTTTGAGAGTGTTGCGGGCGTATTTTTCACTGAATCGAGACTGGGCACATAAAGATGGCCGATCATCACACCCATTACCCCCGCTTTGATCTGGGCCCTGAAGGGAAACAATTCCACCGAATCCATGCGTTGCCGGCTATGGGTGATAATGGGAAGGTTAAGGTGCGAGTCGGTTTCCGTATCGCCATGCCCCGGGAAATGTTTGGCTGTGGTCATGATCCCCCCATCCTGCATTCCTCTCATGTAAAGCAAACTTTTCCGCGTTACATCTTCACGGTTCTCACCAAACGACCTGAAACTGATCACAGGATTTTTTGGATTGTTATTGATGTCAACCACGGGGGCAAAATTGATCTGGATCCCCAGTCTCCTGCAACTCCTGGCAACCATGCGACCCATTTCATAGATCAGGGAGTCGTTGGATATTGCACCAAGGGCCATCTGACGAGGAAACGAAAAAGCGCTGTCGAGCCTCATTCCCAATCCCCATTCGGCATCAATCGATATGAGCATGGGCGTTTGCACCGATTCCTGGAACCGATTTGTAAGGATGGCCTGATTTACAGGGGATCCTTTGAAAAAACATAATCCGCCGGGATTGTATTTTCTGATGATCTGGAACAGGCTGTCATTGTATGTCGAGTCTTTCCACGAATAGGCCCTGATGATACACAGCTGGGCGATCCGTTGTTCAACAGACAATGAGTTGTACACTGAATCAACCCAGTTGTTTCCGGTTGCCTTTGGGGCCGGGCGCGACTCCGTTGTATGAAATTTCAAAGGATCCTCCGGGGGAATGGATTTTCCCTGGCCCCTTGCCGAAACGGGGAACAACAGGATCATTAAACAGCACCCTGACATGAACAGGCTCCTCATATCCTTCAATTTACACTGGCAAATAGCTGATAATTGCATTCTCATATTTTGGATGCCATGAAGGTTTGAAAATAGGTTGCCGACCCTCCCCAGCATCACAAATGTGAGAACTTTCATTTTCAGTCTGACATGACCTTCCTCAAATCTTTTCTTTTTTTATTAACATGCATTCCGACCCCTCCCGTTATTGTAATATATTTGTCGCACTTGAAATTACAGTAATTTCTGCATGATCATTTCTCATTTTTCATCATTTATTTACTTCAATGCTATCAATCCCTGAATTAGAAAAAATTGCCGCACAGGTGAGGCGCGACATCATCAGGATGGTTCACGGAGTTTCCTCCGGTCATCCCGGTGGCCCCCTGGGTGCAGCCGATTTCCTTGTTGCCCTCTATTTTAAAATTATGAAGCCTGATGCTTCTCATTTTTCCATGGATGGGATAGGAGAGGACATCTTCTTTCTTTCAAACGGACATCTTTCTGCCGGGTGGTACAGTGTACTGGCGCGATATGGTTATTTCGATGTGAAGGAGTTGGGCTCCTTCCGCAAGCAACATTCCCGGTTGCAGGGGCATCCTGCCACTGCCGAGGGACTAACCGGGGTGCGTATCAGTTCCGGGTCACTGGGCCAGGGATTGTCGGTTGCCATCGGTGCGGCACTTGGAAAAAAGATGAACAACGACGAGCACCTCATATACTGCCTGATGGGAGATGGTGAGCTACAGGAGGGACAGAACTGGGAGGCATTGATGTTTGCCGCAGCAAAAAAAGTAGATAACCTCATTGCCGTAATTGACTACAACGGTCAGCAGATTGATGGTCCCAACGAACGCGTTTTGCCCATGGGCGATCTCCAGGCAAAGTTTTCAGCTTTTGGCTGGAATGTGATGACCATGTATGGTAATGACATGACCGAGGTGGTGGAGACCCTGAAAAAAGCGCAATGGTATACCGGTCAGGGGCAGCCGGTGATGATCGTGATGACGACCCACATGGGATATGGCGTTGATTTTATGCTCGATAACCATGAATGGCATGGTGTGTTCCCAAATGATGATCAAACAAAAAAAGCCCTGGAACAGTTGGAGGAGACGCTGGGAGACTATTAATAAAATGACAAATTACGAATGACGAATGGAGAATGACCAATGACCAGTGACCAATTACCAATTTCGGAGGATAAATCACGGAGAACAACACTCTTCACGGGTTGGTATTCAATCGTAAATCGTAAATTGTATATCGTAAATCGTAAATCGTACATCGTAAATTGTTTTCTTCTCCTCCTTTTTTTATTTTGCTTCTCCCTCTCCGGATTTTCCCAGGGGGTGACTGAACAGGGCAAGCCGAAACCGACCACCCGCATTTTATTCGTGTTTGATGCCTCTCAGAGTATGTACGGACGCTGGCAGAGCGACACCAAATTCAATATTGCCGTCAAACTATTCTCCAACATCCTCGACAGCCTGCGCACCCAAACCAACCTGGAACTGGCTTTGCGGATGTACGGCCACCAGAAGCAATTCCCGCCGCAGGATTGCAATGATACCCGGCTGGAGGTACCCTTTGCCAGGGACAATATCAACAGGATCAAGCATGTTCTTAAAACGACCAATCCCAAAGGAACCACGCCCATTGCCTACGCCCTTTCACAGGCGACCAAAGATTTCCCCCCTTGTGATAATTGCCGGAATGTAGTGATCCTGATAACAGACGGATTGGAAGAATGCGGGGGCGATCCGTGCGCCGTATCCCTCGAACTACAGAAAAAGGGGATCATGCTGAAACCATTTATTGTCGGGATCGGAAAGGATTTTCGTGATCAGTTTGAGTGCGTGGGCACCTATTTTGATGCAGCTAACGAAAAGGAATTCAGGAATGCTTTGAAGGTGATCATCTCCCGGACCCTGAACCCCACAAGCATCCAGGTAAACCTTCTTGATGCCTATGGCAAGCCGACGGAGACAAATGTCAACATGACCTTTTATGATAATTTTTCAGGCCTCCCCAAATATAATTTCATTCATTCCTTTAATGCCAAAGGGCTTCCCGACACCCTCGACATCGATCCTCTGGTCACCTACGATCTGGTGGTACACACCATTCCCCCGGTCCGAAAGGACAGTGTGAAACTGACGCCGGGAAAGCACAACATTGTCGGCATCGATGTTCCCCAGGGATTCCTTGCATTCAAAGCATCCGGGAACAGCACGCTGAAGTATCTCCCGTGCATCATCCGGAAGAAGGGGAATTCTGAAACTGTCAACGTGCAGCAGTTTGATCAGGTCGAAAAATACCTCACAGGATCCTATGATGTTGAGATACTCTGCCTGCCAAGGATCAAGGTGCAGGATGTGGAAATCAAGCAGAGCCATACCACCACGGTTGAAATGCCGCTTCCCGGAATTGCCGTAATCCAGAAATCAACCAATGGGTATGGCAGTCTGTACCTGGAAGATAAAAGCAAATTGGTGTGGTTGTATAACCTGAGGGACAATCCTCAGCTGCAGGAGACACTTTATTTGCAACCGGGAAGCTACCGGGTTGTATTCCGGTCAAAATATTCCAATCAATCATCCTATACCACCGAAAAGTCCTTCAGGGTTGAACCCGGACAAACGGTCAATTTAAAATTATATCCGAACTGAAATGACAGAATATGTAAACCAAGGTTCCAAAGACACCCGGTCGGGTTTTGGCGAAGCCTTACTGGAATTGGGAAGGCAGAATCCAAACGTAGTCGCCTTGTGTGCCGATCTGACGGGATCAATGAAAATGGATGCCTTTGCCGGTGAATTCCCCGGCCGGTTTATCCAGGTTGGGATTGCCGAAGCCAACATGATGGGCATAGCAGCCGGGCTGACCATTGGTGGAAAGATCCCGTTTACCGGGACCTTCGCTAACTTTTCGACAGGAAGAGTGTATGATCAGATCAGGCAATCGATCGCCTATTCGAATAAAAATGTGAAGATATGTGCCTCGCATGCGGGCGTCACGCTGGGAGAGGACGGGGCAACACATCAGATTCTCGAAGACCTCGGGTTGATGAAGATGCTCCCAAACATGACGGTGATCAACCCCTGTGACTTTAACCAGACCAAGGCAGCCACCCTCGCCATTGCTGACCATTTGGGACCGGTATACCTGAGGTTTGGCCGCCCCAAATGGCCCAATTTCACCGCCCCGGGACAACCCTTTCTCATTGGAAAGGCTGTGATGGTCAAGGAGGGTCCGGATGTCTCCATCTTTGCAACCGGGCACATGGTCTGGAATGCCCTTCAGGCATGTAAAATACTGGAAGAGCGCGGCATTCATGCAGAACTCATCAACATTCACACCATCAAACCTTTGGATGAAGAGGCCATTCTCACCTCTGTGGCTAAAACAGGATGTGTGGTTTCAGCCGAGGAACACATGAGGAATGGCGGCCTGGGCGACAGCATTGCTCAGCTGCTGGCACGAAAGCATCCTTTACCCATGGAGATGGTTGCCGTGAATGACCGTTTCGGGGAAAGCGGAAAACCTGAAGATCTGCTGAAAGAATTCGGTCTTGATGTGCCGGATATCGTGGCAGCTGCTGAAAAGGTCATCTTAAGAAGGAAATCGTAAGGGGATTATCCCATGCGTTTTGTATGGTCATTCCGCGATAAAAGGATAGGAACCTCCCGGTCGACATACAGCGGAACAGTTTCCACAGTCACATTGCTGGTATCAAGGCCCAGGGCCCTGACTTCGGAGATCCCGAATCGTTTGAAGATGGAATAGAGATCCATTACGAATTGCTCTCTTGGCGGAAAATCAAAGTCATAATTCTGGATCCGGTCGATCACCACAAACCTGAAATCGGCGCTGATCATGTGCTTCCGGAGCGAAGCGTAATGGCTCAGCATGTCAATTTCGTGGTTGTGACTCAACTCTTCCAGTACCTGCCTGAAGAAAAGGTTCACCCTGGGCTGGACTTTAAAACCGATCTTAAAATCCACCTTGATCAGCGTTCCCGGAATGATGTGGGTGATCTTGTACTCCAGCACATGGGGCTCATCCAGGATATCCACGTGGAGCATCCAGTAAAGGTCGGCTCGTTTCGGATGCTTGTTCAGGATGGAATAGATGATTTTTGATTCGATATCGGTGACATGGTTGGCCTTCGTAAGAAACACCAGGTTGGTGGCATATTTGGGTACCGTCTGATCCTGGCTGAGATCTTTGATCACATCAACATAATTGGCAATCCGCAGAAATTCGATAAAGCTGTTTTTTATCCGCCGCCCGCTGAACCAAACATACATGATAAGGAACAGGAATCCGCCCAGGAGCAGGGTAAACCACCCTCCGTGCATGAACTTGTTCAGGTTGGCGATCAGGAAGGAGCCTTCGATCGAAAGGTATACAATTAAAAATACGATGATCACGTAAATGGGGACCTTTTTATAAAACAGGTAGATGCTCAGGAGGCTGGTGGTCATGAGCATGGTGATGGTGATCGAAAGGCCGTAGGCTGCCTCCATGTTGGATGAGCGCTGGAAGAACAGGACAACAAAAAGACATGAAAAGTAGAGCATCCAGTTGATGCTGGAGATATACATCTGCCCCTTGATGTTGGTGGGGTAATTTATCTTGATCTTTGGCCAGAAGTTAAGTGAAATGGCCTCACTGATGAGTGTGTAAGATCCGCTGATCAGGGCCTGGCTGGCAATGATGGCCGCCGCGGTGGAGATGATGATCCCGATGATCAGGAACCAGTGCGGCATGATGGCAAAGAATGGATTGGTCCATTCGTAAATGCTGTCGGAGTTGGCAACGATCCAGGCACCCTGCCCGAAATAATTGAGGAGCAGCATGCTTTTCACAAAAACCCAGGTGATGCGGATATTCTTCAGTCCGCAGTGACCAAGATCGGAGTAAAGTGCTTCGGCACCGGTCGTGCAGAGAAATACGGCGCCCATGAGCAGGAATCCCTGGGGATATTGGGTTAGAAAAATATAGGCATGATGGGGATCAACCGCTTTCAGGATGGAGGGATTGTGGATGATCTGCGAAAATCCAAGTACGCCAAGCATTGCGAACCATACGAACATAATGGGTCCGAAGGATTCGCCCACTGCCTTGGTTCCGAATTTCTGCACAAAAAAGAGTCCTGTGATGATCACAATGACAATCGGGACAACCGGGATCCGGGGGTTGATAATGCCAAGTCCTTCCACGGCAGAGACAATGGTGATCGAGGGGGTGATCACCCCATCGGCCAGCAGTGTGCTTCCGCCGATGATCGCAAAGAAATATGCCCACTTGGCCCTTTTCCTGATCAGGGCAAACAGGGAGAAGATGCCACCCTCCCCGTTGTTGTCGGCCCGCAGGGTGATGATGATATATTTTACAGTGGTCTGCAGGGTCAGTGTCCAGAAAATACACGACAGCCCTCCCATGATAAAGGAGGAGGTGATGGAGTCTGCCCCCGCTACGATCGCCTTCATGACATACAGCGGCGAGGTTCCGATATCGCCGTAAATGATTCCGAGGGTGATCATCAGGCCTGCAGCTGAAATTGCCTGACTATGGTTCTTGTTTATAACACTCCTCATCGGGAAACAGGTTTACCTGTGATTAAAAAGTGTGCAAAGGTAATGCATTATCCCTAAGTTGTTTTTTTTCTGCTGATGAACTTTTTGATGAATGCAATGATCATCGGTAACAGGGAGATAAAGATGATGCCAAGAATCACCATGGTGAAGTTGTTTTTCACCAGCGGGATATTCCCGAAAAAAAATCCTGCAAGGCTGAAAGACACAACCCATAGGATATTTCCCACGATGCTGAAAGAAATAAAACGGAGGTAAGACATGGTACCCACGCCCGCAACGAAGGGAGCAAAGGTGCGGATAATGGGCATGAACCGTGCTATGATGAGGGTTTTACCGCCATGCTTTTCATAAAAGGCATGGGTTTTATCGAGGTACTCCCGCTTGATGAGCCGGTAGTTCTTTTCATATACGGTCTTGCCCAGCAGTTTGCCAATGGTGTAGTTGGTATTGTCCCCGCTGAAGGCTGCCAGGATTAGCAGGGGGATCAGAAAAATGATATTGAGCGGCTGCCCGTCAAGTGCGGCAACCATCCCGGCAGCGAACAACAACGAATCGCCTGGTAAAAAAGGCGTAATCACCAACCCGGTCTCCATGAAAATGATGACAAATAAAATCAGGTAGGTCCAGGTCCTGTAATCGGTGACCCAGATTTGGAGATGGACATCAATGTGAAGGATGATATCAAGGAAATTTTTAAGAAGTTCTAGCATAGATGAATGAGCTTGGTTATGTATGAGTCAAATTTACAATTTAAAAATGAACGGCAAATATATGTTAAGAAAACTGATTGAAAGGCAGTTTGTTTCATAAATAATTTCTTAACAATTATTTAACAAAATCCATAGGAGAGAGCAGGTCAAACAATGTTACTTTTGCATGCAATGAATATTAACCTGAAATTTTCAATTGGAATTCTGTTTGCCCTGACGATTCTTATCTGCATGGGTATAAATACATATTCAAATTCCTGTAACCGGTCGTATAACGTTCATCTCTCTTCACATTCGAATAGTTGTTGCAATAATCTCAGTGCCGATATTGACTCGGGTGATGACGATCAGATATTTCATAGGATCGAAATAAACTCATTTACGAAGTTCCGATATCAAAAGACAATTACCCGAAACTGTTTTTCAACGCAGAATTTTTTCCTTACCATTTGGCAACCGCCAAAATTTTCCCTGGATATTTTATAATTTTTTTCACTGGTTCTCTGGAGTGTACCACTCCTGACCACAGAACTTTCAAATATTCAGCCATTTTGAGATAAATGGGGTTCATTTATTCATTTAAATACAACAGGATATGGAATTTGATGATTTTTTTGAAGGAAAACAAAGGCACCATGGTAGCAGGCATCAGGGTAATTACATGGAGAGCAGATATCATGATGATCATGAAGAATTTGGATACTCAAATGAGCCGCGGCATAAGATCCATGGATATGATAATAATCAGAAATGGTTCGCCATTCTGGACAAGATCAGGACAAATAAACAGCTGAAAATCATGGTTATGGTTTCGGCAGTCGTGATCTGTATCATCATCATTGCCACCATTGTAGCCCTGCTGCCATTGATCCTAGAATTGATTCATTATGTCAGTCAGAATGGAATACAGGGAATTCTTGATGGGATTACCGGATTCCTTGACAAACTTTGGAAAGGTTCAGGGAAGTAGATGGACAGCAAAAAAAAGACGGTTGTGATGTGAATTATTTGAAGATCATCCGGAGGATAAAAAAGAGAGATCCCGACAGAATGATGGTCACTGGCAGTGTTATCAGCCAGGCGATCAGGATGTTTTTCACAGTCCCCATACGAAGGTTCTGCCTGCCGCCGCCTGCCACCATGGCACCTGCGATACCCGATGATAACACATGGGTGGTACTGACAGGAAGACCAAACATGGTGGAAACGCCAATGGTGCTTGCAGCAATAATTTCTGCAGTGGCGCCCTGGGCATAGGTGAGGTGTGTCTTACCGATCTTTTCTCCGATGGTGACGACGATGCGTTTCCAGCCAATCATGGTCCCAAAACCCAGGGATAACGAGACAAGGAGAATAACCCATCGTGGAGAATATTCGGTGTTTGACCTGAATTTTTTCAGATTGGATTTCAACACGGCCAAAACCGCGGGTTTGATGTTTGATTCTTTGGATTCACCCAGGTTCTTTACTATATTATCTGATTTTTTTGACACAGAAAGGATGGCTTTCCTGATTTTGAAATTAACAGATTTATCGAGGTCAGTAAATGAACTGATCCCGGTTAGTTCCATTTTGATCCCTGATAGATCCTTCATGACCGAATGATAGTTTTTCCGGTTCTCAGCATTTAAAAGGTTGGTGTCAATTTTATTGATGGTCCATGCAATTTTCTTGGTTTCCGTGAGAAGATCTTCGGCCTTTTTACTTCGGTCAATGGCGAAAAACTCAGGGGAAAAACCAATCAAAATCAGCATAATAAGTCCAACCCCTTTTTGTCCGTCGTTTGATCCGTGTGCATAACTTACGCTGGTACAGGTAAGGATCAGTATGCTGCGTATCCAAACAGGAGGAGCTTTTTTAGCAGGAGGTTCTTTAAAAATCAGTTTGTTTTTAACAACTTTCCTAAGTACAAACATCAGCAGCAAGGCTAAACCAAAACCGAAAACTGGTGAGATGAGCAGGGATAACCCCACATCGATTACTTTTTGCCAATTCAGGGCTACAGCGTGACTGCCAGGCAACAACATGAAAGCCAGTCCGACCCCAAATATGGAACCAAGAAGGGTATGTGAACTGCTGCACGGGATACCAATATACCATGTTGCCAGATTCCATAAGATGGCAGTTACGATAAGGGCTCCAATCATCGAGATGTTGTGAAGCAGATTCTGATCAATCAGCATCTCCATGGGGAGGAGGTTTACAATGCCCATGGCCACTGCGATCCCGCCTACGTTCACCCCGATAAAATTCCATAATCCCGACCAGATCACGGCTGTGGTTGGCTTGAGGGAATGGGTGTAAATGACCGTGGCTACCGCGTTGGCCGTATCATGAAAACCGTTGATAAATTCAAAGGCAGCAGCAGCTAATAAACAGATTAAGAGGAGAATGGTAAAAGAGGTGTCGAGACCAAACATAAAAAAATCATTAGAACATGCTGTGATCCGGAGAACTGGATCAGAGGCGGAAAATTAACAAGAAAATCCCGACCGGCAAGAGTTTGTTAAAAATTATGTAAAAGTATTTATGTGATTTCCGTTTGACCGGTCGATCAGCCTGAATCCCTCTTTCAGCAAAAATGGTGTGAAGATGGTGGTCAGCAGGGCCATGAGCACAAGGATTGAAAAAACAGGAACATCAATAAATCCTTTCGACAGGGCAATGTTGGCAATAACCAGTTCCATGATGCCGCGGGCGTTTAATCCAAGCCCCAGGGTCACCGATTTGGAACGGTTAAACCCGGCGAGCCGTCCGCCAAGGTATCCTCCGAAAATTTTACTGAAAAAGGAGGCGAAGAGGACCGCCATCAGCAGGATCATATTGTTGAGCGACCCGAAATTGAAGGAGATGCCCATGGTTGCGAAGAAGATCGGTGCCAGGAATCCCATGGTAATGCCTGAAATGCTTCGCTGGACCTTTTCAAAATCACGGTTGGCGAACATGCTTCGAGGGATCAGGATTGCACCAAAGAAAGCTCCAACGATGAAATGGAGGCCAAGCAGTTCGGCAATGCTCGAAAATATCAGGACGAAGAGGATAACCAGCGCAAATATCGACTCCTTCCCCCGGAGGTAATGGGTGAACTTGTTCATCCTTGGATTGACCACATTCACCTTTCTCTTGGCCAGTTTGAAAAAGTGGTAAGAGACCAGCAGGATGGCTGTGAAGATGGTAACCTTGAAGGTGGTCCACAGGATAGACAGGGTAAGGTCTCGCAGGTTTTTGGTGGCGTCATTGAAATCGAGTATGATCCCAAGGATCAGAAGGGCAACAATGTCATTGAAAATAGCCGCTGAAATGATCCGTTGTCCTATGTCGGTTTTCAGCTTTCCAAGGTCCATCAAAATCCGGATGCTTACCGGGAGTGCGGTTATCGCGATGCACAGTCCGAGGAAGATGGTAAAGGTGTTTGAGAAATGAAAAACATATCCGATGCCCAGTCCGCTGGTAAAGGGAATGATGAACCCAAGCAGTGCAATCCATATGTTTTTCCCGCGGATGGAATTCCGGATCTCCTCCACCTCGATCTCCATCCCAGCCAGAACGATCAGCATAAAAACTCCCAGCTCTGCAATGACTTTGATTTCACCGGGATTTGGTATGACATGGAGAACAGAGGGCCCAAGAATCACACCGGCGAGGACCTCGCCGATCATGCTGGGCTGCCTGAACCGCTCCGCCAGTTCGCCCAGTAATTTTGCAACCAGAAGCAGGATTAGCAGATTGACAATGAAGGGAAGTTGCGAGTGAACGAGGTGGAACATACTGACCTGGATTCCTGAATTCACGGTAAAATTAATCTCTTTTTCGATACAACGCGATAAAAGGTTACAGCAACAACGCATTTCAGTTATCGTGGAAACATTACCTTTGCAGCATGGATTTGACTGAACTGATTAACATTGGACCCATCCAGACATCTTACCTTGAACTCTTCGCCGTTGCCTTCGGAATGCTTTCCGTATGGCATATGAAGAAGGAGAGTTTGCTGGCCTTCCCTTTTGGTATTATCAATGTGCTTATTTACGTCTACATTTTTTTTTCTGCCAGGCTCTATGCCAATGCAGGAATCAACGGTTTTTTCTTCATCATGAGCGTTTACGGATGGTACAACTGGACACGTAAGGACAGCAACGACAAGACAATCCGGATCACCCAACTTTCAAAACTGGAGATGCTGCTGAATTTCCTGGCGTTAACCCTCTTTTTTATCGTAATCCGGTTCCTGCTGATCCGGTACACCGAAAGCCAGATTCCCTTCTGGGATTCATTGACCACTGCAGTGTACATCATCGCCCAATGGCTGCTTTCGCAAAAGAAAATTGAGAACTGGATCATGTGGATATCTGCCGATACGGTCATGGTGGGTCTTTGTGCATGGGAAGGACTTTATTTCACCAGTTTCCAGTATCTTGTCTTTACCATCATTGCCACCTTCGGATTCCTTGAATGGAGAATAAAACTGATGAAATGATCAGGAAGATTGCAGTTACCGGCCCGGAGTCGACCGGAAAATCGGTCCTTGCCGAACAACTGGCCAGCCATTACCATACAACCTGGGTCCCCGAATATGCACGTGAATACCTTGAAAAACTGGGTGGACCATACCATGAAGATGACATCCTTAAAATCGCGCAGGGACAGCTGGACCGGGAGACAACACAGCTGAAATCGGCCCATCAGTTCCTCTTTTGCGATACAGAATTGATTGTTACAAAAATATGGAGCGAGGTTAAATATAATCGCTGTCATCCCTGGATCCTGGAAGCCATTGAAACGCACCGGTATGATCTTTACCTGTTGTGCTATATCGATCTTCCATGGCAATATGATCCCCTGCGCGAGCATCCCCACAAACGCAGGTACCTGTTCGATTTGTATCACAAGGAATTAATAAACAGAAAGTTTCCATTTTCAGTGGTTCGGGGTACAGGCTCCGAACGGCTTCGCAATGCCTTGAAAACTATTGATAACTTTCCTTTCTAATTTCAATCCGATTGTTGATATTTGAACCTTGCAAATAGTCTCTCAACGTGAATCGTAAGATCAGGGTTCTATTTTTACCAAAATGGTATCCCCACAGGTATGATCCGATGCCCGGATTGTTTATTCAGCGCCAGGCAGAATCGCTTACACCCTTTTGTGATGTTGCCGTGATCTATGTTCATCCCGATCGCGATTGTCCGAACAAATATGAGGCTGAATTCAGTGAAGAGAATGAGGTGAGGGTGTTGCGGGTTTACTATAAAGTGTCCGCGCAAACGGACTCCGTCATTGGCAAAGTACTGGGCTGGTGGAAGTTTTACAGGGCCTACCTGAAAGCCATCCACAGCATCAGGCAGTTCTCTCCCGACCTCATTCATGCCCATGTCCTCACCCGAATGGGAGTCATCGCATGGAAAGTTTGCCGGAAACAAAACATTCCACTGGTAATTTCTGAACATTGGTCCAGGTATTTTCCGCAAAATAATTCCTACAGGGGTTGGGGAAGGAGATTTGTAACTTCGTACATTGTAAAAAAGGCCTCCCTGGTCATCGCCGTGTCTGAGCCGCTGAAAACGGCCATGCAGCATTGTCACCTGACTAATGCAAATTTCCGGGTCATTCCCAATGTGGTTGATTCTGCAGTTTTTAAACCTCAGTTACCGGCCGGGGAAAAACCGGTTAAAATCTTCGCCCACATCTCCTGCTTCGAAGATAAATCAAAGAATATTTCGGGATTTCTCGAGGCCGTTCGTGATCTTTCAAGGAGCCGCCACGATTTCCAATGCCTGCTGGTGGGAGAGGGCCCCGATTGGGATTCGATGAAAGCCTATGCAGGATCCCTTGGAATAATTGATACATTTGCATGTTTTACAGGCATGAAGACCGGGGCAGATATTGCAGGGATCATGAATGACGCGGATTTTACGGTAGTGTCAAGTCGGTATGAAACTTTTGGCACCGTGGTGATTGAAAGCCTTTGTTGCGGAACCCCGGTCGTTTCGACCAGGGTGGGGATTGCTCCGGCTGTTATCACCGGGAAAAACGGGTACCTGGTCGCTCCGGATGATAAAAACGCCATGGTTCGCACCTTAAACGAAATGCTTGATCACTGCCGTTCCTTTGACAGAGCGGCCATTCATGCTGAAATATCTAACAGGTTTAATAAGGAAACGATTGGCCGGCAACTTGCCGATCAATACAAGGCATTGATTCCTGAACAAAGTTTAATTCAATAATTTTTCCTTGATGGCACCGGAATCCAAAGAAAAAAAAATACCTCCCCTGCGTTTTGCAGTTATGTGTAACGGAACGGTGTTTCAGCAATGGCAGGCCGATGCATTGAAGCAACTGAAAGCCAGCGGCCATGAACTGGTCCTGCTGATCAGGGATGTGCGGAGTGATCGGGAAATCAGGACTGGAAAAAGGAAGCGACCCAGCAGGTGGCGCACCGGTCTCTTTCATTATTTTGAGAAACGGTACTTCACACCCGCTGCAAAAAAAATGGTCAATCTGGGATCTGATCTCGAAGGAATTGACAGCCTGCCTTGTACGGTAGAGCCGCAGGGATATTCGGAATATTTTCAAATTGCGGAGGTGGAGGCCATTCGCACCTACGACCTCGATTTCATCCTGCGGTTTGCTTTTAACATTGTCAGGGGGGATATCCTGAATGTAGCACGGTTTGGTGTATGGTCATTTCACCATGATGATGAAATGAAATATCGGGGCGGTCCCGCTGGATTCTGGGAGATCTTTCGCGGAGATCCTGTGAGTGGAGCCCTGTTGCAGCGCCTTACCGAGAAACTGGATGGGGGCACCATTCTGAAAAAGGGTTACCTTAAAACTATCCTGCACTCTTACAAGGGAAACCTGGAGCAGTTGTTGTCGGTTACCTCCTCCTGGCCGGTCCAGGTCGCCAATGAAATTTTGATCTATCCGGATGATTTTAACACGGCCAGCGAAACCCAGGCCCCAATTTATAAGGTTCCCGGTAATTTTTCGATGATCCGGTTTCTTTTCATCCTGTTGAAAAACAGAATTAAATTTTATTACAAAGAGTTGGTTGCTGCCGAAGTATGGAACGTGGGACTGATCAAGAAGCCGATTCATGAAGTAGCACTGGGAGATGGACAATTGAAAAAATCGGATATTACCTGGCTCAGGCAGTTTGCCAATACCAAATACCTGGCCGACCCCTCCGGTTTCCTGGAGAACGGAAAGCTTCATATTATGGCAGAGGACTACAACTACCGGTGGCAGAAAGCAAATATTTCAGAGATCATTTGGGATATTAAACGCAACAGCTTTTCAGTCCCCATCAGGATCATTGAAGGGGATAAGCACCTTTCCTATCCCTTCATTGTTGAACATGACAATAGCGTCTATTGCGTTCCGGAGTCATTCCGCTCGGCAAACATAACCCTGTATCGTCGCAACTATTCGGAAGAGGCCTTTATTGAAGAAAAATTGTTACTGGATAAGGTGGAGGCTGTTGATCCGACCCTGTTTTTGTACGAAGGGACCTGGTGGCTGTTTTTCACCATAAAAAAATATTCAACCACCCATTTGTATGTCTATTATTCAAAAGATCTGAAAGGGCCCTACGAACCGCACCGCCGCAACCCGGTGAAGATTGACATTTGCTCGGCACGCCCGGCCGGAACACCATTTGTAAGCGGGGGGATCCTTTACCGTCCGGCCCAGGATTGTTCGGTTACCTATGGAGGCCGGGTGGTGATCAATCAGGTGTTGAGGCTGACAAAGGACGAGTTTGTGGAGCAAACCGTCAGGATCATCGATTCAGTGCCGGGCAGTCCGTTCGATGATGGCTTACATACCATTTCGAGTGTTGGGAATTATACCCTGATCGATGGCAAACGTTACCGGATTAACCGCTTTTTCTTTATGAGCCAACTCCGGGAGAAGTTGAATAAAGAGTACCCGGCAAATGTTTAAAAAAATTCTTGGGACCATCGGAACCCGCATGATCAATGCGATCCTGGCCTTCGTGATGTGGACCTTGAATGCCAATTATCTGGGTCCCGAACAGGTTGGCACCATCTTCCTTATCATCTTTTCCGTTACCATCATACAGCTCTTTATCAACTTTGCAGGCGGTTCGGCCCTGGTCTATCTGACACCCCGCACCGGCATCTATAAATTATTCCTGCCGGCCTACCTGTGGACATTTTTCGTCACCATCCTGAGCGCAGTTGTGCTCAATTTTATCGCAGGATTATTCCCGGTAATTGAGGTCATTCCGAAGGGCTATTTCTGGGAGGTTTTGTTCCTGGCGCTGGTCATGTCCTTTGCATCGGTCAATTTCATGCTTCTCCTGGGGCTGGAAAAGGTAAAAACATATAATTTCATCAACCTGGCGCAGATTATCGTTCAGTTTCTGATCCTGCTTTTGTGTCTTTTCGGCATGAGGTTTTTTGAAGTCATGGCCTACTACTGGGCAATTTTCATCTCCTATTGCCTGGCATTCATCGTCAGCCTGGTCATGCTGTGGCCCTCTTTTACAAAAGTGCCGCTCACCAACATGAAATCACTGATGAGAGAAATTCTCCGGTTCGGGAGCTATGTACAGGTGGCCAATATCTTCCAGACACTCAACTACCGCCTCAGCCTGAAATTTGTCGATTTCTTCTCGGGCCGGGCGGCTGTGGGGATTTTATCGATCGGGATAACGCTGTCTGAAGGACTCTGGCTGATCAGCAGGAGCATAGCGATGGTCCAGTATTCCCGTCTTTCAAATGAAATGAATTACGACTATTCAGTGCGCCTGACCCTGACCTTTGCAAAGATTACCTGGGTGTTGACCGGCGCCGCCATGCTGGTGCTGCTTGCCATCCCCAATTTCGTTTTCACCGCTGTTTTTTCACCCAAATTCGGCGATGTGAAAATGGTGATTGCCTCATTGGCGATAGGAATCGTAACCCTGAGCGTATCCATGATATTCAGCGGTTTTTTCTCCAGCATCAACAAGCCATACCACAATACCATCAGTTCGGCGATCGGATTGATCTTTACCATTGTATTTGGTTTGCTTTTGATCCCGAAATTTGGGATTATCGGCGCCGGCATCGCCGCAACCTTTTCCTATACCTTTGCCACCCTTTACCAGTTCATTATTTTTTCACGGATGACCAAGCTCCGTCTTCGTGACTTTCTCATTACAAGAACCGAGGTCAGGCTGCTTTATGGAGAATTAAAAAAATTACCAATGACCAATGACCAATGACCAATTTTTTTTGTCACGCGTCACGCGTCATGTGTCACGATTTTACTCCCCTTTAAACTCAGGTTTCCTCTTTTCATAAAAGGCCCTGATTCCCTCAAGGTAATCATTGCTCGTTCCTGCAATGCGCCGGAGCATGTCGATATGCTCAAAGGTCTGTGGCGTCATCGGAAGGGCATTCCCTAAAATATTGAGCTGCTCCTTGATTACCTGGATGCTGAGGGGGGAATTGGCAATGATCTTATTGGCCAGTTTGATGGTGAATTCCTCCAGTTCTTCTGCTTCGACCAGGTGGTTGAGTATCCCGAGCCCCTGGGCTTTTTCAGCAGAAATGGGTTCGGCTGTGAAAAACATTTCCTTTACGATGTGAGATCCAATGATATCCAAAAACTGCAGTATCCCGGAGGTATTATAAGGAACCCCGATTTTTGCCGGCGTGATCGCCAGGCAGGTGTCTTTGGTCCCGATCACCAGGTCGCATACAAAGGCAATGTTGCAGGCTCCACCCCAGATGCTCCCTTCGGCCATGGCAATGACCGGTGCCGGGATGGACTGTATCGTACGGATCACCTTTTGCAAAGGGTTGTCATAAGCCAGGGGATCACTGCCATCGCGGGAAAGCTCATCGATAAAAAACCCGGACGACCATACTTTCATGCCTTTATTGGCCCGGATGATGATCACACGGGCCTTCTCCTCCCTGAGCGATTTCAAAGCCTGTATCAGTTCAGTTAGCAGATCAATGCTCAATGCATTCCTCTTGGCGTCATGATTCAGGGTAACCCACCCGATCTGATCTTTCACCTCTTTCAGTACCAGTGCCATATTTTCTTTGCGTTAATTGGTTATGTGCGACAAAGTAACGAATTTCCCTGTGAATGTGAATAACTTAATGGTAAATATTTTTTGATTAATACAGTGCTGACAGGCCTTTCCTGTATCTTTGCCCGTTCAAAAGAAAGTGTTGGAATGGCAGACGAAGGAATCTATTCGGAAGACAGTATCAGATCGCTGGAGTGGAGTGAGCATATCCGTCTCCGCCCGGGAATGTACATTGGTAAACTGGGTGACGGATCATCGCCGGATGATGGTATTTATGTGCTGATCAAGGAAATTCTGGACAATTCCATTGATGAATTTGTAATGGGATATGGAAAGACCATCGAGGTCACCATCAAGGATCAGCTTGTGTGCGTGCGTGATTATGGCCGGGGAATTCCCCTGGGTAAAGTAGTGGAGTGTGTCTCAAAGATCAATACCGGGGCCAAGTACGACTCCAAGGTCTTTAAAAAAGCGGTCGGATTGAACGGGGTAGGCTCAAAGGCGGTCAATGCCCTGTCATCCCTTTTCAAAGCACAGGCTATCCGCGAAGGCAGGACCCACATCGTGGAATTCCACCAGGGCAACCTTGTCCAGGATGAACCCGAAAAGGCCATTGAACTTCGCACCGGGACCATCATTACCTTCATGCCCGATGAGGAAATTTTCGGAAAGTATCACTACATTCCCGAATATGTGCAGAAGATGTTGTGGAACTATGTTTTCCTCAACAACGGGCTCACGATCATTTTCAACGGGGAGCGGTTTCATGCACAAAACGGGTTGCTCGACCTGCTCAACAGTTACATTGACACCCCGAACCTCTACCCGATTATTCACCTTCGCGATGGTGATTTTGAATGTGCATTTTCTCACTGTGAAATGTACGGTGAGGAGTATTATACCTTCGTCAACGGGCAGCATACCACCCAGGGAGGCACCCACCTGGCTGCCTTTCGTGAAGCCCTGGTGAAAACCATCCGGGAGTTTTATAAAAAAGATTTCGACACCAACGATATCAAGGCATCGCTGATCGCAGCACTGAGCATCAAAGTCCAGGATCCTGTTTTTGAATCACAGACCAAGACCAAACTGGGCTCGGTTCACATCGAACCCGATGGCATCACCATCCGCAATTATATCATGGATATTGTCAAGAAACAGCTTGATAATTACCTGCATATGAACCCCGATACGGCGGAAGCCCTGTTGCGGAAGATCATGCAAAGTGAGAAGGAACGGAAGGAATGGGCCAACATTAAAAAGATCGCCAAGGAGAGCGTGAAAAAGGTCAGCCTCCATAATAAAAAACTTCGCGACTGCCGTATCCACTATAACAACCACGATGACAGGCGCTACGAATCTACGATCTTCATTACCGAAGGGGATTCAGCCAGCGGATCCATCACCAAAGCCCGGGATGTGAATACCCAGGCTGTATTCAGTTTAAAGGGGAAACCGTTGAACTGTTTTGGATTGAGCAAGCGTGTGGTGTATGAAAATGAGGAGTTTAACCTGCTGCAATCCGCTCTGAATGTGGAGGAGGGACTTGAGAACCTTCGTTATAATTATGTGGTTGTTGCCACCGATGCCGATGTGGATGGCATGCATATCCGGTTGCTGCTGCTCACTTTTTTCCTGCAGTTTTATCCCGACCTGGTCAGGAACGGCCATCTCTATATCCTCCAAACTCCTTTATTCAGGGTGAGAAACAAGCAGAAAACCATCTACTGTTATTCGATTCAGGAAAAACTGGCTGCCATGGAAAAACTGGGTGCAAATCCTGAAATTACCCGGTTCAAAGGTTTGGGTGAGATATCTCCGGATGAGTTTAAGTACTTTATTGCCAAAGATATCCGCCTCGACCCGGTGATCCTTACCAGGGAATCGGCCGTGCTGGATGTGCTGACCTTTTACATGGGGAAGAATACACCTGAACGCCAGAATTTTATCATTGACAACCTGAAGGTGGAGGCTGATATTCTCGAGGAATCAGTTCTGGCCTGAGCTTAATCCTGCCGTTTCAAGGGCCATATTGTCGGAGAAAATTTCATGTTCGTTTCACGGCGCCTGATCAGATCCTGTAATTCAAAGAGCATATCCTGGTTCACCTTCTCTGCCATGGGAAGTACCCACTTTTTCGTGTCGCCAATCATATTTTTGATGTACTCCTTGTCAAAAATATCGGGATGAAGGTCGGTAAGATTGCTGATACGGTCTGCACATTTCAGCACTTTGGCATTGTCTGACCCTTCAACCAGGATCCTTTTCAGGAATTCTTCCTTGGATTCAGGCTTTCGCCGGGTTACCTCCAGTACCAGTTCCAGCACCTGCTGTCCATCTATATCTATAGACCTGATTTCATCGTAGGAGGTGCATTTCACATCCTCGATCAGGTCATGGATCACAGATGATTTAAGTAATACGGCGTCCATATAATGATAGTCGATCAAAATGGCAAGTGTGGCAAAGGCATGCCTGAACTGGTTCCCGCCAACATACCGCTTTACCCCGCGCAAAGCAGTGGCCTTCTGTAGATAGGGAGCAATCACCATTCCGGCAAGAATGTCTTTTTCAAAATTTTCCATAGAGTGTTTGAAATGATTTTCCAAGATTAACAATAATATCACTGGCAATCAGGGCTTCAAAGCCCAGTTCTGATGCGGCCAGATCGCCCGACAGTCCGTGGAGATAAACTCCAAGTATGCATGACTCAGTTGCAGTATAATGCTGTGCCGTCAACCCGGCAATGATCCCGGTAAGTACATCTCCGGTACCTCCCGTAGCCATCCCCGGGTTCCCGGTCGGATTGAAAAAACAACGGCCATCCGGCGTGGTTATGGCGGTATGGGCCCCTTTCAGCACAATATAACATTGATGCTTCATTGAGAACTCCCGTTGGATGTTGTTCCGGTCGAAATCATTGCTGCTTTTTCCGGCCATCCGTTCAAATTCCCTGGGATGCGGGGTAAATAGGGAGCCCCCGGGGATAAATCCGAGCCAGGTCTTGTTCTCTGAAAGTAAATTGATGGCATCGGCATCAAATAGGATCGGAATGGTTGAATTTTGTATCAGGAGCTTCAGGGCGGTTGCCGATTTTTCAGATGTTCCGATGCCTGGCCCGATGGCAATGGAGGTATAGGCCGACAAATCAGGTAAGGCAGTAAATATATGATCATCCGGATCGATGGAGACCATGGCCTCAGGAACGGCTGTTTGCAAAATGGAAACGCCTGATTTTGGGATGTGAACGGTAACGAGGCCGCTGCCTGAACGCAGGCAGGCGCGTGCTGCAAGGACCGCAGCACCCATCTTTCCTGAGGAACCAGCGATCAGCAAGGTGTGTCCAAAATTTCCCTTGTGGGCATATTTGTTGCGTTTCCTGAGAATTTGTCTCAGGTGTAACTGGTCTGTCACGAAATTCTTCACCGGAGCAGAATCAATGAAATCTTGCGAGATGCCGATGTCGAGCAGTTGCCAGTCCCCTGCGAAAATATCGTTTTCGGGAAAGAAAAATGCCAGTTTGGGAGGCGAAAAAGTGAGGGTATAATCGGCCTTGATCACGGAATGATCTTTTTCGGCCCGGGTCGTGGTGTCGCAGAAAAGTCCCGAAGGTACATCGATGGCCACCACCCTGGCTCCGCCGGAATTTATGTGGCGAATAACCTCCGCCGAAAATCCCTCCGGTGACCTTGACAAGCCGCTTCCAAAAATCGCATCGATCACAACGGCAGACTTGTCAATGGCCGGCAATGACCCTGATGGACTGAGCACCTGTACCCGGCCATCCTCAAAACCATGCATTTCCTGCGTTGGTTGCATTGGTTTCTCCGGTGTGATCGCCTGCATTCTCTCATAATTGATCCTGCATGACGAGCTCATTTTCTCCGGACCATTTAACAGGAAGACCACTGCCCTGAAACCCGACTGGCGCAGCATCCGGGCAATGGCCAGTCCGTCACCCCCGTTATTCCCGGTTCCGCAAAAAATCATTATATTCTGATCATGGCTGAGGTATTCCTCCAGCCATTGAAAGCAGGCAGATGCAGCACGTTCCATGAGGTCAATCTCCTCAATGGGCTCATGTTGAATAGTATAGGCATCCGCTTCCCTGATAAGCGGCACGGATAAAATTTTCATGGTCAGTGGATCATTCCCCAAAAAGGTAAGGTAACCAGGACTCCGACAATCATCAGTACGACGAATAAAAATACGATGATGGAGATGACGAGCCCGATGATTGCGCAAATGCGTCCTGTTTTAACATTGTTCAGCGAACTTGTTGTATAGCGTGCCGGATCAGCTGCATAGAGTGCGTTTTCCCGCCTGGCCATCACGATGGAAATGATCCCGAGAACAATTCCGGCGATGGAGATAAAATGCCACCAGCACAACAGGATGGATAGGATACCCAGAATAAGGACCATATTGGAATTGGGTAAATTCTGGGGAACAGGGCCGGTTTTTAAACCTCCCTGAGGAATGGAACCGGCAGGTTGGGATTGATTTTCCATAGCTAATAAAAGAGTAAAGATAAAGGAATTATTTCATGTTACCGTATCTTTAGTTTATTCAGGGCTTGCTGGTATTTTTTCGCATTCCGGTTATGTTCTGACAGGTCACGGGCGAAGTTATGATACCCCGAAAGATCCTCCTTTGCGCAGAAATAGAGGAATGAACTGGATGTAGCGTGCAGCACTGCATCGACCGAGGCAACAGACGGAAGGCAGATCGGCCCCGGGGGCAATCCTGTGCGAAGGTAGGTGTTGTATGGTGAGTTGATCTTCAGGTGCGCGTTCAGGACCCGCCGGATGGTATAATCATTCCATGCGAAAATGATGGTAGGATCGGCCTGAAGCGGAATCCTTCTTTTTATCCGGTTGAGATATACTGAAGCAATGACGGGCTTCTCATCATTTTTATTGCTCTCTTTTTCGACAATGGAGGCGAGGGTGACCACTTCAGGGATGGTCAGGTGAAGTGAGTCAGCAAGTTTAATGCGTACCGGTGTCCAGAATCGTTCGTATTCCTTGTCCATCCGCTCAAAAAGCTGTTCCCCCGAAGTATTCCAGAAAAATTCATAGGTGTTGGGAATGAACAGGACAAGAAGGGTGGGAGGGGTAAGTCCGAAAGAAGAAAGGTATCGGGGGTCGTTGAACATGCTCATCAACCGGGTGGAATCAACCTCAAGCTGCCGGCCGATCCTCCCCGCCAGTTCCTCACGCGACCGGAGGTTCTGGATAACGATCCGTACGGGAACCTGCCTCCCTGATCTCAAAAGGTTCACCAGGGCGTTGTTGCTCATTCCATCTTTCAGAAGGTAACGCCCCGCCTTTACATGCTGATCGTAATGCTTCCGCCGCGATAACCACTCAAATGCATCGCGATCATTGAGATAGCCCCTGTTCATCAGCGAATCCCCGACAGCATTAAAATCCGATCCGGTATAAATATAAAAATAGGCGCTCTCTTTTCCCTGAAGATCGATCATAGTACGGGTCGCAAAAAAATAAAGACGCCCCAGTGCAAAACCCAGGATCAGCAGGGTCGCACCCACCAGGATGAAAGGCATAAGGTCTCTGGCAAGTGACCTTCTTGGATTATGATGGTGTTGCGCGAAAAAACTATTCATTGGCGTTGATCAGTTGAAACATCCACTCCTCATTCCACTGCGTCCCGTCATTAATCCAGTCGCGTTTTACACCACAACGGGTGAATCCAACTTTTTCAAACAGGTGAAGACTGGATTTGTTTTCAGGCGAAATATTGCAGTAAAGCTGATGCAGCCTGAGCGTGTCGAATGCATACCGGATCATGATTTCCATCGCTTCCCTGGCATAACCCTTATTGCGGCCGGCCTCCCGGATCATAATTCCGACACCGGCGCGGAAATGAAATGGATCAAAATCAAACAGATCAACTGTCCCCACCGACTTTTTCATGTCAATGGGAGCAACAAGGTCAATCATCAACCTCAGTTGCCGGGATATAAAAATGTCATTTTGTGCAGATAGTACATATTCCTCCATCTGAAACTTTGAAAATGGAGTCAGGGTATTGCTGACCTTCCATATCGACGTGTCATTTTCCCATTCATATAAAAGATCAATGTCGTGGGGCTCTAATGCACGCAACTGAATATTTGGGCCGGAGAGAATGTTGTTTGTCATTGTTCATTAACAGTAATGGGTAACAAGGTAACAGGGTAACAGGGTAATATGTACATATTTAGATTTCAATTTCTCCTTTGAATACAAAGGTCGCCGGACCTTCCAGCCAGATATCCGTAAAACGCTCGCCCGTTCGGCTGAAGCTCACTTTTAAAGATCCGCCCAGCGTTTTGATATGATAAAATCCCTGGTGCAGGTGGTCTGCCGATGCCGCGGCAATGGCCGATGCAGTTACGCCCGTACCGCAGGAGAGGGTTTCATCCTCCACACCCCGCTCGTACGACCTTACAAAAAGAGCATCGGGCTGAACTTCAACAAAGTCGATGTTGGCTCCCCCCGGTGCGAACCGCGCCTCGTGGCGAAGTGCTTTTCCCGAATTGAAAACATCGGCTTGGGCAGCATCCTGAACAAATTTCACGAAATGGGGCGACCCGGTATCAATAAAAACTCCATCACTGTAGACCTTCCCGATTTGCGTATCCTTCATTTTAATGCGATAGGAACTGCTTGCTCCGGTGCCTGATATTTCAGCCTCATGGCTGCCATCCACCGCCCGGAAGTGCGCCGATTTTTCAATAAGCCCGAGAGATCGGGCAAAGGCAGTAATGCATCGCCCCCCGTTGCCGCACAGGGTGCTTTCATTCCCATCGGAATTGTAATAGGTCATGGCATAATCAAATCCGCTGCTTATGGAGAGCAGCATCAGCCCGTCGGCTCCGATCCCGAAATGCCGGTCGCAAAGGGAGGAGACTTGCTGCACCGTTGGTTCCCAATGAATCCTCCGGTTATCAATGATGATGAAATCATTGCCGGTCCCATGGTATTTAGAAAAGGGAATTTTCATTTGGTTTATTGAGGTTACAAAGCTAACGAAAAGCAATTAATTTATTACTTTTGATGCCCGATGACGCAGACACTTTTCCGTTATATTTTCATTTTCATCCTTTTAGGGATTGTGAAATTTTCCTCAGGTCAGGAAGCCCCTCTGAATCCGGGACCTGATTCACCCCGGGATAGTATAAATTGCCGGCAGATGGACATTTTCGATGTCCTCTCAAAAAAAAAGATCCAGGCTCCTGAAATTCCATCTCAGAAAGTCCGGGCCATCATTCTCCCGCTCATCGCCTCTTCACCTGCCACGGGTCTTCAACTGGGTGCCGGTGCCTCTCTTTCCTGGTCCATGGGCCGCAACCCGCTGACCAAGCTTTCAGCCGGATCGGTGCAGGTGCTGTGGACCACCGAACGCCAGTTGATCTCCTACATCCGGTCGACCATGTTCTTCAGCCAGAACAGGTGGTTCCTGAAAACCGACTGGAGATGGTATCTTTTTCGTTTACCAACCTATGGATTAGGGACAGGACCGATCGATAATATCCCGCTCATCCCCGAAGAACAGATTTTACCAGGCAATCAGTGGAGCAACGAAGGGGGAAAGTTCCCCATGAAGTACAACTGGATTAAGTTCCATAACAGTATCTACAGGGAGATTGTCCCTCATTTTTATGCGGGTTTGGGCTATCACTTCGATTCATACTATGATATCATCGATGAAAAGTTGAATCTTGACTCGACGGTCAATATTATCACACCCCATTATGCCTATTCAACTTTACATGGATTCAATACCCTGGCCTATATCACATCGGGCATCAGCCTGAATTTTACCTACGATACCCGTGATAACATCATCAACGCATACAAGGGTGTGTATGTTCATGCCAGCTATCTCTACAATTTTTCATTCCTCGGAAGTAATCGCGACGGATCAAGCTTATGGACCGAATTCCGGACCTATGTTGGCCTTTCCAAAAGAGTCCCGAGGCATCTGCTTGCTTTTTGGGTATTCGGGAGCTTTAAAACCAGCGGGGAGATCCCGTACCTTAACCTGATGTCAAGCGGTTTTGACCAGTCGAATTCGTCGGGCCGCGGATATTCCCAGGGCCGTTGGAGGGGCGAAGATTTTGTATACGGCGAGGTGGAATACCGGTTCCCGATCTCTCCCTGTACCCGGATTGTCGGAGGGGTTCTTTTTGCCAATCTTACTACCGCCTCGAACCGTGATATGGGCGTACCACTATTCGGCTATCTGAAACCCGGATGCGGATTTGGTTTCCGCATCATGGTTGGCAAGAACGACCGCACCAATATCCTGATCGACTTCGGCCTGGGCGAAGGTTCCCAGGGACTGTATCTGCAGGCACAGGAGATTTTTTAATTACCAATGACCAATGACCAATGACCAATGACTTCGAGCTTCTTAAAATGAACGGAGATCCTGCGCTGTATAAGATACTCGATGAACTGAACATCAGGTATGATTATTATGAGCATCCCCCGGTGCCGACCATTGAAGAGGCGCGTGTATACTGGAAGGATATTGAAGCAACCCATTGCAAAAATCTTTTTTTCCGGAATCACAAGGGGAACCGCCATTATCTCGTCATAATCGAGCACTCCCGTGAACTGTTGATCCGCGATCTGGAACAACGGCTGAAACAGGGAAAACTGAGCTTTGCCTCAGATGAAAGGATGAAGAGATACCTGGGACTGTCACCCGGCTCTGTGTCGCCGTTTGGCCTTATCCATGACCACGACCGGCATGTTCATCTTTTCCTTGATCAAAACCTGCGCAAATCGGTTCGTGTCAGTTTTCATCCGTGCATAAACACGGCATCTCTGGTTGTCTCTTTTCCGGATTTTGAAAAATTCCTTAATTTTACTGGAAATACCTTTGAATACCTGGAATTGTATTAATCACCCCTTCGTCGGGAATTTGCCGCTTTCTGTCGATTTCCCGTTTGTCGGACTAGCAAACCGGTATATTTTTGCTTCATCAAAAAAATACCTATAAAAATTCTTCGCCATGGAACCAAATAAATCAAACTACGACAATGGGGCTCAAATGAAAAAGTACATTCTTGGAGTGATCGTAATAGCCGCCGGGTTTATACTGCTTTTGACCAACAACGATTTTTTACCTGATTGGGTAAATCATATTTTCTTTTCCTGGCCGATGCTTCTGATCGGTATTGGTGTAATAAGCCTTTCAACAAGCGGAAGCCGCACTCCCGGTACCATCCTGATCCTGATCGGCGGGGTTTTTATGCTTCAACGCATCCCCGGTCTGGATATCAACGTATGGCACTTTTTCTGGCCGGTTATCCTGATCGCCATCGGGGTCCTCATTCTTACCAGGCGCATGCCGCACCGCCCCTGGCAGCCAAGAGTGAATCAAACCAGTAACCAGAACCTGGATGATGGATATGTTCATGAGGAGAATATCTTCAGCGGAGGCAAACAGCGCATCATTCACCAGGTATTTCGCGGTGGACACATCAACTGCGTGTTCGGAGGTTCTGAACTGGATCTTACCCAGGCCACTCTTGAAGATGGCGTGAGTGAACTTGAGATCAATACCATTTTTGGAGGCGTGACACTCATCGTTCCTTCCGACTGGAGGATTCAGCTCAAGATGACCTCCATCATGGGTGGCTTTACCGATAAGCGGTCCTACGTTAAAGAAAATCCGGATCCCTCCAAGGTGCTCATCATCAAAGGAAGCACCATCTTTGGCGGCGGTGAGATCAAGAGCTACTGAACAAAAAACTGAGGATTATGCAACATCCTGTTTTTCTCAATAAAAAATCCGTTTCCGTTTATTTTGGTTTGTGGGCCCTCGTAATGGGGGTCCACTTTTCTGTTTTTTACTTTATCTACTTCTTCCCCATTGAAGTAGCGCTGGCCGACAGCCTGATTTTTAACGGTCTCTTTTGTCTTGCCGGAATTTCATTGTGGTATATCGTCCGGTACAGCATCCCTGATCAGAAAAACAGCTGGAATGTGCTGTTCAACCATGTGGCTTTTTTAACCCTCACGCTGGTCGTCTGGAACGGACTGTCCTTTACGATTCTCAGCACCATATTCAGCCACAACAAAGTTTATATGGATACCCTGGTGATATCCATCCCCAACAAGGTCATCAGCGGCATCATTTTCTATATTGTAATTGCCCTGATTTACTACCTCTTCATCTATTATATCAAAATACAGGAAAAGGTCAATGTTGAATCGCGGCTGCGTGAAGTTTTGAAGGAGACGGAACTCAACATGCTCAAATCACAGATCAATCCGCATTTTTTGTTCAACAGCCTGAACTCCATCAGTTCCCTCACCATCACCAATCCTGAAAAGGCACGGGATATGGTGATCAAATTATCCGATTTTCTGCGCTATTCCGTTTCGCACAATGCCACCAGTTTTACCACCCTTGAAACCGAGATGGCCAATATCCAGCGTTATCTTGAAATCGAAAAGGTCCGTTTTGGCGATAAACTTCTCTTCAGTTTCAACCTGCAGGGAAGCTGCCGCAATCATCAGATCCCGGTCATGCTGCTGCAGCCCTTGTTTGAAAATGCCATCAAACATGGGGTATATGAAAGCACGGAACAGGTGAGCGTTGTGATGGATTGTGAATACAAGGAGGGGTATCTCGAGATAAAGATCGTCAATGATTTCGATCCGGACGCCCATCCCCGCAAGGGAACCGGAATCGGGTTGAACAACATCCGTGAAAGGTTGAGGCTGCTGTATAAAAATGATAAACTCCTCCGTACGAAGGTGGAGGGAACAAGATTCTTTGTATTTTTGAGTTTACCGAATACTGAGAAGGTAGTAAAGTAACAAGGTAACAGGGTAACAGGGTAACAGGGTTAAAAATTTTTCTTATGTCGCTGCGAACTATTCTTATCGACGATGAACAGCCTGCCAGGGATGTTGTTAAGCATTACCTGAGGGATTTCATAGAAATAGAGATCATTGGTGAATTTACCGATGGATTCAGCGGATTGAAGGCAATCCAGGATTTAAAGCCTGATCTGGTGTTCCTTGATGTCCAGATGCCCAAACTTACCGGGCTTGAGTTGCTTGATCTTTTGGAGCAGCCTCCGCTGATTATTTTCAGTACCGCCTATGACCAATATGCCATCAAAGCCTTTGAGATGAATGCCGTGGATTATCTTCTGAAACCCTATTCGAAAGAGCGATTCACACAGGCTGTCCAGAAGGCGCTTGCACAGGGTGCGAACGGGATCAGGGCTGCGGCCCCGGTACAGAACCTGGTAAAAACACTGGATGAAAACCCTGAGGTTCTTCAGCGCATTGCTGTTAAATCGCGTCATAAAGTGACCGTGGTCCCCATCGACGATATCATCTATCTGGAGGCTGAAGGGGATTATGTGATGCTGCACACCAAGGATGCCAAGCATCTCAAGGAAAAGACCATGAAATACTTTGAAACCCACCTCGATCCCACACAGTTTATCCGTATCCACCGCTCTTTTATTGTCAATGCCAGGTTTATCGACCGCATCGAGTATTACGATAAGGAAAATTATGCAGTGCTCACAAAGAACGGTGCCAAATTAAGGGCCAGTACCTCCGGTTATAAAGTTCTCAAGCAGATACTGAACATGTAGATTTGCTATCTTTAGCAAAATTTACAACCATGGAATTCCTTCATAATCATTACCTGCACATCGTTCTAAGTTCAGTTGCAGTTTATCTCTTCATCATCCTTGCGATCCGTTTTTTTGGTAAAAAGGAGTTGTCGCAGCTTTCGGTGTTCGATCTGGTTTTCATCCTGCTTATCAGCAATGCCGTACAGAACGCCATGGTGCTGGGCGATAATTCGTTATGGGGAGGGCTGGCTGCGGCATTATCCCTTTTTACCGTGAACTATATCCTGAAGCGCCTTCAGCTGAAATTTCCAAAATTCGGTAAACTGGTGCAGGGCGATGCCATCATGCTGGTATACCAGGGAAAGATCATTCCCTCGCACCTTCGGATGGCCGGAATTTCTGAAGATGAGGTGATTCAGGCTGTCCGGGAACACGGGGTCGCATCAATCGCAGAGGTTGACCTGGCGGTTCTCGAAGTCGATGGCAACATCAGCGTGCTTTCGCATGATTTTAAGAAAAAATCACAAAGACGAAGGAAGGCACACAAGGTTCTTACACAGCAGAGTTAGGCCTGTTTACGCATTACGATTTACTTCAACTTTATTTTGAAAGCATCACCTTACAGGACACTTTTTCGCCGGATTTAAAATACAGGTTGATAACGTAATTCCCTTGTGAATTGGCTGACAGATCGATAGAGATTGAATTATTTTCGGCTTTTGCGGAGGATTCATAGACCATTTTGCCCAGCATGTTGGTTGCCGTTATTTTCTGAAGATCTTTTCCCAGCTCCTTATCCAGCCTGATTTCGACCATTCCTTTCGTGGGATTGGGGTAAAGATGGATCTGGCCTTTCAGCTTATCTTCAGTCCCTGTCGGATTTTTAAATTTGCCAACCAGGTTGCGGTTGGTGTTCACATTAAAGTTGAACTCGGGAGAATCGCTGATCTTGCTGCCCTTCTCAAACCAGCCTTCGAAAATCCACTTCTCTTTTGGTGTCGCTTTCATGGTCACTTTATCACCTGGTTTGTAAATGCCTCCACCGGAAATATCACCGCCATTTTTGGGAAGACTTACTCCATTGACCAGGAGGTTGCCGGGTTCAACATAAAGGTCTGCTTCCCACAAACCCCGCCCGAAGGTGGCTGCCCGTATTTTGCCGGTCATGTATTGTATCTCCAGTTCGGTAACAACAACATTGGGAAGGCCCTGGTTATATCTTCGCCACTGACTCATCCCTGCATTCCTGTAAAACACTCCGACATCAGTACCAACATACAATGCATCATTGGCATCGTTCTGATAAACAATGCAGTTCACAGGCAGGTTCGGCAGCGATTCGGACATGTTGGTCCAGTTTTTTCCGCCATCGGTTGACCGGTACACTTTTTTACCGGCTTTATAACCGGAGACGGACACCCATAGGGTGTTGGGATCTTTTGGATGCACCGCAATCATGGTTATATAGCAGCTATCGACTCCGGTAGGATTATCAACCGGCGTGTAATTATTCCATCCGTCCTCTGTTCTGAACAGGGAGTATATCCGGGCGGCATATATCACGTCGGGGTTGCTTTGTGAAATTTCAAGAGTTCTGATCAATCCATCTCTTGTAGGATTAGGGACAGGAAGATCTTTGCCCTGAACCCAGACATCCCCCCGGTCGGCGGTTTTAAAGATCTCCTGGTACCCGGCATACAATATCATCGGATCTTTCGGATGGATGATGAAGGGTGTGACCCAGGCCCCATCTGTATTGCCAGGAATTTTTTTGGAGATCTGTTTGACATTCTTGTAGTTCCATGCCGGATCGCCGGTGCGATAGATCAAGCCGTTGCAATAGGATGCATATTTTATCGAAGGATCCGTGTAATCAATGATACACTCCATGCCGTCCCCACCGATGACATTCGGAGCCAACCAGGTTCCGGCCGAGTCGATTTGCGAACCGTTGTCCTGGAAACCGGCGATGACCATCTCAGGATTGGTGTATGAATTGCCTATACGGTAAATCTGACCGATCTGCAATCCCTCGCTGATGTCTTTCCAGTTTTTTCCTCCATCTTCAGTATAATATATCCCTCCGTCGTTGCCTTCAAAAAAGATGTTGGGCTGAAGCGGATGAAATGCAAACCAGTGCTTGTCGGCGTGAACCACGGGCCTGGGGCCAGCACCTGAAGACCAGTAAGTGACCATTTCCCACCAATCACCGGAATCCTCACTTTTAAAGGTATTCACTCCGCCGAGCCAGCGTTCGGTTGGTTTGGTCGGATTGATCAGGTAACAGAGATCAAACCAGCCTTGTCCGGCGCATGGATCTTCCTTATAGATCGCATAACTGGGATCAGGACGTGCGTTCAGCATGTTGTCGATACAGGAGGGCAAGACCTCGTAGAATTTGTTGAAGTTTTTTCCATTGTCGTCTGACCGGTAAATCCCCTCCAATCCATTGGTACTATTGGTGAACAGTGCTTCCACCAAAGTAGGATACTGGGGTGAGACGGCCAGTTTGATGCGCTTCACTCCACTGAAAGTTTTAACAAGCTGCCAGGGGTTTCCTCCCTGTTCAGTCCGGTATATCTGGGACCATTTTTTTGAGGTAACACTGGTTGCGGCGTACAGCAGCTTGTTATTGCCGGGATTGAAAACAATGTCCCTGAAGTACCCGGCCTGCTGCAACTTCCAACTGGTTCCTCCATCGTCTGTATAGTAAATCCCTTTGGATGTGGCGGCATACAATACATTTGAATTGGTAGGATCCATCACCAGCCGGCTGATGAGGCCGACACTGTCGGCGACCCAGCTCAGCCCGGTCGCTTTCCAGCTGTCCCCTCCATCCACTGACTTCAGGACACCAATGCTCTTGTTATCACCGGCTCCGGAACCATTGATGCTGTTTACGCTTCCTCCGCCGTCACCATCTCCTGTGGCCGTGTACATGGTAAGCGGATTTTTCGGGTCAATGACGATGTCGCTCACGCCAAGCACGGGCTGCTGGTCGTAATTCGTGCTCCAGTGTGCCCCGAAGTCCGTGGTCTTCCAGATTCCCCCGGAGGATGTTCCAACCCAGAAAATATCCTTGTTTTTCGGGTGGAATGCAATGCAGTTCACCCGGCCAAGCCCGGCATAGCCGCTTTTGGTGGTAAAGGGACCCATGGGGGTCCAGTTGGCAATAGAATCGAGTGGTTGTTTTGCAGCGGTGGTTTCAGCATACTTATCCCATTCTCTTACAACCACGTCGTTGGAAGGGAAATTTCCGTTGTGATCAACGCGCTGCTCCCAATACCATTCCCAGCGTTTGAAGGGTTTGTAGCCTGAACCTTTCCCAACCGGCCTGTCTTTCCAGTATGCATTAAATTCCTTCTGGATCTCAAAAAAATTAGCTTTGGCAGGTTCTTTTTGGGTGGCAGCAGGTTGCTGGGCCAGTAGCGATTTGAATGTCATTGCCAGGAACAGGACCATGGCCATTCGGATGGCCGTCGGGAAAGAGCTGGTGAAAAACCTGTTTATCAGTGAATGTTGCGAATCCATATTTGAGAATATTAGATTTTTATAAAAAGAATCATTGTTTCGTCTGAAGCACGATATCGGACTATTCCGGATCGGGAGGGTCGGGCGTATCAGGAACATCAACATTCCCAGAATCACCCTGGTCATCTGAGACTCCTGAATTATCCTGGTCATAAGATTGATTCTGATCATCCGGTACATCTTCACCAAACTCAGCATCATTATTCCCCTGATCATCAGCAACATTCTGATCATCCGGATCATTCGGATCATCCAGGTATTTCATATCATCCAGCTCCTCGAGATCATTCAGATCCGCTACCTCATCCTGATCCCAGCTTTCGTAGATGTTGTTCTCGGTAATATTTATGGTATTGTTTTGCTCGTAATATGAATAGGAGTCGGAGCCATAATAGCTGCTGCAATATCCTCCATAGTAGGGCCAGTAACTTGAAGGGCCCCACCAGCCTCCGTACCATGCGGCAGAACTCCAGAAACTGGCCGCAAAGAGACCCATTGACATCGAAAAACCCATGCTCCATCCAACCCATGGATTGTAGATCATGCTGTAGCCAAAGGTGGACGGCCTGGGATAATAATAGGCGTCATAAAACGGAGAATAGTTATAGCCTGTACCATAAACCACGGTGGGACCGGCCACATAGGTGCCGGTGTAGCCCGGGGTGTAGCCAATGTAAACCACATCAGGCTTGACTTCATAGATGTAAACATACTTTACATTGTAGGCAGGATTGTCGGGAGGTATCTTTTGAATCTCACCCGGAACCGAGGTGGCTACCTGCCATGGTCCTGAAGGACTTTTCCCGGTAAACCAAGCGCCATTGTCACAAACATAGTAAATGTTTTTATAGCCGAGAACGGCGCTGGATGTGTTCAATCCACGCGTCAGTTCTGTCCCTTTGATTGTTTCGAAATTCGGAGATCCGTCCCATTTCACCTCGCACCTGGCGGTTTTGCGGTTTACGGCGGAGGTTTTCGGAATGCTGGCATCCAGAATGGCTTTTTTTGCCGCTTCTGTTCCGGCAACACTGGATAATACAACATCTTTCTCAGAACCTTTGGGGATCCTTGCAAAATCGGCAGGAAGCTTATTGGGTTCAATAAAGGTCCACGGGCCGGCGAGGGCTTCCGTGCGATACCACCTACCCGAAAGCAGCACATAATATTGGTTCTTGTCGATGGTCATAAAGATGTTATTCTCCGTATTTTTCATATATAGAAGCTGTGTTCCCTTGATGGGTGTGAACTCGGCCTCGCCATATGACAGGATCAGTTCAGCAGGCTTTGTGCGGACCACAATGTCCTGGGGACTGGCTTTTCTCAAATTGGCTGATTTCTTTTTCACCGGCGCTGTCGATTTGCCCGATTGCGTGGCCTCCTTTTTCTGTGCATCAAGATAATGCTGTACCTGCATGGATGGTTTGGCAACGTTTGTCCACTGCGATTTTATCGGATCCGATGCCTTGTACCAGAAAAGATCACCATACAGGTAATAGCTGTTCTCTTTGGTATCCTGCAGAACCAGGCAGGGTGTGTTTACGGAACGCTTGATCCCTTCGCTGCCGGTCTCCTTCCAAAAAGGATCCCCGTCGAAAAGGAGCAGAATAGCCTGCCGGTCAAGGTAAATGATTTCAGGGGGATCATTTTTTAATTTCAGGTTTGTTTCCAGTGAGGCATTGGTCAGATCCAGTGAGGATTTCAAGGCATCGTACGAATACTCCATTTTCCAGCCTGAAGCCTCCTTCTCAACCAGGCTGTCAAACCGCTTTAATTCCGAAGGACGAAGGGTGTCGATGGCCGGGAAGCGAACATTCAAAAGCTTTACACTGTTGACCGTGCAGATTCCTTTCTCCTTGTTTCCGGTGAGTTGGGCATCCATCCATATCGCCCCGAAGGCAGTCGATTTGCTTGTTTTGGTAATGATCGAGATGGCTGACCTCAGGTACAGATGATCGCCGGCAATGGAGTCTGGCTCTGGTTGGTACACGACCACCTTGGCCCAATCGGTGCTGAATTTCCTGGGCCATACATCCTGGGCTGACACGATAAAAGGCAGGAGAATGAAGATAGCTGTTAGAAATGTGTGGTTTAACTTTTTCATCTTGCTATGGATAACTTTATATTACTTTGTTGATTCATGCTGTCGCGCAGTGTGACGATGTAGATTCCCGGATCAAGTCCGGATAAATCAATGCTGTAAGGATCTGTACCCAACGATGCTGCCTGCTGGCTATAAACTGTCCTGCCAAGCATGTTACGCACGGTGAGGTCTGCAATGAGTTCTTTGTCGCTGCGATTGGAGAGATAGACGATCCCGGATGAAGGATTTGGATAGACGATCAGCATGCCGTTCACCTCCTTGTCATCCACCCCCAGGGGGTTTTTCTGAATCCCGATGATGGCGTCCATTTCTTCAGGAAACTTCAGGGAGGTGTCGATCTTATAAAATCCGTTATCATCGTCTGGTCCCCATCCCCAGTTAAAATGAAAAAAGTTGCTGCTGTTATATCCGTCGCAAATAAAGCTATGGCCCGATGTATCGATCTTTGTAGGAGAGATCTTTTCATACTTCATACCTGAGTAAAGGATGGGTCGCTTGGCATCTATTTCAGTTTTGAGCAGTTTTATCCACGCTTCGTAGGTAGAATCTGAACGATCGACCGACCGGAGGTTGGGATCATATCCGAAATATTTTTTCAATGCATTCTCGGCACAGATATCATCGGGACTGTTTTTGTTGGCTGCAGCACGGCCGCTTGTCGCCTTCTCCCCATAGTTGATGTTGAAGGAGACCCCGCAATGATACATCAAAAGGGCAACAGCTTCAATCTCAGCCGTTGTACTTGAACTTACGAGCGAATCGGGCATCTTATCCCACGGGTAGGTTGTATTTCCAAAATCGGCAGTCAAAGTATCGTACTGGCTTTTGTACGAATTGGATCCCGTACCCTTCGCAGGATAATTGTGATATTTCATGATCATAGCCATGGCCGTGGCAACACAGCCTGTCGGGGCCCGGTCTTCGTAGACATTTACGACAGGACAATCGTCATTATAAGGCATATTTTGATGCCATAACAGTTTTACAAGAAAATCATCCGCATCCGCACTTTTAAGGGAGGCAGATGGAGCATCAGCGAGTAAATCCTCCCATTCAGCTTTGATCGCAGGCGCAGGCTTTAAATCCTTTGCAGCCACCTCGGTGATCTGCATTTCATAGCCTTCGAGCCACCATGCAAGATTGGACGGAATTTCTATGGTGTTGAATGAAGATTCCCTGGAATAGGCCAGGATAGGGGAGATGGCATCATCGGCGGCCACAATCACAAAACCCGGCGGAGTTGAGAAATTAAAGATATAAAAAGCGGGCAGGGCATTTGACTTTTCAGCCTGTTTTTGGCTGGCGGTATAAACCAGAACAGGAGACGGAAGGGTTTTGAACTGATTCCGGTCGATCCGGCTGGCAAAGAAATTACCGGCGACTTTTCCGGCATTACGCTCTTCAACCTGCTTAGCACTGGTCATCCAGGATAACGCTGTTGAGAGAAACAAAAAAATAATGAGTCTTTTCATAAACAATGAGTTATCTGGTTATCAATAAAGAACAGGATACTTTTTCACCGGTTTTAAAATAGAAGGTGATAATGTAGTTTCCTTGCGGATTGGATGAAAGATCGATCGAAAAGCGGTCTCCCGCGGGTATTACAGAGGATGCATATACAGTCTTTCCCTGCATGTTGGTTGCGGTTATTCTTTGAAGATCATGGCACGTCCCTTTATCCAGCCCGATTTCAACAATTCCTGTCGTTGGGTTCGGGAACAGAAGGATCCGGTTGTTTTGTTTCTCCTCAACGCCGACAGGATGGCCGAACCTGGCGATCAGATTGCGATTTTCCTGGGCTATAAAGGTAAAGGAGGCCGAGTCGGTTACCTTCACTCCGTTTTCAAACCATCCCTGGAATGAATAGCTTTTATTGGATGTGGCAGTCATGGTGACCTTTGCACCGGCAGGATATGTACCGGCTCCTGTGGCCACGCCGCCATTTTTGGGCATTTCAACATCATTCACCTTGTAATTTCCGGGAGCCACATACAGCTCTGATTCCCATATTCCACGTCCGAAGGTTGCTGCACGGATCTTGCCGCTGGAGTATTCTATCTCGAGATCTGATATCATGACAATGGGAAGGTTCTTGTTGAACGGAATCCAACTTTTCATGCCCGCATTTTTATAAAACACCCCGGCGTCGGTTCCAACATATAATCCTTTGTTGGTGCCCTCTTCGTAAACAATGCAGTTGACAGGCAATTTGGGCAGCGAATTTGTTGTGTCATAATTTTCCCAATTTTTTCCGCCATCATAAGATGCGAATACCTTGGCGTTGTTATACCCTGCGAAGGTGATAAAAACAGTGTCTGGACTCAAGGGAGCTATCGCAATGCCGGTCACCATGACATCTTTGACTTTTAGGGGAATCTCCTCCAATTTTTTCCATCCATCGGATGTTTTGAAAAGCTGAAGCGCCCTGGCGGCAAACATTACATCCGGATTTTTAGACGAAATGCAGAGTGTGCGCAACAGAGTATCATTAGAACCCATATTGTTGGGCATGGTCGCAGTTACTTTATCCCATTTTGTGCCACGGTTTGTTGATTTGTATATTTCACGGTATCCAACGTAAAGGATTTCAGATTCCCATGGATGCATGATGTAGGGTGTGACCCAGGCTCCGGTAAGCTGATTCCCGTTCTTGTCTTTTATCGTTTTTGTGATGGTATCGCATTTTTGCCATCTGTTAAACGTCCGGTGAATTTGACCGTTCAGATACGATGCATATTGTATTTCGGCGCTGTCAAAATCGATCATACACTCCATGCCATCCCCCCCGATTTCAGACGGAGCCTGCCAATTTTCCGGGGCCGTGCGAATCTGTGACCCATTGTCCTGAAATCCGGCAATCACCACATCTTCTTCCAACCAGGAGCAACCGATCCGATAGACCTGTCCGATTTCCATTCCTGCGGTTATGTCTGTCCAGCTGATCTTTTCATTTCTGGCATCGGCAAACATAACACCTCCGTCATTGCATTCGAACACCGTATCGGGTGCCAGCGGATGAAAGGCCAGCCAATGTTTGTCGGCATGGGCCTTTTGAATAGATTTGCCGGCAACTGAATCGGCCCAATAATTGGCCAGGTCATATTCTTTTCCGCCATCTTTGCTTACATAGGTGTTTACTCCTCCCAAAAACCGCTTATTTTTATCAACAGGGCTGATGGCGTATGCGAGATCATAATCACCCTGTCCGCCGCATGATTTATCCCTTAGTTCGGGATCGTGGTAAGAGTGGAGGTAATTATTGCTGCAGTTTTTATACAGCTTGACCAGCGTGTCTGTCAACGCAAATGTGCCATTCTTTTCTTTGAACCGGTAGACTCCTGCCAAACCATTTTGATCTGAAACACAAACGGCCTCCAGAAGTTCCCCGTTTTGCGGTGTTACAGCCAGTTTAATCCTGGTGACTTTTTCGAATTTCGTTACCGAATCCCATTTATCACCTCCATTGTTTGACCGCCAGATCTGCGACCACCGGTTCTTTTTTGCATCACTACTGTTAAGCTGTACCCTGGTTGCCGCATACATGATTGCAGGATTGGCCGGGTTGTAGACGATGTCGATGAAGTTGGCGCTGGTATCACTGGCGGTCCATTTTAAACCTCCATCTGTGGTCTTGTAAATACCCTGACTGGTTGCCACGAGCAATGTATCGTATTTTACCGGGTGCATAACCAATTTTCCGATTAGTTTTCCCTCACTGAGCTCCCAGTTCAAACCGGTTTTATCCCAGGTATCACCGCCATCCGTTGACTTCAGAACCCCAATACTTTTCGTGTCCCCCGCCCCGGTGTTATTCATTTCACCTGTGCTTCCCCCGGCAGAAGCATCACCCGTGGCGATGTACATGATCCCCGGTTTATCCTTGTTAATAACAATATCACTTACCCCGAAAACCGGCTTATCATTCATTATTGTCGTCCAGGTTTTTCCGAAATCGGTTGTTTTAAATATTCCGCCGGCAGGCGTTCCGACCCAGAAGGTGTTTTTATCCTTGGGGTGAAAGGCAATGCAATTAATTCTTCCCAGCCCGGTGTAACGATCTTTTGGTTTGTTGGGGCTCAGTGATTTCCAATTGCCTGTTGCATTGTCGGTGAGATGTTCCGCGGAATATCGTTCCCACTCCTTCACAACCACATTGTTCGAAGGAAATGTTCCGTCGGGGTTCACCCGCGGTTCCCAATACCATTCCCAGCGTTTAAATGGTTTGTAACCTGACCCCCTGGTGACCTTCTGTCCTTTCCAGTAATCGTTGAAATTTTTCTGTATCTGATGGAAATTCGCTTTTGCAGGTGTTGTTGCGGCCCCGGAGGGTTCCTGGGCTGAAGCTGAAATGCTGATGGTGTTCAGGTAGATAAAGAGAACAACACAAAATGCAACCACCGCGTATTTAATGAACCCCGGCGTTGTAAGAGAATAATTTTTTTTCATAAATGGATTAGGTTTGATGTCAGACTTTTCACGCATCATGCCATTGTTATAAATCACTTAATGTCAGATATTTAAATAATTTACCAAACTACATGCTATAAAAAAAGTTACGAAATCGTAGGAAGTGTTACGAAATCGTAAGGTCTTATTGCGAATACGGAAGATTTTGATAGTGAAGGAAAAATGTATTTTCCGATAACATTCTCATCTGATAGTGTTCACAAGAATACGGGTAATACAAAGGTCAGGCCGTAAAATGAACGCAACGGATCAATTCACGATTCAATCAGCTATTTGTCTGAGAATGAGGAATAAAAAGGATGAGTTTGTTTTAAGAAAAGGTTTTCAGGGAAATGGTCTCGGGCCAGAATAGGATATATTCATGAAAATAATCGCACAGTTACGCGAAAACGCGTATTGAAATTGTCGTTTAGTAGCCCGTTTTCCCTATCTTTGATTGCTCATTCCCCGATCTTTCATTGTTCCATCCGGAGGCTCATCATGAAGAAATTGCTGCTTGTTTTATTTTGTTGCCTGCTGTTACCGGATACCTGGGCACAGATCCCCTTTCATCGTGGCGTCAACCTCACAGGTTGGTTCCAGGCAGATAATACGCGGAGAATTCAGTTCATGAAGTTCTGCAGGAAGGACTTTGCTGATATTAAAAGTCTGGGGTGCGATGTAATACGGCTTCCTGTAAACCTGCATGCTATGACTTCGGGAGCCCCGGATTACACCATCGATCCGTTATTAATTTCAATGCTCGATTCAGCCGTTACCTGGGCCGAAGAATTCCAGATTCATCTCATCCTCGATAATCATTCATTTGATCCATCGGTCAGTACCAGCCCGGATGTCGGACAGATCCTCACCAAAGTATGGCCGCAACTTGCAAATCATTATAAAAATCGATCGGATCTTATCTTCTATGAAGTTCTGAACGAACCACATGGAATAACCAATCAACAGTGGGGAACCATCCAGCAAGAGACGATTGATGCCATCCGAAGCAAAGATACCAGGCATACCATCATTGTCGGACCTTCAGGGTATAACAGCTACAATGATCTTGCCCAGATGCCTTTGTACGCCGATACAAATCTCCTGTATACATTTCATTTTTACGATCCGTTCCTGTTCACCCACCAGGGGGCCGATTGGTCCAACCCATCGATGGAGCCGCTGACCGGTGTCCCATTTCCTTACGATCTGGCCACCATGCCACCGTGTCCTCCTGACCTTCGGGGAACCTGGATAGAATCTGCTTTGAACAATTATTACCTGGATGGAACAGTTGAAAAAGTAAAGTCGCTGATCGATATTGCCGTGAACTTCAGGAATACACGCAATGTTCCGGTTTTTTGCGGTGAATTTGGAGTGTATATTCCCAACAGTGACACTGCCGACCGCGTAAACTGGTATCAATCTGTCAGAACATACCTGGAAGAGAAAGGGATCGCATGGACAATCTGGGACTACAAAGGTGGTTTTGGTCTCTTTGATAAAAGTTCCAATGAATTATTTGATTACGATCTTCATGTTTCCTTGCTTGTCGCACTCGGATTCAATGTTCCTGAACAAAGCGTTTTTTCGATTTTTCCTGACAGTGTGGGATTCAGAATTTACGACGATTACATTGAACAGGGTATAAATGATGCCAGTTACACTGTGTCAACCATTGATTACTTTTCGACGCTGATGCCCAATAACGACCATTATTGCCTTTACTGGACCGGCGGACCGCAGTACAGCGAAATCATCCTCGATTTTGTCCCTGACAAAGATCTCTCCCGGCTTGTTGCTTCAAATTATGCACTGGATTTCCTGATAAGGGGTAATGTGCCAGGAACCAAATTTGATCTGCGCTTTGTCGATACCAAAACCACCGATCCTGCCGATCATCCCTGGAGGATGCGGACGACACTCACAGATGCAACTTCTCCCTGGGATAAACGATGGCATCATCTGCATATCCCGCTGAAGGATTTTACCGAACATGGTTCCTGGGATAATAACACATGGTTCAACCCCGAAGGTAAATTCGACTGGTCGGCCATCGACCGGATTGAGATCGTATCGGAATATGGTCCCCTGGATACTAAAGAGGTTTGGTTCGACAACCTGATCATCACGGACCAGGATACAGCCAATGTGCTTCAGACAGGCACCTTGGGAATCAATGATCCCCTGACTATCGACGACCAACCAAACCTTATTGCAATGCCTAACCCGATGTGCGAATCAACAACCCTTTCATTCAAATTGCCCCGGGTTGGTCAGGTCCGGCTTTCAATTTATAATATGAGCGGCCAGAAAATCGCCGATCTTTCAGACAGGTACATGATCAAAGGGACCCACACAATTCAGTGGAATGGAATAGATGATCTCGGAAACATAGCTCCATCAGGTATTTATATCTGCAAATTATTCACCAATCACCAGGTGAAATACTGCAAGTTGGTACTGGTAAACCTATAAAAAAAAGAAATTCGTCATTCGTAACTCCTACTACTTCTCCACTCTGAACGACGGCGGAACATACGTCTCCTCCCTGTATTCTTCAGGAATGGCAATGGTATTTCCGTCGCGGATCGATTTGAAATGGGGCGACATGATCTCCACTCCGGCCTTGTTGAAGGAGTCCTGGATATTCTGGTGCAGTTCGGAAAAGATCGACGCCATCTGATCGGGCGAGCGGGTGTAGGCATTGAGCTGGTAGCTGATGTAAAAATCATTCAGGGCCGTTTGCAGCACAAAAGGCTTCGGAGTTTTCAGGAGTTGTTCCGTATGGAGGGCGGCATCGATGAGTAACTGATGGACCTGGCGCCAGGGGGCATCATACCCGATGGTGACCGTCGTGTGCATGATCAGGCCCATGTCGGGAGCGAGGGTGCTGTAATTGATCACTTCGGAATTCATGATCTTATTGTTCGGGATGGTGATCTCCTCGTTTTTGATCGTCCTTATCTTGGTCACCAGCATCGACTTTTCAATGATGTTGCCGGTCACCTCTCCAATTTTAACCCGGTCGCCCATTTTGAATGAACGCGTATAGGTGATGGTAAGCCCCGCCATGAAATTCGACAGGGCGCTGGCCGAGGTAAGTGAAAAGACCAATCCGAAGAAGACCGAAACTCCCTGGAAAACCTGTGAACCGGAACCCGGCAGGTAGGGCCAGATGGCCACGATGGTGAAAATAATGATAAGGACCCTGAATATGTTAAAGGTCGGGAGGGCCCAGTCGGGATAAAATCCCGGAACCTTCAGGGTCTCCTTTTCTACCTCTGATTTCAGGAATTTAAAGAAGCGGATGATCAGGCGTGTAACAATCAGAATGACGATGATGGTGATCAGGTTCGGTACATATTCCCAGAAACTCACCATGATGTTTTTCAAGGGATTGATCACAAAACCCAATATGGAGATGCTGAAGGCTTTTGTCCAGGGGAGTAAATAGAATATTGCAAGCAGCATGACAACCACAAGCAACAGGATCACAATCCATCTCAGTATTTTAACCAGAATGAGCAGGATGGCAAGCTGACGCTCACGATTGAAAAAATCAAACTCCTTCACATGCAGCCCCTTCATGATTTTATCCTGCCAGAGAATCATTTTTTTTGAAAATAGCCTGAATGCTTTGTTTAAAAGGGTGATCAGGATAATCAGCAGAGCCAGTATCCCCATGGAAATGGCTACATTTTTCAATATTTCTCCAGGGTTTGTATCTCTGCGCTCCTGTTCGATGGCATAAATGATCTTTGTCAGCCTGCTGTTGGCAATATCTTCGCGGCTTGATCCTTCAGCAATCTCATCTGCATTGCAAACAGAGGTAATCACCGATTCTCCATACATCACGTCGGTAGTGATCTCCCCCTTAAAGAGTTTTACTGAGTCGCGATGAAAGAAAATATCTTTCTCCATTTTTTCTACTTTCCGGTCTATGGCCTTCGCTCTTTCTTCGGGGGTAAAGGGTCCCAGTCGCGCACGAATGGAGAAAATCGGGGTGCCGAATGGAGCTACTGCCACGCCCTGGTCCTGTTTGTTGATTGAATCCGGTGCAGTAAAACCATGTTTCTGCAGGCTGTCTGAAGCTGAGATTGTTGTCAACACGGGAATCAGCAACAGCATGCTGAGAATGATCCGAAACATTGAACTGTATTTCATGAGAGAGGGTTAAACAGGACAGCTAATTAACTAAATTAAAACCAATTTTAAAGTGTGATCACACAAATTTCCTGGGATATCATTAAATATTTATCTTTGGTTTTTAAATCAGGGAATTCCTTTTTTAATATCCTGCCAATGCGAATGCGACCTTTACTCCTCATCCTGCTGATCTTTCTGTGTGCCCGGTTGCTTCCGGCCCAGACGCCGATAGCCCGGGACACCTTCAATATCGCTGCCAGCAGCATGCGATACCCGCACCAGTTGAAAAAATGGGGATTCCGGATCGCTGCCGGATTCTCCATGGTACTGCCCCCCAAAGACCTGCTTGAAAATGCCATCCAGGCGCCCCTGGTAAACATCCACATGACCTTCGGGCTCCCCTGGAAGTTTTCGCTGGAGGGCGATGTTACCACCATCCTGGTGTCGAACCAGTTTGCTGCCGGCCCGCATTTTGGGTTCACCAAAAAGAATTTTTCAATGAACCTGGGCTGGGACGTGGCATTTTGCTACGGTCAGCTGAGCCAGGCCGGGTTTGCCAACAAAACTACCATGTGGATCCACTATCCGAACCTCTCCCTGGGCTATAAACTGAAGGATATCGCTTTCACCCTCAAAGGTGAACTGGTCGGGGTTTCCAGTATAGTGCAGACGAGCGGCAGCAATGAAGTGAGCAAGACCAAGGACTTTTACAACGGATTTACAGCCGCGTTGTATATCGAACAGCGGTTGTGGAAGAACCATGTGTTCATCATCGGATTTAAAGACAGTTACGAGAAGGTCTACTGGCCCACCTGGATGCTTTTCACCACCTTCAATCGTTTTTATCATATTCCTGAACTTTCATTTAGCTGGATCTTATGAGGCTCAAATTAAAAATATTCATCCTGGCCATCCTGGTGATTGGCCTGAATGGGTGCAACAAGGACACCTCGGTTCCGATCCCCTCTGCCGGGCCCAATTCAATCATGAAAGAGACCCACCCTTTGAATGAAATGTCGAAACTGCTTATGGAGGGGGTGTACCAGGTGACCTCCGGTTCCGATTTCTTCGGTGATCAGGTCATTGTCAAATGGAACAGGACCAGTCTTTCCATCTCCAACAATAACGGGAAGCATTTCATTCTCGATGTAGGTCATCTCGATTCGGTCATTTTTCTGCAGGGATACTGGCGGAATGGTTACACCGACGGCACAGGGCTCATCTCCATGTACATCGCGCGGGAGGAGGGAGGAACCACGATCATGACCGGAAATGGCAATCAAAAGATCATTATGCGGGGATCCTATGGCAAGATAGAGGCTATTCCTGACCAGTCGCTCGTACTTGAATATCTCAGACCCTTCTCTGATAAGGCAAAGAATAGCAATTTTTACATTCTTGCACATCGTTCGGGAGGAAGAACCTCCGACCGTCTGCCGGTTTCGGAGAACTGCATTGCCATGATCAACTACACGGAGAAGCTCGGATCCACAGGTATTGAGATCGATGTCCGCCTGAGCAAGGACGGAGTTCCATTCCTGTATCATGACCCGGATATCAACACGCGGCTGACACAGAAATGTCCCCTGGCAGGACCCATTGAAAATTTCACATGGGGCCAGCTTACAACTTTTATACGGTTGATCCATGGCGAGACGATCCCTACTTTGGAGGAGGCGCTGAATTTCACCATTGACAGCACCCTGCTGCGATTTGTTTACCTTGATATGAAGGCAAACCGCGATGCCATGTCCAAGGTGGTCCCCATTCAGCATCGTGCCTTGCAGCGCGCAAAAGAAAAAGGCCGCGACATCATCATCGTGGTCGGCATTCCTTCCACGGATGTGCTGAACGACCTCATGACCTATCCCGACTACACCTCGATTCCATCACTGTGCGAATTGACGGTAGATGATGTACACATGGTCAACTCGAAAGTGTGGGCTCCGCGCTGGACCCTGGGCACCCAGAATGACCTTGTACAACAGATGCACAACGAAGAACGGCTGGCAGTGTGCTGGACCATTGACGAGCCACCATGGATCAAGGAATATATTGAAAACGGGCTCTTTGACGGGTTGCTGACAAACTTTCCCTATGTTGTTGCTTACTATCACTATATACAATAATTGCATTATGGCTAAAAGAGCGATCTTCATATTGGTGCTCAGCGTCTTACTGTCTTATGGCACCTTCTCCCAAAAGGCTGACAGCATAAAGGTTAAAAGGAACCATTATTCCCTGACTGTAGGGGTTGGTTGGGCTCATTACATCAACACACTGGAGATTGGGAAGGACAATGCCACGATCAATTCGGCCGGGGTGTCGCTGAAATTCTTCTGGGAACCCGAACACCGGCTGAGCCTCGGGCTTGAATCGGGTTTTTACAGGCTGTACAGTGTGAAGAGCAAAAGTTACACCGACGTAACAGGTCAGGTCACCATGTCGGCCATGCCCTTTTTGCTTGTTGTCAGGATGCGTATTGTCGATCGGTTTTACCTCAGTGCCGGGGCGGGGCTTGCCATGATGTTCAACAAAGTGACCGGCATCGACAACAAGGTGAACAGCAACATCCTGTCTCTGTCCAATTACCAGTTTTCAGGATCCTACATATATCCCCTGACAAAGCATTGGCAGGTGGGAGGGGAGTTCAAAGTACTGGATTTCGGGAAGGCCTCCGACTGGATGTACACGATCCAGGCCCTGTGTGCCTTCCGGTTGTAATTTCAGGATTGATTATTTAATTCTGTAACTATTGGATCAATGATCCGTCTGATCATTCAAAATTATTATCCTATGAAAAAGTTCTATGTATTGGCTCTGCTGATTCTTTCGGCAGTTACGGCATTGTGCCAGGAGAATCCTTTGTGGATGCGGTATACCGCTTTATCCCCCGATGGAAAAACAATCCTGTTCTGTTATAAGGGCGACATTTGGTCGGTTCCTGCCACAGGGGGAACGGCCATCCCGGTCACCCTGACCGAGTCCTATGAGTATGCTCCGGTTTGGAGCCATGACGGCAAAACCATTGCCTTTGCATCCGACCGAAGCGGGAATTTCGACGTTTTCGTGATGGATGCTGCCGGTGGTGAAGCCAAAAGGCTGACCTTCAGCTCGAACAGGGAGTTGCCCTGCAGTTTTACGGCCAACAACAAGGATGTCATTTTTTCGGCTTACCGGCAGGATGTGGTCACCAATGCCCAGTTCCCGATTTCGCTGATGACTGAGCTCTATTCGGTACCGGTTGCCGGCGGCAAGGTTTCCATGCTGCTGCCATCACCGGCCCTCGCGGTCAATCCGACTACGACAGGCGATAAGATCCTGTATGAGGATATCAAAGGGTATGAAAGCGAATGGCGCAAACATCATACATCCGCCATTGCCCGCGACATCTGGCTTTATGATTTCAATTCCAGAAAATATACGAAACTTACCCAATTCAGGGGAGAGGACCGCAACCCGGTGTTTGATGCCAACAACAAGGACTTTTATTACCTGAGCGAACAGAGCGGATCCTTTAATGTGTTCAAAAGCTCCATTGATGATCCTTCAAAAACTACAGCTCTGACAAAGTTTACAAAGCATCCCGTACGGTTCCTGAGCCGTTCCAATGACAATACCCTTTGTTTTACCTGGGACGGGGAGATCTATCTCCTTAAGCCGGGAGCAGAACCGGTAAAGGTGGCCGTGAATGTATTCGCTGATGGGCGTTCAAACCAGGAAAAGATCGTACCGGTCAATGATGGATTTACCGAGATGAGGCTTTCATCGAACGGGAAGGAATACGCTTACGTATTCCGCGGCGAGGTGTTTGTAAGCAGCATTGACGGGGGGTACACCAAGCGCATCACCAACACTCCATACCAGGAGCGCAATGTGAGTTTCAGTCCCGACGGTCGTTCTCTGGTGTATGCCGCAGAGGTGAACAACAGCTGGAATGTATACACCTGTTCCATCGTCAGGAAGGAAGAGCCCTACTTTTATGCCTCCACGGTGCTGAAGACCGAACCTGTGGTAGCTACAGCGGAGGAGGAGTTCCAGCCCGAATATTCGCCTGATGGCAAGGAGATCGCCTACCTCGAAAACAGGGTTGTGCTGAAGGTGATCAACCTGGCCACCAAAGCTACCCGGACCATCATGCCGGCCAATGTCAACTATTCCTATGCCGACGGAGACCAGTATTACCAGTGGTCGCCCGACAGCAAATGGTTCCTGGTGAATTTTGCCTTCCCCGAACGCATTTTCAGTCCTGAAGTAGGCCTGGTTTCGGCCGACGGGAAGGGTGAAATCAAGAACCTTACCCTGAGCGGCTATGATGACTATGCTCCAAAATGGTCGATGGGTGGAAAGATGATGATCTGGGCATGCAACCGTGAAGGTGACCGGTCGCAGGGAGGTAATCTTTCGAGCGGGGATGTGTATGCCATGTTTTTCACCAAAGCGGCTTTTGACAGGTTCAGACTTTCGAAAGAGGAGCTTGCACTGGTGAAGGACCAGGAGGAGAAGGCCGAGAAGGAGAAGAAAAAAGCAGAAGAGAAGGCCAGGCCGGAAAAGGACAAGAAAGCTAAGAGCGACACGGCGGGAAAGGCCAAGCAGGATTCTTCGAATGTTGTCATTGACTTTGATAATCTGACCGAACGTAAATCCAAACTTACTACCAACACCTCTCCGGTAAGCGATTATCTCCTTTCAAAGGATGGTGAAAAACTTTTCTACCTGACCAGTTTTGAAAAGGACAATGACCTGTGGGTCACTGAACTCCGCAGCAGAGAGACCAAACTTTTGGCCAAACTGGGTATTAAACGGGCAGGGATGGAGTTGTCGGCCGACGGGAAATTCATCCTCCTCTTTGCCGACGGGAAACCAATGAAGGTCGAAGTGGAGGGGGGCAAAGCCGAACCACTGAAAACAAGCGGGGAGATGATGCTCAAACCGGCGGAAGAACGCAGTTATATTTTCGACCATGCCTGGCGGCAGTTCAAGGAAAAGTTCTATGTGGAGGATATGCAGGGGGTTGACTGGGATTTTTATTATAAAGCCTATCTGAAGTTCCTGCCCTATATCAACAATAATTATGATTTTTCGGAAATGCTGAGTGAGATGCTCGGAGAGATGAATGCCTCTCACACGGGCAGCGGTTACAGGCAGTACAAACCCAACATGGATCAAACTGCAGACTTTGGTGTTTTCTATGATTATGATTTCGGCGGACCGGGATTGAAGATTGCCGAGGTGATCGAAGGCGGACCGCTCGACAAGGCGGCTTCCAAGGTAAAAGCCGGCTGCATCCTTGAAAAGATCGACGGCGTGGCTATCGGGGATTCAACAGATTTTTATTCGCTGCTGAACCGTAGGACCGGTAAACTGGCCCTGATCTCCATGTATAACCCGGCCACGGGCGAACGCTGGGAGGAGAGCCTGAAACCGATCAGCATCGGCGAGGCGAATGAGTTGCTTTATCAGCGTTGGGTGAAAAACCGCCGGGCTGAAGTTGACCGGTTGTCGGGAGGTAAAATAGGATATGTGCATGTGCGGTCGATGGATGATGCCAGCATGCGGACCGTTTTTGAGGCGGCACTCGGACGAAATTTTGAAAAGAGGGCCCTCATTGTGGATACCCGGTTCAATGGCGGAGGCAACATCCATGAACAGCTTTCGGATTTTCTCAGCGGAAAGAAATACATCGACATTGTTCCCCACGGGCAGTATATCGGATCGGAGCCCTACGACAAATGGGTGAAACCCTCCATCGTACTGGTTGGCGAGAGCAACTATTCTGATGCCCACCTCTTCCCGGTGGCTTACAAACTAAAGAATACCGGAAAAACACTGGGTATGCCGGTCCCGGGCACAGGGACCTTTGTTTGGTGGGAAACTCAGATAGATCCCACCCTCTATTTCGGTATCCCGATGGGGGGATGGCGGACACCCGATGGCAAATTCTGTGAAAACAACCAGATGGAGCCGGATATCCTGGTTCCGAATGATCCGGGAATTCTCGCATCCGGAAGGGATCAGCAGATCGAAGAGGCGGTGAAAGAGCTGATGAAGTAAATTGTATGGTTCCGACGGCTAGATCGGCATTCCAAACCCAAAGAAGAACCCATTGGTTCCAATCGAGGTGAAGGCATATTCAAACCGTACAACCAGGTCGTAATAGGTGACAAAATCAATTCCCAAACCCCAGCTGAACAGCAGTTTATTGTTGTAGGGATTGATGTCGGTAAATTTATTGACGGCATATCCTGCATCGGCAAAGGCATTCAGGTAAAAGGCATACTGAAGGGCCTTGAATTTGTTTTTTTCCTGCCCCTCTTTTACCTTTTTCAGGGATGGTTTAATCAGTTCATACTTGATGTTGTTCCGGCAATAATAGATCTGGTCACCCTTGAGCGTGTAGAGATCGAACCCGCGGATAAAATCCTTTCCCTGGGTCATATTCAGCTGGTAATAGTAGGGGGCATTTTCGCCGGCTGAATTCTCCGCTTTTACCATCTCGGCCACATACCATTTACGGCTGAGGGTCTGGTAAAAGTGAAAATCGATGCCGTAGTAGAACAGGTCAACATCCTTCGACACCAGGCCCATTCCCACCTTTTCGACAAAGACCCTCAGCATGTTCCCTTTCAGCGGGTAAGAATGGCTGTTGCGTGAATCGTAATAGTAATCGGCATACAGGGTAAGCGATGAATTTGATTTTTTATATCCTGAGAGATAATTGGAGTCAAGTTTAAACATTGAATCAGATATCGTGATATACTCCCCGGTCAGTTTCACGGTCGCATAATTGTACAACCCGGGCCGAAGTGTGAATTTCAGCCCGACCTTCACATTCTGGGTACTGTTGGACGCATACAACATCTGTCGTTTGTTGTCGACCGATGCGTATTCCACTGAATACATGTTGGAATAACCGGCCGTCATTGTCAGACCAATCTTTTCACCTTTGCCGATCCAGGGGATCTTGTACCCCAACGCGATGGCCCATGATTTCCCCAGGAGGGCGATGATTGAGGTTTGATGGTTGAGCCCGAAAAGGTTGTTGTGACTAAAAAACAGACCCATGCTCACATCCGACCAGTGGGGGGCGCGTATCCACTCGTTAAAATTGGGGGCATTCAGCTTGGCGATTGGGAAAAGCCACCAGAAGTGCCGTTCGGTCACATCGATCACCAGATTGTAATCGTTGCCGCTGATCTTCTCCAGCGAAATATTGACTGTGAGGAACAGCTTTGTGTTGATCAGGTTCTCGCGGCTATAGTTCATCCTCAGCCGCAATTCACTTGAATCGCCCGGGTAAAAATTCCTGTCCGAAAAATTGACTCTTTTCCCCTTCTGAAAGGTAGCAAGGCTATCGCCGATTTTAAAATCAAGTTCCCGGGTAATGATGTTGGGTTTGGTCAGATTATTCCCGGTAATTTCGACCCCGGTAATATGAACGTAGGGAGTGCCGAGTGTGTCGGGAACTTGTATCGCCCCATCTTTATTCTGCGCAAAAAGAATATAAGGCAAACTCATCGAGCCGAAAACCAGTGCGAAAAAAAGATTTCTCATCTTTACGGTTAATGGAGGAACTATTTGCCCTTTGGAACGAATTTAATCAGGTTTTGCTTCTGCCAGTCAGCATATATATATTGGGCCATGGTATTGGCAACCTGGTCAATGTATTCCGGATCTGTTACCGTTATTTCAGCTGTCCAAAGGGGATCTTTTGATCCCTTGACATACAATTTTGAAGTCAGGTTGATTTTGGTGGAGGTGGTCCAATATCCCCCGTTTGTAGCCACAGTGCCACCATAATACCCGCCATAATATCCACCGGTGTAGCCGCCCCAATATCCGCCGCCCCAGTATCCGCCATATCCGCCATAACCACCGGCGTAATAGGTTGTGGGAGGTATATAGCTTTCTGTTTTATCCATTCCCTGGTAAGTGAAAATCAGGATGGCATCAACGCCTAAGCTGTCGCACCGGTGTTTTATTTCATTGATTGGATATTTGACCGAAGGATTCAGGAATGAAAGAGATCCAATTGATTTGAGGCCCTTGCCGTTGAATACTGCAACCATGGTTTGCTCAAATGGCTTCGTAAACTCTATTTTTTCAAACAATGGCATTACGGCCACCTTCGAAATTTGTGCCTGGTTGTCAGGATTTTTCCATGAGGTTAAAGTTACCGGCGCTCCGCAGGAAGCCAGCAGGAATGCGATTGCAATAATTTGAATCGTTAAAAAAAGTCTGTTTGTTTTCATGATCAGGTAAATTTGTGTAAAGCAAATATAATCACCCTCAATTGAAAAATCCAAGAAAATATATGGGCATAAAGGAATATTTATTTCGAAAAGAAATCAAAATGAAAATGCCAGGTTGAAGCTCAGCTTTTTATCGTAGGAGCTGGGAATGTTCTCGCCCCAGAGCCGGATGCCGCTTAAAATCCAGATGCTCCAGTTCCGGTTTATGATCCATCCGGGTTCGAGTTCCAGGACTGCGCCGGTCAATCCTGCCTGCTCCCAGTCAAGGATGGGTTTGGCAGTCAGCTTCGCCCATAACCTCTTTTTCCAGGTGTTCTTGAAGGCGATCTCCAGTTTTGTATAATTTATCTTTTTCCTTGCAGTATCTCCGGCATAGGAAAAGACCTGCTGAAGCTGAACGTCAAAGATGAACTTATTTGCCTGATGAACCGAATCGGGCTTCGAGAGCCTGGTTGATGTTTTAAATGCCACGGAACACTGGTACTTTCCACTGCCAAGGTCAGGCGGAGATGCAGTAGGAAAAGTAAGTTCAATGAAGGAGGTGACCGGAATTCCAACCCTGAAGGCTTTGAAGCCTACCCTGGTCTTGATATCTCCCAGTCCCGGATCAAACATACTCCCTTCGAAATCGGTTTTCTTGTCGGGAAATGGAATTTCAAGCCTTACCAGGGTAACGATGCCGGTGAGCAGGAAATCTGTCCTCAGGGTAGTTTTAGTGGTTTCTTCCGGGGTGCCCCGGTTGGTGAAATCACGTTTGAGTTCAATACGGACCCTCCATTTCCGGTCTTTTTTTTCAGGCCTTGCTCCGCTGACAAGCGAATCTCCCGGATCAGCAAGGATATTCCCGGAAAACATCAACAGGAGGATGATCAGCAAGACCTCTTTCATCAGAAAGTTTCATTCAGGTTGAAATAGATCCCGATGCTGCCATTGGCGCCAAATCCGCAGTCGATGGTCAGATTTGACAGGGTTCTCCTGTTAAACATTACCCTCAGCCCAAATCCGGCGGCGGGATCAATGTATTCGAAGAGTTTCGGTATACCGTCATCTGCATCGGCGGTCGTTCCGTTTATGAACAATACCCCTCCGAGAATCCCAGTGTAGCGGCTGATAGGAAAACGGTATTCCGCTTCACCATAGATCATGTTCACGCCCCTGATGCTCCCCTGCACATACCCCCGGCCGGTACGGTTGTACATATCCCATCCGATGGCGGGTAATCCCAGGTAGGGAAGGGCTCCTTTCTCGGTAAACTGGCCTATGTACCAGAATCCGATCAGGTGTTCCGGGCGTTTTTTTGAAAGTGAAATGTAGGTCCTGAATTCCGTATTGAGCATCCAACTGTTCTTCGTACTTCCCAGAATGATGAAGTTTGGTCTGAAGGCAACATTCGCAAAATAACCTTTGGTCGGCCGGATGGAATTGTCGCGGCTGTCGAGCAAAAACTCGAGACTGATCCCCGACATATTCTGCTCCCGCGGTTGAAATCCATGATCGACAGAATAAAGGTAGTGGCTGGTGAGCTTTGGAGGAACGGTATCGAGATTCAGCGCATGATCAACCACCTTTGAAAAATTGTCGAGGCAATATCCCAGGCCGATGTACATTTTTCCGGCGATCCTGAAATAAAAAGTTTCATAGAACCGCAAATAGTCGTAATTGATCTGCTGGGTCTCGCCTGTATAGGGATCGGTCTCTCCGCCCTCGCCAAAAATGATCCCTCCGCCGCCTGAATGCGCTATCCCCGATCCCAGCCCATAGGTTGGTTGTGAAAAGATCATGTATCTCCAGTCGCCCCGCAGAATGAAACGGGATCCGCTGGTGATGATGTTGGTGCGCAGGTTAATGATCTTCTGTGACTTGGAGGTGAAATTAACGACAACCGATGCGGAGGATATCGGTGTTGTGTTGGGATCGCCGAGATGAATCCCGATGGAACTTCCAACACCGATGAGCATGCCATAGGCCGGATTATAACCTACAAACGGGGTGACGGCAAAATAGGGTTTGTAAAGCTTCATCGGAAGGGCGGTGATGCTGTCGCGTCGCGCCTCAAACCTTTTCCGGGTAAAGATGCTCCAGACATCGTCCTGCTTGTATGATCTTTCTGGAGCCTGGGCCTGAACAGGGACCGACAGGGACAGAACGGACAACAAAATCAGGAAAGCGTATTTTTCGGTGGAAATCACGTGCAAAGCTACAATTTCCCTGTTATATGGCCAATTTTGCGATGCTTTTGCCTCATTCAATGAGATAAACGGAGTTTGTAAGATCAAAAGAAAATATTTTTATTTTTATCCCATGAAAAGTTTCCATCTCATTCTGCTATTTTTGATTCCCTTCACTTTGCTGGCGGGGAAAAATGATTCAGTCAGTTCGCCCCGGCAACCCTATCACAAGAATGTGATCAAATTCAACCCCACGCCGATGTTGCTGTGGAGTAATAAGAATGTTACATTCAGCTACGAACGGATCCTGTACCCGAAACAATCCATTGCGATTACAGTCGGGTACCTCGAATTCCCATCACTTTTTACAGATACAATCGGAAGTCTGCTGGCTATCACAAGCCGTGAAAAGTACGGGATTAATCTCGCCCTCGAATACAGGTTTTATCTGGGCAAACGGAATTCCAGGCCTATTCCCGACGGGGTTTATCTCGCTCCCTATGCCAGTTTTTACGGATATCATTTCAAAAACAATGTAGATTTGATGCATACCGTCCTTGACAGCGCCGGAGCAGTCGAAGGCAATTTCTACATCTTTAATGTGGGTGTTGAGTTGGGCTACCAGTTTGTTCTCTGGAAGAGGCTCACCCTCGATTTTGTCGTGATTGGTCCGGCCATCAGTTATTATGGCGGACGCGTGGATATCACCGGGAATATGAACCTGGAGCAATTGCAGGAGATCAATGCTGATCTATACAATAAATTAAAGGAAAAATATCCGCTGATCGGTGATTTTGTTGTCAACAAATCATTCAAACAGGATGGGAAACTTGATCTGTTCAGTGTCGGATTCCGCTATCTGGTGCAGATCGGGTTTCATTTCTGATCCAGACAATTTCGCTCCCTGGTTTATTTGAAGCCAGTGAAAATTCACACATCATCTGGGTAAAAAACATTAATTTCGTTTTTGTTATGAAGCGAACGAAATAGCCATGAGTCTTTTCCAGAATGCAGTAGCGCAGAAATACCTGAACCGGCTCGATGCCAGTCTGCTCGACACAAAATTCAGTGAGTTTACATCCTACTTTGGAAATCCGGCGATCCAGGAAAACATTCGCAACAGCAAGGAGGAGCAGTTCCAGGAGGGTTTTCTGCGTGAACTGTTTGTGAAAATATTGGGATATACGCTCAACCCATCAGCCGATTTCAATCTCACCACCGAATACAAAAACGTAAAGGACAGCAAAAAGGCTGATGGAGCCATTGTGATCGATCATGTGGTAAAGGGGGTCATCGAACTCAAGGGAACCGAAATCGCCGATTTAAGCAGGATTGAAGCACAGGGATTCGGGTACAAGAACAATCAGCCCGATTGTGACTATGTGATTACCTCAAACTTCGAAAAGCTCCGCTTTTATATCGGCAATGCCATCGAATTCGAAGAGTTTAACCTGTTTACCCTCACCAGGGCTGAATTCGCACTGCTCTATCTTTGCTTGTCGTACCATGCCATTGCAAACAGGATTCCCAAGGCAATCAAAAGTGAATCGCTGGGGCAGGAGGATGTCATCACCCGGAAACTTTACCAGGATTACTCTTTGTTTAAAAGGGAATTGTATCGGAACCTGATTGACCAAAATCCGCAACACAATTCATTGATCCTCTTCACCGAATCGCAGAAACTTCTGGACCGGTTCCTCTTTTTGTTCTTTGCGGAGGACAGGCAACTGCTGCCGCCCAACTCGGTTCGCCTGGTGTTGGACGACTGGCGCGATCTGCAGGAGCGCGACGAGCATGTTCCGCTGTATAACCGGTTTAAGAAGTACTTTGGCTACATGAATACCGGATTCAAGGGTAAACGGTATGATGTGTATGCCTATAACGGCGGACTATTCAGGCCCGACGAGATTTTAGACAGCCTTGCCATTGATGACGAGCTGCTTTACAAACACACGCGGACGCTTTCGGAATATGACTTTGCCAGCGAGGTGGATGTTAACATCCTGGGACATATATTCGAAAACTCCCTCAACGAGATCGATGAGATCAAAGCCAGCATCGAGGGGCATGGCGTAGATAAAACCAAGACCCGCCGCAAAAAGGACGGGATCTTTTATACGCCCAAATACATAACCCGGTATATCGTCGAAAACACCGTTGGAAAGCTTTGCAACGAGAAAAAGGCGGAACTCGCCATCAATGAAGAGGATTACGCCTCCGACCGGAAACGCAACATCAAAACCAGGGAGCCCCTGGCTGAAAAGCTCAAGACATACCGGAGCTGGCTCCTGCAACTTACCATTTGTGACCCGGCTTGCGGATCGGGGGCTTTTCTGAATCAGGCGCTTGACTTTTTAATTACCGAGCACCGGCACATTGACGAACTCCAGGCCAGGCTGTTTGGCGATTCGCTTGTGTTGAGCGACATTGAAAAAAGCATCCTCGAAAACAACCTCTTCGGCGTCGATCTGAACGAAGAGAGCGTAGAGATTGCCAAACTCTCCCTCTGGTTGCGCACTGCCCAGCCCAACCGGAAGCTGAACGACCTGAACAATAACATCAAATGCGGAAACTCCCTGATCGACGATCCTGCCGTTGCCGGCGAAAAAGCATTCAACTGGCAAAAGGAGTTTCCTGAGATATTTGCCAAAGGCGGGTTTGATGTGCTGATCGGGAATCCACCGTATGGTGCTCTATTACATCAAATTGAAAAAGATTTTTTTAAAGTCAAATATATTACAACCGAATATAATTATGATACCTATAACTTCTTTTTTGAGTTATCTATTAATTTATTAAAAACCAATGGCTTTTTAGGTTTTATTACTCCAAATACTTTTATTGTTGTTGAAAATGGAAAATTATTAAGGAAGTTACTATTTCTTGAAAATCAATTATTGGAATTATTTGAGACTTTTAATGTGTTTCCAGATGCAGTCGTTGAACCAATAATATCAATATTAAGAAAAAAGACCTATGAAATTGATTCAAATATAGATGTTTACCTTGACTCAAGAGATAAAAGTAAAGTTGAAAAACGGGTGTTAAAATATAGTCAAATATTCGATAGAGAAAGCCTGATTTTCAATTACAGAGAAACGGATATGCAGAGACATTTATATGAGAAGATTAGAAAACAAAGCATTGAACTATCTAATCTCGCATTTGTCACAACAGGAATAAAGCCTTACCAAGTAGGGAAAGGTGTCCCCAAACAAACAAAAGAAATCGTTGCTGATAAACCATTTAATAGCTATACGCCAGGAGAAGGTTGGCAACCATTAATTAGGGGAACGCAAATAAATAGATATTCTTTAGAATGGGACGGTGAATTTGTTCAATACGGCATATGGCTGGCAGAGCCACGAACACCTGAAATTTTTATCAATCAAAAACTATTTATAAGAAGAACGGATGACAAATTATTATGCGTATACGACCATGAGGGTTTTATAGGAGTAAATTCGGTCCATTGCATACAATCTGTTGATGGATTGCTTTCAAATAAATATTTGCTTACTCTCATTAATTCAAGATTATTAAATTGGTATTTTCAACATGAAAATTTCCACATGGTTGGAAAACCACTCGCTGAAGTAAAGGTCGTTTTTGTTGAACGGCTTCCAATTATCAAAGTAGATTCTAAATCTCAGATTTCATTTGTTGACCATGCAGACTTAATGCATTGTTTAAATCATGATTTGGTAGAAGTTGCACAAAAATTCCAACGCACCATCCAGCGAAAATTCTCATTAGCCGATTTGTCAACCAAAATCCGGGATTGGTACTTGCTTTCATATGCCGAATTCATTGCAGAATTGGGTAAAAAGAAGGTAAAGTTATCGTTAACGGAAGAGGCAGAATGGGAGGCCTATTTTATACAGGAGGTAAAAAAAGCGCTGGAATTAAAAGCGAGGATCGAAGCCACCGACAGGGAGATTGATCAGATGGTTTATCAGCTGTATGGGTTAACTGAAGAGGAGATAAAGATCGTGGAAGGGAACTAAACATGGAAAATAATCAGATTATATTTTACTCCACACCACAAGGCAATGTGAAGGTGGAAGTTGTGTACGAGGGCGAAACATTCTGGCTTACCCAAAAGGCCATGGCAAGGTTATTTGGGGTGGAAGTACCGGCCATCAGCAAGCATATAGCAAATATTTACGAAACCAAAGAACTACAGAGAGAAGCAACTGTTTCCATTTTGGAAACTGTTCAACCCGAAGGTGGCAGAAATGTGAGGCGAAGAATTGAGTATTTCCGTCTTGAAACTATTTTGTCAGTCGGCTACCGCGTAAACTCAGAACAGGCAATACAATTTCGCATTTGGGCTACCAATACACTGAAGGAGTTCATTGTCAAAGGTTTTATTCTGGATGATGAACGGTTAAAACAGGGTAAACATTTTGGTAAAGACTATTTTGATGAATTGCTTGAACGGATCAGGGAAATACGGGCAAGCGAACGAAGATTTTATCAGAAAATCACCGATCTATATGCACTGTGTGCTGATTACAATAAAGAAACTGAAATTACCAGGGATTTTTTTGCATCGGTGCAAAACAAATTGCATTGGGCAATTTCAGGTAAAACCGCAGCAGAAATAATTTACACAGAAGCTGATGCGAAAAAAACATACATGGGCTTAAAAACATGGAAATATGCCCCTGATGGAAAAATTATGAAATCAGATGTTGTGGTTGCAAAAAACTATCTGAGCGAAGCACATATTTCCGAACTTAACCGGATTGTTTCTGCCTACCTGGATCTGGCTGAAAATATTGCACTAAGGCAGCAATTAATGTACATGAAGGACTGGAGTAAATTCCTTACAGATTTTTTACAACTTTCCAATTATCCCATCTTGATGGAGAAGGGAACCGTAACTATGTTGGCGGCTAAACTAAAAGCCGAATCGGAATTTGCAAAATACAGAGTGTTACAAGATTTGAACTACGAATCAGATTTTGATAAGGAAATAAAAAAAATATCCGAAGGAATATCAAAAAAAACTAAGAAAAAAGGATGCTGAATTGCCCCGGACTTTTTCATCAAATGATAACCGAATATTCGAAAATGAAGATTCTCATTATCCTTTTGCTGATGTTTACAGTAAATTTAGCTGAGGGCCAGGATTACCAAAACATTTGCTCAGAGGGAACAACGTTATTTAAATCTCCTGCTTCTTTTTTAAAAGCATTCAGAAGGGATTCCCTTTACCTGTCTGGTAGCAATGACACGACTTTCTTATCATACCGCACGATTCTTCCTATTCCGAATAGTTATTGCTATGACACAAACGGAGGTTCAATATTGGGAAGGAAGATCATTAAGAATTATAACGGATGGTTCAATTTTTTTAACAGGGCGAATGATACAATATACTTGAATTGTCAGGGCGGACCTGGCTCAACATGGAAGTTCATGAATTTACCCAATGGTTGTTATCTTCATGCACAAATTACATCCATAATCTCCGATACCGTTCTGGGTATGATCGATTCTGTCAAGGTCATAACGTTGCAGGCAAAAGACCAGAATAATATCAATATCCAGCATATTTTCAACCAAAAGCAGATCAAATTGAGCAAGAATTATGGCTTGTCAAAAATGTTCGATGCTTATTTAATGCCAAATGACACATTGCCCTTTTTACTCGCGGGAAAATCATCCGTGATGCTGGGAATTCAAAATTTGCATTGGAAAGAGATATATGATTTCGATACAGGGGATGTTTTTCACTATTTCGGAACGATAAACATGGTGGGAAATGGGGGCAACTGGTCAAAGATATACAGGGTACTTTCAAAAACAACCTATGGGAATAATGATTCTGTTGAATATACTATGGAATATTGCAACCATACATTCGTGGGAGTTCCGCCACAATATATTGATACTTTTGATACGATCGCAGTCAAATATAATTGGCTGAGTTTAACTTCCAATAATCCGTGGGTAAACTCACTTCCGGAAGAATTTACCCCGACAGGAGATTTTTCAGCTAAATTTTACCAAAATATTAACCAGTTCAATGGACGGCACATGAAGGGAACAGTCAGGAACAGATATGTTTTCAGTCCAGATGATAACTGCTGGATTTGGTTCATCGGCAACCATACTCCATATTATACGAATAACTACGTTAAAGGACTTGGGTTGACTTATTCCGGAGTGTATGTCATACCTGACTACACTCCGGAATATTCTACGGAAAACCTAGTATATTTTAAAAAGGGATCAGAAATTTGGGGAACACCTGTTTCGGCCGATTGTCATACACTTGTTCATGTCAATGATCTCAACCCTGTCCCGGCAGCAAAAGTGACCATTTTTCCAAATCCGGTAACCACGGTTGCAACAATATATGTCGAAAATTTGGATTTAAGGACAGAACCTGAAATTATCATGAATGACATGCTCGGCAGAACAGTCTTCCGATCTGGAATTCAAAATAAACTTACTCATTTTAACAGGAATGAAATCCAGAATGGTGCATATATTTTGTTTATCGCCAACAGGCGGGAAATTATATGTAAACCAATCGTGTTGGTATTGAACTAAAAACCAAAATGCACCTGACCCGGAAAGAAAAATCAAATGTGAACTTAAAAACAGGATTATAAATTATCCCAACTGTAAATTAAAAATTATCGTGTTAACTGTCAGGAAATTAATTAATTAGAATAGTTTTACGATAGTTTTCGGGCTTTTTGTGTTCAGGTGACCTGTACTCTCGTCCTACTCTCCCTAGTAAAGACCTTCTAACCTGTAGCTAACCTGTAGCTAAGTTGCGGCCATGGGGTATCCGCTTTACCGCCTCCTCAGGGGGGATCATATATTCTTTTTCTGTATGATTATGCGGAAGATCATAAGCCCTTGCTTTGATGGTGTGTACCAACCTCAACTGGCTGCCGTCAATCCTTAAAAGCCACAGCGTGGAATGTCTGAATTGGGTGGCATCTGAATAAAGGAATTTCTTACCGGTCAAATCAATCAAGTTTATCGTCACCCTCGTGACAATAAAATCGTCGGTAGCATGAACCCGTATAAGGTATTGATCAAGTTTTCTGGCCTTCCTGATGTCGATGGAGATGATTTCAGGGTTGTGCATATAATCAGCGATGGCAAGGTTTGTCGCATTGATGCCATCGTGTTCACGTTCCTGGTAAAATGCCAGCCAGTCTGCGTTTTTTAAGATTCTTTTTGCGTATTCTGTTGCAGCTTTAAACCGCTTCCGGTGTTCCTCCTGGTTCTTTGTCCATTTTATCTTTTTCCCCTTCGGGTAGCAACACATGATCGGCTTACCGTTTCGGTGCTTGATCACGATGTGGTCATTAAACCGCCCGTGAAACCCTTCAAATATTGTTCCCGGATCTCCGCGTGCCATAACCTTCAGGGATTGCTACCCAAATATAGGCAAAAATTATTAAAATCCGTTTTAAGTGATCAAAAAAAAGAGACTGTCTCGTATCATGAAACAGTCTCCTTTTTCGTCACGCGTCACGCGTCACGTTTTACTGTTTGTAAAGAAACGGCACTTTCTGCAGGATCTTCATCCGGATGGTGGTCAGAATGTAGTTCTCGATCTGGTAAAACTGGGTTGCCACAATGCCGTCGGAAATCAGTTTCACCTTTCCATAATAGAGGTTGAGCAGGGCATCGGTCTTCTTCTGCAGTTCGATCACCTTTTTTGTCCAGGCATCAGCCTGCTCGCCCGTCATGGTTAAATACTCGTCGGCATACTGACTTAACAATGCAATGCGTTGTTTGCCCATTTCCTTGCGCTGTGATTCATATTCGTCATACAGTTTCCAGAAAGCATCTTTCTGGGTATCCGAAGGTTTGACAAAATTGGCCACCACCTGTTTTTTCTCCATGCCAAAGGCAGCCTGCAGAAGGTCTACCTCCTCCTTGTTTGACTGTGCCCAGGCAAACGAAGCCAGGAACAATGCTGCAATAAGTAAAATCGATTTTTTCATATTCTTCATTGTTGTTTAAGGGTTAATAACTGAAATAGTTCTGATTATCAGAAAGGGGTTTTCAATTCCCTGTTTTATTTGCTGGCCTTGACGTCCACAACCTCATACACATTTTTGCCATCCTGCACAATGGGCTGGTAATAGGTTTCACCAACCTGCACATAGGTCACATCACCCAACTTCACCTCTTTTCCGCCTTCAGGAAGGTTTTCAACAACGGCGCCTGCAGTGGGGGGAACTACAACATATCCCTCGGGTTTTTTCTCATAATAGGTGCCCCCGTAATAGTAATTATTGGTGGTTTCGTTGATCACCACGGTCTGTGATCCGGGAGGAAGTGAAACGACCGTAGCGCCGACAGGTGCCGGAACAACGGTATATCCACTGCCGGAAGCAACATAATAGACCCCCTGATCATAATGATACTGCTGGTTCGCAACAGTTACGATGATGGCAGTGGCGGCCATGGTGGCAATAAAAAAGCCCCAGGGATGCCATACCGGGCCCCAGACATAGGGATGGTAGGGATGATAATGATAGGGATGGTAGGCGTAATAGCTGTGTCCGCCATACGCATAGGGCGGTCTGGGATAGGGCCTGGGATTGGCCACCACCACCGTGCTTTTGTTGACATTAACGTTTACGTTTTTGCTGTTGTTCACATTTACGTTGTTCCTGCTGTTGTCAACATTTACATTGTTCCCGCTTACATTGGTCTTGTTGCCGGTGGAAACATTGGATTTGTCGCCTGTCGAAGTTTTTGCGGCATCCCTGTTCCCATCCTGTTTTTTTGGAGTATCCCTTTTTTCGGATTTACCCTGGTTGCCGGCTGGTTTTGATACTTTCGAACGCTCCTTCCCTCCTGTGGAGCGCTCTCCTTTGCGCTGTGCTTCGAGTGTTGCAGGCAGCAGGAGTATTGCCAGGCAAATAACCAAGCCAGGAAGCAGTTGTTTACATACATAACTTGTTTTCATTGTTTATTTATTTAATGGTGAATGGACTATTGAGCTGTTAAATTACGAAAATTATACGGATTACTGATGCATTAAAATAACTTGGTATAAAAATAAAGATTGTTTATATTTGCAACAAGAAAAACTAAATCTATGAAAACGAAACTTATTCTTTTGCTTTTGGGTACGGGGTTGATCCTTGCTTCCTGTACCAAGTATCCGCCGTCATCGGACAGATTGGTTGAAGATCTGGCGATCTATACCAAGTATGATCAATCGGTTGATTTTACGAAATTCAAAACCTATTACATGAGCGACTCTCTTGTCTATGTTTCAGACAAAGACAGTGGGTGGTACTACAATGCCCAGGTACAATCAGTGACCTCACGGATCGCCGAGAATATGAACAAAAGGGGATATTTGAGAACCTGGAATGCGAAAACCACAGACCTTTATCTTGGCGTTTCGTATATTAAAAATGTCAATGTCACAGTCTATTATCCTGGCTGGTACTGGGGATACCCGGGTTATTATCCACCCAATTACTGGGGCGGCGGCGGCTATTACTACCCCTATTACCCTGCCTACATTACCTCCTATTCTACCGGAACGATCCTGATCGATATGATGGATGTGCAGCATCCTACAGTTGATAAAAGGATCCCTGTCAGATGGAATTCCTACATACGCGGATTGCTTACCGGTGATCACACAACGGCACAGATTCAGCAAAGCATCGATCAGGCTTTCGCTCAAACAAAAGGATTCCCGCCACAGCATTAATCTTAAAAACTCAGAGATATGAAAAAGATACTACTCATTATCAGCATATTGATCCTTTCTGCTGTTTCGATGCAGGCTCAGAATGAAACTACATCGCTGGGATTCAAGCCATCTTCCTATTACACCTTCTCCTGGAACACCACCTTCACCATGGGCGATTTTAACAAATGGGTCGGTAATGCCAGCCCGGCTGGCTTCGACCTGGGCGGACGGTATTTCATCCAGGGCGGCCTGGCTGCCGGTTTTAATATTTCATGGCAGCGTGTCAGCCAGAGCTACGGTTATCAAACCTTTTACGGAGACGACGGCAGTGCCATCACCGCTACCAATTACCGGTTCACATGGATGGTGCCATTCCAGGGAGTGATTGCCTACCATTTTATGCCCGAGAAGATGATCTCTCCCTATGTGAGCCTTGGAATTGGCGGCGATTACATGGAACATCACCTGCTTGTTCAGGAGTATGACATCTATAAAACCCGCTGGGACTTCTCCTTAACACCGGAAGTAGGAGCACTGATCAAATTTGGCGCATTCTCCAGCTGGGGTGGTTTGGTTGCTTTTAATTACAAATGGACAACCAACAAAATTGATTTCACCAACAATATTGTTTCAAAGAACCTTCAGATGCTTGACCTGAAAGTCGGTCTGGTACTGATCGTCCGCTGATCCTGACCATTAACATCCTTATAAAGAGGTTGTCTCAAAAGAGCGAGACAGCCTCTTTTTTATTTACAGGTTAACCCGGGAATAATTAATTCATGTTATTCGTTTAACAGTTGAGATTACTTTGTAATTTTGAATGGTAAAAATGAAATCCGATGTTTAAAACGAACGAATACTTTGACGGGAAGGTGAAGTCGATCGCCTTCACAACCTCCGACGGACCGGCAACTATGGGTGTGATGGCACCGGGAGAATATGAATTTGGCACATCCACAGTGGAGCACATGACGGTTATCTCGGGAATCATGGTGGTGCAGTTGCCGGATGACCCGGAGTGGAAAACCTTCAAACCGTTTGAGAAATTCATTGTTCCCAAAGATCAGAAATTCAGGTTGCGCATTGCAGCTGATTCAGCATACCTTTGTCTTTATCTTTAACCAACCTGCAAAAAATCAAACCCATGAAAAAGTTTACTCTTTTAACCGTTTCATTTGTCCTGATTTGCATGATAACTGCTACAGCGCAGGAAAAGCCGGGGAAACAGAAAAATGATCAGGTTAACCTCTGGAATGATTTTTACATATCCTATGGGATCGGATCGGTCCTTTATTTTACGAATCAGAACTCCGATTATAACAGAACAACCACCGGTACTTTCCTCCTGGGTTATTCGAGGTCGATCAACCGTGTGATTTCAGTAGGATTCCAGTTAAGCTACGGGAATGTTGAAAGAACGACCGCTGCAAACCTTTCTGATTCATGGTATAAATACAAGGACAATTACTGGCAGGGTATGGCAGGTGTTCGGTTCAGATACCTGAATAAACCCATGTTCTGCATGTACTCGGGAGTAGCCATCGGCGTTACGATGGATTATTATTCGGAATCCAGCCTTTCATACACAAAAACCGGTCAGAAATTGCTCCCTGCAGCCCAGCTGACGCTGCTTGGATTTCGCGTTGGACGTGCGCTTGGTTTTTTCGGAGAATTTGGCATCGGCACCAATTCCATCATCAATGCCGGGGTGAGCTACAAATTCGGAGAATAGTTCCGGTTGCCATCCTGATCAGCGGCGTCCTCCGCGACCACCGCCTCCACCTCCCGAACGCATTCCACCGCCCCCAAAGGATCCGGAACTTCGCTGGAAGTTGCTGCTGTTGGTCTGGCGCTGTTGTCCGCGATCACGCTGCATGCTTTGCTGATCCATCTGCTGACGGTCAAAACCCTGCGACGGACGTGTTGAAGGAGATTGTCTTGTATCTGAAGGCCGGTTTGATGGCGTGGTTCTGTTTGACGGATTGGCTGATGGAGCCGTACGGTCGGCATTTTGCCATTTATTCCCATTGTTTTGCTGCCAGTTGCCATTATCCTGCCTGTAAACATTTCCCTGCCTGTCGGTATATACATTGTTCTTCGTCCCTTTGGCCGGGGTGGCACGGTTCGCCTGTCCCGATGGCACATCCCGCGTTCCGGCTCTCTGCCCGGCATTGTCCCGCGTGGCAGGCTGCGTGGAGGGACGTGTTCCTGCCGTTCCGGGTTGCCTGTTGCCGGGCTGGTTGACCGGTCTCACACCCTGTCCATGGTTATTGTAAATGTTGTTCTGGTTGAAATTGTTCCGGTTATAATTATTGATATTGATGTTCGTGTTATGCACATAAACAGGTCCCCTTCCATAATAGTGGTTGTAGTGCATGGCATAGGGAGGCCGGTACATGGGTGGCCCCCACCATCCTCCGTGATACATGGGGCCTCCGAAACTCATGTGGAAGCATCCGTAGGATACGCCAAAACCCATGCTCCATCCTGTCCAGGGATTGTAATTCATGCTGAATCCCCAGGTAACGGGTCTTGGATAAAAGTAGGGACCATACCAGCCGGAGTAAGGGAAACCGGTGCCGTAGACAATGGTCGGACCGTACACATAACATCCCATATAACCGGGAAGATAACCCATATAAACCACGGTGGGCTGAACATCATAAATGTAAACATACTTCACATTGTAGGCAGGATCTTCGGGAGGGATCTTCTGGATATCGGCCGGGATCTCTGTCGCCACCGCCCACGGGCCTGTCGGTGTGCCGCCGGTGAACCAGACCGCACTCTCGCAAACATAATAGCTTTTGTTTGATAAGATGACTGTTGAACTGGTATTCACGGCCCGGTAAAGCAGAGTCCCCTTGATCTGTTCAAATTTGGGATCCCCGTCATACTTAACCGTGCAGGTAGCGGTTGTCCTGTCAACAGCCGCCGTTTGCGGGATCTGGGCATCCATTACGGCCTCCTTTGCCGCATCGGTCCCGGCAACCGATGCCAGCACGATATCCTTGTCAGAACCTTCAGGAATTTTGGCAAAGTCGGCCGGCAGGTTATCCGAAGCCACAAAGCTCCATGGCCCTGACATGGAGCTTGCCGAATACCATCTCCCGGATATCAGGATGTAATACATCTGCTTGTCGATGGTCATGAAGATGTTGTCATCCGTATTGGTCATGTACAGTAACTGGGTGCCGGTGATCGGCCCATAATCGGGCTCTCCGTCCGATACCAGTAATTCTGATGGGTGGGTGCGTACGATGATTTGCGGGATGGTTGGTTTCTCCTTCGGTTTATCTTTTGAAGCTTTGATTTGTGCTGACGCAGCAGCCGTATCCCCGGCGGTCATCTCCTTCTGTAATTTTTTAATATCCCCGGGAGGTTCCTTGATCGCTGCCCAGCTGCCATTCAATACATCCGGTGTTTTAAACCAGGATGTGCCCCCATAGAGGTAATACTGTTTATCCTTTGGATCCTGCACTACGAAGAACGGTGTGTTGATGGCCCGTTGGATACCGGATTTGTCAACGGCCTTGAACGAGGGATCTCCTTCAAACAGGACCAGGATGGATGGTTTGGTCGCAAAGATGATCTCCGGCGGGGTGTTGTCGAAGTTCGAGGTTTGCTTATTCACCAGGTTGTTTTCCCTGAGGGTGGCGGTCAGTTCATCGATGGTGGTGTTTATCTCCCATTTGGGAATCTCCGTTTCAAGCAGACTCTTAAAACGATCGATCTTGTCTTTGGGGATGGAATCCTGGTTTGGAAAGCGTACGTTCAGGATCTTGGCATTCACCAGGGCGATCTCACGTGTTTCGCGGTCGGTACTGATTGTGGTCATCACCCATACGGCGCCGAAGACCGGAGAACCCCCGGTTTTGATGATCTGGACTGCCGCCCTGGTGTAGAGTTTATTTCCAACCAGTGAATCGGGCTGAGCCTGGTAGATGATAATCCTGCCTTTGGAATAATCGACCTCCTTGGGCCAGGTACTCATCACCTTGGAGGGTTTATCCTGTGTTGATTGTTTTGCCGGATTCTGTGAAATTCCGGGCATGAAAAAACTGACCATCAGGATGCAGGAGCATGCAAATCTGATGATGGGGGTGACCATCCTTTTCATAATGATATTGTTTTTACACCGGTGAAGTTTGTACATGCTTTACGTGACCGGTGATGCTGTTTTATTGAACTTTTCCTAACCGGAAGATCAATCCGCCGGTAAAGCCAAACTGTACAAGGGTGGAGTAGACAGAAACGCCGCCGCCGCCACCACCCGTCCCGATAAACATCGAGAATGCAGTTCCCTGGATGGGTGCAAGAGCCTGGGCCTGGAGGCGCAATCCAACCCGTTTGCTGAAATAGATCTTGGCGCCCCCTGTGATCCCCATCGAAAAGAACCATACCGACTGATAGTCAGTTTTTGGGTAAAACAGGCAGGTCCCCAGGTTGAATCCAACAAAGGGGGAGACGATGGGATTGACCCTGAAATTCTTGGTGATCCCGATATGCATGTAATTGATGCTTATTGGAACAACTTCATAATTAATACTGTTGTTCCAGTTATAGATATTTACGTCAGCTTTTGTGTCGCTGCGGTTATAGATCAAATCCACATCGAAGGCGCGGTTAACGCCTATGCTGACCATTCCGCCGTACTGGCCGTTTCCGCGAAAATAAACGTCACCTCCGTCGGCATTCAGTGTTCCCGGGAATACATACCCGCCGAATGGGGTAATCTCGACAGTTTGTGCTTTCAGGATAAATGGAATGAAAATGACTGCAGCAATAAAAAGAATATATTTTTTCATGTTTTTAATATTTAAGGCAAATATAAATATTTTGGAACCAATGACCATGCTGGTCGTTATTATTGCAGGTTTTTTCGAAAACTTCAGCGTATCATGTGAATCATGATAAAGTTCGTTCCCCCGGCCTGGTGTGCCGGAATGCCACCCATCAGCAGGATCTTGTCGCCTGCTGATGCCAGTTTTCGTGCAGTGAGATTCTTCTCGGCTATTGCGACCATCTCTTCGAAGGTATCAGCATGATCGTCAATGAGGATGGGCCTGATCCCCCACAGCAGGTTCAACCCATGGTATACTTTAAGATGGGTGGTGAAGGCGAAAACCGGGGCACTCGGCCGTTCGGCCGCCACGAATTGTGCGCTTCTGCCGCTGGTCGTCAGCACGACAATGCAGGCGGGTTCCACCACATCCTCCATCTGGTTGGCTGCAAGGCTGAGCGCAATGATGTCTGAACTTCCGGCAGGGGGATAGGTTTTGAACTTGATTTTAGCCTCCACATCCAGGGCTATTTTAACCATCATTTCGACAGCTTTTACCGGAAAATCGCCCATGGCGGTCTCTCCCGACAGCATGATGGCATCGGTGCCATCGATGATGGCATTGGCCACATCACTTGCTTCGGCACGCGTAGGACGCGGTTCATGGATCATGCTCTCGAGCATCTGCGTTGCTGTGATCACCGTCTTCCCGCTGCGGTTGCATAATTCGATGATGCGTTTCTGAAGCATCGGAACCTTGTCGGGGCTCATTTCGACGCCAAGGTCCCCGCGGGCGACCATGATCCCGTTTACCGCTTTGACAATATCTTCGAGGTGATCGATGGCCTGGGGTTTCTCGATCTTTGCAATGATGGGTTTACTGTAACCCTTTTCCGCAATCAGGTTCCGCAGGGCGATTACATCATCGGCCGATCTGACAAAACTGAGCGAGACCCAGTCGATGTCCTTCGAAAGCCCGAATTCAAGGTCGCGGATATCCTTCTCGGTCAGGGAGGGAAGCCTCAGGTTAAGGTTGGGGAAATTCACCCCTTTGTGATCCGTGAGGCAACCACCCTCAACTACCCGGCATAACACGTCATTTCCTTTGATCTCAGAAACCTCCAGTTCAAACAGTCCATCGGCCAGCAGTACCTGCATCCCGGGACGGGCCTCCTCAGCAACATAGGGATAGTCGATGGGTATGGTTGATGGTTTGGATCTGTAGTCAGCCTCAGGAACCAGGGTGATGAAATCTCCCGGGGCGATCTCTATTTTCCCCCCCGGAAGTTGTCCCACCCTGATTTTCGGCCCCTGGAGGTCCTGGAGGATGGTGACAGGTTTATTCAGTTCATCTGAGATCTGCCGGAGCGCGTTGATCACCTTCTCGTGATCTTCGTATTTCCCATGGGAAAAGTTCAGGCGGGCGACATCCATGCCGGCTGAAATCAATTGCCGGATCATCTCCGGGGAGCTGCTGGCGGGGCCGATGGTGGCCACAATTTTTGTACGGCGAAAGGTGTTTTGCATATATTCTGATTATAGTTCGACTGATTCACCATATTGCGGCAGGATTGGCTGTATTCCGTACCTCTGGCGGATTAGCCCGGCAAGCGGGATCCGCGATTTTTCTTCACCATGGGTCAGCACGACCCTGGGGCGAGCAGGAGCCAGCACATTAAACCAGGCCAGCAAATCTGATTGACCTGCATGGGCGCTGAAACCTCCGAGTTTATGGATTTGTGCCCTGACGGCGATCCGTTCGCCAAAAATATTGACCGATTTATCGCCCTCCACAAGTTTTCTTCCAAGGGTGCCTTCGGCCTGGTATCCCACAATGAGTACCGACGTTTCGGGTTTCCACAGATTATGCCGTAAATGGTGTTTGATGCGGCCTGCATTGCACATTCCCGAGCCGGCAATGATCATGCATGGACCCTCGACGTCGTTGAGATGTTTTGATTCTTCAGCAGTCTGGGTCGGACGAATATATCCCTTGTCAAGATCCATTTCACCGCTCCCGACGAGCTCCTTCATCTCCTCGTCAAACAATTCGGGGTGGCTCATGTAAATCCGGGTAGCCTCAATGGCCATCGGGCTGTCAATATAGATCGGAAAGCGCGGGAGACCGCCTTTTCTGAAAGCCTGTTCAATGTAGTACAGGATATCCTGGGTGCGCCCGATGGCAAAGGAGGGAACCAGGATCTTCCCTTTCGAATGCAGTGCATTCCTGATGATCGCGATGGCTTCGTCGATGGTTTCCTGTAATGGCTTATGGTCGCGATCTCCGTAAGTTGATTCCATGATGACCATGTCGGCCTCTTTAAACGGCTCGGAATCCCTGACGATGGGCATCCCAAGGGCGCCCAGGTCACCTGAGAAAATAACCGATTTTTCCCTTATATTTTCTTCCACGATCAGTTTGAGACTGCCCGATCCGAGAATATGGCCAGCCTCATCGACAACGATCTTCATTCCTGGGGCTACCGTCCCGGGTTCATGGTAGGTGAGCGGTTTCATCTGGCTGATGGCTCCCTCCACGTCGGCCTCGTCAAAGGTCATTTCCACCTTGCTTTTTCCTTTTCTAACCAGCATTCGGTTCCATTTTTCAAGATCGCTGGTTTGAACCTTCAGGGAGTCGCGTAATACGAGTGCTGCCAGATCAATTGTGGCTGGGGTTCCGAATATCGGGCCATGGTAACCCTGGCGAATGGCCATAGGCAAACGGCCGCAATGGTCAAGATGGGCGTGGGTGAGCACAATGGCATCGAGGGTATGGTAATTGACCGGGGGGGCATTTTTGTTCAGGATCTCAGCATCCTTTCCGCCCTGGAACATTCCGCAGTCGATCAGGATTCGGGCAGTGGAGGTTTCGCAATAATAGGCTGTGCCGGTAACCCCTCCCGCAGCGCCATAGAAAGTAATTTTCATTCGTTCTTTGCTTAGGTGTTATATAGCAAAGTTAGCGATTAATTGATCCGGTCAGAAAATCAATCTAACCTTGGCTCCGCTTGGTTGATTTTTCAGGATCTCGATCTTTGCCTGATGAGCATCCATGATCAGTTTGACTAGAGCCAATCCCAGTCCTGCCGTCTGATCCACGTGTTTTTCACCAACAGCAAATAATTTGAAAAGCTGATTCATTGACCTTTCACTAAAGCCAGGGCCCTCATCAATTATTTCAATGAAAAGGTTTTCAACAGCGTAAACCCGGATGATGACCGTGCCTTCCACGGGGGAAAATTTAACCGAATTGTCAAGAATCGATTCGAAACAGGATAGAAGCAATGTTTTATTCCCATGCATGCTGATGTTCTGATCAAATCCCTGCAGGCTTAGTTTGATTTTTTTTGCCAGGATCTTATCCTGTAACCTGGTCAGGCCGGTTTTAAACAGGTCATCGATAAAAACCAGTTCATCGGAAACCGGCTGGTTATTCGCAAGCAATGCGGTTATCTGCAACACCACCATCAGAAATTTTTCCAGTCTCACCGATGCAGTATCAATATACCGTACCATCTCATAAATCTGCGCTGAAGATGGTTCATTTTTCAGGATATCGGTAAATCCAAGAATGGCATTCAGGGGTGTACGGATTTCATGATTGATCATGCGTAAAAATTCATTTTTGGCATGGTCAAGCGATTGAAGGTCATGCAGCGCTTTTGAAAGTTTTGCATTTGCTTCTCTCAGTGCAAGGGTGCGCTCTTCCACTTTTTGTTCCAGCCAGAGATTGATCTCCTTCTGCTGTTCCCGGTGACGCTTCAGTTCAGCATGCGTCGTTACCCTTGCGATCAATTCATCACTTCGGAATGGTTTGGAGAGATAATCCAGTCCCCCGCATTTGAAGGCCTGTGTAATGCTTTCAACCTCGGTTTTTGCAGTCAGAAAAATGACCGGGAGATTCAGATTTTTCTCATCCTGTTTTATCCGTGAGCAAGTTTCAAATCCATCCATTCCCGGCATCATGATATCCATCAACACCACATCATAGTTTTTCTCACTGATCATGTTCAGTGCGTCCTGTCCCGAATTAGCCGAATCGACCTTGAAATGTTCAGAAGAAAGGATCGCCGGGATAATCATCAGATTTCTGGGATTATCGTCAACAGCTAAAATTCTGTACTTGTCTGAATCCATGATAGATCAAATTGATCAGCCAAGTTGCTTATAAAATCGGTTATGGAGTCACCCGTAAAAGATGAGTTGTAAACAAATGATTGTGAATAAACCCGGGAAAATATATCAGGAATTATAACCCGGCAACCAGCAGCTTAAGATGCGTTTCGGAGACCTTCAGGTTGAATTCGAAACTGCACAAACGGGCAAGCGAGTTGGCATAACTCTCCTGCGCCTGGCGAACCTCCAGGGAGGTGGTCTGACCAAGCCGCAGCCTCTCCAGGGATATCTTCAGGTTCTCTTTAGCCAGAGAGAGGTTGTCTCTTTCGATTGCCAGGAGCGATTTCTGGTCATCAAACTCTGTCAACGCCGATTTAAGCTGGGTATTTACATTCAGTTTAACATAGTCAAGGCTGTACTGTGAAGATTCCAGTTGGATCCTGGCGGTCTTTACCTGTCGAAGAACATTTCCTGCCTGATAAATCGGGATGCTCAGGCTGCCGCCCACAAGGGGTCCGTAAGCCCGGTTCGTCAAAACATTCGATGCGCTGTTGTTGTTGAGCTGGTAATTATAGGAGGCGATAAAGTTCAGTTTTGGCAACCGGTAGGTCTTGAATTCCCCCAGGTTTAGCTTTGCAATATCCACCTGTTTCTGCGACGTAAGCACCTTGGTGTTATTGGTGTAAAGAATACTCATCAGGTCTGTTGCATTGGGTTCATAATTCAGGGGGATGGTATCCGCCACATCAAAATCGGTATCCGGATCGCGTGAAAGAATCTGGTTGAGCGACCGTTTTACGTTCCGAATGCTGTTCATCTGGTTTATCTCAGCCTCCCGGTTCACATTCAGGTCGATCTTTGCCTGAAGGAGATCGTTTTTATTCCCCATGCCGGTCTCATAGGCCTTCTGAAGCAGCTTGACCCGTTCGAGACTGTAGGCCATTACATCACGGATAGCCAGCAATTGCTGTTTCTGGAGAACCACCTGGTAAAATGCAACCGTAACATTATAAACTGTTTGCATCACCATGTCCTTGAATTGAATTTCCCCCAGCCTTTCAACCTCAAGCAGTTTGCGCTTGGTAATGAACATTTTGGTTCCGTCAAATAGGGTCCAGTTCAGAACGGCCCCCGCACTGAATGCATTGGTGGTGCCGGCCGATGAGGTGATCACGGTTCCGGTCGACATGTTCAGATAAACATTGTTCACCGAATAGTTGTCGGTTCCATTCACCGAAAGAACAGGCAGCATCCCGGCATTACCCATCGTGTTGTTGATCTTTGCAATATCGGCATTGTTCCTTGCGATGGAAACGTCATAATTGTTCTTCAGGGCTATTCCAACGGCATCTTCCACATTGAGCATATTCTGCCCAATGATTCCGGATGTGGAAAGCATGACAGCAATCAGAAGAGATAACTTTTTATTCATCATGACCTTCAGAGTAATCAGGGATTTGCTCTTTTTTGCCCGACATCATGATGTACATGGACGGAATCACAAAGAGGGTAAGTATCAATGAAAAGAGGAGCCCGCCAACCACGACGATCCCCAGCGGGGTGCGGCTTTGTGCACCGGCGCCCAGGGCCAGGGCAATGGGCATGGCGCCAAAGATTGTCGCAAGGGAGGTCATCAGGATGGGCCGCAGCCGTGCTGCAGCAGCCTCAAAGGCCGCCTCGGTTTTCGAAAGCCCCAGCTTTCTCTTCTGGTTGGCAAATTCAACGATCAGGATCCCGTTCTTGGTAACCAATCCTACCAGCATGATCATGCCGATCTCAGAAAAAATGTTCAGGGTGCTCCCGAAGATGAAAAGAGATAGCAGGGCTCCCGTGACCGCCAGGGGCACGGTGATCATGATGATGAGCGGATCGATGAAACTTTCGAACTGAGCCGACAGGATGAGATAGATGAGCACCAGCGCCAGGACAAATGCAAACGAGGTATTTGAACTGCTCTCGGAAAAGTCGCGCGAGGGGCCTAGCAGGCCGGTATTGAAGGAATCGTCGAGGGTCTCTTTTGCGATCCGTTGCATGGCCGAGATCCCTTCCCCGAGGGTCTTGCCCTGTGCAAGGGAGGCAGATATGGTGGCCGACTTATACCTGTTATAATGAAAGAGGGTGGGCGGTTCACTGCTCTCTTCCATCTTTATCAGGTTATCAAGCTGGATCAGCCGGCCATTGTTGGTCCTTACATACATGGAGGCTATATCGGCAGGCTTGTTCCTGTTTTCACGGTCAAACTGACCGATCACAAAATATTGCTTCTCGTTCCGAAGGAAATAGCCATACCTTTTCCCGCTCAGGGCAAACTGAAGCGTGTTGGAAATGTCAATCGCATTAACCCCCAGGTCGGTGGCCTTCATCCGGTCGACCAGGATGTTGATTTCGGGTTTGTTGAATTTCAGATTCACATCCACATTCCCAAAAGTAGGATCCTTTCGGGCCAGGTCAAGAAATTGAGGAACGACCTTCTTCAGTTTGTCGAAATCGAGGTTTTGCAGAACAAACTGTACGGGCAATTGCGATCCGGCTGAGAGGGAGGTGGAAATAGTCTGCTCCTGGTTGGGGATGATCCTTGCTTCAGGAAAACCCTTGTATATTTTAACCAGACGGTCATACACCTGCTGCTGGGTGGCCTTTCGCTCACTTGGTTCGACCAGGAATATATTCATACCCCCAATGTTTGATGAAGTACTGCCGCCGGAACCAACACGGGCAAAGATCAGACGGGCTTCGGGTATCTTTATTTGAAGGGTGTCTGAAATCCGGCCGACCAGTTTTTCCATGTAATCAAAATCGGTTCCTTCGGGAGCAGTGATGGAGGTGCGTAAAATACTGTGGTCTTCAAGCGGTGCCAGCTCCGATTTAAGGGATCGGAACAATACTACAACCAAAACCAGGCAAAGGCCCAGGATGGTCAGGCTTATCCATTTACGCTGAATGAATTTTGAGAGCAGCCTCCTGTATTGCTTGTCCATCCCGGCAAAGAAAGGTTCTGTGACCTGGTAGAATTTCAGTGACTTGATATCCCTTTTGCCCATCTTCACATTCAGTACAGGGGTAAGGGTCAAGGAAACAAGCGCCGAGATCAGTACAGCACCGGCCAGTACAATCCCGAATTCACGGAAAAGCCTGCCTGTAAATCCCTGAAGGAAGATCACCGGAATGAAAACGATGGCCAGGGTAATCGAGGTGGAGACCACGGCAAAAAGGATTTCACGGGTCCCGGCAAAGGCTGCCTGGTAACGGTCCATCCCCTGTTCAATTTTTTTATAGATGTTTTCAGTTACAACGATGCCATCATCCACCACCAGACCGGTAGCCAGCACAATGGCCAGCAGGGTCAGCACATTCACCGAAAATCCAAAAAGATACATTAAAAAGAAGGAGCCAATCAGGGAGACGGGGATATCAATCAAAGGCCGGAGGGCGATCACGGTATTCCTGAAAAAGAGGAAAACGATCAGCACCACCAGGGAGATGGCAATCAGAATGGTTTCAGCCACATCTGTAACCGACTGCCGCATGAACTTGGTCTTATCATAACCCACATCCAGTTTCATGCCTGGCGGGAGATTTTTCTTGATCTCTGCAAACCGCTTGAAGAATTCATTGGCAATGGCAATGTCGTTGGCACCGGGCAGCGGTATCAGTGCCAGTGAAATTCCGCTTGCACCGTTCAGTTTCACACTGGTCTCCTCAACCTCAGCACCCAGGACTGCCTCACCGATATCGCTCAATCTGATCACGGCATCATTGGTCTGGCGGATGATCATATTGTTAAAATCATCCTCGGTGGTCAGCCTTCCGAATGTTTTCACGATCAGCTCGGTCGAATTTCCCCTGACTTTCCCCCCGGGAAGGTCGACATTCTCCTTCAAAAGGGCAATGTTGATATCCTCTGCGGTGAGATTGTAGGCCGCCATTTTCTTGGGGTTCAGCCAAAGCCGCATGGCTGGTCTTTTCTGCCCGAAGAGGTTCACAGCACTCACGCCAGATATGGTCTGGAGCTTCTCCTGCAGCACATTTTCTGCATAATCGCTGAGCTGCATTGGATTCAGGAGCGTGCTCTGAACAGCCACCGTGATGATCGGATCGCTGTTGGCATCGGCCTTGGTCACTACAGGCGGAGCATCCAGGTCCTGGGGCAGGTTATGCGTTGCCTGACTTGTTTTGTCGCGAACATCGTTGGCCGCTTTCTCCAGGTCGGCGCCCACATTGAATTCCACAGTGATGTTGCTGGATCCGGTGGAGGAGGAGGAGGAGATGGACCGCACCCCTTCAATTCCATTAATGGCTTTTTCGAGGGGTTCGGTAATCTGTGATTCAATGATGTCGGCATTGGCACCCGAATAGGAGGTCTGGACATTGATCGTGGGCGGGTCGATGGCCGGATAGAGCCTGATGCCCAGGTAGGAGAATCCCACAAAACCAAAAAGTACGATGATCAGGGCCAATACAATGGAGGCGACGGGACGCTTTATTGCGAAATCGGAAATGGTCATACGACTTATTTTATTTTCGCAAATTTCAGTTCCATATCAGGCTTGATGAACAGAATTCCTGTGGTAACAACGACATCGCCTGCAGTCAGCCCCTTCACGACTTCAATCATCTCAGCTTTTCTTACGCCGGTCTGGATGGGGACAAATTTGGCTTTTCCTCCCTTGGAAACAATCACGCTTTTGCTTCTCTCCTTCATGATGATGGCTTGTGTCGGGATCATCAATGCATCGCGGTTTTCGTTCAGCCTGAGTTCCACATTGGCATAGGCACCCGGGGTAAGCGAAGGTGCATGGGTCGTGACTACCGCTCTGGCCCGGAGGTTGCGTGTGTTAAGCTCAATTCCCTCCTCTGTGGCCATGACCGTGGCCTCGTATTTTGTATCGTCGCCCTCAACTGTAAATTTTACCTTGGTTCCGCTGTGGATCCTTGAGCTGTATTTGCCCGGAACTGCAAAATCGAGTTTTAGTTTGTCCGATTCACGGATGGTCGCCAGTGGCGTTGATTGCGTAACCTGGGCGCCAACACTGACATTCCTTAAACCAATCACGCCATCATATGGGGCCAGTACGGCTGTTTTAGATATCTGCGCATTCAGCAGATCGATATCATCCTGAATGGATTCAACCTGCAGCGATTGCTGGTCATACTCAACCTGGCTCATGCCATCCGCTTTGAGCAGTTCAGACTGGCGATCCAGGATTTTCTTGCCGATGGCATACTGGGTTTGTGCCTTTTTAAGCTGGGCCTGAAGATCTCCGTCAAAAATTTTCACCAGCATGGTCCCCTTCTTTACAAACTGTCCTTCAGGGAGATTGAGGATCACGATGCGCCCGGGCATTTCGGGCATCAGCGTTGTCTCTTCAAAGGGCAGCAGGGTGCCGGAAACCCCAATGGTCTCATCAACCCCGGTTGGGAGAACGATATACCCTTCAATGAAGGAGATGGCCGGCGTATCCTTTGATTCCTTGGTCTTTTTATTCCCTGAACAGGAAATCCCGCCAAGGACAAGAAGGACCAGAATTATATTCAGCGTGGTTTTATTATTCATACAATTCAGAAAACTGTTCAAGATTGATTTGTTGTTGCGCGAAATTAAAGATTTCATTACGATTATCCGGATAAATTCGACTTAAAAAACATATTTGATGATGAGTGCATTTTTTTTGCCGACTACATGCCCTTTTCCGCAGAAATATAAAAAAAACCACCGCTGACGGTGGTTTTCATTGATTTTGGTCGATTTTTTTAAATTCGTTGTGGGATTTGAGGGATTCGAACCCACGACCCCCGCCCTGTCAAGGCGATGCTCTAAACCAACTGAGCTAAAATCCCAAGGGGATGCAAAGATAAAATTTTTTTGTCACGCGTCAATTTTTTTGGTAAATCCCCAGAATTTCCCCGTAATACACCATGTGAAAATCTTTCTGTGGATAATACCTTTTGGTAATGGACGGATCGAGGGTGGATGGATCGAGCAGATGCTTGTGCACAATGCGGCATTCAATGTGGATGTTTGATTCTGCAATAAAAAAGGCATCGGCCCTGGCACAACGTTCGATGGTGAAATTGCAGACTTCAATTTTGTTCATATCCCGCCCCGATTTACTCCCGCAAAGGTTCAATTGCTTGCGATACTGATCAGGCAAAACACATACGGAAAAGTCCTTCACCGATTCCATCAGGCTGAAGGTATGGCGCACCGGCCGAACCATTACCGTCATAATCTGTTTATTCCAAATGTGGCCTACGGTGCCCCATCCGATGGTCATTGGGTTCGGGGGATCACCCGCAACCAGCAATATACCGCTGCCATCCAGTTTATCGAGCGTTTCCTTTAATACATCGAATAATTCAGCCTGATTTCGCATTATTACCTATTTTTGACCTTCAAAATTAATCCTATTCACCAATTCTGCATAATTTATGAATCGCTTCATGTTAAAATCAATGCTGACTGTTCTCCTCCTTGTCATCCAAATGATGACCATGGCTCAGGTTGAAAAGAAATCCATCACCCTGGAGGATATCTATAAAAACCGTAAATTTTCATCCAGGGGGGCTGGAGGTCTGCAGTCCCTGAATGACGGCGATCATTTCTGCCAGCTTAAAAAGGACAGCCTGAATGTATATGAATATGCCACGGGCAAATTGTCAGGCACGCTTGTTACATCCAAAAAGCTGATTCCTCAGGGTGATACCGTGGCCATACCGATGGGAAGCTTTGAATTCAGTGACGACGAAACCAAAATATTGTTTGCCACCGATGATGAGGCAATCTACCGCAGGTCATCCAAAGCCAATTATTATATCTATGACCTGAAGAGCGAAAAGTTATTTCCGCTTTCGAAAAACGGGAAACAGCGGCTGGCCACATTCTCTCCCGACGGCAACAAAGTAGCATTTGTCAGGGATAACAACCTGTTCATTAAAGATCTGTCAATTGGGATGATGACTGCTGGCGGGCCGCAGGATGGTCAGGATACGGGGGTGGAAAACCAGATCACCACCGATGGCAAAATTAATGAAATCATCAACGGAGCCACTGACTGGGTTTATGAGGAGGAATTTGAGTTTTCCAAGGCCTTTTGTTGGTCGCCGGATGGAGCCCGGATCGCCTTTTACCGTTTCGATGAGCGGAATGTAAAGGAATACCAGCTGACCTATTATGGTGATCTGTATCCTGAACAATACAAGTATAAATATCCCAAAGCAGGCGAGGATAATTCCATTATTAACATTTATCTGTATGATCTGAAGTTGAAAAAGACCATTCCTGTTGACATTGGCAAAGAAACGGACATCTACATCCCAAGGATTCAGTGGACTGAGGATGCAAAAACCCTGGCGCTTTACCGGATGAACCGGCACCAAAGCAAACTGGATCTTCTGCTGGCCGATGCAGCCACAGGAAATTCAAAGGTGGTTTATACGGAGGAAAATAAATATTACATAGAGATCAATGATCACTGGCACTTCTTTAAAAACAAAAAGGAATTTCTTTTATCAAGCGAGAAGGACGGGTACAGGCACCTGTATATATATGATATGAACGGAAAACTGATCAGGCAACTCACGCAGGGAACCTGGGATGTGATCGATGTGCTTGGTGTGGATGAAAAAAACGGATGGGTCTATTATTCTTCGGCCCAGCCTACCCCGATGGACAAGGATATTTGTGCAGTCAGCCTGGATGGTCAGAAAAAAATAAAGCTGAATAAAAGAACGGGTGGGAACTCAGCCGATTTCAGCAAGAATTTTGCCTGGTATGTCGGCCGCTGGTCCGATGTCAATACCCCGCCCTATACCGCGGTTTACAAAACGGACGGGGAGGAGGTGCGGCTGTTGCAGGACAATGCGAAGCTGAAGGAAACCATGAAAACTTACCAGTTCAGCAAGGCGGAATTCTTCAGGTTCACCACATCCGATGGGGTTGAGCTCAACGGGTTGATGGTCAAACCGCCCGATTTTGATCCGGCGAAAAAATATCCGATTTTATTCACCATATACGGAGGCCCGGGGTCGCAGACTGTCAACAACAGTTGGGGAACCGTGTCTGCATGGAACCAGCTTTGGGCCCAGCACGGGATTATTGTAGTTTCGGTCGACAACCGCGGAACCGGCGGAAGAGGGGAGGAGTTTAAAAAATGCACCTATCTTCAGCTAGGAAAATATGAGACACTCGATCAGGTTGAAGCGGCGAAATACATGTCGACACTCGATTATGTCGATAAAAGCAAGATCGGCATGTGGGGCTGGAGTTTTGGAGGGTATCTTACCCTTTCCTGCCTGACCAAAGGGGCCGATTATTTCAGTTTTGGCGTGGCAGTAGCCCCTGTGACAAACTGGAAATATTATGACAATATTTACACAGAACGGTTTATGCGGACGCCAAAAGAAAACAAGGAGGGGTATGAAGACAATTCCCCTGTGAATCATGCGGATAAACTGAAAGGCAAGTTGCTGATCATCTGCGGAATGGCCGATGACAACGTACACCCCCAGAATTCATACGACATGGTAACCGCACTTGTTGCGGCCGACAAGCAGTTTGAATCGCAATTCTATCCCAACAGCAACCATGGGATCTATACCGGCAAAAACACGAGTTTCCATCTTTACCAGCGGATGACTGATTTTATTTTGGAAATCTTAAATTAACATTGTACTTTTGCAGCCCTTTTAAATAGTATAAGTATTCACATTAACAAGAAAGCGAGAAAAAAGCATGATTATCGTACCTGTTAAAGAAGGCGAAAGCATTGACAGATCATTAAAAAAACTGAAACGTAAATTTGAGAAAACCGGCGTTGTTAAAGAACTTCGTGAGCGTCAGAAATTTACTAAGCCATCTATCAAACATAGAGAAAAGGTCAACAAGGCGATCTATATTCAGCATCTTCAGGATGCCGAAGCAGCCAAGTAACTGCATATAGGTTTTTTCAGAGGAATTTTGTTTTGGGTAAATATTTTTGTATATTTATCCTCGTGTTGTTTGTCAGCAAAATTTTTGCTCACTTTTTTATTTACCGGTGAAGGAACGCTTTCTTGCATATATCCAGTTTGAAAAACGGTACTCTCCACATACCGTAACAGCTTACCGGATCGATTTGAACCAATTCTTCGAATATCTTCGTGTACAATATGATACCAACGATATTCATGGGGTAAATCACCTTATGATCCGTTCATGGCTCGTGTCCCTGATGGAAAAGGAGATTACTTCGAGGTCAGTTAACCGGAAACTTACCACCCTGAAATCATTTTACAAATTTTTAATCCGGGAAGGCGAGATGGCCGAAAACCCGATGCGCCGGGTTACCTCTCCGAAAATGTCGAAGAGTTTGCCTGCTTTTGTGGAAAAGGACAAGATGGACATCCTGCTCGATGAAGTTGAATTTGAGGAGGGGTATCCGGGGATCAGAAATAAAACCATCCTGGAAATGTTTTACGGAACCGGTATGCGGTTGTCGGAATTGGTGAACCTGAAAGAAACAGATCTTGATTTTCACCACGATACGATAAAGGTATTGGGAAAACGTAATAAAGAACGTCTGCTTCCGTTCAGTAAGAAATTTAAAGTTTTGCTGAACGCGTACCTTGAAATTAAAAAGAGTACTTTCGGAGAGGTCAATGATCTTTTTCTGAGCGACAGGGGCGGCAAGGTTTATCCGAAGTTGATTTACCAGATTGTGACCAGTCATCTGGGATCCGTGACTACCGGGGAGAAGAAGAGTCCCCATGTGTTGCGTCATACCTTTGCCACGCATATGTTAAACAACGGTGCAGAATTAAATGCAGTTAAAGAACTGCTGGGACATGCCAGTCTAGCAGCTACCCAGGTATACACACATAATACCATCGATAAATTGAAGAGAATCTACAAACAAGCCCATCCAAAGGCATAAAAAAGGAGGTCTGAATGAATGTTAAAATTAATGCTGTACATTTCAAGGCTGACAAGAAGCTGGAAGCTTTTATCAATGAGAAACTTGAAAAGTTGCACATCTTTTTTGAAGGTGTCATTGGGAGTGAAGTTATATTAAAGACTGAGAATACAGAGACCCGTGAAAATAAAATTGCAGAGGTCCGGCTTTTGGTGAAGGGATACGATCTTTTTGCCAAGAAAGAGGCAACTACTTTTGAAGCTGCAATCGACCTTGCGGCAGAGGCGTTGCGGAAGCAACTTGTAAAGCATAAAGAAAAAGTCAGAGGGAATTAAGAAGAGATATTCCATCCGATGAAGCAGGCAGCCCAATTTAGGTTGCCTGCTTCATTTACGAAAAGGCTTGATTGACGCTTGTTTCGGAGTTCGGTACAAGATTTGTTTAAAAAAAATCACTTTTAAGGGGGTTAATTTCAGAAAACCCTTGTTTCGTAACCAAATAGTTTATAATTTTGCAGTCCTTTTTGAAAAAAGAAAGTGTGCCGATGTAGCTCAGCTGGTAGAGCAGCTGATTTGTAATCAGCTGGTCGGCGGTTCGAATCCGTCCATCGGCTCTGAAATCCGGATCACAGCGGAAGACAGAATGGTTGAAAATGTTCTTTGAATAATTGTATCAATCACTGGATCACGAGTTCACCACCATGCATTATCATCACGGGGGGATACCAGAGCGGTCAAATGGGGCAGACTGTAAATCTGTTGGCGCAGCCTTCGAAGGTTCGAATCCTCCTCCCCCCACCAACGGTGGTGAACTGGTGAAATAGCAAATGAGCAGGGTAACGGGATTACGGAATGATCTTTCGTAACTCCGTCGCCTCGCAGCTTTGTTATTTAATTTGCGGAAGTAGCTCATTTGGTAGAGCGGAAGCCTTCCAAGCTTCAGGTGGCGGGTTCGAGCCCCGTCTTCCGCTCAGGTCAAAAACTGATGCCTTTGTAGCTCAGGGGTAGAGCACTTCCTTGGTAAGGAAGGGGTCAGCAGTTCAATTCTGCTCAAAGGCTCCACAGATGGTTCAATTTTCACGGTATTGTTTCATCTGAATTAAAATAAATATAAACTCTCAAATAGTTCGTAATTAAACTTTGTAATTAAACTTTAATAAAATGGCTAAAGAAAAATTTTCACGCTCCAAACCGCATGTCAATGTTGGTACAATTGGCCACATTGATCATGGCAAAACCACGTTAACGGCTGCCATCACGTTAGTTTTGGCAGATAAAGGTTTATCCGAGTTCAGGTCGTTTGACTCAATCGACAATGCACCGGAAGAAAAAGCACGTGGAATCACGATTAACACGGCTCACATTGAGTATTCGACAGCGCTGCGTCACTATGCTCACGTTGACTGCCCAGGTCACGCTGACTACATCAAGAACATGGTTACGGGTGCTGCCCAGATGGACGGCGCCATCATCGTTGTAGCTGCTACCGATGGTCCCATGCCCCAAACGCGCGAACATATCCTTCTCGCCCGTCAGGTTGGTGTACCCAAGCTGGTTGTATTCATGAACAAGTGCGACAGTGTTGACGATCCTGAAATTCTCGAAATCGTTGAAATGGAGATCCGTGATCTTCTTACCTTCTATGGTTTTGACGGAGCCAATACCCCGGTTATCCAGGGATCAGCATTGGGCGGATTGAATAAAGAACCTAAATGGGTTGATAAAATCATGGAACTGATGGATGCAGTTGACAGCTGGATTCCATTGCCAACCCGTGATGTTGACAAGCCTTTCCTCATGCCGGTTGAAGACGTATTTTCAATTACCGGACGTGGAACAGTTGCTACCGGAAGAATTGAAACTGGTGTTATCAATACCAGCGATCCGGTTGACATCATCGGAATGGGTGCAGAAAAACTGAAATCAGTAGTAACAGGTGTTGAAATGTTCCGCAAGATCCTCGACAGGGGTGAAGCTGGTGACAATGCCGGTTTATTACTCCGTGGTATTGACAAAGATTCCATCCGTCGTGGTATGGTTATTGCGAAGCCCGGTTCTATCACACCGCATAAAAAATTCAAAGCCGAGATTTACGTACTGAAGACCCAGGAGGGTGGACGTCATACTCCGTTCCACAACAAGTATCGCCCACAGTTCTACTTCCGTACCACCGATGTTACCGGTGAGATCCATCTCCCTGAAGGAGTTGAAATGTGTATGCCTGGTGATAACATCACCATTCATGTTGATTTGATTGCTGAAATCGCCATGAGCAAGGGTCTCCGTTTCGCTATCCGTGAAGGTGGACGTACCGTTGGCGCAGGTCAGGTAACTGAAATTTTAGACTAATTGAAATTTGATTCTAACGCCGGGCGGAGGCCCGGCGTTTTAAAGTTTAATTACACACGGGTGTAGCTCAACTGGTAGAGTGGCGGTCTCCAAAACCGTAGGCTGTGGGTTCGATTCCTACCACCCGTGCAAAAACATTAGATAAATGGCTAAGAATAAAGTT
>Ga0247842_10000091_pt1 | contig 198468 bp, 129 predicted proteins | sample LaCruzMarch2015__3_FD_192411 | JGI IMG/M metagenome (GOLD analysis project Ga0247842, IMG submission 192411) | Freshwater microbial communities from meromictic Lake La Cruz, Castile-La Mancha, Spain - LaCruzMarch2015_19m | ecosystem: Environmental > Aquatic > Freshwater > Lake | place: Spain...
CCCAATTCCAAAAGAAAAGGGGTAAAAAAAGAAACTATGTCATATATCACTGTATTTCAGTTAATTACATACACATAGCCTGACGGCTATGGGGGGTAGCTGGCTCAGCAAATAAGCCTGTACTCACGGAACAGAATAGCAGTAAAAATAAAAACTTTATTACCGTCATTGCCGGAAATGAATTTGCGGTTGAATTTCTCCGGCAAGATACAAAATTGTTGAACTACTTTATAAATGAAGATTATTAAAAATTTGCTGCGCGTGGCAGATTAAATTCCAATATGATGATTTTGGGGGATCCTTTTAACCGTCAAACATAGGTGAAAAAGCAACTTATCAAAAAAGCTACAGTACACTAAAAATTTGGATAGTTATAATCTGAAGAAATCCGGAAGAGGACGATTAAATGATAAAACGACAAACAGGCCGTACCCGCTGTTGGGATACAACCTGTTTGCTCTAAAGTCTGGAAGGAACGGACTTTTCTGTAGAGCAGAATATATCTGAATCAATAAATTGTCAATTCCGGCATTTGGTTTGCATGAGGATTTTTCTTATCCTTTTTCGGCTTCGGTGGACCGAAAGGAAGAATCAGATCGCCATCCCCGTCTGGAGGAGGAGGTGTATCACCCCTTTTTCCGCCTCTCAGGCTAAACATTTCAACATTATTTAAACTTTTAAACTGACCATCTAAGCCATTGATTCCTGAGGAAATAAAAGATACGTTTTTCATATTAATTCTTTTTAAATTTGAAAACAATTGTTAATAGGAATCGTGTTTTAATTGTTACCTTAAAAACATAAATATTTTAATACAAAAGTAAAAAATAAATTGTAATACACAAATATATTTTACATATTTTTTTATGTCGTTGTTTTATAGTCTTTTACAAAATTATCTAGTGTAAATATTTTTTGATTTAATTTTTTACCAGCTGATAAATAAGCAATATATTGGAATTTCAGGTCCTATTTTTATCTATTTAACATTTTTTTTTTGAAACGGCCGTACAGACCCAATTATTAAACTATATTTAAAGTACTTTTACAACACTGGAATTTAAGTTTTCCCGTTCAATATGGTTTTCAGACAGGGACAAGCTTATTTCAGAGCATCACGCTAATATCAATTTTCGGATTAATTATGCGATTTCCTTTCTACGAACAACTTGATAACATGGACTGCGGACCTTCCTGCCTGAGAATGGTAGCTAAGTACTATGGTCGCAGCTATTCTTTACAGCACGTGCGGGACCTTACCTATCCCACACGTGAAGGCGTATCTATGCTAAGTCTGAGTGAAGCCGCCGAGAACCTGGGTTTCAGATCAAGAGGGGTACGTCTTACCTGGGAACAATTGTGTAATGAAGTGCCACTTCCCTGTCTTATCCACTGGAATCAAAAACATTTTGTTGTCGTTACGGAAATCACCCGGAAAGGCCGTCTCTCACTCTTCTCAAAGCACAAAGCAGGTGATGAAGTAGTACACATCGCTGATCCTGCTCATGGCTTATTAAAATATGATAAGCAGGAATTTTTAAAATGCTGGTCAGCTAACAGCAATGAGGGGTTTGCTTTGCTACTCGAACCTTCAACTGAGTTTTACAATGAAGAACCTGTTAAACAAAATATAAAAAGATACGGTTATTTGCTCAATTATTTACGTCCTTACCGGAAGTTCCTTGTTCAGCTTCTTCTCGGAATGTTAACAGGAAGCCTTGTGAGTATGATCTTCCCGTTTTTGACACAATCTATTGTCGATTACGGAATTGGAAACAGTGATCTCAGTTTTATCGGTATGGTACTGGTTGCCCAGCTGATCCTGACTTTCGGACAAACTGCCAATGAGATGATCAGGAACTGGATAATGCTGCATGTCACCACAAGGGTGAGTATCTCACTAATCTCCGATTTTTTGATCAAATTAATGCGGTTACCTATATCATTTTTTGATTCGAGGATGGTAGGTGACGTTATGCAGAGAATAGAAGATCACAGCAGGATACAATCCTTTCTGACAACCTCGCTGGTCAATATCTTGTTTGCAGCAATCACATTGGTGATTTACACTATCATTATGGCAACTTATAACCCGGTCATACTGATAGTATTCTTTGCAGGAAGTATCCTGTATATTGGGTGGATATTGCTTTTTCTCAAAAAACGCAGAACCCTGAACTATAAATATTTTCAGCAATCTTCTAATAATCAAAGCAATGTAGTTCAGCTAATTACAGGTATGCAGGAGATAAAGCTAAATAACTGTGAGAAGCAAAAGCGGTGGGAATGGGAACGAATACAGGCAAAGTTGTACAGGATAAGTATTAAAAGTTTGCTGCTTAACCAGAATCAGTTTGCCGGGGCTACCTTTATTAATCATACAAAAGACATTATTATTTCCTTCCTCACAGCACGTGCAGTGGTTACCGGAAATATGACACTGGGTATGATGATGGCAGTACAATACATTATCGGTCAGTTAAATGCACCAATTGAGCTCTTTATCGGATTTGTGCAATCTGCCCAGGACGCAAAAATAAGCCTCGAAAGATTAGGCGAAATTCATGAGAAAGAGGATGAAGAAAAACCTGAAGACCGGAAAATTAACGAAATTCCCAAAGGAAGGGATATAATATTGAAAAATGTAACTTTTCAATATGAAGGCCCTAATTCACCCAAAGTCCTCAAAGATATTAACCTGGAAATTCCGGCAAACAAGGTCACAGCAATTGTCGGAACAAGCGGGAGCGGCAAGAGCACCCTGGTTAAGCTGATACTTGGCTTCTACAAACCGGTGAACGGAGAAATTTCCCTGAACGGGGTATCACTCGAAAGTTATAGCAGGCAACAGTGGCGTAAGCGGTGTGGAGTAGTTATGCAGGAGGGCTTTATTTTCTCCGATACTATTGCAGGCAACATCGGGATTGGTGACGAAACCCCTGATTTTGAAAAGATTACAAATGCGGTAGAAATGGCTAATATACAATCGTTTATCTCATCATTGCCTTTAGGATATGCAACAAGGATAGGTGGCGACGGACATGGGTTGAGTACGGGTCAGAAGCAGCGCATTCTTATTGCCCGGTCGGTTTACAAAAATCCTGATTACATATTTTTCGATGAAGCAACCAATGCCCTGGATGCCAGAAATGAATTGGTTATAATGGAGAACCTTAACCAGTTTTTTAAAGATCGCACAGTAATTATTGTTGCCCATCGTTTAAGTACCGTCAAAAATGCAGATCAGATTGTTGTATTGGAGGATGGCGGGATTGTTGAAAAAGGAACTCATCCTGAACTGGTCAAAAGAAAAGGAATTTATTTTAATCTTGTTAAAGACCAGCTTGAACTTGGCGGCTAGCTTTTGTAAGAAAACTTCTTTTCGGTGATCCTTAATGAATTTAAACAACTTTAGTAAAAATATAATTTTCAAAATGCCGGGTAGATCTAATTTATATACTTATAGTGAAGAAGTAGAGGAAATCATGTCTTTTATTCCCAACGGTATTATAAGGTGGGGACTGTCAGTCTTATTCTCTGTTTTTGCAATTCTGCTTATCGGAAGCTATTTTTTTAAATCCCCTGAAATCATTAGTGCGCCGATGATATTGACAACCAAAAATCCTCCGGTTGCTTTGATCAGTAAATCTACAGGAAAAATTGACAGGTTATTTACTATTGATGGCCAGACAGTTGTTGAAAAGGAAAATATTGCCCTGATCAACAATCCTACCGATTTTAATCATTACCTGATACTTAAGAAGGAATTGGCTGATTGTTTCCGGATTTCTGACTGGGATAATCAGGTGCTTGTCTGTAATTTATCGGAACATCTTACTCTGGGTGAATTGCAAAATAACTACGGCCCATTTCTGAAAAGCAGGAATAATTTCAAACATTATCTTACTCAAAACTACCTGCCACAAAAAGTTGGACTAATTAACAAACAGATTGTCAAACAGGAAGAATATTATCAGACCTTGTTCCATCAAAAGGAGATTGAACGTAATGACCTGATTTTATCTGAAAAGAGCTTCATACGCGATTCTTCACTCTATCTGAAAAGAACAACCAGTGAGGCAGAATATGATAAATCACGGCAACTTTTTCTTTCAAAAAAATCAGCTTTCGTAGGTTTTGAGGCAGTGTTAAGAGTAACAGAATCCGCAATACTACAGTTGCAATCGACCCGCGTTGAATTGCAAATGCAATACGAAAGGGAATTATCGGAATTCCGGCTTGCCCTTGACGAGTCGAAGCAAAACCTCGAAAATGCTATCCATCAGTGGGAAGAGAAGTTTCTGGTTGCCAGTCCTGTCAAAGGGAAGCTGACCTATACTTCCATATGGAGCGTAAATCAGGAAGTAAGAACAGGTGAACTGATCGCTACAATTATTCCTGTGGAAAAATCAGCTATAATTGCCAAAGCTGTAATACCTCCTTCGGGGTTCGGGAAAGTTGAGGTGGGACAAAGGGTTAATTTAAAATTGAATGGTTTTCCCTACATGGAATTCGGAATGTTAAAAGGGTTTATCCGCTCGGTATCCCTGGTTCCGGATGCAAAAGGATATGTAGCTGAAATTGAGCTCTCAGACGGTATGACCTCTTCTTACCGCGAGAATCTGAAGTTTATCCAGCAAATGGATGGCACCGCAGAGATTATAACCAAAGAGATGAGATTAATTACACGATTAATCAATCCTTTGCATGCATTTTTCGATAATGGCAGATAATCCATAACTGTTTTTTTAATTGATTAAGTAATATCACTGTTTTATTACTTAAGTATAAAAACACATCAAATTAAAGTAACAATTGCCATATCTTTCCTATTAAGTTCCGTATTTCAGCTTGTAATCAGTAAGAAAAGGGTTACTAATCGGACTATACCCAATAGAGATGATATTAATAATATCAGAAAAGAATGATAAACATGCAGACCGGGTTGAATCGATTCTTCAGGAAAACTCTGCAAGGTACTCAAGGCTAAACCTTGACGTTGATTCGATGAAATACACCCAGATAACACCACTTGAAAATTCGTTCAAAGTAGAAGGTCCCGATTGTAATTTTTCGACCAGTGAGATTGAGGCAATCTGGAACAGAAGCACCCGTCTTGAACAATTTATTGAAAAGAATATTCTGCAGGACGATGATTTTCCAAAATGGAAAGAAAAATGGTACAAGACAGTTGAAAAACTTTTCTCAGCACTTGAATCAACCAAATGGTTGAACTTCTACCAGGATTTTTATGATGAAAATCAATTCAGACAGTATGAAATTTCAAAAAATATTGGCTTAAAATGGCCTTCATACATCTGCACAAACGATATCAACTATCTCAATAGTTTTTTTGAAACTAAAAAAGATCGCATCCTGAAGCTCATAAGTCAGGATTGTAAGATGGGATCGGCCGGAGACTGTCTGGCAAAATGCAGCTGTAGTACCGGTACATCAGTTTCAGGCAAAATGGCTGAAAATAGTTGTATGGCATCGGGTGCTTCTTATCAGGTAAGATGTTCAGTCGTCGGCAAAGAGTATTTTCTTGGAAAAATAAAATCAAAAGTCAACTGCGAATTAAGTCAGTCACTTTATACACCTATTCAGCCCCCAAAACATATCAGGATAAAAGCAATTCAGATTATGACTGAATTAAATCTAACCCATGGAGTTTTCGACTTTATTGTTTCTGAGAACGATGAATGGTTTTTTGATGCATTAAATCCTATAGGACAGTATCTATGGGTTGAAGATATAAAAAGCTCAGATATATCATCCAGTATTGCAAAATGGCTCATGATAAATAACTAGCAGGTTATTTTAGAACCCCAAGTGATTTCCCAACTTTTGTGAAAGCCTCAATAGCCTTATCGAGATGTTCCGTTTTGTGGGCCGCCGATAGTTGCACCCTGATCCGGGCCTGTCCCTGGGGAACAACAGGATAATAGAATCCAATCACATAAATACCTTCATCAAGCAAACGGGCGGCAAACTCCTGTGACAATTTCGCATCATAAAGCATAACCGCACAAATAGCTGATTTTGTAGGTTTAATATCGAATCCGGCTTGTGTGATTTTGGTAACGAAATACCCGGTATTCTCATGCAAACGATCCTGAAAAAGATTATTCTCAGACATCATTTCGAACATTCTGATTCCTGCGCCCGCAACAGCGGGTGGTATGGAGTTTGAAAACAGATATGGTCGTGAACGCTGTCGCAACATTTCAATTATCTCCTTTCTCCCTGTTGTAAAACCGCCAACCGCACCACCAAAAGCTTTGCCAAGAGTTCCTGTAATAATGTCAATTTCACCCCGGAGATTGTATTTTTCGGTGACACCCCTTCCTGTAGGACCGACAACACCAGCAGAATGACACTCATCAACCATAACCAGGGCATCGTATTTTCGGGCCAGCAGGGAGATCTCATCCAAAGGAGCTACATTCCCATCCATCGAAAAAACACCGTCTGTAACTATGATCCGGAACCTGGCATCCTGAGATTTCTGAAGCTGTTCTTCAAGACCAGCCATATCGGCATTGTTATACCTGAGCCGCCGCGCTTTCGACAGCCTGACACCATCGATGATTGAAGCGTGGTTCAAAGCATCAGAAATAATTGCATCTTCCTCAGAAAAAAGCGGTTCGAAAACGCCTCCGTTTGCATCGAAACAGGCGGCATAGAGAATAGTATCTTCAGTCCCGAAGAAATCTGCAATCTTTCGTTCAAGCGTTTTATGCAGATCTGAAGTGCCACATATGAACCGTACAGATGACATTCCGAACCCATGTGAATCAAGCGCTGCTTTCGCCGCCGCAATTAATTCAGGGTGATTTGATAATCCCAGGTAATTGTTCGCACAGAAATTGAGCACTTCCTGACCGGATTCAAGTTTTATTATTGCATCCTGTGATGAAATAATTATTCGTTCAGTTTTGTAAAGACCGGCACTCCTTATTCCGGAGAGTTCATTCTGCAGGTATTCCTTTATTTTTCCGTACATATTCATTGATTTTTTGTTATTCAAATAATTTAGATTGGAACATAGAAAACAAATATCCCCAAAATAACAACTGCGACACTACAAATAATGATTAATGCCGCATTCAGATTACTGACAATGACCGGATTCGATTCTTCACCTTCGGTAAATACTTCTCTCAACACATAGAAATAATAATAAACTCCGATTATAGCCATTATAATGGCAAATATAGAAATTGTGAAATATCCGCGGCTTACGGATAAAACAAATACCTGGTATTTAGCCATAAAACCAGCTGTAGGAGGTATCCCCGCCAGGGACATCAGCAATATGGCCATTAACACTGCTATCCAGGGTTTCCGCCTGTAGAGTCCCCGGAATATAGAAAGTTCTTCCAATCCATTTGCGGAGCGCTTCATCAGAATAAATATGATAAACACAGGAACTGTCGACAGCGAATAAACAAATGTGTAATAAAGTAATACTGTGGCGGAAGAATCATGTTGTGACAACATTGCCAGCATCATAAAGCCGGTATGCACAATAGCTGAATAAGCGAGTAAACGCTTAAAGTTAGTTTGTTTTAATGCGGCAAAGTTGCCGATGAGCAACGAAAGGCCGGTCATTACCCATAATGTCTTTTCAAGTGGTATGGGTAATGGCATTAAACCCATGCCCAGCAGGCGGTAAAATGCAGCAAATCCGGCAGTTTTTACAACTGTAGCCATGAATACGGTTACTAAAGCAGGTGCGCCTTCGTATACGTCAGGACTCCAGAAATGGAAGGGAGCGACAGCTACCTTAAAGGCAACACCAATAAGGATAAAGAGAAGTCCAACCAATAACATTGGTGGGAGATGACCGTTAAACTGGGAAATATATGTTTTAATTTCCGGTAGATAAAAGGTTGCCGATGCACCATAAACTAAAGCAATTCCAAATAGAAAGAACGCTGTCGCAAAAGAGCCCAGCATAAAATATTTAAACGATGCTTCGTTCGACCGGTATGAGGTTTTCTTGCCACCTGCCAGTATATAAAGTGGGATTGATAAAATTTCAATCCCCAGGAAAAGCATAATCAGGTTTGAAAACGATGTCATGAGAAATGCACCGGTCAGCGCGAATATCATGAGGGAATATTGCTCTGCAACATGAAATTCCATTCGTTTGTAATAGTCTATTCCGAAAAGAAAAATCAGGATAGTAATGATAATCATTGATATATTGAAAGAGATCGAAAAATTATCTATAATAATCATCTCATGAAAATATTTGGAACCAAGTCCCCAATCCTTTAGGAACAAAAACAATGTTATCACCAGGCCCGCAATAGCAACGGGCGAAAGTACCGGTTTGTTTTTTGCAAACCCGAGGTATAAAACTATGATTCCAAAAACTGTAATAAAAATGAATGCACTCATTTAATTAATTTATTCGAGTTGTTTCCAATCGGTTTGATTAGTTTATCAAAGATGGTATGACATTAATGACAGGAGCCCACTCCTTCAGCAGGGAATCCACAGAAACAGCAAAAATATCAAATATAGGTTGAGGATAAATCCCCAGCGATAATATTACAGCCACCAGCGGAATCAGGATGAGGAAGTCGAGGTTTCGAATATCGGTTATCCTTTCAAACGTCGGGTTTTTTTCTCCAAGCATTATTCTCTGATATGCTAATAACATATAAATTGCGCCAAGAATAATGGTCATTCCACCAAATAGGGCAAACCAGACAGATTGCCCAAAAAGTCCGGTTATCATAAGAAACTCGCCAACAAAACCCGATGTCAGAGGTAGGGCAACGGAGCTTAAAACAACAATTAACAAAATAATTGCCATATCAGGGGCATAATGCTTTATTCCTCCCATTTGTGGCAATTGAAGGGTTCCGGTCTTTTCTTTTATAAGCCTTGCAATATAAATAAGGGCTACAATAGTAACTCCGTGGCTTATCACTTGTATAAGAAGTCCCTGCAGGGCAAAGTAATTAAAAGCAAACAAAGCTGCCGCCATCAGGGATACGTGAGCCATTGAAGAAAAAGCGATGAATCTTTTCAGGTTAGTCTGACGGAATGCTACTACAGATGCGTAAATAACTCCGGTCAGGCTCAGTATGATAACCGTATTTTGCCAGTAGTGGACACCAAAAGGTACAACAGGAAAAAGAAAGCGCAATGCTCCGTAAATCCCCATTTTAGTCATAACTCCTGCCAATATCATTACTCCTTGAGTTGATGCCATTGTATAAGTCGGGGGTTGCCATGTATGAAAGGGAAATATAGGTATTTTTATCGCAAAAGCAATGAACAGGATCCAGAACAGCCATATCTGGGTATCTTCAGGAATAATAAGATTGTTGAAGGCAGAAAAATCGGTGGAATGAAGTCCCGGAGTCAATTGAAACAAATAAATAATTCCGAACAGAAGGAATAAACTTCCTGTCAAAGTATATATAAAGAATTTTATGGTAATAGTTCTTCTGTTCTTGCCTCCCCAAAGTAGTAGTATAAAGTATAAAGGAATAAGTGTAAGCTCCCAGAAAATGTAAAATAAAAAAGCATTACGGGCAAGGAAAACTGCAATTAACGCCGCCTGTGTGAATAGGATCAGGAAGTTAAGCACATTAATATGTTTCTGTTCGCGCCTATAACCGGCAAGAATAATAAATGGAAAGAGTAAGTTGTTCAGTAATAGCATGATAAGGCTTATCCCATCATAACCTAATGAGAACTGTGTGCCCATACAGTTGGTCCGGTCTACTGAGAAAGTGGTTGAGGAAGCAGACACGACCAGGAATATTGTGAGAAACAAATTTATAATTGTTGAGACAAGTGATAATAACCGCACGATTGCGGGATTCCTGACTAACAAAAGTGAAAGTGCTGTAATAAAAGGTAATAAAATAATAATCAGCAATATCATAGGGTCAGACGATTAGGATGAATAAAATGAATAGAAGAATCCCTGCTGCCATAGCAAACAGATAAAAGCTAATATTGCCCTGTTGAAGTTTTCGTGCCAGCTCCCCAAGCTTGAAAGTAATTTTTCCTATACCATCAACCGCTGGACCAAGAACAGAATTTTCAACTTTATTGAAAAGGAAATCAGATAGCAAACCAAAGGGTTTCTCAAAAACGGATGAATAAATTTCGTCAATATAGAATTTGTTACTTATCAACCGTTCAAAAAAATGTATTCTATCTCCGGCAGGTGCAGGCACAATAATTTTTTTCACGAAGGTTCTGTAAGAAAACAGAATGACAAGAATTGATAATAGCAAGGAAGTCAGCATTATTCCAGTATCGGTATAACGGTTGAGTTCCTGAATTGAATCAGTAAAGAAATTACTGCGCAAAAAATTACCAAAACCCGAGTCGCCGCCAAAAATGGCCGGGATATTTAAAAATCCACCAAAGATCGACAGCTGGCTTAATATAATTAAAGGAAAGGTCATTATAACAGGCGATTCATGAGGATGGGCACCAGCAAGGCGTTGTTCACCAAAAAATACAAGATATAAAAGCCGAAACATATAGAAGCATGTCAGAAGTGCTCCGGCAAGGGCTATCACAAACAAAAAAATATTCTGTTCAAATGCTTTAGATAGTATAAGGTCCTTACTAAAGAAGCCGGAAAATGGCGGGATACCGCATATTGCAAGTGTAGCAGTAAGAAATGTCAAATAGGTGACAGGCATCTTTTTTCTCAATCCCCCCATCTTAAGGATATCCTGCTCACCGCCCATTGCATGTATAATGCTTCCTGCACCCAGAAAGAGCAATGCTTTGAAAAATGCATGAGTAGTGAGGTGAAAGACAGCGGCAGTATATGCACCAAGTCCTAAGGAAAGAAACATGTATCCCAATTGTGAAATCGTAGAATAGGCAAGTACCTTTTTAATATCATTCTGTTTCAACCCAATAACAGCCGCCAGTATTGCGGTTGCTAATCCAGTAACAATCATTATATTAAGTGTTATTGGGGCAAGGTTAAAAAGTAAGTTTGACCGTGCGACGACATAAATACCTGCCGTGACCATTGTTGCAGCATGAATAAGGGCTGACACGGGGGTTGGCCCCGCCATAGCATCAGGCAACCAGGTAAATAGTGGAATTTGCGCACTCTTGCCTACCGCCCCGATAAGCAGGAGAAGGGTAATAACCGTTATCACCGGGGCACCGTACTGAAAACCGTTAAGATTAGAGAAAATCTCTGAAAAACTCACAGATTTAAAAGTGAAGAAGAGAAGGATAATCCCAAGTATGAAACCCAAATCGCCAATCCGGTTCATCACAAATGCTTTTCGGGCTGCATAATTAAATGAAGGATTTTTATACCAGAAACCTATAAGTAAATAAGAGCAAAAACCAACTCCTTCCCATCCAATGAACAGGACAAGATAATTCGAGCCCATCACCAGCAGTAACATACTGAATGTAAATAGGTTCATTTGGGCAAAGAAAGAATTTACACGTTCATCACCATGCATATAACCGATAGAGAACAAATGAATGAGCGACCCTACGCCTGTAACAATCAACATCATTGTAAGCGACAAGTGATCAATCAGTAAACCGAAAGGAACGATCATGTCACCGAGGGAAATCCATTTAAAAAATTCTACATAAACTGATTCCTGCCCTGAAGACTGAAGTAAAAAGTACAAAATTACTGATGACCCAAAAGCCAGAAGAACCATGGTACTGGAAATGATGCCAGCATGGTTAAATTTTAAGCGTTTGTATCCCATACCGGTCATCAGAAAGCCCAGCAAAGGGAAAAAGGGAATTAGCCAGGCAATATGTGCTACCATTTTAACCGGTTCAAAAGGTTAATATCAACGGAATCAACATTTCGTTTCATCATTACCACTATTGACAAACCTACAGCCACTTCTGCAGCAGCAACAATCATGATAAAAAAAACAAAAACCTGACCTGAAGGATCGGAATGATAAGCAGAAAAAGCAGTTAGGAGAATATTTACCGAATTAAACATTAATTCAAGGCACATCAGTATTGCGATAGTATTCCTTCTGAACAGCACACCCATCATTCCAATACTAAAAAGTGCAATACCCAGCATTATGTAGTGCTCTAAAGATATAATCTGAATTGCGGAAGAAATTTCTTTCATTGATGTAATATTGTAATAAATTACGTGATATCAGTGTTTTTCAATTTAACGGTTGTTGTATTACGTAGCATCTTTTTTCCCAAACATCATTGCCCCGATCATTGCTGAAATGAACAATATCGATGACATTTCAAATGGCAGTAAAAATTCGTGGAACAATGTTTTCCCAATCTCAGAAACCAACCCGATATCACTGGTAAATGGGTACCGGGCATGAATCTCAAATGTTTGCCGGGTTGCGGCAACAAGTACTAAAAAAAATAGTCCTCCCGCAATTACCGCTGAAATCCGTGTCACTTTTGATTTGTGAATTATGATGGCATTATTCAGATTTAGCAGCATTATCACAAAAAGGAATAACACCATAATCGCTCCTGTATAAACAATTATGTGGACAACAGCCAGAAACTGTGCATTCAAAAGTATGTAGTGACCCGCCATTGCTATAAAACACATAATAAGATAAATAACACTATTTATTGGGTTTCTGGAGAATACAACCAGCAAAGCACATATGATCATTATTGCCGAGAGCAGGTAAAAAAGAATTATCATTTTTCTACTTGTTATGTTTATACCGTTTATCAAGTTTGAATTTATGCACCTCTTTTGTTTGTCTTGCCGAAACGTCAATTCGTTTATCAGGATCGGGTGGTTCGACCAGAATATCTTTCCCATAAATGAATGGCTGACGTTCAAAATCAGATGCGACAATTCGGCCGGTAAGGAAAATAGCCTCTTTTGGGCAGGCATCTTCACAATCACCACAGAAAATGCAACGTAGCATATTGATTTCGAAAACCTTAGCATATTTCTCTTCGCGGTATAAATGCCCTTCAGCTGGTTTTCGTTCGGCAGCTGTCATTGTAATAGCTTCAGCGGGGCAGGCAACTGCGCATAATCCGCATGCTGTACACCGTTCGCGCCCCATGTCGTCGCGTTTCAAAACATGTTGCCCCCGGTAAACATCACTGAAAACACGCTTTTGCTCAGGGTAATTTATGGTTGCCTTCCGGCCAAAAAAATGCTTTATTGTAATAAACATTCCCCTTACAATAGCTGGAATATAAATCCATTCTGCAAACGTCATTTTTTTATCAGAAACAACTTTCGATCTGTTTGTTAGTGATTTCATGGATGTTCCGGTTACACTAATTCGGTGAAGTAATAAAATACACCTGTGGCAATGATATTAAAGATGGCAAGCGGAATTAATCCTTTCCATCCCATGTTCATTAACTGGTCGTACCTGAACCTTGGCAATGTCCATCGTATCCAGATGAAGAGGAATATCATGGCGAAAATCTTCATGAAGAAAAATGCTGTTCCAAGTAAGGTCAATACATTCGCTGGCAGCCCAATCCGATCAATAAAGGGCATATTGTAACCTCCGAAATATAATGTAATCACAACTGCCGATGAGATAAACATATTTATGTATTCGGCAAAAAGGTAAAAACCAAGTTTCATGGAGCTGTATTCTGTATGGTATCCACCGATCAGTTCCGTTTCGCATTCGGGCAGATCGAATGGTGACCTGTTTGTTTCAGCGAAAGCGCAGGTCAGAAATATCAGAAAACCGAGTGGCTGGTAGAAAATATTCCAATGCATACCGTGCTGTTGCGTTACAATTTCATGAAGGCTCAAAGAACCGGTAGTCAGAACGAGGGCAATAATCGACATTCCCATTGCCAGCTCGTAGCTGATCATCTGGGAAGCGGCCCTGACTGCCCCAAGAAGTGCATATTTATTGTTCGATGCCCAACCTCCGATCATAATGCCGTAAACCCCGATAGATACCATGGCAAAAATGTAGAGTATACCAATGTTCAGGTCGGCGATCTGAAGTGGAAAATCACGTCCTCCGATTGTCAAAGTCCCTCCCCACGGGATCACGACCCCGGAAAGTAAAGCTGTGGTCATGGCAATTGAAGGGCCTAATATAAAAAGTTTTTTATTTGCGGTAAGCGGAATTATTTCTTCCTTCATGAACATTTTAAGCCCATCAGCCAATGGTTGCAATAAGCCGAAAAGACCTGCGCGGTTGGGACCTCGGCGATCCTGCATGAAAGCGGCAATTTTTCTCTCACCATATGTTGAATACATTGCAACAAAAAGCGTGATAAACATTATGAGGAATAGAAGAATTGTCTTAAATAATATTGTGATCCAATCCATATTAAATTGTTATGTTCTTGTCCCTGATGTCGAATTAAATATCTGTGATAATTTTCTGTTCCGTTATTTCTCAGGTAAAATTAAGAGTTATCTTCATTAATATCCTGATTGGTCAATTTTTCATAATGATTTTGCGAAATGACCGAATGACGGTCTATCCTTCTGGGACCTTCTACGGTCCAATCATTTAGTTCTTTGTGGTGAAAACGGCAATCGTTGCATATAAATGCCTCAAGTTCACCATATTTATCTTTTCTTCCGGTTATCCTGAGAATTATTTCCCGTTTCATCCATAGCACCACTTTACCGTTGCACTTTTTGCACTTGCGGTGTGCATCGAGTGGTTTTGTAAACCAAACACGGCTTTTAAACCGGAAAGTATTGTCAGTCAATGCTCCCACAGGACAAACATCAATTATATTCCCCGAAAAATCGTTGTCGATGGCTTTAAGTATATAGGTTCCGATTTCAGAAGTGCCGCCCCTGCCCAACACCCCATGAACACGCTTGTCAGTGAGCTGATCGGCCACCATCACACAACGGTAGCATAATATACACCTTTGCATATTAAGTTTGATAAAATTACCAAGGTCAACCGGTTTAAAAGTTCTCCGTTCTTCAATAGTGCGTGTATCTTCATGACCATGCTGGTAAGATAGATCCTGAAGGCTGCATTCTCCTGCCTGATCACAGACCGGGCAATCAAGAGGGTGATTCAGGAGCAGGAATTCAGTGATCGCCTGTCTGTTTTCCATCACTTCCGGGGATGAAATATTTTGCACAACCATTCCATCCTGAACCAGTGTGCGGCACGAAGGAACAAGTTTTGGGAAAGGACGATTGTCAGTCGAGGACGACCGGGCCACTTTTACGAGGCAGGTCCTGCAATACCCGCCACTGCCTTCCAATTTTGAATAATAACACATTGCCGGGGGAACCAGGTTCCCTCCAATTTTTCGGGCTGCATTCAGGATTGTTGTTCCAGGTGTCACTTCAACCTCAATATTGTCGATGGTCAGCTTGATAAGGGGCATTTTCGAAGATTTATATGTTGTTCAAATTCATACCTGAAATGACGGATTGCGCTGGCAACGGGCCATGCCGCGGCATCTCCGAACGGACAAATCGTATTTCCCCCGATATGTCTGGCAATATCATTTAACAGGTCAATATCTTTCATTGTTCCAATGCCATTCTCTATTCTTTGAAGGATTTTTTCCATCCAGCCTGTTCCCTCGCGGCAGGGACTACATTGTCCGCATGATTCGTGATAGTAAAATCTGGAATAATTAAGCAGGTTCTTCACCATACAGGTGGTTTCATCCATAACGATAAAACCTCCTGATCCGAGCATGGTGCCTGTTTCAAATCCCCCATCAGCCAATGACTCATAGCTCATCAGGCGAGGTTCCCCTTTTGCGGTTTTAAGTATCAGGCTGGCCGGAAGAACAGGCACTGATGATCCGCCTGCAACAACTGCTTTCAGGTTGTTTCCATTCCTGATTCCGCCGCAATATTCGTCACTGAAGATAAATTCTTCAACAGGCAAGCCAAGCTCAATTTCGTAAACACCTGGTTTCCGTATGTGGCCGCATGCCGAAATTAGTTTCGTTCCCTTGCTGTCTCCAATCCCAATAGCTGCATAGTCATCGCCACCGTTGTTTATAATCCACGGCAGTGCGGAGATAGTTTCAACATTATTTACAACTGTCGGGCAGTTGTACAACCCTACAACAGCCGGGAAAGGCGGTTTGGAACGTGGATTTCCCCGTTTACCCTCCAACGATTCGAGCAGCGCAGTTTCTTCTCCGCAAATATAGGCCCCTGCTCCGGGATGACAATAAAGGTCGAGTGAATAACCGCTTCCAAGTATGTTTTCACCCAGGAATCCTTCGTTGTAAGCTTCACTGATGGCCTTTTCGATTATATTCAGAACATAAAATAACTCACCTCGAATATAAATATATGAAGTTCGTGCACCAAGTGCATATGAGCCCAGTATCATACCTTCAATTAACTGATGCGGGTTCAGTTGCCCTATATACCTGTCTTTAAAGGTTCCTGGTTCGCTTTCGTCGAAATTGCAGATAAAATATCTGGGATTATCGCTTTTTTTATCAATAAATCCCCATTTAATACCCGTAGGAAAACCGGCTCCTCCCCGTCCCCGGAGACCGGATTTTTTCACTTCGTCGGTAACCTGGTCCGGAGTGAGGGTCCTTAATGCTTTCCCAATAGCTGAGTACCCGCCAAACTGTCTGTAAATATCAATATTGGCAAGATCTGGTATTTTAATATTATTCAGTAATATCTGTTTTACCATTTTTAAAGGAAAGGGTTTGTGTGCGAAATTTTATTTTCAGCCTGCCATTTATCAAGCAATTCATCAGTCTTTTGTATTGTCATATTTTCATGAAATTCAGTTCCGACCTGGATCACGGGTGCATTGCCACATGCGGCAAGGCATTCAACAGTTTTTAAGGTGAATTTCCCATCAGCAGAAGTTTCACCAGGTTTTATTCCAAGACGGGATTGGAAATGAGCGAGTATTTCATCGGCACCATTTAACCAGCAGGGCCCTGTCTGACAAACTTCTATTATACAATTGCCAACAGGCTGAAGGTTAAACATGCTGTAAAACGAAGCAACCTCGTAAACTTCGATGGGTTGAATAGCAAGCAACGAAGCAACATAATCCATAGTTTCGGAATTGAGCCATCCGTCGTTTTCAGATTGGGCAATATGTAAAACAGGGAGCAAAGCTGATTTTTGTCTTCCCGCAGGATATCGCCTGATAATACTATTCACCAGATCAAGCGTTTCGGCATTAAATTGTATTTTGTTATTCTCAACATCCATTCTTTAAGAAATATTTTTTCTCATTTTCATCATTTTGCTCCGTCCACCCCCGCGGTTGCCTGTCGGCCCTTGTACGCTTTTGCCACCACAGGAACGCACAGAAGCCCTTGTGCAGCAGCGTAGAAGCTTCTTTGTCCTTACTTCTGCCTGATCACTTCTGCCTTCTCTTATGCATCCAGTTCCCCTGCAATTACATTCATTGAACTCATGGTAAGTATAGCATCTGACAACATATTTCCTTTTACCATTTCGGGATAAGCCTGGTAGTAAATAAAACATGGGCGACGAAAATGCAACCTTGCAGGAGTGCGTCCGCCATCACTAACGAGGTAAAAGCCAAGTTCTCCGTTTGCTGCTTCAACACTATGGTAAACTTCGCCAACCGGAATATCGGTTTCGCCCATTACAATTTTAAAGTGCCATATTAACGCCTCCATATTGTTATAAACTTTTTCTTTTGGAGGTAGTACATACCTTGGATCATTTACATAAAAGGTCTCTTTATCTTTCATTATATCAAGCCTGGTCAAAGCCTGTTCAATAATATACATGCTCTGCCGCATTTCCTCCTGTCTTACCATGAACCGGTCGTAGATATCGCCATTTTGACCAACAGGTATTATGAAATCGAATTCCTCATAAGAACAGTAGGGATTTGTCACCCTCACATCATAATCAACACCGCAGGCCCGAAGGTTCGGCCCCGTAAATCCGTAAGCAAGCGCACGATCGGCTGAAAAGGCCCCGACATTAATTGTGCGGTCCATGAAAATGCGGTTTCTGACCAACAGGTTCTCAAATTCTTTAAGTCTGGCAGGAAATGAGTTGAGAAAATACCGGATTTTATCCCATGTTTTTAGGCTGAAATTGCGTTCCAGGCCTCCAATCCTCCCCATGTTAGTTGTTAATCTTGAGCCACATATCTCTTCATAAATTTCATAGATTCTTTCACGATCCTGAAAAATATAGGTAAACCCCGTCAGTGCGCCACTGTCAACACCAATAACACTATTACAAATTATATGGTCAGCGATCCTCGCAAGTTCCATAATTATAATGCGCAGGTAATCAACTCTTTTTGGCATTTCTATACCGAGCAGTTTCTCCACTGTCATATGCCAGCCCATATTATTCAGCGGTGATGAACAATAATTCAACCTGTCGGTAAGTGGAGTAATCTGGTAAAAAGGCCTGTGTTCTGCTATTTTTTCAAAAGCCCGGTGAATGTAACCAATAGTTTGCTCAGTGCCCACAATAAACTCACCATCCATCAGCATCACATTCTGAAATACTCCATGAGTGGCCGGATGTGTGGGTCCAACGTTCAGGGTATTGTACTCTTTCGGTTCTTCCGATTTAACTACGTCTTTGTCCCAATAATCAATGTCTGGTTCTTCTGCCATATTTAAATAACTAAGGTGTCTTTTGTTCAAAAAGCTGATAGTTTCTTATTCCCCACTTCAGGCAATCCAAACTTTAAGTACTCCAAACTTTAAGTACTCCAAACTTTAAGTACTCCAAACTTTAAGTACTCCAAACTTTTATTATTTATAACTATCTCCCGAACAGGCTGTCGTCCTTATCTTCCCGGGTTTGGTCTTCGAGTGGAAAATCCTTCCTCATTGGGAACACGGTCATGTCATCAACATTTAAAATGCGAACCAGGTTAGGATGTCCATCGAAAATAATTCCGTAAAAATCGTAAGTTTCACGCTCCATCCAGTTGGCTGCAGGCCAGATTGAAGTTATAGTTGGGAATACCGGATCAGTGATTCCGGCATATGTCTTAATCCTTATCCTGTGATTATTATCAAAACTATGTAAATGGTATACCACTCCAAGTTGTTCACTTTCGGGATAATGCATTCCGCAAAGTGTAGTTAAAAAATTGTATTCCAATTCCTTTTCATCCCGAAGGAAAACGAGAACGTCATAAATAACTTTTTTTTTTACGCCAATGCAAAGCATGTCGACCATATTTTCGTGACTAACAATATATTCGCCGAATTTATCGGTCAATTTTTTAACAACCAGCTGGTTTCTGTCCGGGTCTATCTGGAACACTTATCTGGGGTTTTTAAGGTTATTCTATATTATATTTTTTCATCAAATCATCATATTCTTTTGAGTTTCTTCTCCTTAGTGATTCATTACCAACAAGTTCCTGTACTTTAATGATCCCGTCAATAATCTGTTCGGGACGTGGGGGGCAGCCGGGCACGTATACGTCAACAGGGATTATACGGTCAATGCCTTGCAGAACGCTGTAACTATCAAATATCCCCCCGCTTGCTGCACAGGCACCAACAGCAATAACCCACTTTGGCTCTGCCATTTGAATATATATTTCGCGTAAAACCGGCCCCATTTTCTTTGCCACTGTTCCCATAACCATGAGAAGGTCGCTCTGGCGGGGTGAAAAGCTTAGTCTCTCAGCACCAAATCTTGCCAGATCGTAATGTGAAGCCATCGTAGCCATAAATTCAATACCACAACATGAAGTAGCAAAAGGCAAAGGCCATAATGAATTTTTCCTTGCAAGCCCAACGGCTTTTTTTATTGAAGTGGCAAAGAACCCCTGGCCCGAAAAGCCTTCAGGAGCTTCAACTATATCAGGTGAATTAACAGGGAAATTATTATTTGTCATGATTTATAAATCTGTATCCTGAATTAACGTTTATCCCATTTTAAGGCACCCTTCAGAATTATATAAACAAAACCGGAAAGAACAAGGACCAAAAATAAAAACATGTCGAGAAAACCTTCTTTCCCCAAAATCTTGAAGTTCACAGCCCATGGGTACATAAATATAACTTCAACATCAAACAGGACAAAAAGTATTGCAATCAGAAAATATTTAACTGAAAACGGGCTCCTGGCATTTCCCATTCCTTCAACGCCACACTCAAAATTCTCAAGTTTTGCGCCCGAGGACCGTTTTGGACCAAGATAGTGTGTAACAACCATCGTGGTTATAACAAAACCCAGAACAATCAATAATTGAATTAAAACAGGTATATAATCCTGAGGCATATTATAAGAATCTACATTTCAAGTATTAACATTGAATATTTCATTTTGTTCGTAATATTAGACAAAAAATATTGAATTAACCTGTCATTTAAAATTCGATCATTATTCCAATAGTCGGAAGGACAGTGCCTCCCCTGCTTTTCAATGTTTTCAACAGGTATTTATCAGGATTGTCAGGATCTGTTAATGGTGCTCCGTTTCTATCCTCTTCCCTTACAAGATAATCCTGCTGATCGGCCTTAAAATTATAGACATTCTGGACATCACAATAAAGCATCAATGACCAATTATTATAATAATACGATTTATCTACCCTTAAATCGAGCTGATGAAATGAACCTAACCTCTCCTTATTAAACCTGCTGTAATCGAGGTAACCTATCCCCTGGGCATTCCAGGCTGATTTGATAGCCGATCGTTCAATATCCCATGGAGTATAAGGGGCACCGCCAATGTACCGCCATTTTAGGCCGGCATCCCAGTTTTTTTTGAAATTGCGTGTTGCAGTAAGTGTCAGAAGATGGCGATTATCCCATGATGAAGGGATATATGTTCCATTTTTATCAGTAAACTCACTTCGCACAAAGGTATATGTTATAACGGCACTAATTCCTTTGTACTTCTTTAAACGACCAAGGATTTCCATCCCGTAGGCATTTCCCTTACTTACCGACCTAACCTCTTCATCGCCATAAACCCCATAGTCGGCCCCTTTGCTTGCAAGCGACACAGAATCTTTTACCGAGAACGGATAATCGATGTATCTTTTATAAAAGCCCTCTACGGTAACCTGCGAATTATCTGACGGACGAAATTCAATACCGGCCACCATATGGTTAACATGAATATAATTCAGGCCATTAATTTTATTGACAAGCGAACCATTGAAATCGCGGTATCCCAAAGTGGTATAGGAAGGAAGCTGCGCAAACCGGCCGATATTAAAATTCAGTGAGGTGCCGGTTGTTAATCTATAGCTGGCTGACAGACGCGGTGATAACTGATTGATAGGGTTTGACATATCGTCTGAATAGCTGTTTCCATCGGCTCGTAGCCCGAACGAAAAGTTAAGTAGCTGGTCAAAAAAATTATGGCTGACCTGTCCAAATACAGCATATTTTGCAAAGTCAAGCGACGACCGGTAATTTATGCTAATTGGATTGTTTCCGGCAAAACCTTTCCTGAAAGTGCTGTTAAAGTAGCTGGCATATTGAAGATCAACCCCGTAGTTAAGCTTGAAATCTGAGGATGAGCGGTAATTGTGTTCATACCTGAATTTAGATTCCAATTCATACGAACTGTAATCGAGCGTCAGAAACTGCAATTGCTCGATGTTATCCTGATATTTAACCTGGGAATTATTTAGTTTGTTCTGACTCAGGACATAAGTATCATTACCGTTTGGATTAAAATGTTTAAGCACAGCACCAAAAGTATAATTCCATTGATTATTGACAGGAAGATATCCCAGAAGATAACGTTGTTCTTCAGTTTTATTCGCCCTGGTGTTCAATTCAAATTGATCGAGCGCACCAAGTCCGATCAAAGATAACTCTGTTTTCGGACTGATTTTGGTTTTAATTTTGAATTGAAAGTCGTTGTAAGTGGGAAGGAACGGAAGCCCGATTGCTTTGAATAGGAATTGCAGATACGAGCGTCGTACTGATGCCATAAATGTTGTTTTCCTTGTTAGTGGCCCTTCTACCCCTACAGCCAGGTCTGAAGCACCAACTGTGCCCCTGAATTTTAGCTTTTCATTGGCTTCACGTTGATTAAATTCCAAAACTGAGCTCATAGCATTTCCACGGGATGCAGGGAATGCCCCGGAATAAAAATTCACCTCGCGAATAAAATCAACGTTTATTATTCCAACTGGCCCACCTGAAGCACCTTGAGTGGCAAAGTGGTTCAGGTTTGGAATCTCAACACCATCGATGTAAAATTTATTTTCGGCCGGTCCCCCGCCGCGAACAATAATATCGTTTCGGTAGGCAGGAGTTGAGGCCACACCCGGATAGGACTGGATAACTTTTGAAATATCGCGGTTACCACCCGGATTTTTCTCAATTTCGTCAATTCCGATAGTACGAAGCGAAACCGGGCTCTCTTCCTTCTTCTGAAAAAACGAAGGTTTCACAACCACCTCTGCGATATTTATATTCTCCTCCTCGAGCGGAATGAGTATTGTGGCACCTGCCGCTTTGGTTATCCTGAATGATTCGGAAATATAGGCTTTAAATCCGACTGCCGAGACCCTGATTTTGTAAAAACCCGGATCAACATTTTCAAGGTTAAAATTACCTTCAGCATCTGCAACACCACCTTTTGTCGTTTCCCATATAAGTATGGTTGCAAAAGGAACCGGCTCATTATTTTTTATATTAAATACTCTCCCTTTTACCGAACCCGTCCCGAAAGCGGTTATAGTGCAGAAAAATTGTATAATGAGGAACAAATATATTCGTTTTCTAATTTTTTTACTCATAATAAGTAGTAACATAAACTTTTCAATTAATTAATTAACGAAAAGTAGCGACAAAAGTTTTTAATACTGAAAAATCTTCCACCGGAAAAATCTATATTACTACTTAAATGTTTTATTGTACGGGTGGACAACTTTTGGTAGAAAACCAAATTCCCGAAGGGGGTGCTGATAAGTGAGTACACCGCCTTTGGGAATTTTTGTTAAGGATAAGGTAGTTGACAGGAGAATAAAGTCTTTTGAAAATACTTAATACCCTGTTTCAGATTTTCTTCATTATTATCACCCAATCATTATCATCAGGTTTGTCACCAATAATGTAACTGCCATTTACAATTGCTACGTTTACTGGTGGGTTGTATTTGCCGGTAATTGGATTATACCATTGAACAATGTACTGTACATTTGCCAGCCCATTGAGTACACCTGTTTTTTTTGTTTTATTATAAAAATATGCAACATAAAGCTCATTATTCTTACTGGCGACAGAATAAAATGAAGAATCGTTGCGGAACCAGTCATTGTTGTCAAAACGAGGTGTCAGATTCCACCAGTCAAACGAGTTAAAGAATTTATGCATAAAGCCCATCTGGTAGGCTGAAGGAAATTCAAGACTTTTGTCCCATTTAGTCTTCTTATCTTCTATTGTAATTGTAATACCTGAAACAACTGATTCCTTATCCATATCATAGGTACTGTTATAAAGCCATATATCCTCAGCTCCATAACCTTGGCCATACATACCATTAAGATAAGCTGTCCAACCCTGCATTCTCGCACCAAATTCGTTTGTCCACAAATGGTCATAATGTCCTTCGTAATTGACTACAGGTTTGTTTTGTCCATTATCCCAAAAATCCTTTGGGATACTAAAAGCCAACTGGGCATTCTTTGCAGGCGACCATTGTGCACCATACCAGGAATGCCCCTGAATGTCTCTAAATGACGAATTTGATGCTGCTGTGCCATCGCCGCTCAATGCTGAAAATTCCTGATGCGCTGTAAGCGGGTGTTTGTAGGGATCATATTTATTTACAAATTCAGAGACCAATTTCCAGGGATTTGTTTTTGCGTCAAAATATGGATTTATATCCTTTTTTTTACCATTTAACCTGCCATGATAGTAATCGTTGTCGCTTTCCTGGGCTGTTGTCCACAATACCGGGTAAGCACCATATCTGGCGACCCAATATCTTGAAAGCTTTTCCAAATAAGAATCAGGGAATTTGTCCCTGTTGACCCCAAGCTCGGTAACAAAGACCAGTTGGGCATTTGCATGCACCAAGCCTTTTTCAGCAATATATTGAAATCTTCTGTCCAAATCCTTAAAACCTGCAATATCGGTGTCTGAAAAGCCATCAATCAAACTATATTTTGCGCCTATAGGTTCCGATTGAAATACAGTGAATCCCTGCTGTACACGTTTGTCAATTATATATTTAAACTGTGATGCTATACCTGCAACTGAAGAGCTGTCGATGAGTTCTGACGGCATATTCCAATGTGTATCACCAAGATAAAAGAAAGGAGTTCCATCATCATACATGAAATATCTTATACCAGGTGTAGTTTTCACAAACCCATGTTTGTATATATCGAGGTTACCTTTATAAACAGAACATTTTAATTTGCCGGATTTATTATTTAAGCCTGAATCTGAAGCATCTGAACATACAGTTTTATACATCCATTTACCCGACAGGGTTGGGGCAAATCGCACTTTCCATGTATCGCCTCCGTCCCAGAATGCAGGAACTTTAAACTCTGTGCCATCTTTATGAGTAAAAATGACATCAAGATTAACATCATTAAATCCATTGACATATGCCTTGCTGCTTGTAAAAGCAAGTTCAGTTACCATCCATTGTACTGCCTGTGCCTTTGGGGCCTGTTTGGCAACACTATTAATTTTGCATCCATGTACAAGGATCAACACCAATAATATAACTACTGGTAATTCAATAAAACTGATTCCTTTCTTCATTTTTCGTATCTCCTTTTTATTTGTTTTAATTTAAATTCAGTTAACTTTTTATGCAGAAATGTGTTGGAATCCCGCATCGGATTTCAAAACTAAGCATTCCTGTACCGTTTGATATATATGACTGGGTTATTTTACCATTCAATATTAAATTGTATGACGAATTGGGTTTTAGTCCGGTTAATAAGAACCCATAGGTTCCTTTGGATTTCAGAATCCAGCTACGTGCAGTTTTACCCCATTCAGATACCTCCATATTTATAGGGTCTAAAGCCGGGCGTGTAACTGATAATGTTTCAATATCCATATTTTGAGGATAGTAAATCAGGGTATTGCCATACATATTTACGCCGAAACTGTCACTGCTTTTTACTGAAAAACTTTTAGTGGCTATCTGGTAGTTATTTTCACTCAGTCTGATATTGTAAACCATATCCCGAAGGGTATATTTGAATTCTGTGCCATTGAGCTCTGTTAACATGTTAGGCTCTAAACCCATCCTGTTCCATTTAGGCCTGATGCCATAAATATCCCTGTATAGTGCAGTAATTGTCGTACTGTTTCCTGCTAAAATATCTTCCCCGATACCCTTTTGGGATATACGGTTAAAACGTTGCGATGAGAGTCCGTCTTTATTGTATTGCGAAAGTATATTTTTAATATATTTAAGAGCAATATTTTTGTCGTACTTCACGTATGACCTGATCCCTAAATAGCCCCATGACAGGAAGATATCACCATTCTCGTAATTTGGGAACGGCCAGTTAACAGGTGCATGTACCTCCTCCTTTTTAAAAGATTCAAAGCAAAGAGGCCAATGAAATAGCTTTTCTGCCTTAGTTTTGTTCTCTATCTGATCTAATATTTCTTTGACCCTTTGTGGGTCATCACATATACCAAAGGCAATTGCTGCAAAGTTTAAAGGGGTAACCATATTATCACCGTGCAGGGAACCATCTTTATCCCTCCAATAGATATACTGCTTTTTAGCCGGAGACCAAAAACCCCCTTCCTGAATGGGCCGGTTAAAGGCTTCTTTTAATCTCGCGGCAACTTTGGAATAGTAGTTGGCTTTTTCTTTGTCACCAAGAACAAGTTCGCAATCTGCCCAAAGATTCAGGGCTTCGTACATCTGGGCGTTCACAAAGGCATTTTCGAAGCTGGCCCATACTACATCAATCCAGTCGCTGCACTTATTTTCCCCGGTATTATTATTGAGCATTTCAAAAATTCCATTATTGTTGGAGTCCCTTTTAATAAGCCAGTTAAGTATCTTCTCAGAACTGGCCTTATGAGATTTCAGCCAATCTAAGTCGCCATTCTGATCGAATTGTTCCGCGGTATTTATTATCTGGCCAGGCTGAGCATCAATGGTATATCCCCAGCTGGCATCGTAGTATCCTGTTTTATAGTTATAATTGCTGTTTTTAGCTTCAGGTATGTCATGCCATCTTGCCAATACCCTTCCATCTTTTTCTATTGCAAAATCTCTCTCCTGATCGATGGTGGAGGAGAAATTTCGCGTATAGTTTTTATCATTGACTGCCATCCCTATCTGGGCAAAGAAAGGTTCATGGAGGCATTTCCAATTAGTTCGCCATCCATTGGCTCCGGCAATATTTTTGTCAACAACACCATACCTTCCTGTTGTATTAAGAAGCTCCCGGACTGCAATCGCATCTATACCAGGAAGGGTGCCCCTGTCATACTCATTATTATAGTCAACATAACTTAATGCCAGAGAGATATTAGCGGAACCCTTTCTTACCTCAAACGGGACAAAAACATCGGACTTTTTGCTTACAAAGCGGCTAAGATTGTAACGCTGTCCAAGTTCGGAAGGAGTCAGATACTGAGTAAATTTAAACACGTCATTTTCGCCATGGCTGAAGGAGCAGGCGATATTACCACCAGTATCGGAACTTGCTTCAACCCTGAAACCATCACCTGATTCAGGTTCCCAAAATGTTACTCCATTGGTATGTACTCCATATGTGTCATCAATGTTCTCAAGATACTTGCACCAGACCATACCTCCTGTATTCAGAATACCTCCCTTCCAGATCGAAAGGTTGGAAAAGTTCCAAACCGGCATGGCCATATTATCGAGTTCACCAGTTTGCAGGTATTGCCGGCGAATATCCCATAATATTTGTTTTTCACCCGCAGTAAAAATCCATGTTTCAGAAACGCTCATTTTTTCATCACCAAAGACAATATTGGAAATCTCAATTCTGTTTTTCTCCTCTATAACTATTAATGGTGTTTTGGATTCAAGCGAGTTAAAAACGTTTGTCCCTGTTTTGAAAGAGGTGTACACACCTGATGGGGATATTGTATTTCTGCCTTTGATGTTTACCTGGCTGATTTTGCAACCTCTGTTGTAATCCACCAGTAACTGAAGGTTATTGGATTTATCAGCAATCATTACTGTTTTTGCAGAAAGATTTTGTTTCAATAATATTGAGTGTGCTGAATTTGCAATGAGCAATAATAATATGATGGATATGATACGCATATTTTCTTAGTATAAATTAAATGTAATTTTTCAAATATTGAGCGTTTAGTTTTCGGCGACATTAAACGTATAACTTCCTGATCCAACAATAAACCGGGTAAAACGGCCATCCTTGCCATCGTAGCTGATCCATGCTCCGGGGCTGCTGAACCTGTTGTTTTTCCAGATAGTGTTGTTTCCTTCGCAGATGACTGCATTCTTTAAGTTACCTGTGGGGATATGGACCAGGGCACAACTGTTAGCTGGAATTGTAACGATAAGTGACAATTTACCATTCGAAACGATTTCCCACCGGGCGGAAATATCACCTTTCACTGTGGGAATAGTGGCTTGTGCATAAGTTAACCCACCAATTTCAGGCATAATATTGAATGTGCTGAATGCTGCCCCTGTTGGCTGTATGCCGGCAATATAGCATTGGAATAAATAGGCAGGATAAGAAGTCCATGCATGGTTGGTTTCGTTGTCAGGACCAGGGATAGAGAAGGATTCCCAGATGGTCCGGTTACCTGATAACATATATTGATAGCGGTTAAGATCGGCCACAATTAAATCGCCAAGACCGCCGGCAGAATAAGCTCCGCTATAAAATGCCTCACCGCCATATCCGCCGATATGTATCTTTTGAGTGCGGATCCAGTCTGCCACTGCTTTTTTGTTTTCGGAAGGTACAATGTTGAAGCGCAATGCCCATGCTGCCCCGAGAGGAAGGCACTGACTGCTTCCGACTTTAGTAATGTAACGGTTCCCTCCCACCAACAGATGTAAATTGATAGCGGCCCTGAGTGCATTGGACTTTGATTTATATACCGCAGCTTCATTAACCCTGGAAAGTACAGCAGCAATATTTGCTGCTATACACAAATTATTGTAGTAGAGTGAATTGGCTGCAATGTTCTGACCATCATTCTCCATGATCCCACCTGCGTAATCAGCAATCCGCCAACCTGAAGGATTAACTAATCCTGTGGATAGTTTTGAAGCTTCCATCCAGGCCATCCATCGTGTAAGATTCGGGTATGTCTCTTCGAGAAGCCTCGCATCGGCTGTGAAAAGGTAGTTATTCCATAGCATCATTGGCCAATACATAGACCACTCAGGAATTTCAAAAATGGCTGCGGGGCTGCATGCCCAGAACCTGCCATCAGGCATCTGCTCTGCAGCATAGTCACGCACGATTTTATAAATGATCTGTGTGTTGCGATGGTTATATAGCAGGCCCATCCCGATGTTATGTGAATCTGCAGTCCAGGGTGACTGTTCGCGGTTGGCATCCACGCTGATGATCCCCTGCTGAACGTTTTGGCGTGCTGATCGTTCCGACATCTCAAAAATATTGTTGAGTAAAGCACTCGAACAATTGAAACTACCGGCGACATCGGCTGCTGTGTGAGCAACAACTGCCCGTACATCGGCTGTTGTTAGAGAGCCGGCATAACCAGAGATCCGCAGGGTTTTAAATGAGGTGTGACGTCCGAAGTTTGCGCGCCAGGTTTCCTCACCCCCTTTGCAGATGTATTCATCCCAACCTGCTCCGCCTGAGTTGTCTGCCATCTGAAAGTAGTTGAACCGAATTATTGTCCCTGGTGGATTGTTGTGCATTTTCAATAATGGCCAACCAGTTATGCATTTTCCAAAATCAACCACCCAATCTTTTCCGGACCGGGTAACTGCGACCGGAGCAAGTTCTTGTTCTTCCGTCTGGGATGCAACCCGCTGTGCAAAGAGGCTGAACGTTGAACGGTCCACAATGGAAGCAGCAGGCCAGCCGGAATCGTCGAAACCGGCAGCAGTCCATTCAGGGATCTCCTTACGGGCGTCATAACGGATGGCGGCCCTGTTTTTTACACCCCCGTAAAAACCAAAATAGGTTGGAGAGGATTCCAGAAAAGGTGTTGACGCAAGGGTTTTCCATGTATCATCTGATTTGATTGTCACGGTCGTTCCGTCGGTAAACCCGATGCGACATTCGAGTATAAAAGCAGGAGCAGCATTTACTCCAGAGTCGTTCCAGACCCCATGCCAGTGTGCCATTGCGGCAAAGGCATTTGGCCCCTGATTGAGTTGATTGGTGATATCGTAGCCTAAGTATTGACCATATCTATTGGGATCGCTGCGGGCCGGGCCAAATCCGAGTTGTTTCCCGTTAAGTATTAGAATGTAATCATTATGCGCTGATGCATAGATCCTTGCCGATTTTATCGGTTTGTGGAGGGTAAATCCTTTTCGGAAGTATGCAAAATTATTTGGGTTGTCAGTTCCATCCCAAATATAACCGGCGGTCCAGTCGGATTTCTCCAAACCAATATCGAATGTAGCAGGTTTGCTGAAAGGACTTTCATTACCCTCTTTATCCCACAACTTTACTTTCCACCAATAACGCGTGGCAGGGGAAAGACCCGGTCCCCCAAAAGGAGCGGATGCAGAGTTGGAGGAAATGATTTTCTTGCTGTCCCAAATATCTCCTTCATTGGCATCGATTTTCAACAGAGAGGATGCGACCAGTATTTGATAGGCTGTTTGCTTTTCACCGCGGTCGGAATCGTTCATCATCCAGGTAAACAGAGGTTTTCCCATGTCCAAAGCCAGAGGATCTGTAATTCCATTGGTGAGAAGGCCTTCAGGCGCAGAAGGTGGGCTGTTTATCAGCCTGGGACTACAGGAAAAACATGCAACTATTAAAGAAATTGATAATATTTTAAAAAGTATTTTCATGAGCAATTTGATTAAACTTAAATTTCATTATTCGATTGCCTGGTAAACCGCAGTGATAAATTTGCTGCGGATGTCAGTATAATTCCCCGTTTTTTGAATTACAAACTGAACTATAAGATCTTCGCTCGGATCTACCCAGTAAAGCGAACCGAAAGCACCTCCCCACCCGAAGGCTCCTTCTGAGATTGGAACCTGAGCTTTACCAGGAAGAGTGACCACTTCGAAACCAAGTCCAAATTTATCAGTAGAGTTCGGTATGTAGATAGAACCGGAACCTAGTGTTCTGATCTGGTTGACATGCATCATTTCGACGGTTTTCCTGCCCAGCAGGCGAATTCCGTTATATTCTCCTTCATTAAGAAGCATTTGCAGAAATTTTGCATAATCCAGTGCTGTAGACGACAATCCGCCTCCTCCGGAATAATAAACCCCTTTACGCATTGGGTAATCTATATATTTACCGGTGGATTTTTGGATTACATCTCCCTTAATACCATCCTGGTAGAGCAGCATAAGCCGTGCATACTTCTCCTCAGGAAGTTGAAAATAGGTGTCAGTCATCCCCAACGGATCAAAAATCCTTGTACGCAGGAAATTTTCCAGCGACTGTCCCGAAAGTGTTTCAACAAGGTAACCAAGGATATCAGTACTCAAACCGTATGTGAACTTTTCTCCGGGTTCGTGTGCCAGGGGCGCCAAAGCTATTTTCTGCATCTCATTCTTCAGTGTGGAGATTGCGTCAGGCACACCACTTACTATCTTCAGTTTTGCATAGATTGCATTTACAGCCTCTCCTCCGCCTCCCGGATAGCAGTACCCGGAAGTATGGGTAAGCAGATCATGTATGGTAACCTCCCTCCTGGCTGCCTGCGTTGTATAGCTCGAATCCTTTTTAATAAAAGTGGAAATAACCTGTGGATTACTGAATTCGGGCAGGTACATCGATATGGGGTTATTTAATGCGATTCGACCCTCTTCATAAAGCATCATAACAGCAACACTTGTGATAGCCTTTGTCTGGGATGCGATCCTGAAAATGGCATCTTTTTCAAGAGGGATTTGTTTTTCCAGATCATTATAACCGTTTGATCTGTAATATACAATTTTCCCTTTGCGGGCTATCAGGGCAGTACCCCCGGCAATCTTATGATGCTCCACTAACTGCTGAAACAGGAGATCGATTCTCTTTAACCTGTCGGAAGAGAAACCCTGTGATTCAGGTTTGCCTATAGTGAGAGGTTCCTTTCGCCATGATGATTGAATTTTTTGCGTTGAATCACATGAACCGAACAACAGTGCAATGAATAATAAAATGTTTGAAGTGCGTATCATTTAATAATAAGTTAATTGTTGTTTATAATTCATATTCGATTATTTTCACTTTCATCTTCCTCACACCTTCGAAAGTATTGTTTTTATTTACTCATCACCTCTTTCACTGATTCCAGATACTTCATCCCATTTATCATATCAGGTTCCAGATAACTCCCTTCTCCCCATTCGTTCCAGGAATTAATTGTTATTATTCTTTCGTTTTCGGGTTTTGACATGGTCAATGCCTTTGCTTTCGCAAGATATTTTTTGAACAGATAAGGTGTATTGTTTACGATTACAGGCCCAAAAGGATAATCTCGTCGAGTCATCCAATCAGCAGCATTTCCACATCGCGGAGATGAATCCCAGCCCATTGAAACATTAATATGGTATGGTACAGGGATGAGTTTTGCAGGTGTTTCCAGACCATTTGAGGCACCTCCATATTCCAGACTTTTAAAATATGTATCTGCTGCCCTTGTATATTCAGTTGACGGGAAGTCAGGTAATACATTATGATGGACCCATACATATGAAGTAGTGCTGTTAATTTTGAGTTTCTCAATTGCATTATTCAATATGCCGCCACCTAATCCATACAAAACACCATTCAGATGAAGATCCGGAAAACCAGCCGCCTTTACCTTGGCCCTAAACAAATCAAGGGCATCGGCGGCTTTTACATAATCATTCCCATAAGTTTCAAGAAATGTATTTATTTGATATATAGAAAAATACGGACATCCATTTATTTTCCAGTAAGAAGGATGTTTAAAATATTTTTCAATCACATAGTCCATAAGACCTTCAAAAGTTTGTGGTTTTACTGCACCCTTAACCCAGACTCCCAGATTGTGATTACACCACATCAGGGCAAATTTAAGTTTGCTATTATTTGCGGCATTAAAAAATCCGGTTTCCAAAGCTTTATAAAGGTATTTCCGGCCATCCCAATGAGAGGGATTTGGATCTGCAAGTAAACCGGATCCATCATCATAATAATACCAGTCGAAGATAAAGGCATCAATACCATTATCAGCTGCAGCATCAATTTTTTGGGCCATCACTTTAGGATCGTTTTCGTCAGTGTAGCCCCACAATGGGACTTTAGGTTGCTGATGCCCTTTGAATTGTGACTTTGCAGCCTTCAGTATACTCCATTCTGATTCATAAACAGCTCCCCAGTTGGGGAAATAATATGCAGCTACCTGTACTTTCCCCTTAGGAATATCAATAGATTCTACGGACGGCACAGGATCACCCTGGCTTTTGCAACCTGAAGTCAGCAAGGAAAAAATCAGGATAAGGAAAAAAATTCTTGTATTCAATATTTCACTCATGATTTAACTTATATGAATCCATTTCGGAGTTATCTGGTAAAGATATAATGCAATTTAAATAACGCATGAAAAACGCCGGTCAAAATCACTCCTTCATGAAAACCTTCTTTACAGCTTCGAGATAACCAAATCCGTTTTTCTTGTCAGGCTCAAGGTAACTACCTTCGGCCCACTCATTCCAGGCATTTATCGTGATCAGTTTTGTCTGGTTTGGGTGCCTGTCGATGTATTCCTTTGCTTTTTGAAGGTAAATCTGAAAATATTCAGGCTTGTTATTGATAACCAAAGCTTGTTTTTTAACCGGATACCGGGGATTACTATCCCAACCTATCGAAACATGCGGACAATATGGGATTTTAAATGTCGTATCCCATTCTGCCCATTTTTTTATCGCTTTTTCACCCCATGGCATGTAATCGCCGTTAGCCGGAACAAAATGGCACCATTGGTAATTGGTCATGCTTTTAAACCCGAAATATTCCAGGGTAGCGTTTTGCGTTTCGATCCGGTCACCTGGCACATCCTTAATTGCAGCCGGAACAGATCCCCAAAGTATAGCCTGCAAATGCAAACCCGGAAAACCAGCTTTAATGGTTTCTTTTCGAAAGTATTCAAGTGCATCTTTTGCTTTAGCCGTGCCACCAATACCTTTTATAAAAGTAGAAAGCTCGTAAATGCTGAATACCGGTTCACCGTTGATTTTATAATAATTTGGCTTTTTAAAATAGTCATTAATAATGTGACTGACCATCCCGTCAAATATAGCCCTGTCAACCCCTCCATACCAGTAGATTTTACTTTTATCGGGATTTGACGGGTCTAAATAAGAGTTATGGTCGTGATTTGCCCACATAAGGCAGAACCTCATATCGGTCGGGTTCTTAGCTTTCAGGAAGCCATTATTTAAGGCATCTTCGAGATAAGGTTTGTTATCGTACCAATACCAGTCAAAAATCATTACGTTTACCCCGTATTTTACTGCCGTTTCTATTTTCTTCCCCATGACGGCGGGATCGGTTTCATCTTCATAGCCCCAGTATGGTACCTTAGGTACCTCGTGCCCTGCAAATTTTGGCTTTGATTTATAGATGGCCTCCCACTCCCCTTTACCGTCAGGGAAAACATTTATTTCTTTAAATCTGGAATCGGGATGGTATGCAGGCCAATAGAATGCAGCCACATCATATTTATTTTTACTTAATACCGTATTCTGCGCATTAAGATAAATTGAAGTAAAAAGTATAAATACTATTTCAACCAGGTAGAAGAGGGGTTTTGATGCTTTCATCAGTAAATAATTTGTTTTATGAATAAAAAGAACTAAATGTATGAGTCTTCATTGCAGTCGGTTATAATTGAAGCGTTTCACCCGGTAATGTGCAAATAATCTTTGAAGCCGAACATATTCAGCATATGTGCAAAAGCCTTTCATTTTTTCTTAACTAAAAGTACCCAATCATTGCTGTCAGGTTTCTCCCCGATATCATAACTCCCGTCAGAAACTGTTACGTTAATTGGAGTGTTGTATTTGCCTGTAATTGGATTGTACCATTGAACGATGTATTGTGCGTTTGAAAGATTTTTTAAAGTGCCTGAATTCCTATTTGTATTGTTATAAAAATAGGCCACATAAAGGTCGTTGTTTTTACTTGCCACCGAATACCATGAACCATTATTGCCAAACCAGGCAGAGTCATCAAATCGAGGTGTTAAATTCCACCATTCAATCGATTTAAAGAAATTATGCATATATCCCATTTGATAAGCCGATGGAAATTCAACGCTTTGTTCCCACTTCGTATTCTTATCTGCAATGGTGATTGTAATACCATCCCTGACTGTTGGTTTATCCATATCATAAGTACTGTTATAAAGCCATATATCTTCAGCTCCATAGCCATATCCATACATTCCATTAAGATATGCAGTCCAGCCCTGCATCCTGGCACCGAATTCCAGTGTCCATAAATGGTCATAAAGTCCCTCATAGTTTGGTGCGGGCTTACCCTGCCCGTTATTCCAGAAATCTTTAGGAACATTAAAATCTAACTGTCCGTTTTTTGTGGGAGCCCATTGTACGGCAAACCACGAATGTCCCGGAAGGTCTTTAAATGAGGAGTTAGATGCTGATGTATATGAAACATATTCCATGTGTGCGGTCTGAGGGTGTTTGTAAGGATCATATTTGTAGATCCAATTAGCCACCAATTTCCAGGGATTTGTCGTTGAATCATAATATGGGTTACCGTCTTGTCCGGCAGCATTCAGCAATCCATGATAGAAGTCGTTGTCACACTCCTGGGCAGTTGTCCACATAACAGGATAAGCACCATATCTTGCAACCCAGTATCTGCAAAGTTTTTCCAAATATGCATCGGAGTACTTTGCCCTGTTATAGCCCAGTTCGGAAACAAAAAAAAGTTGTGCGTTTGCGTGAACCAATCCTTTATCTGCAATATATTTAAAGCGGTTATCCAAATCGTTAAAGTCAAAAAGGTCACCTGTTGTTATTCCATCACTCAGATTGTACTTTGCGCCAATCGGCTCTGACTGGCATACCGTAAAGCCTTGCTCAACCCGCTTATCAACAATAGTTTTAAAATTATTTAATGAATTTGCAGGCATATTCCATTGAGTATCCCCCAGATAAAAGAATGGAGTACCATCGTCATAAGTAAAATACCGGGTATTTTGCGTTGTCTTTGTAAAACCATGTTTGTAAATATCCAGATTACCTGTGTATAAACTACAGGTTAAACTGCCGGTTTTATTATGCAATCCCGCGTTTTGTGCGTCCGAACAAACCGTTTTATAATTCCAGGTACCAGCCAAAGTTGCGGCAAAACGCACTTTCCAGGTGTTTTCGCTAAACCAAAACGCCGGAATTTTTAGCTCTGTGCCATTAGTATGAGTAAATATTACATCCAGATCAACGTCGTTAAAGTTACTTGTATAAGACTTGCTATTGGTAAAAGTAAGCTCTGTTACCCTCCATTGAACGGGTACTGCTCCTCCTGAGATATCAATCGGGTTTTCTTCAGGTTTTAGTTCATTCTGACTTTTACAACTTAACTTGAATAAGGCGCAAATAAGAACGAAACAAAGTATTCTCGAATTTGCACTTTTTATCATATTGTTATCATATAAAATTCTTTTTTTTGAATAATAATTCTAATTCTTAAATACTTTTTTTACTGCTTCAAGGTAACCAAACCCGTTTTTCTTATCAGGCTCAAGGAAACTTCCTTCTGCCCACTCATTCCATGCATTTATAGTGATCAGCTTTGGTTGGTTTGGGTGGCTGTCGATGTACTCCTTTGCTTTTTGCAGGTATATCTGAAAATATTCAGGCTTGTTATTTACAATCAGGTCTTGTTTCCTGACCGGATACCGGGGATTACAATCCCAACCTATAGAAACATGCGGGCAATATGGAATTTTGAATGTAGCGTCCCATTCGGCCCATTTTTTAATTGCTTTTTCGCCCCATGGTATATAATCGCCATTCGCCGGAACAAAATGGCACCACTGGTAATTGGTCATGCTTTTAAACCCGAAGTATTCAAGGGTTTTGTTTTGTGTTACGATCGGATCACCTGGCACATCCTTAATTGTTGAGGGAATGGATCCCCAAAGAATTGCCTGAAGGTGCAAGCCGGGGAAACCAGCTTTAACAGTTTCTTTTCGAAAGTATTCAAGTGCATCTTTTGCCTTTGCCGCGCCCCCGATTCCATCAATAAATGTAGAAAGCTCATATATACTGAATACCGGTTCACCGTTGATTTTATAATAATTTGGTTGCTTAAAATAATCCTTAATAATGTGCCTGACCATCCCCTCGAATATGGTCCTGTCAACTTCGCCATGCCAGTAGATTTTACTTTTATCCGGATTAGTTGGATCCAAATATGAATTAAGATCGCAGTTTGCCCACATAAGGCAGAACTTCATATCAGCCGAGTTTTTAGCTTTCAGAAAACCAGTATTTAAAGCACTTTCGAGAAAAGGTTTATTGTCATACCAATACCAGTCAAAAATCATTACGTTTACCCCGTATTTTACTGCAGTTTGTATTTTTTTTCCCATAACTGCCGGATCGGATTCATCTTCATATCCCCAGTAAGGCACCTTTGGGACCTCATGCCCCGCAAATTTTGGCTTTGAATTATATATGGCCTCCCATTCCCCTTTGCCATCCGGGAATACTTTTATTTCTTTAAATCTCGGATCGTGATGATAGGCAGGCCAAAAGAATGCCGCAATATCATATTTAGTTGTATTTAATTCCCTATCCTGTCCATAACCTGTTAAGGCAGTAAAAACCATAAGTACTATTTGAGATAAGCAAAAGAGTGATTTTGATATTTTCATCATGGTAATTGTTAAATGAATAAAAAGTCTAAATTGTATGCGTGATAATAAAAGGATAAATCCATTCAATTAGCAGATATTGAAGCTATTGACGGATAGCAGGTAAACGGTTGGTCCTGGATTTCAAAATACGGCCCGTACTGAATGTCTTCATTGCCATCAATAATAAAATGAAGTGGTTTTCCTGTCAATGCTTTTATTGACTTAATAAGTTTTTCGGGTTTTACTGTGATTTTGATTTCCTTTTGAGGGCTGTTTAGTTTAAAAGCAGCCATTAATATCGGGCCATATTCCAGCACATAATGGTGACCATCATTATATTTCTCCTCAGCTCCCTCATAAAGTGTTGTCTTAAAACTCATTGGCAATTCAAAAGAGATTACATCCCCGTTCTTCCATTCCTTAGACAGGGTCACATAAGTTCCCGGTTTACCCGTTATTGATTTTTTCCCATTTACAAAAACAGCCATTTCCTTTGCTGCCCACAAAGGAATGCGAATCCTGATCCTTGCCTGCAATGTCTTTTTTGTGCTTACCTCCAACCGCACTTTCGGGTCGTAAGGAAATTTTGTAACCATATTTAGTTGCATCGAATCAGAATGTAACGCGTATCTGATCTTTGAAGCGGCAAATAAATTTACGTAGATTCCGTCTTCGGTTAATGAATAAATATATTCCGGCAACGATCCGAACAACCTGGTACCTTGTCCTTCGCAGCAGGTGTTCATGCAATGCGAGTATGGGAAATGGTCGGTATCCTTATGATCGGCCAAAACATTATAATAGCGTATCCCTTTTGTCCCTATCTGGTTAGCGATAGCAACATTGTATATAGATTTCTCAATTTCTGTTACGTATTTCTCCTCTTCAGGATTGAGCAAATGAAAACGCTGATTTAGTTTCACCCAAAAAACACTTCCGCATAATTCACCGGTATGACGGTGCAGATAGTATGATTTAGGAGCATAAAGATCGGTACCTTCGCAGATGGCAATTGAGCCCCCTACATGCTCCCAGTTTTCGTGATACAAATCCCAACCACCCATAGATGCATCAAGATACTTTTTAGCTCCTGTTGCACGGTATAAATCCAGATAGGGTTCTATTGCTGTTATCAGATAGCAATGCGGACGGTCATAAGGATATTGCCAGATTGCGCGTTTTTCACGCTTTGCCAGATCGTCCATCCAGTAATTTTCCTGAAAGTATTGTTGAACAACCTGAATATCTTTAGGCTTTCCAACAGGTGTAAAATACATTCGGGTAATTGGTATAACTCCCTGCACACCTTGTCCGGGCCTACGCAATAATTCAGGAAGATAGCGGCAATTGTCAAACCAATCATAAAAACCACGCAAAAGAGGGAAGGCTTTTTTATTACCTGCATAACCTGCTTCAATCAGTCCCTGTGTTACCCATGATCTAACGTATCCACCGTATTCACCTGTGAAAATTTTATTTTTCGGATATGCCATTATATAGCCATCAGGTTCTTTGCATTCATCTATTTCATCTACAATCTGATCCATTCTTTGACGCAATTCTGCATTTTCCGTCCACCTCAGCGTATTGCCTGCTCCCATTAGAAAACGGCCTGCCTCTGAACCAGGCAGGTCGACCCACCAGAAGTTATTTAGTTTTTTATTTATTGGCTGTACTGGTTTGCCTGCCTTAACACGGAAATTTCTTAATATTTCATCCAGGGTAAAAGAGGTCATCAGATAAGAAATGTTATTGTCCATAACTGTTTTGAAAAGACCTTCGGTCAGCTGTACATCTCCAGGAGGAGTCTCTGCTTTATACTTAACAGGGTTCCATTGGCCGGCAGATATTACATTTTGAGGATTATTAGTATATACACCTTCTCCCTGCGGACGCGGGGGACGGGTGAGAACCCCAACTCCCAGGTTACCTGATCCGGAGTCTGAAACCTGACATCCTTCGGCAACATCAGTACCAGCCGAAAGTACAGACATTTTTGTCAAAGCCAGGTGCTTTTGTCTCAGTTTTGTGGCTGTTAACCTTACAAATCTTCCAATGATTTCCCTGCCTGAAACTTCCTTCGCTTCAAAGGTGCAGACCATGTCTTCAGGATCTGAAAAACCGATCCTGGTCCTGTCCTCCAGCATGACAGAATTTCTAAATTCAGGGTCATTGGATACCTCAATTCTGAAATAAGAAGGGAAGCCTTCCGACTGTGTATAATTCCATGGGAGTACCCTGGGAAAGAGCTTAACCGCATCAATGGTTTTCGGTTGGCCCAGGTCAATTTGAACCCACAGGGTTGTATCATCGGTTGTGGTGGATTTAGATTCGTAGACAGGGGTGAACAACCGGGCTACCCGTTCTATCCCCATCCCTGAGGGATCACTTATTTCGGAACCAGAAATTGACTGCCCATAAGCTGTACCAAATATCTGACTGGCGATCAGGACTATGAATACTGCGCATATTCGTTTTCTTGCCTTTATCATTTTCATAATTTTTAATTGTTTTTTTATTGATAAATTTCTTAATATTTGCGATAGGTAAACTATAATTATAAACTAAAACCTGCTTGTTTTTAGCTGAACTGGTCCAATTAATCCTGTTGAAACAGGTTTTTGATCTTTAGTCCAAACCTTAGCAGTTGGGTTGTCATTAAGCGACAGCATATAATTCAAAAGAACTGTTGTAACTTTTATTTCAAGCTGATTTTCACCCGGTTTCAATACTTCTTTCAAATCAAAAATATGTCTTCCCCACCAGCGTGTCCCGAGTTTTATTCCATTCAATGTGACTTCTGAGATGCCATGAACAGTTCCCAAATCAAGAATCTGAAACTCAGGACTATTTGAGTCGAATGTCGTTTTATAGAGCACGGACCCGGCAAAAGTTCTAATTTTTTCGTCGGTGGAGGTACTTAAATCATATAGGTTATCAAATTTTCCTGTAAAATTGGATTTTTGCGTATTATTAAATTCACATTGCCATACTGCTTTTATTTCTTTGACTTGCGCTTTAATTGTATCGGGTTCGGTCTGCGTTGGTCGTGAATTTCTGCCATCCAAATCTGTATTAAAAACAATCAATAAAGACTCCAATGGTTCAAGCCTGATATCAAGACAGTCAGGATTTTCTTTGTAAAGATAGCCAAATTGTTGACCACTCTCTGCATCCCATTTCCAGGGGATTTTTTTTCCGGTAGGAAAAGTGGATTTAAACGAAAATGTTTCGGTTGTACTGTTATTTACAAAAAAGAAGAGTTCCTGATCTTCGTATTGAAAATGGTTCTGGTAAACATGAGCATTCGGTCTATCAACCAATACTGTAGGTTGAATTTTATTTTGCTTCATCATGTTTTCCGTCCAGTTTAAAAGATCGGTACCTTCTTTGGGTGATGAAATAGTTGTCGATTTTTTAAGGATTTTTACCATTATTTCCTTAACCAGGGAATCTGATTCAGAGGCTTTTTTTAAAGAAGGTGACCGGAAAGGAGTCTCACCAATAAAAATCAGTTTACCACCAGCTTCCGCAAAATCGAGTAAAATGCTGGCTGTTTTTGGATAAAGCGTTTTTACGTCTGACAAAAAGATTGTTTTATACGACATGGGGCCAATATGAAGTTCCCCATTTTCAGTTGAAGCGTCCTGAATTACTTTTTCACAAAGGTAATCTGATGTGCAGCCATATTGGCTAAGGCTCTCCCATAAACGGTGGCTATACCAGGGAGTAATTTGAAAATCGGTACGATAAAGACCTTTCTCACTCCAAATGTCGGCTGCCGGATGGAGGATGCCAATATTTACCCTTGGTTTAGCCTTTTGAAATACCGCAGACAGTCTTGATGTGTAATCTGACCACTGTTTAAAATAAGGCCACCAGGTATTTTGTTCGCTAAAATATGATCCATAGCGCACCCAGCCCGGAAAACCTGCTTCGGGTGGAGAGTAGTTAAATCCGTGAAGTACATCGTGATTGATACCCATGATAAAATTCATGTCATTGTTTTCTTTGATATAGTTCAATGTTGTACCGAAAACTCCGCTTAAGTTGGTCATTGTTTCAGAGCTGATTATTGAGCGGTTCATAAAATGGCCGGCAGATGAGGCGTATTTATTCCATACCCAGTAGCCGTGCTTGTATGGACCTCCGGAAGAAAAGATCCAACCGTTGCTTTCAGGAATATCGGGTATGAGATACCCTTCAGCCATGCCTACCAGCCATGGGTAGCCATACGCCTGATACCGCGACAAACACCCCTGATCGTGACACCAATCATGATATTGCCTGGTAAAGTTTTCAAGGAAAACATCCACTATGGTTTTAAAATAATCATACCGCACCCGATGAATGGTATCAGCAAAGCTATCCTGAAGGATGTAATCTTCTTCATATCCGGAATAGGCATTTTTATATACAATAAATGGCAGGTAAGGCTCTATTTCATAACCGTAGCGTTCTTTGAAAATCCCTGAAAATCCGGTTGTCCAGTTTGCCCCGGAAAGTTCGATGCTATCAATGAACAGTGCCCTGAAAGCATTGCCAAGTTTGCCCCCAAGTACTGAATTTAAAGAATTTGCAAATCTATCGAGATAACGTTTTACTGCATCCTTATTATAATGATCTAACACCTGGCCGGCTGATCCGGGGGCACCATTTGTCACCTTCCTGAAAGCTTCCTGCCAACTACCAACCAATAGAATATGGTTGCCCGCAGGTACCTCAATATCAAAGGTTCCGTCAGGTTGCACGGTTTTCATCAGATCATGAGTTGATTTCAGTCCGGAAACCTTTTTGGGCGTAAGTGTTAAGAACATCGGCTTCAATTTAGAAGCGCCCTCAAATGGCTGCGATGTGAATGCCGGCTTCATAACATCATGAATATTTGCCCTGTAACGCGATGGCCCTTTTAGTTCAATGGCGTTTAACCCAATTGCCTGAATTGTTTCGCCTGACTTTAAAAATTCACCTCCCAGGGGCCAGCCTGAACCAATTAAAATATCAGCAATCATGCCACGTTTTTTGGTACCATCAGCTGCTGCTTTAATCATATTTGCCCATTCAGGACTGCCCCATTTTAAACATCCCGTCCGGTCCACATTAGCTTCATCGGGCATGGCTATAGTATTTATTTCCACTCCGCCAATTCCGGCTTTCTTCATCACATCCAGTTCCCGAAGAATCTCTTTTTCTTCTACACAATCTCCATTCCACCACCAGCGCACAAAAGGGCGGGCATCAGTTGGAGGGTTACTGAACAGGTCATAGAGCTTATTGGTATGGTTGCTACAACCATACGCAATTATGAGAGACAGCCAAATTAAATAAATCCAATAGTTTCTTTTCTCAAATTTTTGCTTCATAATCAGCTCAATTTTTATCGTTTAATATATTCTCATTTTATTCCGGCCATAAACCTGGCAACGATTTTGCGATATCAACAGGACGACCGATTGGTAAACCTTTACCGGGTGTGAAAAGGAACGTGTTCAGATCTTTAGCTGATAAAGCCGGATCCAAACCCAAAGACATCCTTACCAACAGATTATGATCCACGGGACGGACACCAAAACGGGCCATATGCTGTACAGTTTCGGCATGCAACGATTCCTGAAGGGATTTGTTTTTATCACTGTAGTGCAGGTTATACATCTGCCATGGATCTTTTTGTTTATCCCACATCCATCCCTTATCCCTTGAAGCAAATGTAGATGCATATGTATACCGGTGTGTGTAAACACCTGACCACCAGGTTGTGAAAATAGAGAGGGACTTAACTGCATCATCTTCCATATTGTTTATATGATGATATAAATCACTTCCCTGACAGCTGGATGGAATCTTAAGATCCATCATGGAAAGAAGGGTCGGCATAAAATCGAGTGATCCAAATAGCAGAGGACTGACACGTGGTTTAAGGTGGCCAGGCCAACGGATCATCATCGGAACCCTTATTGACCAGTCATGAGGGGTTCCCTTTGTTGTAGCTATAATTTTCGGCATGGCTGCTTTTAAAGTTATGTCCTCCCTGCGGGCAACATCATAAATATCGGCTGTCCAGGAACCCATGCTGCAACCATGATCTGAGGTATACACTACGATAGTATTATCGTCCAAATTTTTACTCCTGAGTTTTTCCATGACCCTGCCAAAAGCATTATCAACACCGGTGCACATTGCATTATATCCGTGATAGTCAGTGCGGATGTCGCTGCATTGTCCGATATACTCCGGGTGGGACTCTTTATATTGCCTGAAAAGTTCTTCATCGCAATTTGGCCGGAGTATAAGTTTATCGGGATCATATTTTGCCATAAGATCCGCAGGAGCTTCATAACAACTGTGTCCGAAAAAAGGGTGCTGATCGTGAGGTGCATGCCAGGAGACAAAAAGTGCAAATGGTTTGTCATCTTCACAACCATCCAGAAATTCAAGAGCCTGATGTGTTTGCCCATATGGTTCCCAATCTTCAAAAAAGACTTTTACACCATTTTCGTCATAGTAATATCCCTTACCAGGCCAAAAAGTGTTCATGTCGCAGTTATTGCTCAGGAAAGTACCGTCAAACCCATAACGATAAACACCTTTATCAATTGGCGTGGTTTGACAGCCAAAGAGATGCCATTTCCCAATATAGCCCATCCTATATCCGGCGTCTCTCATAATTTCACCAAAATAACGCCCCTCCCCCGGTAACATCCGTATGCTGTTTGTCAGGCAGCCATTATCCATAACATGCTGCCCGCTCAGGAGCATGCTGCGATAAGCCGTACATACAGGATATTGGGAAACGCAGTGGGTGAAACGCACACTTTCGGTGCTGAAACGGTCCAGATTTGGTGTAATCACCTGATCATTTCCATAGCAACCCAGCATGTCGTTTGAATGCTGGTCACTGAAGATAAATACGAGGTTTGGCCGGCGATGACCAAATTTATGCCCGGCCAGAAGTGTATTAGCCGGAAGCATTGCAGCTCCGGTACCAACTGCCATTTTCTGCAGAAAACGGCGACGATTCATTGCACTTAATTTATTCATATTTTCCCATTTTATTCCAATTTCCCAAACATAATGCGTTCCTTACGACTCGCGTCGGAGTCGCCTTGCGTCACGGTGAGCCAGATAGTGCCGTTGTGCTCGTGGAAGGTCGGATACTGGAACGACTTAACCGTCTCGAAACGGTATTTACGCTCCCAGGTTTCGCCATCGCGCGAGATGTCCACATTGAACACGCTGCGATTCACGCCCTGAATTTTCGTTACCTCCTGCCAGCCGAGGTAATAGACACCGACGAACTTGTCGAAGGTTGGCTTCGAGTTCGCGCCGTTTGGAACGATGGGCAATTCTTTGCCAACGCTCCATGTCTTGCCATCCGCGCTTGTGGTGAAGTGGTAGTTGCCTTTGTCGTTGCGGCAGATCGCCATCCAGGTACCATCGGGCAGGCGGTTCACGGTGGACTCGCTGAGCTCCTCTGTCTGCGGCTCGTTGAAGTGACCGAGTACCTCGAAGGTGACAAGATCGTCATGCACGAGCGCGAGTGCGTTCTGCCTGCCACCGAAGTTGTTCAGCGCGACGTAAAGCTTGCCATCGAAGCGTTTGAAGGAGTCGAAGATGAAGAACGAGCAGTCCGTCGACGTCTTCCCGAAGCCCTGCGCCGCCGCATCGGCGTGAAAATACTGCGGCTGAAAGTCGAAGGTGCCCGCCGCGGTCTTGAGCTTTGCCTTGTGAATCGTCGGCGCGAATCCGGCCGACTTCAGATCGAAATCGCGATACCACATCTGTGACTGCCGCTTGCCGGGATCTTCGCTGGTGAAGTAGCAGCGCAGCGTGTCCGCATCCTTTTGGATGATACGCGGAACAAAACACGCGCCCACCAGCAGCGTCTCATTTTCAAACCGCTGCTCGCCGCGCGCAAAATCAATCACCTTCTCCACCGCAAGCGTCTTCAGATTCACCACCGACATCGTCGCATAGATGAACGGCCAGTCCGCACTCTCGCCGGCCTTTACGTCATTCGCCTCAGCCACGACGTAGGCACGCTCGCCGACGCATACAAACTCCGCATCGTGCGCACCTTTAACTTGCGGTGCGGTCACTTTGATAAGCCCGTCCATTACTCTGTCTGCAGCCTCTTTGGGATTCCAACCGGATGGAAGACGCTTTGGTTTGTCCAGCTTGTTGATCACCTGCTTCAGGCTAACAAAGCCTGATACGTTTCTTCCGGCTTTCACGTCTTCTTCAAGGAATTTAGCTGTCAGAATTTCACCGTTTCCATTACGATCGCGATCATAGACGATCCAGATCATACCATCTTTGTCCTGAACGCCATCGGGGTAGGACACGCCACCGGGGACAAAATTGAGGAAGTTTGGGCCGCCCCGTTCGTCAAGTATAAGGCCCTCGCTCCACGTCGTGCCATCATCGGTGGAAAGCTGAGCGGTGAGGTGGCTGCGCCCTGTGAACTTGTAATGATTCACCAGTAGCAGATTGCCCGAGGAGAGGCGTCGGATGAAGAAACGGGAATGCGGCGTGGCGATGGTAGTGGGTTTGCCTTCCGTCCAGGTGCGGCCTTTGTCCGACGAATAGCTTTCCCACAGGAAGCCCCCGGTGCGGATGAGCATCCACAGCCTGCCGTCGCGCAGTTCCACGATCATGTTCTCCAGTGCCGCTCCCGTTGTCCTGACGGCACCATGCAGGGTCCACGTTTTGCCTTCATCGGTGGATATGCCCACGCCCTGAACTTGTTTTGGATCGAAACACGCCCAGGCCGCCACAGGCTCCAGCGCGTGAGTGACGGGCATGATCCACTCGCCCGTGGAGAGCGCAATGGGTTTGTTTATGCGGAAGCTGAAGGGGCCGTCGAATCCGACGCGGAATTCTGCGCCCCACTTTGGCGATGAGGCATCGGGTTTATTGCAGATGCGGGCATAGACGCCGTGCTGCCTGCTGTCCTTAAGGCTTCGATTGAAAAGATACCAGAGCCGCCCTTTTGGATCGATCCACAGACATGGGTCATAGCAACGTGTGCCATCGCTCAGCGGCAAAGCCATCGCTACGGGCGGCGTGAATGTCTTGCCGCCGTCGTTGCTGTAGGAAAGTAGCACCGTGTTTTCCGGTGATGGCTCCTTCGGCCCACCAGTGAACCAGCAGGCAAACACGCGCCCCTTCGCCGAGCGTTCGATGCCTGGAATGCCCTGCCAGGTGCGTTTGGCGAGGTCGATCGAGACAGGTTCGGTGACGTGCAATGCGGCCAACGGCGCGCCATTAGTGCCAGGGCCTGGTTTCGCGTTGGGGAAGACTGTGGGGTTGATGCCTGTAGCATGGTTGATCAACACGCGGGAACGCGCGGCAGCACTGACAAATTTGCCTGCCAGCACGTCCGCCTCCGTGAACACCGCCATGAGGATGTGCTTGTCGCGTGCCCGATTCCAATCGTAGATCACCCGGATCGTCCCATCGGGAGACTGTGTGCCGTCGGGATAGGAGACATTGTCGCGCTCATCCAGGACGAGTCCGCCCTTCCACGTCGTGCCGTCGTTATCCGAGAGATAGGCGGTGAGATGGCTGCGACCGATTTTTTTGTCGAGCGGACCGTGCTTTATGAGCAGAAAATTTCCGGAAGCGAGGCAGCGCAGATAGAAGCGCGAGGTGGCATTTGGCAGATAGTCCGTGGACTCCGACCAAGTGCACCCGCCATCCTTCGAGACGGATTGAGCGATGCCAAAGACCGTGCGCACCAGTTGCCAGAGCGAGCCGTCCCGCCGTTCCACAATCATCGGTTCGTCCGCATTGCGCTGATTCTTCGGAACATTTGCCGTGCCGCGCAAACTCCAGGTTTTTCCCTTGTCCACCGAGATCATCGCCCTGCAACTGCCATCCGTGAACCAGATGGCAGTCGGCAAAAGCCACTCTCCGGCGCGCATGACGATGGGCTTGTTCAACATTACGCCTTTGCAGATTACGCGGGGTACACTCCACTGAGGAGATTCGGCATCCGGGTTGTCCGTAGTCATGGCCATAGTCACGGTGTTAAGTTCGTCGCCGTAGGCGTTCAACCACCAGAAAAGCCACAGCTGTCCGTGCGGATCAAGCCAGAAACAGGGATCGGACGCGCGCATCGGGCCGTCGCCGTCGGGATCAATCACGAACTTAAGGTCGCTCCATGTCTTCCCGTCATCGCCACTGGTCGCTGCGACCAAGTAGTTGTATTGATCCTCCCATATCTTGCCTGCATACCAGACCGCCCAGAGGCGTCCGCCCGGAGCGCGCTCGATTCCAGGAATGCCTTGATATTTACGCGCCTCAGGACCGTATTCCGGGCCGGGTTTGAAGTTGACCGGCGGATGGATGAATTCATTCAGGCTGACATTCGTGTTGACGTTCGTCCTGGGGGTTTGCGCTATAACACTGCCCACAAGGCCGGCAGCCAGTATCAGGGCGGTTAGGAGAGTGATTGTGTGTTTCATGGTTCGACACGTAATTGATTAATCGGGATGATGGCCAGCTCGTTCGCGGCATGACTCTTGTGGGTGTAGCCGACGTAGAGCTTCCCTTCATGCTCGACGGCATAGGGATAGCTGAAGTCCGCATGAGGATCGGAGACGCCGGGACCACCCGGGAAAACGGAGCGGCGGATGACGAAGACTTTACTGAAGACCGGCTCGCCCGGTTTGCTTACGGCGATGGTCAAAGGTGAGCGGCTTCCGCCGGTGTCTGCAGTGGTTGTGCAGACGAGGTAACGCTGGCCGTTGCTCAGGATGCCAGCGTAGGGCTTGCTGGTGGCCATCGGCAGGTTTGAGGGCGCAGTGGGCGTCCAGGTGCGTCCATGGTCTTCACTCTCGGACACGAGCGCGAGAGGCTTAGCTCCGTAGCGGGAGATGTTGATGATGCGTTTGCCTTCGAGGATGACCGTGGACTCGCCCCATATATTCCCCAGACCTGGAGCGTCAGGAATGACAACCATCTCCCAGCGAGTGAAGTCATCGCCATTGCTGATAGCCACTGCGGGCAGGTCGCCCTCCACAGCGTATCCGTGGGAAACTCGCGCCCCTGCCATGATCCAGTTGCCGTCGGCCATCTTCTGCGGCTCCTGCATCGGCCAGAAACCGCTGTCGATGACCACACCACGCGGCTCCCATGAACCGGAGGTTTCATTCAACGAGTAGGCGCGGGTGTGAGTGCGTTGAAACTTGTCGTAAAACGAGCCCATGAACGCCCACAACCGGCCACCGTGCGAAAGGAACACACCGTGGCTGACGCCGAGATTTCCTTCGCCCTGATCAATCACCACAGGTGCGCCCCAAGTCTTCCCGGCATCGTCGCTCACCCGGACATGCGCCTCCTCGGTGGGAGTGTTTTCCTCGCCTTTGTTGAAACCGTAAGAGGCGTAAAGCCGGCCTTTGTGCCACGCGAGACCAACACCAAGCGTCCACTTGCAACCGTCGGTATCGGGACGCTGATATTTGATGACATGAAACTCAACGCCTTGAACAACTGGCATCTCAGCAGCCTTGGGCATTGGTACGGGCGAGTTCCAAAGGGGCGTGGCAGGTTTGCCGAGGTCGATTCCCTGAAACTTAGCTTCGCTCTTTTTATCAGGACGATGTTGAAGATTCTTATTGCTCTGAGCCATACCAGATATGGCAAACATGACTAATAGAACACCTGTTAATTTTCGCATACTTTGAAATTAATAGAGCTTGTTTGAATTAATATATTGATACTCCTTAGTATCAAATTTTTCATTGATTGGTTTGTTCCGAAACCACATCGCTAATACCGATCCGGTTATGTTCTGGATAGGGCTAAACACTGCTGCCGGGATAGGAAACCCTGTTCCGATAATTGCCAGATCAAAGGACTTGAGCCCTGGATTTGAGGTCTGCCGGGCCATCTGCTCCATCCCCTGTAATTTCACTGCCATTGCAGAAGCCATTCCCCCGTTTTGCATCCCTACCTCAAAAGTGATGGCGCGACAATCCTGTTCTTTCATCAGTATTAACCGGCAGAACCAATATCCGGAGAAATACCCACAGCAATTATGCAGCAACATTGCCGGTACCAAAAGCAGACCCCATCGGCTCAACAGCGTGTCGTAACCGTTGGCAACAATAATTACCGTAATTATTATCAGCCCAACCTGAGACATAAGTGAAAGAATACGGGACAACAACTTTGGATCGCCACCGGCAAAGTGTTTAAACAACAATCCTGCGAGAGGTGGAAGTACAAAGAAGATCAGCGAATCCCAGAATAAAGATGTTAATACATGCCCCAGGGATACATTTAATGCAAAAAACACAATTACGTTTTTGGTAATTATCAGCAACAGGAAAACGCTCATCTGCCAGTACAAACTTTTAAGTTTTACCCTGCCAAAAAAAACATTGTTAAAACTTAATCCGGCAACAATTGGCAGTAAAACCATCTTTACGATCTCCATAACCATTTCAATCACATTGACATGCACCATTTGGCCTGCAAACAATTTTAAAAGCAACGGAGTTAACAGAGGTGAAATCATTGTTGAGAAAGCTGTTACTGTGATAGCTAATGCAAGATTTCCTTTCCCAAGGAATACCATCACATTTGAGGCCATCCCGCTGGGGGTACAAGCTACCAGTATGATCCCCACCGCTATTTCAGGAGGGAAACCAAAAATTTTTGCTATTGAATACCCGATAAGAGGCATTAAGGTGTAATGACACAGTAGACCAACCATTACACCTTTGGGCATTTTCAGTACTCCTGAGAAATCTTTAAGGTTCATATGGGAACCCATTCCAAACATTATAATCTGCAATAACGGGGCAATAAGTCCTGATAACTTGTACCCATCATAACTTTGAAAATACCGGGGATATGAAAGTGCTATAGCAACAGCGGTAAAAATCCACATCGTATAAGTGTACCCCCTTAGTTTGGGATATCCTCTCATAGCGAAGCAGGTACTAATAAACCCTGTAACGAGTAAAGGGGAGGCAAGAACCGGCTTATTAAGTGCAAATGCGGAAAGCGAGCACAAAACAAGCAGGCAAGCTAATAACAAAAAAGCCTTATATTTATCCAATCCAAAGATTGATGTAATCATTGGTTATTAAGTTGAGCTATCAATGATTCGTACCCCTTTCGCAGTATCCCAAGATCGGAATCAATCGCCAGGCAACTAAAACCAAGTTGGGTATATTTTGGAATATCCCCGACATTTTTCACAAGGATACCAGCTTGTTTATTACATTTTTTTGCAGCATTGGCAACAATTCTTATTGCATCTGTAAACTCAAGGGTCAATCCATCACGAGAAGAAAGGTCGAGTTTTAAATCAGAAGGCCCAACAAATAATACATCTACACCTTCGACCTGAGCTATGGCTTCGGCATTCATTACTCCCGCATAATCTTCAATCTGGACCAAAAGAAGAGGCGGATCCATGCTTTTCATATCTTTGGGCGTACTCATGCCATAGCCGAAACACCGGGCCTGGCCGGAATAACCCCGTGTTCCTATTGGCGGATACCGCATTGAACTTACGCATGCCTTAGCTTGATCCGATGAAGAAACATGGGGCATCATGATCCCTGAAGCCCCCCGGTCCAAAACACGGGCAATCAGGAATGGGTCGAAAGATGGAACCCTTACGATTTGTTTTACCTCATCATTTCGCACAGCCTGCAGATTGCCCAAAAGAGAACTTTCTGTTAGATAACCGTGCTCCATGTCGAACAATAACCAGTCGAACTTATAAATGGACACCAGTTCGGTAATAATTGGGGATCCTATGGTAATCCAGGTACCTTTGCCCAATAATTTTGCGTTTTTCCTTTCTTTCATCTGTTTGTAATTGTTTTTTAGTTGTCAGATGGAACTCGCACATAAACATTTCCTAATGTGTAAATATGTACTTGTCGTGCTCGTTTCATAAATCTGTAATTTTTGCGTTTCCTGTTAAGCCTGAATAAGCTAATTGAATCCGTTCCCGTGTAGTTGTTTCAAGAGACTTCCCATTGGATCCGGTTCCGATAAGAAAAAAATCGTCTTTCCTGTCAAAATAACCGGCCCCAACACGGATTACTGCTTTGACGATCATATTTCTCAACAAATGCAGCCAAAACCGGGATTCAAAATGCACTGGTAATTCCCTGACCTTTTGGTACCCATGCAATACTGATTCCATGAATTCCCAGTTATGGAAACAAGCCAGAAGAGAAATGTCATCAGTTGGATCGCCGCTAATGGAGTCATCCCAGTCGATAAATGCCCGAATCTCGTCCGTACTTCCCAAAATATTCCACAGCGCCAGGTCTTTATGCACCAGACATCCCTGTTCAACCTGGAGAAAGGGCAAATGCTGGTTCACGACATTCTTCAGCTTTAACGTTTCCCCGGATGAAAGAAATCTCCGGCTTTCCAGAAAATCAAGATGCCGGTCCCAGTTAAGCAAAAAATAATCCTGATATCGCCCATGAAGTCCCTGCAACCGATTCTCTTTTTCCAGACAGGCCGGATCAAACAGGCCAAAACCACCTGGTTTTATCGTCTGCCATCGGGCTATGTTTTCCCCGATCTGCACTCCGACCGAAAGCAGGTCAAGTTTTCCATTTTTATCGATTGAATTTAAATCAGGATAATCGAGAAATTCCATGATCTGATAAGCAAAAGGGAAATTCTTCCGGGAGGAATCAACTGCAAAAATCCCCGGTGTTTTAACCCCGGTTGCCCTGACTTCGTCCATTATCCTGGCTTCAATCCCCATATAATTGTCACCTTCAGGCCCGTCTTCAATCCGGAGAAAAAAGGTTTTTACTTCAAACAAAACCAGGTAAGTAATATGGTTTCCCTGCCCCCCTGCCGGTTGAAATGAAAATTCTTTGCTTCCGAAATGCCGGTGTAACAAGGCAGATATGGTATCTTCCAGATTTGAAGCTTCCATTTTTTGCCCGCTTTCATCAAGGGCATAAAAAGCATACGGACGGTCACACTTCCAGTAATATATTGATTTTCGGTTAAACATATTTTGTAAATCCTTAGAAAATATCTATGATATTATCCGTACCGGGATATTTTCAGTGCGCTTTGCTTACTTATTTTTATTTTTCAATGGCCGGGCAATAATCATTTGCAGTTTCGACTGCGGACTTACAATTTTACCTGCCAGAATATCCTTTTCAGTAAATTTCGCCATTGTAATCTCACCCGGGCCCCTGTTGTGGTCGTATGCGACAAAAATGGTTCCGTCAGGTGCCTGAAATCCGTCTGGATAAGTTACATTTTCACGGTCATCTATCACAAGGCCTCCTTCCCATGTTTTGCCATCATCCTCCGAAAGCCATGCACTGAAATAGTTGCGTCCCGGGTGCTGATGAAGTTCTTTCCCATTCTTGATCAGTAAGATCCGACCCGAAGCCAGACGCCGGAAGAAAAACCGCGAATTGGGATGCTGAATATTTGCCGCAGTAGCAGCAGGTTCCGACCATGTTGCTCCCTGGTCAGAAGAAAAACTTTCCATAATTCCTTTACCAGTTCGTGCCATCATCCACAATTGTCCGTCCTTTTTCTCCACAATCATAGCCTCATGCCAGTCGGGGTTGGGGAATGACCTTAAGCCGCGCAATTGCCAGGTTTTTCCCTTGTCTTTTGAAACAAGGACATTAACACCACGATATGGGTCAAGGTCCGGGAAGATACCATTAAACGGCCCGAAACCTCCGTTTTGCAAGAGGTAGGACGGCAACAACCATTCACCTGATGAGAGTACAAGCGGTTTGTTCAGCATGGAACCATGCCAGATGCGAGCAGGCTTCGACCAAACGGGATTTTCAGAATCAGGGTTTTCGCAAACTATTGCCCAAAGACCACTTCTGCCATCGAAATGGTTCATGGTCTGGTCGAAGAACAACCAGAGTTTTCCCGATGGGTCACTCCAGAAATTACCGATAATCACGGTTCTGGGAATTGGTAACGAGGGCGAACGTCCGTCAATAACAAGGCGGGGTTTTGACCAGGTTTCGCCATTGTCGTCGCTTGTTGCCGCCATTAGGAACGAATTCGGACAATCGCATTCCCCTATCCATGCCGACCAGATACGCCCTTTTGCCGTCCGTTCGATGGTGAGGGCCATTACATAAGTTTGTGTATCATAGTCGTACTTCGGAAGCGGCGAAGTATTGATCTCAGGTGGTATCAGTGCTAAATCGGCAACTTGACGCATGACCTTGATTTCGTAACGTTTTATTTCTTCGGGATTTAGTTTCTGAAATTTAGATTCGCTTTTCCTGTCAGGTCGATTCTGAAGATTGTTGTTGCTCTGAGCCATACCAGATATAGCAATCATTACCAATAGAATAACTGTTAATTTTCTCATGATTTGAAATTTTATAGAGCTTGTAAGAATTAATTTATTAAATGATTGATTCATTTCATTTGATTCGTCAGTCACGCCTTCTCCCAGGGAGGGCGGAGCCTGGGTTTTTCGGTCAGGAATTCGAGACCGCCGCGCAGCTTGCCGTCCTTAGTGAAGAAGGGGTGGAAGCCTTCATTGTTGATGCCGTTGCCGTCGTAGCGATCGCGGCGCGTGGAGATGGCCTTGCCCTCGCGCAGGGCCCAGCCCATCCAGCCGAAACCGGCGGCGGAGAGCATCTCTGAGTAGTAGCGGGTTACTTCGCCCCGGGTGGCGTTGTTGAGGCTGCCTGGTATGCTCTCGTTGACGAGCAAAGGTTTGCCTTGGGCCAGGCGCAGTGCCTGGTAGGAGGTGATGAGTTTTTTCAGACCATCACGATCCCGGGCATAAGGATGGGCGCAGAGTACGTCCATGAGAGGCGCGAAGGTTTCGATATTGGCGCCGCTCATCGTGCCGATGGTAATGGGTTGCTTCGCGCCACACTCGCGTACCGTCCCGGCAATCAGCTTAAGCCACGCAAATTCTTTCTTGTTCACGTCGCTGTTCTGATCGTACGCCTGCGGCTCGTTGCAGAGGTCCCAGATGAGCACGCGGTCGTCGTTTGCAAGTGGCATGACGAGCACGCGTACGTAGTCAAGTTGCGGCTTCCAGTCGCGAAACAGTGTTTCGGTATAGGTGCCGCCGTAGTCGAAGCACCGGTCATGCCAGCGGTTGAAGAGGCAGGGCATCGTCTTCATGCCTGCCTCGTCAATGGCGTTCACCGCATCCAGGAAATGTGCCGTTACTTTGTCCGGGTCGGCCATCCATGCAGTGAATTCAATCCAAACCCGGATACAATTGGCGTGGACTTGTTTTGCCAGTGCAACTTCGCCGCGCATGCGTGCGCCATCGTAAAACCACCAGGCTTCTTCGATGCGCGCACCCCAAGATGGCACCACGCTGAAGCCGCGCAGCCAGGCGTAGTTATCGTAAACATGCAGCGTGGGTTTGGCTGGAATGGCGGTTTGTGCGGCGAGATACGGAGTGAGTGCAGCGCCAATGCCTGCGGTAGCGAGGGTTTGCAGCGCGTGGCGTCGGGTGATGAGGTTGATTGCGGTTTTCATTTTGTTTGTTTACTTTGTGAATGTAGGGCGTTGTTAGGTTGTTTTATTTTGTTGCCATTTCGTTTTCGTTTGATTCGTCAGTTCCAGGCATTGGAATTCATCGTACCACGGTTTTCCAGGGATTGGAACTTCTCTCAAGGTGCTTTCCTTGCACAGCGCGGCCAGTGGTGCGGGCTGCAGCGTGGTGAGGAGTGTGAGGATGTATTTCATATTTGTTTAATTTTTTGTTTTAGAATTCGTAATAAGTTTTATTCTTCACCTTGCCAAACTATCATATATTGCTGATTATCATTGCTGCACGGCTGTCTAATCTTTCGCATCGCCCTATTCAATGCCGAGCTTTTCCTGTATTTTCTCAAGCGAAATTCCCTTTGTTTCCGGCATGATCAGTAGAACCCAGACAAGCTGACCGACCATACATAACGCATAGAAAGCAAATGCCGTCCAACCGGCAACGGCAGCAATCATTGGGAAAGTCCATGAAATAGCGGCGTTCATAGTCCAATGGGTGAAACTTCCCAACGCCTGTCCACGGGCTCGTACCCGATTAGGAAAAATTTCGCTGATAAAGACCCAGATGACGGCACCCTGACCGAAGCCATGCGCAGCGATGAAAATCATCAGGCTCACCAGCAGCAAGGGTCCTTCCACCTGCGCATAAAAAGCATAGGCCGCACCAGCAAGACCAATAATGTAGCCGAGGGAACCAATAATCATCAGTTTACGACGTCCGAAGTGGTCTATGATGACCATCGCAAACATCGTGAAGACCAGCATGGTAAAGCCAATGATAACGGACTGCAGAAGGGCTGACTCAACGCCGGCACCGGCTGTCTTGAAAATTGAAGGGGTGTAATAGAGCACCGCATTGATTCCGGAAAGCTGATTGAAGGCTCCCATTGCCACTGCCAGCATGATAGGCCTGAGATAACGGCGGCAATAAAACGGTTCCTTCAGGCTGTGGTGAGCCAGATCCATAGAATGTTGAATCTCAAGGATTTCATCTTCCACATTGCCTGTATCCGAACCGCAACGTTTCAGCACGGTTCGGGCTTCATCCAGTCGGCCACGCGCGACCAGCCAGCGTGGACTTTGGGGGGTGAGAAAGGTAAGCAGAAAGAATACCGCCGAGGGTGCGGCCATGATACCAAACATCCAGCGCCACTCGGTCTCGCCCAAATGCATCCGGCCGATCAGATAATTCGACAGATACGCCAGCAGAATACCAAAAACGACATTGAATTGGGTAATCGAAACCATGCGCCCGCGATAAAACGCAGGCGAAATCTCCGCTATATAGAGTGGCGCAACGACCGACGCACCCCCCACAGCCAGTCCTCCCATGAAACGGAAAGCCAGGAACGACATCCAACTCCATGAGAAGGCACAGCCGAGCGAGGAGACCACATAGATCACCCCAAGCCACGTCAAAGCACCTTTCCGTCCGATGGCATCTGCCGGCTTGCCGGCTCCTATCGAGCCGATGATCGTGCCGATGAGCGCGCTTGCCACCGTGAAACCGAGCAGACCATCACTCAGAGAAAATTTTGTGCGCAGTGCGTCCACGGTGCCGGAGATGACGGCTGTGTCAAAGCCAAAAAGTAAGCCCCCCAATGCTGCGACCAGTGTGCATCCGAGCAGATAAAGATTGAAGGTTGGTTTTGAAACGTTCGAATTAACCTTATTAGTGGTTTGATATATTTGCATATTCTTTAGTTTTCATTATTTATAGTTGTTTTTTATTTTGTGTCCGGTTCCCAGATGTGGTTCTTCTGCGCTTCGTGGAAGCCCTGGTTGGTGGACTTGAGCTTCCAGATTTCGAGTTTCCTGATTGTCGTCGGCGCACCGACGGTGAAGGCATTCAGGTCGTGCTTGCCGGGATAATCATCGTAGGATGCCACCATGGCTTGCCGGTCGTTGGCGAAGACTTCAACAAGGTATTTGTCGATAAAGATACGCAATTCCACATCCTCGCCTTTGGGAAGGTCGGCGATGGAGAATGGCAGCTCGGCGGTGCCGATTCGGAGGGTGCTGTTTTCAGGACGGAATAAAATGGACAGGCCGCCGCCTTTGCCGTCGGAGAACAAGGTGAAGCCAAACATCTTCCGCGCCGCCTGCTCACGTGCGACTGTGATGTGGAGTTCGATGGCGTCGCCATCCAGGGTAGCGATCTTTTTGCCAGTGAGTGCGACGGTGGGAACCACATCCTTAGTGAGTTCGTTGATCGTGACGTAGTTGAGTGTGACGGGGTCGTAGCGAAGCGTTTCGAGTTCGCGCAGGGGCCTGATACGGAGGATACCATCGGCAGGCAGGCTCAGCTCACGTGGTAAGGACTGGATAGTTCTGCCATCCATATTGCCATCGGACTTGCCGAGGGTCGCAAGCCACGCCCACATGACCCGGCGACCATCGGGTGTGAGCAGGCTTTCGGGCGCAAAGAAATCCACACGCCATGGCGGACGGCCAAAGATGCTCTGCTCGTCCCTGCGCCAATTCATGCGGCCATGGGACTGCGGGACGAACTGTTCGGCCTTGGTGTCCCAATCGCCAATGTAATAGCGGCAGCCAAGCGGATGGCTGATACACAAGAGCATCCACTTGTTGCCGAGCGGAAAGAAGTTGGCACAGGAGATATCCTCACCGAAAGCCACATCGGGCATGTTGTGCCTGATGAAATCGCCAAGAAGGGTCCAGTTATTCAAGTCGCCGGATTTCATCAGGGGCGGATTATCGCCACCGGAGATGGCGTAGTACGTGTCGCCGATGAGAAAACAATCGGGATCCCAGTGGCCGATCTTCGCTTCCGTGCCGTCGGCATTCTTCACTTCGATGGGATAGGGTTTTCCCCATGCGCTGAGTTTGCGATCCGTCGCGATGGCAATCTGGTTTTTGCCCGATCCCTGGCCGTGATAGATGGCGGCAGGTTTACCTTCCTTCGTGATGAAACCTGTACCGCTAAACATGCCGTGGCCGGTGAACGACGGCTGAAGTTTCGTCGGCTGCCAGGTCCAGTGCAACATATCCGGACTGGTAATATGGACGAAGGAGAAAGATTTTTTCTCCTTCCACATATGCGCGAGGATGTAGTGCAGATGGCAGGTACCATCGAGGTAGAAGGCCGCATTGGGATCGCCGGGCGAACTTTCACCACCGGGGTGCATGAGGTGGTAGTTCAAGGCGAGGTCTCCTTCAGCAGCGTCGGGTGCGGTCAGCATCGAGACACCGTTCGTCTTCGTCCTGGGGGTCTGTGCGATAACACTGTCAAGTCCGGCAGCCAGCACCAGGGCGGTGAGAATAGTGAAGGTGGGTTTCATATTTGCTTTTCTTGAAATGTGTAGTTCGTTTTAGCCTTTTATTTCGGTTCAGAGCGATTAATTTTCCAGACATCGAACTTCGTGAAACGGGCGGTGTTGCCTTCACTGAAGAGGTCGGGGCCGTCGGCCAGCACCGGTTGCGCTGTATTGGGATTGATGACCTGCGTAGCGGTTACTTTGATGAGCCCGGCCATTACTTTATCTGTAGCCTCTTTGGAATTCCAACCTGCTGGCAGGATCTTTGGTTTGCCCAGCCTGCTGATCACCTGCTTCAGTGTCACCGCACCGGAGAGGTTCCTGCCCGCAAGAACATCCTCCTCGCGGAATTTTGCCAGCAGGATTTCGCCTTCGCCATTACGATTACGATCATAGACGATCCAGATAAGACCGTTCTTGTCCTGTACGCCGTCGGGGTATGAGACACCGCCGATCACCCCATTGGCAAATATTGTTCCGCCACGTTCATCAAGCAACAAACCCTCGTTCCAAGTCGCCCCTTCATCAGTTGAAATCCTTGCTGTGATGTGACTCCGCCCGCTATATTTGTAATGATTTACCAGTAAAAGATTGCCTGAGGCAAGTCTTCTTATGAAGAAACGTGAACCTGGGTTTGCTATAGAAGTCGTTTTAGCTTCGCTCCATGTAAGTCCTTTATTATTAGAATAGGATTCCCACAAAAAGCCGCTGCCTGTACGGATTAGCATCCATAAACGACCATCCTTAAGTTCTGTAATCATAGGTTCCAACGCCCACTCTGGTGCTTTAACAGAACCAAAAAGTTTCCAGGTTTTCCCTTTATCTCCAGAAATACCAACTCCCTGTTGCTGCTTTGAACCAGCGAACCAATCATGGATAGAATCAGTTGCATATGTCATTGGCATGATCCACTCACCTGATGAAAGTACGGTAGGTTTGTTCATACCAAAAGCAAACGGAACATCAAATCCGACACGGAACTCCTCGCCGAAAACAGGAATAGCTAAATCAGGATTGTTGCATATTCTGGCATATACACCGTGTACAGCAGTTTCTTTGTTACTGCGATTAAAAATATGATATAAGACCAAAAATGTTACAATTAAAAGCTTCATACGATTTACCCTTATACTTGTGTTGTGATTTTTGAAGTAATCAAAACAGAAAAAATCTCATTAAATCATTCGGAATACATTTCTTTTAATATTTACTAAGTATATTTTTTATAGTTGTACTACAAATCCCTATCTATACCTGTGAATTGCTTCTAATAAAGCTTTTACATTTTCAAAAGGGGCATCATTCTCTATTTCTGCATAAAAGATTCCGCCGCCACCGAGCTTTTTATATTTTTCGGCAGTAATCCTTATATAGGTACTAATTTGTTCAGGTGTTCCAAGGGGAATCAATTTCTGCCTGTCCGGGTGAATGTATGTGGCAATCAGGTTCTTCCTGCATTTTGAAGTAAAGGTTTCATCCTTTTCATACAAATTTATTTGAGGCCACAATCCTCTTATCCCCATTTCAATAAATTCGTCAAGAAGCTCCCCCATAAAACCGCAACAATGCAGGAATACCAGTCCCCCGGCTTTCTGAATACGTTGAAAAAGTTGCCGGTAATGCGGTTTAAATATTTTGCGGAATGATTCAGGTGGTATGAGGGTGGAATCCTGCATCCCCCAGTCATCTCCGAAAACAAATACATCGGTACCAGTTGAGATATAATAATCAATCACCCTATTCCAATATCCAGCCAGTCTTTCAATAAATAAAAGCAGATCTTCATCCTGTAATATAATATCCGTCAATACTTCCTGAAAAGGACGCACGGCATGGAGTTTTTCAAATATTGATAACCAGCCATTAAAAATCAGAAAATCATTCTTCAATAGTTCTGTTTTGTGTTTATCAGCGATAAATTCCGGTGATCCCAAGGCCGGGATTGGCGGAAACTGATAACTTTCAACAGCCTCTTTCCAACTACTGAAAGGGTATGTTTTAGGATGACCGGCAATTCCGAAAATACGGTACTCCCAACCGACTCCCCATTCATCGGTTTTAATTTCATGATAATTCCCATCCTCGTCAAAAGCCTCCTTTTCCGGTTTGGGGATATCTTTAAATTCAATAGGATTGTCCGGGGGAAATTTGTTAAAAAGGTCGATTAGTTTTTGACCGTGAACATACAAGCCAGCCGTTGATGGGTGATATACTACAGGTATCCTGTCTGGTTTACTATAATTGAAAGCATCCAACATTCGCTGTCTTGAATTCTTCACAGTTAAATTCTATTGATTTTTAATTAAAGTTTTACTTTTTACCAAAAACCGCCTTTATCGCTTTCAAATAAGCTTCTCCGTACTTCTTCTCAGGTAACAGATAGCTTCCTTCTGTCCATTCGTTCCACGAATTGAGAACAACAATTTTATGTTTAGGATTATACTTATCCAGAAATCTTTTAGCTTCGGTTAGCTGCTCCTGAAATGAAGCTGGTGTGTTGCCAACAAATACAGGTGTCCATGGATAATCTTTTGGTTCAAACTTATCACTTTGTGTGCAGCGTGGACTGGCATCCCAGCCCATTGAAACATTTGGTGTATATAAAATATCAGGATAATCGGTTGTGAATTTTTTCCAGTAATCCTTTGCGGATTCGAAGGCTTTAGAAACCGGCACTGTAGGGAATCCATCATTAGATATATTGGTATAATGGTGGATATAACAATATGTTGAAACACTTTGCGGATCCAGGGCTGCAATCATTGCCCGGGCATTGGCAGGCGCATCAGTCCCTGTGATTGTTTTCACCAGATCATCATTCACCATCCAGCTCATGATATTGAAATGGACACCAGGGAAACCAGCTTTCCTTGTTTTCGTATCAAGTAACTGAATTGCTTTTTTTGCTTCGTCTATCCCTCCTAAACCATTAATAAAAGTGATGATTTCATAAATAGAGAAATAAGGCTTGCCATCAATCTTCCAGTAATTTGGTTGTTTGAAATAATTCTCGACAATGTACGTGGAAATGGTTTCCCATAATTCTTTAGAAACTTCACCTTCAGTAAGTTTTACCCGGCTGTTATCGAATGTAGCAGGTTGAATATTCAACCAGTCGTGATTAGCCCACATTAAAGCGAATTTTAACCGCTGACGGTTAGGTGCTTTTAAAAATCCTTTTTCCAGTCCCTCCTGCAGATACTGCCCGGTGTTTGAATACCAGTACCAATCATAAATGAAACAATCAATTCCATTATCTGCTGCCAGATCAATTTCTTTGGCAGCCCAATTGGGGTCGGCTTCATTAAAGTAGCCCCATGTTGGAACTTTTGGCTGTTCGTGACCTTTAAACCTTGGTTTTGCTGCTTTAACGACTTCCCATTCAGTCCAGTTTTTACCATGCCATCTACTGTTGATACTATCAGGATGATAATTGGGGAAATAATAAACAGCAACTTCATACCCTCCGGGTTTTGATTTCTCTGAAGCTTTCTGAGCAAATGCATGAGACATAAGAATGGTAACGAAAAGCGCGAAAAGACTAATTTTAAGTAGCATGTGTATAAATTTTAAGAATTATTTTAGTTATTATTCTTCTATTACCACCAAACCCCAGGGTTTTAGAATGGTAGAATCGTTTTTGTTTACAACAGAAAATGTCAATAAATCAATCCCTTTATTATAAAAATGAATAGATTGATCATATTTGGAATAATTGAGATAGTATCGGATTGTTTTGCCCTGGTCGTTTATACCTGATTTAACGACTATCGGATAAGTTAAATTCTGATCTTTAAAAAGTAATCCTATCTCATTTGCTTTTTGAGTGACAATTTTTGCCTGCATTTCGTCGGTCATCAAACATCCTTCGTAAATAAAGCTGCCTTTACCAAATTTATTCTCTGTTACTGCAGGGTACTTCCCAAAAAAAAGATCATTATACGTAGCAATAGATTTAGCTGTCTCCGGTATTATGAATTCAACCCAATACCTGGCTATATTTTTTTCGTTACCTACTTTAAAAGGATCATTCAGAAGCGGAATTGTCTTAATATTCGAGAATTCCTGATAGTAAAAACCCGCTGCTTCCCTTAAAGGGCCAGGTGCTTTGATATGGCGGACCACTGAATTCCCGTCACAAAATCCACTTTTGGGGCCCATTATCACATGTCCTCCATTTTTTACAAATTCTGAAATCTTTTTGAGCATCAGATCATCCGCCACGTATAAGGGTGGCACTAGCAACAGGTCATATCCTTTAAAATCAGCATTTTCTGATAAAACAAAATCAACTCCAATATTTTGTCTGAATGCAGCGCGGTGCATCTGTCTTAACACTTCCATATATGCATTTCCCTCTTTGAATGGCATATAACCTAATCCAAACTCAGATTCGTGACTGTAAAGAATTGCCGTTTTATTTTTGATTCTCAGATTTACCAGTTTCGGCCCTATTTTCTGTAACTCATGGGCTGTCTGGCTTACCTCATTATAAAACCGGTTAGGTTCCAGATCATGTCCCAGGACACCCTTCCAGTATGTTTCCTGTCCGTAATGATTAGAGTGCCAATGCCAGTATTCAACCATGTTAGCACCACCTGCGATATGTGAATAGACAAACAATCTTCCCTGTCCGTCAAAAGGAGGATATTGCCCCTTCGAATCCCATCCGGTTGACTGGGCATTGGTCTCTGTAATTAAATGATTGTTCTTTTTTACGCTTCTGTAAAAATCATCAGCCCACATCACATCGTCACCGGTGGCATCATTTTGAGTTCCGTGATAAATATTAAGCGAAGGCATGTCAAGCTTTTGACAGGCAGTTAGTTGGTCAACACTGGAAAGACTGGGCATAAAATCGTGGGTAATAAACTGATCAGGTCGTTTATACTCTGCTATTATTGAGGCCTGCCATGTAATAAAGTCAGCAACGGCTTTAATTCCATATCTGTCCCATTCAAGTTTATAGCATGGATTTGTCGCACTTTGTCGAGTCGGAAATTCATCCCAGCCATTCAAAGTCATACCCCAGTAATTCAAACCCCATAAAGTATTAAGGGTATCTGTTGACTTAAATTTACGCTTCATGTAATCAACAAATCCTCTAAAATAATTATCATTTGCGGCTCCGTAATTATGCGTTTCATTGTCAACCTGGTAACCTATAATGGCAGGATGATTGGCAAAATGCTCCATCATTTTTCTTATGATCCGTTCTGAGTAATAGAGGTAAGTGGCATTAGTAATATCGAAATTCTGTCTGATACCGTAACTTCCTTTTGTCCCGTCAATTCGTTCGACGAATAATTCCGGATGCCTTTTAGCCATCCACGCAGGTATTGAATATGTTGGTGTTCCCAGAATGACTTTAATGCCCGCCTCATGCATCCTGTCAATGATACGGTCCATCCATGCAAATTCAAAGCGTCCTTCTTCCGGTTCAAACAGGCTCCAGGTTGATTCACCGAGGCGAACAACTGATATTGCGGCATCATGCATCAGTTTCACATCTTTCTCAATCCTTTCGTAAGGCATATATTCCTGGTAATAAGATACTCCATATAAAATTGTGGGAAACCTGGCGGGTTGTGCAGGAACATTAAACGATAGATGTAGAAACAAAAAAATTGTCAAATATTTTATCATAATTTCAGTTAATCTTTTTGTAAAGGTTTAAATCTGAATTCCCCATTATAGACCAAATTTGTAAATCCTATAATAAAACCGGTCTTTGTTATTTATTCTTCATCAGGATAGCGGCACCCATATCCCACGTATTAAAATTATAATCACCTCCGTTATTTGCCCCCTGATAATACAGGTACCATTTGCCATTGAACGTATAGAATGCGGGTGTGGCGACAAATAACTCATCAAATGTACCCCTAATACCGGAAGGTCTGAAAATTGGATTTTTGGCGGATTTTACCCATGGCCCTGAGGGACTATCTGCAGAGGCCATGCAAATTGTCCATACTTTTCCATCGAATGCCTCCCATATCATTATGTATTTACCGAATGATTTAAAGCATTGCTTCCATTCAAAATATTGTGTATCAGGGCTCCCTGCCATACCCCGGGACAAGATGTTTCCGGAGCCTTGTTTTGTCCAGACTTTACCATCCTTAGAAGTCGCATATCTTATGCCAGGCAAAATATCCGATGTATCGCGGTATGAATAATACATATAGTAAATCCCTTTATCAATAATTACGGAAGATTGCGATACGTGATTACCATCAATTCTTCCCTGACCGGCCGGGGTCACGATCGGATTGCCCTGGAACTTTTTGATGTTTGTTTTTGTAACGTTTGAATATCCGTCTTTCCCTGAGGGACAGATTGCCAATCCAACAGCATCAGTTGCTCCGTTATTCAAAAAGGGCTTGTCAGTCCGTCCGGTATAATATATCCAATATTCATCTGTTCTCTCATTATATAAAACACAGTCAAGTCTGACGCTAAAAGTTTCAAATGGTATTGAAGGGTCCGGTGTAAGTATGGGATTGCCTTCGTATTGATACCAAACCAAAGGATTTGACCTGTATGCCCAGGCTTTAGCCAATGCCCCTCTTCCGCCATCGGATTTTATAAGATTTTGACCAGCAAAAAACATGATAAGCCTGGTGCTGTCTTTTGGATTTACCAAAATACATGTCTCCATTATCTGGCCTCCGGCCCCCGGAAATCCTCCATGCTTCATTATCGGATTGCCTTTGTAGCGAATGGGTGGCATCGAAGATTCAAATTCAGCAAAAGATGAGATCCTGTTTTTATTTGCTGATTGTGGATCAAATTGTGCAGGTGCACGAACTATAACCATTCCCATAAATAAAAGGAGAAAGGAAAATGTTTTTTTCATGTATCTTATTTATAAGAATTTATCACATTCATTTCTTTTTTTCAACCAATAATATCCAATCTTCTGTAGTTGGTTTATCGGGGACTGTCCAGTTGCCGTCTTCTGTTTTAATGGTCTTTATAATTGTATAAACGCCATTCCTTACATTGTACCATCTTGCAATATAATTAACATTCTTTTCCATATTTTTTAACGTGCCGGTAGATGGGAGTTTGTTAAAGAAAAACACAACAATTATTTCCTGTCCTATTGATGCAACCAATGATTGATTTTTGTCTGCAAAGGCAGACCAGGCAGGGTCATTGAACCTTGGAACCAGTTTCCACCATTCGATACCGGAATAGAATTTTTTGAGAAATATTAATTCCCGTGCGGCCTCTAAGTTTGTCCCGTCAAACCAGTTAAGGTATCGAACAGGCATTTCATACCCTGTACCATAATCAGGAGGGTTTTTCGAATACAAATCGTTCCATGTTCCATTCGAACCATAACCATACCCGAATATACCACATTGGAAAGCCTGATAGCCTGCACTAAGTGCCCCTCTGGCATCAGTCCAGAAACCTTCATAAGGCGATTCGTATAACACAGATGGTTTTGCAGGTGTATTCGACCAGAAATCCTTTGCCACAGATATTATGTTACCGCCCTGCCATTGAACAGCCCACCAGTCATGATAGGCTTTCTTCCCCCACCACGAACTGGAAGCAACAGTTTTAGAGGTATTTTCCATGTGGGCCGTCAGAGGCTGATGATATGCGTCATTATCTGCAATTGCCTTTGCTGCAGCAAACCATTTTTTAATAGTAACTGAATCATACTTATTATACATATTTTTATCAATCTCCTGCGCAATTGTCCATAAAACAGGATATGCCCCGTAACGTGCGCACCAGTATTTACCCATTTTTGCCATGAATGCCTCTGTATAGGCCTCAGGATAATCGGAAGGATCCAAGGCCCAGCAAATCACAGAGTTAGCATGCACCAATCCTTTTTCGGCAACATACCTGAACTTGCGGTCTATGTTTTTAAATCCTGCCAAATCTTTCTCATCAAATCCATCCCTGAAGTTGCAAAACGGCTCTTCGTCTATACCAACATGAGGTGCATCAGGTGAATTTCCATTTGATCCATGAGGATGTTGAATAGCTTCACTTTGATAGACAGTGAACCCCTGAGAAATTCTCTTATCAACAATATACCTGAACTGTGATGTAACTCCCTTTTTGTTCGATGTGTTAAATCGTTCATGAATATAGAGCCAATGCGTATCGCCAAGGTAAAAAAATGGTGTGCCGTCATCATAAACAAAATATCTTTTGTTGTCGCTTATTTTCAGAAAGCCATGTTTATAAATATCAAGATTGCCGGTATAGGGTTTACATTTTATTACATGAGAAATTGCATTCAGTCCGGTATTGGATTTATCAGTGCATGATGTTATCATATTCCATTCACCGACTGCAGTTGGAGCAAATCTGATTTTCCATGAACTATCTCCATCCCAAAATGCCGGGCGAACGATTATTTTGCCCTGGGGGCCGGAGAAAGCAGCAGTAACCTCAACCTCGTTGAAAGGATCAGAATATGTTTTACTGCTGTTAAGCGTTAATTCGACAACATTGTAAAGCTGGGCAGAATAATTTTCAACCCCCTGAAGAGCTTTATTTTTTTCGATATTCATGGCAATTGCATGACAATTACCAACACCAGCAAGTTGCAACGTAAAAAAGATTACAAACAGGAAGTAAACTGTTTTCATTATTATTTGGTTTTAAATTCATTTATTGCTCTCTCAATAGCATCCAGGTAACTGGTGTTATTACCCAAAGTAGGGCATAGCCAACCGCCTTCATCAAATTCGTTCCATGCATAAATGATTGCACATTGCGCTTTTGCTGCATCTTTGTTTTCTATGAGCCATTGCAGTCCGCTTTTAATATGCTGCTTCAGTTCTTCCGGGGTTGCATACGAATAGTATTGTTTATCGGGATATTTATACCAGGGTGTAGGGCAAACTATCCTTGGCAGCGGGTTCCACCCGGCATCCCATACTGGTACTACCTGTTTGCCGGTTGCTTTACATTCATCCCAAAATGCTGAAACTTCATCAGTCAACTGTTTGTAAGTCCCTAACTTTGTATTTTTTAGTGCGACATAGCTGCTGATGGCGTCGCAGCCAAGTGAGTCGCACCATTTTTTACCAGTTTCTGCATCAAAATCCATTATTACAATATATGGATTTTGCAAACCCGAATTTGTGATAACATTTCTTACTGAATCTATTCTCAATTTTAGATTCTGAAAACTTCCCCAGGTCTTAGTTACATTTTCAGAGTTGATAAAACCGAAGTACCAGAGTGGCCTGCCATTTAATACTGTCTGGTAACCAGGCTGTTTTATTAACCGGATTATATAATTTATGTAGGCTGTATCTTTAAATGTAAACCTGCCCTGCTCAGTAATTGCACAAAAATTAATATCGGCGCGTTGCCTGCTTTGCAAATAAGTTTTTAGACCAAGGCTCAGCATAATTTTTTCAGGATAGGTTACAAATGCCCAATAATCCAGTCCGGCATATTTGGCATACGCGATTTCCTGATCCATTATTTCCTGTGATGAGCCGTCAATGCGCACTGAATCCTGAGATATTATTCTGGCAAAAAAAGGCAGCCGGTCATGAAATTCTTTAGGCGCAAGGGTTTTTTCAACAATATCATTAACTCCGTCTTTCCCGCCATGCCATGCATCCCAACGAATAGCACCAACTACAGGAGTTCTCTTTTTTTGAACGATTGGTACAGTTGGTACTACCCAGCCATCAGTTCTAAAGAGATTTACCGGCAGCCCTTCTTTATTAAAAAGGTTTGGCACAGACTCGTTACTAAACCCGAAACGTACAGCAACAGGTTTTTTAATTTGCTTGTTAGAAACAACAACACTATTTCCCTCAATTTTTACCAAGCCTGGCATAAAATTCTGATCTTCACCGGAAATATAAAATTCTGACGGTACTCCGCCCCTGCTGACCAACCCATTTTCTGCATCAGTAAACAAAACACGTATTTTATTATTTTCAATGTTCATATTTTTGTACATTGGGCTTTTGTAAGATAAGACCTTGTGTCCGTAAGTTTCTGCAAGGGCGTAGTTGGCCAGTCGTAAACCAACGTCCAGTTTATTCTGGGGATGTACATTATTAACATCATCAACCAGATCAGATATTACAATCATTCCTGACCCGGGAATAACTCCCATACATTTCGTTTGTGCTTCCCTCATCAATGCCACGTAGTTCCGGGAACCAAAATTCGAAAACGGCGCTATTTGCACAAAATAGAATGGAAATTCAAATTGCCATAAACGTCTCCATTCATTTACCATGGTTTTCAATAAGGAAGGATAGGTGTCATAATTAAAGCGGTTAGTTTCTCCCTGATACCATATTACGCCTGAAATTTTAAAATTCGTAATTGGATTTATCATTCCATTAAAGAGAGAACCAGTTTTGACCGGACAACAATCATTTGTTAAATACACCGTTTCAGCCGCTTCCCTGAAAGAAGGATTATTATTGACTAATTCGGCTGGTGTCCAAACTTCAGCACCAGTTCCTCCCCAGTTTGCATTGATCAGCCCAACAGGTTGTTTCAATTCCTGCTCTAATCTTTTCCCAAAAAAATAACCCACTGCACTAAATTTTTGCATCTCGGCCAGATTGGATACTACCCATTTCCCTTTTGTATCCTCCTGCGGGTATTCGGATGCAGATTTAGGTACATAAAAAAACCGGATATTTGAATTTGTTGCATTTGGTGCTTCTGCCTGAGCCTGTTTAATTCCTCCGGCAGCTGAAATCTCCATATTGCTCTGTCCCCCGCAAAGCCAGACTTCACCTATCATTACATCTTCCAATATTAATTCATTTGATCCCTTAATTATTATTTTAAAGGGGCCTCCTGCTTTTGGGGTTTTTATCTTTACAGACCATTTACCTGTACGAAATCCTGTTACAGCATTATATGCAGTGGTATCCCAGTCAACTTTGATGTTAATAGTTTCCCTTGGATTTGCCCATCCCCAAAGATTCACTTCCCTGTTTTGCGGTAATACCATGTGGGTTCCAATAATAGCAGGCAATTTTACTTCGGCATACACCTTACTTTCAATTTCTGAAACTAACAGTAAGATGAAGATGGATAAATACAGCTTTCCCATGGTTGCGTAATATTTAATTATTTTGATGATTATCAAACTCTTCTTGTGTAATATTGAGTTATTTCGTTCTTAATTTAAATAAGAAATTTTTGAATTTGCTTTTGCAACAATTAATATCCAATCATCACTGTCTGGTTTATCAGGTATCAGCCAGGTGCCATCCCCCGATTTAAATGGTTTAATGATTGTGTAAGAACCATTTATTGGATTGAACCATTTTGCGGTATATAATACATTCTTTTCCATATTTTTTAATGTGCCTGTTGACAGTAGCCTGTTATAGAAGTATAGAACAAATATTTCCTTACCGTTCGAGGTAAGCAATGATTGTTTTTGGTTTGTAAATTCAGCCCAGGATGTATCATCAAACCGCGGGACCTGCTTCCACCATTCAAAAGAAGTATAGAACTGTTTCAGATGGGTCATATCATCAGCAACTGAAAAATCAATTGTTTCATGCCATGGTTTTCCTCCCCACTGATTAGCGCAGCATCCGCATGAATCTTTTTGCCAGCAGGCGTTCCAGATTCCTTCAGTAAGTATTCCACAACCCGCTCCGCCACTCTGAAAAATGAGGTATTGGATATTTCTTTCAGTACTCCTGGTCTCATTGTTTCCATGGTCCATTCCTGACCATGTGTCAATGATGGGTTTGGGAGGATTGTAGTTCCACCAGAATGAATAATATGCGGCATCCCGTCTGGAATAGGCCTGTAATGCCCACCATTGCAGGTAAGGCTTTTCGGCGAACCAGGTTCCCTGGGGCTGCCAGTAACCTATAGAACAGGGATGTTTGTAAGAATTGAATGAATTAATGACCTCTGCCACTTTGCCCCACCAGAAACGGTCCCACAATTTCCCTTTGCTTTCTTTACAGGGAATATTGAATTCTCCCGCTGTTTCATAAATAACCGGATAGGCTCCATACCTGGCTTCAACATATTTTGCAGCCTGTTTCATTTTTTCAACTTCCCCTGGGTTCTCTGTACAATCACCCAAATCTGTATGATAGCCCAAAGCAAAGGCATTAACAAAACCCAGGTCTGCCAGATACTTATATTTTCTGTCGTAATCATGGTATATTTTGAGGTCCGGAATACCATCAGGGGTCCAGGCTGATTTGGTCCATAAAACATTCTGGTATATTGTAAAGCCCTGGGCCTTCCTTTTATCTGCCATATACCTGAATTGGGAGGTACAACCCGGTTTATTACATTCGTCCCAGCTTTCCTTATTTAAAAATGCATGATCTTCGCTTAGCCAGAAAAACGGAGTTCCATCATCAAATACAAAATATCTGTTAGTATCGCTTATTTTTAAAAACCCGTGTTTATAAATATCAAGATTGCCACTATATGAATTACATTTTATTGAGAGCGAAACAGCATTCAATCCGGAATTGGATACATCGCTGCATGATGATACCATCTTCCATTTACCTGTTACAGTGGGGGCAAACCGAATCTTCCAGGTTGAATCCCCATCCCAAAATGCAGGTCGGATTATTATTTTACCATGCGGACCTGAAAAAGTAGCATTGACTTCAACCTCGCTAAAAGGATTTGCATATTTTTTGCTGCTTGTGAGGGAAATTTCAAGAACTTTCCATTTTTCAACTTTATAATTAAAACCTTTACCATTGGCCTTTTCTTTTTCAATATTTCCTTTAGATTCAAGGCTGCTAATTAAAACCAGCAAGGCTAAAGAAAAAAGAATCCCTAATCTGAAGCAAATCGTTTTCATTCTGTTCAATTTATAATGAGTGAAGAAAGGTTCACTTTTGATTCCCTCTTATTTTAACACGTTCAAGTTTAAAATGCCTCAATTGCATACGGTAAAACTCACTGCTGCCTCCATTGCGCCAACTGCCTGAAAATAAAAGATATCCTTCCAGTTTTTCATCGTCGAACCATTTCAGGGGGAGGCGAGGATTGTAAGGAGTGACCTCAGGCGTTTCCCAGTCCATCCTGACCACCACAGAGAACGGTCCCCACGGTTGGGGGGCCTCATAAATTACCAATTCGCTGCCATCGTCAGGACTGTACTTTTCGGGCTTTTCCACCTTAAATTTCCAACCCATTATCAGATAACGTTTTAGTGATTTGATGTAAACACACTCAGGATAGCCCAGAAACCCGGAATCCCGCAGAACAGGTATAGCTGCCTTGAAATCCTTGACCCAGACAGGTTTTCCGTTGCTTTTAAATTTGCCAATAAATTCCCAGGCTTTGATATCCATGATTTTGTCGGCCATGACCCGTCCAACTTTGAGAAAATTGCCATTAGCCCAGCCCTGGCCACTCAATGCGTAGATGAAACCATCGGTGGCCCCGGCATTATCCTTTCCGTAATTTACAAAACATGGGCTGCCAAAATCCCTGCCTGGGAACATCGGTGACTTCTCAACCAACCTGATATCGGGCTGCCATGTCTTACCCTTATCTTCTGACATAAAGATCTGAGCATCGTACCCATGACACTTTTCCATATTCTCGTTGGCCCTTTTGCCAAGATTATGTGCGAACAGATATAGAACACCTTTACGGCACAACATACCTGTCGGTTTTAGTCCTTGTCCGCCCCAACCCCGGAAATCCGGCATATCGTTGATGACAGAGATATTATAGCTACCGGGGTTGCCACTGACCGAAATGAAATTCAGGCCGTCTTGTTTCTTCTCCGATACCGGGTCTCCGCCTGAACTATAAATCAGATCGTTATCAGCCCAGGTCAGTGGGTAGGTGTCGGCCTTGTAATTGCCCGGGTAGGGAACTCTCGGACCTAACCAGGTAAGCCCGCTTACGATGCTGCTGGGTGGTATGAGAGAGTGTCTATCCTGCCTGCCATAGGAAGCCACGCCTGGGTGACTCTTAATAATTTTCCCGTCCGTGGAATCCAATAGTATTGTACCAACCTCTGGTCCATATCTTTCAAATGTTGATTTATGGGAATAATTTCCACAATATGATGAAAATGTCAAAGCAATAAGAATAGCAATAGTTAACAAAATTGCCTTCATTTTATTTTAATTCTGTTTGATATTAATACTTTTTCAATGGCATCCAGAATACTGGTATTATTACCAAAAGTTGGGCATAACCAACCACCCTCATCAAATTCATTCCAGGCATAGATTAAAATAGCATTGGCCTCAACCGTTGATTTGTTTTTGTCTAACCAATGTAATGCATTACTCAGATTTGCAGCAAGTTCCTGAGGCGTACCATCACTGACCCACTGATCGGGTGCTACTTTTGTCCAGGATACCGGGTTGTCAATGCGAGGCCTGGTATTATGCCCCAGGGTAACCCATGGAATTACTTTCCGGCCGGTCTTTTTATGATTTTCCCATCCCGTTGAATCTGCCCTGGGTATGACCGGGTAATAAGGTTCGCCATTTTTACCTGTCCAGCTTATATAAGAGCTAAGCGCATCTGCCTTTAAACTATCCGCCATAGCAGCAGCAGATTTTGCAGAAAATGCCATTACAGCAATATAAGGTTCCGGTATACCGGCAGCTTTACTTAAATTCCTCAGCTTTGCAAGCTCGACGGGTCTAGTAGTACCTTGAAAAACATATACCAATGGTCTGCCATTTAGGACCTTTTGATAATTATTTTCTCTGAACCTTTGTACTAACCACTCAGCATCAGAATTGTAGTTGAAAGGATTGGTACCGAGTATTACGCACCATTTTATATCGTTTTTATGAGTACTCGCAAGGTATAATTTTCTTGAAGTATCCATTCCGCTGTTTGATGGATACCAGCAGAATGCCCAGTAGTCTAATCCCGCATATTTTGCATAGGCAATTTCCTTGTCCATAATTTCCTGGGTGGTACCCCGGCATTGTATGGAATTATCTGAAATTTCTTTACTGTAAAATGGAGCGCGGTAATGGTATTGCTTAGGGCTGAGTGATCTTTCAACCTGCAATCCTACGGGGTTGTTACTAACAGGGTTACTACTCATGTCTCCAATCCAGGCATCCCAACGTATTGCACCAACAATTGGCCTGTCTTTACCTTCAGGTGATTTGGGAGAATCATTTTCCTGAAATGACAAAAATGACAGGATAATAAGAATACCAGATGATAAGAAAATTGTCTTCATTATTTTAAAATTAGATACTGTTTAAATGCAGAAGCAGTTCATTTGCAGCAAAACCAGATTAAGGGAAGCACGTAAATGGCTCATCCTGAACTTCAAAATATGGCATATATTGAAAGTCAGCGTTCCCGTCCAGACTAAAATGGAGCGGCTTACCGTTAATTGGCTTAAGACTTTTTATAAGTTTTAATGCGCTTGTGGTAAGCTTAAGGTTATCTTTTTGTCCTTTAATGTTAACATATGCCATTAGTAACGGACCATATTCCAAAGCATAGCGTTCATGCTTTGGGTCGACTTCTGATCCCTCATATTTGGTCATCCTGAAATTCATTGGCAGACTGAATGAAATGGCATCTCCATTATTCCATTGTCTGTCTAAAGTTACATATGTTCCAGGATTACCTGTTACCATCTTTTTGCCATTTACTAAAACAGACATTTTTTCTGATGCCCACGAGGGAATACGAATTCTGATCTTTGATTGTACGGGTTCCTTAACATCTGCTATTAATTGCACTTTATTGTCATAGGGGAATCCGGTAACCATTTTCAAAGACATTGTTCCACCCTGTGTTGTAAACTTTATAACAGAAGGGGCAAATAAATCAACCCAAATCCCATCTTTTGCAACAGAGTAAATGAATTCAGGGATCGCACCCAACATTCGTGTCCCCTGCCCTTCACAGCAGGTGCTCATACTGAAAGGTTGGCGGTTGTTTACATCTTTATGATCGGCCAGTACAGAATGATAACGAATGCCTTTATCGTCTACCTGATTGGCTATTAAATTATTATATATTGATTTCTCAATTTCGGCAACATATTTTTCCTCTTCCGGGTTTAACAGGTGGAAGCGCTGATTAAGAAAAGCCCAGAAAACACTCCCGCACAACTCACCGGTTGAACGGTGTAAAAAGTAAGATTTCGGAGGATATAGTTCAGTACCCTCGCATATAGCAATCGAGCCACCCACATGTTCCCAGTTGTTGTGATATAAATCCCAGGCGCCTGTTGCTGCATCGAGGTATTTTTTTGCTCCGGTTGCACGGTATAAATCCAGATATGGCTCTATTGCTGTTATGAGATAATTATGTGGCCTGTCGTATGGATATAACCAGATTGCCTTCTCATCTCTTTTTGCCAACTGTTCCATCCAGTAGTTCTCCTGGAAATATTGCTGCACTACCTCTATATCTTTGGGTTTGCCCACCGGTGTAAAAAACATCCGGGTGCTGGGGATTATACCCTGAGAGCCCTGACCGGCACGTCTTAGCATTTCCGGAAGATAACACGACGTGTTAAACCAGTCATAGAATCCCCGAAGCAGTGGAAATGCCTTTTTGTTCCCTGCATATCCCGCTTCTATTAGTCCATGGGTAACCCACGAACGTGTATAGGCTCCATATTCACCCGCAAAAATCTTCTTCTTCGGATAGGCCATTATATATCCATCAGCTTCTTTACATTCGTCTATAACATCAACTATCTTATCCATTCTTTCCCTCAATCCCGGGTTTTCAATCCACCGTAAGGTATTGCCTGCTCCCATAAGAAAGCGGCCAGCTTCCTGTCCGGGCAAATCTACAAACCAAAAATTATTTAGTCTATCCTCCAATGGCTGAACAGGTTTCCCTGCCTTCAAATAAAAATTTCTTGTCAGTTCGTCGAAAGTGAAAGATTTCAGCAGATACCTGATATTGTTCTCCATGGCATTCTTAAACAGACCGTCGCCCAGGTGTAAGCCTCCAAGTGGCACCTGCGCTTTATATTCTACCGGTTTCCATTTATCAAAAGGGATAATATTATCGGGATTGTCTGTAACGACACCCTCCCCCTGAGGGCGTGCAGGCCGGGTCAATAAAGCCAATCCCGGGTTTTCAGGCTCCTGATCAGATGCTTTGCATCCTTCAGCTATGTCCTTCCCGTCTGACAGAACCATGATTTTCGTCATTGCTAACCGTTTTTGCCTCAGACTAATTGCCGTCAACCGCACATACCTCGCACTGATTTCCCTGCCGGAAAGTGTAACGACCGCATCTTTAGGATCTGTAAAATCTTCCCTTGTCTGGTTTTCAAACATTACCGGAGTTTTAAACTCCGCATCGTCTGATACTTCAATTTTGAAGCGCAACGGGAAACCCAGAGATTGTACATAGCCCCATGGTACAACCCTCGGTAAAAGTTTAATGCCATTTATTTTCTTCTTCGCTCCCAAATCAATCTGGACCCACCGGGTTTCACTATCTTTTTGTGCCGGTTTAGATTCGTAAGCAGGAGTAAAAAACCTCGATACCCGTTCTACTCCCATACCTGCATCGCGGCGTTCATCTGAAGGTGTATATTTTATCTGTGCCCTGACTGGCAAAAAGCTCATCGACACAACTACCAGTAATGCAACTACATATTTTATTGAACCATAAAAATAAGTCATTGAATTGGTTTTCATTGTATTATTTTTTAATGGTTCCTGAAGTTTTGTCAGTGTTCAGGCAAACAATGCCTAACTGCATTCCGAGTGTTTTGCCTTCGGTCTTTATTTCAGCAGTCATTCTGGCATTTCCTGCACCATTTGATGCATTGATGCCAACAGAGAACTTTTGCAATGAATTAGGCTTTAATTTTATCAATCCTTCAGGTATCCCTTTCACCGAGTATCCGGCAGGAACATTTTTTAGCTCCAGAAAGATATTTTTTTCTTTTTTAGATTTGTTGGCTATGGATAGAATTAATACTTTGGATCCACCAACCTGTATTTCGGGATTGCCAGAGTAGTCGCAGGTGAATGTTAATTCATCAGTACTGCGTGTAATTACGTATGGTGATAGTTGCCAGATTCGGGTTATTACATTTTTGTCTATAACAAGAAATGGCTGAGAATCTGAAAGGGTAGTTTTGCCGGAAGTTACTTTCAGCGGTGAGTTATAAAATTCAGCAACCCTTTTTTGCATAGCAATAGTATTATCAGTTAGCAACTGCAAATTTGCAGGCACCTCGAATCCACTAACAGCCACTGTTTTGATTCCATCTCCAATTGGAGTCCTCCATTTTTCAGGGATAAATTTCGTTCCGTAAAGAATACCCAGAAGTGAACCAAGGGTGGCACCTGTACAATCAGTATCATCTCCGCAATTGACAGCTATACAGATTGATTTTCCAAAATCATTTTCCCCGTAAAGCCAGCCAATCATGGTGAATGCCACATTTCGCGGAGCCTGGAACCAGCCAAGATCTTCAGTGGTTTTGATTACAGCCTCACGTGCCTGAATCCATGTCTTTCCACTTTTTTTTGCTTCAACGGCACAATTTACGGCTTTCGCAACGCGACAATCTCCCGGAATAGATGACAGAGCAAATTTTATGAGCTTATCAATGTCTTTTTCGACAAATGCCGCACTTTCAAGAGTAGCTGTAAATATCTCAGCAAGAGTGCCATCTGTACAACCGTGGTCAACACACGCATCATTCCAGGCAAATTGTGCAGCCAGCGTAGGGTTACCAGGTGCCAGGCATGCCCATATTTCAGAACGGATCCAGGCACCGTTACTTGTCTTCCATTTCGCGTTGTTATATTCACCGGAAAGCGGAGGCATAATACCCAGCTTCATATTGACTTTACCTACTCCATATTCGTTCCAGTCAACCGGTACGTATTTAAGCCAGTATTCACCGAGCGTGTAAGCATCAACCTGACAATTATTCTCTTCCATAGCTTTTAACCAGAGAATTTGCAGATCAAGGTCATCATTAGCTGCCGGTTCACCTTCTTTTATCTTAGTGTAGAAAGTCAGATTGTTGACATCCGTTTTGCCTTCAAAAGGCATACCCAGGGTTCCGCCAATATTTTTACCAAGCCAGCATGCATACACCCGGTCACGGAATTCGGCATCGTTGATTGTTGCCTTTTTGATTTTAGCTTCACCCGGAATGGAAAAAACCAATAGAAAAATAATAATCAACACCAGTTTGAATTTAGTTAATTGATTGTTTATCATAAATATAAGTATTAATAGATTACTGATTTAGTGATTTAAGAACTTTATTAATTGCTTTTAACCTTGAGGCATCCGGTTTGTTATTTTCGTCAAGTGTCGGGCATAACCACCCGCCTTCATCATGTTCATTCCACGCATAAATTATTACTGCCTTTGCCGGGCAAACCATATTTCTCTCTTTTGTCCATAATATAGCTTCTTTCAGATGTGCAGCCAGTTCTTCCGGCGTTGGCAATGCGAAATATTTTTCCATCCCCACGTTTGGCTTTTGCCAGCCTGTTTCCCATGGAACAGGACGCTCGATACGTGGCCTGCGGTCCCATCCGGCCATTACCAATGGAACCACCTGCGCCCCGGTTGCTTCACTTTTCACCCAGGTATTTCGTGTTGATGCTGTAAGTTCCGAATATGGTGTTCCATTATTCCCTCCGCTACCCCAGATTGCATAATCGGAGATTGCCTCAGCACCAAGAATGTCTGCCATTTTTTTCGCAAGTTCTATATCAAAATGCATGACAACCATATACGGATCGCCGCAATTTGCTTTTACTGATTCCGACCGTAAAGCGTCAACTAACTGTCTTGCCTTTTCGGCGCCACCCACTTTTTCTACCCATGCATCGTCCGGCCTGAATATATAAATTAGCGGGCGATTTCCCATGACTTTCTGATATCCTGGCTCATTTATCAATTTTAAGAGCCGGGATTTCCCATTGCCAGAACTTCCGTCTTCACGGAAATTATCAGGTTGTGCTATGGCACAATAATTTATATCATTTCTCTTTTTGCTGGAAAGATAGAGTGATAATCCCTGACTCATAGAATTTTCAGGGCCATATAAAAGGAAAGCCCAATAATCCAGCCCACCCTGCTTAGCAAATTCAATCTCCTGGTCCACGATGTTTTGGGTGTAACCATCAATTTGAATCAGTGAGTCAGAAATAATTTTTGCAAAAAAAGGTGCCCTGAAATGGTATCGTTTTGGAGAAAGCGAACGCTCCACAGCCTTCACGGCACCGCCTTTTTCACGATTTTCCGAAATCCGGACCGGAGTATGCCAGGCATCCCATCGTATGGCACCTACCAGCACCTTATCGGGTGATTTTGATATCTGCGGTGTGCATCCAATTATTGTTAACAAAATACAAAACAGGAAAATAACAATATAACGAATCTCCTGAAAATGTTTAAACCTCATGATTTTCATAATAATTTTTTTTAAGTTGTGGTATATGCGGATTACTTTATTACTAATTATTTCAAAAATACATTCTTCACAAATTCATTTTTCCCGATTGATTGCAACTCTTCCGCCTTTTTGCCATTTATAAAGTAATCTTCAATATAAATATTGTCAATCATATGATTGCTATCGTACCCGGAAAGATATATAGTATTTGAATGAGTGCAATTGTACCTGATATTGCCAAAATACATATTGTCCCTGATGAAATTGTCGTAGTTTTTCAGATTGACATTTTTATCAATATATACGTCTTCATATCCGAAATGATCAGGGCTTTCGGGATATGTCCTGTTGAATCTGATATTTTTAAAGTGAATGTTGTTAATATTGCCCCTGATGGTATCAGCCGAATAAAAAGTTCCGTAAATCCCACAAACGATTATTTTGCCCCAGGCCTGCTTAACCAGAGGGCATATTCCAATTCTTAAACTGTCTGAAATGGGGTCTTCAATTGAGATATTTTCGAAACGGATATTTTTGACATAACCCCGGTCGCAATTCTGAATATCCATTGCAACCGTTGCAAAATGAGGAATATAGCAATTTGAAAACGTGATATTTTTCATAGTATCGGTAACGGTTTCAGCACCAAGCTCCATTGCCCTGCCCCAATCATTCCACAGGACACAATTATCAACGACAATATTTTCCATGATTTTATTATTATCGTTATAGGCTCTTTTTAATCCCTTAATAACAATATTATCGTCAAATGAACGGACGAAGGAGTTCCTGATGATTACATTTTTACTGTTCACAATGTCAATTCCATCGGAATTATATCGCCATAATCCTATCAGTTTTATGTTGTCGATTGTAATATTATCGCAAGCTGAAGGAATTACTGTCCACTCATGCGGGTCCCTGAGTATAATTCCACTGACATTTGCATTTACAACACTCTTCAGGGTGATCATATTTGGGGCTTTGCCACGCTCAATTTTACTTGCATCGAGAATACCTCTTCCGGCTATTTTAATATTCCTGGTATTCTCACTGGAAATTACTCCATAAACGATAGCACCACCATCAATGAAAACCGTTTCATCGCTATTTACATTTATTACACCGGCTTCATGTATTCCAGGTCCGAAATAATGAACCTTAGGATCCTTCTTATTGATATTAAAAGTTTCTACAGGATTAGCAAAAATGTGTAAAGCATGATGATAACCGTTAACCTCGACAATAAACTGAGATGGTTTAGATAATTTAAATTCAACAGTATTACCTTTTATTGATGGTTTGATTCCAAATTCCCGGGGACGTATATCAAGGGTTTTGATTTCCCTTGCTGAAATTATTTTTAGTGTAACTTCTCCCTTGAAATCAAAATAGGTAAAAGAAGCAATTTCAGTTTGGTTTAATGGTCTTTGATATCCTGGCCATATTTGATTGATTGGGTATTTTGAAACTCGTGCCTGATATACAAATACCGGACTTTTATCAACCCACATTGCAAAATCGTCGGATTTTTTTTCCTTTTCGGGAGCTGGATATACAATGGTTTTTGGTTGATTATCGCATGCAACCATTTGAATGAAAACAATTAACAAAAGAATATCTTTCATAATAATGCGAATTAAGAGTTAAAATATGATGAGGTTGTCTCAAAAGTAAAAAATAATTCAAATAACACCCATTAGCTTCGCTGAGCTTCAGTTCAGGGTTTTGGAATATCTATTGCCTTGTTATTCAACCCTTAATTGGCATTATTATTTCCTTTTCACTCACTTCGTTTTTTAGCCAGCCAATCCCTGTATGAAGTATCGTAAGGCCCCATGCCTAAATCACCTGGAATAAGGTCAGTATGTTTGTCAGGGCCATCTGTAAAAACTTTGCGAATTGCATCAAGATACTCAAAACCATATTCAGTATAAGGTAAAAGGTAATGCCCTTCGCCCCATTCATTCCAGTTATCAAGCAGTAACATACGGCCACTGAGCTGATCTTTTGGCAGCCCGGAAACAAATCCTTTAGCCTGGCGTAACAAAGTTTCAAACTCAGTTGGTGGAAGTTTCCATATGGATCCTTCATCTTTCCATCCGCTCCAGGCTTGCGAAACAGTGACAACCTGTGGCAATATTCCAAGATCCTGTGTAGTACGGATTTTTTCCATCTGTGCGTCAATAGCTTGTTGGGGAGAAGGACTATTCTGAATATGCCAGCAATATGCAAAACTATTGTCCAGTCCTGTGCTCTTCATTATTTGAAGTTGTTTGGCATCGGTGCCCCTGTACTCAGCAAGCAACCATAAACCATCAAATCCTGCGCTGCGGCATGCCTGTCTCATTTTATCGAAAGCCAGACGTACATTTTCAACTCCCCCCAGATCGTTAATTACATATTCCAGACCATAAATAAACAAAACCGGCTTGTTATCAACCACGAGATAATTTGGACTTTTGAAGTAATTGGCAATCCAGAATGGCATTAAATTATTCATCAGATCACCTTCATTGGAAACACCGGATTTCCCTTTAATATAGTTCGTCCACATGATTGTGAATTTTAACTTGTCCTGGAACCTGGAGTTAAAAAGTGCCTTATGCAAAGCACTTCCATATATTTGTTTCACCGGACCGCCCTGTTCGTTACGATACCAACAGTATACAAAAAAATCTACCCCATGTTCAGCTGCCCATTTGGTCTCCCAATCTGCAACCTCAGGATTTTCCTGCGCGTAAAAACCAAGTGCAGGGGTACGTTCGGGATGTTTCATAAGCTGGGACCACCTGTCATAAGAGTCAGCTTCCCATAGAGGACAATTGTGTGCTCCTATAAGCAGGCCTTTATCTTTTTTGGCAGGAAGCATCGGCTCAGGTATGTAAGCGGCTGTGACTTTTTCTATTTGTGGCAGGAAACGTACAGGCAGCCTGGCAGCCGACAGTATAGCCGATTTATCTGAAAGTTCGAGCAACAATTCCCCATACACAGGTTTGTCGCCAAAAATGGTCCAACGAAGGGTTAATTTTTCATTGGCTGATAGCTTGATCCGACGATCAGCTTTGCCATTAAGATGAAACCCCTCAGGCAACTTTAAAGTGGACATAACATCAATAGCAGTAGTTGCGGGATTAGTGATGGTAGCCAGAACTACAAATGGACGCCCGACACGGGTGATCGGCTGGTCTCCAAGAAATTCAACTATTTTTGGTGGATCAATTAACTCACTTGCTTTTTGTGCAAATCCCGGATTTTGGAAAAACAATACAACTAATACTGCTAGCAGAAATATTTTCTTAATATCTACACTGCAAGGTTCAGATATTTTCACAATACAGAAATTAAATTTTAAATTGTGAGGCTACTCCGAAAAAGATCATCTAATAATGCGAATCAATAGTTAAAATATAATACCACAAAGTGGCTAAATCTCAATAAACGAGGGTAATAACCAACTGTTCAAACATCAAAATCAAAACAGCCATGCAGTGGTTGAACTTCCAAAAGTAATGTTCAGCCCACTCCGGGGCTGTGGATCCGAGGGTGATTTGTTACCGTGGGTTGACACCCACGGTTATTCAAATAACACCCTTTAGCTTCGCTGACCGTTGGTTCAGGGTTTTGGAAAAATTATTGTCTTGTTATTCAACCCTTAATTGGCATCAATAACGAAAGAGAAAGAGTTTGTCTCAAAAGCCAAAACAAATTAACACAATGATTTTTGAGAGACTTCTAACCTGAATAATTCAAGAATATGTTTTACTTAGTGTAACATAGAGTCTTTGTGACTTAGTGGCAAAAATTATTCCTGCCACTAAGACACTAATACACAAAGGACTCACAAAGTTTGTGAATTATTCAGAATAAATAAAGTAAATTTTCTAATTGCCCCGTTTTTTAGCCAGCCAGTCCCTGTAAGAAGTTTCATAAGGGCCCATGCCAAGATCACCTGGTATAAGGTCAGTATGTTTGGCCGGTGCATCTGTAAAAACTTTCCGGATTGCATCCAGATACTCAAATCCATACTCTGTATAAGGAAGAAGGTAATGTCCTTCGCCCCATTCGTTCCAGTTATCGAGCAGTAACATCCTGCCACTAAGCTGATTTTTAGGCAATTTTTCCACGAATCCCTTTGCTTGTCTTAGTAAGGTTTCAAACTCAGTTGGCGGGATTTTCCAGATTGATCCTTCATCTTTCCATCCGCTCCATGCCTGCGAAACGGTTACAACCTGTGGCAAAATTCCAAGTTCCTGGGTAGTTCTAATACTTTTCATCTGACTATCAATGGCTTCCTGTGGACTGGGACTATTCTGAACATGCCAGCAATATGCAAAGCTATAGTCTAACCCAAGGCTCTTCATTAATTCAAGATGTTTTGTATCTAAACCGCGATACTCACCAAGTAACCACAAACCGTCGAAACCTTCATCGCGGCATGCCTGGCGCATTTTGTCGAAAGCCAGACGGACATTCTCAATGCTCCCCAGATCGTTAACAAGAAACTCAGGCCGGTAAATAAATAATACAGGTTTGTTGTCAACAACGAGGTAATTCGAACGTTTGAAGTAATTTTTCATCCAGAATGGCATTAAATTCTTCATAAGATCTTCTTCGTTGGATACCCCGGATGTCCCTTTTGACTGGTTCTCCCACATTATTGTAACCTTTATCTTCTCCTGAAATTTGGAGTTAAAAAGTGCCTTGTGCAATGCGCTGCCAAACCTTTGTTCCACAGGACCGCCCTGTTTGGTCCTGTACCAGCAGTAAATGAAGAAATCGACTCCGTGTTCAAATGCCCATTTGGTTTCCCAATCAGCAACTTCCGGATTTTCCTGTGCATAAAAACCAAGTGCAGGAGTCCTCTCCGTATGTTTTACAAGTTGAGACCACCTGGCATATGAGTCAAACTCCCACAACGGGCAGTTGTGTGCCCCAACAAGTAGTCCCTTGTCTTTTTTAACTGGCTTAGGTTCTGGTATATAGGCTGCTTTGATTTTTTCCATTTGTGGCAAAAACCGCACCGGTAGTCTGGCGGCGGCTAAAATATCCGATTTGTCAGTGACTTCAAGCAGCAATTCTCCATACATTGGTTTGTCGCCAAAAATTGTCCAGCGAAGGGTTAATTTATCATTGGGAGAAAGCTTGATCTGCCGTTCGGCTTTACCATCGAGACGAAACCCCTGAGGCAACTTTAATGTGGCCATAACATCGATGGCGGTTGATGCAGGATTGCTGATAGAAGCAAGAACTATAAAGGGACGACCGACACGGGTCATGGGCTGGTCTCCAAGAAATTCAATTATTTTTGGCGGATTGGTTGAATCAATTGCCTTTTGGGCAATTCCCTGATTCTGAAAAAACAATACAAGTAACCCTGCAATCAGAAATATTTTATTAAAATCTATCCTGGAAAGATTATATATTTTATTCATAATAAAACTATTAAAAGTTTAATTATTTCGTAATTCCTAAATATTTGATATGAATTATTAAAGCGGAACTGAGGTGATGCAATTCCATAATCAGTAGTACTTTCATTTTTATAACCCCGTTCTGACATTCATCAGAACGGGGTCAGTAAAAGCTGGCAATCAGTGGTATTTAATCTTAAGAATTCCGGATCATTGATAGCCGGGATTTTCAACCAGATTTTTATTGTTCCCTGTCCGGGATAAACTTATAGGCAGATAATAATGTTTGTCATCGAAATAAGGACTTGGAATTCCTGACACATTATCCAGAACAATGAGCTTGAATTTTTGAGTCGTTACGTTGTATGATGCCGCATTATCTGGCATTGAAGCGCCATCGAGGATAAACCTTAATCCATGAAAAGATTTTGTCAGGTCAGCTTTAGCCGTTCTCCAGCGGCGAACATCAAAATAGCGGTTACCTTCATAAGCCAGCTCAATTTTGCGTTCCTTGCGGACTAAATCACGAGTAATAGCTGTCAATGCAGGCATACCTGCACGGGCCCGGATCAGGTTCACAGCATCAAGGGCTTCGGTAGGTTTATTCAACTCAATTGCAGCTTCGGCAAGATTGAGATAAGTCTCAGCCAACCTGAAAACAATATAGTCGGTTTTTGAGTAATTCCTTTCATGAACAACTGCCATTGATTCATCGAGGTATTTTAAGACCCCAAAAGGTGTTGGGGCTCCGTAACTTCTGGAGCGGCCAAGTACCCCTTTGTATGAACCGACTATTTGCCTCGTTCCATCGGGCAGGTCAATTGCATCATGATAATCCAGTTTTAACGGGCCATTTTTATCCAGCCATGGAGTTCCATGAGTGTAAATAGAACCCTTAAACCGCGGATCCTTTTTCCCGAACAGTTCATCTATTGTCCACAAATAATTTGAGTTAATTTTTGTCCTGTCGATCACTCCCGGGGTTCCGTCAATGTTATCGTATTCTTCAACCATTTCCAGGTAAACGGTACATTGCTGGCCTCCTCCCCAGACGTGATAGCTCCTCGGAACCTGCATCATATCCCAGATATGTCCTCTGCCCGCCAAACCGTTAAAAATTTCAGAAAAAATAACTTCACTGTTATTTTCGTCCAGAAATATACTGCGGTAATTTGCAGATTTGTCAGCATTTTTATTATACAAAGAAAATTTGCCACTTGAAATAATTGCCTTGGAAGCATCGTATGATGATTGCCAGTAAGTGGCCGCCTTAGTTGCGGGAATACCTACAATACCATTAAGAGCGACCGTGCTCCATTGTGCAATACTGGCAGCATACATGGCAGCGCGGCTCTTAAGGGACAGCGCAGCATATTTGCTCGGACGGCCGAGATCCGACGACTGCTTGGCATCCTGCAGATCAGGTGCAATGGCATCGCATTCTGATATTACAAACTGATATATAGCGTCCTCATTGTCGCGTTTCCGGTAGAGTTCTTCCTCTTTATCCTGTAACTCCTGAGCTTTGGTAATAAGGGGAACGCCTCCGTAACGTTTTACCATATTAAAATAGGCAAATGCCCTCAGGAACCGCGCTTCAGCCAACCGTTGTTTTTTATATGAATCAGTAGCTACTGTCGAGGCTCCCAACGTTGTAAGAAAAATATTCAGCCTGCGTATTGTTGTATAACCCCACCAATCGAAAACTCCGCCATTAATAGTAATCCAGTGCGATTTGGGGGCGCTGATCCACCCATTCTGACACTCATCAGATATGGTGACAGCAAACTGTGCCTTATTGTCCATAAGAAAATTGAGCCCATCCCCGGCACCACCTTTAAGAGTCTGAGGCATTTCAAAAAAGAAACACAGCTCTTCATAACACTGGTTCAGATAATCATCCATTAAGACCGGATCTGACCATAGTGTTGTCTCGGTAATGATATCAAGAGGTTTCTTCTCCAATACCTTTTCACACGCGCTGAAAAGTACCGAGGAGAAAAGTAGTATAAATGCTATTGATTTTTTCATAATTACATCAATTTTAGAATGATACGTTAAAGCCAAAAGTAAAGGTACGCATTTGAGGGTAATAATATGTGGACCATCCGCTCATACTTTCAGGGTCTATCGAATATTTATTCAGGCCGCTGAGAGTAAATAAGTTTGTTCCGGCAACATACAACCGCACATTTTTTAAACTTACTTTTTTGATTAAAGAAGCGGGCAGGTTATAACCCAACGAAAAACTTTTCAGGCGAAGATAATCAGACCTTTTGTTATAAAAATCTGAATTCCAGGTATTTGAATTAGCACCTCCCAGACGTGGAACTAATCCGTTGCGATTATTATTTGAAGGGGTCCACCTGTTGTTGTACATAAACACTGTATAATTTGATCCCTGCTGTAAAACAATCTTTTGGTAAAAGCCAATTGCGCCCTGAAACAATGTTGTCACATCAAAGTTCTTATAACTAAAGTTCAGGTTAAAGCCGCCAATCCAGTGAGGCATAGTACCTTTACCAATTTCGATCTGGTCTCTCCAGTTAAGTAGCCCATCACTGTTAATGTCTTTAAAACGGATATCACCCGGCTTGACAGATACATTACCTTGTGTTTCATTATATTTATATGGAAGGGCATCTATCTCAGCCTGAGCAGTAAACAATCCCTCATTAACATAGCCAAAAAGTCTGTCAGTCCATTGGCCGGTCAGTCTGCTTTGTCTGTCCTGATCGGGATCTGTATAAACCGGTTCATCGTAGAAACCCCATTTCGATCGTGACCATGAAATGTTGGCACTGACATCCCATCTCAAATCTCTCCATTTTCCTTCATTCCCCACTATTAATTCGAACCCGCGGGTATTGATGCTATTAAGGTTTTCAGTTGGCAGACTGGCCCCAAAAGTAGTAGGCAGCGATACGCTCCGTGTGCCGGGAATACCTTCGCGGTTGCGATAGAACACATCCAGTTCACCGTAAAGTTTACGTTTGTTTAAGGCAAAATCAAGACCTCCATTATATATGGTCATGGTTTCCCATGTGAGAAATGGGTTTGGCAAACCTGATTGCACCAAACCAACAGACGCATTTGCAGCAGGAATGTAAGCGAGGCCATATTTAAAACCCGAAAGGTATTGAAAATTACCAACTGCATCGTTACCTGTCTGGCTTATACTGGCCCTCAGTTTCAGATTTTCAAAAGAGGGGAGGGCTTCTTTTATAAAGTTCTCTTCCGACAATCTCCAACCCAGTGAAACACTTGGGAACTTTCCTGTCCTCTGATCCGGGCTGAATTTAGCAGACTGATCTATACGATAAGTACCTTCAAACAAATATTTTGATTTGTAAGAATAGTTAACACGTGTGACATAACTTTGCCGGCCCATTTCGGCGGCACCATCGTTGACCTGCTGATTTGTTAATGAACCTGCAAAAGCATAATCGATGGCAAATGTTTTCTGGCCATCCCGGAAGGCATTAATCCAATTACTTTTGACATCAATGATTTCATATAGTGCCATTCCTGATACATGATGTACTTCTGCAAAAGTGCGGTCGAAATTTAATGAGAATTGTCCTGTTAAGGTGCGGTCTTTGCTGTCCCGGTAGGTTAATCCGCGGTTACTTTTAAACGCTACCTGTGTGTAAGTTTGATTTGAATAGGTGTATTTATAGCGATCAGTTAACCAGTCCCACATTTTAAATGCACTGTAATTCTGGTCATAGTTTAAATAAGCTTTCGCTGATAATCCTTTAACCTGGTTAAATCTGTAATCAAGAGAAAGTATTCCGTTGATTTTTTGACTATTTGTCCTTTTATATCCTCCAACGGTGCCGTTTGTTGTTGTCAGGATCAGGTCACTTGCCATTTTTGTCTTATCGGGTAATTCTGATGCATTAGTAGGAACTGCATTCCAGAATTCCTGCCATACTGAGTTAGCCATTTCATCGGCACGCCATGGAAAATCGCGGTTTTCAATAATGCTGGACATGTCAAAACGGATATTAAAATTATCTGAAATTTTGGCATCAATATTAGAACGGACGTTGTACCGGTTGTATTCGCCCCCGCTGTTTTTAAACATTGACAATTGATCGAGATATCCAAGGAAGCCATAATATTTGATATTATCACTTCCCCCCCTGACGGACAGATTATGTTGTTGCTGAGGGGACCATTTTCTGGCAACTACACTAAACCAGTCGGTATTCGGGTAATCAGGGTCAGTCCCTTTATAGAAAAGATCGACCTGAGCCTGTGTCCAGGGTGCTGTGGATTCAGGCTTCCCTGAATTTAAATGTGCTTCCCGTTGTAACTCAGACAACTGTCCTGAACTATTCATTGTAGGTAAATATGTGGCAGCCTGGTATGTCATTGTGCTATTGAGCAAAAAAATTGGTTTGCTGAGACCTCCCCTTTTGGTAGTAACAAGTACTACTCCGTTACCAGCCCTTGACCCATAAATAGCCGAAGATGCATCTTTAAGTACAGAAACATTTTCAATTTCGTTGGCATCAATATTATTCATGTTGGATTCGACACCGTCAACAATAACCAGAGGTGTACCAAATCCCCTGATACTCAAGGTTGCTGCATCAGCTCCGGGTAAACCGCGAACCTGGAAGGTTATCAGCCCGGGTACCAGGCCTGTCAGTGCGTTGCTTGCACTTGCCATTGGTGCAATTGTTAATTTCGCAGCACTTACAGAGGCAACTGAACCTGTAACGCTTGCCCTTTTTTGGGTACCATAACCGATTGCCACAACCTCTTCAAGTCCAACGGCTTCTTCAACCATAACAATATTAAAATCCAATTTGTTTCCTAAAGCTATTTCCTGTGTCTTCATACCCACGAATGAGAATGTAAGGACCTTAGCACCGGCAGGTAACAAAAGTGTGAAATTACCGTCATTGTTGGTATTTACCCCTGTTGTGGTTCCTTTTACCACAACCGATACGCCGGGTATTGCCACACCTGACTGATCTGTTATTTTTCCGGTGACCTTTTTGGCCTGTTGCTCACTCATAAAAGGTTCCATCTCATTTTTATCGTACAAGGCAATCTGACGGCCAAGTACTTTGTATTTAACTGAGGAGCTTGCTAGGGCCTTATCCAGGATTTCGGTGACCGATTTCTGGGTTGCCTCAACATTAACAGTCATGTTAACGTCAACTTTTTCATTATAGAAAAATTTGAACTCACTCTGTCCTTCGATAGCACGAAGCACATTCAGCAGGGTCGAATTATTCCTGGCTATCGTCAATTTTGTAACCTGCGAATAGGTCTCTGCAGAGAAACAACTTAAGATTGACACCGTCAAAAAAAGAATCGTCAGCTTCATTTTTCTTAAGAATTGATAAAACAATGGCTCCTTGCCATATTTTCGTAGCAATTTATTCATAACTTTGCATTTGGTTTAAATAATTAATAATGTTTAAATCGAATCTGGTTTAAAGGTGGAAACGGCCATTTCCACCTTTATTTTTTCAAATCTGGTTGTTTGTTTTTCACCATACTTTTAAAATTTAAGTTAATAATTCAGTTTAAATTTGGTATCAGGCTTTTAAATTCCCGATATTCTTAATATTCTTGTATTCTTATCGAATTTATATTTTATTGGTGTTGTTATATTGATAAGTTGAAGGACTTCGCTAAAAGTCTCCATCTCAATATTTCCGGTGTATCCCAATTTCTTGAGCTTTTCGCCCTGCAATTCAATTTTTACATTATACCATCGTTCCAACTCCTTTGCAACAATCCTAAAAGGTTCTTTTACAAACATTAACTTCCCATCTCTCCAGGAAGTAACGAGTCCGGTACTTACATTGCAGAGTGAAAATTCGTTAGTTGGAGATATAACTGACTGCTGACCAGGCTTCAAGGTTGCAGCCTGGTTAGTATTGCTGATCACTTTTACGGACCCTTCAACCAACGTTGTTTCAAAATTTTCGTCCGGAAAGGCTTTTATGTCGAAACCAGTTCCCATAACTTCGACCATTCCATACTTAGTTTTCACAATAAAAGGTTTACCATCTTTTACAACCTGAAAATATGCCTGACCATTTAGATCAACGTTCCGGACCTTGCCGTATTGTTTTGGAAAGGAGATTGTTGAACCTGAATTCAGCCAGACTTCAGAGCCATCGGGCAATATAAAACTTGTTCTGGCACCCCAGTGGGTCGTTACCGTCTCAATAACATCCGTGTAAAGAAGTTTTTCCGGTTTATTGTAAAGTATTACCGCGTAGGCAATTAATCCAACAATTAAAACCGCGGCAATTCTGAGAAGGCCCCTGTAAAGCGTAAATCTTTGGTTAACAGATTTAGATTCTGCCAGTGCTATATTGTGATGAATCCTGTCAAGCAACTGGTGGTTTTCCCTGATCCCGTATGAGGACACCATAGTCTGTTTCCAGAATTTCAAAATTTCCTGTGATACCTGGAAGTTGTTATCCTTTTCACTCAACGCTTCCAAAACCTCAGAAAATTCATCCGGGTTGCATGAGCCATCCAAATACTTATTAAACTGTTTTTCCATATTACGATGGTAATACACAAAAGGGGTGGGTATCCCCTGCTCCGAATGCAAAAAAATTATAAAAAAAGATAAGAATAAATAACAAACAGGATACCCATTTCTTTCATGGCAACCTTAATATGCCTGATAGCATGTGTTATGTGGTCTTCAACTGTTTTTTCGGAAATATTCAGTTGCCTCGCAATTTCACCGTTTGATAAACCTTCATTTCGGCTCAAAATAAAAACCTTATGCCTTTTTTCGGGCAGGCCCGCCACAATTTTATCAATACCTGTTGATGTTTCACTAAATTCTATCGGATCAGGAGTATCATGTTCCTTTGGTACCAACTGTCTGTAGAGTTCATTCCTGAAAGCCTGATTTCTGAGGTTAGATCTGATTGAATTCAATACTTCGTTTTTGGTGATGGTGTAGATGTAGGAGTTAAATGTTTCAGCTGAATTGATTTTATGCCGGTTTAGCCATATACTGACAAATACTTCCTGTAGTATATCATCAATCCCTTCTTCAATCTTGAGTATCGATTTTGAGAAATGGTACAGTCGGGGATAGTAGTAACTAAACAGCTCATCCACAGCTGTTTTATCATCCTTTTTCAGCCTGTGGACTAATGCGTCAGTATTTATAACGGTCAATACCGAAGGTTTTTCCATTGTATAATATTGTACCGGATTAAGTAATGTGCTTCAGTTTAAATTGGCTGACCAAAGATAATCATTTCTTCCGAAATTCCAAATTCTGAAATAAATTTATTTGGAATTAAAGGTTATATTCCCTGCTAATGCTGAATTCAAGGTGTGATTTGTTTAATTTAAAAGATGGGTCTGCTTAAAATACTTATATATGAGAATTTATATTTGTAATTTTAGATTTAAGTGCAAGGTTTCCGGGTATTTATGACCCTTTTCCTTGCATTATATTTTTGAGTCATTGAGTAATAATGTGGCTGTATCAAAAGTCTTTTTACCGCGGAGAAACGAAAAGAAGGCGCAAAGTTGCGCAGAGCTATTCTGCTGTATTTTAATGCTTTGCGATCCTCTGTGGTTTTTCTTAGCGGCTCTCTGCGGTTAAATTTTTTACTTTTGAGAATACAGCCTCATAGAATTATTTTTAAGCAGACCCTTCTTTTATCCCCGAATTCGACAGTCCATCCACTTTTAATAGCATTGAATATAACCATAATTTTGGTCATTCCTAACTGTTAGTAAATTGGTTTTCATCAGGCAAAAATTCAGAAATTAATCAGAAGTATATCGCATAGACGTAGATTTTATATAGAAACATTTTAAATTAGATTTGTTATCAGATTCATGTTGTATAGAATTACTGCATAGGCTACTTTTGCAAGGAATTTTAAAAAAACAAAGTATTTTCATATAAATATTAAAATCAAGTACTTATGAGCAATTTTCTGAATGCCTCAATTGGCCGGAAAGTATTTATGAGCCTCACAGGACTTTTCCTTATCTCATTTTTGGCGATTCACCTTACGTTGAATCTTTTTCTTATTTTCGATGATTCAGGCAATTTATTCAATCAGGCTGCCCATTTCATGGCTACCAATCCAATTATAAAAATCATGGAGCCGATCCTTGCTTTGGGTTTCATTATTCACATTATCTGGTCCGGATGGATTACCCTCGGGAATATGAATGCGCGCCCCCAGGCTTATGCCTCAGGGGATAAGCTTCTTAAATGGTGGGCCCCTTCCAAGAACATGTTTATTCTTGGTGGTATGATTTTTATTTTTATGATACTTCACATTTTAAACTTCTGGGTTAAAATGAAAATTACCGGCGATCCATTATTAGACCAGGTTGTAGTGGCGGGTATTAAGATGGATAATGCTTATCTGTTGGTTTCCAGTTTATTTATTAACCGTCCTGTCTATGATATTGTTTATTTGATTGGTGGAGTTTTCGTGGGTTTGCATATTACTCATGGTTTTTGGAGTGCATTTCAGACTATTGGGTTAAATAATATCAGGTGGATGGATAGATTGAAGTTCGTTGCCAATTTTATAGGATTTGTGTTTGCAATCGGATTTTCTGCCATTCCGATCTATTTTCTCATTAAATTCTAGTTGAAATAAAAAGGTCATAACAATATGAGCATCTTAAATTCAAAAGTACCAGAAGGATCCATTTCACAAAAATGGTCAAACCATAAAGCAAAGATTAAAGTCGTCAGTCCGGCCAATAAGCGTAAACTTGAGGTTATTGTCATCGGTACCGGATTGGCCGGGGCTTCTGCGGCAGCTTCACTTTCGGAGTTAGGTTATAATGTGAAGGTTTTCTGTTACCAGGATAGTCCCCGCCGTGCCCACTCGATAGCGGCCCAGGGTGGAATCAATGCTGCCAAGAACTACCAGAATGATAACGATTCTGTTTACAGGTTATTCTATGATACTATCAAGGGTGGTGATTACCGTTCAAGGGAAGCAAATGTTCATCGTTTAGCTGAAGTTTCTCCTGATATCATTGATCAGTGCGTTGCACAAGGAGTTCCTTTCGCACGCGAATATGGGGGTTTGCTTTCTAACCGTTCATTTGGCGGCGTATTGGTTAGCCGCACTTTTTATGCACGGGGCCAGACAGGCCAGCAGCTTTTGCTGGGCGCTTATTCAGCCCTTAACCGGCAGATCGCTGAGGGAGGTGTAAAAATGTACACACGTCATGAAATGATTGACCTTGTAACCATCGATGGAAAGGCGCGTGGAATTATTGCCCGTGACATGAGGACCGGCGGGATTAAAAGATTTGGGGCACATGCTGTTGTAATTGCTTCCGGCGGTTATGGCAATGTATTTTTCCTTTCAACCAATGCAATGGGTTGTAATGCTTCAGCTTCATGGGTATGTTACAAAAAGGGGGCATTTTTCGCCAATCCCTGCTTTGTGCAGATTCATCCGACATGTATCCCGGTTCATGGCTCGCAGCAGTCTAAACTGACGCTGATGTCAGAATCCCTGAGGAACGATGGAAGGGTGTGGACTCCGAAGAATAAAGAAGATGCTGAGAAAATTCGAAATGGAATTATAGGACCAAATGATATTGCGGAGGCAGACCGTGATTTCTACCTCGAGCGCCGCTACCCGTCGTATGGAAATCTGGTACCCCGCGACGTAGCTTCCAGGGCCGCCAAGGAGAGGTGTGATGCCGGATATGGAGTTAATTCAGAAGGTAAAGCGGTATTTCTTGATTTTAGCTACTCTATTGAGCGTCTGGGCCGTGGCACAATAGAAAAGAGGTATGGGAACCTTTTCCAGATGTATGAAAAGATAACTGACTCAGATCCTTATAAAGAGCCAATGAAGATCTATCCTGCAATACATTATACTATGGGAGGGACATGGGTTGATTATAACCTGATGACTACTATCCCGGGCCTTTATGCAATTGGGGAGGCTAACTTTTCAGATCATGGTGCAAACAGGCTTGGAGCCTCCGCTCTTATGCAGGGATTGGCCGATGGTTATTTTGTATTACCATATACCATAGGTGATTATCTTGCTGATGAAATTATGATACCTAAAATTGATACTAACCGGGCGGAATTTATTGACGCTGAAAAAGCGGCCTTAAACAGATTGGAGACCCTTTTTAATATTAAAGGGAAAACGCCAGTTGATCATTTTCATAAGAAGCTGGGACAGATTATGTGGGACTATGTTGGCATGGCACGCAATGCCGAAGGATTAACAAAAGCTATTAAGGAGATCAGGGAATTGAGGGATGAATTCTATAAAGATGTTCTGGTGCCCGGCGAAATGAATAATGTGAATCCGGAACTTGAAAAGGCCGGCAGGGTAGCTGATTTTATAGAACTCGGCGAATTATTGGCCCGTGATGCACTTAATCGTAATGAATCGTGTGGCGGACATTTCCGTGAAGAATCGTGTACGCCGGAGGGCGAAGCAAAACGCGACGATGTTAACTATGCCTATGTTTCTGCATGGGAATTTAAAGGTGCTGATAATGTGCCTGTTCTCCATAAGGAAGATCTGGTATTTGACACAATTGCATTAACCCAGAGAAGTTATAAATAAGATCTCAGTTTAGTAGCTCAAAAATAATATCTGTAAAAATGGCTGATAAAATTCTCAATAAAATATATGTAAAAGTCTGGAGACAAAACAGTCCGAAGGCAAAAGGCCGGTTTGAAACCTACACAGTTGAAAATATTTCGCAGGGGACCTCTTTTCTCGAAATGATTGACATCCTGAATGACCAGCTAATCCTTGGGGGAAAAGATCCTATTGCTTTCGATCACGATTGTCGTGAAGGAATCTGCGGAATGTGCTCTGTATATATCAACGGACATGCGCATGGTCCTGATACAATGGTCACTACATGCCAGTTACATATGCGGAAATTCTATGATGGGCAAACTATCACAGTTGAACCCTGGCGTGCCGGTGCCTTCCCGGTAATAAAAGACCTGATGGTTGATCGTAATGCATTTGAAAAAATTCAGCAGGCGGGCGGCTTCATTTCGGTGAATACTGGTGGAGTCCCCGATGGTAATACAATACCTGTTTCACAGGATGATGCTGAAGAGGCGATGGATGCTGCCGCATGCATCGGATGTGGTGCTTGTGTGGCAACATGTAAAAATTCATCTGCGATGTTGTTCGTTTCAGCGAAGGTATCCCAGTTTGCAAAATTGCCCCAGGGCCAGGTCGAAGCTAAACGACGCGTAAAAGCAATGGTTGCAAAGATGGACGAACTCGGATTCGGAAGCTGTACCAATACCGGTGCCTGCGAACTTGCCTGCCCCAAAAGCATCTCAATTGCCCATATAGCAAGAATGAACCGTGAATATCTACGGGCAAAACTTTCGGATTAGTTAAATATCAATAATATAGAACTCTAAAAGCGTGGTCATTAGGCCACGCTTTTTTGTTATTAACTAAAAGTGGTTGATAACTCTTTCCCGATTACCCTTTGCGAAGTACTTAAAAAATAAGATAATGCATAAATTCGCAGCGACAGGATATATAAGTAAAATATCAGAGCATGCCATACAGAAGATTACCGAATACCGATCAGGCCAGATTAAGGGCCCTTCATACAGCCATCATTCTGGGTCAAAAGACAGCACCTGAGGATCTGGCTTTTTCATTAAAATCACTGAACCGGCTCAGATCTTTTTATACAAATTTTGAAACCACAGTCATTCATCATAAGCTGGCCAGAAAGCAGCAGGAGAAGAGTAGCAACATATACATTGATACATTTAGAAAAGCAAGGCTATATCTCTCTCATTTTATTCAGGTATTGAACTTTGCTATTCAGCGCGGCGATATTAAGTCCTCTGCGCGTGAGTTTTACGGATTTTCCGATAAAAAATCACCTTCATTGATACTTGACTCTGAAGTACTGGAGTGGGGGAAAAAAATTATTGAAGGAGAACAAAAGCGTATAACCCATGGCGGGAATCCGCTCTATAATCCCTCCATCGCAGTTGTAAAAGTAAAGTTCGACCAGTTTATTGATGCCTATCATTTTCAGAGAACTTTACAAAATAACACCGCCAGATGGACTGCGAAGACAGCAGAATTGAGGAAAGAAGCTGATGAGATAATTTTAGAGATCTGGAATGAAGTAGAAGACAAGTTTTCTGATTTACCCGATGAGCTCAAAAGAGAAAGATCCATGGAATATGGATTGACTTATGTTTACCGGCCAATGGAACGGATAAGAGCCGATAAACCCTTGTTTGCAATGGCTTCGGCATATCAGAACTGAGGAAAGAAAAAAAGCATATCTAACTGGTTATAAGCGAAGTACCCGAAACAATTATACGTTAAGCGTGAAACTGAATATACACCCCTTCCCTGGGATATTTTCGCTGGTAACCCACACCTGCCCTCCTAATTTTTCTATGATCCTCTTCATAATTGAAAGACCAAGTCCGTGTCCTTCGATATTTTGCCGATCGAGCCTTTCGAAATCAACAAACAGTTTTTCCGACATCCCTGATGAAAGTCCGGTTCCGTTGTCATGAATCCAGAAGCGATACTTTTCATTGGTCACTTTCTCGTATCCTAAAACCATATGGGGCGGGGTCCCTCCATATTTAATTCCATTGCTGATAAGATTTGCCCAAACCTCTTCAATCCACTGAGGATGACCCTTAACTACAGGCCAGCTATCAGGTAATTCAAACGTGGCACCGCGAACCTCACATTGAAGCTTAAGCCTGCTAATAGCCTCATTTACAATCGCATGCATGTCTATTGCCTCAAGTTTGAGATCTTCTCTCCTTATTCTTGATAACAATAGCAGCTCATCGACAATCTTAAGCATCTTATGTCCCTGTTGATTAAGTAAATCAAGAAGTTCAAAGGCTTGTTCGTTGTTTTGATTCTGTATGTCATCCTTGATAAACTCGGTTAATCCGATCACTCCGCTGATTGGATTCTTAAGGTCGTGGGCAACAGTCCGTGCATAAGCATCGAGATCGGCAATCAGTTTTTCTTTTTCAATTATTTCGTTCTGCAATAGCGTATTAGATTCAACTGCAGCATCAAGCGCATTTTTCCTGATCGAGATATTATGTAAGAGAAAAATCCTGCCAATAAGCTGGTTTTGCGCATTTGTTACGGGACTATATTTAACCTCAAAGTATTTCGATCCGCTTTCCGTGCGAATTTTTGTTTCGGTTAGAAATTCGCTGTCAGATGAATGTTCGGGCCTTTCCTTCAGGAACAAAGTGCTGAACCTTTTAAAAGAATTTCCGATCATTTCCTCCCGGCTGGTATTGATAATCTTGCCAAATGCATTATTTACATCCACAATACGATCAGCCATGTCAACAACAATAATACCATCGGTCAGATTATTGAGTGTCTGTATCCTTGCTACAGGAACAACATCAAACATCCTTTTGTAGTAAATACCAACTGCTGATAAAATACCGGAGAATATCAAAACTATGGGAGTGAGATCAGCTTTGAGAGGGATCAGTTTAAATACATATAACAAACTGGATATAAATGGTATAATAGCAGCAGCGACCAGGTATAACAGCTGAATTTTATATATCTTGTAAAACTTAAGTATGCTTATAAGTAAAATAACTATTGCAGCAGCCAATACCATATACTCGTATAAAGCATAAAACCAGAACCACTTACCGTAATGGTACGTGCTGTCATTTGTTGAAGGAAAATAATCGACTTTTTCCCATATCAAATGATGTTGCGAATTAGTGAAGACCAGAAGAATGGTTATTGCCGGAACCAGCATAAGGAGTCCTGTCATCTTCAGGTGTACATAGTTGTTACGCTGTGTATAGGCAAGGGTAAACAGAAGAAAAAATATCGTAGTGGTTGAAGAACCGATATAACCTATCTGCGACCATAATATCTTTTCTGCCAAAGTTGTCGCCGCATGTTCCAAACCATCGGTTAGGGCCCATAGTGCCGCCGCAAATTCGAAAAGAATCAGAAAAAGAACTCCGGCTATATCCCTTCTTTTCCAAAGTTCACTTATTAAAGCCAGGGCAAACAGACCAGACAAAAACCTCAGGAAAAACAGCGAATCAAAATCGAATGTCATAGTAATGATTGATTTACTTAAACTTTGAACTACTCAACAGATTAGAAAAGCGTTTTAATTTTTTCATATACCGAAAGCGGATCGGGATTTAGCGGGAATACAAGTAATGGCTCCAAATAATTTATTTTGTTCTGGTGCCTGAATTTTTCAATCCCCCCACCCGTTATATTCAACATAATAGTTGCACTTTTTCCGATTCTCCCGTCGCCCGTTGCCTGAATCAGCGACCCAACTGCTATTGCAGCAGCGGCTTCAATGTCAATCCCTTCAGTTTCCAAAAATAAACGGGCCGCATCCGATGCTTCCTGATTGGTTACTGCGATAATTTCGCCGTCTGTATCTTTCAGGGCATCATATAATCCCCCTGTGATGCTGTACGGTGGTTTTCTGTTAGATAAGACTTTCGCAACAATCTCTTGTATCTGTTTCCGGGCCTCATCATCATTCATCTGAAGTAGCTGTCTCGAATCTGCATCCCAGGCATCCTTGATCGGTAGAAAAGGGACATTCTGCGACAACATAAGTTTCATTTTTGTCGAACCATAACGACCGTCGCCGAGAAACCGCAGGTTTGCTTCCCATGCTGCTATAGCTCCTGTACCACTTCCAATAGCCTGGAAATATAAATCAGGGATTCTTCCAATTGTTGTTACCGCAGATAAAACCGTGGTTCCCATACCATCGCGGCGGGCAATATTTTTAGCTCCCCCTTCAGGATAAAACCCTTCGATCCGGCAGGCGAGATTTGATAAATGTATTGCATCATAATAGTCACCGCCTGATTCAGCTGCGATCAGTTTAACGCATGGATCCGGAACATGCGAAAACCACAGGGCACTGAGATTATCTTCCGGAACGCAGATTAATACAGGAATTTTATTTTCAGAACAAACCTTTGCAAAGGCCCTGGCCGTGTTTCCGGCTGATGCGACAACCATAACACCTTTGGCAGTCCCGTTAAGCCTGGCACAGACCGAATAAGCTTCACACTCTTTGAATGATCCGGTTTCCATATAGGCACCTTTTTCGGGCCAGTAACCATTAAAAGTAATATACAGATTTTTCAACCCTAATCCGGCTGCTAATCCTGTGCTTTTATAGGTAACCGGCGCACCCGATCCTTTCAGCGTTTTATGAACAGGAAGCCATGAAGAAAATTTATATAAACCTGCCAATGATTCATCAACAATAAGTTGTTTATTTTCATAAATTGTACGGAGAAGAGCTGGCCCGTCATTGTTCGGACAGTTTAATTCCCAGTTCAGGTCTTCAGAAATGGACCCGCAACAAAGTGATTGAAGGCTATATTTAGTTCTGGCAAAGCTTGTCATGAAGTTAATTTTGTTTGTCCAAAGGTAGTTTTTTTGTTGCAGAAATCAAAAAAAATTTAACTCCAACACATAGCAATCTGCTATTGAATGAAATATTTTAGATTCCAATGCAACTTGAATATTCATACATTTAGTCTGCTGAAAAAGGCTTATATATTTAATATTTAGATGTTTATGCCTATATATGCATGTGCTGAGCGCAAGATTTTATAAATGTAAACAGGAAAAAGCGCGCACCTTGATAAATTTGACCATTTCACAATGCGGTTTAACCCGTTATTTCCATAAAGTTAAACCTTATAAATAAGAGAAAATGTTTTTTAGAAGTACCAAAGAATGATTACTGCGGCGTAGCCGTAGTATCTTTGTAGATTGAAAAGGTTTATTTCTAACTGAAGCAGCGGAGCTGCGACATAAATGAATAGAATATGGCAAATACTTATTCTCAGATGTATGTCCAAATTGTCTTTGCCGTTTTGGGAAGGGCCAATGTGATAACGGAAATTTATCGAACAGAACTGGAAAAATATTTATTTGAATGGTATGATTAATTATGTCGCAGCTCCGCTGCTATCGTTGTTTATTCCTGTTTTGGCTACAAAGATGACGCAACTACGTTGCTAAAAAATGTTTTTGAAGTATTGAACTCTTGTCAAACAATAAAAAAATAAAGGCCTGAGTTTTTCAGCAGACCCTACGTAACCAATGTCATTACTGTTATTGGGCATCCAACACAGCAATGGTTGTCATATTAACTATTTCACGGACTGAACATTCCGTCGGCACTACATGAATAGGTTTTTTCATGCCCATCAGAATTGGGCCTGCTACTTCTGCCCCGCCGATTTCATACATCATTTTATATGCTATATTGCCCGCGGTAAGGTTAGGGAATATGATAGTATTAACGTCCCGGTTTTCTAAACGGGTAAATGGAAATTTCTGACTTCGAAGCTCTTTATTGAGTGCAAAATTCATCTGAATTTCTCCGTCAACAATAAGGCCGGGGTGGTTCTTGTGCAGGAATGCTACTGTCTGCCTGACCCTATCCAGGGTCCTGGTATGTTCCGATAATTTAACAGAACCAAAGTTTGAATACGATACCATTGCAATTACCGGCTCAATATTGAATTTCCTTACTTCATCTGCAGTTAAAAGGGTAGTTTCGATTAATGTTTCAACGTCAGGGTCAATATTAACCGTTGTATCGGCAAAAAAAAGCGGACCTCTTTTGGTCATAACAATATACATACTCGAAATATGATTCAGGTTTGGCTTTGGGCCGATCAATCTTAATGCCGGGCCCATTACATCTCCGTAATGGGTTGTAACGCCCGATATCATCCCATCGGCCAAACCAGTATCAACCATCAGAATACCATAATAATTCCGGTTATAAGTCAATTCATAAGCTTCATCCAGGGTAATTCCCTTGCGCTGACGTTTCTTCCATACCAATTCAGCAAAAGATTTCCGTATTTCATCGTTCAAATCAGAATGCGGATCTATTATAGGGGTATTATTTAAATCCAGCTGGTTATCAGCGATCATTTGTTTAATCTCCTCTACATTGCCTAGTAAAAGAGGAAGGGCAATACCTTCGTGTAAAACTTCATTTGCAGCCCTGAGTATCTTGAGGTTGTTACCTTCAGCAAATACAATTTTTTTAGGATTTTGTTTTGCCTTTATGACAATGCCATGAAACAACTGATTATCTAATCCAAGGCGCTGGCTTAATTCAAGTTTATAAAGATTCCAGTCAACTATCGGTTTGCGGGCCACGCCGCTTTCTATTGCTGCCCGGGCAACAGCAGGTGCTACTTTTGTAATAAGTCTTGGATCCAGAGGTTTAGGGATAATATATTCATTCCCGAAAACTAAATTCTTTACGTTGTAAGCTTTGCTGACACTTTCCGGAACTGCTTCCTTGGCAAGACTTGCTAGTGCATAGACGGCAGCCACTTTCATTTCTTCGTTTATACAGGTAGCCTGAACATCAAGTGCACCACGGAAAATATAAGGGAAGCCAAGTACATTGTTTACCTGGTTCGGGTAATCCGAACGTCCGGTTGCCATTATCAAATCATCCCGTGATGACATGGCCTCTTCATAGGATATTTCCGGATCAGGGTTAGCCATTGCAAATACGATTGGCCGTATTGCCATCGAACGCACCATTTCTTTGGAAACTACATTGGCCTGTGAAAGTCCAAGAAAAATATCAGCCCTTTTCATCGCCTCTTCCAATGTTCTTATATCATCTTCTGTAGCAAATTCAATTTTATATTTATTCAAATCAGTCCGGTCCTTTCGAAGAACCCCTTTAGAGTCGAGCATTACAATATTTTCCCTGTTCGCACCAAGCGAGATAATCAGTTTGGCGCAGGCAACAGCCGCTGCCCCGGCACCGTTAATGACAATCTTTGTTTCAAAAAGCTTCTTTCCTACCAGCTCAAGTGCATTGATTATTCCTGCTGAACAAATAATGGCTGTGCCATGCTGATCATCATGCATAAGAGGAATCTGTATCTGACATTTCAGCCTCTCTTCTATTTCAAAACATTCCGGTGCCTTAATATCTTCCAGATTGATTCCACCAAATGTTACTGAAATATTTTTTACAGTTTCCACAAATTTATCGACATCTTTTGTTTCCACTTCGATGTCGAAAACATCGATATCTGCAAATATTTTGAAAAGCAGCCCCTTGCCCTCCATTACAGGTTTTCCTGCCCCCGCACCAATATCACCTAATCCCAGTACGGCAGTCCCATTTGATATTACAGCTACAAGGTTGCCTTTTGAAGTATATTTATAGATATCATCAAATTTTTTATTTATTTCCAGGCAGGGGTATGCTACCCCTGGTGAATAGGCCAAAGAAAGATCACGTTGCGTAGTATGAGGCTTCGTGGGGACTACTTCCAGTTTTCCGGGACGACCTTCCGTATGATAACGAAGGGCGTCTTCTTTAGTTATTTTAGCCATAATGTTAAATTTTTAAAGCTTAGATTAATTATTTGTGGAATCCAGAAAAATGAAAGTAAAGTTATCTAAAATTTGTGATTTATAAAAGCAAATTATAGTATATTTGATTAGTCAAAAACCAATTATTATGATAGATCATTCTCCTGAAACCAGTTTGAGTCCTGACGAACGTAATTTTATTGATTTGATGCAAAATGGTGATGACTTTTTCAAAATTGAACTTTTCAGACCTGCAAAAAACTGCTACAGGAAGGCCCTTGGACTAAATTTTGAAACAGAAAAAGTAAGACAAAAAATTGCAGAATGTGATCGGCTTTTGGCTTTTGAAATAAAAGTTTTCCGGATACTTGCTGTAATAATTGCCGTTATTGTGCTGGCTTGTTTCATATTCCGGTAAAACGACCCTAATCTTATATTCTACAACTATGAAATCGAACATCAGAATTTTGATTTACCCTTTTATATTGCTGATTTTTGTTATTCTTACGGGCGGATATTATAGCGACAATGTTAATATTAATGATCAAACCATCAATAAACCAGCTTATTCGACCGGAACGGTAAAAGACAGGGAAGGAAACGTTTATAAAACTGTTGCAATAGGTACACAGGTCTGGATGGCCGAAAACCTTAAATCAACGAAGTACCGTAATGGCGATCGTATACCGAATGTTACTGCAAGTGAAACATGGGAAGATTTAACAACCGGCGCTTACTGCCTGTACAACAATGATGCTTCCAATAAAGCCGCATATGGTGCTTTATACAATTGGTATGCAGTAAAGGATAAACGAAATATAGCTCCTCCGGGATGGCATATACCCACAGATGGGGAATGGACAATTTTAATAACTTTTCTTGGTGGGAAAGGTCCGGCAGGCGGCAAGCTAAAAGAGGCACTAACAAGCCATTGGTCTGGTCCTGATTCAGGTGCTACAAACAGCAGTGGTTTTACAGCACTCCCGGGAGGATACCGCAATAATAAAGGAGCATACCTTAACTTTGGTTCAATTGGTGGCTGGTGGTCCTCAACGGAGTATGCAAAATCGGTTGCCTGGTATCGTTATACAGACTTCAATACAAGCTATGTTTACAGCTGCAGCAGCTATAAGAACAGCGGGTTTTCGGTTCGATGCGTAAAAGATTAGATGTTTCAATCTTCATTATTTATACTTTTCACTATAATTAAACATCTGCTTATAGTTATATGGTGTTGTACCTGTTAGCGATTTAAACTGACGATTGAATATAGCAATATTATCATATCCGCTTTCAAAGCATATTTCAGCAATACTCAGGTTTTTTTCTTTTAGTAGTGTACAGGCATGTGCAATTCGGTATTCAATTACAAATGAATAAAACGTTTTCCCTGCCTTTGCTTTAAAATACCTGCAAAAAGCCGGAACTGACATATTAATTTTATTCGCAATGTCGGCCAGGGTAACTTTTTTCTGGAAATTGGCATTTACAAAGTCAATTGCAAAACTAATCCTTGAATTTTGACGATTGATTTCTTCCGGACTGAACACAGGCGACGAAAGTAAAGTAATATTATTTGAAAGGGACAATATTTTAAGGATTTTCAGTAATCCAAGGGTTTGGTCAAATGCATCCATATTAAGCATTTTTATCATTCTCAACCCTACATCGGCTTTTATTTGAGAAGGGAAAGATATTCCGGCTTTTGATTTACCAATTAACTGGAAAATGGATATCATTTCGGGCTTTTCAAGCAGCCTGTCACTTAAAAATGAATTTTGAAACTGTATCACAATGGCATCCTTTTTCACACTTCTGGCGTTCGAAGGTTTGTCTGTGAGCCATCGGTGAATGAGGTTCCTTCCAATCAAAACCAGGTCACCCCCTGCAAAATCTTCAACCGAATTTCCAACATATCTTTTTCCCTGGCCCTGTTCAATGTAGGTCAGCTCAAATTCATGGTGATAATGCCAGGTGCTGACATTTTCATCCAGCTGGATCTTTTTTACCCTGAAACCACTGTCAAAGGGGTTCGATATTATTTCAAACAATTGTTGCATAATAAGTAATAGTCAATATAGTATATGTTAATAATAAAATAAGACCAGGCAATTTATATAATATTTGAATAATATGAAACTTTTTTCCATTTTTGTAAAGAAAATGTTATTTTATTTCAGGAGTATAAATCAAATGGTTCTCACAAAAAAGTTAAATGATTAAGCAGAATTCAGGAAAAGAATTATTATACAGGGTTTTCAACAGGCAAAAAGTAGCGAGGCCGTGCTGGATACTTTATTCGGGAATGCATGCCGGCAGTTTGTTGGGGTACACTTCATTCGAAATGCTGAAAGACGAGGATAAGCTTCTTGAGTCATTATTGGCCGCCCATAAACTTTATTCTCCTGATGGGATGCCAATAGTATTTGATCTTCAGTTGGAAGCTGAAATCCTGGGGTGTGAACTTACCTGGGACAGCAAGCTTGTCCCGATTGTAAAATCACATCCCCTGGAGGCAACCAAAACATTTTTTCCTCCAATCCCGGGGCAGGATCAGGGTCGTCTGCCATTGGTTCTAAACGTCACAAAAAAACTTAAAAAACTCATCGGTGAAGAAACTGCCTTGTATGGACTGGTTACGGGACCTTTAACCCTGGCTTTTCAACTTAGGGGAATGTTGATTTTTATGGACCTCTATGATGATGAATCATATTTTATAAACCTATTAAATTATTGCACCCAGGTTTGTACCCGCATTGCTGATTATTACATAAGTGCGGGAGTTGACGTTATTGGCGTAGTAGATCCACTTATTTCCCAGATTTCACCTGATATATTTGCCAGGTTTCTGTCGCCTGAATTCAAACAGGTGTTTTCATACCTTCGCTCCAGGAAGGTGTTTTCATCTCTGATAGTTTGTGGAAATGCCTCCGGAAATATAGAAGGCATAGCAAAAACCAACCCAGACTGTATTTCGGTTGATGGTAGTATTAATACAACGGAAATAAAATATGTTTCCAAAAAATACAATATATTATTATCGGGAAACATTCCGGTTAGCAGCACATTAATATATGGGGACCAAAAAGATAATCATAAATACGCGATTGAATTAATTGAAGAAATGGGTTTTAATGATTTAATTCTTGCTCCGGGTTGCGATCTTCCGTATGATGTTCCGCGGGAGAACATCATTGCTATTTCACAGGTTGTGCAAAATTTTGGGGCTGTGAAACTGTTTCTGATGGAATATGGTTCAATTAAAAAAACAGAAAAAAGTAAAAAAGTAAAAGCCCCTTCAAGAATAAGGGTCGAAATATTTTCATTTTATCCTCTCAGGTGTACTATTTGTGATCAGATTACTGATATTGCCAGGGCACTATCAGAAGATCTTAAGCTGCCATTTGAGCTGGTTGACCACAACTTATGTTTTCACAAAAGTATTACTGAATTTAAAAACAATCAATTAAGGAACATCCCTTCTGTTCTGATCAACGGGGTTGTTTGCTACGACGCAACTTCATTTGATAAAGAAAGATTATACCTTCAACTTAAAAAGATACTTTCCTGAGCCCGCTTAAATTGTTAATTTAAGCTCATAAATTAATTTATCTTCAATTAAACTGGATTATTGTCAATATGATATAATTATATATCATTATAGTATTAAATATTGTCGTGTCTGATTAATAACTTTATGCCGGTCAATTATTCCGGTGAATTCCGAAAGGAATGTTATGAAATTTTTAAAAAATAAATAATTCTTATGAGCAGGACTTCGATTACCCAAACAGTAAAAAATAAAAAAATATTAATCTCCGACGGTGCCTGGGGAACATTCCTCCAGAAAAAAGGGATGAAACCTGGTGAGTGTCCTGAACTATGGTGTGTAGAGCACCGGGATGAAGTTCTGGATATTGCAAGCGGATATATCAGGGCTGGTTCGGATATGGTTGAAACCAATAGTTTTGGAGGGACAGTATTTAAGCTTGCACATTATGGCCTGGCCGGCAGGGTCAGCGAACTGAATGAAGCTGCTGCAAGAATTTCAAGAGAAGCAGCAGGAGATGATAAATGGGTTATTGCATCTGTAGGACCAACCGGTAAATTATTATTGATGGGCGATGTTACCGTGGAAGAATTGTATAATGGTTTTAAAGAACAGGCTATTGCTTTGGAAAAAGGGGGCGCTGATGCAATTTGTATAGAAACGATGAGCGACCTGGATGAGGCCGTAATTGCTATTAAAGCAGCAAAGGAAAATACCAAACTTGAAATTATTTCCACCTTTACTTATGATAAAACGCTTCAGGGCGAATACAGAACAATGATGGGTATTTCTCCGGCGGAAGCTGCTTTGGCAGCCATTGACGCAGGAGCTGACATAGTTGGAACGAATTGTGGAAATGGTTTGAAAAATATGATTGATATCGTTAAAGAGATCCGTAGTGTGGCACCAGATACACCAATATTAGTGCATGCCAACGCCGGGGCTCCCCAATATATTGATGGTGCGGATGTTTTTCCTGAAACTCCTGAAATGATGGCAAATCTGGTCAGTGAAATAATTATGGCCGGAACTAATATTATAGGTGGTTGTTGCGGAACAACCCCGGAACATATAAAAGCAATTAAAGAAAAAGTTAAAAGCTTATAATCATTCCTTCTGTTTTATTAATTCAAAAAATTTAAAATGTCAATAAAACCTAAATTTTTATCAACAGCAATTGGCAGCATGCCATTCACCGATGTAAAACATGCAGTTGAAATATCGCTTTCAAAATTAGATTGCCCTATCTGGCCCCAGTTGTCGGCATTTGGGCTGTACGAGCAGATGGAAATCCAATATTCAGAAGGAATTCCATGTGTTGTTATAGATGAAGAAAAGAAACGAATGTACATCGATACTTCAGGTGATTATTCAGAGAAATTCGCTGAATTCTACGAAGTATACATGGTGGCAATGGATCCCGATGAAGGGAATGGTGATTGCAGTGCAATGGCAATTTCCGGCAAATTCTCCAAAGGGATTAACGAGCTGGAAAACCAACTAAGGATGAAGGATGGAAAAATTCCATGGATTAAAGTACAAACCACTGGTCCGTGCACTTTTGCACTTACAATTGTCGATGAAAATAAAAGGTCTGTATTTTATAACGATGAATTCAGGGACGTTGTTGTAAAAGCATTGGCAATGAAGTGCAGGTGGCAAATTCAAAAATTCAGCCCCCTGGCTGACAATATAATCTGCTTTATTGATGAGCCAATTCTTTCAGCCTTTGGTAGTTCTACCTATGTATCTGTAAACAGGGAGGAAGTTGTTGCTATGTTAAAGGAAGTTATTGAAGCAGTTCATGCTGAAAATGCCCTGGCAGGAATTCATTGTTGCGGAAATACCGAATGGAGTATATTAACAGATGCCGGAGTTGACATTTTAAACTTCGATGCCTTTGAATATGGCGACACTATTACCATATATGCCGAACATGTTAAAAAACTTCTTAATCGGGGTGGCATTTTAGCATGGGGCATAGTACCTACATCGAAAGTAATACGTGATCAGACGGTCGGATCGCTGGAAGCGAAACTGGAAGAAGTCATGGATAATCTGGCACGCAGGGGGATCGACAAACAACTCATTATTGAGCAGGCAATAATAACCCCTTCGTGCGGTACCGGTTCGATGGATGTCAACGATGCTGAGAAAGTTTTCGAATTGACTAACCTGCTTTCAAAACGGATGAAGGAAAAATATAATCTGTAAAGATGAAAATAGCAATATCCGGGAAGGGAGGCGTTGGCAAATCAACACTGGCAGCGGCATTAGCTGTTTTACTGGCCAGAAAAGGTAATAAAGTCCTTGCGATAGATGCTGATGCTGATGCAAATCTGGCTGCCGCCCTTGGAGCAAGTAAAAAGGAACAATTAAATATTATACCCATCTCAAAACAGGCGGAACTGGTTGAAGAACGGACCGGTGCTAAGGTAAAGCAATACGGTCAGATGTTTAAATTAAATCCGGAGGTAGATGATATTGCAGGAAAATATGCAACTTTAATTAATGGCGTTTCTTTGGTTGTTCTTGGTGCTGTCGAACAGGGAGGCGGCGGATGTGCATGCCCTGAAAGTGTCCTGCTGCGTGCCCTTGTTACCGATTTAATCCTTTATAAAAAAGAATCTCTTATTATGGATATGGAAGCCGGGGTTGAACACCTTGGCAGGGCAACCGTAAAGGGGGTAGACGTTATGATCATCGTTGTTGAACCTGGCCAGCATTCAATTGACAGCACAAATAAAATAATCAGAATGGCCGGTGAAATTGGATTGTCGAAAATTAAACTGGTTGCAAACAAGGTTTACGGAAAAGAGGATGAACAATTCATAAAAAACGCATTCCCGGAAGCCGAAATTATTGGGATCATTCCGTTCTCAAACGAAATCAGGCAATCCGACAGGTCAGAAAAATGTGTAATCGATTGTGCATCAAAAGAAATTGTTCAAATATTTGAATCAATTTTAGATAAAATATCAATATGAGTTTATTAATTGGCATAACCGGAAAGGGTGGAGTCGGAAAAACGACACTTGCTGGTTTACTGATCAACCGTCTGATAAAAAATGGGTGCCGGCCAATACTGGCAATTGATGCCGATCCAAATACATGCCTTGATGCCGTTTTAGGCGTTAAGGTTGAAAAAACAGTCGGCAGGGTTCGTGAAGAAGCCAGGGAAGATGCAGGAAAAGGGTTGGCCGCCGGGATTTCCAAACAGGAAATGCTGCAAATGAAAATTGAAGAGAGCCTGGTGGAAGCTGATAATTTTGATTTAATTGCAATGGGAAGGCCTGAAGGCGCAGGATGCTATTGCTATGCAAATAATGTGTTAAAAAGTACTATCTCAGAAATATCCAAAAATTATCCCTATGTAGTTTTAGACAATGAGGCCGGTCTGGAGAATCTTTCCCGCCGAATTGTTCAGGAAGTTGATATTCTGATAATGGTCGCCGATCCGTCAAAACGCGGAATTGAAACATTGGTCCGGTTGTATGAACTGGCAAAAGAGATGGAAATAAAATACAGGAAACTGGTATTGGTAATTAATCGCCTGCATACTAATGGATTGCCTGCAATAACTGATCAATTAATGGCTAATACTTCAGCTGATCTTATAATTGGGTTACCTGAAGACGACGAACTGTCGAGGCTTGGTGAAGAAGGAATTGAACTGCAATCGCTGTCAGAAACAAATCCTGTCAATAAAAAAATAGATGAAATGATGCAAAAGCTGGGGATTACTAAAAGTATTAATGAATAGAAAATGAGTAAAGAAAAAATCAGATATGAAGACCTTGTGTGGGATAGTGCATCTTTTCAGATACTTGAAAAAGCAGGGACTGATTGTGTCGAAACCGTCTTCGACAGGGCTGTATCCCAAAGTGCCCAATGCAAATTTGGCACGTCCGGCATTTGTTGCCGCATCTGTCATATGGGGCCCTGCCGGATTACAACAAAAGCCCCAAAAGGTATCTGCGGTGCGAACGCAGATACGATAGTAGCGAGAAATTTTTTAAGGGAAGTAGTTGCCGGAACAGCAGCCCATAGTGACCATGGCAGGCATCTTATTTTAAGGTTGAAAAAAATAGCCGAAGGGCATGGTGGCGGATATCAGATAAAGGATGAAAAAGCCTTGATTCGTGCCGCAAAAGATTATGGTATTGATACTGAAAATAAAACAAAAGAACAGACAGCCCTCGAACTTGCGAATCTGTTTTTAAGTGAGTATTCTTCACAGGAAGAAATCCTGAAAACATTAAAACTTGCCCCTGTCCCACTTCAGAATATATGGAAGACCCTTGATATTGAGCCTTTAGGTGTCGACAGGATGGTGGTGGAGGGGATGCACCGTTCCCATATGGGAGTTGATCATGATTATAAAAATATTTTAAACAGCGCGTTCAAAATATCACTGGCCGATGGATGGGGAGGTTCCCGGATGGCCATGATTGTTTCAGATATACTTTTTGGCACCCCCACTCCAATAAAAAGTGCGGCCAACCTTGGTGTGTTAAGTAATAAAAACCCAAATATTGTCGTACATGGCCATGAACCAGAGTTGTCAGAAATGCTGGCAATTGCTGCCAATGATCCTGAAATCAAAGAGTATGCTATAAATGCGGGTGCTGAAGGTATTTCGCTGACCGGTATTTGCTGTACTGCAAACGAGATACTTATGAGGCACGGCATTCCTGTGGCCGGGAATTTTCTGCAGCAGGAACTCGCTATTATAACAGGAGCTGTTGAAATGATGATTGTTGACGTACAATGCTGTATGCCAAGCCTGGCCGAAATCGCCAAATCATATCATACAGAAATCGTTTCAACATCAAAAATCGCTAAAACAGAAGGTGCAATACATATAAATTTCGATGAAGACGATGCTTTAAAATCAGCCAAAGAAATCATTAAACGGGCAATTGACAACTTCAAAAACAGGGATATAAGTAAGTTATTTATCCCTTCGGTAAAAAGTCCGCTTGTTGCCGGATTCAGCGTGGAAGCTATTAAATATATGCTGGGAGGCCGGTTCAGGGCTTCATTCCGCCCATTGAACGATGCTATAATTGCTGATCGTATCCATGGCCTGGTAGGTATTGTCGGGTGTAACAACCCCAAAACTAAAGTAGATGAATATATTAATATTTTGACGAGGGAATTAATAAAAAGAAATGTACTGGTACTTAAAACCGGCTGTGCAGCAATAGCTTCAGGCAAGGAAGGGATGTTAAAACCTGAAGCAGCTTTGGAATATGCCGGCAAAGGATTAAGGGAAGTTTGCGAAGCTGTTGGAATTCCTCCGGTACTGCACATGGGAAGTTGTGTTGACAATTCCCGCATTTTAGAGGCCGCAGCCGAGGTAGTAAATGAAGGTGGTCTGGGCGACACAATTGGTCAGTTACCTGCTGTTGGCGTTGCCCCCGAATGGATGAGCGAGAAGGCCGTTGCCATTGGCTGCTATTTTGTTGCCTCAGGAATTGATGTGATACTGGGTCAGCCATTCAACATTTCAGGTTCTGAAAATGTAACAAAATACATGAATGAAGAAACCGGAAAATTATTCGGCGGATCATTCCATAATATAGCAGACCCTTATGAAGCTGTTGATAAAATAATGCAGTTGCTCGACAAGGCAAGGGAAAGCCTTGGAATAAATAAAAAACGTGAAAGAAAATTATTTGACATGAAAGACAGGAGGGAAATAAATGTCTAAAATAATATCAACCAGTGCTATAACTGGTGCTATACAATGGGTTGCCAAAGCCGGCAGATCAATTGACGATGCAATAAAGGCCAAAGGGGAAAACCAAAAAGTTGGTTTTCCTGATACCGCGTATTACTTACCCGTAATTTATTCATATTTAGGAGAAAAGGTAGAAACTTTAGCCGACATGAAAAAAATTCTGATTCAGGCTAAAGAATTGCTGCCAGGAATACCCTCTGAAAAAGTATGGTTGCCATATTTGGGGAATACGCTGGATGCCGGTGTAGCAGCTTTATTTGCCTGTGAAATAATTGAAGCCTGCAAATATATTATGGGGCCGGAACCGGTTGATGGAATTTGGCTCGGAGCCGCCAATGATATGATCATGCGAGAGCGCGGAATCGAATTTGTTGATGGCACTGCCCCGGGGTTTGCAGCTATTACCGGTGCAGCACCTGACAATAAGACCGCTGTTAAAATAGCTAAGGAACTTCAGCAAAAAAACCTCTATGTTTTTATGGGTGGCGCAACTGGTGGCAAACAGTTTGCCGAACAACTGGCCGAGGAGGGGATTCAGCTGGGTTGGGAAACCCGTCTTGTACCTTTTGGGAAAGATGTGTCTTCACTAATATATGCCCTGGGGTTTGCAAACAGGGCCGCATTATCGTTCGGTGGAGTTGCCCCGGGCGATTTTAAAGCTAATTTAAAATACAATAAAGACCGGATATTTGCTTTTGTTTTGGCTTTGGGTGAGGTTACCCCTGAAAAATATGCTGTTGCAGCGGGAGCAATAAATTACGGCTTTCCGGTAATTGCCGATACTGATATTCCTGAAATACTTCCAACCGGTGTCTGTACCTACGAACACGTGGTGGCTAATGTCCCATATGACAAAATGGTCGAAAAAGCACTGGAAGTCAGGGGTTGCAAAATAAAAATCACAAAGGTGCCGATTCCGGTAGCTTACGGACCTGCATTTGAGGGGGAACGTATTCGCAAAGCTGATGTTCATGTTGAATTTGGAGGTGGCAAGTCCACGGGTTTCGAGTTTGTTACAAGTGCAAACCTCGATTCCATTAACGATGGTGAAATCGAAATAATTGGCCCTGATATTGATACAATAGAAGAAGGTTCTGCTCTTCCTTTGGCTATATGGGTTGAAGCAGCAGGGCGCAAAATGCAGAGCGATTTTGAACCTATTCTCGAACGGCAGATACATCATTTGCTAAATGGGGCAGAAGGGATCTGGCACATGGGACAACGTGATATTATGTGGACAAGGATTTCAAAATCAGGGTTTGCCAATGGACTCCGTTTAAAACATTATGGTGAAATATTACATGCAAAAATGGTTTCTGAATACCCTGCTATTGTTGATAAAGTTAAAGTTACCATAATCACAGTTCAGGATGAAGTTGACAGAAGGTTGAAAATCGCAAGAAAAACCTACGACGAAAGAAACCGTAGGTTAGAAGCCATGACTGATGAATCGGTGGACACTTATTATTCGTGTTTGTTATGTCAGTCGTTTGCCCCTGATCATGTTTGCGTAATTACCCCTGAACGTCTGGGCTTGTGCGGTGCCTACAACTGGCTCGACGGGAAAGCTGCATTTGAAATAGACGAAACCGGTCCAAACCAACCAATCAAAAAAGGGAAATGCCTTGACCCTGTGAGGGGCGTTTGGGAAGGAATTAACGAATATGTCTATAAAAATTCGCATAAGGCCATTAACAGCTTCAGTGCATATTCAATTATGTACAAACCAATGACAAGTTGCGGATGCTTTGAGGCAATTTGTGCTTATGTTCCGGAGTTGAACGGGGTAATGGTGGTTAACCGGGAATATGCGGGTGACACACCTGTGGGTATGACCTTCTCCAGCCTGGCGGGAAGTGTTGGCGGTGGACAACAAACCCCGGGTTTTATTGGGATAGGAAAAGTTTTCCTGACTTCCAGAAAATTTCTTTATGCGGAAGGAGGATTCAAACGCCTTGTATGGATGCCAAAAGAATTGAAACAATTACTGGCCACTGATTTAAATAAACGTTTTAATGAAATCGGAGTTCCGGGCCTTCTCGATTTAATTGCTGATGAATCAATTGGTTGCGATACCCGGGAAATTCGCGATTATTTGCATAAAGTTGGTCATCCGGCACTTGAAATGGAAGAAATGTCTGAATTTGCTGAATCCATTGGAAGCAGTGATGAAAATGCCTTTGTTGCCAATGAAAAAGAAATCTCGTTATCTGAACCTGAAAAACAAACCAGTCTGAATGAAGATAATAAGGTTGGTCTTACATCTGAAACTATTGAACAAATTAAAAACCAAATACTTGCAGAATTAAGAGCTGAATTGAAAGCCACAATTCAAAAAGAAGTGGTAACCGATATTATAAACACACTAAGCAATAAATTTTTAGGGACAACTATTTCTGCTACTGAAACTTCTGCTTCCCCGGCTGAGGCCGCCGCTTTACAACTTCAAATTGATATTCCACTTGCCAGCGAACGAATTGGCGGGATCAAATCATTTAATCTTCCGGTATCCAAATGTGCCGTTCCAATCTGGGAAGTTAAACTTGGTGCAACAAAATCGGAAGGTGGCACCCGTGGTGTAACCTATAAAATAGGTGGCGAAAGCTGCATGCCTTTCCATTTTTGGGAAGGGAACATGCCAAACAGGCCATTGGTTGCTTTGGAAGTTTTTGATAAAATCAGTGAAAAGTACCCTGCTGTTTTAAAGGAAATTTACGGGGATTTATTATATGAACCTGCAAAAATGGCTAAAGTCTGTGTTGAAAAATATGGAGCTGACATCATTAGTGTCCGATTGGAAGGCACACATCCTGAAAAAGGAAACCGTACACCTGCTGAGTCAGTCGAACTTGTAAAATCTATACTTAAATCGGTAGATGTACCATTAATTATAACAGGGCATAATAGTTTCGAACGTAACAATGAAGTATTAAAAGCAGTAGCACAGGCTTGTGCCGGAGAAAACCTTCTGATAAACTGGGTTGAACAGGATAATTACAGAACAATTGCAGGGGCAGCAATGGCTTACGGACATTCAATAGTTTCACAAAGCCCTATTGATGTTAATATTGGAAAACAAATGAATATTCTGCTTAGCAATATGGATATCAAAAAAGGACAGATTGTAATGGACCCTATGACCGGATCAATTGGTTATGGTATTGAATACACATATTCAGTTATGGAGAGGATCAGGCTAACAGGACTGAATGGTGATGAAATGCTGGCCGGTCCAATGATACTATCACCAGGCCAGGAGTGTGCTAAAATTAAGGAATTTAAAGCGTTGGAGTGTGATTTTCCGAACTGGGGTAATCTGGCCAGGCGTGCTTTTGCATGGGAACTTTCAACAGCGACAAGCTTTTTACTCGCAGGTGCCAATATTTTAATAATGTATCATCCCGAAGCTGCCTTAGCTGTTAAGAAAACTATTTCACAATTAATGGATCAAAGGGTTTAACTCTAAGGAGATAAATCAGGTTTATCAAAATATGCAAATTTATAGGGTGACCACCACTCAGAAACATAATTTAATAACAAAAAAATGGCTTTAACTGGCTTACAAATACAGAAACTGCTTCCAAAAACAAATTGCAAGGAATGTGGTTCCAATACTTGCCTGGCATTCGCAATGAAACTGGCAGCGAAAAAAGCCGAATTGTCAGAATGCCCTTACGCTTCTGATGAAGCAAAAACAATATTGGGAGCAGCAAGTGAACCACCTGTTAAAACTATTAAGTTTGGTACTGATAAAACATTAACACTGGGTGATGAAACAGTTTTGTACCGTCATGAAAAAACTTTTGTAAACCGGACTATATTAGCTGTAAATATTAACGATACCGATAATCAGGATGATATAGTGAAAACTCTTAAAAGTATTAAAGAGTACGTCCTGGAAAGAGTTGGAGAAATCCTCACGGTTGAAATGGTTTCGCTGACGCAAAAGGGTTCAGACCCTGACAGCTATGCCCGGATTGCCAGATATGCATTTGAGGTTACCGGCAAGCCGCTGATACTAAGAAGTTCTGATATTAGTGCACTTGAAGCTGCTTCAAAAGCCATTAAAGGATCTAACAGCGTAATTGCTTCGGCTACAGCAGATAATGTTGACGCACTTAAAATCTTAGCTTCTGAAAATGGGATGAACCTCGCAATTACCGGAGATACTATTGATGAAATTGTTGTAATGACAACAAAATTGAAAGAAGATGGATTTAACAATCTGATAATTCAATTTCAGGCTAAATCGGTTGCCGAACAGTTTCAAATTAGTTCAATAGCAAGGAAAATGGCTATAAAAGGTAACTTTAAACCCTTAGGTTATCCGCATTTAAGGTTTTTAGCCGGAAACGACGATAATGAAATAATTTCATCAGCAACTGTCGAAATAATCAAATATGGCGGAATTTGCGTATTACCAAAATTTGATCCCGCACTATTGGTAAGTTTAATGACTTTACGGTTAAATATTTATACTGATCCGCAAAATCCGGTCCAGGTCGATCCAAAAGTATATCCGGTGGGGGAACCGACAGCCGATTCTCCTGTGTTTTTAACCACAAATTTCTCACTTACCTATTTTATTGTTTCCGGAGAAATTGAAAACAGTGGCATAAATGCATGGTTGGTGGTTCCGCAATGTGAGGGCATGAGTGTCCTTACAGCGTGGGCAGCCGGGAAATTTTCAGGGGCACAGATAGCCAAAACGATAAAGGAGATGAATCTGGAAGGACAGATAAATACACGGGAAATTGTGATTCCGGGTTATGTTTCCCAGATAAGCGGTGAACTTGAAGAAAACCTTCCCGGATGGAAGGTCATAGTTGGCCCTCAGGAAGCATCAGACATAGAAAGTTTTGTAAAAGCAAGATATGCATGAGTAACACAATAATTCCATGTCTTTAGTTACATTTCAACCCGGAAATATTAAAATTGAAGCGGAAAGCGGAACAAATTTAGCTGAACTCATAAAAAAGGCAGGCATTGATTTTGATTTGCCGTGCGGAGCAAAAGGAACCTGTGGAAAATGTATCGTAACAATTAAATCAGGATTAATTGATTCCGAAAATTATAGTATTCTCTCAAGGGATGAGCTTAGTGATGGATATGTTTGTGCCTGCAGGGCCAGGGTTTCCGATAGTGACATTGTAATCATCCTCCCTGACAATATTAAACAAACCAAGGGCAAGTTTACTGATTCCCTGGAAGATTATAAACTGGTACAGCAAAACCTTTTCCCAAAAAATTTCGATTATAACCCATTAGCTGTTAAATGGATGGTAAATGTTCCGCCTCCAATGCCGCTGGATGGCTTATCGGATATTGACAGGTTGTCCAGACTGCTGCAAACGGGATGGGGAGTAGAGGAAATTACATATCCCCTATCTGTAATACGCAGGGTCTCAGATGCCATTCGCGAAAATGACGGGGAAATGACACTCATGCTTATCCGCGAACCCCACCGGTGTCATGTAGTTGGAATTGAACCTGGCAACACCACTGTAAAACAGTATGGAATCGCAGTCGACATCGGAACCACTACCATTGCAGTGCAGCTTGTAAATCTTCCTTCGCTTCGGGTAATGGGTACTGCCAATGATTATAATGCCCAGATAAAATGCGGTCTTGATATCATCAGCAGGATTAATTATGCCCAGAAGCCGGAAAGACTTGAAGAACTCCGGATATTGGTGATGGAAACAATTAATAAGCTCATTAAACAGGTTTGCGTGGTAAGGGAGGTTGCACCTCATGAAATATTCAATGCTGTCATTTCCGGAAATACCACAATGATTCACTTGTTTCTCGGTCTTAAACCTGAACATATCAGACTTCACCCATATACTCCGACAGTCTTAAAAGTGCCCTTTATAACTGCTGCCGAAGTTGGAATAGATATTAACCCGGAATCATGGATGTATATTTCACCTGCCGTTGGGAGTTATGTTGGTGGCGATATTACAGCCGGTATATTATGCACTGATTTAGCCACTGAATCAGAAGAGGTAAACCTTTTTATAGATATTGGCACTAATGGGGAAATTGTGCTTGGGAATAATGATTTCCTGATTTCCTGTGCATGTTCAGCTGGCCCTGCTTTTGAAGGAGGTGGGATTGAAAATGGAGTCAGAGCTTCTTTAGGTGCTATCGACAACATCGACATTGATCAGAATACAGGAGCAGCATCCTGGTCAACAATTGGAAATGTCCGGCCGGTTGGTATATGCGGTACAGGAATAATATCATTACTTGCAAATTTACTAATCACCGGATGGATTGACCCTGCCGGAAAATTAAACAGGGAAAAAGAATGTGAGTCAATCGACATTTATGGTAAGAAAGCATACTTCAATATCGTACCGGCTTCTGAGAGTGGAACTTCAAAAGCAATCAGGATCTCAGAAAATGAGTTTGAAAATATTATCAGGGCAAAAGCTGCAATATTTTCAGCAGTTTGCCTGATAATGGATCAGATAGGTATTGGTTTTGATGATTTGTCAAAAGTATATATTGCCGGTGGTTTCGGGAGATACCTTAATTTGAAAGATGCAAAAACTATAGGGTTGATACCAGACCTGCCTCTCCGGAAATTCAGGTACATAGGAAATTCATCGTTAATCGGTTCAAATATGATACTTGTTTCCCAGGAATTCAGGGAAAAACAAATAGAGCTTGCAAACAGGATGACATATATTGATTTAAGTACAGATCCAAACTATATGAACCAGTATACGGCAGCCCTGTTTATGCCACATACAAATTTAGGCTTGTTCCCATCTGTTAATATAAGTTCAGGGCAGTAACAAGAAGAATAAAAATGTCAAAATCAGACGGGCAAAATAAGGCATTGATTATTGCAAAAAACAAACTCTGCGATATAGACCTTCATAAAAGGCTTAAACTACTGGGATTTAATGGGTTTCAAAATAAAATAATGAAACTTAAACTATTTGATAACCTGGCAGTTTTGCACGAAGAAGATTTAAGTCTCAGAAAGGAAGGTTCAGGCGAAAACCTCAGAATAGACGATACTATATTGTTCTTTCATTATCTGTTGTTTGATGGAGTTTCATATCAATCAGATCAATTTATTTCTTTCAGGGATCTTCCGGGAGGCCGGTTTTACTGGGATACTTTTCTGGATAGGTCGGTTGTACCTTTAGTGAGACGAACAGGTAATGACCTGGGTTTACTAAAGAAAAACCTTTCAAGGTTTGACTGGGAACCTATGATATGTCAGGATTTTGGTGCAAAAATACATACTATCGGAAATGCAGATGTTTTATTAACCTATCAGTTGGGAGATGATGAATTTCCACCAACTGCCAATATTTTGTTCGCCGAACTGGTTAGACATGTTTATTCTACTGAGGATGTAGCTGTTATGGCCAGCCGCATTTGCTATGGGCTTTATCAGGTATGAGGATGTAGTTCGAAAAGTTCGCGTTGATGTTTATTACTTAATTTTATTTTAATTAGAAAAATATGAAGCAATGTCCAGGTCAGGATATGCGTTTTTGGACTCCGGAGGATATTTATGACGTCAGGTGCCCAAACTGTAGTAATGAAATTGAATTCTGGAAAGACGATCCGTTCCGTCCATGTTCAAAATGTAACAAAATAGTCAGAAACCCGCGACTGGATATAGGATGCGCCCGGTGGTGCAAAAATGCCGGTGATTGTATTACAGGAATTTTAATTACTGATAAAGAATAAAATAATTAAAATTCAGGTACTCTTCCTGACCCAATTTCTGGTATTTTAATTATCTTATACAAATCTGTTTATAACTGCGAATTTGGTACTCCCGCAAAATATATTTCAATATTATGTTGCTTTATCCTTTAATTATATTTAACTTAGCCTGACCGTGGAAACTCATTCACAGGCAAAAAAATATAATATTATGAAAACGGCTGATATAACGGTAACCATTATGGTGGCGTTTATAATTGTATTTTTTTCAGGTAATGTTATGGCGCAAACCAGGAATGAAAGCCATACCCTTCTTACAAATCATCACCAGGCAATTATGAAACATGCGAATGCAATTGCATCAGGAGAGGCAAAAAATATAAATGAACAAATTATGCATGCTAATGAAGCCAGACTAAGTTTGGCATATGCCAAGAAAACACATAGTCAGTTGAAAAAAACCTTAACAGGAAAGTCCCTGTCAGCTGCAATAATACATCATGACAATATTGACAGGCAACATGCAATAGCTACTACTCATGCCAATTTATTGCTTACAGAACTGAAAAACAATAATCCGGATAATGCAAAGTTAAAAGAACATGCGAGGAAACTTCATGTCGCGATTGAACTGGCAGAAAAGGAGCATCTTGAATTAATTAAAGATGGCAAATAGAATTTTGTCCCTTTCACCTGTTTTGCCTGATTTTATCCGGTAATCTGTTCAATTCATGAATCTCCTCTTTTGAAAGATTGTTCAACAGGGTATCTGCCTTCATTTCACAATCAAACATACTGTCTGGCAAGGCTAATCCCTTTTTTGTGATCTCCACAGATTTTTGACGCCGATCTTCAGGGTTCTCATTCCTTGTCAGAAAACCTTTTTTATTAATCCGGTCCACAATCCGGTTAACATCCCAATCTTTACCGGGCATACGCCCTTTTATGAAACCGATTAAAATTGGAGATACTGACCTAAATCCACGGAGGATTCTCAACAAATTATATTGTTGATCAGCAATGCCATGCTTTTTTAAGGTCCGAAAGAAATCATAGCTCAAAAGTTTGGTTGTATATGTAAGATTTATCAATCCTATATGATATTAGTTTCGAAATCTCCCATTTAGTTCATCTTCAAGTGACACATATTATTTTGAGTTGATATGATCAATTAAAATATTATTCTTCAAGAAATCCGAATTTCCCATTTTTATAATCGTCAAATGCCTGAAATATTTCCTGTCTGGTATTCATCACAAAAGGACCGTGTGCTGCAATAGGTTCATTTAAATTTTCCGCGCTCATCACTAAAACAATGGCCCCTTCATCAGTTTGTATGTTAAACTCTTCTCCGTCATTTTGGAATAAGGTAAAATGATCGGTAGGAACTTCTTCCGTATTGTTGATGGTTATTTTTCCATCAATAACAAGCAAGGCTGTGTTGAACTGAGACGGAAAAACGAAATCAGTTTTGGAGCTTTTGTTTAGCTTAACATTGAAAAGGTTGACAGGTGAAAAGGTAGATGCAAATAGAATTTTGATCCCCAATCCAGCAGAACAAAGGGATTCATTCGCTCCATGTCACTTCGGTAACCACCCGGTATAAAGTTGTGAACCCTGAAACCATCCCCAACAAAATGTGGATCCGGTGGTGAAAGTACTAATTCGACATTTTTTGATTTTTGAAATTTCTGAATTCATGTTTGTAATTTCAGATTTAAGAGCAAGGTTTTTAAGTCCTTATAGCCATTTTCTTTGCATATTATTTTTGTGACAATGATTCATGTGAATAATTGAAATATTTATTTATACCTGTTTTGATTATTTATCGTTTTTCAGGTGTACAGATACCGTTTGATATTGCGTTTTGGCGTTTTATCAAATTCTTTGTCAACCAATATAATTGAACTTAACTGGGCAAATTTGGGAAGTTCCCTGTTTACCTGTCTGCAATTTTCTGCCATTATTTCCTTTAACTGGTTTTCGTCTGTTTTCTCAGCATCAATCATTTCAGGATCGGGAAAAACAAAAGCAACCATTTTCCCTTCACGTTCTGTAATCACACATTCAAGTACAAACGGATAGTTACTGAGCCTGGCTTCCATCTCTTCGGGGTAAATATTCTGTCCTGATGGTCCAAGCAGCATATTTTTGCACCGGCCCCGGATATAAATAAAATTTTCATTATCAATTATTCCGAGATCGCCGGTATGCAGCCAGCCATCGCCGTCAATAGCATCAGCAGTAGCTTTTTCATTTTTATAATAGCCCATCATCACGTTAGCTCCCCTGACGAGTATTTCTCCGACTTCGTTATACGGATCCTTTGAATCAATCCTGACCTCCATACGGTCAACCAGCCTTCCTGCAGAAGATTGTCTGAAACCTGACCAGGTTTCGTATGAAATCAGTGGTCCGCATTCTGTCATTCCATATCCGATCGTAAAAGGAAATTTGATTTTTCTGAAAAAGGACTCCACCTCATTATTAAGAGGGGCCCCACCAATAACAATTTCGTGGAAATTACCGCCAAAGGTCTCCTTAAGGCTTGCCCGGACTTTTTTATGCAAAATCAACCGGATACCCGGAACTTTTAGCAAAAATTTAACAACAGGCTTTTCGAGTGCCGGAAGGATGCGTTTTTTGTATATTTTTTCGATTACCATCGGAACTGATAATATGAGCCGCGGTTTTACTTCCTGAAAAGCTTTAATGATAATCTGCGGAGTTGGGGTCTTGGAGAGGAATGTAACGTGGCAGCCGACTGAAACGGGGAACAAAAATTCGAACAATAATCCAAAAACATGAGCCATTGGCAGGAATGAAACAATGCGGTCTCCGGCATTCAATGGCATGTGTTCCTGTGCATAGACAATGTTCGATAGCAGACTGCGCGCAGGAATCATTACCCCTTTGGAAAAACCGGATGTGCCGCTGGTATACGAAATGATACTCAGGTCTTCTCCGTCATATTCGGTTAGTTCAAAGTTGGCGGGTGAAGATTGCCCCACATATTCAACCGTAAAACATTTTTCCCAACGTTCCTTTTCTTCGGGAGATCTGGTTGAAAGTAATGAAAAGTCAGTAAGACTGACAACACCCCTGATTCCCGCCATTTTTTTTATGTCGAGTTTGTCAAAAAGGGCATCCGCTGCAAAAAGGAACAGCGATTCGGAATGATCTAATATATGCACAATGTCGTCCGGATTAAAATCGGGTAAAATCGGTACTGTTACTCCGCCATAACCGGAAATGGCAAGAAATGAGATTGCCCAGTTTGATGAATTTCGTCCAAGAATTGCTATTTTATCACCTTTTCGAATGCCACTTTCCTTAAAATAAAGATGAATCTGACGGATGATTTGTGCAGCTTCACCATAAGTGGTTGTTGGTCCCTGGAAATCTGAAAAAGCCGGCAATAACCAATTCTCCCGGAAACACTGACTGTAAATTCCTATTAGTTTAGTGTGCTTCATAAGTTATGTATATTTCAAATTTAGGATTTTGATACTACAACTGAAAACATTCAAATTTAATCAAACATCTTTAAAAAAATCATTGAAAAAAGTATTTAATAATTCATTCAAAGATCAGTAATTTTATTCTAATTTAGTATTTTAATACCAGAGATACACACGAGGCATCTATTATGAATAATATCAACAATATAGAATTTAAAAATGGTATCCCGAAGTACGTTCAAATAGCCAATACCATTGCAGGGAAAATTCAAAACAAAGATATGGAAAGGGGTGCCTTTTTGCCTTCTTTGGTTGAGTTAAGTGAACAATACGGGGTATCGCGTGAAACTTCAATTGCTGCATATCGGGAATTAAAGGCTCTGGGTATTGTAAAATCCAGTCCCCGCAGAGGGTTTTATTTAGTATCTGAAAATATTAAAACCAAACATAAAATATTTCTTTATCTTGATGAAATGAATGGTTTCAAGGAGGTATTATATAATGGCATTAAGGAAGGTATCGGCAACAAGGGGAGCATCGAAGTATACTTTCATCACTTTAATGCTTCTGTTTATGAACGGACCATCCGTGAAAGTATTGGTTATTTCACTTCCTATGTTATTATGCCTGTTCCTCAAAAATCGTATGCCACGGTCCTGAAATCTGTTCCTGAAAATAAATTATATATTCTTGACATTGGCCTTTTCCCGTACGGTAAAAAATATCCTTCAGTTTGCCAGAATTTTGAGAAAGATATTATATCCACACTTTCATCCGGTCTGGATCTGATAAAAAAATACAGGAAACTTATTTTGGTTTGCCCGGATGGAATTCAAAAACAACCGGGAATAATTATTGGATTCAACTATTTCTGTAAAGAACATAAAATTAAACACGAGCTTATTGAAAATACTACATATCGTAAATTAAAAAAAGGCGAAGCATATATTGTAATTTTCGACAATGATCTGGTTCACCTCATTAACTCTTTGCGTGAATCTAAATACATATTGGGGAAGGACATTGGCATTATATCCTATAACGATACTCCCTTAAAGCCGATCGTTGCCAATGGAATTACAACCATATCCACTGATTTTAAGTTAATGGGACTTACTATTGCCAGGATGATATTGAACAACAAAAAAGATCAGATAGAAAATCCATGCTATCTGATCAGGCGCGATTCATTCTAGACAGAGAAAATGTGAGAAATCGATTTTGTCAATTTCAAAATGAAAATTATCAGTTTTAAGATATAATAAATGTATAGAATACAAGAGTGGAGAGGGCATGATCTGACAAAAAAAATGCGAAAGATTGACAACGCATTTAATCTCAAAGAAGTAAAATCGGCTGATGAGATACCATTAGTTATAAATACGCCTTGCTATTTTGGTTTTGGCAACCATCCAATGCCTTTCGACTATTGGACAAATCCCGCAAGTATGGTCCGTTTCCAGGAAAATGCATTTGAGAGGCATTTATCTAAGGTTGAAGATGATACAATTCCATATTTTATGCCCTGGTTTGGCACAGGTGTTATTGCATCTGCATTTGGATGTAAAATTAAGGATGCAACCGGTTTTGGCGATGATCCGGGAGTAATAAGCACCTGTATCAGTTCAGTAAAAGATATAGCAAAACTTAAAATACCTGATGCCTGCAAGGATGGTCTGATGCCAAAGGTCCTTAAGTTTATGGATTATGCACGAGAAAATAGCGATCTGCCTGTAGGCCTGACAGATATGAACAGTCCTCTATGTACTGCAGCACAGATGTGCGGTTATGACAACTTATTTGTCTGGATGTATCAGGAACCGGAAGCAGTCAGGGACCTGTTTCATATCATTGAAGAAACTTTTATAAGTTGGGTTAAAATACAAAAAGGGCATAACGGGGAGCGGCATGACCAAAGCAACGGATTACAGGGTTTGTGGACTCCGGAAGGAATTGGGGTATGGGTTTCAGATGATGATCTGGTCTCTGTTGATCCCGAACTGTACGAAGAGTTTATTGTACCGGTGAATGGAAAAATATTTGAATCTTTTGGAGGTGGTTTCGTCCACTTTTGTGGCAATGGACTGCACCAGATCAATAATTTAATCAGAACCCGAAATATCAGGGCAGTAAATAATTCTCCGATGGGAGATTTTGAAACTTTTGGAAAGCTAACAAAAGGACTCGCCGGAAGGATGGGTATAATTATTCAGGACGCTGCTCCAATAGATGTTGAAGGTTATTATACCCGCCTTTTTAATAAGGTAGATGACCTGAGAGGAATAATTCTTGCAACATTTGTTGAAGATACCCTTGGTCTGACAAATGAAGGGAGAACAATGAATGTTGAATGGGATCCGCTTGATACGGCAAACAGGATTGTTAAAACGATAAGGGAATGTGTTCGTTTAAAGCTGGCAGGAGAAGAGCCAACAATTGAAAGAGAGAAACCAAAATATTTATAAACCTTAATTGATATATATAATAAAATGAAGGACAATAAAAATCTATCGTGGGTTACCTTAAGAAATGTACTATTGACCCTTGGTTTTTCATTATCAGTGGCTGGTACAGCTCAAAATTTTACTGGCGAAAAGCTGTTGAAAAATACAGATTCCAATGCTACTATTTCTTTTGGTAAAAGCGGAGAACGTCCTGCAGTAATATATACTTCCGGGACAACTGTATATGAAGAAGCCCTGGAAAACGGACAGATGGTTGGGCTCTACTGGTCGGCGAGTGGCTACGTTCAACGGGAGAATGTATCGTCAAAAATGCCCGAGTATATTTATAATAAATCGGGAAAAAGATCCTGGAATTTTGACTGGACAAATTATCCCAGCAACAGTTTTGAACTCGAAATCGACGGTCAGTCATTGGAAACAGGTTGGGAATGGGTTGGTGCCTCGCAGCGCAAAGGGGAACGCCCAAACACCATTGAAGCAGTTGTTGAGTTAAAGCATAAATACCGGCCGGTAACTATTAAAATAATTACCCGGCTTGATGGTTCACCAATCCTTGTCCGATATCTTGAAATAACCAATACAGGAAGAACACCATCTTCGCTGTCGAATGTCTGCTCATTGACAAGCATGCTATGGAATTTTGATAATCAAACTGTTGATATGAAGGGAACCCAAAAATATACACTTGGTTATTTCAACGGGCATCAGCATGGTGGAGAAGGAAGCTTTTGCTGGGAAACCCTTCCCCTGGAGACATTCAGGATTGAAAGAAGTTTGTTAGCTCATCAGTATGCATCCCCCTATTTCATTGTTCGGAATGATTTTAACGGAGAAATGTTTTTCATTGGCATGGCATGGAGCGGAAGGTATTTTGCCGAGTTCAGAAATTTCAGGGATGAAAGTAAATTATCGTTTCGCGCTGGTCCCATAGCTTATGGTTCATTGCGGGTGATTGATCCGGGAGAAACTGTTAAAAGTCCTGAGACACATATTGGGCCCGTTCATTCTACTATTGATAATGCAGTTGCTCAATGGTACGAACATATGCGAAGCAGTGTAATTCCTCCAAGACCAAAAGGGAAAGAGATGTATACCGTGGCTGGCAGAGTCGTTGAAAACACTGGTGACTGGATCTTACGCGAGATAGATATTGCTGCGGAAATGGGTATTGAAGCATTTATGGTTGATGCCGGATGGTATGGCGATAAGTTTACAGGGGGAACCGGCGCTGCGAACAGAGGAGACTGGAACGAAGGTGATTGGTTACCGGGAGGAATAACAGGAATCAGAGATTATGCCCATAAGAAAAAATTGCTTTTTGGTTTATGGCATGAACCGGAAGCTTTATGGACAACAACCCATACTTATAAAGCACATACCGAATGGGGAAATTTTATGAACGGAGAAAATTTTAACGGGCTAAATCTGAATAATCCGGATGCCAGGAAATATTTCCAGGACAACATAATTCGTATTATCCGTGACTATAAACTTGATTTCTACAAACTCGATTATAATACTGAGTCACCGGACAAGGGAACAATAAATATTAAGGAAAGTACATCCGGTAAACTAATAGAAAATGAAGCGTGGCGACACTACGAGGCAGTATATGAAACCTATGATAAAGTTCTGAAAGAATACCCGGAGGTATGTTTGGAAAACTGTGCCAGTGGCGGAGGAAGAAACGATCTGGGAATGGTTTCAAGGTTTCATAATTCATGCGAGAGCGATTGGAGTTCATTTCCCAATAGCATTTGTACAATAAATATGTTAAGCATGTTCATTCCGCCTGATGCTATTTGTTACTACCACAATCATCATGCATGGGATCACCAGTTGGCTGATAGTAAAACACACCTGCGATTAACCCTGTTTGCAAATCCAATTTTTGTTGGGTTTGGAAGTCAGGAAGCCGACAGGACAACGAGCTATTTTAAAGAAGTAAAAAGATACATCGAACTTAATAAAACGTTCTGCAGAAGGGTAATGGCGAACCATCCTGTAGTTTTTCACCATACACCCGAAGCCAGCTTCAATAAAACATCACCATGGTGTGTCCTGGAATATGCCAGACAGGACCATACCTGCGGATATGCAGGCATTTTCAGACTAATAAATGATTTAAATGACAATGAATATGTATTTAAACCACGGGGTATTGACATCTCACAACAATATAAAGTAACGCTGGATAACGACAATCAGGCCTTTCTCATTTCAGGATGGGATCTTTCCCAGACGGGTATTAAAATTCGTCTCGATGCAGCACGGACAAGTGAATTAATACTATATGAAATAAAAACTGATAGCAGTAAATAATACAAACTAGTTTATTCATCACCCGAGAAAAAGAAAATAAAACTAAATACTATGAACAAACCAATGATTGCGGTAAAGAATGTTGCAGTATCCATAATGCTATGGATTGCTTTAATAGTGTCTGTAAGCAGCTGCAGAAAAAATCCGGGATGGACATTAGCAACAGATGATACAAAGCTGGTTATCGGTGTGGATGCCGATAAGAAGCTGTGTGTTTTTGAACTCACCAATCCGGCTAATGGCCACAATTGGACAAAATCGCCATCCGTTTTTACTTTAGTTGAACGCGTGGATATGGATAATATTCAGTATAAAACCAATTGGAGCTATAAAAGCGGATATGTTGAAAATACAGATGGAACCAAACTCACTATTTTATTCACAAATGACAATCCTGCACTTGAGCTGAAATCTGTCTGGCAGGCACGTAAAGGTCCCGGTCCGATACATCACGGCATGTTTATAAAAAATAATTCGGGAAAAACAATTACAATTTATGAGCAGGAAAGTATAGATCTGCAAGTTGCTGACACTGAAAAAAGCGCGAAGGTTATTTATATTAATGATGATGGTTCCATTCCCGATACGATAGGTATTTACCACGATTCGTTGACAGAAGGTTACAAAAAAGAGCTGAAGATCTCAGAAAGACAAGACTGGATTCCTTTTGTTGCTATTGATGCCGTCAACAAGTATGGGTTATATATAGGCTGGGAATGGAGCATCGGACGAATAAGCATTTCGAAGGAAAATAGCACCGGTGCAATTGTATTAAAAGCCGGCAATAGCGATGATTTCAAAACTGACCTTTATCCGGAAGAAACTTTTGAAGTTCCACCGGGGTTCATCGGTGCCTATAACGGGGATCTTGATGATTGTGGCAACAGTCTACGGAAATATCTTTTCAACTATTCCATGCCGGATGTACTCAAAACTGATCCGGGTTACCCTAAAGTGGAATGGAATGCATTTGCCGCAACAGGTAAAGTTCAGGGTAGCTGGGATCCTGTGGAAAGCAAGTATTATCCTTTGATTGATGACATCGCTCCTTTGGGTTTTGAAGAGGTAGTTATTGATATCGGCTGGTGGGAAATGATAAAAGCCAAAGCCGGACCAAAACCAGGAATGGTTGCAAATTATGGTGACCCTGGTCATTATGTTACCGATCCGGTCGACTGGCCTTCCGGGATGGCAGCAGCAGCCAAATATGCTCATGACAGGAACATGCGCTTTGGCTTGTATGACAACGAATCAGAATTCTTAACAAGCGACAGCGGTATTACAGAAAGGATAAAAGATATAACTTTTCTCATAAAAGATTTAAATGCCGATTTTTACAGGTCGGATGCAACTGCAGGACCTGTGTTAAAGGGCTCATCTGGAGAAAATCAACGGGCGCATTATCCTGAAGATGTAGGTTACTGGGCTACAAAAGGGTTTTACAAAGTGATTGATTCAATGTATAAACTGATACCGGGTTTCCTATGGGAAAACTGTTCCGGAGGCGGTAGAATAAAGGATTACGGAGCTGTAAGACGGGCATCGAAAATACAGAATCAGGACAGGTACTATCCCATTGATGCCCGAAGATCATTTTACGACGCATCCTTTGTTTTTCATCAATTGCAATTGGCCTCCCTGGTTGGCTCCTGGGCTGACTGGCAGGCTTCAGGTTCAGTTTATGAATATCGTTCGGCTTCATTGGGAGCCTCATACTGGCATCCCGACGCTCCGAATGGCGGTAACGGAGGTCCTGTATGGTCTGAAAGTATGAAGAACGAAATTAAACGCGCGGTGAATACTTACAAAGAAAAAATGCGTCCGTTAGTTAGAAGTGCCAATCTGTATCACATACTTCCACGACCCGATAATGTGAATTGGGATGGGATAGAATATTATAATCCAGATAACCAAACGGGAGCTGTTATGCTGTTTAAGCCGGATAGTTTGCCTGACAGCAAAACAATTCTGTTTGATGGATTGGACACAAAGAAAGAGTATGGTTTGACATTTACCGACAGACCGGAACAGAATACCACACTCAGCGGAGAAGAATTGATGGGAAAAGGATTAACGGTCAATATTAAAGGAAAGAAGCAGTCTGAGATCATTTTTTTCCAGACAGTTATGAAATGATAAATATTGCAGGATTCTGCACAAACAATTTAGTTTTAATAAATATGAGAACAATTATTAGTTTGAAATCAACATTCATCAAAGTGTTGGTCACGAGCGTTACTCTGTTGTTTATGCTTAGTTCGTGTACAAAGAAGTGGACATTAGAGACAAGTGACACCAAAGTTGTTGTTGGGATAGATAAAAACAGCAGTCCATGTGTCTACGAACTTAGTAATTCAATCTATAAATGGAACTGGACCAGAACCCCGTCCATTTTGCGGTTGCCGGCAAAAGTTGTTGTACGCGATGGCGGCTCCTTTGATGCAGTGTCATGGATTTTCCAGGGAGCTAACGAAGATATGTTCAATGGAAAGATGATTACATTGAACTTTGCTTGTACACAAGTCCCTGGTTTGTCAATACAGTCCATTTGGTGGGCAGCATCATCTTCAGCCCCCGGCCCGGTGCAACACTCATGGAAAATACAGAATAACACGGCATCAGTAGTTTCGTTGTACCCTCAGCTGGAAGGTATAGACCTGAATGTTCAGTCGGATAATCCTTTGGAATTGTGGTATATCAGCAAGGATGGAGGTCCTCAGACCGATTCAATAGGTGTGCGAAAGGAGCCGGTCGCGAATGGGAAAGAGTACAATGTTCCTCTTTTGGATGGTTCTAAGCAACATGGATTTGTTCCATTAGTTATATTGAATAGTTCTGAGAAGCACGGATTATACGTTGGGTGGGAATGGCAAACCGGTCGTTTGAATGTTGTTACCGCCAATAACTCGACAAAGATAAGGGCCGGATATTCTAACGGGGGAGATGTCCCTCCGGATCATCTGAGTATTGCTTCAGGTTCAACATTCGAAGTCCCTTCAACTTATATAGGGGTCTATAACGGGACTGTTGACGATGGCACAAATGGTTTGAAACGTTGGTATTGGGTTAATAAAGTCCCGTCCAACATGCGCAATGACCCAACAGAACCATGGATACAATATGGTAGTATGTTTCAATATGCGACAGGATGGGGTGCCAACGAAGAAGTATATAAAAGAGGGATGACCGAAAAATTGTCAGGCGTTCCGTTTGATGTTGTTGAGATTGACTATGGTTGGTGGGGCCCGTCCTCAGAGCCGCGCAGTTTTGAAGCCTATAAACCTTGGTGGCCAAACACTATGTCAGTGGGAGGGCGATTGGCACACCAGAATGGTTTCAAATTTAATCTTTACTTCTGCACTTTGGTTGATTGGAGAACTAAAAAGGTACTAAAAGCAAAATGGGAACAATACGGGATGGACTGTTGGAGGGACGACATGGGGCGAACACCTATTCCCGTTCTAGACTGGTTGGCTGAAAATATTCCCAATTACCGTTATGAGAACTGCTCGGGAGGAGCTCAGTGGAAAGATTATGCAACACTTCGCAGGGCATCCGTTCAAACCATTACCGATAACGTATTTTCGGCATTAGCAGTTCGTCAGGCATTCTACGATGCATCGTATGCCATACCGGCTGCCCAACTTTCGCAGGCATTGGAATGGAGAAATGCTTCCAACGAAGAATATATTGCGTGGCTTCGCAGTGGCATGCAGGGTGCCATATGGTGGGGGATGCACGGAGGGCAGGAAGATATAGTTTTACCCTCAGACCGTCCCTTTGTTATACAACCAATGAAGGATCTGTTGTTGCTCTATAAGACCAAATTGAGACCTTTGATTCGGGAGGCATACATTTATCATATCCTGCCACGACCCGACGGTGTGCATTGGGATGGGATAGAATACTATAATCCAAATGACCAGACGGGTGCTGTTATGTTATTTAAACCGGAAAGCCTGCCTGACAGCAAAACAATTCTGTTTGATGGATTGGACACAAAGAAAGAGTATAGTTTGACATTTACCGACAGACCCGAACAGAATACCACACTCGGCGGAGAAGAATTGATGGGGAAAGGATTAACGGTCAATATTAAAGGAAAGAAGCAGTCTGAGATCATTTTTTTCCAGGTACAATAAGAATGAATTTCCTGAAAATCTAAAATTGGTGAAATAAATTTCATAGTATGATTAAGCCTGAAAATTTAACCTATTAAAAAAATATCCTTATGGGGGAATTTAAATCTACAAAGATTTCAAAAAAAATTAAATAAAATTATCAGCTATGAAATACACATCTTACATCAAAAATACTGCCTTGTTTATTGCAATATTATTATTGTCACTATGCAGCTCTGTTTTCGCGGGTGATTCCGGAAACCCCGGGGAAGGAGATACAGACGTTCCAGGTATAAAGCGCAATGGGAAAACATGGGTTCTTTCAAACCAACTGTTTAGCCTGGAACTAGCACTGAAAGATTCAGGGATTGTCGTAAAATCGTTACACAACAAGACTTCAAAATATGATTGGATTGGTACGGCAACTTCGGCCTGTTTTGGAACAGGAGTTAAAAATGACAAATTGAAATTTGTTCGGGATTCGATAAGTAAAATGTCTAACGGAGTTTTAGAATTGAAGCTGGAACTTGTTGGTTTATTAAGTGGTATTAAGCTTAACCTGGTTTATAAAGTTTACCCGGAGTATAGGACGTTTTCCTACTATGGCTCAATAAAAAATGAAGGTGAAAAGCAATGGTCGGTCTCCAGTTTAAATTTGCTCCATTTGAATTTAAGTACTAAAGATCCTGAGCTGGATATATATTTAGGTGAAGAATACAATTATGACCTAAAAAAAATATCATATGACAAAAAAAGTACAGATAGAGGATGGATTGTTTTGGAAAATCCAACTAAAAAAGAGAATATGATATTGGCTCATAATGGAGGCGGTATCCCTCTTTATTGCTTTGTTAAAAATTCAGGAAATAATATAGATGTAAATCAGGGAATTGGAAAAATTACTCTTAATAATGGTGATATAATAGCAACAAATGAAGCTTATATTACTTTGGCTTCAGGAAATACTGACGACCTTGTAAACGAATTTCGACATTTCATGAAAAAATTTGTTATGCTAAAACAACCTGATAATGCTCCATGGGTGGTTTACGGTACCTGGTTTACTGATGATAATTCGGAAGAGATGTTATATGAAGATATTGATTTTGCTGCAAAATTAGGATTTGATTGTTTTGTGCATGATGCTTCATGGCAGGAAGGGTCATCAGTAATACCCGGTAGAAATGATTGGGGTAAAGGATTGGGTGTTTACGAGGATAGCAAATTGAAGTTTCCTCATGGTTTTAAAGCTTTGTCTCAAAGGGTTCATGAAAAAGGAATGAAAGTAGGTCTTTGGGTTGACCCGCAAAATGTTGAGAGGGATTTAATAAGAACAGGAAAAATTCCTCAGTCATGGCGAGTTCAGGTTGACGGAAAAGATCAAGACCTTGAACATCCATCACTTTCAGCTATGACAACATTATGTTTGGGAAATCCGGAAGTTGTTTCTTCTATAACTCAAAATCTTATAAAGATTATTGGCGATTGGAATTTAGACTGGATAAAATGGGATCCATCAGGAACTGTTACAGAGGCTTGTAACCGAAGCGACCATGGACATAAACCAAACATTGGACAATATTCCTATTCAACTAATCGTCAAATAATATTCGCTACATTGCTTGAACATTATCCCAATCTGATGGGCTTCGAATGTATGCACAATTTGAAACTATCAAGGGTAAACGCTGCCCCGAACTACTTCTTCCCTGAAACGGGCAACAATTTTATGGTAGGTCCAATGTGTGGACCTTATGTTTGGGGAACAAGAGCATATTCATTTAAAGTTTTGGATGATTTATATTCTTTGCCTGCTGATACTTATTATGAAGGTTCATTTTTAGATTATTATTTTCGCAAAATATTTTCTACAGGTGGCTTAACTTTTGGAACTGTTAGTGGAAGCTTTGCTGAAAGATTGAAATTTGCGCCTGTCGGTTTCATCGAAGGGTTTAAACGTAATATTATTGAATTCAAGAAGATAAGGCACCTTTTATCCGCTGATATTTATCATAGAATAATTGATAATTATAAGGATTGGCATGCTGTTGAATTTTGTGCCCCTGATGGTAAAGAAGCCGCATTAATGGTTTTTCGCGATGGCAGTGATGCTAAAACAAATAAAGTTTTTTTCAAAGGTCTTATTCCGGATGCAGATTATGTTTTAACCAGCTTCAATGATACAGACGGAAAAGAGAAAAAAATTAAAGGCAGTATTTTGATGAAAGATGGATTTGAAGTTAAACTTCCTGATGAATGGCTGGCAAGAACTGACTATAAAACCAATGACATGATTTCAAAAAAAGGCATGGAAATGCAGATGAATTATGGGTCTAATGTTATTATAGTTAAGAAAACAGAATAAGATTATAATCTGAATTTAGTAATATACCTTATTATGAATAAAAATACCGGCCTAAAAGTACCAATATTCAACACTTCTCATTTTTGTATAGTTTTACTGTTATTGCTCAGTGGTTGCAGTAATAAATGGACCTTAGAGACAAGTGACACCAAAGTTGTTGTAGGAATAAATAACAATAGTAGTCCATGTATTTACGAACTTAGTAATTCAATCTACAAATGGAACTGGACAAATACTCCATCCGTTTTGCAGTTGCCGGTAAAAGTTGTTGTACGCGATGGTGGCTCGTTTGATGCAGTATCATGGATTTTCCAGGGAGCTAACGAAGACATGTTCAATGGAAAGATGATTACATTGAACTTTGCTTGTACACAAGTCCCTGGTTTGTCAATACAGTCCATTTGGTGGGCAGCATCATCTTCAGCCCCCGGCCCGGTGCAACACTCATGGAAAATACAGAATAACACGGCATCAGTAGTTTCGTTGTACCCTCAGCTGGAAGGTATAGACCTGAATGTTCAGTCGGATAATCCTTTGGAATTGTGGTATATCAGCAAGGATGGAGGTCCTCAGACCGATTCAATAGGTGTGCGAAAGGAGCCGGTCGCGAATGGGAAAGAGTACAATGTTCCTCTTTTGGATGGTTCTAAGCAACATGGATTTGTTCCATTAGTTATATTGAATAGTTCTGAGAAGCACGGATTATACGTTGGGTGGGAATGGCAAACCGGTCGTTTGAATGTTGTTACCACCAATAACTCCATAAAGATAAGGGCCGGATATTCTAACGGGGGAGATGTCCCTCCGGATCATCTGAGTATTGCTTCAGGTTCAACATTCGAAGTCCCTTCAACGTATATAGGGGTCTATAACGGGACTGTTGACGATGGCACAAATGGTTTGAAACGTTGGTATTGGGTTAATAAAGTCCCGGCCAACATGCGCAATGACCCAACAGAGCCGTGGACACAATTTGGTGGCATGTTTATGTACAATGCGAATGATCCGAATGTGTTCTGGGGGTCTGATGAGGCTACATATAGGATAGGTATGCAAGAAAAGTTGTCAGATGCTGGGTTTGAGGCTGTAGAAATTGATTATGGTTGGTGGGGCCCCCCTTCTGCACCACGCAGCTTCGAAGCAGACAAAACCTGGTGGCCCAGCACCATGTCTGTAGGAGGACAATTGGCTCATCAAAATGGTTTCAAATTCAATCTTTACTTCTGTAATTTGTTGGATTGGAGAACTAAAGAGATGCTAAAAGCAAAATGGGAGCAATATGGTATGGACTGTTGGAGAGACGACATGGGGCGAACGCCTGTTTCTGTATTAGACTGGTTGTCTGAAAATATTCCCAATTACCGTTATGAGAACTGCTCGGGAGGGGCCCAATGGAAAGACTATGCAACACTACGCAGGGCATCCGTTCAAACCGTTACTGATAACATATTTTCGGCAATAGCCCTTCGGCAGGCATTTTATGACGCTTCCTACGTCTTACCTTCTGCGCAGCTTTCGCAATGCAATCATTGGGTAACGATGAAATTCGATTCCTTTGTCTATGAATTGCGCAGCGGAATGCAGGGAGCAATGTTTCCTGCTATAGGAGCAATTGGACCACAAGCCAATTCTGCAAATATTGTTCTCCCTTCAGATCGTCAAGGCTGGATTCCTTATATGAAGTCCAATGTTTCATTATATAAAACCCAATTGAGACCCTTGATTCGGGAGGCTAATATTTATCACATTCTTCCCCGACCCGATGGTGAACATTGGGATGGGATAGAATACTATAACCCCAAAAACCAAACAGGAGCTGTTATGTTGTTTAAGCCGGATAGCTTGCCGGATACCAGGACCATCCAATTTGCAGGATTAGATGCGAAGAAGGAATACATCCTGACGTTTACCGACAGGCCCGAACAGAATACAACACTCGGCGGAGAAGAATTGATGGAAAAAGGATTAAAGGTTAATATTAAAGGAAAGAAGCAGTCTGAGATCATATTTTTTCAGGTACAGTAAGAACATATTTCCGGTAAATTGAAAATTTATGAGTACAATGAAAACCATATAATTAATTCAAATCACAAACATGAATGAATAGTAAAGAAAGGGTAAAATTAGTATTTTCACATAAGGAAGCAGACCGTGTTCCGGTTGGAGAACTGTATATCAATTCGCCAGTATCATCGGAAATTCCGGGAAGAACTGGATATACCGGCTGCGGTGGGCACATAAGATGTAGAGCCTGCTTTGTTAAAAGAAAAATTCGGTGACAGGAATATTTTCTGGGGTGCATTTGATGAACAATATGTTTTGCCAAACGGCACAAAAGAAGAAATTATTAATAAATTAAGAATATTATGATAAAATCAATAAAAAATAAAAATAGTGTAATAATAACTTTGTTATTTATTTTCTTATTTCTGGCATCATGTTCAAATAAAGAAGTTATAATTAATCCGGATTCTATAAAAGGAATAACCGGCAAAGTAAGTAATGTGAAAATTGATGTATCGGCTTCTACCGACATAGCATTACTTTCGCAAAGTAAAATCCCCAGGGATATTGATCTTAAGCGGATGTCCCAATGGGCAATGAACTATCTGATACTTACTCCGCGTAAACAATTTAATTATCAGCCGGTTTTCCAATGTCACCCTTTAAAATGCCCTCCTGTACCTTCCGGGGATGATGTTGTGGTTAATGGCGATACGGATGCCCGCCTGAACTGGGAATGGTATTATATGCGGGATATATCGGGTACTGGGGCTGGTAAAGATATTGAAACAGCTTTTCACAAACGTCTGATAGATTATATCGAACCTGACGGCGGGGTATGGACCCATCCGGGCTGTTACAACGAGGGGAAAATCAATGCCGTTTACAAACCCGAAAATTATGTATATCATACCTGGGGAGCAACTAAAATCCTTAAGGCACTTAGCGAAGATTATCTGCGGACAGGCAATACTGAGACAAAAGATCTTGCCCGTAAAGTTATGCTTTCATTAAAAAAGCAGGCCACCTGGCAAAACGATTCACTCTGTTTTTTCAGACAGGGAATGGGAGCTCTGAACCGCGACGGATCAGTTGTACCCAACGGCTGGAATATACATCCGGCTCCCGTGGTAGAACCTCTGGTTACCTACTACCTCGCTACAAATGACAAAGAGGGACTGGATTTCGCCGAAGCGTATGCTGAAGGTATCATGCAAAACATTCAACCGGGAGGAATTCGCTTTAGTTCTGACGGTTCATTTAAAAAACCACTTGGACACAGTCATGCCACAATGCATGCATTATGGGGAGTAGCACATCTGGGAGCTATCACCGGAAAGAAAAAATATATTGATTTTGCAAAACGCTCATTTGACTGGATGCTTTCGCGTGGCACAGGCACAGGATGGTTTCCGGCAATGCCATCCAGCTGCAATGAAACCTGCTGTATTTCAGATATGATATCAAATGCAGCCTGCATAGCTCAGGGTGGATATCCTCAGTATTATGATTATGCTGAAAGATACATGCGTAATTATATCAGTAACCTTCAGTTTATTGTTACTGATAATTTTAAACAATATTACAGAAAGGTCAATGGTACTAAAAACCCTGAAGATATTGAAAAAGCACTGATAGAACTTGAAAAGTTCCAGGGCGGTATCATAGGTGGTTCCGGACTTAATGACTGGGAAAATGTGCTTCTGGACGGGGTATCCGGATTTGAAATGTTTGGCTGCTGTGTACCTGAAGGAATGAGGGCAATATACACAACCTGGTCAAATACCATTGCTCATAATCCGGCTTCATCACTTGGTCCGGAAGGAGTATATGTTAATATGAGTTTTAATGTAAATTCAGCTTTGGGTGATGTATGTTCTTTTATGCCGGAGCAAGGTCGTCTTACCGTAAAATCAAAAGTTAAAGATATATTTTTCCTGAGACCACCACATTGGATATCAAAAACACAGGTAAATGCTTTTATTAACGCCAAACCTGTTAAAATAAAATGGTCAGATAATTATGTTAAATTAGAGGCAAAGCCCGATGATGAACTCACAATTACCTACCCCCTGATAAGTTTTTCACATGATGTTGACAGTCTATGGAAGGAAAAACCAGACCTGAAGATGACCTTTCATTGGCTCGGCAATATGGTCATTTCAACAAATCCTGCACCAACTAAGACTCCCCTGTTTACAGGCAGGCCCAGGATATTGCCTGATCCTCCCGCGAACGTTTATTAATAATTGGCATGGGAAATATTTATCACTCACAGTACAAAAATAAGGACAGCATTGCACTTGAAAACGAGGAATTGAAGGTTGTTTTCATCCCCGATCCGGGAGGGAAGATGGTTTCATTGATATCGAAAAGAACAGGATATGAATATCTTGTCCAACGTGAAGGAAGTGCATATCGGAACCAGCCATACGGAGGAATTTACGTTGATGGGGAGTGTAGTGGTTTTGATGATATGTTTCCGACTATTGATGAATGTAAATATGATAAAGAGCCATGGAAGGATGTAGTAATTCCCGATCATGGCGAGGTCTGGTCTTTACCCTGGAATTTTAATATTAATAAAAACTCTTTGTTTCTTTCAGTGGATGGAATAAAATTCCCATACAATCTTGAAAAAGCAGTGAAATTTAGCGGACACAATATCCTGAGAATTGACTATACACTTACAAATAAAGGTCCTGTTGATTTTGACTTTCTTTGGGCAGCACATGTAATGATAAATATTGAAGAAGGAACCCGTATTATGGTACCGGACGACTGTAAGCAAATTTATACTATACTCACTTATAGTAAGAGATTGGGCGAATATGGGGACATCAATAACTGGCCTGTTTTTGAAGATAGCTTTAAGGTAAGTCACAGAGCCGATATTTCACGCACTAAAAATATTAAAGATTGTGAGAAATATTATTTTACAAATAAACTTGATACCGGGTACAGTGAATTAAAATATCCCGATAACACAAAGTTTAGGATAGGGTTTTCTACTGATACAGTACCTTATCTTGGAATATTGCTCAACGAAAATGGTTGGGATAACCGCTATAATATTTTCATTGAACCTTGCACGGTATGCTATGACAGACCTGATCTTGCCCGCCTTAAAGGGCAAATAAGCACAGTAAAAACGTTGTCTCAATATAAGTGGTATGTCGAAATGACTATAGATCAAAACAATATATAATTAACATAAATGATATCAGGTATTTGCATAACACCCAAACTTCGACAAGGACATAATGATCCGTTTATAGGAAGACGGCCATTAGGAGGCGTACCCTTGGGCATCGTTAAAAAGAATACACCTTTAAGAAACCTTTTTGCAAAGATTGAGGTTTCTTTATTCCTGCTGATTCTGATGGTTATTCAATTGACAGCTAAAAGCAACTCTATAAATTCTTTATGGGATGTTTTGGCATCATGGACACTGAACACCGGAGATACCAGGATTACTATTGGGGTATAAATGTCAGGCTTAACGGGACATATAATTCTGAGCTGATGTGGATTGATAATTTAAATTAATTCGGCCGTATTTGAATTCCCGGTAGGATATTTTGAAGTTCGCTTAAATACAAATTATCAAATGATAAAAAATGAAAAAGACTGATTTTTTTCTGATTCTCTTTATTTACATTTTATCCGGTTTACAAACCACAACGGCCGAAGTAAATAAACGGAAGTTCAAAGCAGCCTGTACCCCCGACCTGACTTTGAAAGGTAGTGGTAATACTGCATTGAAATCCATTAGTCCTGCTGGTATCTGGAATTCAAAGTGTGCCGGATCAGAAGCCGGTGATGATACAATGTTTGCTGTGGCAGGTCAACCTGCGGATATTTCATCAAGTGCTTACCAATACAGGTCAGATAGAAAAAAGGAAGAAAATCCGCCGGAAAGCTGGTTCGCACTGATGCGCTTCGCCGGAATGCCGTTCAACAAGCCGGTTGATGTAAACTCATCAGCAATAAAACAGGTGTTGTGTGGTTTGTTATGGGAAGAAATTCGTCCGGTAAAGACACTTGAACTGACCTGGGGCAGTGATGCAAAACACCAGCCATCACCCGATACATTGCTGATTACCACTTTGGATAGAAAGGGTAATGCAAGTTCATGGTGGAATAATCTAATCCCGGAGGAAAAGAAAATAAAACCTGTTATCTCGAAGGATGGCAGGAGCTATATTTACAGCCTTGATTCCGATATTAACGGAATTATTGTCAGCCTTGTAAACAAAAATTCAAATGAATATGATGTACCCAATTTGCGGACCCTGACATCGGCATTGTGGAAAAAAATGGATATTGAGGTTGAATGGGGCTTTGAATCAGCGACATCTGGTAAGGACTATAGTGGAAGGATCGAGACCTATGATGGTGTCGCTACCAGACTACTCCCTTTAAAAGAAGATGTCCGGACAAAAGCTGTGGATTCGGTTTCGTGGAGATCTTCCGGAAAGGGTACAGCACGTCGCGGTATCAGATTCGGACTGTTTTACATAGGAACGTCACAATGGAGAAAAATACAACCATACACCAGTCAGGAAGAGGATGTTGCCCGTACCATCGTCACGCTCTGGACAAAGGCCGGGAACTTCTCCTTCCTTGCGGCCGATCTGGAAAACGGACCAATATATGCACCGGAGTATGGGGTCTTTATCCGCCGCTCTTCGCAATTGGCATTCCCTGCTGCGATTGTTCAAGACGCGCCTTTCACGATGGCTTCACAAGCCACAAGTGCAACGGAGTTTATAAAAGAACATAAAAAAAGGAATCTGAGTACTGTCCGCCAGAAAATCCGTAATCATTCGGAACAGACCTGGGAGGGAGCCATGGAGGGGATAAAACATTGCAAAGCAGATACCCTCCCCCCTCACCCTAAAGCACCCGCCGGATTCGAACCGCCAATGCAGGTTAATGTGCCCTCTGAGCGATTGACAGCACAATGGAACCTGGAGGCCTGGCACCTGCTTCGTCATTGTGAAAAGAACCCGAAGACCGGAAGGTTATGGTTTAACGACTATCCCTACGGCATTCTAGCAGCCGAAACATATATAATGCTTGAGGCACTGGACATGATGGGCTATCATCAGGCAGCCTCTGATGGTTATGACCAGTGGGTCTCGTTACCGATGCAACCCCGTATAGAACCGGGTCATGCTGCAAAACCCGGTAAATGGCAGCCGGAAAAGCAAACGCCTGGATCTCTGCTTGATCGTCCAACCGGGAATTTTTCTGATGGTCTGGGTTGCCTTACGCTGGCTGAAGGGGTTCCCGGAGTAGGAGGCCACATGGATGGCGTACATGCTTACGGCCCTGGTTGTATTGGATGGTCTCTTACTGAACACTTCAGGCTGACCAATGATGTCCAATGGCTGAAAGATAACCTGGAACGTATAAAAGCCAATGCAGAATGGATGTTGCGTCAACGGCGTCTGCTGGCAAGTATGGTTCCTGGTGGTGAGCGTCTCTGGTGCAAAGGTTTGCAACCTGCACATCAGGCAACACCAGACAGTGGCGGAGAGTTCATGGAATGGTACTGGAGCGAGTCCTTCTATTATGCCTCGGTTGCCAGGTTGGCAAATATTTTGAAAGAAATTGATCCACAAGCAGGTTCTAAACTTATTGATGATGCCAATGCATATCGCAGGGATTTGCTGGCAGCAGTGGAAAGGTCGATCACATTATCGCCAATGGTTCAGACACGTGATGGTGTTTTCCACTCAGTAATACCATTCGCATGTTACATGCGGGGATTAGGAACAGGGGCATGGGGATGGCAAAGGAAAGGTTCAGAGGGTCATTGGGGACCTTTGACCTTTGAAACCGACCTTTCGGCTACGCCACTAATCACTGTGGCAGAAATTCTCCCGGTTAAGGATCCGAGAGTGCAGGGATATCTTGATGTATTGGAAGACCGCTTGTTAATAGACAATCCGCGGACCGGGGCTCTCTCCTGGTTTTATACTGGCTGGCAACACCAGGTTGGGATTCAGAAAACTATAGAAGCCCATCTGATTGGAGATGATATTCCGGTTTTTATTCGTTCCTTTCTTAATAGCTATGCAATTCATATTGACCCGAACGAGGGATATGTCTTTAATGAACACGTTTTTAGGGGCCCACCAGACAAAATTTTCGAGGATGGTGCATTTGTTGTGCGTTTTCGAAATCTATTGGTGATGGAAGAGGGTCAAAACCTGTGGCTGGCGAGGGCTACGCCCAAAACCTGGCTGGAACAAGGCAAGAAAATTTCGGTCAGAAACTCCCCTACCTATTTCGGCACAGTCAGCTACGATATTCTCTCAGACGTGGATCACGGTAGGATAAATGCTACTGTTGAAATGCCCTCTCGTAATACTGAAAAGGAAGTTTGGTTACGTCTGAGGCATCCCGGATCCAAAAAGATCAGGAAGGTTTCTGTAAACGGCAGAGACTGGAAGAACTTCGACCAGGATAAGGAAATAGTTGAACTAAAAGGTCTCACAGGTACAGTGTCAGTATCAGTAAGATACTGATTTAATGGCCGGATATTACAAAATAATTATCAAAATCTCACCAACCATTTATCAGCTCATTACCAAGAAAAATATTCAGCTCATGGCATCAATTAGCCTGCAAAGTCTGCTTTAACCGCATTAAATTGAAGTTCAAATAATTTAGTTAATACCTTTCATAATCATTCATGAACAATACTTGAACCGATTAAACCAAATTCCACATCTGACGCATTTACCTCCACTGAGAATGACTTCAGGGTTAACGAGGAATTACAGGGAACCTGTAAAACCCTTGCAAAACCAACCGGCAAATTGTGTAAATAAACCGTTTCAAGTTCAGGAACAATCTTTGGGGTGATCATGCTGATATTTTGTCCGGTAATCAGTGGAATAAGTGTCGTTTCCCCATTATCATAATTCAGTTTTAGTTCTCCAACCCTGGTCCCGGTATGTCGCGATTGTAATTCGCTGATAAAAAATAACGAAAGATTCATGATTTTCCCGTTTACAGGGAATACCATTACAGAAGGGTTCCCGCTTCGAATGGTTTGAGCAGTTGACCGTTGACTTTTGCCATATTCTATGATTGCAAGAGTATTTTCTGTTTTCGGACATGAGAATATTCCGGCGTTGGTTTTTATTGTATCTCCCCAATTTATAAATACATTCCGGTCAATAGTAATATTTTTATTTACCCATTGTGAAGAGACAAAGATGGAATGGCTGTTACGCTTATCCGAAATATCAATGAATTCTGTTTTCTTATTACGGGTCAGCTGCATAAGACTGTCGGAATGATTGTCAATTCCGCTAAGATTAAAATTTACAGAAGTTTTCAAAATATTTCCGTTATTGTCCTCTAAAATAAAATCTGCGGCATAAACTCCTTTTGAAGGGATATCAATATTTTTGAAAAAAATGCTTTGATTTACCGAATCGGTATTGTTAAAGGGTATTCCAGCCTTCCGGTCAAGTAATTTGATTGTCAATTTCCCGGATTTTTTTTTCATCGAAGGGGCATGCACAACTAAATCAGTTTTTAGAATTTTATCAGAGGAGCTGTACGTAGCTGATTTCACCTGGACTCTCAAATGCGGTTCTATATTCAGTGCAACTGGAATATAAACATCAGGATCTTTCAGTTTTACAAAAAACTGATGATGTCCGGGGTTACCGGAAACAACGGCAACCATCTTATTGCCTGACAATTTTATATTTCTCAAAACAGACTGTGGATCCTGTATATTCTGAATATCTGAAGAAAATGTCAATGATAAATTTGTACTTTCTTCAACTCTTCTGCATTCCGTATCGTTAACATTTTGAAGTTTATATACTAATTTTATCTCGTGCGAGAAGGCGGCATCAGCTTTTAATTGAATTTTTATTTTATTTAATTCCGGGGTGAGTTTATACGGTACAGGCTTGCCGTTTACCAAAACTGCATTTATTTTGCACGGACGGAGAAATGTTGAAAACAAAAGAGAGCGTTGTTTTTCATACTCTACATTGTAGACCGCAGTTATTATCTCCTTTCCCTCCAATGAAAATTGTGTCTTTGCATAGGGCAATTTTATTTTAGCATAATTCCAACCTTCAGGAAATGCAGGTGACCATTCCAAAATTTTTCCTTCATTTCTCAGTGATAAGCCAAATAAACCGCTAACAACTCCATGTATGAAGGATCCGATAGGATTTCCGAACAGGTAATTAGCTTCTCCTTTACCACAATCATTCATTCGTTCAGGGAAATTACCGGGAGCTTCTGTATTTATTGTACCTGCAAGTGCAACTGACTCCAGCATCCGAAATCCTGTTGTGTTATCTCCGGTCTTAAAAAATGCCCGTGCTGCTTCTGCCATCTGAACAGGCATTACATTATCATTACCGAAAATTGATGGCTTCAGGTCACCAACCCGCATTAATAAAATATTATCATTATTAATTCCTGAGTTGCTTTCGAAACACAAGCTACGCTTCAGATAATCTAAACTTTGCCAGCCAAAAATTTCATCCAGGTTTGTGTACAAGGATGGAAAAACCAGATCAGTGTAATAATGACATAAATGGGCTATACTTTGCTGGTCAATATGACTGTAAAATGCGCCGGATGGTTTATTCCAAAGCATTGGGACGAGTAATTCATACATCTTTACAGACCGGCTGCGCCACTTTTCTGCATCTTCGGTTTTTCTTATAAGGTCAGCCATCAGTGCTGCCTTTTCCAGCATGGCAGCCATCATAAGGCTTGGTGAAGCGGCATCTCCAGGCAATGCAAGATGGTCGGCCTGATACAAAAATGCATTGCAACCATGGTGCCAGTTTAAAAGAGAATTATTATTATCGTCCCGTACTTTCCACATACGTTCAATTCCTCTGGAGAGTGCAGGCCAAATTTCTTTGAGTAATGTGGTGTCACCTGTGAAGTCAATATATTGCGATAGTTCGTAGATATAATAAGGTATTCCGTCTTCAGCGGTGGAATCGGCAGACTGCCCGGTGTATGTTACCGTAGTACAAAGACCGTGTTCTTTTGTATTAAAAATCCTGAAAGCCTTACCGGCCTTATTTAACTGGTTTAGCGAAATAGCAGCAGAAATCTGAAAATTATTTGTCCAATACGCAGGCCACCAATGGATACCTTCCAGCCATGCACTGTCGCCATTGTACACACAGTCCAGATTTACAATAGCAGTCATAAATCCTGCATCGAGAATTTTACCTGGTGTTGATATACTGTATGGCTTAAGTAAATTTGCGTAATAATTAAGGCTTTCCAAAATAAGAAGCTCCGGCTTCTTAACGGATATCAGATTATCAAATAAAACTCTTTCATCATCCGATTGACCTGCAAAAAAGTAAACAGAATCACTTTTATTGACCGGGATTTTAAGTGACAAATTAAAATTTGCAGTTGTATCAATAATTTCGGGATTTACGGATGGCAATGTTGTTGCTGCAGATTTAAATCTGCGTCCCTTCTGATGAAGAACAGCAATATTGTTATTTACGAAAAATTCATTGTTTGTTACTTTGTCGGTGGTCTTAAAATAATCGGCACTGAAGGTGCGTTTAATAGTATCTGACCGGCCAAAGTTGAATTTTATTTGTAAATCAGCAGGATACTTCATTTTATTCATGACGGTAACCTTTGCAGACATTCCCCAGTCGTAGGCCTGACATATTGTTACTTTGAATTTTAAATCAGGGAAAACAGCAGATTGAATGGTATATACAGTTGTCCCGTTATTAAATACTGTTTTAATGGAGGCAGCCTCATCGAGCCATTCTTCTTTTCCGCCATATCCAACGAGTATACGAACATCGCCAAGCCTCAGAATATCCGGGTCTAACTTATTCATCGGCAAAACACGTAATAGTGCAAATGTCGGAACGTCGCCTGTTGCAATAATAGTTTTACCTCGTCTTACACCATGATTGAAATTTTTGTCAGATTCAACCACTTTTATATTACTTCCATGATCCATTCGTATTACATTGTGACTTCCGCTTTCAATTTTAAAGGAAATACCATTCCCGTCCAGTTGGTATTTCGGAAGTTTTAGATTTCTGTCAAACTCCTGTGAATAAGCACATGTAATCCATATTACTCCTACAAGTAGAATTGAGTATATCCTAAGATTGTTTATCATGATAAAAATTCTTTGGTTTATATTTATTATTTGCCCGCCGGCTGAAATCAACCGAGATAAAATTCCAAATAATTTCCGACAATTGCATTATTTTCTGCTGAGTCCTCGTAAATAAAATTTGAAGTTGTTCCTGTTAAATAATTTGTAAAAAATTACTTCCAGGGTATTGCCGGATTTAATATTTCGGGTAACCAAATCCGGTACCGGCTCTTTCCGTCCCACGTACTGCCGGCAGAGGCAAAATCACAAAGAATTACTTCTTTGGGTTGTCCTTCCTTATCCTCAAGATATGTACCCAGCCGCAATTTTGTTTTAAAAAGCAACTGACATTGGCCATTTGTCTTAATCATCTCAAGAGGGACATTACTTTGTTGTTCCGGAAGGCAAACAACTTCATCAATGTTGCCCTTATTGAATCTCTGATCGCGTGCAAGGACAACCGGTCCGTACATAAATGCCAGGCTATGATCCTGCCGTAGCATACGTGGTGCCATATCGAACCTGATACTAATGGTATCATTATTCCCCCAGGTACGGGCAATAGTTACGTAACTACCTGCCTTGATTTCGGGTACAGGCTCCCCGTTAACCGCAATGTATGTTGTCCTGCTGAATTCAGGAACTCTTAATTGCAGTGAAAAAACAGATGGCCTGGTAAGACCGGTAACAATTTTAACTTCACCGCTTACAGGATAATTTGTAATTTGTTTCAGTGTAAGTTTGTTCTTATTATCTAAGGGAATAACGCTTGTCAGCTGACTATAAAAATTTACTGCAACCTTATTTTCAGATTTCATTACGGCTATTGAAGGCACAAGCATAAATCCCCGGGGGCCGTTGGCAATGCAGCAGTTTAAAAAGGTCATCCCGGGCTGAGGATAACTTTTACTCTTCTCGCCGGCTATCGGCGGGTATTTTAAAAACGTGCACCCATCAGTCCGCATCGAAGCCGGTAAAGCATTATAGGCTGACAATTCAAACTGATGGGCCCATTTGGGATCCCCCGTAACCGAAAGCAGACTGGCACAAAGCTGCATCCACGTAAATGTTACACATGTCTCCATCGTATTTGTTGCCGGAATTGTCTGAAGGTCTTTCCCATGATACCAACATTCGTATGAGGCTCCTGAACCGGCAATGTTTATTTCAGTAGCAATAATATTATTGGCCGTTTTAAGAACTGCCTCGAGATATTCCGGTTTGGGATCGATCCTGTACAAGTCAAGCAGACTTTTATAGCAATTCATCATTTCATATGCTTTTTGACCATTTTCCCAGCTCCACCACTGCTTCTCATTAACCGGAAAACGCATCGCAACATCTACATTATTCAAAGCTTTGCTTATAAGTCCCGGTCCGTCAGGTGTTCTCTCCCACTGATCAATGATGTAATTGCAAAACCTAAGGTATGCCTGGTTTTTTGTAACTTTATAAAGCATAATCATTGGTTCGAGAATAGTACTTGATGGCATACCCCGGAAATTGCCTGTTTTAATTAAATCGCGTTTACCAGGTCCGGTTTCAGTCATAAGGTGGTTTGCAAGCCTGACTGTGGCATTTAGTATTGTGGTATCAGATGTTACCTGGTACCAGAGTAACAAACCAAGCATTGTGTATTTACGCCCCCAGATATCCCATCCCCGCATATGACAGCTGTCGCAATAATTTCCTATGTAACCATTGGGACTCTGAGTGGCTATTAGTTGCTTTACTGCAAGGTTTATTTTTTGTCTTAATACCGCATCTGGTTTATAATTATACGCTGCTACGGCTGAAGCCATCCATTTCCCCCAAAACTCTGTCTGCCAGTACCTGCATTCGGCCTTCTCTGTAAAGGGTTTTATAAGATCACTGATATCCTGTGACTTAATACGATTGTCGATACATAGACCAATTGTCCTGCCATAATTACCTTCAATTTTTGTGCTGCCATCTGGTAAATAGTCAAGGGGTTGCTGTGCGTGTAATTGCATTACAAATAAAATTAAAACCGAAACCACTGATTTGAACTTTCTCATTGATTGAAATATTTATGTTAATATAAATCTATTCTTTTTGATTTCCGGTTGTGAAGATTTTAACAAGAACTTAAATGAACAATATCCTGGTCTTTCATTAAGTACTTATTCTCCAAGGATACACCAGGTATTAAATTCTGAATCAAAATTCCAGGTATTTCCAGCCGAAGAAAAATCGCAGAACTTAATATGATGTCCATCACCCATATTTAACTCGTATGCTTTCCAAATCCCGGGAGGTGTTTCAATCTGTTTTAATGTGACAAATTTATTTTTTACCTGAATTTGAACAGGGGCAAAGATATTACCTTCTGTTATTCTGACATCACGCGACAATGCCAATGGTCCGTAGAAAAACGTCACTGCCGGTTTTGTTGGTAAGGCATCCTTAGAAGAAAGACTTTGTACATTTTCATACTTTTTGTTATTATCTATATTGCTGCCAGCCATAAATTTCATCTTAGCCCATTCGCTATCATAATAATCATTTTTATGGAATAAAGAATCAGATTTTACTGTGTTAAAAGCTTCCAACCTTACTGCCATATTGAATGATAAATCAATAACATCCCCGTTTTCCCATTTTCGGTTTACCTTCATCCAATTATCAGATATCTCCCCTTTTTGGGCAATCCCGTTAACTTTAACAGAAGTATATTCACTCCAATGAGGTGTCCTGATAAATATACTAAATTGTTCCGACCGGTCAATGGATAAAGTTGCCTGTACAGCTGAACTGCTTAAAAAATCCCCTTCTATCTTTAAACGCAGTTGCCTCCCTGACGGGAGACCAACACTTCCTTCACCCTCGCTGAATAACGAAAGATAGACACCATCAATGGAGGTATTAAGTACTGTCTCAGCCGCCTGGAACAAGCCCCGCGGTAAATTATCCGTGCAGCACTGGTGATGTTGCAAAAAATGATTATGCGCAGGAATATGGATATGTGACATCCTTAACCGGCGAAGTCCCCAGGTGCCTGCAGGATTGAAGGCACACATTAATGAATTATAGAGCGTTCTTTCGATTTCATCAACATATTTTACTTCGCCCGTTTGTTTGAATAATTCAAAAGACAACCGGTTCCAGTAAACGGCATCACAGATTTCAGAAACTGTATTGATCAAACCAGCAGATCCGACATATTTATCATTAAAGCTTACACTCCCAACCGGTGTCCGTTCCCATTGGATTAACAATGCATGAATATTTTTTGCCGATTCTAAATATTTCTTTGTACCCGTGACTTTATAAAGAGCAACCAAACCCTCAACACAGGAAGTAAATTCGTACCCTTTGGCCCATTTATAGGGATCGGTTTCGGGAAACCAGGTATGTACCGGTTTACCTGTTAATCCCATGTTCAGAATATCCGGCAATCCTTTAGGATTCTTTGACCATTGCCCGACTATATATTCAGAATAATCGAGGTATTTTCTTTCCCCGCTAGCATTAAATAATCTTACCATAGGATAAAGAATCGAACAACTGGGCATCCCGTAAAAATTACCAGTTCGTACAATGCTTTCACCACCAGGGCCAACTTCTGAAATTAATTGATCCGCAAACCGCTCTGCAGAAGTCAGGATAGTGGAATCTCCCAAAAATTCCCAGGCCTCCAGTAAACCCCAAAGTGTGTATTTTCGATCCCATACGTTCCAATTATTTCCAACTATAAAATCAGCATGCGCATAAGTCCCGATATACCCATTGGAATCCTGTGTTGAAAGCAGCCCTTTAACGGCCTTAGCAATCCGTCCTTTCAGTTCATTTGAATGGTAATAACGGCTTGCCGCAATTGCTGAAAGGAGGTACTTCCCCCAGAATTCACCACGCCATTCACCCTGATCCGGATAATTTTTATCGTCTTCACGAAGACGAAAAGCCTCTTCGGTCTCCGGGTAAATCATGTTCCAGTTAGTGATGTCTAAAATCCGTTGTTCAGAGATTTTGTCAATATATTCCCCAATATGGCCTGAAAAGCGCCAGGTACCGGATATTAATCCTTTGAATCCCTGGTTCTCCTTATTATCGGCTATGACTGATTTGCCTGATAATAAAGCTATAAACATCAATGCCATGAAAATTTTCACAAACATTGGCTTTAATAGACCTGTACTCATTTTACATATATCTGAAGATTTAATTCTTGTTTATTTAGTCATTGTATTATCCGGAAAGTAGTGCTTATCCTAACGAAATCTGAAAACAGATTTGAATAATTTCAACGCTTCCCTGGTGGAAAAAACTTACCATATGATTGATAACTAATTAGTAACCTCAAAGATTGCACCCATATATTGTTCAGGAAAATTAACAGTAACATTGTTACTATTCTTTGTTACTTCTATTCCTAAATTATCTGGATATAATAACTTCACATTTTTTGCTCTGATATTTGGCAAAACAACCATTTTTTCGCCTTTCAGGCGCCAAACAGCAATAAACGATTTTTCAGCATTTCTGATTCCGACAGATACCGGTGAAATTTCATCTGCAACAGATGGCATACCAAGAGGGAAAAAGCAGACAGATTCAGGAACATATTGCCTGATTTGTTTTTTGTAAATATCCAAACCCTTTTTTACCTGTTCAAAACTTAGAGGGTTGAGTTTGGATAAATAACCGCTTTGATGGATCCGGCATAACATGGCATTAACCATGTTAAATGATGCTTCATTAGGAGTACTGTTTTCCAGGGGATAAGACCATGCAGCTAACTGCTCTGGTAATACAGCAGCCATAGCGCCAACTATTATTGCCGGATATTTTTTATAATCCATCTGGTCACTCGACGACTGCAATTGAAGATGTGAAAGCATGGCATAGTCCATCCGGCAACCTCCGCTGCCACAGTTTTCTATAACCAAATCGGGGTATCGCTCTAAAACCTCGTCAATCCATTGAAGATATGCCCTGTTGTTTTCAAGCAAACCCTGGCCAAAACTGCTTGCCGCCGTTTCAGTACCTATACCCGCATTGACATTATAATCCATTTTAATGTAACCAACTCCATATTCTTTTACCAGACGATTTACAACTTCATCACAATGGCCCCTGACCTCACTATTTCTGAAGTCAAGCACAAACCGGCCGGTTGACATCACCCTTTTGCCATGTCTCATAAAAAACCAGCTATCCGGTTTGCTTTTCAAGGGCGAATCAATACCTGCAACTTCCAGTTCGAGCCAAAGTCCAGGTATCATCCCTTTCGATCTGATATAGTCAAGTAGTTTTTGCAATCCACCTGTAAAACGCGTTTTTGATGGCTGCCACAAGCCTACAGTGCCCCACCAGTTTTCGTTTTTTTCAGCATACCATCCGGCATCTATCACAAAATATTCACATCCTGCAGATGAAGCTGCATCGATCAGAGGAATCTCCTTTTCGGTCGTCGGATCGGCCATAAGACAATTCATGTAGTCGTTGAAAACAACTCCGCATTTTTTGTTGGAACTATGAGGCTTTAAGCAAAAGTTCCGCCGATAAGAAGTTAATGCAACCATTGCCTCCTCAAATCCACCTTTTACACAACCCAGAGCTACCGGAACAGTCTGATAATCCTGGCCAGGCCTAATGCTTTTCCATGCATGACTGTACTGCTCATCGGGACCTCCAAGATAAAGGTATGTATTGTTAAACGGTTTAGCCCCGATATCTGATATCTCGCTGTGCCACGATCCATTATGCTCTATTTGCCAGAACCATGTAATACCTGCCCTGGTATTTTCGATCATTCCCATGGGAAGATAACTGGTTGTAGACCATGATCCTATATTATTCATCATTATACTGCTGGGAATAAAATAACCGTTTTCGACCCAACCAAGTTCAGAGGGTTTCATCGAATGCCATTGTCCTTCGGCCATCCAGGTATTGAAAGCAAAATGTATCAACAGGTTATCCTCTAAATGCCCTTTTGTAAGATATCCGAAATTATTTAGCATAGCTGAACTAAGATATTCAATACCGACATCCTCAGACCCTTCATTTGTCAGGCGCGTGTACCTTTTTACAACCGGGGATGCATCTGCAAATTCATAAAATGATTCAACCTTTAGTTTTTTTATAGTGTCTCTCTGGGTAATTACAACGAGGTTGCCCCGGTTTGTTTTGGTTTCTGTTTTTTCAATAAATAAGAGACGTGACCCGGCACTTCCACCGGCAAGTTTTGACCCGAAATGTACCATGCGGTTCTCACCGGTACAATTTAAAGCCACCTCATGATCAGCTACAGCGTTCATCTCCGGAAGGTTTACTTCACCGGTATAACTTTCAGGAATCAGCGAACGAAACCGGAGGTATTTTCCTTCAAAAAATTCGAACCCTGCAACCATATTATTTCCCTTTAACTTAAAAGCCGTATGACCTGGCTGGGCCAGACAATTCGCGCTCATTATTAAAACAGATAAAATAAACAAACCTGATACATGTGCTTTTAATGTTTTCATAGAAAAATATATTAATGAGCCAACACTTAATTTTTTGATTGTGCCATTACAACTTGTATTCCTTTAGGCGCTTTGAAGTAAGTTTTTATTCCCCCATTTTGCTGTTTTGTATGTTTCACGATTAAAACACCCAGCGGAGTAGGGAAAGTTCCGCTGGCCCATTGTAAATCACCTAAATGAGGATCCATCATAATTTTTTTGCAGCCAGGTTCAAGTATTTTAATTCCCAGGATATGTTCACTAAGCCAGGGAGTAGGGCCGGAAGCCCAGCCATGGCAAAGACTGTGGCGAAGGCCTTTGTAACAATATGCGCCATAATCGCCATGTATATCTTTTTTATCAGGTGGAACAAGTTCATCAATCCGGGCAGCATTGTCTAACCAATCCAGATTGAAATCTTCCCAGAAGGTAGTAGCCCCCATATCGAGCATACCGCCCCAAAACTGTTTTATAACATCAATACATTCCTGATATTTACCCCCTTCAGCCATTGCCTGTAACATAAAATACCCATAAAACGTGGAGAAATTAGCGGCACCGCCAACTGTCAATATTTCATTGGCAGCTTTATCAGGATCCATTAAACCGGCTAAAACCATTAATGCTGCAGCCTGTTTATTCTGAATCGGAGTAAGCCGGAAATTTCGCATTTTCGTTTCTGTTTTAATGCATTGAGCGGCCATCTCCTGCTCACCAAGGATCTCACACAATTCATTTCCAGCTTTCATTGACATGATCATTAATGCCTGATATCCCCGATGGATAGCTTCCGGGTTATTGCTTGAAGGCCAATCTAAAAAGCGGCCTCCATCCAATTGTTCTTTTCCGTCTGAATCTACCTTCGAAATTAATAACTTTAGCAGATTGATCATATATTCTTTCTGTTCCGCAAGATACTTTTTGTCACCCTGATAAAAATACCAATCTCTCTGGAGCAATATCCACCACATGCTATATGCGCTTATTGTATTCATCCATGATGGTAATGGATTTTGATCCTTTGCCACATCCAGGCTTTTGGGAATTATTTCGTTATATCCAAAAACTGTCTTTACGGTCTGCATTTCAGGATACATATCACCCACCCATACAAGCCGGTCCCTTTTAATCCCATCCCATATATATTCCTGCATATTAAGCTGTACTGTGTATGCGCCGGTCATCCATATTTTATTCAACAGGTTATTACTACATTCAAAAGAACCTTTATACTGAAGATCCCTGTAAACAAAAACAGCATTTACTTCTTTCAAAAATAACTCTTTGTTGCTGTCCTCCATATCAATTCTTACGAAGCGGAAGCCGGAATTGCCAATCTCTAATTTGCCCAGCCAGGGCAATGCAACAATGAAATCACGCATGGCATGGTCATTTGTTGCTCCCTTAAGAGTGTCCACATTGTTCATCACTTCACTGACACTCTCTCCAAATCTGATACGGACACGGACCGGATCATGTGTTTTCATTATTCCTGTAATAATCTGGAGTCCACCATGTAATTCCATACCAAAATCCAGAACAATTCCAGGCTTTACATTTGAATCACTTTTAAGTGTGCATAGATTCCTTTGAGTTAATTCCGCCTGTCCGTTTCCGGTAATAAGCAGGTTATGCCCTCCCGAAATATAATTTCCGGTCTTATCACTTTGCCATACAATCCTTTGAGCTTTTAAATATTTGCGTATTCTGGAGTCATCAACCGTTTTCCCGTTAAATGTCTCGCCAAAAACAGGGGGTAACTCTTGTGCATAAACACCAGCCACGAAGAAAAAACAGAAAGTCAAAATTACATTTACCTTATTATTCATAAGTATTGATTTTAGGTTAGCCCAATTAAATATCAAAAGTGCATACTAATTTATATTAATCATCATAATTGGAAAGATACCCTGACAATTTGAAAATACAAATATAAATTAAGTTTTCGTCAATAGTACGTCTCACGTTGCGGGCTCAATGCCCCATCTTCAGATCTGATCAACCCTGGGGCAGACAGGAGGAAGGGCATCCATATCAACAATGGCTCCGGCATTTCGCAGGTTCTCTCTGAGTTTTGGTACGTCAATATCAGAAAAAGAGATCCTTTTTTCACCAACTGTCCCGCAGCCATCCCCGTAGCTTCCCCCATCGCCATACATGACGCCATTACCCTTACAGGTCCAAGTACCTGACGCTCGATGCTGACAGCTCGGCCAGGGCAGATAAGGTTGGTCAGTTCGCACGGCACCATGATGCCGTAAGGAATAGGGACGAATTTAGGCATGGGTTGACCGTGCATCGGCTGGCCGGCGTTGCGACTACCGCCGAGATCCCAGCCGTAACCCGACCAGCCGATGGTGTCGGAGTACACGCGCCCATCCTGGACCGCAGCAACGGTCATCCGCTCGATGCCACGGATGCGACGCGTCTCTCGCACGCCGAGATCCGAGGCAAAAGCCCGCAATCGGCAGCGCTCCAGACCGGGCACATGACTGCGAAACAGGTCGAGCAACTCCGGAATACGGGACCGTAGTTCAAGCAAAGCGGCACTGCGCCACATCGGATCGAGAGCATCGCCGGCCGGCATCCAGTTGCCATTTACCATGAAGCGACCGTACTCATCGAGTTTGACAAAGACGAAGATGGGGATCGGGTACGGGAATTTGCCGGACTTGCGCAGGCAGTCGATCCGCTTACGCTGGCGGGGATCGTCTTCTTTGATGAGAGCAGCCATGAACCGGTCTTCATCAACCGCCTCCAAATGAAGCATAAAGCTGACCCCAGCGATGTCACCGTCGACTTCATCGCCCTTGGCCAAAACACATCCACACCGCACGTCATAGTGTCCGACCACGGGCAGAGTGGCGGTAAAGGGCAGGGTCGCGGATTCGTTGGATTTGGGAATCCCTTTTGCGGACGGGTTCTCGTTTTCTTTGCCAGGTGCAGACTCTCTGGCGGCATAAGAGTTGCCACCTAAAATCCCCGTGCAGAGTACTCCGGCTGAAATACCGGACCGTTTTATGAATTCACGTCGTGATTGTTTGCTCTCTTCGTTCTTCTTCATTGCTTTTGTCTCCTTTTTGTTGTTCATGGACTTAGTCCTCCTTTTTGGAATTTTTATCTGCCAGCTCTGACTTTGTCAGGAATTTCCGGATATCACCCTCGTCAAATTGCAGATAGAGCAACTGTTTGACATTATGCCCTAAGAAAATATTGATATGGGTGCCATCGGCAAACATGTCAATATAGGAGCTGGCATGCCAAATGGTTGGAGATATCCCCCGGAAGACGAACCGGGGTTCGCTCCATGTATGCCCCTCGTCTTTGGAGATTGAACACCACAACTCACCACGCAGTTGAGTAGCAAAGTTGCGAGGTGGTGGTCCTTCGAAATAGTGGGTAAACGCAATGAGCGTTTTGCCGTCGCCAAGGTGGAAGACCATAGGGGGCGCACCGGGGTGTGACAACGTCGTTGGTTTTGGATCGCTCCAGGTGCGGCCATCATCCTCACTGAGGCTTTCCCAAATGTGCCCTTCCATGGTTCGGGTCATCAGCAGGACTTTTCCACCCCCCAGATTCAACACAGTACCCTCGTCCATGCGATTTAACTCTCTGACGAACCAACCATCGGGCCGTTTTCCCGGTAGTACTTGCCATGTCTTGCCTTTATCCTCACTTCGCAATACATATTGACGAGTGATAGCTACTCCTCCCCTGATACTGCAGTGCGAACCAATAATCCATGTGCTGGCGTCTGTTTCACACATCCGCACACACGACATCCCGGTGAATTCAGGGTCATTCACCGGACGGATTAATGTGACCGCCGACCAGGTGTGTCCGTCGTCATCGGAATAGCGAAATCCGATCGGACGATTTTCATTGATGCGATTTCCAGCTTCTGTTTTAAGATGATGATTCATCCCAAGTCCCGGCAGGGCTTGAGTGCCAAACGCGTAGATGCGCTTTGTGCCGCGCGGTATCAGTGGAACGAATCCGTGATGCGATTGTGAGGAATCAAATACAACTGCCGGCTCAGACCAGGTTTTGCCCTTGTCGGAAGAGCGCAAAGCAAGCATCTCTTTTCCCTGGTAATACTGACCTTCACCTTCCGGGAAAAGAACCAGGTAATCGCCTTTTAGTGTAATTGTGGCTCTGGGAACCCATACAAAATTGCTTCGGAACAGTATCTTACCCTCTACCGCCGTGGCAGACAAGATGTCCAGATCCCGATGCAGCGATAGCCCTTTGGGCAGCGAAGCCAGATCGATCTTCATGCCGCCAACGGAAATTGTATCTGATGAAATTTGCGCTTCAGATACTGAAACTAAACAGAAGAATAATAGTGAAGAAATAAATATCAAATTCTTTTTCATCTGGATAAGATTTTGATAAGACATTAATAATAATTGTTTGTTACCCCGCTAACTATCCGGCGAATCGCGGGTTCGTCAAGAGTGGTTCGCTCAGTTACGGATTGCGTCCTTTTCGTCGAGGATTGCGCCATGCTCGCGAAGGTCTGCTCGCATAATCTGAATATCAATGGTCGCGAAGGTTAGCCCACGCCTTACGACCTGCACCGCGGCAGTACCCGCCGCCTCGCCCATGGCCATGCAGGGAGCCATCTCCCGTAGGGGACCGAGCACATCGCGTTCAACACTGATAGCGCGACCCGGACAAATCAGGTTACCCACCGGGCGGGGAACCATGACCCCGTAGGGGACGACAGAAATTTCCGGCTTCTTTTTGCCGTACATGGGTTGATGACTGCCACTCTTAGGATCGGGCAGATCCCAACCCCAATTGCTCAGGGCAATAACCGTATCATCACGACGTCCGGATGCTAAATCTTCAACCGTCATCCTGATATCACCACGGATACGCCGGGTCTCGCGTACCCCCAAGGCCGGGGCCACGGCACGGATGCGGGCATTTTCAAAACCGGGGAAATGTTTCCTGGCGATGTCCATCAATTGAAATATCTCCTTGCGGCCGCGCCGGATGCCGTCGCTCAGGGAACGACCACTGGTGCCGTCAACACCGAGAATGCGCGGCGTGTTGATCATCATTACTCCCGTCTGTGTAAGTGTTCTGGAGATAAGGCGATCGGTATCCCACGGCCAGATATTCCGGGTTTTGAGTCCGGCGATTGTTTTGATAAAGCGATTGTTTTCACCGGGCGCATTAATCGCTGTCTTTAGAGCCTTCACGTCAACCTGATCAACGTGAAACTCCAGGGTGACCGGGGTCATGAGACTGTCTTCATCGCGACCTTTAACATAGTCGCAGCCACTGCGGGCAGCCACATCAGCATCACCGGTCGCATCAACCACCGTCTTTGCCGCCACCGCATGCAATCCGCTCTTGTTAAGCAACACGATGTGCCGGATGCGATCACCCTCAACGAAGGCATCGACCATCCGGGTCTGCAACAGCACCTCGACACCGGCCTTTTCCATGAACTCCTCGAGCAACAATGCAACGCCGTTCGGATCAATTGCAACCCCTTGCTGAAAAGAGGGGTCACCACTCAATGTTGTCCACCCGCGTTCAACCCCGGCCAGACTCAACTCGCGAAAAATTCCGCCCACTATCCACTTACCCTGATGGATACCTCCCAGCCACTCCGACACCAGGCCCGAGGTAGCATTACCGCCGAGCTGGGAGTGGCCCTCGACCAAGAGTACTGACAGTCCCCTGCGGGCAGCAGCCAGGGCTGCGGCGGTACCCGATGGGCCGCCACCGCAGACCACCACATCATAGTGTCCGACCACGGGAAGAGTGGCGGTAAAGGGCAGGGTCGCGGATTCGTTGGATTTGGGAATCCCTTTTGCGGACGGGTTCTCGTTTTCTTTGCCTGGTGCAGACTCTCTGGCGGCATAAGAGTTGCCACCTAAAATCCCCGTGCAGAGTACTCCGGCCGAAATACCGGACCGTTTTATGAATTCACGTCGTGATTGTTTGTTCTTTTCGTTCTTCTTCATTGCTTTTGAGTCCTTGTTGTTCATAAACTTAGTTTTTATTTTTTTGAATTCAGCTTTGCCAGTTCTGACTTTGTCAGGAATTTCCGGATGTCTTTCTCCTCAAATTGCACATGGTGGAGCTGTCTCCAGTTATGCGCCAAGAAAATATTGATATGGGAGCCATCGGCAAACATGTCAATGTAGGAGGATGTTCCCCACAGCTTGGTTGAGCCTGCCCCTCATAAAACAAACCGAGGCTCGGTCCAGGTATGTCCCTCGTCTTTGGAAATTGAGCACCACAACTCGCTCCTGGAATTACCGTGGCCGCGCGCGTTATTATTGTGAGTAAACGCAATCAAAGACTTGCCATCACCAAGGTGAAAGACCATGGGCGGCGCATCGGGGTGTACCAACGTGGTGGGTTTCGGATCGCTCCAGGTACGACCGTCATCCTCACTCCGGCTTTCCCAGAGGTGTCCTTCCATGGTTCGGATCATCAGCAAGACTTTTCCATCTCCCAGACTCAATACGGTACCCTCGTCCATCCGGTCGTACTCCTTTACGAACCATCCGTCGGGCCGCTTTCCCGGCATAAGTTGCCAAGTCTTGCCTTTGTCGTCGCTCCGAAGGAGATACTGTCTTGTTTTTAAGTTCATTCCGCCGGGCACCTTAATTTTCGATCCACCCCAGTGACTTTCATGCGAACCGATAATCCATGTGCCTGCGTCTGTTTCACACATCCGCACACACGACATCCCCATAAACTCAGGATCGTTTTCCGGACGGATTAATGTAACATCCGACCATGTATTGCCGTCATCATCGGAATACCGGTATCCGATCGGGCAGTTCTCCCCACGCCCTTCTATGACTACTCTGCCGGGCATGGCCTGCGTACCGAACGCGTAAATCCGCTTGGAGCCGCGGGGTATCAGTGGAACAAATCCGTGATGCGATTGTGAGGAATCGAAGGCAACTGTCGGGCCGGTCCAGGTTTTACCCTTGTCAGAAGATCGAAAAGCAAGCATCTGTTTCCCCTGGTAGTATTTACCTTTGCCTTCCGGAACCAGAATCAGGTAATCGCCGCCAGGGGTGATTATCGCCCTCGGGACCCACATCATTTCGCTTTGAAAAAGAACCTTCCCTTGTATCGCCGTGGCAGACAAGATGTCCAGATCGCGATGCAGCGATAGCCCTTTGGGTAGCGAAGCAAGAGAAAGCTTCGTGCCGCCAACGGAAATTGTGTCAGCAACCGCGACAACGGAAGGGGCTTGCTCCGGCTTCTTGTCCGCGTTTGTTATGTCTTTTCCTCCTGCAGCGGAGTTCTTGACGGTTTCCTTCCCTTTCCCGGCTTCCATAGCAAAAACTGTAGTTGTTAATAAAATAACTACCATCAGAACTATGTATGTAAATGCTGTCTTCATTGTTTTTTTCTCCCTTTTATGTTTTTTACTTATTATCATTAGGTAATAAGCTGAGGCCTTCCATACTATTATCGTTTAAAAAAATACTCAGGATACTTCCACTGGAAATCATCCTTCTTACTTACGTTCTCATATACTCCGTTTGGCATGGTTGCATTATTCTCTTCTGTCAATTTCTTCAGGATTTCCGGATACCGGAGCGGGTCATCGGTCTCCTGCTGCCACTTTTCCAACTGATTAAGCAACCGGTCAAGTACAGGTTTTATCTCAGGTTTATCAGCCAGATTGACAAATTCATACGGATCGTTCTTCAGATCATAAAGCTCGTATGGTGGTGGATTGTTAAACGTCTGATATGCCTTTTGAATAACCGGCGACGCGGATTTTAAATCGTTTTCCACCACATCCCATTGATAGCGTCCAAAGTACATATTGTAAAGCGGATTGGTTGTACCTGTCAATAAATTTTTGGTCAGCTTGTACTGTTTGTCCCGGACCGATCGTTGCGGGAAACAGGTTTCGGGCCAGTGCACAGTGAACTCTGTAAACAGGTAATCGCGCCACGGGACAGATTTTCCCCGGATAAAAGGGAGTAATGATTTCCCATTAAGATTACCGGGCTTTTTAATACCGGCGTACTCCAGTAATGTTGGTGCCAGATCTATTGTAGAAACCAGTTCATGGTTCACCTTTCCGTGCCTGCTGACCTTTGGATCGTAAATAATCAATGGAACATGTGTGCCAAAATCATAATTGGTCATCTTGGCCCTTGACATTTGCGGACCATGATCAGAAAGAAAAATGATCAGAGTATTCTTATCCTTACCGGCTTTTTTTAAATAATCGAGAAGAATTCCAACACCTGTATCAAGACGGTTCCAGCAATTATAATAATTGGCGGTTGTTGCCTTAATCTGAGGAGAGGTTACACCCAGTGCAGGCAAAGCTTCTACATTTTCTGCTTTGAGCGGATTGGCAGGTAACCCAATTTTTTGTTTAGGATAGACATCGGATCCTTTAGCGTTATCTGCCGTATGGGTATCCATGTAACAAACCATAAGAAAAAAAGGAGCGTTTGATTGAGTGATAAAACCGTTTGCTGCATCAGCCATTTTTCTGACATAACGATCAAAATGTATAAAAGGACCATCTATTCTGAAATCAAACGGGAAATTTTCCTCCGGATTAACATGCAGCTTACCAACCAACCCGGTTCTGTATCCTGCTTCTTTGAGAGAACTAATAATATTAGTAGTACTTTCTTTATACAACCGATATTTATGGGTAGCTAAACCTATTTGCCCGTTTTCATGAGGAAAAGTACCTGTTAAGATACTTGAGCGCGACGGACTGCAACCAGCTTGAGTCACATAAGCATTCGTAAATAAAATACCCTTTCGTGCGAGTGAATCGAGTTGAGGAGTTTTATTATATGCATTCCCGTAGCAACCCAGATCGGTTCCTCCGTCTTCCGATATAATCAGGAGTATATTGGGTAGTCTGGGAGCTCTCTGGCAAGAGCAGGTAAGTATTAACGATCCCAAAAAAATTGTCTGTATGAACCTTCGGCGATTATATTCTTCATTCATAGCATCTTATTTTATTTGTATTACTGTTTCTGATCTTAATAAGTGATGCTTTTTTGCGAATATTCAGGTTATTTTTTCCGGAAAATAAGCAAAAAAATTGCGGAGTGATTCCACTCGTATGCCAATCGCTCAATTTAGGTATTATTCATATCACTTATTCATTATCTCATACAACGCTTCCGATGACCATTGCTCCCTGGCTTTACTGACCAAATATCCAAAAAATGTTTTATTCTCGGCATTTTCAAGGGGCACATATTTTTTCAATTTATTTTTTTCATCTTCGTATTCTTTTTTTCCTGTAAGGTTACACCACTCATAAGGGTCGTTCTGCAGATCGTACAATTCTTCCGATCCATCGCGGTAGCTAATGTACCTAAAAGTTGCTGAACTAATCGCATGATTGTTTTTCCCGAGTGTAGTAATCACGGGTGCGCCTCTTTCTGTTTTTTCTCCTTTTAAGATCGGCGAAATATCCACGCCCCCGGGAGTAAAACCTTCTGCTGGTTTAAGTTTACACAGACTGATTAGTGTGGGATAAATATCCTGCAGGCTCACGGCTGTATTTTCAATCCTCCCCTTATCGGTGTATCCTGGAAGTGAATACAACATGGGAATATGAGTTGTTTTATCCCACAGTGCCATTTTTTGAACATGTTCCTTTTCTCCCAGATGATATCCATTGTCGCCACACAACACAACGATTGTGTTTTTTGCATATTCACTGTTCTCCAACGCATCCAATACTTTTCCCAACTGTTCGTCGGCATAGGTAATGCTAGCACAATAACCCTGGATAAATGACTTCAGCAGGTTTTCCTTCTTTAAAATATCGTATTTTTTATCTCCTCTAGCCATCTGCACAGCAATTGGCGGTAAATCATTTAGATCATCTTCTTTGTATCCAACTGGTATCTTAATTTTATCTATCGGGTATATGTCATAAAAACGCTTGGGCACAATGTAGGGAAGATGCGGACGAAAAATACCCAGTGCTGCAATAAAAGGATTCTCGTGTTTTTCTTTTAATACTGCTACAACGCGGTTTGTATTTCGGGTATCTTCCTGCTGCTTGCTTTCATCGTCTCTGTCCCAGGTGTCGGGCAGGGCTCCCCAAATTACCAGGTCTGCCCAAACTTTATTACCCCAAGCGATAGAATCGAGCGAACAAAAATAATCCGTAATAAATGGCTTCATACCGTAACCGTAATCTTGCGATGGCATAAAATAACCGGGAGTGTAATCATCGCTTATCATCTTTATTTCTTCAGGCTTTTTATTAAATCCGGTATTATTAAAATGCAGTACTTTTCCATAACTAGCTGTAAGATATCCGTTATTTTTAAATTGTTTAAAAAGGGTTACGGGTGCATTAGGCACATCGATGGTATCGTAATAACGCTGGTTGTTAAAATACACTCCACTATGGTAAGGTGCCACTCCCGTGATAAATGCCGTCCGCGAAGGACACGAGACGGGTGCCGGACAATGTGCATGGGTAAATACAACACTTCGTTTTGCCAGTCTTTCGTAATTGGGTGTGTGGATTTCTGTATAACCGTAAATGCTCTCCATCGTATTCAGGTCGTCCATGATAATAAATAGGACGTTGTACTTAGGTTCCTGTTTTTGTATCGAACAGCTTCCTGTTGCCAGCAAACCAACACCTGTAAGCGCATAAATATTTCTGTTCAGTTTTCTCATAGTCATTTGTTTTATTTTTTTACAGTCAATAGGAAGACCATACACCGAATCGGTCTTCACATATTCAGCATTATTCATTCGTTCTCCCCATATTAGTCTTTTTGTAGGATCATAAGGGCACCTCTAAATACTGCTTAAAAATCCAAATTGATTTTTTTGAGCTGGTTTTTATACCGGCAATAAGACAAAAGCTATTTAATCGTGGCCAATTTGTCCCGATAGCCATCGGGATAACTCCAGTCAAAAATATTTTACTCCATAGATTTTGTGTCGTCACTCATCAAAAAAGAACAAGTTCTCTTTTGAATTCGCTCCTAACAAAATTTTTATCCTTTGTCTTTGGGGTATAAAATGCCTCCTGTTTTGCATTTTTTGAGCTAATAGAACGTAGTGCGCCCAAACACTCTCGTGTTGGCTCTCATATCTGCCTCCTTTCTTTGTTTTTATGCCGCTTCGATGAGCCTGTCAAGCTCCTCCCAGTCAGTTTTATAAAAATGATGTTCATAATATATCATTTGCCCAGAAGTCTTCGGTCAGCGTACTTCCGGCCATCGTGTGCCCTTTTACCTGCTAAATCCATGTCTCACTTTGCATATTTTGCTTCTTCGCCCGCCAATCAAAACAAGTTTTGCATTGGTCTCCCTCATAGCAAAATTCACTGGTAGAACGTTGTTTATAAAGCTCATGCAACTAGATGGCAGTCATGTCATAACTGCTTGAGTAACAAACATACTGGCAAACCGCAACAATTTGTTGCCGGCCAAGATATTCAACTGAAACAATTTCCTTTACACTACGCATCGCTTTCAGCATCCGGGGCTTACTCCATCCCTTTGCCGTATAGCTGAACTCGCATATCGCAACATCAACTTGTTGAAATGAAGCTTTAACGATTTTTGACTGGCTATTCAATTTAGTTTATGTAAATAGTACGTCTCACGTTGCGGGCTCAATGCCCCATCTTCAGATCTGATCAACCCTGGGGTAGACAGGAGGAAGGGCATCCATATCAACAATTGCTCCGGCTTTTCGCAGGTCCTCTCTTAGTTTTGGTATGTCAACTTCAGAAAAAGAAACTCCACGTTGTGCTAATTGTGCCGCAGCCATCCCGGCAGCTTCCCCCATGGCCATACAGGGCGCCATTACCCTGACTGGTCCAAGCACCTGACGCTCTACACTTGCAGCGCGGCCAGGGCAGATAATATTCGTTACGGGTCGCGGAACCATAATCCGGTATGGAAGAGGTGTTGTTAATCCCTTTTTCACTTTATACCTGTAGCCACCCTGGTCATCAAAGGCAAATGGTTGTTCACTTGGCTTTTTAGGATCAGGCAAATCCCAGCCATACATGCTGAAACCTATACAATCATCAAAAAACCTTTCATTCGAGAGATCTTCCACCGATAACCGGAAATCACCAACTATTCTCCTGGTTTCCCTGACTCCCAGTGATGGTGCAATAGCTTTTATTTTAGCATTTTCAAAACCGGGAATATGTTTCCTGAAAATTGCCATTAACTGGTGCGACTCTTTTCTGCCTTGTACAATTCCATCAGAAATTGAATCTCCGTCTGTACCATCAACCCCAACCAACCGGCTGGTGTTAATAAAGAATGTTCCCTCATCCACCAATTGGGTTGAAATGAAAATATCATAGGGGAAAGGCCATTCCCCTGATTCTTTTAAATGACTTATAAGTTTTCGTAGTTTAGGATCATTTTCTGATTCAATGAACCCGGTTAGTTTTTCCTGGTCAACGTTATATACATGAAATATTAAGGACGACGGAGTCGTCAGGCCATCTTCCTTTCTTCCTTTTTCTGTTTCGCAGCCACTTTTTGCAGCCAGGTCTGCATTGCCGGTAGCATCGATAACGCATTTGGCAGGATAAGCCTGTAAACCGCTTCTATTAAAGGATATAACATGGGTTATCTGATCATTTTCCCGGATAACATCAACTGCCTGGGTATGGAGCAAAACTTTTACCCCGGCTTCTTTCATCTTATCATCAAGGAACATATCAATAGCATACGGATCCAGGGGAACCCCGTGTATAAACCAGTTATACCAACCAAAAGGATGATATTTCTGTTCCGGGTTTAATTTCGGCAGCAAGGCATATCCTCTCTTTTCAGCTTCTTCACACAAGGAACGGAAAATACCTCCCACAACCCATTTCCCTTCCTGGGTCCTGCCTCCCAGCCACTGAGATACAAGGGCAGATACTGCCATTCCACCCAATTGTCCCTGATCTTCAATCAGTAAAGTCTTCAGACCCTCCCTTGCAGCGGATAGTGCGGCGGCGCATCCGGCAGGACCACCACCACAAACAATAACATCATAAGCCTCCCTGACCGGGACATTTCTGTTAAAATTAACATTGACCATAGCTGATAAAATTTAAATATATGTTAAAACTGTACACTATTTTTTAGGTTTTATTATGCTGAGGTTTTGTTAATTATTCAGGTTCCCAATCATCTGAACGGAACGAGGAAACGGGTATTCCTTCAGTACTGAACAAATCACCAACCACAAAATCTTTAAATGCATACCGGACAGCAACCGGCTCAGGCACTAAAGGTGACATAACTGTCACACCCAAAGGTAAATTAACTGTTGCACCATATCCTGTAATAAACGCCCTGGCCGGAAAGAACCTTTTATTGGATCCTGCAATTTCAAAGCAACTCAGTTCTTTATTATATGAAGTCAATCCATTTGGAGCATTGTCGAACGTCAGTTTGACAAGCCCGTCAGCAATTTTCATTTCCTTCATTGCAGGACTCTTGCAGGCAATTCCTTTCTGTCCATATGTTTGTGCAAGTGCCAGGAATGCAAGCCTATCGGCACCAGCTTTCTTATTGGCAGGATGAATAAAGTCTTTCTCGCCGATGTCCATAATACATGCCATACCAATATTCGGAATAGCAGTTGAGGCTTTTAACTGGGCTTCACGCTGAAAGGCTGAATTGAGGCTGCCAGGGCCATAGTCAAACGGCGCAATCTGGACATAGTAGAATGGGAATTCGCCGATCCCCCATAATGACCGCCAGTTTTCAATAAGTCCTGGTAATAGTTTCTGATAACCCTTGGGATTGTTCCGGTTTCGGGTCGATTCGCCCTGATACCATATAGCTCCCCGTATTGCGTAACCAACAATCGGGTTGATCATTGCATTAAAAAGAACAGTAGGTGACTGAGGATTTAAATTTTCAACCGGCTTTTTCTCCGGAAGTGTTACCCAATCGAATTTTTTTATTCCACCTTCTCCGATCCATGGTTCTATGCTGGTACCACCCCAGCTTGAATTGATCAGTCCAACAGGAACGTTAAGAGCCTTTTGCAGCATCAACCCAAAATAATAAGCCGTTGCACTGAATTCGGACACATTTTCCGGTTCACACAGTTTCCAGTCACCGCTGAAATCATTAAGCGGATTAATACTTGTTCCTCTTGCAACAGTAAACAGTCTTATGTTTTTATTCGATGATATCATAATAGCTTCCAATGACCCATTCACTGGCTGGCATTTAAAACCTTTCATCGGCATTTCCATATTCGATTGCCCTGAACAAACCCAAACCTCACCAATCATTACATTTTTCAACCTCAAAGTGATACCATCGCTAATGGTTACTTCATAGGGCCCGCCTGCAGATGGAGTTGAAACTTTCAGCTTCCATTTTCCATCACGACCAGCACTGACAGAGTAACTTTTTTTATTCCATGAAGTACTAACTGTGACAGTTTTATTATTTGCAGCCGATCCCCAAAAAGCTGCGTCAGTTTGTTGTTGCAGCACCATATTGTTTCCAAAAATTGCCGGAAGTTTAATTTCCCCGCACAGATTGGGTGAAGAAATGACAATTACAAAAAGTAATATCATTAAGGAATAGATTAATCTTTTCATTTTTTAATTTTTTAATTTGAAATATTTATTCCAGAGTATGAGAAACAATTGTCTAAGTGTGCTCTAATTTGTTTATCACTCAAATTTATATTATTGATTTTATTCTCTTGATTCTTTTAAATACCTGCTTAGTTCCGGTGTATCCCAGGATCTGCTATACTCAAAAATTCCCCCTTCCCCTTTTACGTTTCCTCCCCATACATATGTTTTGATCAATTGTGATTCGTTATCCACAATCCCACCAACAGGATTCATTCCGTCGGATTTTCCAAACGGCCCTTTATACCTGAGCAATACGCCTTCAAACTGCCATTTATTACTCCCCGAAGCCAAATCCCCGGGTGAAATAGAATAAAGTTGCATCTCCATGGGTTTATCTGAATTGCCATAGGTTCTTCGGGTAAGGGTAGATTCCAGTCTTCCTGTAAACGGATTAAAAATAACACCCGGTGTATCAATAATATCGATTGGACCAATGTTTGTAATTGCAAACTGAATTGGGAACCACCCTGTTGGTGAATATCCCTGGCCATAATATACATGATTAATCCCATTCCTTAGGAAGAATAGGAGTTTCCCTTCAAATTGCAGCGGAGTGATTTCACTTAAGTATAATCCTTCCGGAAGGGCCTGTTCTTCAAATTGCCACGTTTTGCCAAAATCCTTTGAATAAATTGCGCACAGGTATTTTCCGTAATATGAGTTTGTTTTGCCATCTCTGCCAGATGGCTTAAAATCCCGTGTGGACCAGATGGTCAGTCCATGATTTGTGTCAAATGTCAATCTCAGGCCAGGCGACCAGAATGTGGCTTTAACCTTATCGGCCGCATTTTCACCGGTACCACCCACATGTGTAATTGGTTTTACCAGTCCGGGAATTTTGGAAAAATCAGGTTCACTGTTGACTAACGTCCATGTTCTTCCCTTATCGGCAGATTGATAAAGCCCTTCATTGAGGACTAAATATACTATTCCCCTGAATACACCAAGACCCCCGCCCCAGCCACCAAAGATGGTGTATTTCCAGGTTCCTGCCTGTTGTAAAACATCAACGGGGTCCGACCAGGTTTTACCTCCATCGTCGGAATAAATAATCATTCTGATGCCCGAGTTTTTATCCGTATGCGGCTCATTAGTATCTCCACTCCAGTGATAGTGCCTCCGGTCATAAAGCAGGATAATTGTTTTATCGATCTGTGTAGCTATCGGCCAGTCAAAATAGTCGTTGCCGGTAACAACCAACTCTGGTTTAGGCAATACAACCGGTTTGTGAGATATCAGTGGTGAGGCATCAAGAAATTCGACCTCATTGCTATCAAGCTGGGACAGTCTCCTGGCAAGTGAGTCAGAATAATACCATGATTTTACCAAAAGATCTTTATGCGCATTTTTATTCCCTGGTTGGCATGAAGAAAATGCAATAAATAATAAAATTAAATAAACTGGCGTTTTATGAATCCTTTTTTTCATTTGATGTGCAATTGTTTTATAAAAAAATGCTATTTACTTTATTTCTGACATGTAATATTCGAACCGGAATAAAGACGGTATTTTTGTTAAAAGATAGATCTTCATCATTTTCTTGATTCTTTCAAATACTTGCTAAGCATGGGAGTATTCAGAGACCTGCTTAGCTCGAAAATACCCGACTTTTTTCTGCAATCTCCCCCCCATACATAGATCCTGTGCATTCCAACTTTTTCATCTACAATACCGGCAACAGGGTTCATGCCATCGCTTATTCCCCATTTGCTTCGATATTTCAGAAGTACTCCTTCGAAATTCCATGTATTACTTCCAGCAGCCAGTTCATTTGGATCAATAGAGTACAAATCCAACCGCATAGGATCTCCCTCAACACTTGTTCTTATAGTAACCGTAGCTTCTAACCTTTTTGTTACAGGGTTATAAATGCAATCAGGAGTATCCATTACTGGTGTTGGTCCAACATTGCTGGTTACAGCAAAATTAAAAGGGAACCAGCCTGTTTCAGAATAACCTTGTCCATAGTAATGAGCACCTTGCCCATTTCTGAAGAAGAAAGCCATTTTACCATCAAAAGGAACAGGTGTTAGTTCATTAACGTTAAGGCCTTCAGGAAGAGCTTGTTCCTGGTACTTCCAGGTTGTACCAAAATCGGGGGAATAAAGGGCCGACAGAAATTTGCTATAGTCCGAAGGCGTTCTTCCATCTCTCCCTGATGGTTTAAAGTCGCGCGAGGTCCAAATGGTCATGCCGTGCGTTTTATCAAAGGTAATTCTTAACCCGGGCGACCAATACTTTGGGTATCCGGTAGTATCCTGGTCATTCATTTGTACCAACCAGGGCTTATATTGATAAACTAAATTTACAGGATAGATTTCTCCTGGCAAGTTGTTAACAGGATTTATTAATTGCCACGTTTTACCCTTATCCAGTGATTTATAAACCCCTTCATTTAAAGCAAGGTAAGCAATACCTTGATAGGTTCCCACGCCGCCACCCCAACCAAAAAATACAGTAGAGTCCCAATGGCCGGCTTGTTCGAAAACATCAACGGGTTTGTTCCATGTTTTTCCTCCATCATCCGAAGAAATAATCATTCGAATGCCCGAATGTATATCATTTTGAGTCTCTTCGTCAGGTTTGGGTCCAAAATGATAATTACGCCTGTCATACAAAACAATAATAGTACTGTCTATTTTTGTAGCAACTGGCCAGTCGAAATAGTCATTGATTGTTACAATGTTTTCCGTAGTGGGCAAAATAACAGGTTGATGGTTTATTAGATCTGATCCGTCCATAAATTCAACCTCGCTGCTATCAAGCTGTGAAAGTTCCCTGGCGAGCGAGTCGGAATAATACCACGATTTTACCAAGGAATCTTTACCCACTTTTTGTATTCCTTGTTGGCATGAAGAAAAGGTTATAAGCAACAAAGAAATAAAAATTGAAACATAGTGAATCATTTTTTTCATTTTCAGATTATTTTATTTTTTATAAACTACTTAATTTCATTTTTTAATATGCCTTGAAATAGTTGAACCCGAAAGGGCGCAACTATTTCAAGCAACATCTAATTTTCAACAAGGATATGCAATCCGGTACCCTTTATCGTTAATACATCTCCATTCTTGATTGTTTTAGCCTCCTCAAACGGGGAATATAGTGTTACATTCTCAACCTTTCTATTTGTAAACTCCCAAACATATTGCCTGGTATTGTCTGCATCATTTGCTACAACGATGGAAAGTTTATCTGTTTTTAGGTTTCCATGGACTTTAAATTTCAATAAGTCAGAGGGCTTAAAACTCTTACTCGTTTCGTTATACTCCTGAATTTTAGCCAACTGATTATCGTAGTATTTTGCTAAGAATATGTCGTCTGCCAATATTTTTCTAATACTTTCAACTTCTTTAATATAGTTTGCAATATCGCTGTAACCAGCTTGCTTAATCGAGGATTGGTAATAATTAGGCTCTATACAAATTACAGATCCAGTCATTACGGCACCATTAACGCCTCTAAAATCCCTTGCCTGACCAATGTGCGCGCACGATGTCCATTCGGGAAAAACATATCGCAAGGTTGAAGTGCCATATCCTTTTGCAGCTCGGTAAAATACATCGAAATAGGGAAGATACCTGTCTAAACCAGCTTCAGATGCAATGCGAAAGTCGGGGTTAATTGCCTTACATTTTTTAAAGACACGATCGATAGCCTGTATCTGTCCTTCACAGGCTGCAACATCCGGTTTTAATGTGTTCATTGGATTGAAGTCAAGATTAAAACCGCCGGCTATTTTATCCAGCTGAAATCCCTGTGCCCCGTCTTTAACAAGTTTAAGAAAATAACCCTCCATAATTTCTTCTATCCGGGGAACTATTGATGAACGAACTTGTAACCGGACACTTTCCTGATGTCTTGCAATAAAGGTACTATGACCCCATGCCATGTAAATCTTTTGATTTCCGAATTCGTTTTGATTAACGTATTTATGAAGCTCTTTCTTATACCAGTCTGTACTTATATCCAGTACATTATAATTAATGAAGACAAGACAGTGATCGCCCCTGTCTTTTATCGATTTCAACAGGTTCTTAAATTCTGTGTTTCCTCCCAATTTATCTTCAGGGATATACTCAGGATAGTTTCTTTCAAGTCCTCCTTTCCACCACCCGATTAATTCATAGCAACCAATTCCGAATTCTTTTGCATCTTTTGTCCATTGGTTATACCCTTTGTAATCGGTCTCAATACGGTCCTCCGGCTGCATGAGGATTGAGGCAAACCATGAACTTTGCTTGCGAAGCCAGCTTTTCGAATTGTCAAAAGGGAAATGTGACATGAACCATTTTCTGTAAAATTGAGAACCATTGTGCCAGTCTCCTTCGTGTACCCTGATAATGAATTCACCTGACTCAAGAGTTTCACCTGATTTAACAAAAGGATAACGCAAATGCGAGAAGACAAGGCCGATCGGTTGTCCTGCTGCTTGTTCTTTGGTAAACCATGGATCGCTTGCTCCGGTGATATCAGGCTTCAGATAGGTATGCCAGGTGCTTCTACGGCAAATTGTATCGTGATATCCCAGATACAACCCGACATTGTTTTTTGCATCATAAATGTCCCACCAGGGCATTGGCATGCCCGAATAAACTCCCGGATAATCATATGACCATTCAGCAGCCTCTGCTCCAAAACTTCTAATTCCAGGGTAGTTCCTAAATAAACTGAACTGCATGCTCTCTTTGTTATAATACGGAATATCCAGTATTGCTTCACGATTCTCACCAAAATCGGTCATTCCCCCTATACGTGGAAACCAAAATTCCGAGATAGGAAGACTATCATTATTGGTGAGTTTTGATTTAAAAGATGCATAATCATCATTCAATGTAATTGTGTAAGATAAATCAATGGGGTATGTTCCTTTAGATGAATGCATTCCCGAAAATTCAACAGTAATTACATTATTATTTTTTGTAACAGATACAGGCTTTTGTTCCATTCCATCAATGTAGTTACAGGTATATTCCTTCAGGGGCAGACAAATAGTGAAGTTTGCCGCTAACTTTTTCTCACTGATTAAATCGCATTTATTTTTTTTCACAAAAAAAGAAGAGATAGCGCCAGTTTTTGTGTCAACCGTGATTGTTAAGTTTTTATTATCCAATGTGACGCTTGCCTGGGAATACGCATTACAGACCAGAACGAAAAGGCAAAGGAGTGTTACAAAGGATTTCAAAACCAATTTATTTTTCATGTCTGAGTGAATTAAAGGATTAGTAATTAAGGAATAATATTGAAGTTTTCATATTTTACGTTCCAATTTCCATTTTTAGGAAACCCGGGTGCATCTCCTTGTGAACCATCCCATCCTGCAGTCATCATTGCCACAGCGGTTAATAAAGCTCCATTAGAAGGGAAATATGGGAAAGGTCCTCCGGTGGCCAATCCATGTTCATCAAACTGAAAACCCTCAGAAGGATGCAATAACATAGTAATTGCCAGTTCAGGGTTTCCGGTTCGGGCAGCAGCCATGGCAAGCATTGGGAAGTCCCATCCCCAGGTTTTATTAAAATTCCAGGTTGATATTACTTTATTGAGTGTTTTTTTAAAACAAACAGTATCTACCCCATCGCCCGGAAGCATCCCGAAAGTTCCTGTCAGGGCAGGATGTTCGAAAGCAAATTTTGTCCACATACTATCAACATTTTCATGTGTTACATAAAGACTATCGATTTTTGGTAAAGGTGATAATTTATTGAGCACACCGGCCCATTTTTGATCTCTGTTTAATCCCAGACGCTCCTTCCATATCAGTGCTGTACGCAAACCAAAACGCCAGTATCCAAGTTCAAAACACGGATTAACAGTGGCTAATGGATCAGTATTTTCAGACACAATGTAGATAGGTGGCCCTAAAATGTACCTGTTATTTGATTTTTCATAATATGCAAAATCGGCCATAAAATCAGCTGTGGCAAAAACCACCTTTCGCCATTTTTCAAGTGTTTCCATATTGGGATGCAAACGATAATCCAATTCAGCAAAGTAGATTGGGTGCGGTTGTTGCCAAATAAGCATAGCATGAATCGGGTGAGGCCATTCCCGGTCGAAATTGGCTGTACACTTAGGCCAGCGTGCCCCCTTGTACCCTTGTTCTATTGCACGATGGATTGATGAGGGCAAAAAGTCATTAAATACATGCAAACATTTATCAAACAGAGGCCATCGGTTCCATAACGCATAATGTACTCCATGCCACCAAATCATTTCGAAATGAAAACGACCGTACCACCCGTTGTTTACCAATCCTGATTCCTGCGGGGGATATTTACCAGCCTCGTTCGCTTTCATTAAATATTGTGATAATACTATCCTGCGTTCAAGTTCTTTCCACCTGACATCTTTACTCCCGGATAAGTCAATCGCGGCACCTGATTTCCAATATTCCTGCCACGCTTTGCAACTTTCGGTAAAAACTTTTTCTGCAGAAAGTTCTGGGGTTATAGTTTTCGCGGGTGAAAATGTGCACGTAAATGATATTTCACCGGATTGTACAGGATTCAGATAAAACCGATGTTGGGATGAAATAGTATCACCTGACAGTAATTGCGCATTTGAACTCCAGTTCAAAGAGAGATAGTACTTTGCATTATCCATATGTCTCCCAATTATTGCTGATTTGTTGCTCTTTGATTCAATTACTGATGAATGCCTATCAGGCTGACTGTAATCTCCCGGATAACCAGTAAATTGTTTTGAATCAGCGTATGGAAAATCAAGAAAAATTTTGATCCGGCCTTTTCTGATCAAATCCGATTTTACTGAAATTCCGATTGCGTCGATTGATGGATGGCAAGCCGTTTTTACGGTCACCTGACTCCCTTCCAAAACAAAATAACTATAAATAATTCCATTCCACATATCAACCTCCTGACGCGTTTTTGAAAGGTCGTCAATTGTGGCTTTTGTTCCATCTGACTTAAACAGAAGAAAACCTATACGTCCCAAATTAAAACAATGCGGATTTCCGGCTAACCATGAAGACAACTCAGGTTGTTTCTGATTAGGCAAATTATATTTGACTATCCGACCGTGAGTAGCTATTTCAGAACCCAGAAAGTTATCAGGAAGTTGCCCTCCGGGTAATTGAAAGCTATGCCAGCTCCAATGTGACATTGTATTGAATGGCACAAATGTTTGAAGTCCGGTTATATCAACCCCAAAAGCAAACTCGCCATTTCCTACCTGCCCAGGACTCTTCGGGTTAGTTACCGTTGTTATTATTTTATGTCTTTCAACGACAGATCGCCGATCGATTTTCTGCTTTGAATGTATGACGCTTGTTTGTCTACCCGCATTCAGGGACAAAAAAACTATTAATGATGTTGGAATAAAAATATTCATACTAATATTCTTCTTCATTTTTCTCAATAAAACAAATCAATCCTAACAACGCTCCCCAGGTGTAAAGCGGATTACTGTTAGGAGTATTGCCTCCTTTTGCAGTGTCCGGACAATAGTTTTCCCAAACCCTGCTGTTTGTTTCCCATTCATTCAGCAAAAGGCTTCCGGATTTTTCAACCAGTTGTATTCTCTCAGTCTCAAAATTATAATTTCTCATTCCAAGGTAAACAAGAAAATTTAATGGAGGCCAAATCCTTCCCCTCCAGTAAAGATGATCAGCAAATGCAGTATCTGATCTGGGAGTTGAAGGTATTACCCATTCACCCCAAAATTCTTCCCTATTGCAGAGATGATCTCTAATCATTCTTTTAGCTTGCTCTTCAGTGGGCAGGCCAGTTAATAGCGGATAAAAATTTGCAGGTGACAACCTAAGGCTAAAGGCCCCTGTATCAATTCTTTTGTTCAGATATATTCCTGTATTCTCATCCCATAATGTTTCCAACTGCTTCGCATATTGAGCGATTCTGGATTGTAATTCTCTTGCCTCCTCCAGAAAACCCAATTCAATGGCTATTTTACTTAAGTCCTGACAATCCCTTATATACAATGAATTCAGACCAACATCTGATAATTCCATTAAATGTGTTTCCTTGTTAAATGGGACATTATCATAAACATGGGAATTATCCATCCCCGATTCTAAAGTTGCACCAATTTCATTGTTAGGTTGTATATATTCTGCGGGATCTCCAATTTTTGGGTCAAAAGGGTTTGACCCCCATGATAATAAACCAAGATGGTTCTTCCTGTGCTTATCCCACCACCTGTTCCAGTTCAATAGAGGTTCCCAGGCAGCTTCAATAAACCATTTTTCTTTCCATCTGCTGTATATTGCCCAAATGGATGTTGAACCTACCGGCGGCTGACTGCGGTCCCAGGTTCGTCTGCCACTTCCATTTACCCCGTTAGGGACAAAGTGGCCATCAATCATTTCACGGAAAGATTCTAATGCCTGAAGGTAAGCAAGATTTTTGTTGTCAATGGATAACAGGCGGGCAGTAAAAAAACTGTCCCAGCAAAACAAACCATATCCCAGCCGCCTGCAATTCCATTTTCGTGCTACCGTACACAAAACTCGTTCGTATTTCGGTTCATAAATTATATTCCAGGCAAGGCTTGTATGCATTGCTTTATGGACCTCTGCCAGTTCATGATATTTTTCATGGGTTCTTAGCTCCATGTCACAAGCTTCACTAATTAGCTTCTGAATTTCACTTAGGTTTCTTTTCTTGTCTGTTGAAAGTCCAACTGCTGAGTCCATTTCAAAGGCCATATACGGATATGTTGCAGGCAAATTCGGATCAACTGTCTGCTCCCGGGTAGAATAAACTATTAATGATTTGCCATCTGGAAATTCACATGTAATACTACCTTCATCAATTCCAAGTTTTCCGGGACGGTTCCAAAGTAATTTACCTTCGGCAAACAATACCGGAGCTTTTATTTCCCTGCCATCCGGAGTGATCAGTAATACCAGCCCTTCATCTGTTTTTGCAGACTCTACCCTAAATTTTATTCCCCGTATATTTAATTTAAGCGAAGTATAAGACCCATCAAAGGAATGTATTCCCGGGCTTACCTCAATCCGGTTTTCTTCACAATCGCTTTTGTCAGCAAAAAAAGTTGTTCCCTGTACTGGCCCTGTTGGTGTAACACCGAAAAAAGCTTCTTTTACAATCTGAATTTTTCCATAAAGGCAGAACCCTAAGTTTAACGAAAACCCTTCGGGCAGTAAAACATGGTTTAACACGCTGCGTGTGTCCCATGTGTTCCAGCCTTGTGCAACACTATTCAAAATTGTTTTAAAATCCTTATTTTCAAACATATAAATGTTTTATAAATTAAATCTTATTCCAAACATCATTAAATATATTCAGTTCCTCTTGAGAAATTATATTTCGCAGAGTGAGTACAATTCCCGATTTACCATACGTTTCTTCATGCATTTTTTCAATCCATTTAATAAATTCCTGACGGGTATGATCTTTTGGTAAATATTTGTGGCTTTCAATACCGATCTGTTTATCTTTCAATGTATCAAAATGATCCTGGTACACCCAATACCCCATAGGCTGAGAATTAAAGCCCAGAATATTTTCATTTTCGAAAATCACTGGTAAAGGATGGCCGGCATAGCTTTCACGAGTATCTTTTGGGTTGGGGCAATAATGGTAAAAAATCTTTTCACCTATAGATTTTGATATCTGTGTTATTGCAGGCATTTCAAATTCCTGAATCATATCAGGTGGCAAGTTGATAATGGCATCGCCGTCAATTTGAATACCTGGTTTAGCGGAGCCACCAGTATAATAAACTGTATCCTTGTAATTACAAACCGACCGAAATTGCAGGATAATTTCAGCAATGATATCGGCAATCCACTGAAGGGCAATCTTTACATCATCGGGTGCATTATAAAATTCAGTGAACAATTGCTCACCCAGAACATCATTGAGGACCTGCACAGGTCCGTGGGTCGGAGGAGGTTCGATATAATAACCTTCGGGAAGGTGGTTCTGAAAATAAGTTAAAAAATCCAGTGTTTTTGGTAAAAGTCCCGCTTGTAAATCAGGTTTTCCATTGTCGAGCAACTGTCTAAGATTCATTTGTACCGGACTGCAGAATACTTCTGATTTTAGTTTTGCATTATCAGGTACAAAAACCCTGGCACCAAACATAGACTGGACGATATTTTCAATCTGTACTTTCAGCGTCGGTATTCTGCCAATGCAGCTAAACCGATAGTAATCGGCACATTGCATAGCGCTTTCAAACATTTTCCGGGGGTCGGCATATTGCTCGAAATAAGGATAGTCTGCCCTGTAGTCGGATAAATCCTGGTCATAGACTGCGGCACCAAGAACACCGAGCCATGTAACGCCGGTAACCACAGGGGCTTTGTTGACAGGTTTCCAGGTCAAAGCATCAAGCTGATGACGTTTATACTGCTCTTCAAGGGCGAGCAGTTTGTCGGTTTTGGAAAAAAAATGTTGAATCATGCTATAAACTCATTTAATATTCAGAATAGATGATATTTTCACAGTTTTGATAAGTACTAAAATTTTAATCTTCTTACCTGTTCCAAATAGTACTTGTAATTTTCAAGCGGTGTATCCGGAGTGATTAAATGATCCGGCATAAGAATGAAACCCCCTTCTTTCATTAGTGGCAATCTTTTTTCAAGTTCTTTGTCAATTTCTGACTTACCTTTTTCTATCATGTGCTTATTATAGCCGCCAATCATGCGTAATTCCTTACCAAACTTTTTTCTTAATTGGTGGGGATTAGCATTCCATTTTCCAATTTCGATGGGATACATGATATTCACCCCTGCATCAAGCCATAGCCTGATTAGCGGCTCAATAAGCCCGTCGCAGTCCACTGCAAGGAATTTAATGCCATATTCATCCAGTTTGTTCCGAATTTTCATATACCCTGGAACAACATACTGTTTAAATATATCAGGGTCGATTAAGGGACCACCACTTCCACACATATCTTCCCAGCATTGAGCCGAATCGATAGTTATTTCATGATTTTTCATCACTTCATCGATGATCCAGCACGACAAATCTGCCATAGTTTGAACATAGTCTTCAAAAACATCAGGATTTTCAAAGGTTAGGTAGATCATATTTTCAAGACCCATCCAATTGCGAAGCCATCCGGAAAGGGAACACAACACCAATCTTACAGGGCTTTTATACTTTTTATAAGTTAATTCCCATTCCTCTGTTATTTTAATTCTGTCCGGGTGCGGCTGGAGACGCTTTTTATATTCAAGCCATTCTCTGGCTGTTTTAAAAGTGTATTCAACATCCTGGGGAATGCTGCTATGGCCTTTTTTTATCCTTCGGGTAACGCCATCAGTATCCCTGAATACCTGGTATTCCTTTGAGTCTTCAATGATTTCCTTTTCAAAAACCGGAAAAAATTTGTTGTTGATTCCGGAAATATTAATAAAATATGGAGCAACATCCAAATAATCATAGACATTAACATTATCCGGAAATCCTTCTTTGATCCAGCGTATTTTTGTTTCATCCCACTCTCCCCAATGAAATAGTGGCATACGATCAAATTCTTCATAATTCATGATTCTTTGCCACGTTTCCTGATTTGTCATTTTACGTTCCTTCTTTAGTTGTTTTTTTGTTTAAAGTAAAAATTGTAAGCCCATCAAGAGACTTATCATGTTTAAAAAACAAACTGGCAAGATATCCTACCACAAAGCTTGATATGATGCCTAAACCTCCATAAAGGAAGAAGTGTAAGGGGGTATTATTTTTCACCAAAAACATGATTATTGCACTGCCTACTGCACCAATCATGGCACCTTTGCCATTGGCACTGCGGGTAAATATCCCTAAGACAAACAAACCAGTCATTGCACCGCCAAAAAGGCCTGCCACTTCAAGAATGATATCCCACACTGAGGTGATATTAAAAAATGTCATGCCGATGGCAATCATGATTCCCATAGCACCAAGTCCGAAGGTAATATACCGCGCCAATGCCACTTTCTTTTTTTCGGCCATATCTTTAATTGACGGTCCAAGAAAATCCCGCATCAAAACAGTTGTGGAGCTATGTATTGAACTATCCACACTTGACATGGAAGCAGCAAAAAGAGCAGATATGATTATTCCCCTGATTCCTGGCGGAAGGTTTTGTCCAATGAAATAGGGCACAAGGCCATCTGTTGCCATTATTGGATCCAGTAATTCCGGGCGCGATTTATAAAAGACGAACAACACGGTACCAAGGCTAAATGCAAATAATGCCCAGGGAATTGAAATAGCCACGTCGGTCCAAAGTGCTTTAGCTGTTTCTTTTTCATTCTTTGTAGTTAAATAACGCTGTACAACCGATTGATCCGATGTCATTGTGCTGATTCTGGTAAAAACATTACCAACAATAATGACCCAAAAAACTGCCATAGTAAGGTTTACATCAAAACTACCAAAACTGAATTTGTGGTCTTCAAAGGCAACCCGTGTAAACTCGCCAACCCCTCCATCCAAATTTAAAAAGACATATACAAAGCATAAAGCAATACCGCCAAATTTTATAATTGCCTGTAGTACGTCTATCCATATTATGGCAAGCATACCACCCATTGCAGTATAGAGCGTAGCGAGTAATCCAATTATAAATATACAGACAACGGTGTCAATATTTGTAACTGCTGACAATGCAATGGCTGGTAAATAAATTATAGCACCAAGTCTTCCAAGTAACTGGAAAAGAAGATATAAGGCTGATACGAATAATCGCACAAAGCGATTGAACCGCTTCTCAAGATACTCATAAGCACTGGTCACATTTAACCTCCGGTAAAATGGTACGAAAGCATATATTACAATTGGAACAACAATGAACCAGGTAAATACACCTGCAAAATAGCTCCAGTTGGTTGCAAATGATTTGGCAGGTATAGACATAAATCCAATTGAACTTACCTGAGCAGCCATCATACTAAGCCCGGCAGCCCAGAATGGTATTTTTTGTCCCCCTAAAAAGAAATCCTTTGTTGATTTGGTTTTGTAAGAAAAATAAATTCCGAGCAACACAATTAACCCAAGATAACCGAACAAGGTAATATAATCGATCAGGCTGAAATTACTTCTGCCGGCTTTTACTATTGTGCCTTCAAAAACAACTGATGTCCGTACACTTTGCCTGATCTCACCTCCGGGAATAATAATCTTATCTTTCCAGAAAATAGCTGTTGTAGCTGCAACACCCTGAGGAATTTTACTTATGGTATACCAAACATTTGTTATGGTATTATACGACAATATATCCTGTACAAAATGATAATTGTCTTTTAACTCCATGGTATTCTTAACATCATGGCCATCCGAACCACTAATAATTATAATCTGGGACATACCAAGCGCCAGGGATGGCGCCACTAATGCCGCACGGGGCAAATCTGCTATTCCTGACCAAATTTTACTTGTATCGATCTGGTGAGGATTATAAACATAAGCATCCTTTAAATATGTACTATCGCATTTACCACTAAAGAGATACAAACAATCAAAACCACCATTGGATTGTTTTACCAAACTTGCGCCAAATCTTTTGCTTCCGGGCCAGCCAATTAAATCTTTCCACATTAAGTCTTCTGATCCATCTTCCTTTTTGAGGTTTAATTGCCAGAAATTATGCAATTCAACATCTTTCCCATCTATTGTTCCCATCCCTCCTGCAACGTAAATTTTTTTATCAAGAAAGGCGGCTGCTATATGTGATGCAGGTAATGGCAATGACGCATATTTTTTCCCGATAATTACTTTTTTCTGCATTTCGTCCCACTGAAGCAGGAAAACGGCATCTGATTTTCCATCTTTATTTTGTCCACCCAAACAAATAATACCGTCAGGAGTACTAATTGCAGCACCATGTGCCAAAGGATATGGAAGCTTTCCGGCATAAATCCATCTATACGAGGAGTCTGATTCATTGATACATACAAAAATTGAATCCCAATATATTTTGGTGCCTTTTTCCCATGCCGGTTTATCAAAGTTTGAACCACCTGCTACAATTAATACTTCCTTATGAACTCCAACAAACGCTGATGACAATCCCTTTTGTACCGGCAATCTATTTATGCTGGTTGAGTCCCAGGTTATCCAGTTGTTTTTGGGCTGAGATATTCCGGAGTAACAAGGGTTATATAAGGAAAAGAAAGTTGTTAAAATAAAGAAAGAAAATAGAAAACGTAATTGAATCATAATCAACGGGATTTGTTAAGGTTTTATTTTAAGTTGTCTTTTTATATTTCTGAACCAGGTATTTGGCTTCGTCAAAAGATTTTGCTTCATAAAACAAGGAAACACCAGTGGAAAATCTTTTACAGATTTCACCCGAAATCAACTCCTCTTTTTCGGGCTGGATCCTGATGAGAGGAATCCTCTTTTCGCGGGCCATGGTATAGATTTCATCGATATCGTTCAGATAAGACTGGCCGAAGTCGAAACATTGTACTCCGTCTGCATTTAAAAAGGAACCGATAATATGGTTGATTTTCCCACATGAATGTATTCCTCCCCCCCAAAGGGATTTAATAACCAGACTGTCGAACGGGGCAACATATTGTTCATAAAGATCCGGTGACAGCATCATAGATGAGTCATTCCTGATCAGGATATTTCCTTTAACGGTAAATCCATGCTGGTGACAATAACCTTCAGGTCCGTCACAGGTATAATCTTTTAATTTATTTGCGAAGCCTATCTGTGCCTGTGAGATAATTTGCAGACTATTTGTTATCAATTCAGGTTGCATGTAAAAATCTATAAACACCTCACTACCACGCAACAACTCGAGGGTATCTATCGGTCCCTGCATATCCGGAAGGGTGATCTGGAGGCATTTTTTAAGATTCTGATAATCTTCAAGTATCTGATGATATAATGAATAGAGACCGAAAACCTTTGGACACCAACCCTGACTAAAATCCAACGGATCATGTTTCATTGATGACTGAAATTCCTCAACAGTGCTGAAGGACCGGACCCAGGGGGGATTATCTCCGGTCTGCCCAATATTTCCGCCAAATATGGAAGCAATTAATACCGTACCAAAATTTGCACGGATGGTTAATGGCAGATCATCATTCAGTTCTTTTCTCAATGCTATACTGGTACCCCAGGCAGTGGTTAACTCATTAAAAAGCATTTTTTCAGGATTATCAAAAATCTCTCTATGGGGAAAGGGTTGAAAACGTGCCTCCGCCGGATATGGGAAGGCCATGATAAGAGGTAACCTTTCAACTTCTTCCCAATTAAGAATTTGTCTATGCAAGTTTTCAACTTTTTGTTGATGCCCGTAATCTAAAGTATCATTTAGATACTTTAATAAATCTGCCAATTTCTGAATCATTTCACCAATTCCTTTTCTGTTGTGATATATGCCCTGATAAAAGGCATTTCAGAAGGGGTACCACCATTGCCTCCCACCGTATAATCAGCAATAATAATTTTTCCATCCTTGTCTTGTGAAATTGACGGATATCCGCAATGTCCAGGTGGAGAGGCTATAATATCCAGGGCAACTAACCGGTCTCTTCTGAACTGATCGGGATAACCCTTTGAAGAATCCCATGTCCAATCGATATCATAATCTTCCGCATTATCTACTTTTACATGTAAAGCCCTCCAGTGCGATACTGAATTTTGCTTAACTGAAGATTCGTTTTTTTCGACTCCAATGTCATCCCAGCTAAAATTTTTAACCTGCCGGCTGCCAATCGTCACCATACGATTTTCCAAACCATTGATGGGCGCTTTTAATTTTTCTTTACCATCAACCGAAATAGTAATTTTTCCATTGCCTCTTACAATCTTATAATCGTGCCATTGGGTTGCATCAATATCAAAACCTAGCTCAGGTTTGTCAGCCAGACACACCCGATTTGGCATGAAACGCACCCAGCAACCAGCTCCAATATTGCAGCCATTGGCATCAGCCTGATCCACTTTAAGCGAAGCTTCTATTGTAACCACAGCATCGGGTGATTGAGCGGGGTAAAAGCCAAAAAATGCATATTCGACAACCTTATTGCCTGTATTTAAGGTCATAATGCCATTTTTCATCAGGCATCGGTCTTCGTTATAAATAAAAGTTGTAGGTGTATAAACAAATTTCTCATTCCGATCGAATAAGAAGGCGTAAGTACCGGATGTACCGTAACAATTTCTATATACCGCCAGCAGCTTTCCCGATTTTAGTTTGCGAACAATTGGCCTTTGCGCAAAAATGGGCGAAAGAAATGGTTTATCCCATGATGCACCACCATTAAGGCTGTAAACAAACCTACTCGGTTGCATAATATGACCACCACCAAACCCAACACGGGTAATTGCCATTAGGGTATCGGGTCCCAATTCCACAGTGCCAACTTCGCAATCGCCAATAAAAGGGTTATCGGCCAAAGTAGCCGGGCTCTCCCAGGTTTTTCCACCATCGAGCGAACGGGTTGTTTGACTCAAATAATAAATGTCACCCCATGGCATGGGCGGATTCCAAAGTTTATCGGTTTTTTTCGAAACAGTACGGGTAAAAATTAATTTGCCATCGTGCATTTCGGTGATATATCCAGGTTCGCCCCCTACATCGTCAACTTTTTGAGGTTCACTCCATGTTTTGCCCTCATCATCACTCCAAAACAGGTAATTGCTCATTCCCCTGTTGGGTTTTTGCCAATCGGAAAGCATGGGCCAATCCTGTCCTGTAGTTCTTTTTCCATAATCACATACAATAACCAGTCGTCCGTTACTAAGTTTGCTTATTTGCGGGGCAATCCAAACCCCATGGTCATGCCAAACATCGCCGTGTGCAATACTGTGATGCCCTGACCAGGTGCGGCCATCCTTTGAATAAGCCACCATAATATCAGTGAAAGTAGCAGTATGAAAGTCGGATCGCCGGCAGGATGCCACATAACCAGATGGCGTTGATACTATGCCAGCGACCGAATAATACCATCCTTTTCGGCTTAAAGCTTCCTTTGCCGGAAATTCATCCTTAACCATATTGAATTTACTACTATCCGGGAAAATCCGCATCGCATGGCGGAAATCCTGTGATTGAATCGCCGATGTGCATAGAAAATAAGATAGAATTAAAAGTACTGTAGTTTTCATTTTAGTTATGATTTAATGATTATTGTGATTGAATGTTTTACTTTGATAATAATTTACAAGTCAGATTCATAATTTCTAACTTCATCAAACCGGGTAATGCCCGAAAGTAAGCGCCCCAGGCGAGGCCCTCGGCCGTTGTATACTTCAATCGCATCGGCATCGGCATAACGAAGGAAGAGAATTCGTCGGTAAGGGTCTTACCCAAATTGAGATAACCATATTCCTCGTAAAATTCCAATTGTTCTTTGGAAAGCGATTGATAAATAAACAAGTCACTTATTTTCATGGTAAATATTTTTAACTTTTTAACTTAAACAACAATATTCTAACTCTTAACTAATATAATATTCAATAAAAATCATGATTGAGGTTCTGTTGGATCCAGTGTTCAAGTTTGTAAACTTTACCATTGCACAGATCAGCGGTCTTTTGGCGTCGGTTCCTGAGCCCCTACCTCGCGTTTCCAAGATTTAAATGCAGCCGACAACCGTGCTGCTTCATTTGGGAGTTCACCGGACAGGTCGTGCGTCTCGCCTATGTCTTTCACGATGTCAAACAACTCCTGCTTGCCGGTATCGTAGTTAATCACCAACTTAAGCGGACCGTCGCGGTAGCTACCCATCATGCCAAAAGGATCCGTTCGAGCGAGGGCAAGGTGGTGCGGATAGTGCCAGGCGAGGGTTTGGTGTACCGCCCTGGCTGGGTCGCCAAGACAGGGCACCAGACTAATTCCATCACGGTGCTGTTCTGGCTGTAAGGGAAGTCCTGCCAGTTCCAGAACGGTTGGAAAAAGGTCGCAGGTCGAAATCAGGGCATCGCTGGTGGTGCCCGGTCGCGTATGTCCGGGCACGCGCATTATCCATGGAACGCGCACACCCCCCTCGTACGTCGTGCCCTTGCCCCCGCGCAACGGTTTGTTGTCGAGACCGAGGTCAGGCCATTTTTGGGCACCATTGTCCGAAAGGTAGATCACTGCCGTACGTTCATCGAGACCGAGTCGCGTAAGACCATTGAGAATAGTAGCTACTGCGCTATCAAGTTGCACCTGCATCCCTGCATATTGTGGGCTTGGTTCGCTTGCGAAACGCTTAATCAGATCCGGCGTACAGTCATGCGGTCCATGCACCGAAGAGAACCCGACATAGAGGAAGAACGGTTTGTGACGATTAACTTCCACCCAATGCAGTGCCTCGCGCGCTTTCACTTCATCGAAAAACACCGCTCCTGGCGTGTATTCTTCTTGTGGCACCCACTTTTTTTTGTCAGACATGGTAGCCCAGCGACTGCCACTTCCCGCCAGAGAAACATCAAAACCAAATTTTACCGGAGACGCTCCGAGATGCCATTTGCCTACTTGTGCGGTGACATATCCTGCCTCACGAAGCGACTGAGCAACGGTGATCGCTCCTGAGGGCAACTCTGATATCCAGTCTTTCGGCTCGTTCATGTGTTCACTGTCGCCTTTGCCCTTTCCACTCGGGACCGTGGTCAAGTGCAGGCGAGCCGGTTGCTTCCCGGTCATGAGACTGGCACGTGTCGGCGAGCAGACCGGGCCGGCGGAATAGGCGCTGGTGAAACGCAGACCGCTGGCGGCCAGCCCGTCGATCGCGGGCGTGGACCAGCCCCTACCACCACCGTAGCATCCGGGTTCGGACCAACCCTGATCGTCGGCGAGAAGGACGACAATATTGAGCTTCCCGGCAGGCCGGGAAACCCTCTTGCCCGCTTCTTTGCTACAGACCGGACTGCCAGTTGACGCGGCCAACGCCACGGCCACGCATAGGGTGGCATAGTTCGTGTATATTTCTGTTTTCCTTTCGTTCATTTCCTGTCTTCTTTCGGTTTTGTTGGTATTCATTTCTTCACTCTTGTGGTTTTGACGGAGCGATGGCCTCTACCGTACAGTTGTGCGCTGGCACTAATTTGATAATGATCAGGTCCATAAATATTACAAATATGGTTTTAATCAATGTGCTTCTCCGAGCTTAACATATTTTCCTCTTCAATTAGAAATTTATTTATCGGTATCAAACCAGATCATATATTTATAGTCTTTTTTACCCGCGTCGGCAAAAGGCATCAGTAAAACAGGCTTTTCGGCATTAGTTGTGGCTGCCTTAAAAACGTAGCCCGATAATGACTCTTCATTTTTTACCAAAGTGAGATCCAACATTCCTTTGTTCAATTTAAGGGTAAAATCTTCTGCATTAGTGTTAAAAGTTTTGTCGACTACCAAGGCTAGCGGCCCCTTCTGAATTGCTCTCGAATCTGGGTCTTTTGTTAATTTTGCCCGCATTAAATTTTTGGGCACTAATGTTAACATACCATAATTTACCAATTTAGCAGGTGTGTTTATTTCCATTTCTACCTTATCGCCTTTTTTCCACTCGCGCAAAATGCGAACATATTGTCCGATAACAATTTTTTGATCGATAGGCTTACCATTAACCCTTACCGTTGCACCATCGCAAAATTGTGGTATGCGCAACGCCAAACTGAATCGCAAGCTCTTTTCCGGATCGACCGACAGATTAACCTTACCATCAAGCGGATATAGCGTTTCCTGTTTCAGATTAATATTAGTACCCGCGATATTCGTGGTTAAGGTTGAAGATTCGTAAAAATTTACAGCTAAACCCTTACCTCCCTCTGATTTCATATAAAAAAGCTCGGGATAATAGCTAATGGCCATGGCTGTCATAGAATAACAGCAAAAGCCTGACCCGTCTTTTTTAAAACTGCGATATGTGTTGTTGCCATTAAAACTTGCGTTATTGGCCACGCCACACGAATGGCCGTCGTCGTGAGCATTCAGGGAGTTGTAAATTACGGGCTCCAGTATGTTCGCATATTGAGGGTCGCCAGTTAGTTCCAACATTTTCAGGCTAAAAATAGCGAAAGGACATAAATCGCAAAGATAATCGAGGCTCAAACCCAGATTTTTGGTTATTTGATTTGTTTCGGCAAACTGGTTAAACATATTTTGCGAAGTTATAAGCATGGTATCCGAACCCGAAGTTTTATACAGATCGATATATCCCATAAAATTTAAAAAGTCCTCGCAAGGTTTGCGAAGGTAGCTTTGTCGGTTATTGGGGTCGTTGGTAAGAACAAACCGCGGACCGATGAGTGTAAAATAAAGCGATTCGATGTAACGACAAAAGTTTAAATATTGAATATCGCCATTTAACCGGTAAAGCCAAGCAAAGGGATAAATAGCGCAGGTTGCACCCGATCCGAGCATTCCATAAGAATTTGTTGCGGCTAAATCAACCTTGCCATCTTCGTTTTGGTAAACAGTACTGTTTGGGCGATTTGACTCGCCCGCAAAGGTATTCATGTAAAGTTGAGCTATCTTCTTTACCGCTTGGAGCGATCGCTGATCGTTAAAAGTCTCGTAGTGCGTAAGCAATCCCATCATGGTTAGGTTGTGGTTCCACGTGTCAAAATTCCAGTCTTGCTTTTTACCGTTGCATGTTTGGTTCCAGTCTACTTCATAAAAGCGGAAGCCAGCTCTCTGCGACCCCAGGTAGCCATTTGGGAGTTGGCACTTTAGCAACCGGTTAACACATTCATCAATAAGTTGTTTTAATTCTGGATCCTTACTGTATTTCCACGAATTGCAAGCGGTTATTAACCATTTGCCAATGTGTTCGCCACTAAACCAACGGGTACTATCGACCGGCTGTTCGTAATACGACAGGTAAATTTCCATATCCGACCGGTTCTTAGCTCGCGTTTCGAGGTTATTTGCGAACCGCTGCCCCAGAATTCCGGCTAATTTTACATTGCTTAGCTCCACAGGTTGGAGTTGATCGGATATATTGGTCTGACTGAAGCCATTAAAACTTATTGCAATAGTTAAAACCAAAGCACTTATCCATTGAGTTATTTTCTTCATTTTACATTTGTTTTGAGTTACGTTTATAATTACTATTTTTCAGTATTAAACCAGACTTTGTAAGTATTGTCCTTCTTTCCTGCATCGCCGTAAGGAAGCAAAACAATCGGTTTTTTGGGATCTGTGGTTTGTGCTACAAATACATAACCTGACAGGGCATCTTCATTTTTCTTCATTTTTAGATCAATTTGATCGTTTTCGGTTTTTAGAATTAGACTTGTCGAATTGGGATTGAAGTTGGCATCGTATACCAGGGCGAGTGGACCTTTCTGAATGGCTCGTGCCCCTGGCTCCTTTGCTATTTTCTCTTTCATTTTTTCAAGGAAATTTGGCTTTAAGGTCTGCATTTTATAATTTTTCAATTTAGCTGGCATTACCAAATTCATATCTATTTTATCCCCTTTTCCCCATTCCCTGGAAATAGTTACATATTGCCCAATAACTATTTTTTGTTTAATGTCCTTACCATTAACTTTAATTTCTGCATTGTCGCAGAAAAGAGGAACTCGCAAAACAAGATTAAAACTGTCCCTTTTATCAGGATCAACAGATATCTGGATTGTGCCATCAAGGGGGTAAAGTGTTTCCTGTTTTAGGGAAATATTTGTGCCTTTAATTGTGGTGGTAAGTGAAGATGATTCGTAAAAGTTTACAACAATACCGTTGCCGTCCTTTGATTTCATGTAGAACAATTCAGGATAATAGCTGATCATCATGGCGGTCATGGAATAACAGCAGAAACCTGACATACCTTTTGCCATGCACCGATAGGTATTATTTCCGTCAAAAGAGGCAAAATTAGCCACCCCACATGAACTGCCTTCATCAAATGCATTAATAGAATTATAAACCATAGGTTCAAGAATGTTTGCATAATAAGGGTCACCTGTCAGCTCCAACATTCTAAGACCGAAAATGACCGGCGGGCAAATATCGCAAAGGTAGTTGAGGCCTACTCCAAGATCTTTGGTGATTTTATTAACCTCTGTGAATTGGTGGAACATGTTTTGCCCACTGACGAGCATGATATTGGAACCGGTCTTTTTGTAAAGGTCAATAAACCCGAGGAAGTTTAAGAAATCAAAACACCCTTTGCTAAGAAAGGACTGTCTGTTTTCGGGATCGTCAGTAAGAAAATATTTGGGGCCGCCAAATTCATAATACAGAGATTTTATATAATCACAAAACTCCAGATATTCCTTGTTCCCTTCCAAACGATATAACCATGCAAAAGGATAAATGATGCAGGTCGCTCCAGATCCTGACACTTGGGTTTGGACTGACATTGCAAGGTCAACTTTTCCATTTTCATCTCGGAACACAGTGGTATTTGGTCTGTTTGAGTGGCCACCAAACGTCTCCATGTAAAGATGTGCGATCTTCTTTGCGGCGACTAAGGAGCGTTTGTCCTGAAAGGTTTCGTAATGGGTCAATAACCCCATCATGGTAAGGCTATGGTTCCAGGTATCAAAATTCCATTCCTGCTTTTTTGTGGAACTGATCTTGTTCCAGTCAAGATCGTAAAAACGGTATCCTACTTTTTGTGATCCCAGATAGCCATTCTCGAGCTGACATTTCAGCCACCTGTCCATACATTCATCAATGAGTTGCTTTAATTCCGGATCCCGGCTGTACTTCCATGAATTGCAAGCAGAAATAAGCCATTTGCCGACATGTTCGCCGCTAAACCAGCGAAAGGAATCAACCGGATGCTCATAATATGACAGGTAGATCTCAAGATCCGATTTGTTCTTCACCCTGGTTGTAAGGTTGTTTTCAAATCGTTGCCCCAGAATTCCGGCTAATTTTACATTGCTTAGCTCCACAGGTTGGAGTTGATCGGATATATTGGTCTGACTGAAGCAGTTTAAATTTAAGGCGAAAGTTAAAAGAAATGTGCCTGCTAATTGATATTTAACCTTCATTTTGATTGTGATTAATGTGATTATTAATTAAACTAAATTATCGCTCCGTTTTTAATCAGTTCGCTCTTTAATAGCTGAATATCAACATTCTTATAAGCAACTGACTTTTTTACAACCTGACCTGAAGCAATACCTGCCGCCTGTCCCATTGCCATGCATGGGCCCATCACTCTCAATGGCCCTAATACCTGCCTTTCAACATTTACCATTCGTCCTGCACAAATCAGGTTTGATATTTTATCAGGCAACATGATTCTGTAAGGTATCGGAGTTTTGTCCGGAGCTTTTACTTTGTTCTCATACATTTCCTGGTAACTCGGCTTTTTGGGATCAGGCAGATCCCAGCCATAACTGCTGTAACCTATCGCATCTTCAAATGCTTTCCCTGACAGAATATCGTCAACCGTTAGCCTGAACCCCCCGGTGATTCTCCGTGTTTCCCTTATCCCCGGCTGAGATGCGACAGATTTAATGCGGGCATTTCTGAAGCCTGGGAAATACTGTTGCATGATGCCAAATAATTCGTACGTCTCTTTTCTACCCTCCATCATAAGTTGGGAGACAGATTTTGCATCGGTACCGTCAAAACCCACGAGCCTCGATGTGTTGATCATCATCACCCCTTTCTCGTGTAATTGTACGCTGATAAAAATCTCGTAAGGAAATTTCCAGATTCCTCTTTCTCTCAGATTCTTAATTAGTTCTTGAAAGCGTGGACTGTCGTTTTTAGTGATATAATCCTCCAGAACATCCTGGTCAACATTATAAACATGAAACTCCAATGAAGTTGGTGTCATAAGTCCGTCTTCGGCCCTGCCTTTTTCCATTGCGCAATTGCAGCGGTATGCTACATCTCCGTCGCCTGTCGCATCTATTACGGCTTTTGTGGAAACACTTCCAAAACCGCTTTTATTATGGAACAAAACATTGGTTATCTTTCCTTTTTTTAATGTCACATCAGTAAAATGAGTAAAAAACAGGACGTCAACACCTGCTTCATTAATTTTTTCATCATAAAGATGCGCCATTCCATAAGGGTCAAAAGGAATTCCGGCTATCAGACCCATATACCAACCATGTGGCTGAAATTTTTTACCCCTGGGTACCTGAGGAATTAAGGCAAACCCCATTTTTGCAGCATCTTCCGCAAGTTCTTGTAAAATACCGCCAACGATCCAGTCTCCTTTTACATTTCTGCAACCAAGCCAGTGCGACACCAGACCGGAAACGCCAATGCCCCCAAGTTGTCCCTGAGTCTCGAGAATTAAAACTTTCAGGCCCTGCCGAGCTGCTGACAGTGCTGCAGTGCATCCGGTGGGACCGCCGCCGCAAACAACAACATCATATTCACCGGTAAAGGGAATATCTTCTGATTGCCTGTTATTTATTCCAGGTGTCAATCTATCTGTAAAATCGTTTGAGAATAAAGGAGCTGATAATCCTGCACCCACTGCTAACCCTGATGTTAGCAGAAATTTTCGTCTTGATGTTATGCTCATAATATGATATTTTCAAATATGTTAATCAGATTTCGCTTATTTTTCAAGTCTTGTCTTTAAAGTATTTTCTTTCTGTCAGTCCGAAAACCAGAAGCCGGAAGTCCTGCGGAATTGAATAAATTGGGTTGGGCCGTATTGCCCCATCCAAAACGAACTGAAACCGGATTTTTAACTTTACTGTTTTTTACGACCACCGTATTCCTGTCAATCTTAGCCTCTGCCGGATAGAATACACTATCTCCGGCTGCAATCTGAAAACAGGTCAGGTTTTTTCCTTTGCAGACCAAACCGCCATCTGAGTAATCAAAAAGAATACGGATTGTATTTTTCTCAATTTTCATGTTACTGTAAAGCGGCCCGGAGCAAATAATATTGGTCATCCCGTAATTCCTGTTCAGTGCCCAGAGAGCCAGCCTGTAACCTACGGGTTCTTTATTACGCGGATGCATATTTGTTGTGTCACTCACATCAGAAATGACAGCCATCCCGGTACCAGCCACTTTTAATGTGTTACGCTGTACTTCGGTAATATAATTTAGTGAAAAATTTCCATATAAATTACAAGGTGGAATCTGTACATAGTAAAATGGAAATTCATATCCCCATTTCTCACGCCAGCTTTTAATTAGCTCCGGGAAAAGTGTCTCATATTCAATGTGATAGTATACGTTATGTTCTCCCTGGTACCATATAGCTCCGGCAATCCTCTCAGAAATAAGGGGATGAATCATTCCATTATAGACTACACCCGGATCTACTGGTTTAAGGATAGTTTCGGGTATATCCCGCGCGAGCAAGCTGAATTGAGGATGAGCATCCAAAACGGATTGAGGAACCCAGGTTACTGCATTGGTACCTCCCCAGCTTGCATTGATCAGGCCGACAGGATTTTTTAATTGTTCATACAGGGTTTTTCCGAAAATATAGGCTACAGCTGAAAATTTACTTACCGTTTCAGGAGAACAAATCACCCAGGTACCTTTAACATCTTGCTGCGGACATTTGGCGATAATGGGAAGTACTTCAAAGTACCTTATTTCAGGAAATTCAGCTTCTGATACTATTTTCTTTCTGTTCAAAATTCCGGCAAGCCGGATATCAATTGAGTCAATTATCATTCGCATATTCGATTGCCCGGAGCAGAGCCATAACTCACCAATCAATATATTTTTTATCTCTTTTCTGACATGCCCTTCAATAACAATGTTATACGGACCGTTTTCAGCAGGCAGTTTTAACCACGCCCCCCATTCACCTTTGATTACCTGGGTCATAACAGTATCGCGACTCCATCCAGGTACAATCATTATATGTTCAGTATATTCAGAGGACCACCCATGAATTCTGACGGAGTCGGTGCGCTGAATGACCATATTATCCGACCAGATTGCCGGGAGATAAATATCTGCAAACAGATTTTGAACTGATAACCCAAAACAAACAAGAATAATGATCAGTGAACTTTTAATGCTGTTTCCAATTTTCTTCATGTGTGCTGGACTAATAGTTACTATTTTTTATGAATTCAAAACGATTAATTATTCAATGCCCCATTTATGATCGGGTACGCTATCCATCTCAAAAACTAACGTACCACCTGCCTCCAGTTGACTATGTTTAAGAAAGGGTGTGTTTACCACTTTACCGTTTATGGTAAGGGAGTGGATATAACAGTTCTTTTCAGAAACGTTATTTGCCTTTATTATTAATATCTTATTGTTATTTAGAAGAATTTTAACTTCAGGAAAAAGAGGACTACCTATAGCATATTCGTCGGTGCCCGGACAGACCGGGTAAAATCCCATGGCACTGAAAATATACCAGGCTGACATCTGGCCGCAATCATCATTGCCCCTAAGACCATCAGGAGCATCTTTGTACTGAGAGAGTGTATATTGCCGGACTTTTTCCTGGGTTTTCCAGGGTTGTCCAACATAGTCGTACAGGTAGGTATAGTGGTGACCAGGCTCATTACCGTGCTGGTAATAATTACCGGAGAAATTCGAGTCGAGTTTACTAATAAATACATCGTTACCGCCCATCAGGGTTGCAAGTCCTTTCACATCCTGCATGACACAGAACAGATAGGTCCACGGTCCTCCTTCGGTAAAGCCGTTCTCTGTACGACCGTTTAAAGTGAAGGGTCCGTCTCTGAACTCCCCGGTACTCCACCGTGGAGCCATAAATCCGGTTTCACGATTATAAACATTTTCCCAATACCGGCTTCGCTTTAATAATATTTCAGCATCGTCCTTTTTTGACAATTTGCTGGCTACCTGTGCGACACAAAAATCATCGTAAGCATACTCCAATGTGCGGGAAACGCTTTCATTGGTCATATCTACAGGTACATAACCCAGCTTCAAATACCATGTAAGACCTCCGCGGGCTTCATAACCGCGCCAGAAAGAGCGTCCCCACCAATGGTTTCCGGCCCCTTTGGGAAGTTTTACCGGAATTGAATCGAGCTTAGCAAAATTGGGCATGAAGTTAACATTGCCCGTGTCTCCGGCGGGTGGTGTAAAAGCATCTTTGCGCATGGCTTCATAGGCTTTTTCAAGGTCGAAACCTTTCACTCCTTTTACAACAGCATCGGCAATTACCGCATCGGCATGGGTGGCAATCATAATATTTGTATAACCAGGATTAGGCCACTTTGGAAGCCAGCCACCCTCCTCATACATCTGAATTAATGAATTTATCATTCCAGACACCCTGTCAGGCGCAATAAATAGTAGTAACGGATGTTCAGCACGAAAGGTGTCCCACAATGAATAATCATTATAGCTGATACCATCATGTATACTATCATCAAATGCACTATAATATCTTCCATACTCTGAAAAAGTACGCGGAAGAAGCAATGAGTGATACATAGACGTATAAAAAATCCTTTTCTGCTGATCAGTTGCGGTGATTTGAATATGTTCAAGACTTTTCTGCCAGCTCTCACGGGTCTTGTTTTTCACCGCATCGAAATCCCATCCGGGCATCTCCTTATCCAGGTTTTCGCGGCACTGATCCAGACTGATAAACGAAGTGCCTACCTTAACCCTGATTATTTTATCATGGTTCGTGAAGCCAGCATATCCGCCTGTCCATTTAGCTTCCTGTCTGGTATTTCCCGCTGTCAAAACACTGTCATTCCATGTACCCCAAATGTCGAATGGCTTTTCAAACTGAATCACAAAATAACCTCTGAAGTTTTTCAGATGGGGACCCAGATAAAAACTATGCCATTCGGGGTTGTACCCTGTTATCTCACCCTTTGCAGGATTTACTTCAACATACCCCTTCGCAATACTGATCTCACGCAGAGAATCTATTGCCCTGTTGAAAATTGGTCTAAACCTTACCCGGTGCCTTTCTGCATTATTGAGACCCTTGTTGCGTGATGTCTCTACTGCAATATAGGCCGTGTCGCTCTTTTGCATATCGAAAATAAAATAGCCACAGCGTTCCGATGCAGTAAATTCAGCCTTCATCATTTTAGAGGAATCGGCCCTGAGAAGATCAACGGAATAATAATAAGGTGTTGATATCTCTTTATCGTGTGAAAACCAGAACTTACGTAAACGTGGATCGATGGTCATCTTATCCATACATGGCCATAAAGTTACAAACCCGTAATCGCCCATTGGGCCGGAAGGTTGGTGGCTTCCCATAAACCCGATCAGTTCTTTATAATTATAAATATATGGAGCCTTTCCGATTGCATTTTCGTTAGTCGCAGGTATGAAGTTAGTCATCGCAAAAGGGGTACCTACAGCAGGCAGTATATCTCCTCCCCCCATAGTTCCGACAAGAGGATCGACATATTTCACCAGATCCTCACAACGAGGCTCCTGTTTACATGAATTAATGAGAAAGAGAGTTATAAAAATCAGAGATATCAAAGCTTTGCTCACGATAACATTCTTATTAAGGTCTCAACGATGTCCGGAGTTATTAAAATGGGAATCTGGTTTTTTGGCAACTCACGACAGACAGTTTGTAATTCACAAACAAAATATTTTTCATGAGATTATTGAGGTTGAACCGATACCGGACGAAATGTTTTACCGGGGTTAATTATTGCAAATTCCTACCGGTATATTTAAAAACGATTTAACATCAGGTGCTAAGTGATTTAACCCGCAATTAAAATATAATGCCTGTCTTTATCCAATAATAATATTACCCGGAACCGGTCCATTCTGCATCGGTTCCGGGTAATAACTTTACCTGTTATTCAGGTATTTAATCCCAACCTGGGTTTTGTTTTAGTTTACTTCCTTTTAAATCAAGCTGAGCTTTAGGTATTGGGAAAAGCATGTGTTTTGTCGTGATGCCATATTCAGGGTGTAAGGTTGCAAACAATGATACAAGCCTGCTGGTTCTAACAAGATCAAACCACCGGTGGCCTTCAAAGGCCAATTCGATCATCCGCTCATCCATTACGGCATCCCTGAATGTCTCCTTGGTAAGTCCGGCAAGGTCGGCAGGATAACCATTTGAAGATTTACCATCCCTATTTCTTGCGCGTGTTCTTATAGCATTTAATGCAGCATAAGCATCCGGTGTTGGTCCTCCTATTTCATTAAGTGCTTCAGCTTTCATAAGGTAGACATCGGCTAACCTTAAAATAATAATATTCGTTTCAAATGCATAACCCGACCTGCTTGTGGGTTGACTTTCATCAATAAATTTAAAAGAAGGGGAAGGAAATGGAGTTATAAAACTTGTATATTGAATTGTGTCGCCTGTACTTTTCCTGATACCCCAAGACACGAATGTCTTTTCCTTGCGGTAATCACGCTTATCGAACCTGTTAAAAAACGGGATTTCGCTAAACAGGTTACTCCCGCCAGGTGAGGCTGCCTGGTCAGGAAAATTAGCTTTTAACTGTGGAAACCTGACCGTTGCAAACGTTTCAGCGGGCAAAAAGAATGCACCCATAGCAGTTAGTTCATTAGGAAATTTAACCCTTTGAGACTCAAACTCAAAGATTGATTCAGCATTATAGGCATCTTCCTTGCCAATTGCCTTCTCAAAATCGGGCATAAGACGATAAGTTCCGCTTCCAATTACCTCAGTGCATAAAGTAGCACAACTTTGATAGTCAGTTGCTGCCGCAGCAGAGGAAGTAGCTTTAGTGAGATAAACCCTTGCCAGCAATGCCTTGGCTGCCCCGCTTGTGGCACGTCCTTTTTCATTTGTAGGTGCCATATTATCTTTTGCAAATGTTAAGTCGCTGATAACAAGTTTATAAACATCAGCCAGCGGACTTCTTTCCTTAAATGCATCTTCAAGGGATGCTGTTTCAGTCTCATGAATAGGAATATCACCAAATACCCTTGACAGATTAAAATAGCCAAGGGCCCTTAAAAACCTGACTTCAGCTTCATATTGATTTGCATCAGCTTTGGTCATTGGTACTTTCGGTATATTGGTCAGGACAGTATTTGCCCTGTTTATCTGATCGTAAATTGTAGCCCATGTATCTGAAATATTTGCATCAGTTGAATTGAAAGTAAAATTATCAAGATTCTTTTCGGCAAGATTTATACTGTTAATCTCATCTGAACAGAACCAGTTTAAGTAAAGAAACCTTCGTTTATAATAGTTCAACGAATTAGAACCTAATCCATCGTAAACACTTACTACGCCTGCAAAAATGTCATTCTTTGTTTTAAATACACCATCAGGTGAGAGGAATGTTTTAGGCTTTTCCTTTAGAAAGTCTTCGCAGGAGATTAGATAAGCGCTTAAAATTATTGTAACTATACTAAAAAATATATATCGTTTCATAATTTTCAAATTTTAATAATTAAAAACCTAAATTAATACCCAAAACATATGTTGTAGAGGTAGGATAAGCTCCAGTATCAGTTCCTCCCAGTCCAATTGCACCAGGATCGATACCCGAATAGTTTGTAAAAGTGTAAAGGTTTTGACCGGAAATATATACCTGTGCACTTTTCAGCCAGACCGGACACTTTTTTAAAGTGTAAGACAATTGTATGTTCTGGATTTTTACATAAGAACCGTCTTCAAGAAGCTGTGACGACGGAGTAAGATAATTCTTAAAATTGGCCCTTGGTATATCGCTGCCCGTATTTGATGGTGTCCATCTGTTTACCAAAGCCTTACTCTTATTTGTCGCTACATAGCCAGGGTTATTTATTTCGTTGCTTGGGTAATTTAAAATATCCATTCCCATTTCACTCTTAACAAAGATGTTCAATGAAAAATTCTTATAAGAGAGATTGTTATTAAAACCAACCGAAAAATCGGGATATGGATCACCAATTATTACCCGGTCGTCGGCAGTTATTCTGCCATCCCCATTTTGATCCATGTATTTGGCATCTCCAGGTAAAAGGCCGGTGGTAACGAATCCCTTGGCAGCCGCTGCATCTAATTCCGCCTGAGTGTGCCAGACACCATCAAATTTATATCCGAAAAAAGATCCGAATGGCACTCCTTCACGCATAATTTTTATACCTCCTGATATGCCACCAGGAACTGTACCAAAATAAGATTCGCTGCTGTTCCCCAGACTGGTAACATTGTTCCGGATTTGAGAAAAGCTAATCTCAGAATTCCAGTTGAATTCTCTTTTGCTAAAAAGGTTTGCTCCCAACGTAATTTCAACACCCTTATTTTTTACCGAACCAGTGTTGAATAAACCGCCGCTATAGCCTGAATTAGCCGGTAAAAGGACCTGAAACAGCATATTGTTGGTTTTTTTCTCAAAATAGTCAAAAGTCAGGTGAAGAACATTTTTCCATAAATCGAGGTCTAATCCTAAATTTGACTGGATTGTTTCTTCCCATCCCAGGGTTTTATTGGCCAATCTGGTCTGCGTTACACCAGTATATAAGGTATTGTTAAAAATATACTGATCACGATAAACCATAGCAGCTAATGATTGAAAAGGACCAATTGCCTGGTTACCGGTAACGCCATAACCGGCCCGTATTTTCAATTCACTAATAGCTTCAACTCCTTTTAAGAAAGACTCTTCTGACACCCTCCAACCTAACGAGAATGAAGGAAAGTTTCCCCACTTATTACCATCGGCAAATACAGAAGAACCATCTCTTCTGATACTCGCGGTAAGGAGATATTTGCTTTTATAATCGTAATTTAACCTTCCCATAAAACCTACAAGACTAGTCTGGGAAATTCCGGAGCTGCCAATCGGAGTCCCTG